>MTLC01000277.1_pt1 | contig 142748 bp, 126 predicted proteins | sample 1982451 | NCBI WGS metagenome assembly MTLC01 (sample SAMN05710165, study PRJNA340218) | biofilm metagenome | isolation source: sample SPH anode biofilm adapted to +100 mV | place: USA | collected 2012-02-03
GAAATGCGAGCCATGGTCGAACAATATGAGAATGCGCTCAGAGAGTCAAGGTTAAATAGGTATTATGTCCCCCGAATTCCCAGGGAAATCCACCAAGACTGCTTCGCTCCATCTACCAAGATCCTCAGTGCCACCATCAAACATGAATTCGTGAGCAAGACGGTTCCGTAGAATATTTAGAGTTATGAGATGCCCAAGAGCTTTTTTCAGATCTGGTGTGGCATGTGGCTGCAGACAGCCTAAAATCTGGAGTTTCCTGTGGAACGACAAATTTTTAAGCTTTGACGTGTTTTTCTTGTCAAGAGTGTGGATAGCACTATCAATGGCCACTTCAAGAATGAGATGCCCCTTCAATAAAATCAGCTCGTTATTCTTGATGCGATCAAGATGTACTCCGACAGCCCACTCAGTTACCTTACTAAAGTCAGACAATGACATAATTTGCCCTAAAGACGACCTTCGATTGTGCACGAGTGTAGTTCTACTGCTTTGAGCAGCACTGCTTAGCCGCGTATGCGACTACGCCGATGACATATGTGCCTTTGTAAGAGTTTCCACAGTTTTAAGTGTCTTGGAGAGTTTCATTTCCGGATTTTCAAGGAAACAAATGGGGCAATGTTTTTTATCACCTGTCGCTATCCCGAACCTGCATGGGTTTGAAAAACATTCTATTGTTAGAATACGATCATCTTTTTCTTCTTCGTCACCAGCTAGCCGAAGCCGCTTCCAGTAGTCTTTGATCTCTGGCTTAGTGAGTATGCTTGGGTCAGTACTTATCCGAGAACAGTCATGCGTACAGACATCTCTAATCTCACCTGTCAAAGTATTTATAACTGGTTCTAAGATAAATTTTCTCAGCTCTGAGGGGAGTTTTTTGCCATGAAAGTCATCAAATATATTGTTGATCAAGGTTAAAACTGTTTTAGCTCCAGCTCGATGTACAGCCACTAACAACAGGTAGGAAAATGCCTTTATGACTGGTTCTTGTCTTGCTCCAGCCTCGGATATTCTAAAGAACAAGTAAAAACTGTTTGTAAGCGAATAAAGAACACATAATAACAGGACTTCATTTGTCGTGTATGCGGCCCATGACCTTTTGGTAATATCGCCGTTTGCCATTTCAGAGGCGATTAGTGCAAATAGTGCCCCCTGCTCAAATACAAGTTCACTCTTAACTCTCCATAGTTCTGCAAGATGAGGTCTATCGGTAAACGTAGCGTAGTTCCACAATTTTGTCCTTGCGACTTCAAGCTTTCCCTGTGCGGAGAGTGCCTTTGTAAAAAGTCTAATAACGGCTAAGGGATGTTTGCTTACCATTCGCTCAAGGCAAGAACGTTCCCACAACTTTATGACTGGGCTCTTATGAGTCTTCTGCCACTCCTTGACCCAATCCCGCGTTGGATTCGAAAATTGTGCATTGGTAGCTATTACAAGCACATCAATATCATTACTTCCAGCCACATTGAGGATGGATTCTTTTATTGAACTCGGATCGACTGTTGAACTCCTACCTTTTGCTTCTACCCACCATTTTTGTTTTGTCAGCTCACCCTCGGGTGATGAAGTATAGAAGGTACATTCTATGTCTCTTCCTTGATCAGCTGTTCCGGGGCCTTTGCCGCCCTTTCGCCACTCAAGATCCTTTGCGCCCATCGATTCGAATAGCCAGTACAATAACTCTTCGAGTTCGGAACCTTTTATGTCGTCCCAAGGTATTTCTGAAGGCAAGATAAGTTCTTTACTCATGTTTTCCCTTTTTGCCCAACGCCGAGAGCACAGCGGCGAGGTTTTCCGCCCGCTGTTGCAATTAGTTGTGCTCCGGCTTTATGGCATTTGCTGGATTGCCTTCCCCTTTTGGAGCAGTCTTTTCAATAGGCACCCATCGGCCCTCCTCATAAACAAATGAATACCACTCAATATTTTCTGCTGGTTTATCTCCGAAGATTACAAGCTGCCTCCTGTGTGTCGAAATATCTGAAAATAGATCTGCGCCCTTCACTATTTTGGTATATTTGCCCAGGAATTCCTTTCGCTGCGCACTGTCACCATATGTGACAAGGACTTTAAGAGGGGCATTAAAAAGCTGAAGTTTGTTCATTTCACTGACTGACCCTCTGATCGCATTCTCGTGCTCAAACGCTACTACGATATTTTTGACGTATGTTTCATCTTTATCGAAGTGCTCGCTGTCCTTTTCGCGATAGAAGACTGCATCAAGGGTGTAGTAGTCGGAGTTGTAAAGGTTTACTCTGAGAAGGGTAGCGACGTCATCAAGTACTCTACGAATGGTCCTGGTATATTGAGTCAAACCACTCGTCCAGTGTTGTTTCAAGTCTTTGTCATGGATGACAGCCGCCTCCTTGAATGCTGCACAGAACTTTTCGGGCTGCACAAAATGCTCATTTTCCATTTTGATTCCTTTTGATGTACAACGGGGCGGGGCGTGACCTGCGGAGCGAAGCGTAGACAGGTCTGCGCCCAGGTTAGCCATTCAATGCGTCCCAGTCGATATCAACTTCTTCAAGATCGGATGCCCCAATCTCCGTCCACATCTGAATTGTTGTCCGATGATGTTCGTTCTTTTCTAACAGTGAGTTGGATTTGGGGAAATAGGTACAGTAGGCCTTGGTCATGTACGCAATGCAAATCATGGCTAGCCCCATCGTCGCTCCAACCAATCCTTGCTGGTGTGCAGCAGTTTCGCATTGTCTCATTTGGAGGACGCTTAAGCTACCAGCGTGTGCATATGAACACAGGTAGGTGTAAAAGGCTGATGAATGGACCTCGCTTAGCCCGGAAGAAAGAGCAATCTTTTTCCACCCTTTGAAACGCCATTCCCGACCTTCGATAAGAATTTGCCTCTGCTTGGGCGTCAGGTTCGCGTACGAGTTACTACCTTCAATCTCGCCCCTTAAGGCGCTGATGGCAGTTATTTCTGTCTCTAAAATTCTCTTTCCTTCTGGAGACCTTGCTGGAAACTTTTGTCGCTCCAGTAGGTCTTTGTAAAGCCAAGAGTGGTATCTAAAGGTTTCTTCTTCTGCAGTTTCAGGGTCAACAAATATGTAGTAAAAGACGAGAAATGACTCCAGCATTGCCCGTCCAAGGACATTAATGGACCCTGGATCAAAGAATGCCGCTCCTAAGTCAGGAACATTTGTACCTCGAAGAAGATATAGAAGGGAGCAGGCATGACTAAAACATTTGATGGCGAGACCTTCAGCGTCAAGAACTCGATCATCGTCCCCAGCTGCTGTACCTTTATTAACCTCTATGACTTCGAGCAAGGCTTGCAGTAGCTCTAAGTAATCTTCTTCTTTTTGCATATTTTCTCTTTGGCAGTTCCGGGGACAGTATACAAAACTATCCAACCTTGCAACAAAGTCCCGATGAAATAATCGGAAATAATCGGGACATCCCCTACAAATACCCACTCTCTCAACACTCAAACAAAAGGCCGCACCAGCCAGCTCATTGCTGACCGATGCGGCCTTGAATCAACGGAATATGTGACCAGCATCCACACACTCACCTCACCAGATAACTGCTGACTCAATAAGAACTACTACACCACCTCCCAACGATTGGCAACTGCAAATTCTCCAGGAAACAGTCCTTTACATTTAATATTTTGTCAGACCTCTTGAAAGCATCTGTGATTTTGTTCGGTTATACCAGACATCCTCCGCAAAATGAGTCAAATCACCTCATGCCTTTTCCGGCAGTGACATTTTTCACGAAGAGACCCGTGCAGAAGCGACAGCACTGCGAGGTCGCTACTGCCTGAAATCATGCAGCCATGCGTAGCTCGTTTAGAAGCTCAGGATGCTTGTCCAACAAGCGAAGTAGCTGCATTGTGGCGATGCTCGGCTCGGTTTCCCCTCGCTCGTATCGTGAAAACGCATTGATGCCGCCACCAAACATTGCAGCAGCCTCCTTCTGTGTGAGACCAAGTTTCCTGCGTATCCTACGGACTTCTTCACGGCATCTCTTACGGGCAAGCATCACCAGGCTGTCGCTTGCTTCTGCATACCGCTGGCTGCTCTCATCATCAAAAACACCATCGCTACATTCAGGACAGAACCATCCGGCCAAACCTGTGAGGGTTATTGACTCCCCGGAATAACTGATGGTCTCGGTTCTATTCTCGTCACGTACCATGCCCTTGAAACCGCAACTCATACACTGGACAGATTCAGCCATGACTATTTCTCCTTAAACTGGATGACTACTGCTCCTGCTTGCAGGGTCAGCTTTATGTAGGCGATTTTCCCATTCGGAGTTGTTGCGTGATATACATCTTGCCAAAGCGTGTGGTCATTATGTGTGGTCATCGACTTGTAAAGGTCTGCTACTCGTAAATTCAGAACAACCTCGATGAGTTGGGCATGCGTAAGCCCCATTTTAAAACCATTTTCACGGGCTATCCGCGTGAAAACATGGATACCCCGGCTGCGCACGACTTCTTTGATTTCATCGAGGCTGTAATGCCAGGTTCGTTTTTCCATGGCATCATAATAACCAATTTGGTTAATTTGTCAAAAATTTTGTTGTAGTTAATGATAGGCTGGGACTTCCAACTGCTCGCGCTGACAGCGGTGTGAAACTACAGGGAACGTGCGTGTAACATGACAGTTCATGCCCAAAACAAAAAGAGGATTCAAGTGACCTTGAACCCTCTTTTGAACTTTTTGGAGCGGGAAACGGGATTCGAACCCGCGACTTCAACCTTGGCAAGGTTGCACTCTACCACTGAGTTATTCCCGCTCAACGAGTTTCGTTTTGTACCAAATCGCTCCGGCAGAGTCAACAATTTTTTTTCGCGTTGCTTTCGTAATCAGGCTGCCAGGGAGATTTCGGCCTGGCTGACCACCACGCCGTCGCGCAGATAGATGGTCCGGTGGGCATAGGCGCAGTTGTCCGGGTTGTGGGTGACCATGACAATGGTCTGCCCTTCCTCGTTCAGCTCCCTAAAGATCGCCATGACCTCGTCGCTGGTCTTGCTGTCCAGGTTGCCGGTCGGTTCGTCGGCCAGGAGGATGTGCGGCTTGTTGACGATGGCCCTGGCAATGGCGACCCGCTCCTGCTCGCCGCCGGAAAGCTGGTTGGGAAGCCGGTCCATCTTGCGCCCCAGCCCCACCCTGGTGAGGGCCTCCTCGGCCGCCCTGATCTTCTCCCCCCGCTTTTCCCTGGTGATCGCCAGGGGGAGCATGACGTTCTCCCGCGCGGTGAGATAGGGAATCAGGTGGAACGACTGGAAAACGAAACCGAGGTGGGTGGCCCGGAAATCGGCGAGGGAGTCGTCGGAGAGCGCGTAGAGCTGTTTTCCCGCAATCGTCACCTCGCCGGTCGAGGGGTGGCTCATCCCCCCCAGCACGGAGAGGAGCGTGCTCTTGCCCGAGCCGGACTGCCCCATGATGCAGACGAACTCGCCGGCAGTGATGGTGAAACTCACCCCCCGCAGCGCCTCGACGGTTTCGGTGTCACTCACATACTCTTTGCGCAGGTCGCGCAGATTGATCAATGCCATCTGTTTACCTCGTATTGATTGTCAGAGTTTCCTAGAGCGCCCGCAGCGCTTCGGTCGGATCCATCCTGCTCGCATGCAGCGCCGGGTAGAGACTGGCGACGAGCCCGAGCAAGAGCGCCAGACAGATTGCGCCCACCGCCACCAGCGGGTCCCAGACCAGCACGGCATCCCGGTTCTCGGCCATGAAGGGCAACGCCAGCCTGGCGCCCCCCATACCGGTCAGATAGCCGAACAGGCCGGCAATGATGCTCACCACGGTTGCCTCAAGGAGGATGATCCGCATGATGTGGCTCTTCCTGAAGCCGATGGCGCGGAAGACGCCGATCTCCACGGTCCGCTCGGTCACGCTCCCCATCATGGTGACAAAGACGATGAGGGAGCCGATGAAGACCACCACCGCGGCCATGGCATAGGAAAAGCGCTTGAACTGGTCAAGGGCGTGCAGACGGGTGGCAACGACCTGCTGGATGGCGGATACCTTGGCATCCGGGAGCTTCTCGGCAATCTGCACCACCATGTCGCCGATGGGGCAGCCGGAACAGAGCGCAGCCACCTCGACCAGCGAGATCCGCCCCTCCTTGCCCAGGAGTTTCTGGGCCTTTGCCAGGCCGGCAAAGACCAGGCCGTCGTCCTGGGAGCCGGTCTGATCCAGCACGCCAGCCACCTTGAACTGCTCACCCTTGATGGTCAGGGTGTCGCCGTTCATGACGTTGAGCGCCTTGGCAGCGTCGCTTCCCACCAGCAGTTCGTGCTCTGTCTTCGGGACGTCGCCGAAGATGCTCCACCACTGCTTCATCTTCAGCTCCATGGCGAAATCGACCCCGACCAGGAGCACATCCCGGCCTGCGATCTTCACCCCACCCAGGACCTTGGGCGACACGGCGGAGATATTGGCGTGGTTCCTGATGGAGCGGATCTTTGCCAGGTCGCGTTCCCTGATCTCCCGCTGGTCAAAGGAGATCCCGCCCAGGCTGATGCCGCCATAGTTCATGGCCAGGTCGTTGCTCTGGGGGGTGATCAGGATGTTGGCACCGAACTCCTCCATCTTGTGTTCGATGTCCGTGGCCATGGAGCGGGTCAGGGTGATCAGGGTGACGATGGTGGTGATGCCGACCATCAGGCCGATGGTGAGAAAGGCCATCTTGGCCTTGCGTCGCCGCAGGTTGTTGAAGGATATGCTATGCAGTTTCATCGAGACTCTCCGCTATCTGGCAAAAACGTGTGGCACGGCGCACGGCTCAGAAGTACCGCGCACCGGCGCGCAGATCGGCAACGGAGATGACGATATTTGCGCCGGCCGGCCTGCTGGGGAGATAGGAGGGATTGCACCCTCCGACCGCGTGGGGGCCGATCTTGCTGGTAGCGAATTTCATCTTGCAGTTCTTGCAGACCATGGCATCGCCGTTCTGTTCATACCCCTTCTTTTCCTTATAACAGACATCACAGGCGTCGAAGGCGGTCTTCAGGCTGCCGTCCGCTGCCTTGACCAGGAAAAAGGCAACCTCTTTGCCGCCCTCATTTATGGCATAGAAATGTGCCTTGCCGTCGTTCACCTTGGCCACGGGGATGCTCACCATGCCATTGACCGGCGTGACCTTCTGATACTTGCCAAACCCCGGCAGATTCAGGGCATACGCTCCACCCTGCAGCAGACAGACCATCACGAGAACCACTCCTAAAACCCTGACTATGCCATTGTTACGTACCATTGATGCTCTCCTTGTTCTATGGTGAAAATACCGGTGATCAACCATCTCTGTTTACTGCTGAGCAGCTTTTCCGCCGCACCCGCTGGAGCTGTTGCAGTTGCCGCAGCCGCCGCCAGAGGAACTCCCCCCCATCAGCGCCGCATACTGCTTCGCATCCAGCACCCGCTGCACCGTGGCGCTGAAGCCGGCCTTGCTCACGTCCTCCGCCAGCATGCGGGCCTCCAGCACCCGGCCGTCATAGCCGACCAGCACCAGGCCGCTGGGGAGATCCACCCTGACCGACGAGACGCCGGGCTTGTTTCGCAGGGCCTGTTCCACCTTGCCGGAGCAGCTGGAGCAGGTCATGCCCGAGGCTTTGAGGACGGCATAGGTGTTTGCCGAAGCATCGAACCGGACAAAGAGCCCGAACAGCACCAGGACAACGGCAACCGTCACGGCTGCCAGGATATTTCCCCTGTTCATCTTCATTTCGTTCCCCTTTTCATGAACATACTGCAGCATCTGCAGCTCTCATTAACAAGGAGCATGCCAATAAGTAACCGGCGCGTAACATGCCGTCATTGCGTGTAATTATTGGAATACTCCCCGCAGGGTCAGCCGGAGTGTGGAATAGTACCCAGTGTTGTTGTGGGATTTTCTACACCTGCGAGCCCTGTCGCCTCCCCAGGCTGCGGCGCAGGAGTTTTTCCAGTTCCCCGGTCACCTGGACCAGGCCGGCGGCGACGACGACCATGGAGAGTTCGGGGAGGCTCAGGGGGTGGGTGGCGAAAAGCCGGTTGAGGGGAGGAAGATAGACCACTGCCAGCTGCAGCAGCGTGGTGATGGCAATGGCACCGACCAGGGGGCGATTGGAGAAGAGGCCAATCTCCAGGAGGGAGCGGTCGCGTGAACGGACCTGCAGGACAAAGACCATCCGGCTGGCCACCAGAAAGGTAAAGACCATGGTCTGCCACTGGAGACCGGCCGTCTTGCCCCACCACTGGAGCAGCAGGGCCGCCCCACCCAGGAGGAGGCCGTAACCGGCGAGATACCATCCCCTGCCGCTGCCGAAGATCCCTTCCCCCGGCGGCATGGGGGGCTGTTGCATCACCTCGGGCCCTGCCGGCTCGGCGGTCAGGGCGAGGCCGGGCAGGCTGTCGCAGAGGAGGTTCAGCCAGAGGATCTGGATCGGCAGCAGGGGGAGCGGCAGACCGAGGAAGGGGGCGAGGAAGACCAGCCAGAGGGTGCCGGCATTGGCGGTGAGGGAGTAGACGATGAAGCGGAGGATGTTCCGGTAGATCCGCCTCCCCTCGCGAACCGCATTGACGATGGTGGCGAAATTGTCGTCCAAAAGCACCATGGAGGCCGCGCCCTTGGCAACGTCGGTGCCGGTGATCCCCATGGCGATGCCGATGTCGGCCCGCTGCAGGGCCGGGGCATCGTTGACCCCGTCGCCGGTCATGGCCACGTACTCCCCCTGCTCCTGCAGAGCCTTGACGATCCGCAGCTTCTGGGCCGGCGCCACCCGCGCATAGACCCGGACCGTGCCGACCATCTCGCGGAAGCGGGCATCGTCGGTCTCTGCCAGCTCGGCGCCGGTCATGACCCCGTCGTCCGCCGGCCCCAGTATCCCCACATCGCGGGCAATGGCCCGAGCCGTGACGCCGTGGTCGCCGGTTATCATGATGGGGGTGATGCCGGCAGTCCGGCAGAGGGCAACCGCCTCGGCAGCCTCCGGCCGGGGGGGGTCCTCGATCCCGACCAGGCCGAGGAGCTGCAGCCCCTGCTCCACCGGGTCGGGCTCCAGGGGGTGCGGCAGGGAATCCCAGCGACGCATGGCAAGGCAGATGGTCCTGAGCCCCTCCGCTGCCATCCGCTCCCCTTCGTTGCGATAGATCGGCCCCGCCGATTCCGCCGCTTCCTTGGCCAGCCCCGCGGTGAGCGACTCCAGAGCCCCCTTGGTGAACGAGACGAAACCGTTACCAAAGCGGTGGATGGTGGTCATGGCCTTGCGCTCGGCATCGAAGGGGAGTTCTGCCACGCGCGGATAGAGCCGTTCGAGCTCTTCCCGGTCGAAACCGGCCTCTTGTGCCAGGACGGCCAGGGCAGTCTCGGTGGGGTCCCCTTTCCACTCACCCTCGGCACTCCGGCGGGCGTCGTTGCTGAGAGCCGCGGCAATGAACAGGAATTCCGCGGCACCGACTCCTTCCTCCCCCTTGGGAAGGGACGCTGCAAACCCCTGCAGCTGGTCCCGCATCACCCGCTTTCCGTCGTGGAAGAACTCGGTCACGGCCATCCGGTTGAGGGTCAGGGTGCCGGTCTTGTCGGTGCAGATGCAGGAGACCGACCCGAGGGTCTCCACGGCATGCAGCCGGCGGATCAGGGCATTCTGGCGGACCATCTTGTTGGCACCCAGGGCCAGGGAGATGGTGACCACTGCCGGCAGCGCCTCGGGGATGGCGGCAACGGCCAGGGAGATGGCGGTGAGAAGCATGAGGGGAAGCGGCTCCCCACGCATGAGCCCCGCAACGAGCACCACCGCGCAGATGGCGATGATGACGGCTGCCAGCCGCTTGCCGAAGTGGGTCAGGCGGCGCTGCAGAGGGGTTCTTACCTCTTCCTCCCCCTCCAGCAGGGCGGCGATCCCCCCCAGCTCGGTGGCCATGCCGGTTGCCACGGCAATGCCGCTCCCCCGGCCATAGACCACCACGGTGCCGCGATAGGCCATGTTGAGCCGGTCCCCCAGGGGGAGCGCGGCATCGTCGCGAGGGGCCGTGTCCTTGTCCACCGGGACCGACTCGCCGGTGAGGGCTGCCTCCTCGACCCGCAGGTGCACTGCCTCGCAGAGGCGCAGGTCGGCCGGGACCACGGCGCCGGTCTCCAGGATAACAAGGTCGCCCGGCACGATCTCACGGGCAGGCAGCTCCTCGACCTGCCCCCCCCGCACCACCCTGGCCGTCTGGCCGGCCATCTTGCGCAGGGCCGCCAGTGCCTGTTCGGCACGGTACTCCTGGGCAAACCCGATGCAGGCGTTGATGATGACGATGGCGATGATCGGCAGCGCATCCCCCAGATCGCCGATAAAGGCGGCAAGGATGGCCGAACCGAGCAGGATCAGGATCAAGAGGTCCGTGAACTGGCCAAGGAGCATGATCCAGGGGGAACGACCCCGCTTTTCGCGCAGTTCATTGGGGCCGGTTTCGGCCAGCCGGCGGCCGGCCTCCTCTTGCTCAAGCCCTGCCGGGCCGGTCTGCAGCTCGGCGCAAACCTCTTCGGATGTCCGTTGATGCCAGGTCATAGTTCGTCGATTGCCTTTCTGGAGCGGGTAACGATGGCCTCCGGGGACTCCAGGCCGAAGCGGAGCGGCTCGCCGAAGGTCACCGTCACCCGGCCGCGCCGGGGCCAGAGGGCGCCGCGGGGATAGACCCGTTCCAGGCCCCGTATCTTCACCGGGACCACCGGGATGTCCAGCTCGGTGACCATGATCCCCAGCCCCTGCTGGAACGGCAGGAGCCGGCCGCTGGCGGAACGCTCCCCTTCGGGGAAAACCAGCAGGTTTACACCGCGATCCACCAGTTGCCCCATGTACTGGAGCGAGCTGCGAAACCCCTGCGACTGGGGGAGCGGAAAGAGGTTTAAGGCCAGGGTGCCGTACTCGTAGGTGAACCGCTTCCAGGCCCACTGCGCCAGGTTGCGGAAATTCTTGAAAAAGAACTCGGCCCAGACAGCAGTGGCGGTACGGTAGCGCCAGGAAGGGGAAAGGGCCTTCATGATCACCGGCTGGTCCAGGTAGCTGACATGATTGGCAATGAAGAGCACCGGCATCCTCAATTCCTGGAGCCGCTCACCCCCGCGCACGTCAAGGGAAACAAAGAGGCTGAGCAGGGGGAAATGGATAACGGCGTCGCAGGTCCTCCGGATCATTCGCAACGGTCTGCTGTTGACCCAGGGACGGAAGCGCTGCGGCCTGCGAGGCCGTTCGTGCCCGGTCAGCAGCCCGCGCAGGTCCGCCACCCTGGTCTGCGGGCCGATCAGGGTATCGTCCAGATCGAGCCGGAACTCCTGCTCCAGGATGTTGACCAACTCCAGCCGGCCGATGGAGGTAAGCCCGAGATCGGCCACCAGGTAGGCATCCTCGCGTACCTGATGGGGCTGGGAACCGGTCACCCGGGCGATGACGTTTATCAACCGGTCTCCACCCCCGGCGGCATCCTCGTGCCCCTCCCCCTCCTGCAGACGCTTCCTGACAAGAAACTTCTGGATCTTCAGGGTGGTGGTCTTGGGAAACTCCGCATCGGGCCAGACCGTAAAGCCGGTGATCCTCTGGAGTTCGTCCAACCGGGCATTCGCCGCCAGGACGATCTCCGTCGGTGCCCGGCCGCTCCCGTCCAGGAGCAGGACCGCATGGACCTCCTCGCCGCTGCCGCGATCGAGACCGACGACGCAGGACTCCCTGACCCCCGGCACGCGATTCAGGATCTCCTCGATCTCGTCGGGATAGACATTGACCCCGGACCCGGTGACAATCAGCTCCTTCAGCCTCCCCCGGATATGGAGGAAGCCGTCCCGGTCCAGCTCCCCCAGGTCGCCGGTCCTAAACCAGCCATCATCGGTGAAGCTCTGCCGGGTTGCCTCCTCGTTCCGGTAATAGCCGGGGAAGATATTGGCCCCTTTGGCCAGGATCTCCCCCTGCCGGATCGCTACCTGCACGCCGGGGAGCGGCAGGCCGACGGAACCGGGGACCTGCCGGTCAAAGGTGTTGGCGGAAAGGACCGGCGAGCATTCGCTCAGGCCATACCCTTCCACCACCCGGAACCCCATCCGGTCCCAGAACCGGAAGAGATCGACGGAGAGCGGGGCGCCTCCGGAAACGAACAGGGTGAAATTGCGCCCGAACCTGCGCCTGATAGGGCTGAAGAGGAGCCGGCGCACCAACGGGGGGAGTCGTTCGGCCAACGCTGTCAGGGATTGGAATGCCGCAGTCAATCCCTTGGCCGCGAGCTCGCGCTCGACGGCGTTCCTGAGGAGCTGGAGCAGCCGGGGCACGGCGATGACGGCATGGATGTTTTCCTGAGACAGCGCCGCCAGGAGCGCCGACGGCTTGAGGGTGCGGAGGTAGACGATACAAGCCCCCCTGGAGAGCGGTACCAGGAACCCGCCGGTCTGCTCGAACATGTGCGACAGGGGAAGGCAGGAGAGGAACCGGTATTCGCCGGTCACCACCGGGATATGCCGGTTTACCTGGACCAGATTGGCCATCAGGTTGCCATGGGTCAGGACCACCCCCTTGGGAGTGCCGGTGGTGCCGGAGGTATAGATCAGCTGGGCCACGGTGGCCGGTTCGGGCTCGGCCATCGACTGCGCCGGGGGGAGCCCGGAGAGAAGATGGGGCAGATCCTCCAGGAAGAGCGACGGGCAGTCGACGAGCGGTTCGTCCTTGGCCCGGCTCTGGATCGCAAGCCCGGCTGTGGTCAAGCGGGCAATGGTCGCTGCACGCTCGCGGCCGGCCATGAAATCCACCGGCACCACCACAACGCCCCGCGCCACGCACCCCCAGAAAGCCACTCCCCACCAGGGGCTGTTGGGCCCCCAGAGCAGGACCCGGTCTCCCGGTTCGATCCCTTGATTCGCCAGCAGGGCCGCCATCCTGAGCGCCTGGTCATGGAGACGGGCATAGGAGAGCACGCGGCGGCGCACCCCGGTCCGGTAGACCAGGGCCGTCCGGTTGCCGCGAGGGGCAAAACTGAGGAACAAATCGATGAGGGTCTCCATGCCTCCCTTTCCCATACGGGCCAGGTGCTGCCGCAGGCCGGACGACTATTGTCGCCCAGTTCTCCCGGCCCTTCTACAGTGTATAGTCTAGCAGACGTTCTGCAACAGGGGGAAGAGCCGATTTCAGATCGGCGCAGAGCTCAGAAAGGCGAAACCAAAGGAGAAGAGAGTCGGGACAGGGGCAAGGGATTACTTGGCAATGACCTTGTAGAATTTGGCCAGATAGTCGACCCCGGACCAGATGGTGATGACGGTGGCGATCCAGAGGTAGAAGATCCCCACGTTGTGCATGTTGACGACCAGGTAGGGGTGATCGATGCCGAAAAACCAGTGATAGTCGTAGTGGAGCAAAAGGCCGATGATGGCCACCAGCTGGAAGATGGTCTTGAATTTCCCCAGATCGCTGGCCTGGATGACGATCCCCTCGCTTGAGGCGATGCCGCGCAGGCCGGTGATGATGATCTCGCGGCCAAGGATCACCAGGACCATCCAGGCAGGGACACGGCCGAAGGGAAGGATCATGATCAGGGCCGCCATGACGATCAGCTTGTCGGCGATGGGATCGAGGAACTTGCCGAAGACGGTGACGATCCCCATCCGCCTGGCCAGGTAGCCGTCGAGCCAGTCGGTGACGGAAGCAACGGCAAAGAGGGCAGCGGCCCAGAAACCGGGCTCCCGGTCTGGCGACATGAGCAGGAAGACCAGCAGGGGTATGGCGGCGATCCTGAGCAGCGTCAGGATGTTAGGGATGTTCCAGATCGGGTTTGCGGTTGCGGTCACGCTATTTGGCCTCACTCCCCTGGAGAGACCTGCGGTAGGTCATCACCTTGTCGACGTAGTTGCGGGTTTCCGCGTAAGGAGGGACGCCGTTGTACTGCGCGACCCTGGAAAGCCCGGCGTTGTAGGCGGCCAGTGCCATCACCTCGTCCCCCTTGCAGGTATCGAGAAGGAAGCGGAGATAGCGGACCCCGCCGCGAATGTTCTGTTCGGGGTTGAAGGCATCGGCCACCTTGAGATGCTGGGCGGTCTTGGGCATCAACTGCATGAGCCCCTGGGCACCCTTGCGCGATACGGCATTGGGGTTGTATCCCGATTCGGCCTGAATAACGGCCTTCACCAGGGACCGGTCGACACCATATTGCAGCGAACACTGGTTGATGATCGATTCGTATGCGGCCGGATCGCCCTTCAGGCGAAATGACGTTCGCAACCTGAGATCCTTTTTGAGATCGCGCATGAACACCTTGAAACGGCGATCCGTGGGCGCATCGGTGAAATGGACCGTCCCGTCGTCGTCCTCGTAGCGATAGATGTCCGCACCTGCCGTCGAAACCACTACCAGCGACGTTACAAATAAGAGTATCACCTGGTGTCTGATGTCTGGCATTTTCATCGGTTCACTCCCGTACGGAGCCGGTCGGAACGGCCGGCGAAAGACATTGTATACTCGGAAAGCCCGGTTTTCAAGGAAGATTTCCCTCTCATACTTCCTAAACCGGCACAATCCCTTGACAAAACGATTTGAGGGGTCAATAATCGGCAGCCGAAGTTACTATTGCCCTTATCGGCTCAAGAGGGGGATTTATGAAGCTGCAGAGCGATTTTCTGGTCATCGGCAGCGGCATTGCCGGACTTTCCTTCGCACTCAAGGCTGCCGAACATGGCACTGTCGCCATCGTCACCAAGCGAGAGGTCACGGAATCTGCCACCAACTACGCCCAGGGAGGGATTGCGACCGTTTTCTCCCAGGACGACACCTTTGCCGCCCACATCGAGGATACCCTGGTCGCCGGGGCGGGGATCTGCCACGAGGACGTGGTCAAGATGGTGGTTGAAGAGGGTCCGCAGATCATCCGCGAACTGATCGACTGGGGGGTAAACTTCACCACCAGCGGCGACTCCTACGACCTGACCCGCGAGGGTGGCCACAGCCAGCGCCGGATCCTCCACGCCGAAGACGTCACCGGCAGGGAGATCGAGCGGGCCTTGGTCGCCGCAGCTCAACTGAACCCCAATATCCGTATCTTCGAGCACCATATCGCCATCGACCTGATCACCGAGGCAAAGGTCGCCCACAAGCGCATCAAGCCGAACCGTTGCCTGGGCGCCCACGTCCTGGAGATCGAATCGGGACTGGTAAAGACCTTTTCCGCCAAGATCACACTCCTCGCCTCCGGCGGCGCCGGCAAGGTCTACCTCTACACCTGCAATCCCGACGTTGCCACCGGCGACGGTGTTGCCATGGCCTACCGGGCAGGGGCGACCATCGGCAACATGGAATTCATGCAGTTTCACCCCACCACTCTCTATCACCCCCATGCCAAATCGTTCCTGATCTCGGAAGCAGTGCGGGGCGAAGGGGCGATCCTCCGGCGGCGGGACGGTACCGCCTTCATGGAGAAGTACCACCACCTGAAGGACCTGGCGCCGCGCGACATCGTGGCACGCGCCATCGACAACGAGATGAAGGTCCATGGCGACGACTGTGTCTACCTGGACATTACCCATAAGGAACCGGAGTACGTCAGGACCCGCTTCCCCAACATCTACCAGACCTGCCTGGAATACGGCCTGGACATGACCGTCGAACCGCTGCCGGTTGTCCCTGCAGCCCATTACCTCTGTGGCGGAGTGGCGGTAAACACCGATGCGGAAACTGACATCCGTCACCTCTACGCCATCGGCGAGGTGGCCTTCACCGGCCTGCACGGCGCCAACCGACTGGCGAGCAATTCGCTCCTGGAGGCGGCAGTCTACGCGGGCAGGGCCTATCAGCACGCCGTCCACGCCCTCAAGGAGATCAGCCAGCCGATTCTCGACATCCCTGAATGGGATTCGGGTACTGCCACCGACAGCGACGAAATGGTCGTGGTATCGCAAAACTGGGACGAAATCCGGCGCTGCATGTGGAACTACGTGGGGATCGTCCGTTCCGACAAGCGCCTGGAACGGGCAATGAACCGGATCAGGCTCATCCAGGAAGAGATCGAAGACTATTACTGGAACTTCAAGATCACGTCGGACCTGGTCGAACTGCGCAACATCGCGACCGTCGCAGAGCTGATCATCCGCTGTGCCCAGGGGAGGAAGGAGTCGCGCGGGCTCCACTGCACCATCGACTATCCCGAGCGCAAGGACAACCACGGCAAACGTGATTCGTTCATCAGAAAACACTTTTGATCGCCGTCGAGACACCTTTCCCCGGAGCAGTTACCGTGCCGGTGGAGACTGCCACAGTTCACCGCTGTTGAGGCCGCTATGAGCATAGACGATATCCGCATACGAATCGACCTGATGGACGATGTACTGCTCCGCATCTTCAACGAGCGGGCTCGTCTGGCCCTGGAGATCGGTCATATCAAAAAAGAGATGGGAATGCCGGTCTTCGATCCTGCAAGGGAAAAGCGGATATTTGCCCGGATGAAGGAAGAAAACCCCGGCCCGCTCGACGACGGCGCCATTGTGCGGCTATTCGAGCGGGTCGTGGACGAATCGCGCCGACTGGAGCGGATCATGTCTCACAAGGAAGAGGATTAGTGAACTATGCTGATCATCATGAAGAAAAATGCACCGGAAGAGACGCTGGACAGCATCAAGGAGTACCTCATCAATCGTGACTTCGATATTCACCAGTCGACCGGTGCCAACAGGACCATCATCGGCGTCATCGGCGACACCCAGACCCTGGACGAAGGTGAGATCGAGTCGATGCCCGGTGTGAGCCAGGTGGTGCGGATCAGAAAGGACGAATGAAAGGCTTGCATCAATCGATTTTCAGGCTCTCGTAAATGCCGGAAAAGATATGTTCGATCCGGAAAAAGGTTGCCAGCAGTGTCGGATCGAAATGATCCGCCGGTCGAACCCGCTCATCACCATCGCGAAACACCCGCACCGTCTCGGCGTGACTGTAAGCCCCCTTGTAGCTTCTCGTCGAACGGAGCGCGTCGTAGACATCGGCTATCTTCACGATCCGTCCCGCCAGGGGGATCTGCTCCCCCTTCAGACCATAGGGATAGCCGCTGCCATCCCAATTTTCGTGATGGGCAATGGCAATCTCCCGCGCCACCTCGAGCCGAGGGGAATCGCCCAGTATCCGCTCGCCGAAAACCGGGTGCATCTTCATCAGCTCCATCTCCGCCGCATTGAGCGGCCCCTCCTTGAGCAGTATCGTCACAGGAATCTTGATCTTGCCCACATCATGCATCTGCGCCGAGTAGGAAATCGACTCGACAAAATGGGCCGGCAAGCCCAGATTGGCTGCCAGCGCACCGGCATAGCGGTTCACCCGCAGGATGTGCGTGCCGGTATGCTCTTCCGCCGCCTCGCAGGCCCTGGCCAACGCCTCGATGGTGTAGATGAACGCTTTTTCCGTCTCGCGCATCTCTCCGGAGAGGGTCACGAGCGATCCAATGACCACGGCAAGCCCGTGCAAAACCGATGCGTCATAGTCGGTGGCAGAGCCGGGATAGTTAAAAGCGGTGATCACCCCTGGTTGTTCGCCGCTGATCCGGCAGGAGACAAAGTTGCGAATGGCGCCGCCGACAAAGGAACGGACCGCAAGGGGGAACACGTTCTGGAAGGAATCCACCGACGCAGAGCGCTCGTCCCAGTTCACCGCTATCACGCCCTGCTGCTCTTCTGCAAAGGCAAGGTCGGCTCCATACCCTGAGCCAGTAGGGATGACCACCTCTTCCGATCCTTCCACCAGCTGATCCGCCACCAGGTGGAAGACGCGCCCCCGCGTCAGGCCATTGTGGCGCTCCTGGAAGCTGATGAGGATGCACGCCGCGCCCCGCTTCCCCTTCCCTCCCAGCACCCGGCGCAACGCCTCGGCATAGAGTTCACTGCCGCTGAATTTCCTGCAGCAGATCTCCTGCATCGTGGTTTCGGTGAGTCGCAGCAGCGCCTGGGTCTGCTGCAGCGCCATTTCACAGAGTTCTACCGACATCGCTCTCTCTCCCCCATATCCGGGGCGCACCAATTGACTGTCGACACGTTTGCTGCTACTGTAGCTCCGCACAATCCATCCTCTGCGGGGCAGTCATGACCTTTCCTTCAATAGACCCGGTATTTCTCCGCATCGGCCCTCTGGAATTCCGCTGGTACGGGCTGATGTACATTCTGGCCTTTTCTGCAGCCTACCTGGTACTCAAGACAGGGGTAAAGCAGCGTGACCTGCCGCTCACCAAGGATGACATCGCCGATCTGGTCTTTTCCGTGGCCATGGGGATCATCCTGGGAGGAAGGCTTGGTTACGTTGTTTTCTATAATCTCTCTTTCTATCTTGCCAACCCGCTCAAGATCTTCGCTGTCTGGGAAGGGGGCATGTCGTTCCATGGCGGCCTGATCGGCGCCACGATTGCCGGCATCCTCTACTGCCGGAAACACAAGATCGACTTTTTTGCCCTGGCCGACCTGACGTCGCTCTGTGCACCCATCGGTCTTATGCTGGGAAGGATCGGTAACTTCATCAACGGCGAACTGTATGGTCGGGTAACCGATGTTCCGTGGGGGATAGTCTTTCCGGGCGGCGGCATCCTGCCTCGCCACCCGTCACAGCTCTATGAAGCATTCCTGGAAGGGCCGCTCACCCTTTTCCTGCTCTATCTCATCTGGCGGAAGCGGCTCACGGCCGGATCGGTCCTCTGGAGTTTCGTGGCGCTCTATGGCCTGTTCAGAACGGTGGTGGAATTCTTCCGCGAACCGGATCAGCAGATCGGCTACATCGCCGGTTTCCTGTCGCAGGGGCAACTGCTCAGCATCCCCATGTTCTTTCTGGGGTGCGGCATGCTCTGGTATCTCAACCGACGGCCGGGTCAGTGACCGATTACCGTCAATGGAGCTGCTTGGTCATCTCCAGAACATTCCCCGCCGCTTCCCGCCGGTAACAGACCGAATCCATCAGCGACCTGATGAGGAATATCCCCCGTCCCCGATCCTCCAGAGCATCGAAGTCCGGCGACTGGATGGCATTGATGTCGAATCCCTGCCCTGAGTCGTGCACCTGTATCACCAGCTCTTCGTCGGAGATATAGATCAGGATGCGGACCGTCTTGTCGGGATCATCGGCATTGGCATGCCTGATGGCATTGACCATGGCCTCCGTCAGAACCAGGTTGATGTGGTACGCCAGCGTCTCCCGGTCACCGCGGTACTTGTACAGCTCATTGGCGATGTCCTCGCCGATCCTGCCGATCAGGCTCAGGTAACGGGTCTGATTGGGAACCTTAATGTCAACCTGGATACGGTTCTTATCCATCTCGTCCTCATGCATCAGAAAGTTTCCAGCGCCTCGGCCGATGAGCCGAATATCTCGAAAACCCGGTGGAGCCGGGTCAGCTCGAACATGGACTTGACCTGAGGTTGCAGGCTTGCCAGCTTGAGATTCCCCTGATGGGATATGGCATTCTTGAAGCCCGAAACCAGAGCGCCCAGACCGGAGCTGTCAATGAAGCGCACATCCTTCATCTCCACGAGAATATTCTTTTCTCCCCCCTCGAACAGGCGTCCCATCTCGGTTTTCAGTTCGCCCGAATTATGGGCATCCAGGCGTTCTTCACGAACATAAAGGATCGTCACATCTTTCTTCTTCTCAATGTACAGATTCATTCAGGACTCCTGGCAATGGGATGGTGCGACAATGGCATATGTGCAATCTTAGCAAGAGATCACGCCCTGTTCAATGAAGATTCGCTTATTTCGCCACTATGCTACCTTTACCACCACCAGGGATACGTCGTCGCTGAACCCCTGCGTGCCGGTAAACCGCTGTGCCGCAGTCAATACCCCCTCGATGATCTCTTCCGGCCCGGCATCGCGAAGCAGGGCCACCTGCTCGGCCAGCCTCAGCTCCCCGAACAGCTCTCCCGTGCTGTTGGTTGCCTCGGTGATGCCGTCGGTATAAAAGAGCAGGACATCGCCGATCTCCAGCACCAGGCTCTTTTCCTCGAACAGGACCTCCATCCGCACCCCGAGGATCAGGCCCTCCGCATCGAGCTCAACAACTGCCGGCTCACTGTTGCCGCCGCGGATGAGCAGCGGCTTGTTATGGCCGGCACTGGCATAGCTGAGTCGACGTGTCTCTGCCCAGTAGGTGGCATAAAACATGGTGACAAAGAGTTCCGCCCTGGTCAGGTCTTCATAGAGCAGCCGGTTGAGAACGTTCAGCACATCGCTGGCAGTACCAGCGGCCTGGCCCTGGGCTCGGAGCACACTGCGGGTTTCCACCATGATCAGGGCCGCGCCGACGTTATGCCCCGATACATCGGCGATGACCAGGTCGACCAGCCCGGACTCGCGCACGAAAAAGTCGAAATAGTCCCCACCGACATGGGCAGCCGGGATGCACCGGGAAGCCAGTTGCAACCCCTGCACTACCGGTAGCGTAGCCGGGAGGAGCGAAAGCTGGATCTGCTTGGCGATCTCCATGTCCCGCAGGACACGGGCATTCTCCAGCTGCGCCTGCTCTTTTTCCTGCCGCTCTCGGTCCTTCTCCAGACGCTCTTGCTCGATCTTCAAAGCCTGGGCGAGCTGCCCCGCCAGACTGGAAAGGAGCCGCAGGAACGGTGGGGTGAACATCCCGATGATGGTTTTGGAAAAGACCGAGAGTATCCCCAAGGGGGTGGCGCCATGGGTGGCGATGGGAACATGGGCAAACGACCTGATCCCCTCCCGCTCCATGATCTCCCTGGATTTCGGCTTGGTGATGTTGCGGGTGTCGTTGACGAACTGCGGCTTGTTGGCGAGAAACGACTCGCCTATGTAGGTGTCGATCTCCGGCAACCAGTCCCGCTCCACGATCGTTCCTCCAGTCAGCCCGCGATAACAGGAGACCTTCAGTACCCCCTCGGGGTTGGTCAGGCGGATGACGACCAGCTCGAACTTGAACTCGTGCTGCAAAAGCTCAAGCAGGTCATCCATGATGATATCCACATTCAGGGTCCGGTTCATGATCTCCGATGCCTTGAGCCGGACATACAGAGCTTCCCTGCTCTCTTCGAGCGAGGTGCGGACGGTGCTGAAGGCGTCATAGACCGACTCCATCTTCGACCCAATGTCGGACAGGTAGCTTTCAACGATGGCGCCGGCCGCAGCAGCCCCCACCGAACCTGCCAGGGTCCGCTCGATAAAGCGCTTCAGATTGGGAAGCTCGAACTCGGAGACCCCGCCCCGCTCGTCGATCTCCCGGTCCCCCAGATATTCGCTGATGGCGATATGGGCCTGTTCCTCGCCGATGAATTTGGAGAGCAGCGAGACGAACTGCATGATGGTGATCGGTTTGGAGAGACGTTTGGTCTCCCAGGTTGTCCCTTCGTGGTTCACGGTGAAGACGTCGACAAATTTCCTGACCTGCTCGCGCTCGGTCTCATCCTGATCGAGCAGGATGGAACAGATGATATACCCGGCCACATTGACGAGGATGCTCCAGAAGACCGTGTGTGACCAGACATCGAGCCCGGTGAGGCCGAACAGCTCGGTCGGTCTCAGCAGAAAGATGCCGAATGGCCCCTTTTCAAGCAGATCGGTCTGCCACCAGCCGGAACGGATGAACGAGGGGAGCAGTAGGGTATAGAACCAGACGATGAAACCGAGGACGATGCCCGTTATGGCACCGGTTTTGTTGCCGCGGCGCCAGTAGAGCCCTCCCAGAAGGGCCGGGCCGAACTGGGCCGCAGCGGCAAAGGAGATGAGCCCCATATTGACCAGCATGTAGGTTTCGCCCAGGATCTGCTGGTAGACAAATCCCAGGAGCACCACCAGGAAGATGCCGCAGCGCTTCAGGTTGATGAGCAGAAACGGAAACCAGGGCCGCGGTTTGAGTTTGACGATGATCGGCATGACCAGATGGTTGAGGAACATGGTCGAGATCGCCACCGATTCGAGCATGACCATCCCTGCGGCAGCGGAGAACCCTCCCATGAACGCAACGACTGCCAGCATGGGTGAACCGTTGAACAGCGGGATGGTCAGGACGAAGTAGTCCGCCCCGGCGGAGCTCCCGTTGATCAGGATGCCGGCCAGGGCGATGGGAAAGACGAAGAGGTTGATGGCGAACAGGTAGGCGGGGAAGAGCCACATCGCCTTGCTGATGTGTTTCTCCGACGAGTTCTCGATAACCATGACATGGAACTGGCGCGGGAGCAGCATGATGGCGCCCAGCGACAGGTAGAGCATGGTGAACCATGTGGCTGCAGGAGGCCTGCCCTGACCGCCGAAGGTGGTGAGCCTGCCCAGAAGGGCGGGATCGCGAGCCTGCATGCGGCTGAAGATGTCCGTCACCCCGTCAAACAGGCCGAAACAGACAAAGATGCCAACGGCAAGAAATGCCAGTAGTTTGACAATCGATTCGACCGCAATGGCAGCCACCAGCCCCTCATGGCGTTCGGATGAAACCAGGTGGCGTGCGCCGAAGATGACGCCGAACAACCCGAGGATAAGAGCTGAAAAGAAGCTCGACTGCTGCTGCGACGGGATCATAGTCCTGAGCGCCGGCGCCTGCTGGTGGATATAGGTGACCAGTATCTCGAAGGTCGCTGATACCGCCTTGAGCTGAAGGGCAATGTACGGGATGATCCCCATCAGCGCAATGATGGTCACCAGTGCTCCCAGCCACTGTGACTTGCCGTAGCGGGAACTGATGAAGTCGGCAATGGAGGTAATGTTGTTATCCTTGGCGATCCTGACGATCTTGCGCAGGAGGAACCACCAGGAAAAGGCCGCCAGTGAAGGCCCCAGATAGATCAGCAGGAAATCCAGGCCGGTGGTGGCTGCCTTGCCGACGCTGCCGTAGAAGGTCCAGGACGTGGCATAGATTGCAATGGAGAGGGCATAGATGTACGGATTGGAGATGATGCTGCGGCCGAGCTCACGACGGCCGTCCGCATAGTAGGCCACCATGAAGAGAAACAGGATATAGAGGAAGATGACCGCGAAGATCAGTTCGATACTGAGCATGGCTGCCTATTTCTTCTCCCCATCGTCCGATTGGTCGATGGATTTGGTGAAGATGCTTATGAAAAGGATCGACACCAGCCAGCCGAGCTGAAGGTAAAGGTAGAGAAGCGGGACGCCGAAAAGGGTCACCGGCTTGTTGAAGATGCCGATGAACGGCACGTTCATCATGATGATCCCCAGCAGGAAAAAGATCACCCACGATTCCTTGAGACGAAGACGCTGCAGGAGTAAGCCCTTTTGCAGACGCGGCCAGATCATGGCAGAATCCCCACGGCTTTCAGGATATCGTCAACGGCCTGCCGGATCGGCCCAGACGTGTTCGCGCAGAGGAACTGCTCGCTGTCGGGGTCGGGCTGCTCGAATGCTGCCAAGTGGCTGTCGAACAGCTCCAGCCGGCCATCGGAAATTTCGTTCATCTTCCCCTCGCGTTCCGCCAACCGCTCCCGGATCAGTTCATCGGGACAGGCGATCATGACCAGCCGGAAGCCGGCTCCGAACTCCGCCGCAGCCCGCCGGAAGCGCTCCCGGTCGGCTTTCCTCCGGAAGGTTGCGTCGATGATGACGCTCTGCCCCTGCTGCAACCGGGCCGTACCTCTTTCCAACAGGGCCTCATAGGTGGCACGGTCAGCCTCGGTGGTATAGAGTCCCGTGCCAAACGGAGCGGAACGCGAGGAAGCGGTGGCATGATAGAGTTCCTTGCGCGTCCGATCCGAGGAGATGACCGGTATGCCCAGTTCCCGCCCCAACAGTTGGGCCAGGGTGCTCTTGCCGCTTCCCATGAGGCCCCCCACCAGAAAGATCGTCACCGGCAGCTTCTGCCGCAGCAGATATCCCCGGGCGAGGCGAAAATAGCCGATTGCACGGTCTCGGGCCGCATCGCGGTCTTCGACCGGTATGGCCCGGTCCAGGAGCTGCAGGCTTGCAACCTTTCCCCGCACAAAGGCACGATAGACCTTGTAAAACTCCACCAGAGGAAGACAGGTGTCATCCGTGGCGACCTTCACATACTCGTCGATGAAGGCCGCAGCGAGATCCGCCCGATCGTGATAGTCCAAGTCCATGAGGAGAAAGGCAATGTCCGCCGCCGTATCGCCATAGCGGAAACGCGGATTGAACTCGATGCAGTCGAAGATCCAGATCTTGTCTCCCAGGCAGATGTTTTCGAGATGCAGGTCGCCGTCGCAGTCGCGGATGAACCCGCTTGCGATCCGCTCCTCGAACAGTTCGGCATGTCTCTGCAGGTACTGATCCACCCACTCCCTGAAATACTGGAGATCCTGGCCGGACAGGGTATCACCGACGAACCGCTCAGCCAATGCAAAGTTTTCATCCCAGCTGCGCCGGATGGCCTCGATCGATCCATACCGGTCGATCTCGGTGTCGCGCTCCGCATCCCGGTGAAACGCCGCCACCACCCCGGCAATCGAGCGGATCGTCTCTTCCTGCACCTGGCCGGCAGCCAGGAGCCGGTCCATCATCCGCTCTTCCGGCAGCCGGACCATCTTGACGGCATAATCGACCACCGGGCCGTTGCCGGTGAAGGCAACACCCTCTTCCGATCTACGCAGTTCCACCACACCGAGATAGATGTCAGGGGCAAGGCGTCGATTGAGGCGAACCTCCTCATGGCAGTAAAAGCGACGCCGGTCAATGGTGCTGAAATTGAGAAAACCGAAATCGACCGGTTTCTTTATCTTATAGACGAAACGGTCCGTCAGGAATAGGTACGATATGTGCGTCTGCTTGAGATGCACTGTTTGCGGGGCATCGGGGTATGCTTCCGGCCTCAACAGCGACTCAAGCTCGCGCTGCTCCATCGTCTCTCCTTAACAAAGCGAATTACTTGACGAAAACTCTAGCATACAACCGGCCAATGGCAAGCAAATGCCGTAATAATTGGATTTGACGGCACTACTGTTATATGGTAATTTTCAAGCACAGTGCAGGAGGAGTACGAAGTTTCCCCACCCCTCTCTATGTACCCAATCTCCAGATCAGCAACCGACAGGCACCGCGAGCTCTCGGCTTTTCAACTTGATACCGAAGCCACGGATTTTTTTTTGCGGGATACCCAATGAAACGACTCGGCATAGCAGCCATAATCTCCATAAGCGCCCTCTGCCCCTCCTGCGCCACAAGCCAGACAGCCGCGACGCGCCCTCCCGCTGACCAGGCGGCAACCCCTCCCCGCCTTGACATAGCAGATTCACGAGCAATGTACCTCTTTTCCCTCTCCCGGCTGCACTCCCTGGACGGCGACACGGAAGGTGCCCTGACACTCCTGCGTGCCGCAACGGAGACCGACCCGTCCGGCGCCTACCTCTACACCGCCATGGCTGGGGTTTACCTGAAAAGCAACCAGCCCCTGGAAGCTCTCAAGGCCTGCGAGACAGCCATCGAGATCGACCCCAAGAGCTTCAACGCCCATCAGCTGGCAGGCAACATCCTGGTGGGGCTCAAACGGGACCGCGAGGCGACCGAACATTTCAAAAAAGCCATCGAGCTCAACAAGAACAAGGAAGAGCTCTACCTCCACCTTGCCGTTGCCTATGTGAAGATCTTCGAATACGAAGAGGCGATCAATACCCTCAAGGCCCTGATCAAGATTTCGCCGGACAATGCCTTTGCCTACTACTACCTGGGCAAAACCTACGACCAGATGAAGCTCCCCCGCGAAGCGGTGCAGTATTACCGCAAGGCCCTCGAAATCAAACCCGACTTCGAACAGGCGCTGATCGATCTGGCAATCTCCCTGGAAACCCAGGGCCTTGCCGGGGACGCCGTTGCGATCTACCGCCAATTGCTGAACGAAAACCCCCAGAACGTTTCGGTGGCACAACACCTGGTTCAGCTCCTGATCCAGCAGAAGCGCCTCGAAGAGGCGCTGTCACTCCTGAAGACCATGGATGCCGCCAACCTGGGCGGGCTGGAAACCAAGCGGAAGATGGGACTGATCAACCTGGAACTCGAACAGTTCGACGAGGCGATCGCCATCTTTAACAGTATCCTCGAACAGGAACCTGACGCCAACCAGATCCGTTTCTACCTGGCCAATGCCTACGAGGAAAAGAACGACCCTGACCGGGCAATTGCCGAGTATGCAAAGATTCCTGCCACAGCATTCAACTATTACGAGGCAGTGGGGCATATCGCCTTTCTCTACAAAGACAAAGGTGAACCGGAACGGGCCATCTCCTTCCTCAACGACGTGATCTCCCACGCACCGGACCGCCTCGATCCCTACCTCTACCTGGCTGGGGTCTATGACAATCTCGGCAAGCCTGACGAGGCCCTCAAGGTCTTGACCGGCATCGAAGGGAAATTCCCGGCGGAACCATCACTCCAGTTCCGGCTGGGGGTGATTTACGAAAAGATCGGCAACAAAGCCGAATCCATCGCCCGCATGAAACGGGTGCTGGAAATCACCCCGGACGACCCGCAGGCGCTCAATTACCTCGGCTATACCTATGCAGAGCTCGGGGAGAACCTGGACGAGGCGCTGCGGCTCCTCAAGAAGGCCAACGGGCTCCGCCCCGACGACGGCTTCATCCTGGACAGTCTCGGCTGGGTTTTCTACAAATTGAAGCGCTATGACGAAGCGGTCAAGAGCCTGGAACGCGCCTACGAGATCGTAGATGACGATCCCACCATCATCAGCCACCTGGCAGAGGTCTATCTCGCAAAACGCGACAGCAAGAGCGCCCTTGAACTCTATCGCCGGGTCATCAAACTCGACCCCGACAACAAGGAAGCCGCCGAGAAGATCAAGAAGATCAAAGCGGAGATTCAGGAACGATGAGGTTCCGGTGGGCCCTCTGCCTGCTGCTGTTCATCCTTGCCTGCGGTTGCACCGATAGAGAACCGAAGCCGGCACTGCGGCTCCATCGCTCCGCCGGCCCCCCTGCCTATGGCGATACCCTGATCGTCGGCGCTATCGGCGAGGCATCCACGCTCATCCCCCTGCTTGCCTCGGACAGCGTCTCACATGAAGTTGCCAGCCTGATCTACAGCAGCCTGGTCCGGTACGACAAGAACCTGAAACTGGAAGGAGAACTGGCAGAGCGGTGGGACGTGTCGCCGGACGGCCTCACCATAACCTTCCATTTGCGTCGGGGTGTGAAATGGCATGACGGCCACGAATTCACCTCACGCGATGTCATGTACACCTACCGGGTCACCATCGACCCCAAGACCCCCACCGCCTATGCCGAAGACTTCAAACAGGTAAAACAGGCGACAGCTCCGGACCCCTACACCTTCAGGGTGACCTACGACAAGCCCTTTGCCCCGGCCCTGGAATCATGGGCAGCATCGATCCTCCCGGCGCATCTCCTCGAAGGGACCGATATCACCAAGAGCCCCCTATCCCGAAAACCGGTCGGAACAGGTCCCTACCGCTTCAAGGAATGGACCGCCGCCCAGAAGATCGAGCTTGAGTCATTCCATGACTATTTCGAAGGCCGGCCTTACATCGACCGTTACGTTTATCGGTTTATTCCCGATACCTCCACCATGTACATGGAGCTGAAGGCCGGCGGCATCGACATGATGGCGCTTACGCCGGTCCAATACCAGCGCCAGACAACAAGCGCCGATTTTCTCGCGCGCTTCGCCAAATACCGTTATCCTGCCTCCGTTTACACCTATCTGGGATACAACCTGCGCCACCCCCTTTTCCGGGACAAACGGGTACGGCAGGCGATCACCCTGGCCATCAGCAAGGACGAAATCGTGCAGGGCGTATTGCTGGGAATGGGCCAGGTGGCCCACGGCCCTTACAAGCCGGGCACCTGGGCCTTTAACCCGACGGTCAAGGATTTGGGATACGATCCGCAACGGGCAGCCCGGCTCCTTGCCGAGGTGGGGTGGAGCAAACGGAATCAAGACGGTATCCTGACCAGAAACGGAAAACCGTTTCAGTTCACCATTCTGACTAATCAGGGGAACGACCAGCGGCTGAAAACCGCCCTGATCATCCAGCAACGTCTGAAAGCGGTGGGAATCGACGTGAAGATCAGGGTGGTGGAGTGGGCATCGTTTCTGAAAAACTTCATCGACAAGGGGGATTTCGAGGCCATTGTCATGGGGTGGACCATCCCGCAGGACCCGGATCTGTTCGATGTCTGGCATTCCAGCAAGACCGGCCCCAAAGAACTCAATTTCGTCGGCTTCAAGAACGCCGAAGTGGATCGGCTGATAGAAGAAGGGAGAAGCACCTTCGACCTGGAACGCCGGAAACGCTGCTATTGGCGGATCCAGGAGATCCTGGCGGACGAGCAGCCCTATACCTTCCTCTTCGTTCCCGATGCCCTTCCCGTGGTAAATGCCCGTTTCCACGGCATTGAACCGGCCCCGGCAGGGATCACTTATAACATGATCAAGTGGTACGTCCCCAAGGATGAGCAACTGCACTGATGCGAATTCTCACGGTTTACATCCGCATACCCTACGTCAAGGACTGGTAGAACGCACGCATGATCCGCTATCTGACCAAACGTCTCCTGATGATGATCCCCCTGCTCCTGGGGATCACCCTTATCACGTTCACGGTGATCCACCTGGCCCCTGGCGAACCGGTGGAGATGCAGGTGGCGATGAACCCCAAGGTATCGGCCGAAGCCCGACAGCGTCTCCGGGAATTCTACGGCCTGGACAAGCCGTTGCCCGTCCAGTACGGCAACTGGCTCAAGCGGCTGGCCCACCTGGATTTCGGCAACTCTTTTGCCCCCGATAACCGGCCGGTCATCGACAAGATCAAGGAACGGATACCCGTCACCGTCTCCCTCAACCTGATTGCGCTCTGCATCGAGTTCGGCCTGGCCATACCGATCGGCATCCTGGCGGCAATCCACCGCAATTCACTGCTGGACAAAGGGATCACCATCTTCGTCTTTATCGGTTTCGCCGTGCCGACGTTCTGGCTGGCACTGTTGCTCATGTACTTTTTCGGGGTGAAACTCGGCTGGCTGCCCATCTCGGGACTTCACTCCCTGGGGAGCGAGCAGTGGGGCCTGTTAGCCAGGCTCTGGGACCTGGCCAAACACCTGATACTCCCGCTGGCGGTCGCCTCGTTCGGCAGCCTGGCAGGCCTCTCCCGGTTCATGCGCTCGACCATGCTGGAAGTGATCGGCCAGGACTATATCGTGACAGCACGGGCCAAGGGGCTGTCGGAACGAGCCGTTATCTTCCGTCACGCGTTGCGCAATGCCCTTCTACCGGTCATCACCCTGCTCGGCTTTTCGCTCCCCGGCCTGATCGGCGGCAGCGTCATCTTCGAGACGATCTTCGCCATTCCCGGCATGGGTCAGCTCTTCTATCAAGGGGTCATGTCGAGGGATTATCCGCTGGTAATGGGGATTCTGGTGATCGGAGCCGGTTTGACGCTGGTGGGAAACCTGCTGGCAGATGTCTGTTATGCGCTTGCCGACCCGCGCATCAGACAGGGGAGGAGCTAACAACCTGACAGAGAGCCGATTCGCCGGCTCCCTGTCAGGCTGCTGCATGCGGGTCAGGAATTGGTATCGTCCGAAGGGATCCGTCTCTTGGAAAGCAGCGACCTTCGCCGTTCCTGGCCACGATAGGTTTTCGTCCCCACCACGCCGTTGCCGCGCAACTGCTCGCTCGGTGCCGAAATCCAGCCATCGCTGCGTCGGAACGCAACCACCTCGCCGGAGGCTATGGAGGCGTCAAGATGCTCTTCCTCGATAAACCGTTCAGTGCCGGTATTGTCACGAATCTGTATGTACATGGCACCCTCCAGGATGAGACACTTCACAGAAAAGTATAACCTCACCTTAAGGGCTGTCAAACTCTCATCCGGCGAGTTGTAACATTATAATGAATCCCTCGTCGCGGTATTCCGCACACGCCTAAAGCATGGGTGACCGCCTTTTGCCCAGGAACTCCAGGGTCTTCTGCGCCTGGTCGTGGCCCTGCTCGGCAGCTTTCTGGAACCAGACCAGCGCCTCTATCTTGTTCTGCTTCACCCCGAATCCGTTGAAATACATGAGCCCGAGGATGAACTGGGCCTGATCGAGCCCCTGCTCGGCAGCCTTACGATACCACTTGAACGCCTCTTTGCGGTCCTGCTTGACCAGTTCCCCTTTGTCATAGATCTGCCCAAGGAGGAACTGGGCATCGGCCTGCCCCTGTTCGGCAGCCTTGCGATACCACTTGAGCCCCATCTTCAGGTCCTTCTTGACCGAGATCCCCTTGACATATGCCTGGGCCACGGCAAACTGGGCGTCGGCATTCCCCTTGTCCGCGGCCCGCCGGAACCACTTCAGAGCCTCCCCGTTGTCCTGGGGAACACCGTCGCCGCGATCATAGAGGAGCCCGAGATTGTACTGGGCCAGGGCATATCCCTGCTCGGCAGCCTTGCGATACCATTTTAAGGCTTCCTTTTTATCAAGGAGAACGCCGTCACCTTTGTCATAGAGGTGCCCCAGCAGGTACTGGGCACGGGAAATCCCCTGCTCGGCAGCCTTCTGATACCACTTGGCCGCCTCTTGCTTGTCCTTCTCAACCCCTTCGCCGTTATCGTACTTTACCCCCAGGTTCAGCTGGGCATTGGCATGTTTCTGCTCGGCAGCCTTCCGGTACCATTTTGCAGCTTCCGCGCGGTCCTGATGCACCCCTTCGCCCCGGTCATAGATCTGTCCGGTGGCAAACTGGGCATCTGCCAGCCCCTGCTCGGCTGCCTTGCGATACCACTTGGCCGCTTCCTTTTTGTCCTGGCGAACCTCGTCCCCCAGGGAGTACATCAGCCCGAGCGTTACCTGAGCCTTGCCGAAACCCTGTTCGGCCGATTTGCGGTACCATTTGACCGCTTCCCGCCGGTCTTTCTTGACACCCTTGCCGTTGGCATACATAAGACCGATCTGAAAAAGGGATTTTGCACTGCCGTCGGCCTTGAATTCGCGGAAGGCTGTAGCAAAATCCCCCTCGTTGTACGCCTTCTGTGCCGATACGCTGTCAGCGTACACAGGCATCGCCGTCGTCAGCAACGCAAGCAGGATTGATGCATGGATTCGTTTCATTTCCTCGACCTCACAGCAGATATGCCTTCGAAATCGGAATTGTAGCGCTTTTGGCTGCGGGCAACAACAGTAAATTCTTTCCTCTGGCTCCCGCACAGGCTAACACGCCATGAATCGTTCAGATGCAATCCACGGCAGAAGGTGATATACATTCATTCTAAGGAACCATCAATCACCAGCAACATCGGAAGAAGGAGCCCGCGTGACCGCTTCCCGACGCATCATTGTTGCCGCTGCCGTCGTTATCCTTGTGGCCGTGGCGATCATCATACTGTTTCGACACCCTTCCCCCTCATCGTCCACACTCACGGTTTCAGGAACTGTGGAAGCCACCACAGTGACGGTGGGGTTCAAGGTAAATGGCCGGCTCAAGGAGCGGCTGGTCGATGAGGGCGCGACCGTAAAGGTGGGCCAGCTCCTGGCCAGACTGGAGACCGACGACCTCGAGCAGGAGGTTGCCCTGCGCCGGGCAGAACTTGAGGCAGCCATGGCAGTTCTTGCCGAACTGGAGGCAGGTTCGAGGAGCGAAGAGATTGCCCAGGCCCGAGCCGCCCTTGACAGGGCTGAAGCCGAGGAAAACCGGCTGACAGCCGATTTCGCACGACAGGAAGAGCTCTACCAGCGGGAAGTCATATCAACCCACGATTTTGAAGCTGCGCGTAGCGCCTTTTTGATGGCCAAGGCCCAGGCGCGCGAATTGCGCGAACGGCTGGGCATGGTCAGGAAAGGTCCGCGCATCGAGACCATCAGGCAGGCACGGGCCAGGGTGGGAAGCGCTCGGGCGGCCCTGGAGCTGGCCAGCAATCGCCTGGATGATGCCGCCCTGTTTTCCCCTACTGCAGGAAGCGTCCTGGCCAAACACCAGGAACCGGGTGAACTGGTGAATACGGGCACGCCGGTACTGACCATCGGCGATCTCGAATCGGTCTGGATCAGGGCCTATATCCCCGAAACCGACTTGGGCAGGGTGAAGCTGGGCCAGACAGCCCGGATCACCGGCGATACCTTTCCGGGTCGTGCCTACCAAGGTACCGTCAGTTTCATCTCCCCCGAAGCGGAATTCACACCCAAGAACGTCCAGACCGAGAAGGAGCGGGTCAAGCTCGTCTACCGCATCAAGATCACCGCCCCCAACCCGCACCATGAGCTGAAACCGGGGATGCCGGTAAACGCCGAACTGACACTCAAGTAACGCGTGGTGCCCCGTATGGATGCGGTCAGGATAGACAACCTCTGCAAACGCTTCGGCACCAACACGGCCGTCGACAACCTGACCCTCTCCGTTGCGCAAGGGGAACTGTTCGGCCTGGTCGGCTCCGACGGCGCAGGTAAGACCACCACCATGCGCATGCTCGTCGGCATCATGGACCCCTCTGCTGGCTCGGCATCGGTCATGGGGCGGGATACGGTCCGCGAGTCCGAAGAGCTCAAGGACGACATCGGCTACATGAGCCAGCGCTTCGGCCTCTACCAGGACCTGACGGTCCTCGAAAACATCCACTTCTACGCCGACATCTTCGGCATCCCGAAGCAAGGCCGGGAGGACAAGGTCGAACGCCTCCTCGCCTTCAGCAACCTGACGCCGTTCAAGCGCCGGCAGGCAGGAAACCTCTCCGGCGGGATGAAGCAAAAGTTGGGACTTGCCTGCGCCCTGATCCATACCCCCAGGGTGCTCTTTCTCGACGAACCGACCAATGGCGTCGATCCGGTCTCCCGCCGCGATTTCTGGCGCATCCTCTACCAGCTCCTCAAGGAGGGGGTCACCATCTTCGTCACCACCGCCTATCTCGATGAGGCGGATCGCTGCAACCGGGTCGGTCTCATCCACAAGGGGAGGCTTTTGGCCTGCGACACCCCGGATCGTCTGCGCAGCCTCATGAGGGGGACCATCCTGGAAATCAGGTCCGATAATGCCCGGCTCACGGCACGGCTGTTACGCGACCGTTTTCCCGACACGTCTGTCGGTCTCTTCGGCGACCGTGTGCACCTGGTCTCCGCTGATCCGGATCGGGTGACGGACTTGGTGAATGGGCTCCTTACGGCAGCGGGGGTCACCCTCCAGGGGATACGCCCCATCGAACCGAGCCTGGAGGATGTGTTTGTCTCCGTCCTGCAGGAGGAAGAGTCAGGAGCCGGGCATGACCAAGGATAACGAGGAGTTCGCCGTATCGCTGCGCGATCTCTCGAAGCGCTTCGGCGATTTCCAGGCGGTCAGCCATGTCAGCCTGGATGTGAAGCGGGGGGAGATATTCGGCTTCCTCGGTCCCAACGGCGCCGGCAAATCGACCACCATCCGGATGCTCTGCGGCATCCTGACCCCTTCCGACGGAACCGGAACCGTGGCAGGTTTCGACATCAACCGGCAGGCCGAAGAGATCAAGTCCAACATCGGCTACATGAGCCAGCGTTTTTCCCTCTACGAGGATCTGACGGTAGAGGAGAATATCGACTTCTACAGCGGCATCTACCGGATTGCACCGGACAGGAAGCGAGAGCGCAAGGAATGGGTCGTCGAGATGTCCGGGCTTGCCGAACACCGGCACTCCAGGACCGCCACGCTCTCCGGCGGCTGGAAGCAGCGGCTGGCGCTGGGGTGCGCCATCCTCCACGAACCTCCCATCATCTTCCTCGACGAGCCGACCTCCGGGGTGGACCCGATCAGCAGGCGCAATTTCTGGGACCTGATCTACCGCCTGGCCGGCGAAGGGGTCACGGTCTTCGTCACCACCCACTACATGGATGAAGCCGAATACTGCGACCGCCTCGGCCTGATCTACCGCGGTGAGCTGATAGCCCTCGGTTCGCCGGGAGAACTGAAAACAGACCAGATGGGGGAGGAGATCGTGGAACTATCCTGTGACCGCCCGCAGGATGCCCTGGAGATCATTGAGGCGCTCCCCGGCGTGCGCCATGTCGCCCTATTCGGCCGGGGGGTGCATGCGGTGGTCGAAGATGCCGGCGCAGCGATCCCGCTCATTGCCGACAGTCTCATGCAGGCCGGATTCCCGGCTCTGCGGCCGGAGCGGATCGTCCCCTCGCTGGAGGATGTCTTTGTTTCGCTCATCGAAGCGCGCGACCGGGCGGAAGAGCCACAACGGGAATTTGCCCGCTAGGAGAGCCCTGAGTCATATGAAGCTGCAACGGGTACGGGCCGTCGCCAAAAAGGAATACCTGCACATCATCCGCGATGTGCGCAGCCTGATCATGGGGCTAGCCCTGCCGATGCTGCTCCTGTTCATGTTCGGCTACGCTCTCACCCTGGATGTGGACAAGGTGCCGCTGGTGGTCTGGGACCAGAGCGAAACCCCGGCCAGCCGCGATTTCATCGGTCGTTTCAGCGGCTCACGCTACTTCCAGCTCGTAGAGCACGTCAGCGACTACCAGGCCGTGGAACGGGCCATTGACCGGCGCGACGCCCTCATCGCCCTGGTGCTGCCGGTCGATTTCGGCCGGGCAGGCACGTCCGGCAAACCTATCCGCATCCAGGTCATCGTGGACGGCAGCGACTCGAATACCGCCACTATTGCCCTCGGCTATGCGGAAAACATCGTCCGGCTCTATGCTGCCGACATCGTTGTTGCCCAGAGCCGGCGCATGACCGGAACCGCACCGCGACCGCCGCTGGACATACGGCCGCGGGTCTGGTTCAACGATGACATGATCTCGCGCAACGCCATTGTCCCCGGCCTCATCGCCGTCATCATGATGGTTATCGCCGCCTTTCTCACCTCCCTGACCATTGCCCGCGAGTGGGAAACCGGCACCATGGAGCAGCTGATCTCCACCCCTCTGCGCGGCCCGGAGCTGATCCTCGGCAAACTGCTCCCCTACTTCGTCATCGGCCTGATAGACCTGGCACTGTCCGTGGTGGTGGGGCGTTTCGTGTTTGACGTCCCGCTCAGAGGAGAGCTCTGGCTGTTGCTCGGCATGGCGATCCTGTTCCTGTTCGGCGCCCTCTCCCTTGGGATGCTGATCAGCATCGTCGGGCGGAGCCAGTTCGCCTCCAGCCAGTTCGCCATGGTGGCGACACTGCTGCCAGCCTTTCTCCTTTCCGGCTTTGTCTTTCCCATTGCCAACATGCCCAAGTTCCTCCAGATCGTCACCCATATCATCCCGGCCCGCTATCTGGTCACGATCCTGCGTGGCATCTATCTGAAGGGGGTGGGGCTTTCCGTCCTCTGGCGTGAAGCGGCATTGCTGGCACTGTTCGGAATTACGGTGCGGATCCTGGCAATCCTGAAGTTCCGGAAAAAAATCGAGTGACCATGTTGCGAGGTTTCACGTGTTCGACCGCCTGAAGGCCATGCTGATCAAGGAGTTTACCCAGATCCTCCGCGATCCCAAGATGCGCTTCGTCATCTTCGGCGTGCCGGTGGTGCAGATCGTCCTGTTCGGCTACGCCGTGAACACCGACGTCAAACACATCACCACAGCAGTCTATGACCTGGACAAGAGCGCCACCAGCCGTGAGCTGGTTGCCCAACTGCAACGTTCCGGCTACTTCGATATCACGGAACAGATAGAGCGTGTCGGACGGATACGGGAGCTCATGGACCAGGGGGAGGTCCGGGCGGCAGTCCAGATCGACCCCGGTTTCGAGGACGACATCAGGGGAGGCCGCACAGCCTCCCTGCAGATCATCGTGGACGGCACCGACCCGAATACCGCTGGCATCGTCCTCTCCCATGCGGTCAAGATCGCCAGCCGTTTCAGCGACCAGATCCTGACCCAGCGCATGGTCCGGCAGGGAGACCTCCTCCGGACGCTGCCGCAGGTCGACCTGGAAAGCCGGGCCTGGTTCAACGATAACCTGGAAAGCCGCAACTACTACGTTCCCGGCGTGACCGCCCTGATGGTGCTCATCACCACCATGATGCTCTCCAGCATGGCCGTGGTGCGGGAAAAGGAGATCGGCACCATGGAGCAGATCATCGTCACCCCGATCCGGCGCTGGGAGTTCATCCTCGGCAAGACAATACCGTTCATCATCATCGGCTATATCAACCTCTCAATCGTCGTCCTGATGGCGCGGTTCTGGTTCCAAATCCCCTTCCGCGGCAGCCTGCTCCTGCTCTTTGCCGCAACCGGTCTCTACCTGATGAGTACGCTCGGCTTCGGACTCTTCATCTCCACCATCAGCCGGACCCAGCAACAGGCGATGATGAGCTCCTTCATGTTCACCTTTCCGGCCATGCTCCTCTCCGGTTTCGCCTTCCCCATCGAAAACATGCCGCCCGCCATTCAGTACGCGACCTACATCAATCCGCTCCGCTACTTTCTGGTCATCATCCGCGGAATCTTCCTCAAGGGGGTCGGGCCGGACATCCTCTGGCCCCAGCTCCTGGGGCTTTTCATCCTTGGCTCGATCATACTCGCCTTTGCGGTACAGCGTTTCCGCAAGCAGCTGTCATGAAACCGGGCGGCCTCCTTGACAGTAGGGGGGTATTTCTGTATAACCATGCTAGCTGTCCGACCTCGCACCAATCGGGGACCACATGTTCATCATTGCCAACTTCATCAATGCCATAGCCTACATCCTGGACTTCGCCCTGACGATCTACATGTATATCCTGATCGCCCGGGCCATTCTCTCCTGGGTGAACCCCGACCCCTACAACCCCATTGTCAGCTTCCTTTACCGGAGTACCGAACCGGTCCTGCAAAGGGTCCGCCGTGTGCTCCCCAATACCGGAGGACTCGATCTCTCACCGCTTCTGGTGATCCTTGCCATCTTCTTCCTGCAGAAATTCATGGTAGCCTCACTCTTCGAACTGGTAAACCGTATCAAATTCGGCTTCGGGGGCTAATAGTGCAGATATCGCCGCTCGACATCCAGCAGCAGCAGTTCAAAGGGAAGATGCTCGGCGGGCTCGACCCCGACGATGTGGATTCCTTCCTGCAGCAGGTCTCCCAGGAGATGGAAGGCCTCATCCGGGAAAATACCGAGCTGAAGGAACAGCTGCGCAAGGCGTCGCTTGAACTGGAAGATGTCCGCCTGCGCGAGACCTCGCTGCGGGAAACCATGCTGGCAGCCCAGAAGATCTCCGAGGAGATGAAGGCCAATGCGCAGAAGGAAGGGAATCTGCTCATCTCCGAGGCCGAACTCAAGGCAGACCGGATCGTCGCCGAGGCGGAAAACCGGCTCATGCAGCTGAACAACCAGATCCAGGAACTGCGCCGGGAAAAACTCCAGTTTGAAACATCGTTCAAGGCCATTCTTGAAAACCACCTCAAACTCCTCAACGTCAACGGGGAATGACCCGTCCCAGCTCCCGTTCAAAGTGAGCCGGGCCGCAGACGGCGTCTGCTTCGTCGTCCATGTCCAGCCGCGTGCCAGCCGGACCGAGATCTGCGGGCTGCAGGGAGATGAACTGAAGGTGCGTCTCACCTCCCCCCCCGTGGACGATGCCGCCAACCGGCAGCTGGCCGAATTCATCGCCAAGAGCCTGGGGCTCGCCAAGTCCAGGGTTACCATCGTAGCCGGCACCAAATCCCGTCACAAAACAGTCCTTGTCACCGGTGTCGAACCCGGCCTGCTCCGTACCCTGCTCCCCTGCCCCCCCTGACCCTGGCGCATTTTTCCCGTTGAACACTCTTGACAAAATCGTCATGGAATCATTATAGTTACGAGAGAAAATTGCTTCAGGGGGTAGAGATCGAAATGCCTGTCTACGAATACCAGTGCACCGCATGTGACCACCAGTTCGAGTTGCGCCAGAAATTTTCCGACGAGCCTGCGAAAGAATGCCCTTCCTGCGGCGGCGAAGTGAAGAAACTCATCTCGTCTACCGCGTTCACCCTCAAAGGTGGGGGCTGGTATGCTGAAGGATATGGCAACGGATCGAAGAGCCCGGCCCCGTCCTGCCCGGCCAGCACCGGCGGCAGCTGTGCAGGGTGCCCTTCGGCGGCAGCAGCCTGAATCACGTGCAGCTTGACGTCAGTTTTACTAAACCTCCCGTTCGTGGAGGTTTTTTTATGCCGGATTTCCCCTGGCCACTTTACAAACCAATTCCATATCCCGTATGATGCAGGCAAAATTTCGCGAGGAGCATGAAGCCCATGGCACAACTGATCGACGGCAAGGCAATTGCGGCAAAGATTCGAAGCGAAATCACCGCTGAGGTTACCGACCTCAGGGCAAAGGGGATCGTCCCCGGCCTGGCAGTGGTCCTGGTGGGTGATGACCCGGCCAGCGCAGTATATGTTCGGATGAAAGAAAAGGCCTGCCAGGACGTGGGTATCTTTTCCGACGAGTACAAGCTCCCGGCGGATACCAGCGAGCAGGAACTTCTCCGCCTCATCGACAAGCTCAACTGCGATCTCCGCATTCACGGCATACTGGTACAGCTCCCGCTCCCCCGACAGATCAATACTGAGAAGGTGCTGGAGGCGATCTCCCCGCACAAGGATGTGGACGGATTCCACCCCTACAACGTCGGCCGCCTGATGGTTGGCAAGCCGCTGTTCCGTCCCTGCACCCCCTATGGCGTTATGGTGATGCTGAAAGAGACCGGTGTCGACCTGGCCGGCAAGGAAGTGGTCATTGTCGGTCGCTCGAATATCGTCGGCAAACCGGTTGCTGCCATGTGCCTGGCCCAGCATGCCACAGTCACGATCTGCCACTCCAAGACCAGGGATCTGGCCGCCAAGGTAGGACAGGCGGATGTCCTGATTGCCGCCGTAGGCCAACCTGAGATGATCAAGGGAGCATGGATCAAGGAGGGTGCGGTGGTCATCGATGTGGGTGTCAACCGGGTCGGGGAAAAGAAACTGGTGGGAGACGTGGAATTCGCTGCAGCCAGCGAACGGGCATCGGCCATCACCCCGGTTCCGGGAGGGGTTGGCCCCATGACCATCACCATGCTCCTCTACAACACGGTCGAGTCGGCAAAACATACCTGCAAAGGCTGAAAATACCGCTGAAAGCGGTTGCCTCACGCAACCATTTGAATATGATAAATATAGGGCGGATCAGATCTGGATCACCTGAGAGGAGTATCATTCATGCAGGTAAAAAAGGCGGTCTTTCCCGTTGCGGGCCTCGGCACCCGCTTCCTCCCAGCCACCAAGGCATCCCCCAAGGAAATGCTCCCGCTCATCGACAAGCCCCTGGTGCAATACGTGGTCGAAGAGGCGGTTGCCTCAGGGATCGAGCAGATCCTGTTCGTTACCGGTCGTGGCAAACGTGCACTGGAAGACCACTTCGACATTGCCTTTGAACTGGAAGCCCACCTCTACGATAAAGGGAAAGAAAAGGAACTCTCCCGCATCCGTGAGATTTCCGACATGGTCGATATCTTCTATGTCCGCCAGAAAGAGGCGCGCGGACTCGGCCATGCCATCCTCTGTGCACGGGACTTCGTGGGTAAAGAGCCCTTTGCCGTGCTTTTGGGCGATGACATCATCGATTCGGAGCGGCCATGCCTGGCCCAACTGCTGGATGTCTACCGGAAATATCGCGGACCGGTGCTCGCGCTGGAAAAAGTCCCAATGGAACTCATCTCCTCCTATGGCTGCGTCCGGGCGAATCACATCTCCGACCGGGTCTACGAGGTGATCGACATGGTGGAGAAACCGAAGCTGGAGGAAGCTCCCTCAGACCTGGCCATCATCGGCAGGTACGTGCTCACCCCGGAGATATTCCCGATCCTGGCAACCCAGGAGCCGGGCAAGGGAGGGGAGATACAGCTCACCGACGCCATCCTCAAGCTTTCACGGGAGGAGGCGATCTATGGCTGCCAGTTCGAGGGGATCCGGCACGACTGCGGAGACAAACTCGGCTTTCTCAAGGCTACCGTGGACATGGCCCTGAAAAGGGAAGAGTTCAGCAAGGATTTCAGGGAATTTCTGGAGATGCGGATTTCAAATCAATAGAGCCTGCCGCGGCTGGACCCGCTGACAATACCATAATGGAAAAACGCGATGAGATGGAACTCGTCCTTGCCGTAGCCTTTGGGGAGAGCTCCGATCGGGCCGATCTGCCGTAACGCGCGACGCACCTCGTCATCGAGGATGATGCTCCCCGAGCTCTCCAGGACTACCGCCTTTTGTATCTCGCCCTTCCGGTTGAAGGTGATCCTGACCGGGACCACCCCTTCTATTCCCAGCCGTGCAGCATCGGGTGGGTATCGCCAGACATTATAGACCGCGGTTTCAAATCTCCGCAGGAACGAACCGAACAGGATATCATCGGTATTGAGAAACTTGGTGTCATTTTCCTTCACCTCGTCCTCATATTTCCTGCGATAGTTCTCCTCTAGCCGCTCCAGACGGTTGGCGGAAGGAAGGAGCTTTGCCAGATCGGGCAAGTCCTCTTTCTTCGCCCTGAAGAGGCTGTCTCCGGGCATCTCACTTTTCGCTGGCTTTTGCCTCGAAGGTTCGGCGATCCGGGGTGAAGGCACGGCTTGCGGCTGCCGTGGCGCCACAGGAGGGGGAGTGATGCGATTACGCAGCTGGTCCCCGCGCGGGGCAGATTCGACCGGCACCCGTTGCCTGGTCTCTGCCTGCCGTTTTGCCTTTTCGTCCCCGCGAGGGAGTTGCTCTTTCAGTTGCGGCAGATCCTCAAGGTCAACCATGATCGGTTCGGTCTCTTTCTTCTGCTCGGCCGGGGGAAGGTAGACAAGGAGCAGCAGAAACAGGACATGCAACAGAAACGATATGGTCAGCGTTATGTTAAGGGATTTTTCTTCTGAACCGAGTGACATGCATTCTCTGTGCGGGCTGGGATACACTGCGGAATGAATTGTATGCCTACCTCTGCCAAAAAGCAACCCTCCGGGGGGTATTGCACCATCAATCCACTATTTGAAAAAACTTTGACAGTGCACCGCCAATCACCTATCATCCGCAGGACTTCAGCGGCTGCCAGCCACCAGACCAGAGCATACCCCAAGGATTTGCATTCATGACAGGACAGACAACCATGTGGCTCGGCTTCGGGATCGTAATAACGGTAATGTTCGTCCTCGACCTGGGCGTCTTTAACCGGAAAAGCCATGAGATCCGTTTCCGCGAGGCCCTTGCCTGGACACTCACCTGGGTTACCCTGGCGCTGGCGTTCAATGTCTGGATCTACTACAGTATGGGACCCACCAAGGCGATCGAGTTCTTCACCGGCTATCTCATCGAAGAATCGTTGTCAGTGGACAACCTGTTTGTCTTCATCATGATCTTCTCCTATTTCCACATCACCAAGGTCCATCAGCCCAAGATCCTCAAATGGGGTATCATCGGCGCCCTGCTGATGCGGGCCGTCTTCATCTTCACCGGCATCGAGCTGATCGAACGGTTTCACTGGATGATCTATCTGTTTGGCGTCATCCTGGTGGTAACCGGCATCAAGATGGCCTTTGGAGGGGAAGAGAAGATCGAACCGGAAAAGAACCTGCTGGTCAGACTGGTCCGCCGGTTTGTCCCGATTACCAAGAGAATTCGCGATGACCGCTTCTTTATCCGCCGCCAGGGGATCTTGGCCGCGACTCCCCTCTTCCTGGCCCTGCTGGTGATAGAGTCGAGCGACGTGATCTTTGCCGTCGACTCCATCCCGGCAGTCCTTGCGGTCACCCACGATCCCTTTATCGTCTATACCTCCAACGTATTTGCCATCATGGGGCTCCGCTCGCTCTACTACCTTCTTGCCCACGTCATGGAAATGTTCGTCTATCTCAAGCTCGGCATCTCGTTCATCCTGACCTTTGTCGGCGTCAAGATGCTGCTGGTGGATGTCTGGCACATCCCGATCTATTTCTCCCTCGGCGTGATTGTCGGCTCCCTGGCCATTGCCATTCTCACCTCGATCACCATCGGACGTCATCGACATCAGACGCAACACTGAAAAAAAGGAGGGGCCAAAAGCCCCTCCCGGATTCCGCACAGAGGTTGTCTCGATTCAGGGAGTCGCCTCCTCTTCTCGTTTGCTGATCCGTACGCGAACAATGGCGGTTGTCTTCACCTCTTCGCAAATGAAACGAAATCCCTGCCACGACACGGATTCACCCCGTTCCGGGAACCTGCCCAACTGATCGAGAATGAGGCCGGCAAGGGTATCATACTGCAGGTCCTCACCCAGCTTGATCCCCAGCAGATCCTCCAGGTCGCTCAACGAGATGAGTGCGTCAACGATCAGCGAGCCATCGGCCAGTTTCTGCACCCGACGCGGTTCTCCGACATCATGCTCATCCTCAATCTCTCCCACCAGTTCCTCCAGCAGATCTTCGGTGGTAGCCAAACCGCTGATCCCGCCATATTCATCTACCACCAACGCCATATGAATCCGTTTGCGCTGCATCTCCTTCAGCAGTTCATTGACCTTTTTCCCTTCCGGGACATAAAAGGGCGGCCTGATGATCGCTTCGATAGCAAAATCCTGGTCATTGACCATCCTGCCGAGGAAATCCTTGCCATGGACAAAGCCGACAATCTTCTCAATACTGCCGCTGAATACCGGGTACCGGGAATACTGGTTTTCCAGAATAAAGCGAAGCATTTCTTCCCGCTGCCAGTCGAGATCGAGTGCCGCGATTCTGGTACGTGGTACCATAACTTCGCGCACTGCCGTGTGGGTAAAGTCAAAGATGTTTTTGATATATTCATGTTCGCTGGCGCTGAAGACTCCGCTTTCGTGGCCCTCGGCAACGATGAGTTGGACTTCTTCCCTGGTTATGAAGGCACGCTCTTCCCCCTTGATCCTGAACAGACGGAGAACGGCCTTGCTGGAAACGGTCAACACGCTCACCACTACCCCGCATAACCGCTCCAGAAACCTGATGGGACCGGCAACCCGCAGAGCCATGGTATCGGCATACTGGAGACCGATGGTCTTGGGAACCAGTTCCCCCAGAATCAGTGAAAAATAGGAGACCAGGGCAACCACGATGGTAACGGCGATCGGTTCAGCCGCATTGCTGATCAGTGCAACCGAAGAGAGACGTAGCGCAGGCCGAAGGTGTTCAACAGCAATAATACCGCCGACTGTCGAGGCGGTTGAACCGACGACGGTCACGCCGATCTGGACTATGGCAAGAAGGCGATGAGGGTCTTGCTGCAGCTCTTCCACCGTTTTTGCCCGTTGATCACCTTCTTCAACCAGTTGCGCAACCCGGCTTTTCCTGATGGAGATAATGGCAAATTCGGAGCAGGAAAAAAAACCGTTAATGATTATCAGGACGAAAATCAGCAGCAATTCCAGAGTCACGGTATCCAAGCATTCCTCACCTTCGGTTCTGCGTCTCTTGCAGCACGGATAGTTCTATCTGTGTATTTTTATCATCCACATGGCCTAATGTAAACAGAACCGTTGCTCTCACGAGCCGTTTTGCCCGAATTGCGGGGAAAAAGCTGTTGACAAATCAGACCTCCGGGTCTATAGATTTCCCATAATTCCTCGTTAGGAAGAGGCGTTAGCACAAACAGAAGCTACTGCCCAGAAACGTCGAAAGACGCCAATGTGGTAGACCAAGTCTGGCCGGATTAAGGCTTTACTTAAGGTAGCTGGTGAAAACCTACGTTGTGCTCTGCCGAAACTCAACCAGGGGGAAATGGTGGTGTCGTCGTGCGCAAAGGCCCTTTCTCCCCGGAAGGGCTTTTTTGTTTTGGAGACGGTCATGAACGGCATCGTCAGCGAACTGTTTGTCAGCTCTCTCTTGGGTAAGACCGTGCTCAGCGATCTCGGCCAGGAAATCGGTACGCTCCGCGATCTCATCATGGTACCCGGCGAAACCTTTCCCATTGTCTCCCACCTTCTGCTGAAAAATCGCCAAGGCCTGTGTACCGCAAGCTGGGAGCAGATTTCCCTCTTCAACCGGGCGGTTATCTCGTTATCACAGGCGTCTGCCACTTCTCTGCCGACCTATTGTCCCTCCGAAGGGGAGATCCTGATCAAACGCGACATCCTTGACAAACAGATCGTCGATGTTGATGGTGCCAAGGTTGTACGGGTCAATGACGTCAAGCTGGGACGCTTTAACGACCAGCTCTGCATATTCTCGGTAGACATCGGCTTTCGCGGGCTATTGCGAAGATTGGGCTACGAAGGGCTGGGAGAATCGGTGGCCCATCTCCTCAAGCAACAGATCCCCACCACTGAGATCAGCTGGCAGTTCGTGCAACCACTGGAGATGCACACGTCGCGACTGGCACTCACCGTGGCACGCGATCAGATGAAGGAGCTGCATCCGGCCGACCTTGCGGATATCATCGAGCAGATCCCGGTAACCAACATCCAGACCGTTCTGTCGACCATCGACACCGAGACCACCGGCGACACATTATATGAGCTGGAACCGGAATTCCGCAATATGGTGATCCAGCAGTTGGGAAGCGAGCAGGCCTCGGATATCCTCGAAGATATGGCACCTGATGAGGCTGCAGATGTTCTTGCCGACCTCCCGGAAGAAACGGCCCAGGAGCTTCTGGGGCTCATGGAAACCGACGAAGCCGAAGAGATCCAGGAACTGATGGAGCATGAGGAAGACTCTGCCGGCGGTCTCATGAATTCCGAGTTCCTCGCGCTCGCAAGTGACATGACCGTTGCCGAAGCCCTGCGCCAGGTGCGCCTCGTCGCTCCGGATGTGGAAACCATCTACTACGCCTATCTGCTGGATGCAGACGAGCGGATTGAAGGGGTCGTCAGTCTGAAGGAACTGCTCGTCAATCCGCCGGACTGCCCTTTGACGGAAATCATGATCGACAATGTCAAGAGCGTGAAGATCGATGCCGAACCGGAAGATATCTACGAGATTCTCTCTAAATACAATCTCATTGCCGTTCCCGTTCTCGATGAAGACGGGAAAATGGCGGGGATTGTCACTGTCGACGATATCCTGCAGCATTTCCTCTCTGCCATAACCAGACGCAAGCGCAATCTCTACCACTGAAAGCCGAGGAGTTGACGGCATGTTCACCGGCATCAGTCTGCTGAAATTTTTCAAGCCCCTGGGAAAGGTCAACAGAAAGAACATCCTGCTCTTTCTGGCCATACTCGGCCCCGGTGTCATAACTGCCAACGTCGACAACGACGCCGGCGGGATTACCACCTATTCCCTTGCCGGGGCGCATTTTGGCCATACCATCCTCTGGGTGATGATCCCCACGACTGTTGCGCTGGTGGTGATCCAGGAGATGTGCGCCCGGATGGGCGCTGTTACCGGCAAAGGCCTTTCCGACCTGATCCGGGAAACCTACGGTGTCAAGGTCACCTTTTACGTCATGGTTGCCCTGCTCCTCACCAACCTCGGCAATTCAGTATCGGAGTTTGCCGGGATTGCTGCCAGCCTTGAAATATTCGGCATCAGCAAATATCTGTCCGTTCCCTCCGGAGCCTTGCTGGTCTGGCTGCTCATCGTCAAAGGATCGTACCGGCTGGTTGAAAAGGTCTTTCTGGTTGCCTGCATGGTCTATATCGCATACCCCATTGCGGCATTCATGGCAAAACCGGACTGGCATACAATCATGACTGCAACAATTGTCCCCACGATCAAATCTGACAGTGCCTACCTGATGACCATCATTGGCCTCGTCGGCACCACCATTGCCCCGTGGATGCAGTTCTACCAGCAGTCATCGGTGGTCGAAAAGGGAATTACCATCGAACACTACGGGTTCTCCCGGCTCGATGTATTCATCGGATGTATCATGGCCATAGTGGTCGCATTCTTTATCGTTGTTGCCTGCGCATCGACCATCCACACCCAGGGCCTGCGGATAGAGACCGCTGCCGATGCTGCCGTGGCGCTGAAGCCTCTGGTCGGGAACTATGCCGCTAGCCTCTTTGCGTTCGGCCTTTTCAATGCCTCACTCTTTGCCGCCTGCATCCTCCCCTTGTCGACCACGTACTACATCTGCGAAGGGATGGGCTGGGAATCCGGGATCGACAAGGATTTCCGAGAGGCCCCCCAGTTCTTCTGGCTCTTCACGTTCATCATCATCCTGAGCGCCGCACTCATTCTCATCCCCAATACCCCGCTGATAACCATCATGTTCCTCTCCCAGGTGGTTAACGGTGTCATGCTCCCTTTCGTTCTGATTTTCATTCTGCTGCTCGTCAACAACAAACGACTGATGCAGAAATACCGGAACGGAATAATTTTCAATATTATCGCCTGGACCACGGTAGTAATCATGATCATCCTCACCCTGCTCATGACCCTGGATATGATTATCCCCAATGCAATCAACATGTTATTCGCGTTGTAACTGCCATTGGCCACCCTTTTCACCTTCACTTCTGACATCTGATATTTTTTTACCCAAACTTGACAATAGTTCTTGTCCAGCTATACTCTGGTTAAAGTTCTCTGATAATTGCTCTGGGGTGCAGGTAAGACGAGTTGAGGGCTCTGACTATTAATAACCTATCGACCCCCGGTTCAGACGCGGTGAGCAGGCCCTCATCGAAGAGGGAAGCCTGAAGTGTCTCCACGGGAAATGATGAAACCATGGTCAGTGACGTAAGCTGCTACGGTACTCTGGAGCAACGAATACAATTGGTGGTGACGGGATCACGACTGGATCTGTTATTCTCATCCGCCAGGCGCGTGAAACCGCTTGAAAAAGGGGGAAACCGACTGCACCACCCTCCGGGGATGATCGCCAAAGAGAGTTACCGAAGGCTGCAGTAAGGTCCTACCGACGGATGTCACAGAATGCCGATTACCACCAATTGTTGCTGAAAGAAAAAGCCCGCTCTTCGCGAACGGGCTTTTTCTTTTGAACGCATCGCTCTCCGATCAGCGAAGATCTGGCGGCACCCCCGCCTTTTGAGCATCTGCACTCAATTTCTCAAACCTGTTCTTAGCGGCAAGCTGCTGTTCTTCCAGCAGTTTTCTCGTATTTTCCAATATCCGGTATTCGGAACGCGACATCTGATCGGATTTGGCAAGCCGGGCATTGACCGCATCGATCTGGTCCTGGATAGATTTCAATTCTGCCTTGAGCATGGCAAACTCCTGTTGCCACACACGTTCGTCCTTTCCACCAAAGACTTTCCTGCTGTCAGAAGCTGCTGGAGACACCTCTTTGGGCAGACCATCGGACGTCCTGGGCTTCTCCTTGACGTTCGGTGCAGAAGATTCACTCTCTAATGTCTCATCGGCAGAATCCTCGCCGACGATTCGCGCCTTTTTCCGGAACTTCTGCGGAATTTTGCCATAATCCTCCGCAAAATTAACCACTCCCCGTTCATCTTCCCAGGTATAGATGGCTGCCATGGACGGCACAGCCATAATAACGGTCATGAGAACGGCAATCAGCACTGATGCTCTCATCCATCCCTCCACTCATTCAGGGGTATGCTAGCCCGGAGGCCAGGTGAACGTTCGACCTGCCAACAGATGGAAATGTATGTGGAATACCGATTGACCGGCACCGGCGTTATTGTTATTGACGATCCGGAAGCCATTCTCTGCTATTCCCTTGCTACGGGCAATTTCGGCAGCGACCAGGAAGATATGGCCGACCAGTTCCCGGTCGGAAACCTGCATATCAAGGGAATTGACAAAATGGCGCTTGGGAATGAGCAGCAGATGGACAGGTGCCACAGGGGATATGTCTTCTATAGCTATGATCAGTTCGTCTTCGTACACCTTTTTTGCCGGCAGTCTTCCATCAACGATTTTACAAAATATGCAGTCCTCCATACCCCTCCTTTCATGCGTGCTCAGTGCACTGACCAATGTTTTCGCCATCTCTGACAAGGTAGATCAAAAACTCCCGGTTTCCTTTCGGTCCCTGGATCGGCGATTCAACGACCCCGATGACGCACAGAGAGAGAGACCCGGCAAGCTGCGTCACCTTGGCAACGACCGCCCGGTGCTTCTCTTCATCACGAACCACGCCCCCCTTCCCCACTTCTCCCCTGCCGACCTCGAACTGGGGCTTGATGAGCGCAACTATCCGCCCCGTGGGCTTGATTAGCATTATAACGTGCGGAAGAATCTTGTCGAGCGATATAAATGAGGCGTCGATCACTGCCAGGTCAGGGATTTCGTCGAGTCGCGCCGGTTCAAGATAGCGGATATTGGTTTTTTCGAGGTTCACAACCCGCTCATCCTGACGAAGGCTCCACGCCAACTGGCCGTAGCCGACATCGACGGCGTAGACCTTTCGCGCGCCGCGCTGCAGCAGGCAGTCGGTGAAGCCTCCGGTGGATGCCCCCACGTCGAGGCCCACCGCCCCTGTCACATCGATATGAAATGCATCGAGAGCTTGCTGCAGTTTGAGGCCACCCCGGCTCACAAACGGATGGTCCGCCCCTTTCAAGCGGATCTCCGTCTCCGCTGCGACCGAGTGTCCGGCCTTTGTCTCAACATGATCGCCAACAACCACCAGACCCGCCATGATGAGGGCACGAGCCCGTTCGCGAGAAGGCGCCAGTCCACGTTCCACAAGCAGTTTGTCGAGCCGTTCCTTCTTCGGGTTCACTGCTGTTCCTTTGCTTCACTCCACAGATGCATGGCAAGAAAGATTGACATCAACACAAACCTCAGTGTATTAAAGCTGTTACATATTCCATCTCAAAGGAGTAAGTATCATATCTCGCCATGAAAACGAAGAAAATTAGAAAAATAGTGGTTCTTTCCGCAGCGCTGTGGTGCTTTTCCAGTGCCGAACCGACTTTGGCCTATCAGTCGCACGAAGCCCAGGAGTTCATGGCAGGCTTTACAGCCTACAAAAAGGGGGATTATTCCCTTGCCATCGGCAAACTCTCTCCGCTTCTCAGTCAGCCAGATTCCCAACTGAGGGAACTGACACTGCTGTTCCTGGCCCGATCCTATTTCAAGGATGGCAAGAGTGACGAATCGGCCTTCCTTATCCGGACCTGGGAAGAAGAATTCCCGCACAGCACACTGAAGGCCAGCATCGAGCAGGATGTCGCCAAGAATGCCCAGAAGCTGGATGTTACTGCCTATCGAAACATAAAATTGAAACGGGAACAGGAACGGATTGCGCGGGAACAGGCTGAGGCAGCTCGTCTTGCGGCAATCAAGGCGGAAGAGGAACGCAAGGCACGGGAAAAGGCAGAAGCGGAGCGGATCGCCCGAGAAAAGGCGGAAGCCGAGCGGATCGCCAAGCTGAAAGCAGAGGAAGAACGCAAGGCTCGCGAAAAGGCAGAAGCGGAGCGGATTGCCAGGGAAAAGGCAGAAGCAGAGCGGATCGCCAAGCTGAAGGCGGAAGAAGAACGTAGGGCTCGCGAGAAGGCAGAAGCAGAGCGGATTGCCAGGGAGAAGGCGGAAGCGGAACGGATCGCACAGGAAAAGGCAGCTGCTGAGCGGATCGCGAGCCACAAGGCCTATATTTACACCGCAGTCAGCACTCCCGCTTCCTTGCTTGCCGTCCCCGCTGATGAACAGGTCGTCGAGGTGGCAAAGGAAACGACCTTCCCGATTGTCGTCACCAACCCCGGCGTTGTGCCGGACCGCTTCGCTCTCTCGCTCGTGGCCCCATCCTCATGGAACGGAGCCTTCGTGCAGGGAGGAAAACATATCACGGAAACTCCTGAAATCCCGCCCGGCGGCAGCTTGAAACTATCCGTTGCGCTTACCCTGCCCGCAAACCTGGTCGACGGCCAGAACGCAGTTGTGCCGCTACGGATGGTATCGAAGATTGCAGACGAGCGGCCCGTGATCCAGGAACTTCATCTGACTGCCTCTGCGCCGCTCGTTCGGGCCATCGTCAAGTCGATCGACCGGGACGAAAATGACCCGTCACGGGGCCATTGCCTGGTCTCGGTGCTCAATGTCGGGAGCGCCGCGGCAGAGCGGCTGGTCGTATCGCTCAACCACTCAAAGGCATATACGGCTGTCCAGGGCACGGATGCCCCGTTCAGCAAGGTCTCTCACACCACCCTCAAGAGCAGGCCTCTCAAGCTGCAGTCGGGAGAGATGCAGGAATTCCTTCTTGACTTCCAGTTGAAGGACGAAGGACGCGCCAAGGAAGGGATTGCCTGCCAGACGGCCGTTTCCTTCGAATAGCCGTAGAGAATGCCCCACGAGAAAAGGCTTCACGGAGATTCCGTGAAGCCTTTTTGTTTCAATCGCTAACGTTTTAAAACTACTGGATTAGGAAGTCGGCCGCCGTCAGTGTTACTGAGGCACCACCTGCTACGGTCATGCTTACTGGAACAATGCTAAGTGAAGCCATGACTGGATTGTATCCATACTCTATATCCAAGAGCTTGACAGGAGCAGTACTTCCAAGAGCGACACCAGTCCCCGATAGATCAGCAAAACTGACAACTGTCGAATTCGCATCGGACTGTTGATAGTTCGGAATCAGAGTACCTAGTAACGCTACTGGTGTTATCGACTTGTAATAACAGGCAGAATTCGATACAGCATCGTTGACGATATTAAAGCGGATATCTGTGACGTTTCTCCCGGCGATCTTGGTCAGGGCGCTGGCGGTCAGGGAGACGCTTTTCGTGCTGGTGCCGATTTCGGGGAGGAACGAGACGATCGCGGAGGTTGTGGGATAGATGCCATAGGAAGCGGTGACAGTCGCGTTGCCAGTGGTAGTACTGTCACTGGACTTGAGATAGACATATGCTTTACCTGCTAAGGCACCACTCGCAATGACACCAGGAGTGGCCGATGTTCCATAAGTCCCTCCTTCAACCTTAATGACCCCTGCCCCCCCTGCAGCGTTCATGTTGATGAGGGTTCCGGATGACAGCGATGGGTAGAACGATGCAACAACGAGAATCGGATCAGCAGCAGTAACAAGGTAACTCTTGCTCGCGGTCAGGACCATCACGGGGCTGGTAATGCTGGCAAATTGGACGGAAACATCAGAGCTGTTGACAGTGCCGTATGTTGCTCGAACCACAACGGTGCCAGTACTGGCACCACTCGGAGTAAGAACAGCCGTTGCCTGGCTGTTACTGGTAGGCACATTCTGAGACGTGGCTCCACCAATCGATGCTATCGCGCCACCCGACACCACACTGAAGGTAACCAGACTTCCGTCTGCAACTGCAGGAGATACGGTTGCCGTCAGCGTTATCGGATCCGAGTTCATTGCCGCCGGGCTCGAAGCCGTCAGACTGACGGTTTGAGCGGTAAAACGGACCGTTTTCGTAGTGCTATTGGTCGTGCCGTAGGTTGCATAGATCTCTGTCGTCCCAGCAGTATCACTGGTGAGTTGAGCCGTTGCAACGCCATTCGTGATCGTCGCGGTGGTGGTCGATACCTGGGAAATGGCACTGAACGACCCCGGGCCACTGTTGATTTTGAAGGTCACCGTCCCGCTCGTAACCGTGGGCGAGACAGTGGCAGTCAGAAGGATTGCATCAGTACCGGTGCTTGCGGCCGAATCCTTCGACGAGGTAAGTGCAACCGTTGTCGTAGTCGTACTGCCGCCCCCACCGCCACCACAGGCTGTCAGAACGAAAAGTATGCCCAGGAACAAGAATCCTGCCTTCATCATCCTTCGCATGCAGGGTAACCTCCACAATAAATTTTTACTACTATACCAAGATGCCTGAGAAATTGAAAGCCTGCCCATCTGGCGGAAACGACACAGCCACCAAAAAAAACGGGGAGCCCGTGCGGCTCCCCATCTCTTCAACATACTGTTCAGGCAGTTTTCAACTCGTAGTGTCCATAACCTTTTTAAGAATATCCCACCCTTTGAGCAGATCGAGCGCCCGCAGAATCTGATAATCATTCTTGATCTGCTCATCGCTCTTATAGAGCGGCAGTTTCTCTTTCTTGTCGTCCTGACCTTTTTCAGGCTCCTTATCCTCGAAATGGTTCTCCAGATCCTTTTCACGGATATGCATGGAGTCCTTCTTTTCGGCAGCGGCCGGTATTTCCAGCTTCTCCACCGTAATATCCGGGGTTATCCCCTTGGCCTGAATGGAACGGCCACTCGGAGTGTAATACCTTGCAGTGGTAAGGCGCAGGCCTGAATTGTCGGAGAGTTCAATGAGTGACTGCACCGATCCCTTGCCGAAACTCTGGGTACCCATGATCACAGCGCGTTTGTGATCCTGCAGAGCACCGGCAACGATCTCCGAGGCACTGGCGCTGCCACCGTTGATCAGCACTACCATGGGGTAGTTCGGCTCTTTGGTTCCAGCCCGGGAAGAATACCGGACTTTGGAGTCTTTTTCCCGTCCCTCGGTATAGACAACCAGTTGCCCTTCGGCAATGAAATGTTCTGCAACGCGAACCGCCTGGTCCAGAAGCCCGCCGGGGTCGTTGCGGACGTCAAGCACGAGTCCCTTCAAGGAGCCGCCATTTTCGCTTCTGAGGGCATTCAATGCCTTGGCGAGGTCCGTGTCCGTCTTCTCCTGGAACTGAGCGATCCTGACGTAACCATAGCCGTTATCCAGGGTCTTGTACTTGATGCTCTTCACCTGGATGATATCACGTACCAGCGGGAACTCTTTCGGCTTCTCGAATCCGTCGCGCATGATGCTGAGGATTACTTTGGTTCCCTTCTGCCCACGCATCCTTTTCACCGCTTCGGTAATGGAGAGGTCCTTGGTGAATTTGTCGTCGATCTTCAGGATCTGGTCACCGGCCTTGATCCCGGCCTTATAGGCAGGCGTATCCTCGATGGGAGAAATGACCGTCAACATCCCGTCCTTGATGGAGATTTCAATCCCCAGGCCACCAAAAGCACCCTTGGTATCGATCTTCATCTCCTTGTAACTCTCGGGAGTCATGAAGGAACTGTGCGGGTCAAGGGAAGCGAGCATCCCGTTGATCGCACCGTAGATCAGTTTTTTGGTATCTACCTCTTCGACATAACTCTTCTTGACAAGGGCCAGAACATCGGTGAAGAGCTCAATCGATTCGTAGTCATTTCCTTCTGCGGCACAATGGCGCTGGGCACCGACCCCCACCACAATGACAAGGGCAACTCCAACGGTAAGCCAGAGAGCAAGCTTGCGTGTCTTTCCTTTTCCGAACATCATTCCTCCCGTTTCAGCTCCTATTGCTGCACAATGGAAAATCGTTTCTCGACTGACATCTTACATCTGTTATCTGAACCAGGGCGAAGGATCGATCGGCTTTCCCTGATAGCGGAGTTCAAAATAGAGCATCGGACCACGCGAAGAGTCAATATCTCCCACACTGGCAATGACATCGTTACGGGAGACCTGCGAACCCACCTTTTTTGTAAGCCGCGATGCATGGCCGTAAAGGCTGAAGTACCCGCCGCCATGATCGACGATCACCATGTTGCCATACCCCTTGAAATAATCGGCAAAGATGACCTGGCCATCGAAGACCGAACGGATATCGGCCCCCTGGGGAGCAGCAATGGAAATGCCGTTATTGATCGTGTACGAATTATATTCGGGGTGCTTATGGCGGCCGAAACGACCGACGATCTCGCCTCTCACCGGAATTGCAAGCCTTCCGCGCTGGGCGCCGAACCCCTTGTCTGCAACAGGAGGAAGCGGCTCTCGATCGCCAAGGGTCTGCTTTCTGTCAGATTTTGCAGTATAGCTCTTTCTTTGCCGTGCTTCAAGCCTTTCTATCATGTTTTGCAGGCGCCGCGCATTGGCCTGGAGTTCACGGAGAGCTTCCTGATGGCTCTTGCTGGTTTCCCGAACCTGGCTGAGATAGGCAGCTTTTTTTGACTTTTCCTCTTCGATCTCCTGCTTCTTTGCGGCAATGCCGGTTCGGATATTTTCCTTCCGTGCCGCATCCCGTTCCAGAACCCCCTTCAAGCCCTTCAACTGATCGAGTTTAGCCGAGTAATCGGCAAAAAGTCTGCGGTCTCCCTGGAGGACTCCCTGCATATATTTCTGGTTTTCCAGCATTTGCGGGAAGGATTCCGACGCGAAGAACATCCTGGCACTGCCCAATTCACCAGCCTTATACAATGCAGTAAGACGGTGGCGGATATGCTCCCTTTTCCGTTCTGTTTCTGCTGCTACCAGTTGAATTTCACGTTGGGTTTTTCCAAGAGCTTGCTCAACTTTTACCAAATCTTGATTGAGAACTTTGAGACTGGCCTCTTTCTCTTTCAAGGTCTTGTCAATTGTCACCAGCTCGTTGGAAACCTTTTTCTCTATTTTTCTGTTCTTTTTGAGCAGGGTCTTTTTTTCCCGAATCTCCTGCCGGATGCCCTGCAGGTCATCACGAACATCAGCCATGGCCGTTGCTGCCAAATTGGCAGAAAAGGACACAAGCATCAGAATGAAAATCGCCCGAATCATGGCTAGAATGTTATGAACCGCTTGAGCGATGTCAGGCTACCGAGGAAACCGAGAAAAATTCCGAGAAACAGTATCCCTACCAGGTAGGAAGGCGGGAGGAAGGTCAGACCGGCAGAAGTAGGGCCGAAACTGAGGAAGTCGCCTGCATTGTAGAGCAGGCCGTAATAACAAGCCCCAAGAAGAAGCAAAGCCGTGCAGGCACCGGCAAGCCCCTGCATGATGCCTTCTATGAGAAAAGGTGCCTTGATAAAAAACCGGGTTGCGCCAACAAGGCTCAGAAGCTCCAATTCGTCGCGACGGGAATAGATGGTCAGCTTGATGGTGTTGGACACAATGAACAGGACCGCGATCAAAAGGAAACCACCGAGCAGTGTCACAACCAGCCGAGCGAACTGCATGAAGGTGGTCAGCCGGCGGACCCATTCTTCGCCATATTGGACCTCACCAACGCCAGGGACCTTTTTCAACTTCCCGACAAAGAGTTCAACATCGTCGCTGTTCCTGCTGGCGCGCTTCAAGGTAATTTCCAGCGACGCCGGCAGCACATCCGGCACAACCCCTTCCAGAAGCGACTCCTGCCCTTTCAACCGGGCACGGAAGCGCTTGAACGCCTCATCCTTGGAGATATATCGGATAGTCTCAGCACCCGGCAAGGCAAGAATCTTCGTACGTAAAACAGAAAGCTCGTCTGCAGTCGGCTCTTTATCGAGATAGACGGTAACCTGGACCTGCCGGCTCCACTCCTGTGCAGCCCCTTCGAGATTCACGAGCACCAGCAGAAACAGGGAGAGGATAAGCAGTGACAGAGAGATGGTTACTACGGTGACCAGACTGATGAAGGGATTTTGACGGATATTGAGAAAAGCCCGCCCCCAGAAATAACGGAATCTGCCAAAGAACCCCTCGTTGGTCAGCCGAGGCCTGGCTGCATGTTTAGTGCTGCTCACGAGAGTCCTCCACGATTCTGCCCTTTTCCAGGACTACGAAGTCTTTATGGCAATTGTCCAGAAGACGTCGATCATGGGTAGCGACCAGCAGCGTTGTTCCCTTGATATTTGCTTCCCTGAAAATATCCAGTATCTGTTCCCTGTTCGTGTCGTCAAGATTCCCTGTCGGCTCATCGGCAAGAAGAATCTTGGGATCGTTGACCAGTGCCCGTGCCAGGGCCACTCGCTGCTGCTCCCCTCCGGAGAGCCTCAAGGGGTTCGACTGCAGCTTATGCTCAAGCCCCATCCTTTTCAAAACATGGAAAACCTTACGACCAATGTCCTTTTGCCCCCATCCGAGGACTTCGAGAGTGATGGCGACGTTTTCGAACACCGTACGATTTGGCAACAACTTGAAATCCTGGAATACCACCCCAATGGAGCGACGGAGCATGGCGATTTGCGTTCGACCCATGCGGGTGAGGTTCTGGCCGTCTATCAGTATCTGCCCGCTCGTCGGTTGCACCGCTGCAAAAATGAGTCTCAACAGGGTCGACTTTCCCGCTCCCGAAGCTCCGGTTATGAAGAGGAATTCTCCTTTGCGAACATGGAGACTGATCCCTCCGAGCGCAGCAACATCCCCCTGATAGGAAACGGATACGTTATGCAACTGAATCATCTCATTGCCTCTCAGCAGTCGACTGCATTCTGATTTCGACCATCAGATAAAGCAGAATTGGTTACGGGGAAGTTCATCAGGACAGAGAGGCCCTTTACCACTCATTATAGGGCGTGGCATTGGAACCGATCAGATCGGAACCACTGTGGACATCGTAGACCGATCCCTCCACCTTGCTGCCATCAGTAGGCTGAGGGGGAGGAAGGACAATCCATGTATCGGTTTTGTCGGTAAAGGGATCTTTGGGAAGACCGCGCAGGTATTTTTTGTCCACCATCTCCTGTAACGAGTCGGGATAACGCCCCTGATCGGCATAATACTGATCGATGGTTGTCCGCATGTTGTAGAGATTTTCACGCAGGACAGCTTCCTTGGCGCGGATAATCCCCCATTTGTAGTTAGGCACCGCGATTGCCGCAAGGATGCCAATGATGCTCACAACGATCATCAGCTCGATCAGGGTAAACCCCCTGGCATGTTTCAACAGCCTGACTACTCTCATTCCTGCTTACCAGTCCTTGTATTTGGTCCCGTCAATGGCTGTTTCCTCACTCAATGAATAGACATCGTAGACATCCTCAGCTTCGGTTGACGAGGATTTACTGTCCGGTTCGTCCTTATAGGCGCGAATACCCCATTGTGGCTCCTCTCCGGGCTTTGGAGGGTTGAACGGGTCTATTGGTATCCTGCGCAGAAATTTCTTCTTCATACCACCCGGCACACCGAAATCTTCTCCTTCCACCAACAGCTTCAGATCCTTAGGATATCCTGACTTGTTAACCACATCAGATATCTTTTTATCGGTTACAGCCTTGTCATATGCTTTTTTATAATCATCGATGGCCAGCCGTATCGTTCTCAGATTGCGCCGCAGCTCTATTTCTCTGAGCCGTTTGCCGGTCATCTGGATGGATGGAATGATAAGGGCGGAAAGTATCCCGAGGATTGCCAGAGTGACTATCAACTCGATAAGGCTTACCCCGCGGACTCCGCGCAGAATGTTCCCTGATCCCATCATGCCTCTGGTCACATTATTTCACTTCAACTACAGAATTGTAGGGGAGAACATCGTATTGCTTCCCACCCTGGCCGGTAAAATTGATCGCCATGAGGCCGAAACTGGCCGGCCCCTGGTTCCTGGCCCGGAATGTGACCGTTGCAAGAGTTCCACTGCCGTTGACACCTCCGGAATCTGCCGGACGGTTCAGGGCAAAGGTTACCTGGCCTGTGTTCTTGTCATCGGTGACCCTGAATGTCACCGCCTTACCGTCCTGCCTGAGCAGATTCCCCTCTGCCGCTCCGACATATTCCACAAATATCGGGTCATAGGCAAGAATGAACGGGGCATTCTGCAGACCGACCACATCGGCTGCCTTGATTTCAACGATAAATTGATCTTTTACCTTTACCGTCGACGGCGCACCGATGGTGACAGACAGCCGCGCCGGTTTCGTTTGCGGCAGGGGTGCATCGGCAGCCTTGACTGCGGCCTGGGATGGCGTGTCCGTCGACTGTGACGGGACAACCGGGATGATCGGGGCAACAACAGCCGGTTGGGCGGTCGGGCTAGCGGTAACAGCCGGTGTTGCAGCAGCGGTGACACCGGTCGACGCTGCCGCAGAAGAAGCCGGTGCAAGGGGCGTAGGCAAAGGAGAAGCAGCAGTGACAGGTGCAGGCGACGCCAGCGGCGCAACGGAAGGTTGCGGTATAGCGGCAGGGGCAGACGCAGGTGCTGCAGCGGGTTGAGGAGCAAATGCTGGTGTAGCGGCAGGTGCCGCGAACTCGGGCTCTTGCTCAAAGGAAGAATATGGCCGATGTACCGTGGGTTCATCTTCACGGCCCGACCAGAAGATCGCAGCATCTCCTTCAGGCACGGTCAGCGAACGAACGATCCGTGGTGTGATGGCCAGGATCAGTTCAGACTTGTCGTTGGAATCGTCCTTACCCGAAAAGAGCGCCCCGATAAGAGGGATATCACCCAGGACAGAAACCTTCTGCTTCGAGTTCGTCTTGGCATCCTGTATCAGGCCTCCGATAACGCTCGTTTCGCCATCTTTCAGACTGAGAACCGTGTCAAGGTTACGGGTACCGATGGTGACCACGGTGGTCAATGAGGTAGAGTCGCCAATCTTTTCCCTTGAGAGGATTGAACTCACTTCGAGGCTCAATTTCATATTAACGTCGTTGTTGAGCTGGATGGTCGGTTCAGCATTGACCTTGACGCCGACATCCACGTACTGGACGTTGACACTGACCCCGCCACCAGTGGGCGAAGAGGTGGTCGTAATCGGCACCCTCGTCCCGACGTTGAATTTCGCTTTCTCTCTGTTCTTGACCCTGATCTTGGGTGATGCCAGGGTTTCCGCGTTGGAAAGGGTTTTACCGAAATTGAACGTCGCATTCGGTACCGTGACGTACCCTTGGAACTTGCGCCAGTTAAAGACCTGTAGAAGGTTGGACGCAGTAACGGTATTCGTTGTCGTCGAGTCGGTACTGGTTGATGTGGAATTTGTCAACACATCGGAAAAGAATTGCCCCCCTGGGGTCAAGGCATTCGTGGAGAGGGCGTATTTGCTCAGCACCAAGCCGAGACTCTCTGCATTCTTCTTTGATACTTCAATGACTTCAACCTCAAGGAGGACCTCGGCATCGGGAACATCGTTGGCCTCGATAATCTTTCTCGCTACCTCGATCACCTCGGGAACATCTCGGATAACCAGGGCATTCATCTCTTCGTTCACATAAATCTTTTTCACCTGCAGCATGGTCCGGATCAGGTTCACGGCCTTCTTGGCATCGAGTTTGTTCAGGTAAAAGGTCTGAACCATGAGGTCTTCATACTGTTTCTGTTTTTCCGGTGTCCTCGGATAGAGAATGATCGTCGTTTCGTTCAAAATCTTCTTGCTCAGCTTTTGCATGCCGGTGATGACATCAAGTACCTGCTGAAAAGATGCGTTTTCCAGGTAAATACTGACATTGCTGTCCTTGATTCCATCATCAAAGACAAAGTTGATCCCTGACAGCTGGGTAATAATATTAAAAACGTCTTTGAGTTTGGCATCCTTGAACTTGAGGGTGATCGGCTTGGTAGATTTCAGATTCAATTCCGAACCGTCGAGTTTTGATTTACGGCTTTTCAGCAGGCGCTCAATAGCTTCCTTTGCCTTTTCGTTATCCGGGTTGAACTGAAGGGCCTGCTGATAGGAGTTCAACGCCTCACGGGGCTTGCGGCTCTTCTCAAGCTCTTCACCTTCCTTCAGGTAAACCAGCGAATTCCTGAGTTTTAACACCAGTTCACTCTGCTGTTTGGCGCGGTCCAGAGAGGAATCCAGGGCAACAGATGTCTGGAACTCACTCAAAGCCGCATCGTACCGTTCTGCGGCCAGGAATGCATCCCCCTTCTTCAGATGGACCTGGGCGGCCTTTTCCCCGGCCTTGAGAAACCGCATCCGGTACTCGCCAACCTCAGGGTTTTCGGATGCAGCCGAAGCGAATTGGACAACAGCCTCATCGAGCTTTCCTTCAGCCTCAAACGCTTCACCTTTGCTGAAGGCGGTCCGACCTGCCCCGGCGCAACCGGAAATGGTAACGATGAGCGCAATGAGTACCAGATGTATGTACGTTGTACGCAAAAGTTGCATCGAGTAGTTCTCCTTACATGAAAACCTGACATGCACAAAGCAGGTGCGGCTCTTGTATTGTCACTTCCAGAGAAAGACTACTGTTTGCCCGGAAAACCAGGAAACGGTGGCTTCATCTGTGATGGGGCACTCAGTGGCTTATTCTCCACCAACGGGATGACCATCTCACCACCTGTAAGCGAGGTTATTACCATAGCCTCATCGGTGATACTGGTAACTTCATACTTACCCATCAGACGATCGCCCTTGTGAGCCAGGAATATCTCTTTATTACTGGAAAGGAAAATCGTCTTACTGTTCCCCTTTTTCAGAAAACCGAGAAAGGTAAAATTTGCCATATCCCGTTGCACCGGTGTCGGTTCCGCCAGTTGTGGCGGTGGTTGAGGTAGCGGTTTCACGACAGGTACGATCGGCTTCACAGGTGGAGGGGGCGGCGGCAACGGTATTATCTTCTGCTCTTCGTGGAACACCGGCCTGAACAGGTTGCGTTTGTATCCTGCAAAACGAGCAGACTCCTGGTCAAGGAGATCCAGACGCAAACGGTTATCACCACTTGCAACGTCTTGCAGATTGGGCGCAGACTTCCGTGGTGCAGCCGGCTTACCGGGAGTAAAGGTGAGGCTCGATACGGTTTTCTGCCGAGGCATCCGGAAATAGCTGGAGGCAGCAGCGACAACAAAAAGCAGTAACAAAATGGCGAGGAGAGCCTTTTTCCGATTCATTGCCCCTCCTGCCGCAGGTAAATCGTTAGTCCGACCCTCAGGTCAACCCGCTCCTCGGTCATCTTGGGATTGTTGAGAGCTATGGCGTCGACAATCACCATTTCGCGAAGATGCCCCAGATCGGCGATAAAACTCTTGATTGCAGCATACTTGCCCGTCACGTTGAACCCAGTCCCGTAGGCAATGAGGTTCTCATCCTTCACGATCTCAGGCTTGTAGGTAATCCCGGCAATGGAAACTGAATTGGTCGCAGCCAGTTCGTAGAGCTGCCCGACAATACGCGCCAGATCCTTTTTATTAGCGATTCGTGAGCGCCAGACATCCAAATCCGCCTTGCCCTGCTGATAGATGGTTACTTTATCTGCAGGTGAGCTCCCAACGTTTCTGCGTCGGGAAAACCACTGATTCTGAAGCTCTGTCAGTTGCGGAATCTGATACAGGGAAGAATAGAGGAAGAGCCCCGCATCGGCACATACCAGGACAAGGATGAAAATCAGGACTTTCGGCCGGGTACGAATGATTTCCTTTATGGCGGAATATGCTCGTTTCATTGCATCTTGACCTGACAGGTAATATTGAAAGATATGCCCTTTTGAGCATCCCCTACCTTGGCATCAGTCTGGGAAAGAAGGAATATTTCTGAAAAATGCTGCGACTGTTCCATATTCTCCAGCAATTGCCGCAAACGCATAAATGAAAGCGTAGCTCCAGACAGCTTCAAAACCTTGGTCTTGGGATCAGGCTCTATCTTTGTCACTGCAACTCCATCAGGCACAACCGATTCCAGATAGTCAAGCAGTGTGACCCAGTTGAAAGTCTTGCGGGAAATAACCGAATTGGCAAAGTGAATATGTGACATCAAACGTTGGTAGTCCGGCTCGGTGAAAGCAGGACCACTGCTGACAGCAGTCTTTTTCTGCATGGCAGTCAGTTCGCCAGAAATACGGCTGGCTTCGCCAGCTCTACTCGAAATCCCCAAGATATTTAGCGTGAGAATTCCAAACAGAACCAGAAAAACCAGGGACAAGGCAAGATTCAACTGGCCGTGGTTGATATAGGTCCTGGTGGAAAGATTGATCGTAAGGCGCATCAGAGGTTCCTCAAGGCTGCACCGCAAGCTGCTGACATGGCGTAAAGCGCATTCCTATCAATCGTACTGCAGGTAGCGGAACGGGAAAGGACGCGTTCCACATCCAACAGCACCGGTTCCTGAGACGTTGCTTCAGACACCAAAACTTTGAATTCCTCAACTTGATCATATGAAGTGAGACAGTATACCTTCCCCAGAGGGACGCCGGGATGCTTGTCCTGATGGACAAGGAGGGAACTGCTGATCTCCCGATAAACCCGGTTAGGGGTGAAGGTCGCAGCGCTCAGTTCTTTGGTGCGGTAAAATTCCAGTGCACCCTCACGAAAAAGGAGGACACTGACGACCCCATTGAAATAGCAAATGAAACCATAGTCGTTGTCCAGGGAAAACCGGTCGGCAAAGAGCTCATAAATACCGAATGTCGTAAAATCAATATGATTTGGTTCAAGTCCTGCCTGAGCAAGTAACTCTTCGTACTGTACAAGAACCTGTCTGCAGATGAGGGAAACCAGCACGACGATCTCTCCGGTTTCACGTTCCTGTACCTGCTGAAAGTCAAAATGGGCATCGTTGATATCAAAGGGGAAATTTTTCTTCAATTTCCACCGAATAATATCTCCCGCCTCGTCACGACTCTTGAAACGGGTATCGAGGTCGAGCAGAATTACCCTGCCTGCGGCATCAGGCAGGGAGACAGACGTCCTGACCGTTTTTGTCAGAAGCCTGAGGTGCGTGTCGCGGACGGTTGTAACGAACTTCCCCGGATCAAGGATATTGGCCTCTCTGAGAGAAATGTGAATGGTATCGGCATGCAAAGGCGCTGTGTCAAAGGCCTCGACTACTGGCTTTGTCCGCGAACCGGAAATCAGTGCCAACCGGATCCCGTCAGGGTATATTTCAAGGCCTAGAGACTTTCGGGCAAACATGACTACTCCACAAAGGTTACGCGGTTGATTTCCCGCAAGGTAGTTTCTCCGGCGATGACCTTCTCGACAGCAGATTCTCTCAGAAAACTGGTCCCGGCTTCCCGCGCAGCCTTCTTAAGCAGTATTGCTGAACTTTTATTGACGATCAACTCCCTGAGTTCGTCATTGAGATCCAGCAGTTCAACGATTGCTGAGCGCCCCCGATAGCCGGTATGATTGCATTCGTCACATCCACGTGCATCATAGAAGGTTGCAACCCGGCACATCTCCGGATCAATCCCTGATTCCACCAGCACCTCGTCGGTGAGTGTTATCGGATATTTGCATTTTACGCAGAGTTTTCGCACCAATCTCTGGGCCATGACACAGTTCAGGCAGGAGACGAAATTATAGGGGTCTATACCCATGTGGATAAAACGACCAAGCACGTCAAAGACATTGTTGGCGTGAACTGTCGTAAAAACCAGGTGCCCGGTAAGAGCTGACTGAACAGCTATCTGCGCCGTTTCCGGATCTCTGATCTCGCCAACCATAATCTTGTCCGGGTCATGGCGGAGTATTGAACGAAGGCCGCGCGCAAAAGTAAGACCCTTTTTCTCGTTTACCGGGATCTGTACGATCCCCTTGAGCTGGTATTCGACCGGGTCCTCGATAGTGATGATCTTCTCTTCTCCCGTGTGAATCTCCGACAGAGCCGCATAGAGCGTCGTAGTTTTCCCAGAACCGGTAGGGCCGGTAACCAGTACCATCCCGTAGGGCTCACGGATCATCTTGCGGAAACGCCTGATCTCCCGGATGTCCATCCCGAGTGTATCGAGGGTAAGCCCTTTCAAGTCCTGGGCAATGCTCTCCTTGTCGAGAATCCTGATGACCGCATCCTCGCCAAAGGCGCTCGGCATGATGGAGACGCGGAAATCGATGGATTTATCATTGATTTTAACCTTGAAGCGCCCATCTTGCGGGATACGCCGTTCAGAGATATCGAGCTCGCTCATGACTTTGAGCCGCGAGATGATTGGTCCCTGGAAATGCAGATCAATGGGGTCCGTCGCCTTATACAGAACCCCGTCTATGCGATACTTGATTATGACGCCATTCAGAGCGGTTTCTATATGTATGTCGCTGGCTCGTCGGTTCAGGGCATCAAGAATTGTGGAATTGACCAACTTGATGATTGGGCTGGTATCGGCGGAGATCTTCTCCACGGAGAGAATCTCTTCTCCTCTCTCCGTCTCCGTCACCAATTGAAGCATGAAATCCTCAGAGACCTCTTTAAGGACCCTGCTCGTCCCTTCCCCCCGTTTCAATACCTGTGAGATTTGAGAGTCTGCGGCAAGCTTGATGATCAGAGGGCGATCTAGAAGGATTTCAAGCTCGTCGAGCTTTACCACGTCCGTGGGGTCGGAAATGGCGACTACCAGAGAATCCCCCTCCTGTTCCAGAGGGACAAAGTGAAAACGATACATTGTATCGGGAGGAAAGGAGTTTAGCAGGGTTTCATCAATCCTGAAACCTTGGAGGTCGATGTAATCCAGTGCAAACTGGGCCGCAAGCGTTTTTGCCAAAACTTCTTCCGTAATGAGACCATCATTGAGGCAAATCTCGCCGAACCGCTGCCCTGTGCTTTTCAACTTGTCGATGACGTAATTATACTGGTCGACAGTGAGATCACCGCTCTCCAGCATCAGATCGCCGAGTTTTTTCCGGGTGAAGTATTGTGCCATTATCCGCCTACCGCCCCTGCGATCTTGAAGATTGGCAGGTACATGGTCAAGATGATTACCCCAATTACGATCCCCATAACAATCATGATCGCGGGCTCGATCGCCGTAGTCAGGACATGGAGTCGTTGCTCAATTTCATCCTCGAAATATTCGGAGATATCCGAAAGCATTTCTTCCAACGCTCCTGTTGTTTCCCCCACCGCAATCATTCGCAGCGCAAGTGGAGGCATGATCCTGGTACCCTCAAAAGCTGTTGAAAGACTAACACCTTCCTCGATTTTGGCAACCGCATCCAGCATCCGACGCTCAAGCACGCGGTTATTCAATGTGCCAACCGACATCCGTAGCGACTCTACAATGGGGATACCGCTGCCGATTACCGTAGCAAGGGTTCTGGTGAATCCGGTCAGTGCATATTTGACATGAAGGTCCTTGACCAACGGAATCCTAAGCAACCAACTATCCACGACATAACGCCCGCTGCTTGTCGTACTCCAGCGCCTGAACAGTGCCACTCCGCCAATGGCAAGCAAAACCATTACAATGAAATATCGCTTTAACCAACTAGTAAAACTCATTAATATCTGTGTTGGTACCGGAAGCTGAGAACCGGCATCGGCATATATCTGACTGAACGTTGGAACTACATAGACTAATAGCAGGGTAACTGCCGCAAAAGCCACAGTTATGAGGATTGCCGGATAATATAGAGCCGATCCCACCTTCTTCTTGATCGCCTCAGCCTTTTTGACAAACGTTGTATAGCGGCGGATCGTCAGGGGCAAATCACCGGTTCGTTCTCCGGCGCGCACCGATGCGACATACAGATGAGAAAATGCTCCGGGGTGCTTGGCGAGTGCGTCGGAAAGCGACGCTCCCCCTTTGATATCCTCCCGCACTCCGGTAAGAATATCTACCAGCTTGCCTTTCCCACCGCGCTCGAGAATCGCATCAAGTGCCTGGATAATAGGTAATCCCGCTTTCATGAGAACAAGGAATTCCTGGTTAAAGGAAAGGAGTTCCTTGGTATCCACCTTCCGACGATAGATCCCAGAATCCCAGAGAAACTGCAAGGGTTTCTTTTTTACAGAAAAAACAAAAAACCCTTGTTCTTCAAGGGTTTGCTTGAGCATAACCGGATCGATGGATTCTATTTCCTTTTCCAGGATCCGTCCATCGGCAGTACCGAGTTTACATGAGAAAAGTGGCATAAGTATTGGTATATAGCATACTCACGGGTAAATAAAAACCGAAAACCAATCGTCAGGCCTTTACCAGCCTATCTGCAGGTAATCATGCTTATTTGTTATGACAAGAAAGGCAGAGGCGTGTCATGGGATATCGGAGGTGATAATGATGCTGCTGTGGATCATCAGATTGAATATGCATATCATGGCATGTTATGGCACAGGCGATCTCTTTGTCAGCATCGAGCGGCAAGTTTTCGCGATTCAACGTCGGTTTTTCCCCTACCCCATGACCAAAATCGACCCCGTGGCACTGCTCGCAAACCGTATCGAAATCCACTTTGAGTTTTCGCTTGCTTGAACCAAGAGTAAACCAACTATTGAGGCTTTCTTCCGATTCCACATGGCATATCTGGCAACTTCCTTTCGTGCCATGGGGATTCATTTTGATATCAAGTGCCGGTTCCACACCAAGGACGGCACGGGGCGCAGCAAGCACCACAAATCCCAGCACAACAATGCCATTTCGCATATAATCCTCTACAGGTACGATGGTCAGTATGTTTTGGGATTGTGGTCAACACCGTGGCAGGTCAGATAACATTCCCCTCTGAATGCACCCATCCCTTTTTCGTTGAATTTAAGCATACCACTGGAACTTACCGAAACAACATCGGTATCGAACTTGAGCAGGTATTTATATTCCGTACTGCCATGGGAACTGTGGCAGGTATGGCAGGATGTCCCCCCGCTGCTGGCTGTTCCACCCTGCTTTCCTCGAATGTGCTGGGAGTGGTATTTGAAACTTTCATTCCCGAGGATACTGGACCGGTTGTGACAACGATAGCAGAGGGCATAGGCGAAAGCGCTTTCGGACTCATTATCCCTCGTTGAAAAATTGTCCCTGAGGATATGCTGATAACTGGAACTATGGGGGCCACGCGGACCAGCAGGATCATCGTTCCCATGACAGTCGCTGCAGGTTATCGTGGAAATCTCCGACGGGCTGATACGTTTTTCGCGATACGGTTTCAACAGACTGACAACGGTGAGATTCCGCCCTTCGGACTCCACTGGGTGGAAAGAAGGGTTCATAGTGGAAAACTCGATACGCTTATTCGTAGAAAGACCGGGGAGGTTCGCACTATCGGAGTGGCATCGATAACATAATTCATACTCTTTCGTTATATCTGCAACTATATTACCAATCTGCTTGCCCTTGATCCCGGCAAATCTGTTTTCACTCGAAACCTGATGGGGACTATGGCAATCCACACAGTCCGCATGCCGAGGTGTGCGGGCATCGGTCTCCGGCAGTCGCTCTTTACTAGAATGTATCCCTTTAGATTCGAGAATCGGATGGCGATAGTTTTTTTTCAGTTCTGATTCGATGTCCTTTAATTCTCGGCTAGATCGATAGCTCCCTTTCACTCTGCGTTGTAGGCTCCCATGACAAGTCAAACAGCCATCAAGGCCTCCGCCACTACGAAAATCAAAGCCGACATGACAACTCCCGCATCCATACGGCAGTTTTTGCCGATCCAAATGGGATGGCAGAGATGATGAGGCAGCCTGGACAGCATGGCTTAGCAGCATCAGCGACAGAGCAATTAAGACATTCCATTTTGCCATACAGTTCATCCTGTGCCGAATCATTGTAAGGGGAATGATGAGGTGGGTATATTATGACAGTCCAGGCAGACCGCATCATGGTCCGAAGTGGCATTCCCTGCCCCACCATAAACCCAGAACGGAGCAATCTTTCTACCGACATTGGGAGGAGTCAGATAGGTATCCTCCGATGATTGATTCTGATGGGGGTTGTGACAGGTCGTACATTGCATCCGCTTTCCCGCGTCAAGTTTGACCTGCGGGATACTGGGAAATCGGTAATTCTGGGTTGCCTTCTCCGGGTCAGCCTGAATGGCGTTCAAGACTGCATTGTCATACACAAATGAAACAGGGTGATGCCCAAACTTTATCTTGTTCGCATCAAACAGGGCAATCCCCGTAATACGGTCATTAACCCCCATATTTATTGACTGATGGTTGAGAATGGCTCCCAAGGAGACACCACCGGCAGTAACACCGTCATGACAGCTGAGGCAGAGGCGGGAGGAACCGTTTGGCTCGCCGAACTGCGCGGCAGACGTGCGTCGGATAATAAGAGTTGAGGAGGAATACCGGCCAAAGGTCACCGATGGATTGCTTCGGTTCCAGAGAGTTGTCTGTGGCGCTGCCCGGTGCGGCGTGTGGCAGAAAATGCAGATTTCAGTGTTATGCTCATCTCCGTATGCAACCGGCGGCTGCGCCTGGTAGGTAATATTTTTGTTCAGGGATGAGAGATTGTGCTTGTTTCCCCCGGTGACAAGATCAGAAATTTTTGGGCCTGCAGCGGAAACAGTAGATGCGATACCCCACAAGAGTGTCGCAACCCCGGCATAACGAATGAATTTATTCATGCTTCCCACCTGCTTTCAGGTATTGAAAAACCTGAATGCGCCGATTGAAGGTATCAGCAATGAAAATGCGGTCTTGATTATCGATAAAGATGCCACTGGGCAGAGAAAATTCTCCGGGCCTGTCACCATTTATCCCGACAAACAGCAGCAATTTGCCCTCTCCATTGAATATCTGAAAATTGTTATGATTTGCATCAACAACATAGACGTGGCCATCGCTGTCGAGAGCCACCCCTTTGGGACGAGAAAAAGTACCGGGGACATCTCCAACTTCGCCGATTCGCTCTATCAGCTTTCCATCAACGCTATATTTTTTGACCGTGAAATTCATGGCATCGGTGACATAGACGTTACCCAATTTATCTGTCGCAACAAATGACGGAGTATTTAAATCCTCGCTGGGTGATGGCACAGGGAATGCACCTTCGTACACATCATTTGAATTAAATTTATGCAATATATTCGCCAATGCATCTACGATAAATTTCTCTCCAGCAGGACCGATGGCAATGCCTCCAGGCCTCTTGAACCCTACCGGTGAGATCAGTTCCTTAATAAATTCGCCATCCTTCCTGAACTTGAACACCTTGTTAAGCAATGAATCAGATATGTAGAGATTATCATCCCGGTCTAGGGCAACAGCAACGGGGCTCGCCAACTGGTCACCACCAGCCTTGCTGATATACGACACGTCCCTGTCGACGAGATCATATCGATGAACAACCCCCATGGATGTATCAGCTATATATAATACACCCTTTGAATCTGTAGCTACACTATACGGGGTAAGCAATTCCAGAATTATCCGATTATCGCCAGTAACTAATTCAGAAAATTTCTGAAATTCGTTCTTTTGAGGATAAATATCTTCTGGACCTTTTATATCACACAAATATTTGATTCTGGGAGGATCCGGCGGTTGGGGCCAAACCAGATTCACAGCTTGATCGCTCAGCAATAATGGTTCTACCCTACTACAAGCTGAACAAAAAGCCATCACACTGCAGAGCAGCAAACATCGTAGCATTTGGGAAAAAACATCCCTTTCAGGCATTTATCATTCCACAAAACCAGAGTGCAAAAAAGACAAGGATGCCACCTCCCCAACGGATTGCTGTTCGTGGGGCAAAAACCGACTGGCGAGGAAATCCTCCCCAAATAAAACCAATAGAGCAAACAACCCAGCCCCAGAATCCAACTATCGCAAGAACAGCCCACTGTTCCTTGATCATCGCGAAAAGCTCCCGCTCAGTTTGCCGATAAGTGTGCCAATCTTCAGTTTCCAAACCATGAGAACCGCTTCAAAGACAATTCTGCGTGACATTTTCGAAGTCCCGGCATGACGATCTATAAAAATTATGGGGATTTCACCAATGAGAAATCCCCGCTCCATACAACGATAATTCATTTCGATCTGGAATGAATAACCGTCTGACCTTACCTTGTCCAAATCAATCGCCTCTATGACCTTACCTTTAAAGCATTTAAAGCCGCTTGTGCAGTCGGCAAGATGCAATCCTGTTATCAAGCGGGTGTACACACTCGCAAAATAGCTGAGCATCAGTCTGCGTAAAGGCCAGTTTACAACACTGATCCCATTGAGATAACGAGATCCGATAACCACGTCATACCGTCCCATCATTGCGATAAACTCTGGAAGAATAGCTGGATCGTGAGAAAAATCAGCATCCATTTCCACTATGTAATCAGCCTGCATGCCTATGGCGATACGAAAACCTTCCCGATAAGCTGAGCCAAGCCCCAATTTGCCCGCTCTATGCAGAACACTCACTCGATCTTGAGCAGAAGCAATGCCATCGGCTATCTCACCGGTGCCGTCCGGAGAGTTGTCATCAACGATCAAGACATGTATCCCGTCATCCTGACGTAAAACCTCAGCGACCAATTTTTCAATATTGTCCCGCTCATTGTAAGTCGGTATAACTACGACTGTTTTCAACGACGTTAACCTTTAGCAGTAGGATAGATAATCTTGGCCTTTCCCCGTAAACCATCCATCCATTCATTGAAAAGTCGTTCACGCTCTTGCGTGGTCAGCTGCTTTTTGATCTTTTCCTTTGCTTCATCAAAAGGAATCTGGCGCGGCTCCTTCTTATCATCAAGCTTCACCAGATAAAAACCCTTGAGAGACTCCACAACGCCACTCACTTCCCCAATTTTCATGGACTTAATCTGCTTCTCGAACTCTTCTTCCATCTGTCCGGCATGCATAACGCCAAGATCTCCGCCCTTGATACGCGTCATATCATCGGAATACGCTGCGGCAATATCGGCAAACACCGCACCATTCTGGATCTTCTGCAGTAAATCCTCAATTTTTTTCCTGTATTCCGCACGTTGGGAGGCTGTTGACGATGGTGGCACCTTGACGAGTATTATGCTAGCCCGGTACTCTTCCGGCTTTTTGTATTTTGTACTATTCTCCTGATAATATTTTGCTACCTGTACATCAGTCACATTGATCCTGTCGTCAACCTCTTTGAGATTGATCTTCTTGGAAAGAGTATTCCTTTCTACAAATCTGGTCATTGACTTTTCTGAAAATCCCGCACTCGCAACCGCCTTTTCATATTCCTCCAAGGTAGGGAATTTCGCGACCAACGTACCTATTTCCATCTCCAGTTCAGCTTTTGATAATTTCATTTTCTTATCTAAAGCGTCTTGATACTGTAATTCCATATCTACGAGGACATTCATGGCCTTTTTTTCGATCTCTTTCATTTTTTCGGGGGATACACCACCATGGAAGGAGCGTTCCAAGGGAATGATTTTCGATATCTCTTGATTGAGTTCAGCCTTTGTGAGTTCGGCTCCGTTCACAATTGCTACGACACTCGCACCGTCTCCGGCATTGGCAGTACCCCAACCACAGAAAAGACAGAACATCAACAGTAAGGCCAGGAAAAATCGCATAGAACCCTCTTTCACAGGTATTTCAAGAAGAATAGTCGATTTACATTCGGCAAGTCAAGTAGAAGGGGAAAGTGGCATCCAGCACAAAAATAAAAAGGCCATGGCGTTAACCATGACCTCAAACTAATTGGCGGGGTCGACGGGACTCGAACCCGCGGCCTCCGGCGTGACAGGCCGGCGTTATAACCGACTTAACTACGACCCCCTGGAACTGCACAACAATAACATACAAATTGGTGGGCGAAACAGGGATCGAACCTGTGACATCCAGCTTGTAAGGCTGGCGCTCTCCCAGCTGAGCTATTCGCCCTGTTAAATGGCGGGGTCGACGGGACTCGAACCCGCGGCCTCCGGCGTGACAGGCCGGCGTTATAACCGACTTAACTACGACCCCGTACCAGGCGCTTCAAAAGAAGCTGATTTATAGCAAAGGCACGTCTACTGTGTCAAGGCATTTTTTGCCACACAATCAATGTGAAATTGGTGCAACTGGCCGTGGCTTCCCATCAACATCACCCTGCTTTATATGCCATGAAGAACTGAACCCGCTCTTGAGTGCATGAACGAGAACCTCATCCATATGATTCACAAGGCGAACCGATATTCCTTTACGGAGATCGGCGGGGATTTCAAGCAGATCCTTTTCGTTTTCATAGGGGAGAATTACCATCTTTACCTGAGCTCGTCGAGCTGCAAGAAGTTTTTCCTTAACTCCACCTATGGGAAGCACTCGACCGCGTAATGTGATCTCACCGGTCATGGCGATTTCGTTGCGAACGGGTACTCCTGTTAAAGCCGAAGCAATTGCAGTCGCCATAGTAATTCCTGCCGAAGGACCGTCCTTAGGGATAGCTCCTTCTGGGACATGAATATGCAGATCATAGTTGCGATAAAAGTCCCTGCTCAACCCAAGCAGTTGTGCACGGGATCGGACATAGCTCAATGCGGCATGCGCCGATTCCTGCATGACTTCACCGAGTTTCCCCGTGATGGTCAGTTTACCGCTTCCTGCCAGGACAGCGACCTCTATGCTCAGAAGGTCACCACCGGCCTCTGTCCAGGCAAGGCCTGTTACCACACCAATCGAATCGGAATGTTTGTGACAGGTTCTGGTAAATTTACGGCCACCGAGTAATTCCCGGACTTGCGTGGGCTTGATGATAAATTTCCTTTTTGCACCTGCAACAATAGACCTGGCAACTTTACGGCATATCCCTGCAATCTCTCGTTCAAGATTGCGTACCCCTGCTTCACGCGTGTAATAACGAATAATTTCAGCAAGGGCACTCTCGTTGAACTGTACCTCATGGTCGTGCAACCCATGTGAATGTAATTGTTTTTTCACCAGATACTCTTTAGCAATATGCAACTTTTCCTGCTCTGTATAGCCGTCCAGCTTGATCACCTCCAAACGATCGAGTAGAGGACGCGGTATTGAATGCAGCGAGTTTGCGGTTGTAATGAACATTACCTTTGAAAGATCATAATCGAGATCCATGAAATGATCTGAAAACGCATTATTCTGTTCTGGGTCAAGGACCTCCAAAAGAGCGGAAGCAGGATCACCGCGAAAATCGGAGGAGAGCTTATCTATTTCATCAAGAAGAAAAACCGGATTATTGCTACCGACCTTTTTCAGACTTTGGATAATCTTCCCCGGCATAGACCCTACATACGTCCGGCGATGGCCACGAATCTCCGCTTCGTCTCTGACACCGCCCAGAGACATCTTTACAAAATCACGACCTGTCGCCCGAGATATTGAACGAGCAAGTGAGGTTTTCCCAACACCAGGAGGACCGACAAAGCACAGGATTGGGCCTTTTATCGAGTTCACAAGGGAGTGCACTGCCAGAAATTCCAGAATCCGCTGCTTAACCTTATCCAGGCCATAATGATCAGTATTGAGTACCTGCTCAGCAACGTGCAAGTCAGACTTCTCATCAGCGAATTTTCCCCAAGGCAGCGCAAAGAGCCAGTCGAGATAATTCCTGAGAACAGCTGCTTCTGCAGACATAGGAGACATATGGTGCAATTTTTTCAATTCTGTCAATGCCTTGGTACGTGCCTCTTCTGTCAGGGGCAGATTTTGCGCTTTATCTTCGAGCTCTTTCAACTCCTGCTTGTAATCATCCTTGCTGCCTAGTTCTTTTTGAATGGCCCGCATCTGCTCGTTGAGATAATACTCTCGCTGGGTTCTTTCGATCTGCTTTTTAACTCGACTACGAATTTTCTTATCAATCTGGAGGATTTCTATCTCACCCTCCATGAAAACCAACAACTTTTCCAACCTGTCAACCGGCGAAGCCATTGCCAGGAGTTCTTGTTTGTCGGGCAGCTTTAAAGCTATATGCGAAACAAGATTATCTGCAAGTAATGCCGGCTCTTTTATGCTACGCAATGCTTCAAGTGTTTCCTGTGGGGCATTATTGGTGAGCTTCAGATAACTCTCAAAAGTGGTGGTAACTATGCGTACCAGGGCTTCCGCTTCAACAGAGTCATCTGTCTTTTCAGTAACTTCAGCAACATCAACCTGGAGACATTCCCGTTGGTTGATAAATGCGACAATCTCCCCCCTGGTCTTCCCCTCTACCAAGACCTTGACGGTTCCATCAGGAAGTTTCAGCAGTTGTAATATCTGGCAAATGGTCCCCGACTGAAAGATCTCATCAACGGCAGGCTCTTCGGTTGTAGCGTTTTTTTGCGCGGCGAGAAAAATGTTCTTGCCGCTTTCAACCGCCAGTTCCAAAGCCCGCACCGATTTATCACGCCCCACAAAAAGAGGGACCACCATGTGGGGGAAAACAACAATATCCCTTAACGGCAAGAGAGGGAATCTTTTAAGATCCCCTCTCTTGCTGGAGCGCCGTGTTTTTTTCACAGGTTTATCACTATTAATCATGCTGACTCCGCCATATTTTCGTAAACAATAATCGGCTTCTCCCTGCGGGAGATAACGTCTTCGTTGATAACAACCTCTTTCACCATGGTTTGCGAAGGGACTTCATACATTATGTCAAGCATTGCATTCTCGAGGATCGACCGTAAACCACGCGCACCGGTTTTCCGTTTCAATGCTTCACGAGCAATGGCAACCAACGATCCATCGGTAAATTTCAGTTTCACATGCTCCATCTCAAAAAGCTTCTGATATTGCTTGATAAGGGCATTCTTCGGCTCTTTGAGGATCTGAACCATGGCTTCCTCGTTGAGCTCAGCCAAAGTAGCCAAAACAGGGAGCCGGCCGACGAATTCCGGGATGAAGCCAAACTTCAACAGGTCTTCAGGCGTAACTTCGGCCAGCAATTCGCCGCTTTTCTTTTCCGACTTTTTCTTGACCTCTGCACCGAACCCAAGCGTCTTTACGCCAATCCGCTGCTGGATAATATTGTCAAGCCCGGCAAATGCTCCTCCGCAGATAAAAAGAATATTTGTCGTATCGACCTTGAGGAACTCCTGCTGCGGATGCTTTCGTCCCCCCTTCGGCGGTACACTGGCAACCGTCCCTTCGATGATTTTCAGCAGAGCCTGCTGAACACCCTCGCCGGAAACATCGCGTGTGATGGAAGGAGAATCTGACTTGCGGGCAATTTTATCGATTTCGTCGATATAGATGATACCTTTCTGGGCCTTCTCTACATCGTAATCTGAAGCTTGCAGCAGATTGAGAATTATGTTTTCAACATCCTCCCCCACGTACCCAGCCTCTGTCAGATTGGTGGCATCAGCCATGGCAAAGGGGACCTTAAGAATACGGGCCAATGTCTGGGCAAGTAGAGTCTTGCCTGATCCGGTTGGCCCGAGAAGCAGGATATTACTCTTCTGCATCTCAACATCCGTGGGCTTGCCCATTGCTTCTATACGCTTGTAATGATTATAGACGGCAACGGCAAGGATCTTCTTCGCACGCTCCTGGCCAACCACATACTCGTCAAGGACATCCTTGATCTCATGCGGCTTGGGTAGTTTACGAACATCAGGACTCATTGCCTCTTCAAGCTTGGTCTCTTCGGCAATGATGTCATTGCATAGCTCGATACACTCGTCGCAGATATAAACCGTCGGCCCGGCAATAAGCTTCTTCACCTCATCCTGACTTTTTCCGCAAAAAGAACAGATCAGGTTTTCGGTTCTGTCATCTCTTCTGCTCACCTGGAACCTCCGGCAAGGTTATTTCTGGTCATAATCGAATCAATAATACCATAGTTACTTGCTTCTTCACCAGACATAAAGTAGTCCCGCTCGGTATCCGTTTCGATCTTTTCCAGCGCTTGCCCGGTATGGAATGCGAGGAGTTCATTCAGTTTTTTCTTAAGTCTCAGTATCTCTTGGGCCTGTATCTGGATATCAGTTGCCTGCCCTTGGAAACCGCCTAAAGGCTGATGGATCATAATTCGAGAGTGACTCAAACTGTAGCGTTTCCCCTTTTCACCGGCAGCAAGCAACATAGCCGCCATCGATGCCGCCTGCCCGACACAGATCGTCGCCACAGGCGGTTTTATGTACTGCATGGTGTCATAGATGGCAAGGCCGGAGGTAACCACACCTCCTGGCGAGTTTATGTAAAGATGGATATCCTTGTCCGGGTCTTCTGCTTCAAGAAAGAGCATCTGCGCAATTACAAGGTTTGATAGATGGTCATCTATAGCACCACCAAGAAAAATGATCCTGTCCTTTAACAGCCGGGAGTAAATATCATAAGATCGCTCACCCCTGCCGGTATGCTCCACGACTATCGGCACCAGCATCACATCTCTCCTTTTCTGATCATGTATAGCCTCAATCAAAATTAGCTCTTTGCGGCTTCGGTTATTTCCGCTTTTGCCATGAGCATCGAAAAAACCTTTTCGTCGATAAGATATTCGACAAGCGATTCATTTGCCTGGGCATTATTCGTGTAGAACTCTTTTAATCTATCGTAATTATGACCACTTTCTTCAGACATTTTTTTCAGTTGCTGCTCAATATCGGCTTCTTCGACCTTGACACCCTCTTGGCGAGCAAGCGCGCTCATGATAAGAGAGCTTTTCACCTTATGTTCAGCTACATCACGAAACTGGGTCTTGTACTGATCATCATCCATCCCCATCATAGCTAATGACATCCTCTGGGACTCTAGGCGCTTTTTTGCCCCATCGAGCATGCTCTCCAATTGTCTGTCAACGAGAGTTTGAGGCACTTCGCAATCATTCTTTTCAACAAGAGCCTTCACGAGTTGCTCACGCAAGTCAGATTCGATCCGATCCTTTTCCTGCTTTTCTATAGTCTCCTCGAGACGATTGCGAAGCTGTTCCATATTCTCAAAGTCACCCATCTCTTTTGCAAAATCATCATCTAAAGCAGGAAGTTCCCGTGTTTTTATCTCTTTCACCATAACAGAAAATGAGGCTTCAACGCCGGCAAGTTCCTTAGCATGATAGTCTGAGGGAAAGGTAACTTTGATATCTGCTTCCGCTCCGCCATTGAGCCCAATGAGTTGCTCCTCGAATCCAGGGATAAAGGAACCGGACCCAAGCACCAGCGAATGGTCCTCCCCCTTTCCACCAGGAAACGGTACGCCATCGATAAATCCTTCAAAATCGATGACAACCATATCCCCCTGGGCAGCAGCATGGTCAGCCGCAGCCGGTGCAAATTGAGCCATATTCTCACGGATCTGCTGAAGACGCTCCTCTACCTTCACCGGATCTGCAACAAAAGTTTCTTTTGTAACTTGCAGCCCTTCATATGCCACATTTCCAATTTCAGGTACAACTTCTACCGTTGCAGAAAATTTCAGGTCTTCACCAGCAACAACACCGTCACTTTCAAGGAGAGGGTGGGCAACCGGTACAAGCTTATTATCCAGCAAAGCCTTGGGATAGGACTCATTGAACAGATTGCGAAGCACATCATCAGCCATCGCATCACTGTAATACTTTTCGATATATGATTGCGGGGCCTTCCCTTTTCTAAAACCCTTTACCGCAGCCTGTTTCCGAATCTTCTCATAAACCTTGCCGATTTCATGAGATACACGCTCTGCAGGCACTTCAAACTTGATTTTCTTTTTGACTGAGCTGAGCTCTTCAATTGTAATCTGCATCTAAGGTCTCCTGGCACATGGAATCTTGTTACACCGAATGGGTCACAGTAACTCTCTCTGTGTGGATCCTGCAAGAAATCCCACTGAGGCATGAAGCAAGTAAGGTTGGTAGGCTATTGAAGGTTATAAAGTGACTGGTTGGTGCGAGAGAGGGGAGTCGAACCCCTACGGTTGCCCGCTGGATCCTAAGTCCAGTGCGTCTGCCAGTTCCGCCACTCTCGCCTGTTCATCGGATCTGAAGAAGTCTTCCGGCCATGATAACAATGAACATACCGTAAACACTTCACGACATAACAATAAGCCCCGCTGAGCGGGGCTGAGTTTAAATGGGGTGGCTAGTGGGATTCGAACCCACGTATGTACGAGTCACAGTCGTAAGTGTTAACCGCTTCACCATAGCCACCGTAATAAGGTCTTGGCACGCCTGGCACGATTCGAACGTGCGACCTACGGATTAGAAGTCCGTTGCTCTATCCAGCTGAGCTACAGGCGCAGAGTTGGTCGGGGTGAGAGGATTCGAACCTCCGACCCCCTGCTCCCAAGGCAGGTGCGCTAGCCAGGCTGCGCTACACCCCGTAGAGATAGGACTTATAGCATACCGAAATATCCGATGCAAGCATTTTTCAGCCGCTACCCCGTTGTGTTCACGATGAATAATTACCTCAATCCATCTGTTATGTTTTTTCCTTCGATAGAAAATCAACAAATTTTTGAAACGCATTTGAGCGATGGCTTATTCTATTTTTTATGCTGATGGGGAGTTCGGCAAGGGTTTTCCCAAATTCGGGAACAAGAAACAGTGGGTCATAACCAAAACCCGCGCTCCCTCTTGGCGCATCGAGGATAAGACCGGAGAGTTGACCGTCAAAAGTTACGCATTCCCCTGCAGGAGTACAAAAGGCAAGACAGCAGACAAACCGAGCCTGACGGAACGCAGAAGCAACGCCCGTCAATTCGCGCAACAGCTTCTCGTTGTTTTTTGCATCGTCTGAACCAGCTCCGGCAAACCGGGCAGACAAAACCCCTGGATTACCATCAAGGGCATCCACCTCGAGCCCCGAGTCGTCCGCAAGTGTTGGAATCCCCGTAAGATTCGCTGCATAACGGGATTTGAGCAGTGCATTCTCAAGAAACGTTGTCCCGTTTTCTTCCGGAAGTACCAGACCTGGGAAATCGGCAAGAGAATAACACGTTTCAACGTTGGGTTTGAGGAGTTCAGTAAACTCCTTGAATTTACCGGCATTGGATGTTGCAATGAGAATTGCCTTCACGTCGAGAGGACCTTTCTTTGAATCTCGAACAAACACGCAGCCCCTGAAAACGCCAATGAGCGCATTGCATCCATCTGTTCAATCGTAAACGGCTCACCCTCGGCAGTGCCCTGGACCTCAACCATCCTCTGCGAAGAGGTCAACACAAAATTCATGTCCACTTCTGCCATTGAATCCTCACCATAATCAAGATCCAGCAGAGGAATCCCATCGACGATTCCAACACTCACAGCCGCTAACGCTTCACGGATTGGGTTACCGGCAATTATTCCTCTGCCCTGCAATACGCGAACAGCCTCCATCAAGGCCACATATGCACCGGTTATAGATGCCGTTCGAGTACCGCCATCAGCTTGGATCACATCACAATCGATCAAAACCGAACGCTCCCCCAATAGCGTCAAATCAATGACGCTACGCAAGGATCGTCCGATGAGTCGCTGAATTTCATGAGTCCGTCCACTGACTTTTCCTCTTGACGATTCACGAGCCGATCGAGTATGGGTCGCTCGTGGCAACATTGAATACTCGGCCGTGACCCATCCCGTCCCCTTTCCCCTGAGAAACGGAGGAACTGTTTCTTCAACGGACGCGGTACAAATGACTTTTGTCTCTCCAAACTCGACCAGTGCAGACCCTTCAGCATATCTATTGACATTGCGGGTCATAGCAATCAGGCGTAGTTCGTGCGCTTCTCGACCATCCTTACGCATACTGCTTCCTTCCTTTATATGTTTGCTGAGTAGTAACAAAGGCTGTGCTGAGATGTCAATGTGAAGTTTATGAGAGCCTCTAAAGTCCACCCTGAGCATGCTCCACCTCGACGTGACGAAAAAAGGGGGTGCGCTTTCAAAGCACACCCCCTTTCCATATCCATGGTTATCTTTAACTCTTAGCCTAGAAAATGATTATGACTCCTGGCTCTGTTCGTCAAAATCGTGGGGTCGAGAACTTCGCCGCAGCAAGTGCATTTCCATGCATCAAAGGATCTTACGTAATCGTAAAATTTTTCGTTGAACATACGGCCTTTGCATTTTGGACATTTCATAATTAGTACCCCCATTGCATCATTTAACAACAGACGACAGGGATATATTCAGCATGCATGCCGAAAACATCAAAATTCCCACACAGAAGTGTTCAATACCCAGACAGGTAACTAAAACGATGTATCATTTCAAGATATTACCGTACATAAATGTGTATAATAAAAATTCAATATACTTAGATGCCATACTTCAGATTGCAAGATAATCTGCCAATCACAACACAATCCGACAATATTATGACGGTCTACTCTGTTTCGCGCCAACAGAGACCATCCCTGCACTGCAACGATGATCTTTCTATCATGAAATCCCACAAAAGCATCCACGGCAATCAAACGTATTATTTTCATGATGTTAAGGCAAATCAACCGTTGCTGCGGACCGCTGTATACAGCAATGAATATGCCCTGCCACACCGTCAACATAATGACGTAAATATAAAACCACGTGGGAGCATTCAATCTTTAGATTTGACTTTTTAAATACCATGCGTTTCTGGTGGATATTAACCGCTTTACCTAATCTTCGGACAAGGTTTGCAAAATGTACATATGATATTGGATATTTGCAATACTGGTTCTGCTGGCTCGATTGACCTCGCAACAATTCGCCAATGCAGGAAGCGTCTAGATATACCATTTACACTATTCACACGCATTTTTTGGCTGACACCGTTTTTCTCCAATAGACCCTAACCGTACCCCTAATGTCGATCCGTAATTCAGACACGGAAGTCTACCGACAAAAGAGGGTTAACGTCATTGACGAGCAGATCAGGATTGATGTATTCTCAGCCGATGAGTAAGCGTACCCAAGACAATATAATATGGGAAAACCTGTGCGAACAGTGCGGAACCTGTTGCTTTAAAAAACTGGAAGACGATGATGGGACCATCTTTTTCAGTGCCGTTCCGTGTCGCTACCTGGATGTCGTTACGAGGCAATGCAAGGTATATGAGAGAAGATTTGAAATTAACCCAGACTGTCTCCAGTTGACTCCCGAACTAGTTGAACAACTCCATTGGCTTCATGACGACTGCGGCTACCGGAAATCCCTTGGTATCAAGCGGCGTCCAGGCAGCACTTGCAAAAACCGTCGAGAAACGAGACGTTCTGATCATGACTGAAAATCTTCAACCATCAACCAAGCCCGCCCTCGCGATAATTAAAGGCGGGAAGCTGTCCGCGCAGGAGTTCTCCTCTCTCCCGTTTTTACAAAAAATCGACCGGATCAGAGAGTTGCCAAGCAGAAAGCGACTCGACCTTCTCACCGAAGATCCTGAAGGGAAGGAGCTTACGAAAGCTTTTGCCCCCCAGGAATTCTATCTCATGATAAAAGAGATTGGTGAAACAGACGCGGTCTCTTTGCTGTCCAACTGTTCACCTGAACAACTGGCTTTCTGCCTCGATCTCGAACTGTGGGAAAAATGGGATTTCAGGTTTGATCAGGCCTGCACTTGGCTTGACTATATTTTATCGATCGGCGAAGAGCATTTGTGGGCTCATCTGAGAGAACTCGACTGGGAATTGATTCAACTGATTCTGCTCAATAGCATTGAAGTCGGAGGAGGCGTTGGAGAACTCTCGACTGACGCCGAACGATTGGGCGATTGGGACCACAGCATTGACAACCTCTACTTCATCACCTTCCGCGACAGTAAGCATGCCCGCCTCATGGGAACCCTGATTGACATCTTGTACCGACACGACCATCAGCTCTATATGGATCTCATGGAGGGGTGCAGATCAAGCATAAAAAGTGAACTTGAGGATCTCTGCTATCAGTTTAAAAGTGGCCGTCTCGCAGATCTGGGTTTCCCAGATTATGATCAGGCCATCGAAATCTACCTTCCCATTCCTCCCGAAGCATTTGCACTCAGTGATGGGAAATCAGCCATAACAGCCGATGTGTATGCTGCAGTCTTGTTGTCGTCTCCGGACAATGGCGATGGAGATACCCTTCTTTCCCGCATCCTGCAGAGGAGTTCTTCCGTTGCCCTGCAGCAGGAACTAGGCTACCTTTTCAACTGTGCCCTTATTGCTGAAAACGGAACCATGCCAGATGATGATACGATCAGGACCATCAGTAATCGTGTCTACGGCTGGCTGAACATTGCCCTGGAGCACCTTGCTGGAAACAACGAAGCCAAAGGGAGAGAAATTATTCACAAAGAATATATCAAGCGGCTGTTCAGACTCGGTTGCGGGATAATTCATGAAGTCGTCCGCCTAGCAAAAACCGTCCAAAGTGACAACTATGCCACATCCAAGGCGCTACGAGGTTTTACTGCTCAGCGTCCCCGCTTCTATCGTGGTCTCGATCCAGACCATGCAGACGGCTATAGAGAATTTCAGACCATTGATGACGTTCGACGGGCAAAGGAATTTCTGGTTGCTGCAATAGCCGTACAAAAGACCAACTCACCCCCCTGACAGAAAAAGACAACCTCATGAGGGCCGCCGCAATGAACCGATCCTTCTTAGCACTCTGCCTTGTGCTTTTTTCTTTAGCTTGCCCTGGCTGCGCTTTTATCAACGTAGACATGTTGAAACCACTTCAGCCGCTTCAAGAGAAGGTAATCGAGGGAGATGGTACGCCAAAAATTCTTCTCATCGACATCACGGGCTTTGTCTCGGAACGAGATCAGGGGGCAAGCCAGTTGAGCCAAGAGAAGCCATCAACGGTCGCACTCGTCAAGGAAGCCCTGCAAAAGGCCGATACGGACAAGGAGATTGCCGGCATTGTTATGAGAATCAACTCTCCAGGAGGGACGGTTACCGCTAGTGACATCATCCACCATGAGATTCTCACATTCAAGACACGTCATCCTATTCCTGTCTACGCCAGTATTGTTGGGCTTGGGACGTCAGGCGGCTATTATGTTGCCACAGCAGCTGACCGCATCAGTGCTCATCCGACAGCGATCACCGGGAGTATCGGAGTAATCCTGTTCCGGTTTAATCTATCGGGACTTCTTGCAAAGGTTGGCGTTGCTGAAGAATCCATCAAATCGGGTGATAAAAAGGATATACTTTCCCCATTCAGAGAGAGCACTGTCGATGAACATCGCATCATCCAGGAGATCATTGACAGGCTGTATTCACGTTTCACGGATGTTGTCCTGTCCCGACAGGGAAACCGCCTGAACAAAGAGTCCCTCAAGCCACTTGCTGACGGGAGGATTTTTACGGCAGATCAGGCCCTAAATGCACATCTTATCGATAAAGTCGGATATCTGGAAGATGACATTGCCGACATGAAACAACAACTCCAGATTCCGGAAGCGCGAATCATACGCTATTACCGCCCAGGAAGCTTTCAAAGCTCGATCTACTCGTCAGTGAATGGGACAGCCGTCCCCACTGTAAATCTCGTAAACATCAACGCTGATGGTATTGACATGTTTCAGGGCACCCAGTTTCTCTACCTTTGGCAACACTGAAGCAATTCTTGCAAACAGTCCACCCGTCAGTATGAAGAACTCTCACACGCTCGCCTTCATGCATCCAGTCCCGAGGTTCCAGTAATGACACAGTATCTCACTGTTATCGGCGCATCCATAACATGTGGAATTCTCGGCTGGCTGCTCGCCACATTGAGACTGCGCCTCCTCCATGAGAAAACCAACACAGCGAACAGCCTGGAAAATGCCAGGCTTATTGAGCGTCTCCAGGCACGAGACCAGCAGGTAGATGAACTGAAAACCGCCAAGATGAGGGTCGAAGCCGAATTGCACGATGCAATCTCCGCACGTACATCACTTCAAACAACCATTGCTGAAATGGAGATTCGTCTTTTGGGTGAACGACAAATTGCCCAGGAGAAGCTGGCCATACTCAATGAAGCCCAGGCAAAACTCTCCGATGCATTTCAGGCATTGTCAGCCCAGGCATTACAAAACAATAACCAATCGTTTATCGAATTGGCAAAGGCAACACTGGAAAAATTTCAGGAAGGGGCACGAAACGATCTGGAATCCCGGCGCATCGCAATCGACGAGCTCGTTCGGCCGATGAAAGAGTCTCTCGAAAAGGTAGACCTGAAGATACACGAACTGGAAAAGACTCGGGCAACGGCATTTGATACCCTTGCGGAACAGCTCAGGACACTGGCCTCAAGCCAGTCCCAGCTTCAGGGCGAGACTGCCAGATTGGTGAAAGCACTACGCGCACCGAACGTGAGAGGTCGCTGGGGGGAAATCCAACTAAAGAGAGTGGTTGAAATCGCCGGAATGCTGAATTACTGCGATTTCTTCGAGCAGGAAAGCGTTACCGGTCCTGATGGGCGGCTTCGTCCCGATATGGTCGTAAAACTTCCCAGCGGGAGGAATATCATCGTTGATGCAAAGGCACCTTTGCAGGCATATCTGGAAGCGCTGGAAGTCAGTGATGATGATGAGAAAATACGACATCTGCAGGATCATGCTAAACAGATCCGTACCCATCTCGTAAAACTGAGCGCCAAATCGTACTGGGATCAATTCCAGCCAACTCCGGAGTTCGTCGTTCTCTTTCTCCCCGGTGAAACCTTTTTCAGTGCGGCACTGGAACAGGATCCCGCCCTGATAGAATTCGGTGTAGGGCAAAGGGTAATCCTCGCAACGCCAACCACCCTGATCGCTCTTCTCCGAGCAGTGGCGTATGGTTGGCGTCAGGAGCAGTTGGCTGAGAACGCGCAGGCCATCTGCGATCTGGGAAAAAATCTCTATGAGAGGATCGCTCATCTCGCCGGGCATTTCGACGATCTCCGTAAAGGCCTGGAAAGGGCCGTAGAATCATATAACAAAGCCATTGGTTCGATGGAATCACGAGTATTGGTAACAGCTCGACGGTTCAAGGAATTGGGTGCCGCTACCGATCGTGATATCGAAATGGGCACTAACATCGAAAAAATGCCTCGGGCTCTGCATGTATCGCTCGCTAACACCACGGATGAGCCATAATCCTGATGGAGCAGTCCTCACCTGCGGAAATCATGCGCCACGCCTCTATACAACAACTCAAGTTTCTGTTATGCTACTTTACATCCATCATGAAGGAGGCAACTGGTCATGGCTGAAGAAGAACGCGGAATGGGGTCCGGGATGGTTCTGCTGTCATTTCTCGTCGGCGCTGCGCTGGCGAGCACCCTGGTACTTCTACTCAAGCAGGGAGAAACAGAAGAGAATGAGACTTCTCAAGAAGATAGTCCTCTGTTCATCTAAACCCCATTGGACAGCACCCTTGAGCGCATCATAGCATTATTTTTTTCTTGCAAAGCCCCACCAACAGTGCTATAGAATGTCTTCTCAGATGCCGAAGTGGCGGAATTGGTAGACGCGCTAGATTCAGGTTCTAGTGAGGGTTCCCTCGTGCTGGTTCGATTCCAGTCTTCGGCACCACAAAATCAAAGGGTTACGGTTCGCTCCGTAACCCTTTTCGTTTACCTATTTAGCAACTTTTAGCAACGCCAGACTTCCCTCAGGCACCGCTTACATCCGATCCCGCATAAAGAAAAGGGCCATGCTTACGTCAACAAGCATGGCCTTTTTCTTTATGCTTAAGGTTTATTACTATTCTTCGCCCTTATGCAATTTGTATTCGATGCTATCGATGAGGGCCTGATAGGAAGCATCGATGATATTATCCGATACGCCCACGGTCCCCCAGCGACTCTCCTTATCCCCGGACTCGATGAGAACGCGTATTGCCGAAGCAGTCCCCTGCCCTGCCGGCAGGACCCGCACCTTGTAGTCCAAAAGCTTAACCTCTTTTAGCTTGGGATAGAACTTTTCCAGAGCCTTGCGCAGGGCATTGTCGAGAGCATTGACCGGTCCATTCCCCTCAGCAGCAGTATGCTCGATCTTGCCGCCGACCTTGACCATGATGGTCGCCTCTGAGATCGGTTTCTGATCCTCATGCCGTTTCTCGTCGATCACCCGGAAGCCAGTTACTGAGAAAAACTTCCGATGGGCGCCCAAGGCACGTTTCATGAGGAGCTCGAAGGAAGCCTCGGCGCCCTCGAACTGATACCCGCGATGCTCCATCTCCTTGATGTTGTCAAGTATCTCAAGGGTGACGGGGTCTTTGCTGTCCAGATTTATGTTAAACTCTTCTGCCTTGGCAAGGATGTTCGATCGACCGGACAGATCGGAAACCAGTACCCGGGTGGTGTTGCCGACCAACTCGGGACGGATGTGCTCATAGGTCTCAGGATGGCGCTGGATGGCACTGACATGCACTCCCCCTTTGTGGGCAAAGGCAGCATTCCCGACATACGCCTGATGCTTGGGAGGAGAAAAGTTTGCGAGCTCATAGACAAAACGGGAGAGGTCCCTGAGTTTCCTGAGCTGTTCATCACTGATGCACTCCTTCTTCATTTTCAGCTTGAGTGCCGGGATAATGGAACAGAGATTGGCATTACCGCAACGCTCACCAAAGCCGTTGATGGTCCCCTGCACCTGAATTATCCCCTGGTCCACGGCATGGAGCGAATTGGCAACTGCGCATTCCCCGTCATTGTGGGTATGAATGCCAAGCGGTGTCTTGATCTCCTTCTTTACCGCCTTGATGATCTCCACCACCTCAAAGGGCATGGTCCCGCCATTGGTGTCACAGAGCACGATACAGTCCACATTGGCAGTTTCGGCAGCCTTGAGGGTCTGCATGGCATACGAGGGGTTGGCCTTGTAGCCATCGAAAAAATGCTCGGCATCGTAAAAGACCTCGGGAGCATGGCGTTTCAGATATTCGAGTGAATCATGGATCAGCTCAAGGTTCTCGTCCAGTGAGATCCTGAGGGCCTCACGGACATGGAAATCCCAGGTTTTGCCAAAGATGGTAATGGCGTCGGGCTCTGCCTGGATCAGGGTTCTGATGTTCTGGTCCTTGTCAGGCGTCACCTTGGCCCGGCGGGTTGAGCCGAAAGCCGCAATCTTGGCTCGATCAAGTTTTTCCTTCTTGATTTCCTTGAAAAAGGCTACATCCTTGGGGTTGCTCCCCGGCCAGCCTCCCTCGATATAGTGGATGCCAGCCTCGTCAAGCCGATGGGCAATACGGATCTTGTCCTCGAGCAGAAACGAAATATCTTCCGACTGGGTCCCATCTCGCAACGTCGTATCATACAGCTTTACAAGACTCATAATCAGTCACCTTAATGAAAACTCGGGAATTGGGTGTAAAAATGCGGAAGTGCAGCCATGCCGCACTTCCGCACAGACATGTCAAGCAATCTTAGTTTCCGGCCAAACCAAAAGCATCGTGCAGTACCCTGACGGCAAGTTCGGTATACTTGGCATCAACAATTACCGAAACCTTGATCTCGGAGGTGGAGATCATCTGGATGTTGATACCTTCCTGGGCCAGGGCCTGGAACATCTTTGTGGCAACACCAGCGTGGCTCCGCATGCCAACGCCGACGATGGAGATCTTGGAAATATTCTCATCAGTAAGAACTTCCTTGGCATTCACCTCGGCAGAGACTTCCTTGGTAATAGCCAGCGCCCGCTTGAAATCAGCCTTGGTGACCGTAAAGGTAAAATCGGTGAATCCGTCTTCGCTGACATTCTGTACGATCATGTCGACGGAAATATTCGCATCGGACAACGGAGTAAGCAACTTGGCTGCAATACCCGGCTTGTCGGGTACATGCATGACCGCAATCTTGGTTTCATTCTTGTCGTAGGCAATACCTGAAACGAGCACTGCTTCCATATCTTTATCCTCCTTGGTCACCATGGTTCCTGGATTTTCATTAAAACTTGAGCGGACATGCACGTCCACATTATATTTCTTCGCAAACTCCACCGAGCGGATCTGCAGGACCTTCGCTCCCAGACTGGCCAGTTCCAGCATCTCGTCGTAAGAAACCTTCTCAACCTTGCGGGCATCACTGCAGATATTCGGGTCAGTCGTATAGATACCGTCTACATCCGTAAAGATTTCACAGACATCGGCCTTCATGGCAGCTGCCATTGCAACCGCAGAGGTGTCCGAACCACCGCGCCCGAGGGTAGTGACGTTCCCCTCCTTGTCGATCCCCTGGAATCCGGCAACAACGACGATGACCCCATCCTTCAGGTCTGCGCGGACATTCTCATCGGGGATATCCTCGATCCGGGCCTTGCTGCAGGCACTGTCGGTAATGATCGGCACCTGCCAGCCATGATAGGATTTTGCTTTATACCCCATCGACTTGAGACACATGGCCAGGAGCGCAATAGAAACCTGCTCGCCTGAGGCAACAAGCACATCGTATTCGCGCAGATCAGGGAACTCGCAAATTTCATTGGCAAGAGCGACCAGCTTGTTCGTCTCGCCAGACATTGCAGAAACGACAACCACCATGTCGTTGCCGGCGTCATAGGTTTTTGCGACCCTCTTGGCAACGTTCCGGATACGCTCTATGGAGCCCATGGAGGTCCCGCCGTACTTTTGCACCACTAGCGCCATCTCACATCCTCCTTATCAACTGATAATCACAGCAATGCTGAGAGTTTCCCAATATGTGTGGGAGTTAGTATTTAGCAAGATTTATCAGGCAGGTCAAACAATTTTCTATTGGCAAACAGCGAGCAGATCCCGCATGAGCATTTCGGCTCTCACACCGGCAGCAGAAAAGACCAGTCTGCGCCTGTCGTCGCCGCTATGGAAAAAGCTGATAGAAAGGTGTTCAGAAGGCAGAATATCTCCCAAACGCTCGGCCCATTCCACCAGACAGACGCCGTCGCCGCTGAAATACTCGGCAAAACCGAGGTCATCCACCTGCTCTGCACCGGAAAGACGATAGAGATCGAAGTGATAGAGGTGGATACGTCCGGTATAGATATTGAGAAGGGTATAGGTAGGACTTGTTACGGGATCATCGTCCGTTACACCGAGACCTGCGGCAACCCCCTTGACAAAATGGGTCTTGCCCGCACCCAGATCGCCGATGAGCGCGATGAAATCCCCAGCTACTAGCATTTGCCCCAAAGCTGCACCGAGTGCGTGCGTATCCTCGGCGCTCAGCGTTACCAGTTCCGTCACACTTCACCCTCTGCAATCATGGTTCTGATCAGGTCAATGCGTGCAACGATCCCGATGAGCTTGCCATTTTCGACAACCGGCACGGCATTGTAGCGGTTTGCACTCATGATATCGGCAATGGTGCTGATCGGCATTCCCGGGCCGGCAGTCTCCACCTTGGCAGTGAAAATGTCAGCAACGGTTTTGCCGGTCATCTTCTTCAGTTGCTCTTCCAGCTTTCGCTCGCTCTCCAGATAAAAGACCCCGTCGAACAGGGAGATAACCGTGGGGATATGGAGATTGCGGTCCTGCTCGATCAGATCGGTTTCGGTAACCATCCCGACCAGTTTCCCTTCTCCATCCACAACCGGCAGACTGCTGATGCGGTGCTGTACGAACAATTCTGCCAGCTCCTTGATTGTTGTCTCCCTGGTTACCGTGATAACCTGGCTGGTCATGATATCGGCTGCTGTCAACATGAGCATCTCCCCTCGGCACGTGTGCCATGCCGTTTTCGTTTAAATGGCGTAACTTGAAACGACTTGCTGCAAATCCTTAAATGCATAAGGAATCTTCTCCACAACATCCATGGCGATAATCCCAACTTCCCCCTTTTCGCGTGCCACAAGATCTCCTGCATGACCATGGATAAAAACACCGAGCTGGCATGCAATGAACGGCTCATAGCGCTGCCCCAGCAGAGAGGCGATAAGTCCGGTGAGGACATCCCCCATCCCCCCGGATGCCATGCCCGGATTGCCGCTGCCATTGATGGAGACTCTGCCGTCGGGCGCAGCAATGACGGTGCGCGCCCCTTTGAGCACCACCATCACATGAAAGCGCCTGGCGCAGGCCACTGCGCTGGCAATTCTGTCCGTCTCCACCTCTGCAACCGTGACCCCGGTCAGGCGTGCCATCTCCCCCGGATGAGGCGTGATCACGACCAACTGCGAGGAGGTACCCAGGAGAACCGATGTGTCGGATGAGATGCAGTTCAACCCGTCGGCATCGATGACAAGGGGGAGAGTGACGGACTGCACCAGTTGGTGGACCAGCAGCGTCGTATCCGTGCACCAGGAGAGCCCCGGACCGAGAGCCACGACATCTTTACCCTGCGAAGCCGCAATGATCGCCTCTGCAGCATCCCCGCCCAGATAACCCCTGCCATGATCAACAAGGGGGAGCGTCATGGCCTCGGTGGTTTTCACCTCCAGAATGGCATTGAGACTTCCCGGTATCCCCAGAGTCACCAACCCCGAACCGCTCCTTACCGCACTTGCCGCTGTCATGGCCGCAGCACCGGTATGCCCGGTGGAACCGGCAATGATGAGGCAGTGACCAAAGGTCCCCTTGTGGGAATCGCGTTTCCGAGGCCTTACCAAGTCTTTGGCATGGTGCAGATCGACGAACTCGAAACCCGGTGCCCGTGCCGTAATCTCGACAGGGATGCCGATATCAACAACCCGAATCTCGCCGGCATACTCTGCGCCAGGATAGAGGATATGCCCCAACTTTGCGCAGGCAAAGGTCACGGTCACATCTGCGCAAACCGCTTTGCCGAGAATTTTTCCGGAAGTACCATGAATTCCAGACGGGATGTCCACTGCCACAACCGGTACCTGCGCAGCGTTCATCGCTTCAATGGCCCTCAGGTAAACCCCGGTCACCGGTTGCTTTAGGCCGGTGCCAAAGAGTGCATCAATGAGCACTCCATACCCGGACCAATCGCCCGGATGGCTGTTGAAAGATTCCTCGTCGGAACAGAACGAAACCGTAACTGAGGCCGGTAGTCGCTGCAGGTTTATTGCTGCATCGCCGCCAATATCTTCTTTTTGGGCGAGAACCATGACATCGATCTGCCAGCCATGCCCATGCAACAGCCGGGCAATTACATACCCATCACCGCCGTTATTCCCCTTACCGGCAACTACGAGAGCCTTTCGCGACGCATGTGCGGCAAACAGGGCCATAACCGTTTCAGCGCAGTGCTGACCGGCTCGCTCCATGAGATCCACTCCCGGAATGTCAAAGGAATGGATCGCTTCAGCATCGATTTGCTGCATCACTTCAGCCGAGACCACCTTCATGTCAGATACGTCTCCATACTCATGTCGGCAAGTTGTACTTCTTGATCAGATCATAGAGGGTCGGCCGGCTGACCCCCAGCTCTTCTGCTGCCTTGGCTATATGGCCGCCATTGGATGAAAGCGCACATCTGATCATCTCGATCTCCAGTCGCTCACGGGCTGCACGCAGGGTCTGAGCTTCGTTATCCCCACCACATGGCAAGCCTGGCAGTGCGGAAAAACCCAGATCATCAGGTTCGATGAGCAGGGCAGCCGCCATCAGGACAGCACGTTGAACCTTGTTTTCAAGTTCACGCACATTGCCCGGCCACGGATAGCGCCGGAGCGCTTCCAATGCCCCAGGAGAAAACCCTCTGACCTTCTTTCGGAATTCATCGCTGAAACGGCGCAAGAAAAGTGTCGCCAGCAGGATGATGTCTTCTCCCCTGCTACGCAGGGGAGGCATGGAAATCGTCACCACACTGATGCGGTAGTAGAGATCCTCGCGAAACTGGCCATCAGCCATGGCTTTCGTAATGTCGATATTGGTTGCTGCGATTATACGGGCATCAACCGCAATATCTTCCCGACCGCCCACCCGTTGAATAAGCTTTTCCTGCAGGAATCTGAGGAGTTTCACCTGTAGCGAGACGGGAAGCTCGCCGATTTCATCAAGGAAAAGGGTCCCTTTATGGGCAAATTCCACTTTTCCCTGCACCTTGGCAAGCGCACCGGTAAACGCACCCTTTTCATGTCCGAACAGTTCAGCCTCCAGCATGGTGTCAGGGATTGCCCCACAATTAATTGGTATGAAGGGAGCATCCTTACGCAGACTGGCAGAATGAATTGCACGAGCCACCAGCTCCTTCCCGGTCCCACTCTCGCCTGAGATCAAAACAGCCACATCCGATGCTGCAACTTTGCGGATTGTGGCAAAAACGTGCTGCATCTCCGGGCACTGGCCGATAATGCCGGCATATTCTCCCACACGCCCTTTGAGCTCTCCTTGAAGCCGCTTATTTTCTGCTTCCAGCATCTGGAGATAACAGGCCCGGTTGATAATGACACGCAATTCATCCAGGTTGACTGGCTTCTGGATGAAGTCATAGGCCCCCATGTCAACGGCCCGCAATGCATTGACCCGCTCTTCGTTGCCACTGATGACGATAACCTTTACAAATGGATCAATATTGAGCATCTCCGCAAGACAGCGGAACCCTTCCTCTGAGGTTTCGACCTGGGGTGGCAGTCCCAGGTCGAGTGTAACGACCATGGGACGGTGCTTCGCAAAGAGCGACAGGGCTTCACCGGCATCGGCAGCAAGGAGGATCTGGTAATCCTTGCCAAGCCCCCACTTGAGCTGCTTCCTGATTTCATCATTGTCGTCAACAATCAGCAGTTTTTCCATATCACGTCCTGACCATGTCCAAGGGTATCGATAACAATGTGTATGAATATTCGCCCAACTATCGGGATATGTGCTCAAGCATCCATACGTTGAAATGCCTGGGATGCTACGACTGGATCTCTCGCGTTGGAATCCATACGGTAAAAACAGAACCGCTGCCCAGCTCGCTTTCGACCTCTATCCTGCCATGATGCGCCTCAACAATCTGGCGGGAATGATAGAGTCCGATGCCCAACCCCTTGCTCTTGGTTGTCTTAAATGGAGAATAGAGATGTTCCCGAATGAATCCTGCTGTCATACCGCAGCCACTGTCCGCAACTTTGATGAACGCATGTTCATCCCCACCGACTTCCACGGAAACAGGTCCATTTCCTTCTGTAGCATCAAGTGCATTGATGACAAGGTTCTCAATGACTTTGGCAAATTCCAGCGGGTCAATACATGCCTCAACGTTGATGCCACTAACTGTTATACCACCGCTCTTGAGCGAGGCAACCGTCTCCTTTACCAGTTCAAGCAAGTTTTCACGGCGGACGTGCAGTTCGTGACGATCCGGGACCTCTTTCAACTTTGCTATAAGGGATTTCATCCTGGTGACCGTATTGGTGAGAGCCTCCAGAAGATCCTTTTGAAATTCAGGTTCGCCAATATAGTCGTGAGCGTTGGCGGTGAGCAGGGAAAGACTGTAGACGAGGTTCTTCAGATCATGCATGATGAAAGTCGTCACCTTCCCCACCGCCTCCATCTCTCTTACCTCAGCAAGTTGTTCGGAAAGCTGCGCACTGGTCAATGCAACTGCGGCCTGGCGGGCCAGCGTTTTCATCAGGTCGTAATCTTCGTAGGTGTAATCCTCGTCGGCGATCAAGGGGCGCATCAAGGCTATGAACCCTATCATCTCCAGTCCCGAAAATACCGGGATAACAAAAGTTATTCGTGACTCCGCAAACAGGGAGCGGTTGGCATCCAGAACCTCTGCCTCAAAATAGGCGGCATTGAACACCCATTGCCGTTCGATCATATAGCGAACCAATGGATTGCCCGATGAGAGCGTTACCTGAGTAGGATCAGCCTGGTAACTGCTCTTGTTGTAATAGATATCCTGTTCGCCGGAATAGAGAAACAGGAGTGCCCCACCCATGCCAAAGGTATCACAGAAGCGGGAGAGAATTGCCTTTTCCAGATCTTCCCTGTTTCTCACTGCAGCCAGTTGACTGGTAAATTCCAACCACTGTTGTCGGTAATCGAATTTGTTCTCAAAAAAGTTTTTGTTGATGAAAACCTTGATTTTGCGTTTCATCTGCTCGGAAAGCAGCAAGGCAACAAGAAAGACACAGCCAAGAAAGAGAACCGACAGGAAAACAACCTGTTGTGAAGCCTCGCCAAAATGCTGCAGCCCCTCGCCCAAGAGGCCGAGTACAATCAGGTAACCGCCGATAATGGCCAGCACCAGCGATCTGAAGGCGAATTCCTTGGAAATCGTGATCCGTACTGCATTCGACCGTTTGAGGAATGAATAGCCGAACAACCCTGCAGCCACCAGGAGAGCCAATGACCGCAGGGGGGTGAGATTCATGTTTATGGAACGATAGAGAAGCCCCTGGCTGTAATAAAACACAAAGAGACTCAGGATGCTTCCGGCCCCCATGAGTGTAAGTTTGAGATTCCACTGATCCGGACGAAGCGCCGAACGAAATGTCGTCTCCAGATTGACCAGCGCCACAATGAAATACACGAACAGGGCTATATAGAAGATAAACCCGGTATTACCGAGAAAGAGCATCTGTTCAGTCGAAAAGTCCGGAGAATAAAACAGATTTTCCGGTGCAGCCGCGAAGACCGTTACAAGGAAGAGAGGAGAGAAACAGAGCAATACTTTGGCAATACGGGGAAACGTTTTCCAGGAATACTGCCGACCAAAGGTCAGACTGAACAACAGGAAAACCGGGGCAAGCAGAGCTTCGCAGAGGAGAGCCGCCCGTTTCCAGATCAACAGATCCGCAGAATGGGAAATGGCAAGAGTGTCAAAGGCTTCGAGAAGTGCACAAAGGATAAGGAGTGCACCCAGCACTATCGTCGCGAGGCTACGCTCCCGCCTGCTCAAGACAAAAACGGAGACCGCGACCACTAAAACAGTTGCCGACCAGGAGAGAATTGTCTGGATCATACCCTCATTAATATCGACGGGAACTCGTAACCTTCCTCACACGCCATAATAGCTGCGATACCAGGCAACGAAACGCCGGATCCCTTCGTCAATCGGTGTAGCAGGCCTGAATCCAACATCAGTGGCAAGAGCTTCCACATCTGCAAACGTTGCTGGTACGTCACCCGGTTGCAGAGGAAGAAAGTTTTTCTCGGCCTTCTTGCCGAGACACTCCTCAAGAAGGTTTATGAACTGGAGCAGTTCAACCGGATTGTTGTTTCCGATATTGTAAATGCGGTATGGTGCAAAGCTCGTCCCCGGATCGGGTCGTTCGCCACTCCACGCTCCATTGGGCTGAGGCAGGTGAAACATGACCCGGAACACCCCCTCGACGATATCATCGACGAAGGTGAAATCACGCTGCATCCGACCGTTATTGAACACATCAATCGGCTTATCCGCGAGAATCGCCCGGGTAAAGAGGAAGAGCGCCATGTCGGGACGCCCCCACGGACCATACACCGTAAAGAATCGCAGCCCGGTCGTTGGCAGCCCATAGAGTGCGGAATAGGTATGGGCCATCAGTTCGTTGGCCTTTTTCGTGGCGGCATAGAGCGATACAGGGTGATCGACATTATGATGCACCGAGAAAGGCATCAGGGTATTCGCCCCATAGACCGAACTGGAGGAGGCGTAGACCAGATGCCTGACCTGATTGTGCCGGCATCCCTCCAGAATGTTCATGAACCCCTGAATATTACTGTCGATATATGCATGGGGGTTCACCAACGAGTAGCGAACACCTGCCTGGGCTGCAAGGTTCACGACGATCTCGAACCGTTCTTCGGCAAAGAGACCAGCAATCGCCGCACGATCAGCCAGTTCTCCCTTGACAAACCTGAAACCGTCGCGCGCCTCCAACATTTTCAGACGACTCAACTTCAGGTTGACATCATAATAGTCGTTGAGATTGTCCAGCCCGACAACGGTATGCCCTGCATCAAGAAGTCTGTTCGCCAGATGGAACCCGATAAATCCGGCAGCACCGGTGACCAGAATCTTGTTTGCTGTTTCACCCATTGTTGTTTCGCCTTTCAATGCAGATTTGTATTATGTTGTTACGGATACACCTCACAACCGCCAAACACGAAATCCTGCCGCTGACATGGCATCCCGGTCATAGATCCCCTTGACATCGACCAGTACGGGATTATCAACGGCAAGCACTCTGAAATCTTCGATCCCCCAGGAACAGTAGAGTGCATGGGATACCGCCACCACAAAGGCAGCAGCAGGTTGCAACTCCTCAAGCGAACAGAGTGACACGCCATATTCGTGACGAGCTTCATCACTGTCCGCTAAGGGATCGTGGACCTGCACCGCAATGCCATAATCCTCAAGCTCCCGAATGATATCGATGACCTTTGAGTTACGGAGATCCGGGCAATTCTCCTTGAAAGTCAGGCCCAGCACCGTTACTCTGCTCCCCAGAATATTGTGCCGCGCATGAATCATCTCCTTCACGGTCCGCTGGGCAATGAATTTCCCCATACTGTCGTTGATCCGGCGACCTGCCAGGATCACTTGGGGAATATAACCGATTCGTTCAGCCTTATGGGTGAGATAATAGGGATCAACCCCGATGCAGTGACCACCGACCAGACCCGGTTTGAACTTGAGGAAGTTCCACTTGGTTCCGGCAGCTTCAAGCACATCGCTGGTGTCTATCCCCATCCGATCGAAGATGAGTGCCAACTCGTTCATGAGAGCAATATTGAGGTCCCGCTGGGTATTTTCAATGACCTTTGCAGCCTCTGCCACCTTGACGCTGGAAGCCCTATGCACCCCTGCGGTAACGACCGATTCGTAAACAGCCGCAACAATTTCAAGGGCCTCGGCATCGCAACCGGAAACCACTTTCTTTATCCGGGTGAAGGTATGCTCTTTGTCCCCGGGGTTTATCCTTTCCGGACTGTAGCCCACCTTGAAATCCGCACCGAATTTGAGCCCGGAAACCCGTTCGAGAATCGGCACACACTCTTCCTCGGTCACCCCCGGATAGACCGTCGATTCATAGACGACGATGTCACCCGGTTTCAGGGCACGACCGACGGATTCCGATGCCCGAAACATGAGTGTGAGATCAGGCTGGTTGGCATCGTTGACCGGTGTCGGAACAGCAACAATATGGAAATCTGCCTTCTTCAGATCATCAATGCTGTCCGTAAAAAGGATGTCCGCCTCTTGCAATTCAGCGCATTCCACCTCCCCGGTCCGGTCAAACCCCTCACGCAACTCCCTGATGCGCACGGAATTGATATCAAATCCCACAGTCGTGCGCGACTTGCCGAATGCAACGGCAACCGGTAATCCCACATAACCGAGACCCACCACAGAAACACACCTGTTGAACACATTGCCTCCACGAACCACGTGATCAGCCCCAGAAAGCCTTTTGAAGCCCCAAGGTACTATACAGAAATGTATGCAATTTGCAACCGTAGGGGCTTGCTCCCTTCGAGCTGATTGCAATTCCAGATGCCTTCCACACAAGTACCGAAATAACGGTGTAGACCTGCAGATGGCGTCATTCCCTTTGCAATTTATCTTTAAAATCTGCTCAGGCTGACACGATGACCTGCCGATATGGCTCTACATAGCGGACAATCAACCAGGATGAAGAGTCAGGGTGCCGTCCCGGACATGTAGAAGCAAGGATTCTACGGCCTCAGCACTCCATTCTGGTGAAGTATAATTTTTCTCAGGATTTCGGCTCGTTATGCACATCTATCGCCGCCATTCATCCGAAGTAACTGTAAATTCAATTACTTCAACAATGACCCGCTAAAGGTCTCCGGGAATTTCCCGATTACTAATCATAAATACCAGTTACATACATTTCATAATACATCCCGGATAAGGAGCATCACCCATGGCAATCAAGAGTTACAGACACTGGCCGGTCAGATTGAAGATCATGACAATCCCGGTACTCAGCTTCATCGTCATACTTTTCGGAGTCGAACTGTTCATCCTGCCGTTCGTGGAACAGCAACTCATGGAGCAACGGCGCAATGCGGTAAAACAATCGGTTGAGGTCGCTTATGGCATTTTAGAAGATCGAGCCAAACTGGCGAAAGATGGCAAGATTACCCTTGAAGATGCACAGAATCAGACGATCGAAACAATAAGGACCCTGCGCTACAATGGTAAGGAGTATTTCTGGATCAATGATCTAGGCAAGCCGGTCCCTAAAATGATCATGCACCCCACGGTACCGACTCTTGACGGCAAAGTGCTCGACGACACCAAATTCAACAAGGCCACAAGCTTGCAGGAAGGCTTAGACGGCCCTGTCAGGAAACTTGACAACAAAAACCTGTTTGTTTCTTTCAATGAATCAGTCGGAAAATCAGGTCAAGGCTTGGTAACTTATGAGTGGCCAAAACCAAAATCTGGAGGGGGTGTAACATCTGAACTCTATACAAAACTCTCGTATGTAAAAAAATACGAGCCGTGGGGATGGGTTATTGGTAGTGGAGTTTATGTCGATGACGTGCAGAAGGATGCCGCTCAACTTCGACTCCCAGTGTATGCTGCTGCCCTTCTCTTCTCCTGCCTGATTCTCATTCTTGCCTACACCGTTGGGAGTGGCATCAGACGCGCATTCAAGGAAATCATTGAGCGTCTGGTCGAAATGTCCAGTGGCGACACGGATCTTACCCAACGACTGGAAGTCACACGTGAAGATGAATCCGGCGAAATGATAAAGTCTTTCAATCTATTCCTGGATAATCTACAGAAAATTATCTCCATGGTCATGCAGAATGCCACCCAAGTTGCCCACGCAGCAGTCGACATGAAGATCCGATCCCATGAAATGGCTCAAGGGTCCGAACGGGTCGCCATGGACGCCCTTACCGTTGCAACTGCGAGTGAAGAAATGTCAGCGACATCCAATGACATCGCCAGCAGTTGTGTCAGGGCTGTTGAATCGTCACAGCAGACATCCGGCCTGGCGCAGGATGGTTCAGGGGTCGTAAACAATACTATCGCCGTCATGGACCGCATTGCCGAACAGGTGCGTGCGTCAGCAGCTACCGTTGGTCTCCTGGGAGAAAAATCGAACCAAATTGGGACGATTGTCGGCACGATCCAGGATATTGCCGATCAGACCAACCTGCTGGCACTGAACGCAGCCATCGAGGCGGCACGGGCCGGCGAACAGGGACGCGGCTTTGCCGTGGTTGCCGACGAGGTTAGGGCCTTGGCCGAGCGAACCACAAAGGCAACCCGCGAGATCAGCGACATGATTAAGTCGATCCAGAGTGAGACCAACGGTGCGGTTGAGGCGATGAACCAGGGAGTAAAAGAAGTCCACGACGGCACGTCAGAGGCTGCAAAATCCGGCGCAGCATTGCAGCAGATCCTCTCGCAGGTTGATGAAGTCACTCAGCAGATCAACCAGATAGCAACTGCTGCAGAAGAGCAGACCGCCACGACCGGTGAGATCAGTTCAAACATCAGCAGGATTACCGATTCGGCCAAGACCTCCTCGATATATGCACAGGATACGGCCAAAGCCGCCGAAGACCTGAACCAACTGGCAGAGGCTCTCATCAGCGCTGTTGACAGATTCCGGACTATTGTTAAGTGGAATGATCGGATGAGCATCAACGTGAGACAGTTCGACGATCAGCACAAGCAGCTTGTCGCCATGATTCAGAAACTGAATGAAGCCATGAAAAATGGTGAAGGAAACAAAGTCATCAGCGATATCCTCAACGGACTGGTTGCCTATGCCGAATCGCACCTGACGCAGGAGGAAAGGTTCCTTCAACAGCAGAATTACCCGGAATATGTGGCACACAAGCAGATCCATGACGACCTGCGGAAGAAACTGGGCGAACTGATCCATGAATATGAACAAGGCCGTGCCGTACCTGCTGCCATCATGTCGTTCCTGAGCGACTGGCTGGTGACCCATATCATGAAAGTTGACAAGAAATACGGCGAGTTTTGCCAGAAGAAAGGGGTCAAATAACAGGACGTTCCCTTACGACAATTTCCAATATCAGCTTAAGGGCCGCTTCATGCGGCCCTTTTCATTCCCTATCCGTATACCTCAATCCCCACGCTGGACATTTTTTTCATGAGAATCTAGGGGATCATTTTCTATTGACCCCCACCCGGACTGTACGCTATAAATGCCAAAATTTTGTTTTATATTTCTCTGGAGGTGAAACGAGTATGTCGCTTGTCGAACAAATCAAGGCAAAAGCGAAAAGTAACCTGAAAACCGTCGTACTGCCCGAGAGCTATGACGAGCGTATGTTGTTCGCAGCCCAGCAGGTTATGGAACAGGGTTTGGCAAGGGTTGTGATCCTCGGCAATCTTGACGAAGTCAAAAGTGCCGCGGCCGCAAAGGGAGTAAACCTGTCCGGCGTTGAGATTATCGACCCCATGACCGCACCTAAACTGCCCGCGTACATAGACGATCTAGTTGAGCTACGCAAAAGCAAGGGGTTGACGCGGGAAGACGCAGAAAAGCTCCTGACGGCCAAGGACAATCTCTATTTTGCCGGCATGATGGTCAGAAAAGGGGATGCTGATGGTGAAGTTGCCGGTGCAACCGGCACTACTGGAGACGTATTACGGGCGGCTTTCCAGACAGTAGGCACAGCACCGGGCATCAAAACTGTCTCTTCTTTTTTCCTGATGATAACCAAGACCCCCTCGTTTGGAGAAAACGGTATCCTTCTCTTTGCCGACTGTGCAGTCAATCCCAATCCCGATGCCCAGGCACTTGGTGAAATCGCAGTCGCAACAGCACGCAATTGCAAATCATTTCTGGATGTGCCGGGACGCGTTGCCATGCTCTCATTCTCTACCAAAGGAAGCGCTTCCCACCCAGATGCCGATAAGGTTTTAAAGGCACTGGAGATAGCAAAGGGTATTGACCCCTCTCTGCAGATCGACGGTGAACTTCAGGCGGACGCGGCACTGCTCCCCAAGGTAGGCGAGAAGAAAGCCCCTGGCAGTGCCGTAGCAGGCAAAGCTAACGTCCTCATTTTCCCGGATCTCGATGCAGGCAACATCGCTTACAAATTGGTGGAGCGCGTTGCTGGTGCAGAAGCTCTGGGACCCATCATCCAAGGTCTGGCAAAGCCGGTCAATGATCTTTCCCGCGGCTGCTCGGTTGAAGATATCGTCAACGTCGTGGCAATTACGGCAGTTCAATCCCAGGGATAACCAGCCAAAACCACCTGGACGCAAAAAGGCCGATGGGAAGCTCCCATCGGCCTTTTTGTATCCTATAAAAAATTGCCGCCCAGAGAGGCAACTCGACTCAAACTGGCTATTTTCTCACAAAATCCTTACTGGCAAATGAATATGTGAAATTCATGTGGTCGGTGTAGGTACCTGCAAGGATAGCAGCCACATCCTCGGTAAAGACCAGTTCCTCATCAGTGGGGATAACAAAGACCTTGATCGGTGAGTCGTCCGTGGTGATAAGACTCTCCCGCTTACGCGTCATTGCACCCTTGTTCCGCTCCTTGTCCAGGCAGATCCCAAGGTGTTCAAGCCCCTCTATGGCTCGTTCGCGGATTGGCCATCCCATCTCTCCAACCCCGGCGGTAAATACGACCGCATCAAGTCTGCCAACAGCCGCCATGTACGAACCAATATATTTTTTGAGTCGGTACGCCTCGATATCCAAAGCAATCCTGCAGAGACGGTCGCCATTGTTGGCATGTTCGATCACATCCCGTCGATCTGTGAAGCGCCCGCCGGTAACCCCAAGGACACCGCTTTTCTTATTGAGAATACTGTCGATCTCTTTCGCCGACAGATTTTCCTTCTGCATCATGAATGCCGGGATCGCAGGGTCGATGTCCCCGCACCGAGTCCCCATGACGGCACCTTCGAGTGGTGTAAGCCCCATGCTCGTGTCCACCGAAACCCCGTTTTTGATGGCACAGTGAGAAACGCCGTTGCCGATGTGCATGGTAATAATATTGCAGTCGCAGGGTGGTTTGTTGAGAAGTACCGATGCCCGCTTCGAGACATACAGATGGGAAGTCCCGTGGAAACCGTAACGCCGCACACCGTATTTCTCGTACCAGTCATAGGGAAGCGGATAGAGATAGGCATGTTCCGGCATGGTCTGGTGGAATGCTGTATCGAATATCGCTACGTGAGGGACCTTTGGCAACAGCGCTTGCGCTGCCTCGATGCCGGCAATATTGGGAGGGTTGTGCAGCGGAGCAAGATGCTGAACCTCTTTGACCGCATTCAGCACCTCCTCGTCGATCATTACTGAACGGGTAAACATTTCGCCACCGTGAACCACCCGGTGGCCAACTGCCGATATCTGGTTGATATCCTTGAGAACGCCATGGCTTGGATCGAGAAGGGTCTTTATGATGAGATCAATCGCAACCTGATGATCGGGACATTCCGAATCCTCACGATACGTCTCTCTTCCAGGGACTTCATGCAGGATGAACGAATCTCCAATGATGACCCGCTCAACCATTCCCTTGGCGACAACCTCTTTCCTTTCCCAATCAAAAAGCTGATATTTCACCGATGAACTGCCACAGTTCAGGGCCAGAATATCCATGCGCTCCTCCTAAAATAATGTCAATATGCAAAATCGAACGGAAAAGTTGAGAATTTTCCGTCATGTTAAAAATATCACCCAAATACTTTAAAATAAATAAAACTGTTTTTTATAATACCTGAGAGGCAACCCCAATTCAAGAAAATTTCTGTAAACAGTCTCGCAGCGTAGAAACCTTTCTTCTGGACTTTTGTAAACACGTGTGCTAGCGTACCGGCCAAATTTGAACTACATCTTATTAAAGAAGGAGGTGACTATCTTGGCTCATGTAATTTCCAACGATTGCACCAACTGCGGCGCTTGCGTCGACTCCTGCCCCGTGAACGCCATCAATGCTGGCGACAGCAAGCACAATATCGACGCGGATACCTGCATCGATTGTGGCGCATGTGTTGACACCTGCCCGGTGAGTGCTATTTCCGCAGCGTAATCCACTTTTACGCACACAACACAGAAAGGCCGACGGTATCCCTGTCGGCCTTTCTTTTTCCCTGCATGGCAGTTGCATGAACTAGGGCCCCGCAACCGTCGAACCAACGACCTCCAACCCAAATTCTCCCGCATTCTTGGGCACATTCGCAAACACAATTACAAACGGAATTGCCTTTCCAGGCTGCACCCCGAGATTTGCCAGCGAGTCCCCGAACTGGTTGTTCATGATTGTCTCTAACTTGGCAAAGGGAAGCGTGGTCAACTGCTCCCGAGTGAGGAGATTGCCACAATAAGCTGTTTTGGTCATGATAGGCTGTCCCTTTTGTGCTGCATAGAGACTTGCCTTGACTTGTATGGAGGCACGCGGTTTTGCGTAGGCATTCACTGCTTCCCCTCTGACTACGAAGATATCGCCGATAACCTTGTTACTTAAAAACTCTCCCGTTGTATTCCGGAGGGTTATACTTCCCTCTTCGGCACTGTTCAGCCCGGCCCATTTGGCAAAAGTCGCGATCCCGAGTTTATTGAAGGCAGCAGGACCCTCGTTGAGCATGTAAAAACCCACTCCGGCAAGAACGATAATAAACAGGACGGAAACAACCGTAATGGCCGCAGGGAACAAGGAACTCCCCTTGCGCCGTGACGCTATGCTCAGTGGCGGCAGCTCTTCTTCCGGATGAGCGGCCGACACATCAGCCACTGGTGGAGGTCCGGCCTCCGACTGAGTCGTGTAGTCTTTATCCTCTGCCACAGTGACAATCGGAGGTTGCGACTGAAACCGCTGCACGGCAGCAGATACAAAATCTTTCTCTTCTTCGGCTTTGCTCGTATCCCATGTAATTCCAGCCGCAGGCGGGGGCATCTCCATTTCGCCTACGCCAGCTTCAACAGGTTCAGCCGTTTCTTCGGCAAAGCGGGGCTCTTCCCCTCTCTGCTCATCCTCAGACTCGAAAGAAAACTCGCCAGCAGACTCCTCCTGTGGTGTGACATCAGGCTCAGTCCGGGCCGTCATTGCAACTGAAGGTTCGGCATCACTCTCCCAGGAGTTGAACTGCACTTGCGATGTTAGGTCATCTGCGTTGTCATCAAATGCAGGGGAAGTCTCCGGCCAAGGCTCAGAGGCAAAGCTGACCTCTTCTCCAACAGCCCCAGGTTGACCTTCCACGACAGTATCCTGGGTACTCCCAGGCAAATGCGCATCTGAGGACGATTCTTCGTCAACTGTTGCGCCATTGTCAAACCAGTCAGGCAGTTCGGAGGCAACCGGCCCCGCTTCTGCCGATTCCATGTGCATGGCGCTCGAATCTATCGCGCCCACGTGCGGAGCGTCAACGTTTTCCCGCGATGCAGGATCAAAGTCCGATAACCAGTCATCCTCTCGGGAAACGGCCGGCACTTCGCTCGTAACCGGGGTTTCGGGCACGTCTTCTTGTTTGTGCTCCAGGGAGAAGTCCGAAACCGCTTCCTGATCGGGAGAGCCGGCACCAGAAGTCGGAGCTGCAGGCTTCTGATTGCCTGAAATCGAAGAAGCCGCTCCCAGACCGCTCAACAATGCATCAAAGTCCGGCTCTTCGGTCACCTGTTCCTGACGCTCTTTTTTCACGACGAACACGAACCGGCATTTTGAGCAACGCACCTTGACTCCCTGTTCGCCGACCTTCGCATCATCAAGCCTGAACCGTGTTGCGCACTGCTCACACTGGACGATCATCATGCCCCCCGTTACTGGTTTCAGTCATAACTTCGTAAATATCGGGCAATTCTCTGCATCGCCCGTCAATATCCAATCCATACCCGACAAGAAAGCCACTACTGCATGCCAACCCTGCGTAATCTGGCACAATCCGGCACTGCCGCTGCTCCTGTTTGTCAATCAGGCTGCAAATCCTCAGATCACTCACGCCTCGTGAGCAAAGATGCTTTACCAGCGATTGCAGGGACAGACCGGTATCGACGATATCCTCCACAACCAACACGCTTCGACCGTTAAGTGGAAGGGAAAGATCTTTGAGAAGTGATACCGTACCGGTCGAGCGTGTCCCCTGGTAACTTGCCAGTTGTACCGTATCGATCTCCAGGGGGATACTCAACCTCCGGATCAGATCGGCGGCAAAGAAGAGTGCCCCTGTGAGGACCACTACCACTACCAGCTCACGGCCTTGATAATCGCTGTTTATCTCGGCGGCAAGTCGCTCGACCTCTGCCAGTATGCGCTCACGAGGATAGAGCAACCGCAGTGGCAAGTCAGTCAAGCCTTTGCACGTATGCTCCATGACCAAAATCCCCTAAGTCTCTATAACAGAAAGGGTTAACTGTGTCAAATCATTATGGCCTTAATATCATGGCTGTGATATAGTGGCTTGCGCGATATTAATCCAGCCCCTGCGTAAGGAGTAAGACATGAAATTCTGTGGACTCATCGCCTGCTGCTTTTTCCTGATCAGCGGAACCGCCAGTGCAGCGCCGCAGATTATGGTCGAGCAGCCATTGTACAACTTCGGCACTCTTGTTCAGGGGAAAAAACTCGACCATACCTTTGTCATAAAGAATATCGGCGATACACCGCTGAAAATAAACCATATTCGTCCGGCATGCGGTTGCACTGCGGCCAATGCCAGTGTTCCCGTTATGCTGCCTGGCAAAACGTCTGAGATCAAGATATCGTTCAACTCGGCAAACTTTTACGGGACAGTGACCAAAACCGTGGCAGTGGAGACGAACGACCCGAAAACTCCCACCTCCACGCTCACCTTGACCGGCACCATTACCGAAGAAGTGGCTGTGCTTCCTAAGCAGCTCAATCTGGGGCAAGTCCGGGCCAATCAGCCCAAAACCATCACTATAAGTGTGGAAAACCGCGGCAGCAAACCGTTGAAACTTGTCTCCCTCAGGTCACCCATGCCCCAGGTATCGCTCAGATCTGATAAAACATCACTGAGGAGTGGAGAATCGGCCACCGTTACGGTCATTGTCACTCCACGCCAGGAAGACCGGATGTTAAGCGGCTATCTCTCCATTACAACGGACAGTACGAGCAAGCCAGAAGTGATGATACCGATCTACGGCTCACTGGCACGCTAACGTAGTCATTGCTCCTTGAGCTCGCTATAGGCCCGCTCCAGGTTGACATCGAAAAAATTCTTGTATCCCGGCAGGTTTTTATACTGGGGTAACGAAAACTCTTTTTTGGTCCTGGCAAGAGAATGACCGAGTTCGATATGGCGCAGAACCTCGGTCAAAAAGTCCTGCAGAAAGACCTTGAACCGGCTGATCCCCGCTGTATCTGTCACTCCCCCCACACCCGGAATCACGACTTTCGCGTCGAGAGACTCTAGCATCTCGACCCCCATGACCCACTCCCGCATGTTGCCGGTACCCATGTACCCCACGGCACCATTGAAGACCAGGTCCGAGGTAAAGAGCACACCTTCCGCAGGCACGTAGACAAAGATATCCCCTTTGCTGTGCCCCTGATCGATGCTGTTCAGGATTATGGATATATTCTCCCTCTGCAAGGTTACCCCCTTGTCGAAAAAGGTAACCGGGTTCTTGACCTGGCGATACTCGCTTTTTAACGCAAGCCAGGTCTGCCAGGAAGTAATGATTTCCGCATTGGGGGGAAGGTCGAGATCGATGTAGTTATACCCGCTGTGATGATGCGTCAGGATAATCTCGCGCACCGGATTGGGGGTGATCCTCGCTATTTCCGCTATCAACTCCCGCACACCTTCCAGCACGAAATGAGACCCCGCAAGGATCACATAATTGCCTGTCACAATAAACATGGCATTGCTGGCGGTCTTTCCTTTCGGTAGAGCAATAGCGGCATAGATGGAATCCGAGACTTTGTGAATCTCGTAATTTTTCATCGTTTCCGCACAGTTACCCCACCCAGAGAGCATCAGCACCAGTACGACAGTCAATACAAAACGCTGCATGTAAATTCCATGCCTCCATTCTCCGGCCCGGAACCGGCTCACTGTGCATCTTACCAGAGATGTAGAAGAAATAACAGGTTATCGTCCCGGCCCGGCAAAAATGGAGAATTGCCCTTGAGTTCCACGCTGAAATGGTGTAGGAATGTTGACGTGGGCGGTTAGCTCAGATGGATAGAGCGCAGGCCTCCGAAGCCTGAGGTCGTGGGTTCGACTCCCATGCCGCCCGCCAGATTTGCGAAGAGGTTAGGCCCATGGAGAGCCTAACCTCTTTTAGTTTTACGTTCACCCTTCGTATTGCACAGTCGCGGATCAATCGTAGATAATCATGTCGCCGGACTTGTTGGGGTGACAAACATTGCATTTCCCGGTAACGGAAAACGCCCGTTTCCCATTGTGACATGCCCCGCAGTGCTTCCCTGCAGCAATGGTCTGCATGGTGATTTTGGCAGCTCCGAATTTTTTCTCCGGGAAAATATCCTTATTATGGCAATCTTTGCATTTGATCCCACGATTGAGGTGCTTGTCGCCATGGAACAACGCCATGTCGTTTGCCGTTGCCCCCTGGTACAGAAGATCCTTCATGGATGCGGCGAAAGCACTCATCGCTGCCGATGAACAGACCAGAATCAGCACCACGATTACAAAACGTGTCCTCATGATCAACCTCCTTTTTCATACAGCAGTCTTGAATAGAATGGCAATGTGCGGAAAACTTTCCACAGACTATACCATATATTAAGATATTCCGCTGTGGGCCATTATTAAACCCTGGTCCATGAAAAAGGTTTGCTGATTCCGGCACCTGTCGCATGCGGCAATGACGCAGGCTCAGGTACCAGACCTGCCCCCTGTCAAGGATCGCTCTGGCGAATTATCTCCGCCACCCTCTCCCGCCTGTCGAGGAGAACCCCCTCTTGCCTCAGCAGCCATGCCTTGGTCTCAATCCCCCCTGGTCCGGAATATCCTGTCAGCTTCCCGGAAGCCCCGACGACCCGGTGACAGGGGATGATTATCGGCAGCGGATTGGCAGCCATTGCCGTGCCGACTCCCCGGGCAGCGCCGGCGCTTCCGATTGCCTGAGCTACATCGCCATAGGTACGGACTGAGCCATAGGGGATGGTTGCCACCACGGCATAGACCAATTTCTGGAACGGGGTGAAACCGCTCTGATCCAAAGGGAGCTGGAACGGTATCCGCTGCCCGGCAAAATAGGCCGCGAGCAACACCGCCGCTTCCTTCTCCAGACCGTTCCCCTCCCGGGCATCCGGCCACTCAGAAACAATTCTGCTCGTCAGCTCCTCTTTCCCCGATCGCTCAAAGGGGAGCATGACCTCGACCAGTCTGTTATCGCTGGCAAGGACCGCCCCCCAGCCAAGAACAGTGTGATACACGGCATATCGCCCATTTTGTACGCAACGTCTTCTCATCCGTTTCTCCTTCGCGCCATTTTCTGCCGGACCAGCGTTATTCCGTCCCTGACCTCTTCACTGCGCAGCATCCATGATGCCCCCAGATAGATGCCTGCACAGACAGCCACGGTGCCCCCCATGAGAAAAGCCTTTGCCAGGCGCCCCTCCAACAGCGACCAATCGGCCAGCCCCATGGCCCAATAGGCAGCACCCCCTACCGGGACTGACGCCACAAGCGCCTTTATCCCGGCAATCAGGATCTTCCTCCCGCCAAAAGGACCGATCTTCCTGCGCAGAAACAGCAACAGGAGCAGCAGGTTGGCTCCCGCTGCCAGGGTCGAAGCCAGTGCCAACCCTCCGTGCAACAGAGGGCGCATCAGGAGGAGACTAAAGACTACATTGAGGATGAAGGCGATGAAAGCGGTGAAGACCGGGGTTCTGGTGTCCTTGAGGGCATAAAAGGCAGGGACAAGCACCCGCATCAAGGCTACCAGAGAAAGCCCCAGTGAATAGAATATCAACGCCTCTGCGCATTTCTGAGCCTTGTCGAAGCCGAATTCTCCCCCCATGAACAGCAGGCTGAAAATGGGAGTGGAGCAAACCACCAGACCTGCCATGGCGGGAATGGTCACGAAGATGATGAGCCGCAGGCCAAAGGTGAGTGACTCCTTGAGGTCATCAATCTCGCCGGCGGCAGCCTGCCGGGACATGGAGGGGAGCACTGCCTGGGCCACGGATACGGTAAAGATCCCCTGGGGGAACTCGAAGAGTCGCTGGGCATAATAGAGATAGGAGACGCTCCCTTGGGGAAGCAGCGACGCCAGGATATTCCCCACGGTGATATTCAGGTAGTAGATCCCGACACCAAAGATTGACGGCCCCATCAGCAGGGCTATTTTCCTGACTGCCGGGTGTCTGAATGAAAACGAAGGTTTGAATAAAAAACCCCGTTGGCAAAGAACTGGCAACTGCAACAGCAATTGCAGCACCCCTCCCAGCAGAACACCGACAGCGAGAGCAGTAATCGGCACAGCAAAGTAATCGTGTAGCAGCCAGGCCGACAGAATCATCGCCAGATTGAGAAACACCGTCGAAATGGCCGGGGTGAAAAAATGTCGTATCGTATTCAGAATGCCCATGCAGAGGGCCAATAGACTGATAAAAAAGAGATAAGGAAACATCAGCCGGTTGAGCAAAACGGTCAACTCGAATTTTGCCGGCACGGTTCGAAACCCAGGGAACATGAGCCCGACGATCTGGGGGGATAACAGGATGCCTGCCACGGTTACGCCTGCCATGACAATGGTCAGGAGGGTAAAGCAGATATTTGCCAGCTCTCGAGCGGCATCCTCGCCGTCGCGGGTGAGACACTCGGAAAAGGTCGGAACAAAAGCAGAGGTCAGCGCCCCTTCAGCAAAGAAACGGCGGAGCATGTTGGGGATCTGAAATGCAGCAAAGAAGGCGTCCGTGGCAAAACCGGCGCCGAACAGGCGGGATACCACCATGTCCCGCACCATACCCATGATCCGCGACAAAATGGTTGCAAAGCCGAGTACCCCGGCAGCTCGGGCAATGTTCCTCTTTTCCGACATGGACTCCCCTGTATCTGGTGGTGCCAGCTATGTACCACAGAACACCGGCAACACGGAACCATTTTCACTCTCTCAGCCGGGAGCGGTATCGGGGAGCCCGTTCATGAGCAAATAGATGGCCGAAATCGGCTGGTGCGCCACTTGGCAGAGACTGTCCGTAACGATGGCCCGGCTCCGGCGTAAGTAGCTCTCCTCTCCGCAGAGGGTGCCAAGCTGGCGCAGAATCATGACCGCCACGGCTGTACCGGAAGGGATGACCCCATCATGGAGCGAAGAACGGCTAACGAGCAGCTCCTCCCCAGCGCTGTCTAAGAGCCGACCGGTACCGGCACTCCCAAACAAGGCAAGCATTCTGTCCGCTACCGAGCGTGCGGCGGCGAGCCAGTCACTTCCTCCGGTTGCTCGGTAAAGCTCAAGCAGCCCCCACCCGAAAAATGCATAATCTTCCAGGAATCCAGGAACCGACACCCGGCCCGCGAACCAGCTCCGCATGAGCCAGCCTTCGCCATCGGTCAGGTGGGTACGGACAAAAGCGACCGCGTCTTCCGCTGCATGGAGGTACGTCTGGTTGCCAGTGACGGCGTAACCGTTGGCCAAAGCAGCAATGGACAACCCGTTCCATGCCGTGAGCACCTTTTCGTCCCTGAGTGGCTGTATCCTCGCAGATCGGGCGTTCAACAACTTCTGTCGCCACCGATCCACGGCAGCAGCCAGTGCATCCGGAGTCATCCCCCATTGCCTGGCCATGTCAGGGAGTGAGCGGGAAAGATGCAGGATGGACTCCCCTTCAAAATCCCCCTCACTTGAGACGTCGAACAAGCGACAGCACTGCTCGGCCTCTTCCCCTACCGCGGCTGTCACTGAGGCAGGGGTCCAGAGGTAGCAGGCACCTTCCCGCCCTTCGCTGTCGGCATCAAGGGCGCACGCATAGCCGCCATCCGGCAGGGCAAGATCCCGCAGGACAAACGCCAGGATCTCCTCGGCCACGGCGACAAAAAATGTATTGTCCATATCCTTGCCGGCTTCAAGGTAGACCAGGGCCATCAGTGCTTGGTCATAGAGCATCTTTTCAAAGTGCGGCACCAACCACTGCCGGTCCACACTGTAACGGTGAAATCCGAATCCGATCTGGTCGTAGATACCGCCAAATCGCATCTGGTAGAGGGTTGTCGAAACCATCTCCTGCAGCGAAACATCCCCCGTAGTCCGCCACCGTTGCAGCAGAAAGAGGTGGTAGAGCGGCATGGGGAATTTGGGCGCCGTGCCGAATCCTCCGTTCTCCGTATCGTACAGCCGCGTCAGCTGAGCAGTCGCCTGATCCGCAAGCTGCTGCGGTTCTGCCTGCCCATCTGCAACCTCCGGAGCTTCTCGCAGCCCATCCATCACCACCGTGCAATGCTGCTCCAGCCGTGACCGCTCAGTACGCCACAGGTCGTTGATACGGGACAGGACATCCAGCAGCCCCGGCATTCCGTGACGCCGCAACTTCGACAGGTAGGTGGCAGCATAGAAGGGCCTTTTGTCCGGCAGCATCACGATGGTGAGAGGCCAGCCGCCGCCACCGGTCATGAGCTGCGCAACCGCCATGTATTGATCGTCGATATCGGGCCGCTCCTCACGATCCACCTTGATGGCAATGAAATGACGATTGAGGAATGCGGCAACCTCATTGTCGGCAAAGGACTCGTGGGCCATGACATGACACCAGTGACAGGTGGCATACCCGATGGATAGAAAGACCGGTTTATCCTCCCGCAAGGCGCGGGCAAATGCCTCCTCCCCCCACGGGTACCAGTCCACCGGGTTTTCAGCATGCTGGAGCAGATAGGGGCTGGCGGAAAAGATCAGCCTGTTGTAGAGTTCACCGCCATCTGTCGGCAGTTGCTCGCGGTCGACCGCCAAAAGTTGCCGGATCACCATGTTGCCGTCACGGGTGTCGCTGGACATTGTGCACCTCCGGAAAGGATGCCGGTGAAGTGGATAAAATCGTTGACAATACCGCCCAAAGTATACTAATGATTAGTATCTAATAGTATCCGATCCCATGCCGACTTTCTTCAGATAGATACGGAGTAGGCAGTGAACCTGGTCTCGGGAGACCGCTTGATGAAAAAGGGACTTTTGCTGGCAGTTGCACTTATCGCCAATACGGCTGTTGCAGCTTACGCCATGAAGTTTGCCGCCTACAACGGTGATGTCTACTTCGATCACCGGCTTCACCGTCTCATCTTCAATTGTAGCGAATGCCACGACGGCCCTCCGCAACACTTCGATCTCGATCACGAATCAGGACACAAGCTCTGCATTGGCTGCCACAAACGGGTAAGCGCCGGCCCGGCCCGCCATTGCAGCGATTGCCACATTGTGTCCTAACCCCCTTTACGAGGCATCCCCCCACATGCGCCTACGCTTGGTCGCCATCACTGCTGCCATCTGTCTGATCCTCATTCCCCTTGCCATCCTCGCCGCAGGACCGCTCCATGTGGGCAGTTTCAGTACCGGTGATCTCTCGGGCTGGTCTGACAAACCCTTCAAGGGCAAGACCGACTATTCCCTCGTTGAGGATAGCGGCCACACCGTTCTCAAGGCGCACAGCTCAAAGGCAGCATCCGGCCTTATTAAAAAGGTCTCCGTCGATCCCAGGCGCTTCCCCCTGCTCCGCTGGTCGTGGAAGGTTGAAAAAATCATTCAGAAGGAAGATATCGCCAAGAAAGGGGGAGACGACTTTGCCGCCCGTGTTTACGTGGTATTCCCCCGGACCTTTTTCTGGCGCATGCGGGCCATAAATTATGTCTGGTCGGCAAAAATGACAAAGGGCTCGTTTGCGCCGAGCCCCTATACCAAAAACGCCATGATTGTCGCGGTTGAATCGGGAAGCGATAAAGTCGGCAGCTGGGTGAATGAAGAGCGGAATATCCTGGATGACTATCGGAAGCTGTTCGGCGAAGAACCGCCGGAGATTGGCGCCGTTGCGGTCATGACCGACACAGACGATACCCGGGAAGACATCACTGCCTACTACGGGGATATCTTCCTGGAAGACAATCCAGCACCAAAAACTGCCCGCACTCAATGAAAAGAGGGTAAAGACCTGGACAGCCCAACCCTCCCACCAGCTGTCAGCCGATCAACTTGGACAGACGATTCTTTTGCTTCTCCAGTTTGTGCTGGCCATCTTCGATGGCGTGCAGGAGATCCTTTTTGGCATCGTGGGCCAGGTCCTTCCCCTTGTCCAGAATCTCCGAAGCCTTTTCGCCAACCGCTTCCACCATGTCAGAGACGCTGTCGCTGAAATCATCCACCAGGTCGCCGGCACGACGCTTTACCCTGCGGCTGTAACGGGCAATGTCCTGGCGAGTTTTCTTGCCCGACTGTGGAGCATAGAGCAGAGCCGCTCCGGCACCGATGATCCCACCTGCAACCAGCATCATGGCACCTACCATTATTGTTTTATCTTTGTCGTTCATTGCATATCCTCCCTGTTGATTTGATTACAATTGTACCGGAAAAATTGCCGATGCAAAGCGTTTCGGTATTTTTCTCGCTTGCCGGAACACTGACAAACCGGGCCTGATCTGCTATAGTCACGGCAAAACCTCGAAGCAAGGAGCTTTCCCAATGCGCACCATCTACGATGTCGTGATCATCGGCGGCGGACCGGCCGGTATCGCCACCGCGTATCTCTGCCAGAAGCACGGGCTTACGTATCTATTGCTGGAATCGGGCAAAAGCATTTTCCAGGGGATCGCCAACACCTATCCGGCAGGCAAGAACGTATACCCCTCTAAACCGAAGGAGGCCCCGGAACCATTCCTGGTGGAAGAGCTGCGCCCTCCTGACAAACCGGTAACCGTGGAGAAGTACATCCAGTACGTGCAGCACTTTGCCCAGCATGAAAACCTGCGGGTCGAAGTCGATACCCAGTTCGAGGACGTCCGCGAAGAACGCGACATCCTCGTCATCCACACATCCAAGGGGCTTTTCAGGGCTCGCAAAGTCGTGCTTGCCTTTGGGAGCAGCATCCCCAAGGAGCTTTCGGTGTATGGCGATGCCAAGATGGTTGCCAAGACCGTGGAAGACCCGACCAAATATGTGGGAGTCCGGACCCTGGTCATCGGCGGCGGCAACACCGCTGCCGATGTCATCATTTCCATACTCAAGGAAAAGCGGCAGCTAAACGACAACCAGCCGGTCTATTGGGCCCACATCTCGGAGAAGTTCGATGTGAACAAGGAAACAGCGCAACGGCTCGGGGAGGAGATCCTGCTGGGAGGGAACATCCGCCTGCTGCCCGGCGCGACACCGCGAATCGGCGAAGTCGATGACGAAGGGGTGGACCGCCTGGTCATCCGTATCAACGAGTTCAAGCAGCCCGACGGAATCGAGATCTACCATGCCATGAGCTTCCCCATGAAGCACGTCATTGCCTGCATCGGCTCGCAGGGACCGATCCCGATCTTCGACAAACTGGGGGTGCAGACCATTGCCTGCGCCGAAGGGGTCTGCCAGATTGCCAAAGAAGGAGACCGGCTGGTGCTCCTGACCGCAGAGTTCGAGTCCACACGCAAGGGGGTCTATGTCATCGGCGGTGCAATCTCGCCGTCCTACATGAAGATCAGCAGCGGCTCCATCCAGGAGGAGCGGCATCCAAACCTGATCTATACCGCACTGAACGACGCCTACCACGTAACCGAAGCTATCCGGAAGAAACTGGGGCGTTCAGAAGCAGGCACAAAGCCCTGAAATACCGGTCAGGAACCGGCAGCCTCCGCCTTGAGCCCATCCAGAACCGCCCTTACCTCGGTGACCATCTCCGCAGCCTGGGGCGATGTCTCATAGCGGAGATAAAGCTCCAGGTAACGAATGGCGTCGCCTACCCGCTCCTCGTCCATGCACAGGCTGCCAAGAGTAAGATATGAGAGGGTAAATTCGGGATCGAGCCGCACCGACTCCAGACACTCCTTTTCAGCCTGCTCGAACTCTTCCAGGTCGTAGTAGAGCTCTCCCAGGTTGAAGTGAGCCGCGGCATCATCCGGGTCCAATTCGATACCTTTCTGGAAGGCGGCAATGGCCTTTTCACGCTCACCCAGACCGTACCAGGCATCACCAAGCGCATTGTAGGCAAAGACATTCTCGGGATCGATACCGAGCGCGGTCTGATAGGCAGCAATCGCCTCTTCGGCACGCTCCTGATTGGCATGGACCAGACCGATGCTGACAAAGGCGTCAGCATTGTGCGGATCGAGTTCGGAAACCTTTCGGTAGAGTTTCAGAGCCTCCTTGTGATCGCCACGCTCGAAGTAGATATCCCCGAGCGACAAGAGGGCATCGCTGTCTTCAGGCGCCAGGGCAAGCCCCTTTTCATAGGCGACAACGGCTTCGGGGAGCTTGCCCAAACCGGTAAGTGCCTCGCCGAGATAGAAAAATCCTTCCGGACGGCTCGGCGCCAGTTCGGTGCAGTGACTGAAGACCTCCGCGGCTGCTTCATGGTTGCCCACCTCGGCCAGCGAGATCCCCTTTGCCAGATGCTCTTCGAATGAAGTGCTCATATTCCCTCCCATCAAGACGTATTCGTGCAAGAGATGCCAAGCATATCAGCTGATTGCCTCAGCAATCGGCCGAGACTGGCGGAACTATACCAGAAAGACGTTCCCAATGCCAGCAGACCCGGCTCAATGATGAAAAAAGTCGTAAGAAACGGTTCACATTTCCCGGAGATCCTTTATACTACCAACAAGAAAATTTTCATGGGAAACTGCAATGGCGCACGATCACGAAACCATTGGCCTGCGTACGCTTGAGGACATCAGCGGGCTGATTCTCCACTCACACGATCTGCAGGAAACCCTGGACAACATCGTCAACCTGGTGGCAAAACGGACTGGTTCAGATGTCTGTTCTATCTATCTCCTGGAAAACGATGGCGAAACCCTCACCCTCCAGGCCACCAAGGGGCTGTCAAAAAGTTCGGTCGGCAAGATCACCATGAAGACCTCAGAAGGGCTCACCGGCCTCGTCATCGAACAACGGGGCGTGGTGAACATAGAGAACGCTCCGGGACATCCGCGCTTTAAATACTTCCGGGAGACCCGTGAAGAAAAATTTGCCTCTTTTCTCGGCCTGCCGCTCTTCGAGCGAAAGACCCCGGTCGGCGTCATTGTCATCCAGACCAGAGAAGCACGGGTCTTCACCCCCCATGAAATAAGTACCCTGGCCACCATTGCCTACCAGATCTCCAGCATCGTCATCAATGCAAAGCTGCTCGACTCGATCCGTAGCAAAGAAGAAGAGCGAGCCTACTTCGAACGCGAACTGGCCAGGGCAAAGCAGCAGGGGCTCTTCGACGCAGACGGGCAACCTCTGGAACAGAGGAAAAAAGGGAAGCATCAATCATTCTCTTTGACCGGTTCCGCTGCTTCGCCCGGATTCTGCCTGGGAAAGCTGTTCATCATCAACCAGCGCGGCCTGAAGGCCGGCACGCTGCATACCAAGATCCTCCCCCGCCAGGAGGAACGCAAACGGTTTCTGGTAGCCATCGAAAAGGCGAAGATCCAGACCCTGTACATGGAAAAGCGAGTTGCCTCCAACCTCTCAAAAGAGGATGCAGCCATCTTTCACACCCACCTCATGATCCTTGAAGATCGTGGGTTCATCGGCCGGGTCATGGAGGAAATCGACAGCGATTGCGGGGCCATACAAGCAGTGCAGAAGGTAGTGGACCACTATGTCGCGGTCTTTGGCCAGATGGAGGACCCGTATCTGCGCGAACGGTCGGCTGACATGGTGGATATCGGGCGGAGGATCTCCGATTCCCTGCAAGGGAACGGCACGACCAGGTCCCGTCTCCGCGACAAGAGGATCATCGTTGCCGAAGATATCCTGCCGTCCGACATGGCAACGCTCAACCACGAAAAGATACTCGGAATTATCACCGAAAAAGGGGACGTGAACTCGCATGCCGCGATCATGGCCCGTTCGCTCGGTATCCCCGCCGTGCTCGGGATCGAAGGGTTGTTGCACAAGGTGGGCCCTCGCGACGAGGTGATCATCGACGGCACTTCGGGGCACATCTACGTCAATGCCGAAAAAAGGGTCCGGACCGAATACGAGCGGCTGCACAACGATTTCAGCCAGCGACAACGGGAACTGGAAGAGTTGCGCGACCTGCCCGCCATCACCACTGACGGATTCAAGGTGAATCTCAAGGCCAATATCGGCCTACTGTCGGACATTCGGGTCGCTCTTGCCAACGGTGCCGAAGGCGTTGGCCTCTACCGGACCGAATTCCCCTACATGGCGCGCAAATCATTCCCCAACCGCAATGAGCAGTACTCGATCTACCGCAAGATACTGGAAGGATTTGCCGGGCTGCCGGTAAACATCCGGACGCTCGACATCGGCGGCGACAAAGGGCTCCCCTATTTTGCCTACCCCAAGGAAGACAATCCCTTCATGGGTTGGCGCTCCATCAGGGTCTCCCTGGAACGCCAGGACATCTTCCGCGAACAGCTCGCAGCGGTGCTGATGGCCTCGGTGCACGGCAATGTAAGCCTGATGTTCCCCATGATCTCGGGGGTCGACGAGGTCCGCCAGGTCAAGGATATCCTTGCCCAGGTGCGTGCCGACCTCGACCGGGAAGGGTGCCCCATCGCTCCGGAGCTGCGGCTCGGGATCATGATCGAAATCCCCGCCGCAGTGCAGATCGCCCACATCCTCATCAAAGAAGTGGATTACTTCAGCATCGGCACTAACGACCTCATCCAGTACACCCTTGCCGCCGACCGCAACAACCCCAAGGTAAAGCAATACTACGATGCCTACCATCCGGCAGTGCTGCATTCCATCAAGCGGATCGCCGATGTCGCTGCCAGCGAGGGGAAACCGGTCTCCCTCTGTGGCGAGATGGCCGCAACTCCCCTCAGTGCCATCATCCTGCTCGGGTTGGGGATCAGCGACTTCAGCCTCTCTGCGCCCGCTATCCCGGTGGTCAAGCAGGCACTCCGCTCCGTCTCGTTCGCCACAGCCCGTACCATAGCCTCGGACATCCTGTTCATGGAGAGCGCAAGCAGTATCAAAAGCTACCTGGAAGAGGTCAGAAACGAATTACGGCTCTGACTGAGTCCGTTGACTAATCCCGCCGGTCCCTGAATCGCTTCCATATACCCATCCCGACCTTGAACACCACCCATCGGACCGCCGTCAGCAACGACGGGAAGGACCGCGACGGTTCGACAAACACTGTTCAATAATTCTCAACAACAGCACTGAAAATGCCGATATACATGTATATCAGATGCCACGGTTCGAGGGGAACGGATCTGCTTCTCCCGGAACATTACCAATATACAACGTCTTTCACCATTACCGAGATTGTCACCATGCGAAATGCGCGGATCAGAACCAAGCTGACGGCTGTCGTCTCCCTGCTGATGATTGCTCTCATGTCCATCCTTGCCATTGCCGGCTATGCCTACTTTGCCCGAGTATTCAAACAGGAGTCGGCAAAACACCACTTTGCCATGCTCAGCCTGGCTGCCGGCGAGCTCGATGCCCAGTTGCGCCGTAGCCAGGAAATCCTGGAGATGATCTCCCAAAGCCTTGCCTCGGTGCAACTGACCGATCTTCCCGCCGTGCAGGGCCTCCTGGACAGCGAAACCGATGCGAGGACCTACTTCGACGGCGGTTTTCTGCTTCTGGATGCCAATGGCCGGATTATCACCGAGAGCCCGGTTCATCCGGAACATCGGGGACATGACCATCTGCATCGAAAATTCGTGCAAAAGACCCTTGAAACAGGCAAACCAGTCATTTCCGAGCCGTACATCTCCGAAGCCCCCCCTTACGAGCCGACGATCACCTTTACGACGCCGATCCGCGACCGTTCGGGAAAGCTGTTGGGACTTCTTGCCGGACGTCACCTGCTCATGCGGGACAATTATCTCTCCGAGCTATCCCGGATTACCATCGGTAAGACCGGCTATCTGTATCTTGTCGACTCGAACAGGGTAATTGTCATGCACCCCGTCAAGAAACGGGTCATGGAACAGGTTGCCCCCGGCATGAACAAAGGGCTGGACCGTGCCCTCCAGGGGTTCGAGGGAACCCTGGAAAACGTCAATTCCAAGGGCGTGCCTGGCATCACCTCGTTCAAACGGCTGGGATCGGCCCAATGGGTCATTGGCAGTCACTATCCGCTCAGCGAGGCGTACGCCCCCATAGACCAGGCCCGTATCATTTTCATCCTGGTGGTAGCACTGGTACTCGGGGTGATGCTGCTGGCACTCTGGCTCACGGCGTGGCGTATTTCGGCTCCGCTGATAACACTGGCCCAGCATGTTCGCACCCTCCCCTCACTGGAAAACGATCAGCGCTCGATCAACCTGCAGACCGGAGACGAAATCGGGGAATTGGCTGAGGCATTCAACGACATGGTGGATCAGCTAGCCAAACGGGACACGGAGATCGCCCGCAACCAGAATATCTACCGGATCATCACCAAATTCACCAATGAAATAGCACTGTTGATAAGTACAACCGGCGAGATACTCTACATTTCACCTAACTGCGAGACCATGCTGGGATACCGTGAGGACGAGTTCCTCGCAGAACCGCAACTGCTTGACCAGATCGTTCATCCTGATGATCAGCAACGCTGGCTGGACCACCGCCTCAATACAACCTGTAAAGGCGACTGCCATCCGCTCGATCTCCGCCTGCTCCCCAAAACGGGAGGCATCATCTGGGTAAACCACGTCTGTTTCGAGGCGACCAACGACCAGGGGGAGGTCATCGGCATCAGGGGGAACTTCCGCGACATCACCCGTCGCATAAAGCTTGAACATCTCCTCGACGAACAGGTGCGGTTCAGTGAGAATCTTCTCGAAAGCACCACCACACCGCTCTTCGTCATAGACAACCACCACCGGGTCATCGTCTGGAATCGTGCCTGTGCTGATTTGACCGGAAAAAGTTCCGCCGAGATGATCGGCACTTCGCATCATTGGAAGGCATTTTACCCCGAAGAGCGTCCCACCGTGGCTGACCTGGTTCTCGACGGCCTGGAAGACGTGATCAACTCCTTTTATACCACTTATGAAACCCGGCACGACCTCCCTGGCGTTCTTCGGGCAGAGGGTTGGTATTACGGCATGAACGGGAAGGATCGCTACCTGTTCTTCGATGCCGCACCGGTCCATGATGCCAGCGGCAAGGTCGTTGCTGCCGTGGAGACACTGCACGACATCACCGACCGAAAACGGGCCGAGGAATCGCTCCGTCTCTTCTCCCAGGCAGTGGAACAGAGCGGCAGCAGCATCGTCATTACCGACCCGATGGGAACGATCCAGTATGTCAACGAAAGGTTCTGCGAAGTAACCGGTTATACGCGTGAAGAAGCCATAGGAAACAATCCTCGGGTGCTCAAGTCGGGAGAGCAACCGGCGGAACTCTATTCCGAACTCTGGCAAACCATCAATGCCGGTCACAAATGGCACGGCGAGCTGCATAACAAACGGAAAGACGGCACCCTGTTCTGGGAGCTGGTGACCATTTCACCTATTATGGACGACTCCGGCATCATCACCCATTACCTGGCAGTGAAAGAGGACATCACCCATCGCAAGGAGGCAGAACGGAAACTCCTCAAACACCAGGCAGAGCTCCAGTTGAAACACGAACAGCTTTCACATCTCTATACCCAGGTCGAGCGGGGCAAACGCGAATGGGAACAGACACTGGACTGCATCGACGACATTGTCATGCTTGTAGGAGATGATGGGATTATCAGGCGCTGCAATCAGGCGCTGTTGGAATTTACGAACCGCGATTACCAGTCGGTGATCAGCAGTGAGTGGCGCGAGCTCTTTACCGACGTCGGTCTCGATGTCGACCTGTTGATCGGGAAATCGGGAGAACTGTACCACCAGCAGTCAGGGCGCTGGTTCACCGTCAGGATTTACCCCTATGCAGAAGACAAGGGTGCCGTGATCTCGCTCCACGACCTGACCGCCATCAAGCTTGTTTCCGACGAACTGGCCAAGGCCTATGAGGAACTGAAAACCACCCATCTGCAGCTGCTGCAGCAGGAAAAGATGGCGTCCATCGGCCAACTGGCGGCCGGGGTGGCCCACGAGATCAACAACCCCATGGGTTTCATCTCCAGCAACCTGGGGACCATGGCCAAATACTCCGAACGGCTCAAAGGGTTCATTGTCACACAGGACGAGGCGCTCAACAGCATTGGTTCCCCAGAACTGACCGCTTCCCTGGCAGATGCCCGCAAACGGTACAAGATCGATTACCTGCTGGAGGACATCCCCAAGCTGATCGCCGAATCCAGCGACGGTGCCGAACGGGTCCGCACCATCGTTCAGAACCTGAAGAGCTTCTCGCGCATCGACGATGCCGAGTTAAAACAGGTAGATATCAACGAATGCCTGGAGAGCACCATCAGCATCGCCTGGAACGAGTTGAAATACAAGGTGACCCTGCAGAAGGAGTACGGCGAACTGCCTTTGGTGAGCTGCTATCCACAGCAACTCAACCAGGTCTTCCTGAATCTGTTGGTAAACGGAGCCCATGCCATCGAAAAACAGGGTGAAATCACCGTCAAGACCTGGCTGGACGGCAAGCATGCCTGCGTCTCCATCAGCGATACCGGCTGCGGGATTCCCGAAGAGATACGGTCCCGGATCTTCGAGCCATTCTTTACCACCAAGGAGGTGGGTAAAGGAACCGGACTCGGGCTTTCCATCAGTTATGAAATCATCCAGCGACACAACGGCACCATCGAGGTGGCGAGCGAGGTGGGCACAGGCACAACCTTCACCGTCAGGTTGCCGGTCAACGGAGGCAAAGCATCATGAGCGACCAAGTGAAGATTCTCTGCGTGGATGACGAACGGAACGTCCTGAGGGCGCTGGAAAGGATATTTCTGGACGACGACTATCTGATCCTGACCGCCGGCTCAGGCCAGGAAGGGATGGATATCCTCGAAGCAGAACCGGACATCCAGGTCGTCATCTCCGACTACCGGATGCCGGGCATGAACGGGGTCGATTTCCTGCGTGAGGTCTATTCTCGCCACCCTGACACCATCCGCATCGTTCTCTCCGGCTACGCAGACACTGCCTCAGTGGTTGCGGCAATTAATGAAGGGCAGATATACAAGTTTGTCCCCAAGCCATGGAACGACGATGAACTGCGCATGACCATCGCCAAGGCGATCGAAACCTTTACCCTGCACCGCAAGAACCTTGAGCTTACCGAAGAGTTGCGCAGAAAGAATGAAGAACTCTCCTCGCTCAACGACTCCCTGGAAAGGCTGGTCGCCGAACGGACTCTCGAACTGATCCTGCAGAACCGCGCGCTGCAGCACACCCGCAACATCCTTCAACACCTGCCGGTGGGTGTACTGGCGCTGGTCTCGGATGGCATCGTGGTGCAGGTCAATCTTGAGGCTGCAAACATCCTGAAATCCGATAGTGAAGAAATCCTCGGCAAAAAGATCGAAACGGTGCTGCCCCCCGCACTCTGTGATTTCGTTGCAACGGTACTCGTCCAAAAGAACAGCTGTACAACCATCGACTGCAACGGTGAATCACTCTGTGTCAAGGGAACCTGCATGATAGAAGACGAACAGGAGGGGCTCATCCTCTGCCTCAATCGGGAGTGCCGGAAATGAGCGAAACCATTCTGTTCGTCGACGATGAGCAAAACATCCTCAGTGCCTTGCAACGGGTATTCGTCGACAGCAATCTCCAGATACTGACCACCAGCAACCCGTTGCAGGCAATCGACATATGCCGATCCAAACCGGTGGCAGTCGTCGTATCGGACAACATGATGCCAGAGATGAGGGGGGTCGAGCTGCTCGCCGAGTTGAAAAAGGTCTCTCCTCAAACGGTAAAGATTCTCATGACCGCCTATGCCGATCTCCCCACCGCCCTGCAGGCGATCAACAGCGGCGAGGTCTACCGGTTCATCGTCAAACCATGGCAAGAGCAGGAACTGGTGAAGGCGATCAGCGAAGGCATCGCCCGCTCACGCATTCTTGCCGCCCTGGGACGGGAAAACGAGGCGATTCTCCGCTCTCTGGCCCAGACCATCGAACTCAAGGATCATTACACCAGGGGGCACTGCGATCGGGTTGCGGGTTACGCACTCACCATTGCCGGAAAGCTCGACCTGCCCGAACCGCTCGTCAGGGAGATCCGCCACGGCAGCTGGCTCCATGACTGCGGCAAGATCGGGGTGCCTGAGACGATACTCAACTCCAGCGGCAAACTCAGTGACCAGGAGTTTGCAACCATCCGCCTCCATCCCGACTGGGGAGCATCTGTTGCCGAGCAGGCCAGTCTGCCAGTCACCGTTATCAACATCATCCGCTTTCACCACGAACGCTATGACGGCAATGGCTACCCACTTGGGCTGCAGGGGGAAGATATCCCCCTGGAAGCCAGAATTGTGGCGGTTGCCGATGTCTTCGACGCCCTGACAACCGATCGTCCCTATAAACAGGCCTTTACGTTCGATCAGGCACGAAAGATCATGCTCGAAATGAAAGGAACAAGCCTCGATCCACGTCTGGTCGAGCTGTTTCTCATCGCTTTAGACCCCATTGCCCAGCATGAAGGGTGAGGAGAAAATCATGACTACAGGAACAATACAAACAATCAGCAAGATCCTTCTGGTTGATGACGAAGAAAACATCACCCGGGCGATTACCCGGCTGTTGATGGAAGAGGAAGATCTGGATATCCTGACCGCCTCCTCGGGAGACGATGGGCTGGACCTTCTCCGCAGGCATCCCGATGTGGCCCTGATCCTCTCGGACCAGCGGATGCCAGGCATGAGCGGAGCGGAGTTTCTGCAGCTGTCGCAAGCCATCGCCCCCGAAGCGATCCGCATGGTGCTGACGGGCTATGCGGACATCAACTTGGTTATCGACGCCATCAACAAGGGGGGCGCGGCGCGCTACATCACCAAGCCCTGGGATGACGGCATGCTGGTGCAGACCATCCGCGACGGGGTGAAACAGTTCCAGCTGCTCCGGGAAAATCAACGACTGTCCGCACTAGTCCAGCAACAGAACGATGAACTCAAGGAATGGAACACCAATCTGAAGCAGAAGGTGATGGAGCATACCGTCACCATCCGCAAACAGAACGAGGACCTCGCGGAAAAAAACCGCCTGATCGGGGAAAGCTTCAAGGGGATCATCGCGGCCTTCTCGCGGCTGGTCGAACTCTGCGGCAGGAGTTCGCAGAGCCACTCCAGGAATGTCGCAACAATGGCGGTAGGGATCGCAAAGGACCTGGGACTTTCCGATAAAGAGCAGGAGATGATCCAGACCGCGGCCCTTTTGCACGACATCGGCGAAATCGGCATCCCCACTGCCATCCTCGAAATGAAGATGAGTGCCATGAGTCCCGAGGAGAAACGGGTTTACCTGCAGCATGCCGTCAGGGGGCAGACAGCCATAGACGCCGTTGAAGGGCTTCGTGAAGTCGGGGTGCTGATCCGCCATCACCACGAACATTTCGATGGGAGCGGCTTCCCCGAAGGGATTGCCGGAGAAGCCATCCCTCTCGGTGCAAGGATCATCGCCATCGCCGATTTCATCGACCGGGAAATGGCCAACCAGAGCGGCGAAATCGCCCTCAACATGACCCTTTCAAAGGTTCTCAACCAGCAGGGACACCAGCTCGACCCAACCCTCGTCAAGCATGCCAAACGTTATGCCCGCTATCAGTATTTCGCACCCACCGGCAAGCAGAGAGATGACGTCGAACGCGAATATCAGGTCAGCGAATTGATATCCGGGCTGCAACTGACCAGGAATTTCCAGAGCGGCACCGGTCTGCTTCTCCTGTCAAAGGGAACGGTGCTCGACTGGCACAAGATTGATGCCATCAAGCGCTACTACCAGATAGACCCTCCCCAGGGGGGAATCTTCGCCATGACCGCGAGGCAGGACGGTGATTGAATATAACGAACAGCAGCAACGGATGGTCCTGAAGCTGGTCTATTACGGTCCGGCGCTTTCAGGTAAAACAACCAACCTGCTCCAGCTTCATGAGCAGTTGAGCCGTGAAGGTCGTGGCGACCTTATGGTGCTTGATACCACCAATGACCGGACCATCTTTTTCGACCTGCTCCCCTTTTTCCTGACCACGCCAAGCGGCCTGAAGATCAAGGTGAAGGTCTACACCGTACCGGGCCAGGTGCGACATGACGCGACACGCAAGGCGGTTCTGCAACGGGCCGATGGCGTTGCCTTCATTGCCGATTCGCAACAGGCGGAAACCGCCAACAATGCCAACAGTTTCGCAAGCCTGGAAGACAATCTCGCCCTGGTGGGATTGAACATCGATGCACTGCCGCTGGTAATCCAGTTCAACAAACGGGACCTGGCCAACATCGTTCCGGAGGACGATATCAGGAAAACCTGGGAAGCAACCGGTTTCCCGGTGGTAATGGCATCCGCTCTCCAGGGATGGGGTGTGGTGGAAACCTTCGCCGCACTGGCTGGCCTTCTCTTTGACAGAGTCGACGGCCGTTACCGGCTGGTTGCAGAACATGGTCTGACAAAAGCAGATTTCGTACGCAACCTCACCTCGGTGGTCACTGACTGATGGATGACCTTTATAGGCCACGAAAAGATGGAGGAGATATGCAGGACGAGGCCTTGTCATACGTGGTCGGCGAGGAGAAAGGGTTATGCGAACTCCTTCTCGACAGCGAAGTACAGCCGCTTCTCGAAGGGATGCTCGTCGCGGGTGCCACCTCTGCAGCAATCACAGACCAGGATGGCGATGAACTCTGGGTTGCGCGTGATCCGGCTCGGCTCGGCAAAGAGATCGTCAGTCTTCCGATCAGTCTCGAAGGCGAGACTGTGGGAGCCCTCCGAATCGGCGGTCCTGATGAAACCGCACAAACCCTCATCTGCATTGCCCAACTGCTCGGTGTTGCCATTGATACGCTGCTGCGCACAAACCTCAAGCGGATGCTGACCACTGAAATACACACCAGCGTCGTGAACAGCTCCTACGACGAACTGATCGAGGCCAACCGGCAGTTGACCGAATCCGAGATGCGTTACCGGAAACTTGCCGAAAGCCTGGAACAGAAGGTCAAGGAGCGGAGTGCCGAATTGAAAAAGGCCCACGCCCACCTTCTTCAGCAAGAAAAGATGGCTGCGGTGGGACAGCTCGCTTCAGGTATTGCCCATGAAATCAACAACCCGCTCGGCTTCATCACCAGCAATCTCCATACCCTGCAAAAGTACGTATCCCGCCTTATTACCATGTTGGAGTATCAGAAGACGCTTTTCGGAATAAAAATGGATGACGAGGCAAAGATGCAGCACGCAGATCACAAGTGGCAGGAATTGAAGCTCAACTCGATACTGACCGATGTGGGGGACCTGCTTCAGGAGAGCCTCAACGGCGCTGAACGGGTCACCAGGATCGTCGCCGACCTCAAAGGGTTCTCCCATGTGGACGAACTCGGCGCAGTGCCTGTCGACATCAATGCGGAACTGGAACGAACCCTGAGTGTCCTCACCCATGAACTGGGAACCCATGCGACCATAGTGCGGGAATTCCAGCCGCTACCGCTGCTCCCGTGCATGCCTGCGACCCTTGGACAGGTCTTTCTCAACATCATCATGAACGCTATCCAGGCCAAACCGTCGGGGCTGAAACTGACCCTCTCAACTGCCTGGGACGGCGAACGGATCAGAATCAGCATCGCTGACAACGGCCCCGGCATTCCCCACGATATCAGGGCAAAGATCTTCGAACCGTTCTTCACCACCCGTGAAGTAGGGAGCGGCACCGGTATGGGGCTGGCAGTGGTATACGACACGGTGCTCAGGCTCGGAGGGATGGTCGCCGTTACCGACAGTGCAGCCGGCGGAGCCGACTTCACCATTACGATCCCGATCAGGAGGGATTGATCCCTATGGCAAAGTACTCTGAACTGTTCAGAGCAGAAAATACAGTACCGGCGAACGAGACGCCTTCGGCAGTTACCGAGCGGAACGGCCAGCAGTTCACCATCCTCTTTGTTGACGATGAAGAAAACGTCCTGTCGGCCATGAGGCGAATCTTCCTTGAGGAAGATTACACGATCCTGACTGCAACCAGCGCCGACAAGGCCCTGGTCGTCATGGAACGGGAGCAGGTCCACTTGTTGGTCTCCGATCACCGGATGCCCGGCATGACCGGCGCCGAACTGCTCAAGGAGGTAAAGAACCGCTGGCCCGAAACCATCAGGATCATGCTGACCGGTCATGCCGATGTCAACTCCATCATGGGAGCGGTCAAGGAAGGGGCGGTCTACAAGTTCATCACCAAACCGTGGAACGACGAAGATCTCCGCCTGACAGTCAGCCTCGCCCTCCAACAGTATGTCCTGATGCAGGAAAACCGGCGACTGAGGGAGCTGGCACGGACCCAGCAGATCAAGATCAAGAACTTCTCCAACCTTTTCGATGAGAATCGCGGCATGTTGGGGAGCATCCTGGTAAAATCCGGAGTGATCCGCCAGGAAGAGCTAGAACACGCCTCAAGAGAACTCGAAAAAGGGGAATTCCTGAGCGACGCGCTGGTAAGGCTCGGTATGACCAGCGAAGCAAAGATCATCAAGACGTTGCAAGGAAATCTGAATATCGAGTATGTCGATCTCCGCGAATACGCCATTAACACAGCTACTGCCCATTTCCTTCCCCGCGACCTCTGCGAACGGAACCGGATGCTGCCGATCCGGCTGGATGGCCGCCAGCTCACCCTGGCCATGGCCGACCCATCCGACATCTACAAGCTCGACAACATTGCCATGATGACCGGCTTCAAGGTTATCCCCCTCCTGGCCTCAAGCAGCGAGATCATGGCCACCATCAAGCGGATCTATGGCGAATCGGAACGGTTGAATGAACTGGAAGACTTCAGCGACCTCGAGCCGCTGGACGAGATCGATATCGTCATCGACGATGAAGAAAAGGATATCAGCATCCAGGAGCTGATCGGCTCCTCCGAAGTTCCACCCGTAATCAGGATCGTCAATGCCATCATCTCCGAGGCGGTCCGTTACCGGGCCAGCGACATACACCTTGAGGCAAAAACCAAGTACACCCTGGTACGCTTCCGGATCGACGGCCTTTTGCACAACAAGATCAAGATCCCCGTCGATCTTCATCCTGCCATTGTTTCGCGCATCAAGATCCTCGCCAAGATGGATATTTCCGAGCGCCGGAAACCGCAGGACGGCCGGATCACCGTCAAGGCTGGAACGAGGGTCGTAGATATGCGGGTCTCCTCCATGCCGACCCTGAATGGCGAGAAGATTGTGCTGCGGATTCTCGACAAGAGTGCCTCCATTAAAAACCTGCAGGAGTTGGGGGTGCTCCCCGACGACATGAGGAAGATCGCCACCATGGTGAAAAAGCCGCAGGGGGTCATCATCACCACCGGCCCCACCGGCAGCGGCAAAACCACCATGCTCTATTCCATACTCGCAGCAATGCTGGAAAGCAGCAAAAACTTCGAGACCATCGAAGAGCCGATCGAGTATTTCGTGGAAGAGGCCAATCAGGTTGCGGTGCGTGAAAAAATCGGCCTCTCCTTCGACCAGATCCTGCGGGCGACCCTGCGCCAGGATCCGGATGTCATTCTCGTTGGCGAAATCCGTGACTATGACACCGCAGACGTGGCGTTCAAGGCGTCGCTCACCGGCCACATGGTCCTCTCCACCCTCCATACCAACAGTTCCATCGCTTCCATCACCCGCCTTATCGATATGGGGGTCAAACCATACATCATTGCCTCAGCACTCGAAGGGCTCATCGCCCAACGCCTGGTCAGGCGGATCTGCACCGACTGTGCAGAGCCAATCCCCCCTAACCCTGAAATCATGGCTTTGCTGCACGTACCGCCGGGGCTTCTGGGTGCAACGGTCATGCAGGGCAAGGGATGCGAACAGTGCAACAACTCGGGCTACAGGGGAAGAACTGGGATTTTTGAGCTGTTCATCATGAACGAGGACTTCAGACAGTTCATCGGCACCAGCTACAAGGAGTCGGATCTGCTTGAGATGGCCCGCGCCAACGGGATGCGGACCCTGATCGAGGACGGGATCGAAAAGGTGCGCCAGGGGCTGACAACGCTACAGGAGCTGCTGAGGGTCATCGGGCCGCAACTGGCCTATGAACGGAGCTGCGACAACTGCAAGCGGCAGATCGATGCCAAGTTTCTGTTCTGTCCGCACTGCGGCACGTTCCGCGAACATTTCTGTCGGACTTGCCGGCTCCCTCTTGAAGAGTCCTGGCAAAACTGTCCCTTCTGCGGCAAAGCGAAAGAATCGCACGAATATCCCAGTGACAATGCAACGAGGAGAAGACCATGAACGCAACGATCCTGATTGTCGACGACGAGCCCCATGTCATCGCCGCCTTGAAGAGGGCACTCTCCGATGAACCGTTCGAGGTGATCGGTGCCGCAAGTGGTGAAGAGGCGCTTGGGATCATGGCCGGACACCGTATCAAGGTGGTCATCTCCGACGAATGCATGCCAGGAATGGATGGCGCCGAATTTCTCGGGCTGGTGCGGCAACGCCACCCGACCACCATCCGTTTCCTTTTGACCGGCCATGCCAGCGTAGAGGCAACCATGCGGGCAGTGAACAGCGGCGAGATCTATCGCTTTTTCACCAAACCCTGGAATGATGTAGAACTGAAACTGGCGATACGTAGCGCCCTGGAAAAGTTCGACCTGGAAGAGGAAAACCGTCGGCTGCTCAAAACCGTGAAGCGTCAATCCAGCGAGTTGCGTGCCCTGGAGGTTCATTACCCCGGTATCAGCGAGGTAAAGCGGGACGCTAAGGGTGCCCTTGTTCTGCCCGAAGTGAGCGACGAAGAGATCTCCCGTATCATTGCCCAATGCAATGATGATCCGAGTCGGTCCGGTAACTGATACTTCGAAAACATTGGATGGGAAGTTGGAATATGGAGCTAAACAGAAACGGGGGCCAAAAGCCCCCGTCATCTATTCAATAGTACGACACCAGCCTAGTCGTCGAAGTTGCCTGCCGCTCCCTTGTCACTTGAGATGTTCTTGGCCTTTTCGATAATCTTGGCCTCGGTCCATTCGGCCGGGTCCTCGATACGGCTCCCCTTCGGTCCCACATCATGGGAACCTGCCTTCAGGATCGCCTCAATGGCCAGAGGCGCTGTATCGCGGGCATTCAAGACCTCGACCAGCATCTTGTAGGCAAAATCCTCCACCCGCTTGGCCATCCGCTCGCGAATCTCCTTCGGCTGCGCCAGCAGCTTGTTTTCAAACGGAAGGTTCAGGCTCTTGTAGTCACCCTTTTTCCACCCCTTGTCAGTGGCATAGGCCACCATCTCGGCCCAGAGCTCCTCGCTGACACCCTCGCCCTTCACCTTGATGAAATTGCCGTTAGCATCAAGCTGAGCATTACCGTAGTCATTCACCTCCAGCCCCCAGGAGATCATCTGCAGGGCCGTTGCAACGTTGGCCTTGGTGGTGGCGGTCTGGTTGGCGATCTCACGCAGCCGCTCCGAACTGTTTCCCGAGGTGCCGTGCTGGGCACCGTTTACCTTGTACGGAACCAGCGCCTTGTGGATCTGCGCGGTGAGCCCAACCTGGATGCCGGCATCGCTCGCTTCGAGGCCGTGAGTAGTGCCATTGTTGAGAGCGATCCAGTCGGGGAAGATGTCGTGGGCATTCAGACCTCGGATCAGGAAGAGCGCCTCGTCCACGGTGGAGAGACCGGAATTACCCTTGATCTCGCCTACTTCTGTCTCAAGGCCTGCCCACCTGGGAATGAATGGGTTGATGGCAAGGTTTGCCAGAAGATTCTGATCGTCAGGGAGATGAGAAGCATCAATGGCTATTGAGGTGATGCCTGCTTCGAACATGGTGGGTATCTCCACCTTGGCCGCAGCAAGATCCTTGTCGTTCTTGATGCCGTAATGATCGGCATGGATGGCGACGGGAACGGTTATGCCGAGTTCATTACAGAGTGCATCGACAATGCGGGCCATGTTCCAGTAGTTCACCGGGCAGTAAGCCTTCTGCCCCCCTTCTGACTTGGCGATCTCGATGATGATCGGCGCATTTGCCCGCTGGGCAGCCATGAGCGCACCGCGGATGACGAAGTAGTTCCTGCCGTTGGCAGCCATGGTTATGGCTTTCCCCTTGGCCGACATTGCCCGGTCGATTACCTTGCCACTGACAATCAGGGCCTTTGAATTGGGAAAGAGCTGTCTGATGTTGGGGGGCCGACCAACCTGGAGGGCCTTCTCGAAATCTGCAGAGTACGCCATGTCACATCTCCCTTTTCATGAAATAACATTCGATAGTCAAATCAAAGAGTTTATACCACGGGTAACCGCCAAAATCAAGGTTACGGCCCTAATTCTCCATAAAAAAAGGGCCGCACCATTGACGGAGCGGCCCTTTGGGGATCACGATGCGAATGCTATTTTTTCTTCGCAGGGATGACGCAATCGAACGTAGCAAGGATGCGGCGGTTTTTCTGCCGACCCGCGGCTGTCTTGTTGTCGGCGATGGGCTTGGTCAATCCGAAACCTTTTGCAGAGAGACGCCCCTTCGCGATGCCATATTTCTCGATCAGATAGGTCATGACCGCATCGGCGCGACGCTGCGACAACTTCAGGTTGTAGTCGGCGCCACCCACGTTGTCGGTATGGCCTTCGATTGTGCCCGTGGCTTCGGGGTAAGTCTTGAGGAACTCGGCAACCTTGCCGATCTCGGCATGGTACTTCTTCTTGATATCTGCCTTGGCTGTGTCGAATTCGACTTCCAGCTTGATGCAGAGCTGCTCCGTAACCGTCACCTTGGCGTTGCTGGTTGCCTTCCCGCCTGCACCGCTGCAGGTCAAGGTGTAGTCGGCGCTCCCTTCGGGAGAAACCTTCTGGGTTCCCTGCAGCTGGACAGTGCCGAGATCGGGCTGGATATCGGCAGCAGTCGCGTTCTGACAGGCCCATTCAATCGTGCTGGAGCCGCCTTTGGTGATTGCAGCGGGGATAGCCGTCAGAGTGGCCACGGGAGCAGCCGGCTGGGTTACGCCTACGCTAGCTGCGCTGGTTGCCGAACCTGTCGCACTGCTACAGGTAAGGATATAGTCGGTGTTGTCTGCAGGGCTCAGGGTCCTGCTCCCCTGGGGAGGAACCTTTCCGATGCCGGGCTGGATGTCGGCAGAATCGGAATTCTTGCATGCCCAGGTGATGGTGACCGCTTCCCCCTTAGTCACAGAGCCGGGAGAGACAGCAAGACTGGCTTCAGGAGCAGGCGGAGCAGGCTTCGGCGCAGGTGGGGGTACCGGGGCTACAACAGGCGCCGGCTTGGGTTCTACCACCGGGGCCGGGGCCGGCTTTGCCCCCCCGAACAGGAACGAGATACCGACACTGTATTCCACATTGTGGAGGGTCTGATTATTGACCTGGCCGAGCAGATCGTCCTTGAAAATGAGATGGCGAACATCACCACGGAAGGCTACTTCGTCGGTAAGGAAGTACTTCACCCCGGCGCCGTAGTTGAATGCGCCCCTGGTTCTCATCTTGTCGAAAGCCTCGTACTCGGCAGATCTCCCACCAAAGCCTGCAGCAATGAATGGCACGAGCTGGCTGTCCGGGATGAAATGATAGAGCACATCGAGATTGTAGTTGTATACCCTCAGGTTACTGTCGTTTTTCGTCCCGTCACTGCTAGTGAAGCCGAATGCACCCTCGGCACCCAGGTTTTTGGTGAAGTTGTAGCCGGCACGGAGACCCACAGTGGGGCTCATCTCCTGGTGCTCGACTCCGTCGAAAATGTAGCCGCCGAAAAACGGAGACACCGAGAAAACACCGGCCTGGTTCCCGGCCCAAGCAGATCCGGCAACAGTCAACAGAGCAGCTGCTGCCAAACAGACGATGCGTCTTTTCATACATCCTCCTTTCATTAACGAAAAATCACCCCTGCATTGCCTAGTCTTATACCACAGCGTGATGGCCTGGCAAGACAAAATTCCCTCGATCGCTGTCGAGCCGGTGCCAGTGTGGGAATTACACCAGTGCTCATGGTTGCAGCAGGTGTAACCTTGCATTCGTAGCCTCGCTGCACTATTATATGATGTTTTTCCGGGAGAAAGCGACATGCCCCAAACCCTTTCATTTTCAGAACAGCTCCTCGACAGCCACTGCGTGGTGGACGTCCGCACCCCTCTGGAATACGCCGAGGACCACCTGCCCGGCGCGATCAACATACCACTTCTGTCCAATGAAGAACGGGTCGAGATCGGCACCCTCTACAAGCAGGCCGGCCCTCAACCGGCACGTATCCGCGGGCTGGAACTGACTGCCGGGCGTTTTCCAGGCATGGTTGCAGACATAGCCTCTGCCGCAACCGGTCGCCCGATCCTGGTCTACTGCTGGCGCGGCGGGCTACGCAGCAAAACCGTCGCCACCATACTTGAACTGACCGGGCACCCGGTGGCTCAACTCACCGGAGGCTACAAGGCCTTCCGCAATCATGTCGTGGCCTATTTCACGCCATTCTCCCCTCCTGCACCCCTGGTGGTGATCCACGGCATGACCGGCATCGGAAAAACCGACTTCATTCTCCGGCTGGCCCCTGATCGCTTCAGCACCATCGACCTGGAGGGGATTGCCTGCCATCGCGGATCGGCATTCGGCGAACTTGGCCTGTCCCAGGACCATCTCACGCAAAAGGGCTTTGAAACCCTTCTCTGGGACACCTTTCGCCGCATGCCCGCTGGCAGGCCGATCATCATCGAGGGCGAAAGCCGCCGTATCGGCAAGGTTTCGCTGCCAGGAGACCTTTACGAGGTTATGCGCGCCTCCACCAAGGTCTGGTGTTCCGCCTCCCTGGAGACGCGGGTGCAACGGCTCATCGATGAATATGGGAAAACGGAATACCGTGAAGCAATGGCAGAAGCCCTGGCACGGATTGCCAAAAAACTGGGCGGTGACAGCTACCGCGAATTACTGGATCATCTGAAAAACTGGGAGATGGAACCGTTCATGGCAGGTCTGGTGGAACGGTACTATGACAAGGTTTACTACAAGACCCGTGACTGGAAAGAAGAGTTTTCGCTGTCACTGGAAGATTACGACCGTGCCGCCAAGGAACTGGACGAACAACTCTCCAGCCGCGGGATCTGAAAGGCATTGGTTTTTGTTCTACAACGGCCTTCACCCCGCCACATCAGGACCGACATGTCTACATACCTCCGGGTATGCCAGCAGAGCTGGGAAAAAACGACTAAAATCTTCATGCAGCCCAGCATAGTGCTTCCGTAGCTCGTCTCCACCCATGGCAAGCGGATTTGCCCTTTTCAACCGCATACCCATCCGCTGCAACGCCAACTCGACCCCCTCGATCTCACGATAGGACGGGAGCCATTCGATGAAGAGAGCCGGAAGAATCCGTTCGAGCCGCCCAGGAAGTACCTGCCGATGCTCCCTGAGGACCCGGCAGGCGCATTCAATGTAGTCGGACAGGGGAAGGCTGGCATAGACATCCCACTCCCGGGCCAGGAAGTGATCGTAGAAAAGGTCCACCATCACCCCGCGGTACAGTCCGCAGGGATCGCTGAGGCGGCGTTTGCTGCAGCGGAAATATTCATTCGCTGCGGCAAAGGAATCGATACTTCGATGCAGTTGCACCCCCTCCATGATCCCTGCCGGATATTGACCCGGCAGGAGCCGCCCCTTGATAAAATCCCCCATCAGATTGCCAACCATGACTTCTTCCCTGCTGCCAGACAACAGGAGATGCGCGAGGAAATTGATGGCAGCCTCCCTTTAGTGGCCCTTCAACGTTGCGGAAAGGCCCTCTATGAGCTGCGTCCGCTGCTTGGCAGAGAGACGCGCCTCAGGATGGGCAAAGCGATAGGCAAAAGGAGGCATATCCCCCTCGGTGATCTCCTTGGCGATCTCTTCGGGACGTTCTCCCTCGCGGGTCCCTCCCTGCCAGTCGGAAAAATTCAGCTTCTCGCGCCCTTCCTGCACGTCATGAGCGATCAACCACGAAACAGGCGCATACCGTGCATACCACGGCCAGATGGTTTCAAAACTATGGCAGTTGAAGCAGGCCCGCCGGGCAAGTTCACGGGTATCCGGAGAGTCCCACTGGGGCTCTGCCACCACCGAAGGATTGTTATGGTCGCGGCCATAGGGGACTGCCTGCATCAGGGCAAGTCCGACTACAGCAGTCAGCGTGACATACAATGTGCTTTTTTTCATACGTTCATTCCTTTCCGCACAAATGAGTTATCTTTGGCACCAGACCGTGCGGAGTACCGGACGCAACCCTGCCCTGTTCTGCTGGCTGGATCTTAGTCAGAGAATGCGCCATGCCCTGAACTTGCGCACCAGTTTCACCGGATGATAGGAGAGTTTGGCGGTCCGCAAACCCGGTTCTCCAAGGTCCTGCTCCCGATTGACATAGAGACAGTCGGTAAAAAGCTTACTATTGAACTGCTGGTCCACCAGTTGAGAAATCCCTTCCATGAACGGATCGGACTTCTCGAAGTGGCAGACCGACGTCTCGCGGTTGAGCCGTTCCCCCAGGGCAAAGGCAGCGACTGCACCCTCGACGAGAACCGTCACCCCCTCAAGCCCCAGAACAGCTGCAAGCTGTAGCCCCTCTGCCGTTGCCGATGCTTCGAGGACTGCCGAACGGTTGTCGTCGCTGCCGCGGACCCGCTGCCATTCGGCAAGCAACCTGAGTGCACCGTCCAGATGTGTTGGCCGGAATATTTCGACCGTAAAGTCGTGGCGGCTGGCAAAGTAGTTCAGCCGGTTCTTTTTCTTGTGGAAACGATTGCCGGACAGCTCGGCCAGTTCACTCCGCAGATAGAGATAGTCAAAAGCATCCCGGTCTTCCAACACCTTAAGGCCAGTGTCGGCAAGGTAGCGGCTCACAAACGGCTCATCTGCTCCGTAGAGAATGAGGCCGCTCCCAAACAGGATATCCAGGGCAGCTGCGACATCACCTGAGAGCGGCGGCAAAAAATAGGCATCTCCGTCATACCCTTTTCCCAGCACTACCAATGCATCAGCTAGCAGAGTAAGCCGATAGTCGTGGGCCTGGCGGAAGAGAAAAAGCCCGGCAAAGGTCAACTCTGACACTGCCGGCTGTAGCTCCGCAAAAAGCGGATCAAGCCTTTCCTTGTCTGCAAGCTCCATTGGGCGGCTGGCAGGGTACTGCGGAATGGGGGAAGCAGAGTTCATGAAGAGAGTATAGCGGTTGAAGTGCTGGTTGGCTACAGCAGCACCACGAGGATCGCACCCGCCCCGAACACCGACAGGTTGCAGACTGCGGAGATGCCATGCAGGCGGGAAAATTCCCGGCGCAGGGGATGGTCCTTCGGCGTGGTCTGGAAGGAAGGAATCTCCTTTTTCAGGGCAGCGGCCTTCGGTTCGATGTAGAAGGCCTGAAATGAGGTTGCCGCCAGCATGACCGCCAAAAGTACTAGGGCAGCGATGAAATGCCGTGTCGCGCCACGCTGCAGAAGCAAACAGATCAGCGCAACAGCACCACAGACAAGACCCCAACGGAAATAACCGGGGAAGAGATAACCAACGATCCGGCCGGCAACGTCTCGATTCTCATTGCTGAAGATGATCGGAGTGAGGATAAAGGTGAAGATGGCGACCCCACCCACCCAGAAGGCCAGTGAAAGGCGAAGCAGTGCGGTGATGACAGCGGTCATGGTAAATCCTCCTGGTGCTGTAATGCAAAGCGCTCTATGATCCAGCGGGCGATGCTGCGATGGGGAGGGAATCCCCCCGGCAGACTTGACGGGGAAAACCAGCGGGCATCCTCCAATTCGCTGGTGTCGACGACGATCTCACCTCCAGCGTAGTCTGCCACGAAACCAGCCATGAGCTGACTGGGAAACGGCCAGTTCTGGCTTCCCACATAGCGGACGTTACTGACGGTCACGCCGGTCTCCTCCCGCACCTCGCGGACGGCACACTCTTCCAACGATTCGCCGAAGTCGAGAAAACCGGCAACCAGGCTGTAACGCCCCTCTGGCCAGGTCGCCTTGCGGATGAGCAAAAATTCATCGTGCCGCTTCACCAGCACGATGGCACAGGGATGAATGGCGGGATACTGTTCGTGACCGCAGGCAGGGCATTGCTTTCCCCAGGTGCCGCGTACCCGGCTGGTATGGACACCGCACCGCGCACAGAGCCTGCTCAACCGCTCCCAGTGGAGGATCTGCTGGGCAAGGCCACCGATGGTGAGCAGACTGTCATCCAACCGCTCCTTGACGGCATTGAACGGCTCAACCGAGTACGGAGGCTCAACAACCGTATCCTTGCCGATGCGGAGGATTCGTAACGGCTCTCCCCGCCAGTAGCCGATGAACAGGGGCTCACGGCTCTTCGACTTCCAGCCGGCCGGCAAACGTCGCGGCAGAGAGCAGACGCCATCGATCTCTTCGACAACCAGAGAGCCGCCCATCAATACCGCATACGGTCCATCACCCTGTGGCAATTGATCCGGCAGCCCCCTTATGAATTCGTCCCCGAGCAGAGTCGCATTGAACGGCAGATTGACAGTATCGGGATAACGCATGACTCTTTCCCCCGGAAGTATGTGTATGGTTCTTTGAAAACCGTGAGGACCCATCACATTTACTGGGAGCAGTCTCTAGTCTTCAAATGAGTACGTAGGCTTCAAAAGATCATACCCCTGAAATCGTTGAACGGCAATAACGAGCTTCGCAAACTCGTCGCGGACCCGGTAAAGACGCACCTTCTGAAACATCAGAAACAGAAAGGGCGGCACAGTGGCCGCCCTTCCCATTCCCCTTCGTCGTCAGAAACCCGTCAGGCTGCGTCGGCAAGCCCTTCAAACTCATCCTGGCGAAACATCTTTTCCACGTCGAGCAGGATCAGCAGTCTGTCCGCTGCCCGGCCAACGCCCATCAGGCACTCGGAATCGAATCCCTTGATCACGTCCGGAGTAGCCGAAACCTGGTCCGCATTGAGCTTCATCACCTGCGAGACCTTGTCCACCACCAGGCCAACCGTTACCTTGCCGAACGACACCACTACGATGCGGCGGTTCTGCTCGTTGATGTTATCCGCGAAGGGCAGGTGCATCCGCTTGCGGAAATCGATGATGGGAATGATCTTGCCACGCAGGTTAATGACCCCCTCGACGTAGTCAGGGGCATTAGGCATCACCGTGATATCCACCATCCGGATGATCTCCTGCACCTTGAGTATATCGATGCAGAACTCCTCTCCGCCAACGGTAAATCCGACCATGTGAAGGGAATCGCCCGTCCCACTGCTTCGTACCTGTGTTGAAACATCGAATGCCATGTCCAACCTCCCTTAATACGTACTCCGACATATATCAGACTGTACAAAACACATTTACCTCATTTTTCGGCCAAACAGTTTAAAACTTAAGAGGAATGATCATAAATTCTCTATTCTTTCTATTAACAACCCATAAATCTTTCTTGGCAATTCTTTTGGGCCACGCGGATTCCCCTGCGAGGGTCAGGCTGCCAACTTGAATTGTCCGACAAGACGTTGCATGCTTTCTGCCAGACCTGCCAGTTGCCCCGCGGCGGTGGCCGATTCATGGGCGCCGTTGGCCGTATCCTGCACTACTTCGGTAATCTGGTGAATATTTTTGCTGATATCACCAGTTGTGGCTGTCTGCTCTTCGGCAGCTGTAGCCACCTGGTTCACCTGCATGACCACGCTGTTGATCTGAGCCAGGATCTCGGAGAGTGCCTGTCCTGATTTTGCTGCTTCATCGGTACCGTGCTCCACCTCCCGGACCCCTTCTTCCATGGCCATCACTGCACTCTTGGTCTCGGACTGGATCGCCTTGATCATCTCGCCGATTTCACGGGTCGCCGTGGTGGTCCGTTCGGCAAGAGCCCGGACCTCATCGGCAACTACGGCAAATCCACGCCCTTGCTCACCGGCCCTCGCCGCTTCGATCGCAGCGTTCAGCGCCAAAAGATTGGTCTGATCGGCAATATCCTCGATGGTACCGATAATTGCACCGATCTGATCGCTACGGGAACCGAGCCCTTCGACAGCACTCGCCGTATCCTTGACACGCCCGGCAATCTGCCCCATCACCGACACGGTAAGATTGACCACCTCTGCTCCGGCAGTAGCGGTGTTACTTGCCTGGTGGCTCCCCTCGGCCGCCATCTGGCAGTTATGAGCAATGTCGGCACTGGTGGCTGCCATCTCTTCTCCTGCTGTCGCCACTGTACCCGCCTGGGCAGCCACTTCTTCGGCACCAGTCGCAATCCTCTCTGCGCTGGCCATCAGCTGATTGGCAGCAGAGGCAACCTGGGTCGATGTCTCTGCTACCTCCTTGATGGTGGTGTGCAGGTTTTCCGCCATGTTTCGGAACGCATCGCTCAACTGGCCGATCTCGTCGCCGGAGGTATGCGTGATCTTCACGCTCAGGTCTCCGGAGGCAATCTGCGTCGACTGGGCTGTCAAGGAACGCAATGGAACCGTTATGGAGCGGCTGAGCAACAGGCCCAGCACAAAGGCAACAATCGCCCCTGTCAGAGTGAGTGCCGTAATGATCCAGCCGCTTCGTGTGCTGAGAATATGGTTCTGGTTCGCCACGGCTCCCACGCTCTTGACCAGATATGCCGACAGGCTGTCGATGGCAGCCATCTCATTATCGGCAGCTTGCCTGGCGGCGGTACCTTCCATGTAGAGTTGGGCTTCCTTATCCCTGTTTGCCCGCGCCAGTTCGACGATCTTGTCGAGATGAGGGGTATAGTTTTTTCGAGTATCAACAAAGGTGGCAAACAGTTTTTTCGACTCGTTGTCTGGCAGGCCCTTTTCCAGTTCTATTGCCGTAGCATCAATCTCTTCGCGATATTTCCTGATCAATGTTCCGTGTTCATCAACCTCTTCGCCATCCGTCGCCATGATGATATCTCTGGTGTTGACACGGAGGCGCTGGAATGCGGTGCTGATCTCCCCCACTGCTTCCAGGGGACGGACCCCCTTCTCATAAAGGGCCAGGCTGGCTTCATCGAGCTTCTTTATGTCGATGAAGCCCAACGTGCCGATTATCGCAGTAATCAACACAACCAGGAAGAAACCTCCCACAAGACGTACCCCGATTTTTACATTGCGCAACATAGACTCTCCTCCCTTTCCGCGTCTGACTTCATACACCGATCGTGCACTAGATGGCTCTTCGGAAAAGGGGAAGCTTACTGAAGACGGTGCACTGCTGAAAATACCGTCAGAAAACAGGCTGTTCTGTGTAAGCACTATCCCTACAGACCGTAGGGGCTGCAGCCGGGAGTCAATCCACAAGACCATTCCGGATAAAATAGGTGGTTATTTCGGCGTTGCTCTTCATCTGCATTTTTTCCAGGATCCGTGTCCGATACGTACTGACGGTTTTTGCACTCAGAACCAGATCCGTTGCGATCTCCGTGATGGTCTTGCCTGAAGCGATCCGACAGCCGACCTGGAACTCCCGGTCAGAAAGAGTTTCATGCCTCTCCTTGCACTGCATGCCATTTGCCAGCTCCGACACCAGCAGCTCAGACAATGTCGAGCTGACATATTTCCCTCCTTGCAAGACTCTCCTGACAGCGGCCACCAGTTCATCCGGCGCACTCCCTTTGGTCAGATACCCGGCAGCACCGGCCTTCAAGGCCCGGACTGCATACTGCTCTTCCGGGTGCATGCTGAGCATCAAGACCGGCAACTGCGGTTTTATCTGTTTGAGCTGCTTCAACACCTCTAATCCGTTTCTCCCTGGAAGGGATATGTCCATCAAAACCAGATCAAAGTTATGATCAACGACCTTTGCATATGCCTCCTGGCCGTCTTTTGCCTCATCGTGCCGGAAAACCCCATCAAAGGCATCGAGAAGAATCTGAGCCAATCCTCTTCTGACAATGGCATGATCATCTACTATCAGGATACGCATGTTGTCGGATCTCCTCTTCTTCCAGAGGGATGGTAACCGTCACCGTTGTCCCTGTTCCGTGACTCCCTGATATCCGCAGCTTACCACCCAGCATCTCTGCGCGTTCCCGCATCCCCATCAAACCATATGCACAGGGGGAATCGATTTCATGTTGCGCAATCCCTCTGCCATTGTCGCGTATCTCCAACTCCAACCCTCCCCTGGTGTGCTTCAGAGAAATGGCAACGTCCGTTGCCCGACTGTGACGGGCGACATTGGTGAGGGCCTCCTGGAAGATCCGAAATATTTCTGCGGAAAAGTCCGGAGGGAGATCGGAGTCGCTTATGTCGATTGCCTGTGTACACCGGATACCCGTCCTATTGGTAAACTGGCCGGTTTCCCAGTCAAGGGCTGCTCTCGTGCCAACGTCATCCAGATACCGGGGGCGCAAGCCTGCCGAAATCTTCTGTACCTCCTTGATTCCGGCATCGACAAGCGCCTTCATCCCCTTGATCCGCTCAGAAAGTTCTCTGTTTCCTGCTGGCAACTTCCTGTGCAGCCACGAGATCTCGAACGCAAGCCCCGTCAGCAATTGTCCCAATTCATCATGAATCTCCCGGGAGATCGCTTTTCGCTCATGCTCCCGTGCCGACTCCAGTTGTGCGCAAAGTAGCAGTTTATTCATGATTCCGCCCGTGACACGACAAGCAATGCGATGGTTGAACCTGAGATATATCGGTAAATGTTATGGCCCGCGATCACAAAAATCCCTACGTTTCAGTAAGCACTCGACGTCTTGATCATCGATTTCCTGGAACAGTTTTCAATGTCTGGCTCCATGGTCAAGCCATTCGTGGATACTGCCGGCAGCCTCCAACAATTACATATCAATAAAACAATACTGACATATAACAAACGACCATATGTAACTATGTTTATATTATTTTCATATAGTAGTAGTATTACAGCTTAAATTTATTTGTAAATAGTTGCTAATATATTTTAGTGTATACGCAATATATGGTTAAGTATCATATACTGTCTTGCTTGTTTAAACTTATTGCACATATCAATGAATCTACTTATACAAAAAAGGACAAACCTTTTCAGGATTGTCCTTATATGCAGAATCACATTACGATATATAGTGCGATATCGTTTATTGACTGAATACAAAACCGTCGCGAGACCTTCATCCCAACGGAGCTATCAAGATTTCAAAGACAGTCCGTCAATCCTCTCAATCTCAGAGAATTGTCCCCGGACCGGCAGGAGGCAGCAACGACCTACACCCTGAACTGCCCCACCAACCGCTGCAGATCTTCAGCCAGACCGGAGAGCATGTTGGCGGCAACGACCGACTCCTGAGCACCATGGGCGGTGTGCTGCACCACGTCGTTGATCTGCTGGATGTTGTTGCTGATCTCGGCAGTGGTGGCCGTCTGTTCCTCGGCTGCCGTCGCAATCTGGCTTACCTGCATGTTCACCGCATTGATCTGCTCCAGGATTGCCTGCAGCGCCTCGCCTGACTTGGACGCCTCCATGGTGCCGCTCTCGACCTCGCGCACCCCCTCATCCATGGCTGCCACCGCTGCTTTGGTCTCATTCTGGATCGCCTTGATCATCTCGCCTATCTCGCGGGTCGCCTTGGTGGTCCGCTCGGCCAGCGCCCGCACTTCGTCGGCCACCACCGCAAAGCCCCGCCCCTGCTCGCCGGCACGCGCCGCCTCGATGGCCGCGTTCAGCGCCAGGAGGTTGGTCTGGTCGGCAATGTCCTCGATAGTGCCGATGATCTCGCCGATCTGGTCGCTCCGTGCCCCCAGGCTCTCCACGGTCTTGGCCGTCTCCTGTACCCGGCCGGCAATCCGGCTCATCACCTGAACGGTGTTCTCCACCACCGCAGAACCGTCCTGGGCGGTCTGACTGGCGTGTAGTGCCCCATTGGCAGCATTGTGACAGCTGTTGGCGATATCGCCGCTGGTGGCAGACATCTCTTCGCTGGCCGTGGCAACAGTCCCTGCCTGGGCTGCCATCTCCTCGGCGCCGCTGGCCATCTCCGCCGAAGTGGAGTGGAGCTGGGTCGCAGCAGAAGCGACACGCTCACTGTTGCTCGCCACCATGGAGATTACCTCACTCAGCTTTCCGGCAGTGGCATTCACCTCTGCGGCCAACAGACCCATCTCGTCACGGCTCGTGATGTGGGAACGGGCAGCCAGGTTGCCTGCCGCCACCTCCTGCAGGGTCCCGAATACCGATTTCAACGGCCCTGATATCGAGTTGGCGATAAGCGTACCTCCCATAAGGGCCAGGATCACGATGACAATCACAGCAGCGAGCAGCAGTAACCGAGACTGCTTGTAGCTAGCAGTATCGCGCTGGAATATGCCTTCGCCCTCCTTGATATGCTGCGCGACCATCTCCGCTATTACTTCAGCCGGCTTGCCATAGATCGGAGCAACCGTACCGGTAGCGAACGCAATGACGTCGCTTGCCGAAACGGCACTCCCTCCGGAGTTCGCCTGTTTCGCCATCTGACCGAGCTTTGTCCCTTCAGCCACATACGACTCGAACCCCTTGGTAAATGCAGAGATCTGCTCGATTTCTTTCTCACTAAGCTCATTCTTACGATACGTTTCCAGTTTCTTCCGCACATTTTCGATCTGGCTGACAAAATCCTTTTCTTTTTCATCTATCTTGGCCGGATCCTTGAGCACCATCATGTAAACCAGGTCGAGGCGCATGGCCAGAAAATGGTTTTTCAGGTCCTGCAGCAGAGCCACGTCCTCAAGCCCTTGCATCAATTCACCCTCGGCCTTGTTCATCTTCTGCATGTTCATAAGGCCAACCGAGCCTACGATCACAAGAGCGACACACCCTGCCACCACCAACGCCAATATCTTGTTCCTTACTTTCAGATCTGCCCAGAATCTCATCTGCATCTCCTTTAACGTGACCTCGAGGGGTTACGTTATCAATACTGCGTCAACTCTTTGAAGGATAATAATCCGCCCCATTGCGTATGCATCATATGACCTTATGAAAAACATGCGATAGTTGACTAATCGCCGATTATTACAAACACTTTAGACAAAAATAAGGGTTTCCCTTATTACTATATTCGATAACCCTTATATCGTATTGCAGACAGATAGTTGCAGCACTTTGGCACACATTCATAGATCCGAAAACGACAAGGGGGAGCAGGTTATTGGCCTGCTCCCCCTTGAGGGTGCATCTTCAGTGCTACCGGATATACAATTCAGTTCATAATTCCCGCATCGCGCCGTTTCGTTCCGGAAGCGTCAGA
>MTLC01000178.1_pt2 | contig 128702 bp, 101 predicted proteins | sample 1982451 | NCBI WGS metagenome assembly MTLC01 (sample SAMN05710165, study PRJNA340218) | biofilm metagenome | isolation source: sample SPH anode biofilm adapted to +100 mV | place: USA | collected 2012-02-03
CCTGCCGGTAGGCGCGGGCGACCGTGGCCGGATCGCCGCGGCCGGATGCCTTGAGCGCCTCGAGGACGAAGGGATCCGAGCCAAGCATCGCCAGATTGCGGGAACAGGTAACCGCCAGTGATGCGACGGCAGACGCAAAGGCCGATGCCTCCGCTTCCAGCCGGTTCTCCGCCTCGCGCCTGATCGCCGATCCGGCAAGCGCCGTGTACATGGCCGAGACGACGGCTGCCGGCACCAGCGCCGCGACGAGGAAGAGCGCGAAAATACGCCTGAAGTACCGTGGCCGGGCCATCCGTCTCAGTGCTCTCCCAGGAGGCTCTTCAGCTCCTGAATGTCCTTGACCAGCCTGGTTCTGTCCAGGTTCTGGAAGCGGCGCGGTACCATCTCCTTGCTCGTGCATTCGACGACGGCCACCAGATTCTGCAATTCGATCTCGTGCGGGTAGGCCGGCGGCACGAAGTCCGACATCGTCTCGTCCAGGTCTTCTTTCGTGACAAAGGAGCGCCCGTCCATCGTCGCCTTGAGCTTCGCCCTGATCAGCACCGCCTCGAGATCGGCGCCGGAAAAATCGTGTTTGAAACGCTTGAGCAGCTCGGCGATGGGGAATTTCCTGATTGACAGGTCGAGTTTGCGCACCAGCACTTCATAGAGCGCCTCCTTCTCGGCGTCGTTGTCTGGGTAGAACAGCGCGAGGTGCTCTTCGGCACGGCCCTGGCGTTTCAGGTCTATGGGCAGCAGATCCGGCCGGCAGGTTATCAGGAACCAGATGATGCGGCCGCGATATTCGGTGTTGCCCATGAAGCTCGCCAGCTGGGCAAAGATCCGGTTCGATGTGCCAGAGTCCCCGTCCTGGTCACGGTCACCGAGGAACGCGTCCGCCTCGTCTATCATCACCGCGACCGGTGCCATCGCCTTCAGTATGGTCAGGACCTTCTCGAGGTTCGATTCCGTTACGCCCTGCCACTTTGACCTGAAATTCTTGAACTTGACCATCGGTACGCCGATCTCACCGGCGAAGGCGCTGACCATGAAACTCTTGCCGGTGCCTACCGGTCCGGCTATCAGGTACCCCATCGGCAGCACGTCGAGACGTCCCTGCTTCAGGGCGCGGGCCGCGTGCTTGAACCGCTTCTTCACGAAATCATGGCCAGACACGTATGACAGATCGTGCTCGGTTTCAAGGAACTCGAGGAGTCCCCCGGCCTCTCCTTCTATGATCTCGCGCTTCTTGGCCTTCAGGTAGTCCATCGATATGGGCTTGTCTTCCTGCCAGCTTTCTGCCACGAGGCGGTTCAGGTTGACCAGATTCAGGCCAGACGTGATCGAACCGACCGCGGCGGCCGTCAGGCCCCTGTCGAGCAGCAGCGTACCCTTGCGCTCGAGAAACTCGAGGAACGACGAGCGTATCGCCTCGTCCGGTATGGGGATCTCAACCTTGATGGCCGATGGACTTGCGACGATGCGCGGATTGAGGTCGGAGAGGTTCTCCGACAGCAGGATGATCGACACATCGCCACTGGTGAAGATGGGGTCATGCGACCAGCGATTGATCGTGACGAAGCAGTAGCGGTCGTCCTCATCGAGCTTGGCCACATCGGCGGCGGGCAGGATTGTCTCGGCGTAGTCGATGATCAGCACGATGCGCTTCTTCTGCGGTATGTTGAGCAGGAAATAGCGCTCGAGGGTCCTGAAGGCCTCCGCGGGATCGGCAGACATCAGCTGCTCATCACTGATATCGGGAGAGCGCTCGCGCATCGTGCGCAGGTAATCACGCTGCATCTCCGGCGAGCAGAAGCTGACGCCGCTCGATCTGTCCCAGAATACGATGATGTCCCTGTTGCCGAACAGCACTTCCGACACGTAGTCCTGAATCTTGACGAAGTTGAACTCGCCTTCATGCATCTTGTGCGGCAGGAAATCCCTGATGTTGCCATGCACGAGGTACAGGTTTGCGGTCTTGGAACAGTACTTATATGAGAGTTCCTGCGCCCACGATGGCAGGATCTTGATGAATGGCAGGTTCTTGACTATCAGCTGGTCCTTCATGGCTTCCCTCGCGCGTGAAGTATGTACGATAGTCCATCACACCGGCAAGTCCGTGCTATGGCGCGACCGCGGACTCACATAATGGAGATTCTCCATCTTGCACGGTCCGTCTGCCTATGGTATTATCGTTTCACATTGTAGTTACAAGGAGTCCATATATGGCATACAAGGTAACCGACGCCTGCGTGAATTGCGGTGCGTGTGAGTCCGAGTGTCCCGTCGAGGCGATAAGCGAGAAGAACGGTCTGCGCTGGATAGATCCTGCGAAATGCACCGACTGCGGTTCATGCGCTTCCGTGTGCCCGACCGAGGCCATCATAGCCGGCTGATCCGGTCTGCAGATCAGAAAAAAGCGCCCCATAGCGGGCGCTTTTTTCATTGGTGCGGGGCTTGTGCCTCCGCTCAGTCTTCCCGTTCTATCGGACAGGTCATGCAGCGAGCTCCGCCGCCGCCGCGTGCCAGTTCCACGCCGTCAAACCCTACGGCGACCCGTCTGAATGACAAGGGATCCTCGTTGCCATCCAGGAAGTCTCTGGCCGAGCGTATCTCGAAACCGGCCTGCGACAGGGCCTCGAGCGTGTGTACATTGCATGAGTACATGATGATCTTGCCCGGGGCAAAACTGAACGAATTGGCTCCGGATAGCCACTGCTCGCGTTCCTGTCTGAGCGGATCTGTTCCACCTGTCATGACCGGCTTCAGATCGACGCCGCATGAACGCAACCCCGCAAGGAGGGATTCCACCTCGACAAGCCGTGACTCGGTGCCAGGAGCGGCATCGATCCGTATCGCCCTGGCTCTGCGCGTGCCTAGAATCACCGGTTCATAGATGAGACACGCATCGTTGTCGATGACCGTGAATGCCATATCGAGGTGTATTGTCGCCCGCGCTATGGGCAGCGCTACCGCGAAGATGGTGACCGGCTCGCCGTAGGCGTCGGCTATCGATCGGGCCGCCATGTCGATGGCGTCGGCGCTGGTGCGCTCGGATATGCCGATGACGACGACATCCTTGCGTATCACCTGAAAGTCACCACCCTCGATCGAGAAGCCTTCCCGAACGAGGCTTGGGCCGTCCATCAGGCGTCCGCCGCCGCGATAGTCATGGTGATGCTCGAATACAAAGCGGTTGATCAGGGCCTCGGCACGGCGGACCGGGAAGCGCATCGCCGACGACACGGACCGGTCGCGATAGACCATGGCGGCGTCGCGCATGAAGTACATGTTGGGCAGTGGCAGTATGTCGAAATCCGCGCCACCCATGAACCGGTCCAGCCTGACGTGTCGCGCCGGCAGGCCGGCTATCGACGCCCTGGCGAGCCCGTCGGCGCTCAGGCTGCGCAATTCATCGAGGCGATGCGCGGCCCCGTAATGAGCGGCGAGCATGCCGGCGAATTCATCGCGTGCCGGCTGTCCGGCCAGAGTCTCCGTCAGGAGATCGCGCAGTTCCCTGACTTCGGCAATCTTCGAGAGAAACCCCTTGAGCTCGGCATGTTCACGCCTGACCACCTCGAGCGGGACGATGTCGTTATAGAGTTCCTCCGCCGCGCGGCTTGGTCGCATTGCCTCGACCTCTTCGCCGGGGGTATGCACGATTACTCGACGGAGACGCCCCGTCTCCGAGCGTATGCTCAGCCTCCTGTCCATGTAGCCTCCCTTTGACCGACAGGATAGCAAGATACGCTGGTATCCGCAAGAACGGCGTGGAACCAGGCGATCATCAGCTGCAGCCGGTCGTGCTGCCACAGGTCTCGCACTTCAGGCAGGTGCCGTTGCGGACCAGGGTCAGGTGGCCACAGACGGGGCAGGGGTCACCCTCGTAGCCCTTCATCCGGGCCTTGCGGGAATCGTCCTTGGGCCGCACCGCGGTCATGGGAGATGGCGAGCGGTCGGCGGCTTCCTGGGCCAGGCGCTCGGTTTCCCGCTTCGCCTTGCCATTCTGCATGTTTGTTGCATTCAGATCCTCAGGCTTGACCTGCCCCAGATCGAACCGGTCCTGATAGCTGATGGCCAGATCCCTGAATACGTAGTCGAGCACGCTGGTTGCCATCTTGATGTACTCGTGCCCCTGCACCATGCCATTGGGCTCGAAGCGGCTGAAGGTAAAGGCATCGACGTACTCATCGAGTGGCACTCCATACTGCAGGCCCAGCGACACGGCAATGGCGAACGAGTTGAGGAGGCTGCGGAAGGCGGCGCCTTCCTTGTGCATGTCGAGGAATATCTCGCCAAGACGGCCATCATCATACTCTCCGGTCCGCAGGAACACCGAGTGCCCGCCGATCTTGGCCTTCTGGGTGTAGCCAGAGCGCCGGTTCGGCAGCGAGTGTCTGATACTGGCATAGGTTGCCGGCTGCTCGGGCTGCTGCTGCGTCTCTGCGGCCCTTGGCGCGAGCTGCAGGGCCAACAGCCCCTCGGCCAGCGGGTTGGCTCCCGTCGCGATGGAAGAGAGCGGCTGTGACAGCTTGGAGCCATCGCGGTAGAGGGCGATGGACTTGAGCATGCTCTTCCACGCGGTCATGTAGGCGCCCTTGACGTCATCGAAGCTGGCGGAGTCCGGCATGTTGATGGTCTTCGATATGGCGCCGGTCACGAAGGGCTGGGTGGCCGCCATCATCGCTATGTGGGCCTGCCACGCTATCGATCTGGTTGCGGTCCTGCCAGATGGCGTGGCGGTATCGAAGACGGCATAGTGGGACTTCTTGACGTGCGGTGCGCCTTCGATGCCCATCGAGCCGCAGGCGTACACCTCCGCGGCTTCTATCTCCGGTGCCGAGAATCCCAGATGGGTCAGCAGGTCGAAGTCCGGAGCGCTGCGCACCTCGGCCACGGCGCCGAGCGCATCGTAGGCTTCGGTTCCGAGCGTGAACGGATTGAAGGCAGCGTCAAGGCCCATCGCATCCTTGAGTGCCTTCTCGGCCTTCGCCAGAGCGGCTTCCGGCAGACCCTTCGCCCGCAACGCCTCGAGCGAAACGCCGGGCGCTCCTTCCAGTGTGCCGTGTCCGACCATATAGAGGCGCACGTCTTCGATATCGGCCTCGGAGTAGCCCAGCGCGCGCAGCGCCGGCGGTATGGAGTTGTTGACGATCTTGAAGTACCCGCCTCCGGCAAGCTTCTTGAACTTGACCAGAGCAAAGTCAGGCTCGATGCCGGTGGTATCGCAATCCATCAGGAGGCCAATGGTGCCGGTCGGCGCTATGGCGGTTGTCTGGGCATTGCGGTAGCCATGCTTCTCGCCGACAGCCTGCGCATCATCCCACGCGGCCCGTGCGGCTTCGACGAGCGGCTTGGGGGCCTTGGCGGCGTCGAGGCCATGCGGCAGCACGGTCAGGCCTTCGTACTCCGCCGCCGGCGCGTCGTACGCCGCCCTGCGATGGTTCCTGATGACCCGGAGCATCGCATCGGCATTGGCACCGTAGCGCTTGAACGGCCCGAATTCGGCTGCCATCCGTGCCGATTGCGCGTAGGTCTCGCCGGTCATGATCGCGGAGAGCGCGGCCGCGGTGGCGCGGCCCTCATCGGAATCGTAGGGCAGGCCCATCAGCATCAGGAGGGTGCCCATGTTGGCATAGCCAAGGCCCAGCGTCCGGTAATCGAAGCTGCGGCGCGCGATTTCCCTGGATGGGAATTGTGCCATCGCCACCGATATCTCGAGCGTCAGCGTCCAGATTCTGACCGCGTGCCGGTACGCCTCGGTGTCGAAGCTGCGGTTCGTGTCGTCATAGAACGATGTCAGATTGAGCGATGCCAGATTGCATGCCGTATCATCGAGGAACATGTATTCGGAACAGGGGTTTGATCCACGGATAGCGCCGTCGGCGGGGCAGGTGTGCCATTCGTTGACCGTGGAGTGGAATTGCAGGCCGGGATCGGCGCATTGCCAGGCAGACTTCGCGATGCGGTCCCACAGCGAGCGCGCCTTGACCGTGCGCATCGTCTTGCCGCCGATGCGCATCGTCAGCGCCCAGTCCTTGTTCTTCGCGACCGCCTCCATGAACTCGTTGGTGACGCGCACGGAGTTGTTCGATGACTGGCCGCTGACCGTGTTGTACGCCTCGCCTTCCCAGTTCGCGTCGAATACCGGGCCTTCAACATCGGGATCGCCGTCGGCGATGCGCCTGAGCATCTGATAGACATACGCGCCAGGCACTCCCGAGTCCAGGGCCTCCTTGGCGGCTTCGCGCAGGTGCGGATTGTCATCGAGCGACAGCCGGTCCTCTGCCGGAACATCGGCGCGCGAGGCCGCGTCGCGTATGGCCGTGGTCAGCCGTTTGAGCGCCTTGCTGCCCGTTACGAGGCTGGCAACCTTGTATTCCTCATTGGCCTTCCAGTCGACGAAGGTCTCGATATCGGGGTGGTCTGCATCGAGTATCACCATCTTGGCGGCGCGGCGGGTGGTGCCGCCCGACTTGATGGCGCTCGCCGAACGGTCGGCAATCTTCAGGAACGAGAGCAACCCGCTGGAGACGCCGCCTCCCGACAGGGGTTCCCCCGAACCGCGAATCTTGGAGAAGTTGGACCCGGAACCCGAGCCGTATTTGAACAGCCTGGCTTCGCGTTCGACCAGGTCCATGATGCCGCCATCGTTGACCAGATCGTCTTCTATGTTGAGTATGAAGCAGGCATGAGGCTGGGGACGCTCATAGGCGCTGGTCGACGCGACGACTTCATCGCTTTCGGGATCGACATAGAAATGGCCCTGAGCCGGGCCTTCGAGCTCATAGACCGCGTGCAGGCCTGTGTTGAACCATTGGGGGCTGTTCGGAGCGCCAATCTGATGAGCCAGCATGTAGCAGGTCTCGTCATAGTAGGCCCGCTCATCCTCTTCGGAGTCGAAGTAGCCTGATTTCTTGCCCCACTGCAGCCAGGTATATGCCAGACGATGGAATACCTGTCTCGCATCGTGCTCCGAACCGGCGGTGGGAGAGGAACCCGCCAGCTTGAGTTGCGATGTGGGAACCCATGATTTCCAGGCATCGGCCTTGCCCTCCGGTACCCCGGCCTTGCGGAAATATTTCTGTGCGATGATATCGGTCGCGATCTGGCTCCAGAAGGAGGGGACGATCACGCCATCCATTCTGAAGACGGCACGGCCATCGGGGTTGCGTATTTCCGATACCCGCCGCTCCCACTGTATGCCTTCGTACGGACCGGAACCGGCCTTGGTGAATCGTCGTGTTATTTTCATCTGTCCCTCCCCTATCGTACCCGATAGCATACCACTGATTGTATGAAATTGAAAAGCCCCTGCCATATAATGTGGTATGCGAGATAGCTAACGAGAGCGTCCGGTGGGGCCGATATTCAGTATGAATATGGAAACACTAGCGATCATCAACGCGATTGGCCTTACTGAGTACGCCACGCGTCCGTTTGCCGATGGCACCAGCGCCTTCGATCGAGTGCTGGCTGCCGCCCGGTCGTCGGCGGCGACAACCATGGTCCTGGCATCCACCGATGTCCGGTGCGCGGATGCCACCCAGGTGCTGGTCAAGGAGCATTGGACCATGCACGCCGTGCTGTCCGAAATGGCCACGGCATGTGCAGGGCTGCCGGCAGTCGACTCGGTCCTGTATATGCACGGAGACGCGCCGTTCATCGATGTGGAGCTATCCAGCACGCTGCTGGAGCTGCACCGGCGGTACCGTGCGGAGTATACCTTCGCCGACGGCTATCCGCCGGGCTTCGCCGCCGAGGTGCTCGCAGCGCGTTCGCTGGCAAACCTGGCCGCGCTCGCTGCACGCCACGATGCGGAGCCATCGAGGGAAGGCCTCTTCTCGGTCATCCAGAAGGACATCAATACCTACGACATAGAGACACACCTGGCGCCGGTTGACCTGCGCGGCTATCGATTTTCACCGGTCTGCGACACCAGGCGCAACTTCATGGCAGCCCAGCGGCTCTGGTCGCTCGGCTGTCGCAGCGCGGCCGACGTGACGAGTCTCCTGCCGGCCCATCCGGAACTGCTCCGGACGCTGCCTGCCTTCATGTGGGTCCAGATCACCGATGGCTGTCCCCAGGCGTGCTCGTACTGCCCGTATCCGGGCATGGTCGGTGATCCGACCCGGCTGCATGGTTTCATGCCGGTAGATCGCTTCGGCGCGCTGATGGCCGAGGCCGAGGAGCTCTGTGACGATCTGGTCGTCGATGTCTCACTCTGGGGAGAACCTTCGAGGCATCCCGACTTCAGGGGAATGGCTGAGGCCGTGCTCGCTCATCCGCACTTCACCCTGCTTGTCGAGACGAGCGGCCTGGGATGGAAGCCGGGACTGGCGGAATCGGTGGCGGTGGCCGGTGGCGACCGCATCCAGTGGATCGTATCGCTCGATACGAACGAACCCGAGACCTATCGATCGCTGCGCGGCGACGGGCTCGGCGAGGCCACCGCATTTGCGGAGCGCATGATCCTTGCCGCGCCAGGGCATGTCCATGTCCAGGCCGTCAGAATGCAGGAAAACGAGTCTGGCCTCGAGAATTTCTATAGGACCTGGAAGAAACTGACCGACAAGGTGATCATCCAGAAATACGACTCGTTCGCCGGTTGTCTGGCCGACCGGACTGTCGCCGACCTCTCACCGCTGGAGCGCCTTCCGTGCAGACATCTGGCCCGCGACCTGGCCGTGCTGGTTGACGGGAGCGTGCCACCGTGCAAGCATGCCCTGGTGGCCGCAGGCGGTGCATCCGGCTATGCGCGCATCGTCGGCAACGTATTCGCCCAGGGGCTGGCTGCCGCGTGGAACGGCATGGATGACTGGTATCGGGACCATGTTGCCGAACGCTATCCCGATCCCTGCGGACGCTGTGATGAATACCATACCTTTAACGCTTGACGCCTACCGGCCCACCTACACCGTGCTCGGTGGTGGTCGGGGCTCGGCCTGCGCCGAAGGGTTTCCCGTATCGATACTCCTGCTCAACCGCGGACCACGGCTGTTCCGCTCGTCGCTGATACAGGACCTGGTCAAGGTGGGCTTCGACTCGATCGTCTCCGTGGAGGGCGCCTCCGATTCGCCTGAACTCGAAGGCATCGCCGCCCGCTTCCCGCAGGTGCGGTTCGTCTGCCTGCAGGAGGAGTCCAATCTTGGCGTGCGCATCAATATCGGCATGCGTGAGTCGTGCGCACCCTATGTACTGGTCCTGTGGAACGACATGCGGCTCGCGACCAGCGCGCTGTCCAGCAGGTTCTTCGACAAGGTCACGGAGCTCGATGCGGCCTGCCTCGTGCCGACCCTCGGCGATGCGACCGGATCAATCGTTCCATCGATAGGCAATCCTGCCCAATCGCGAACAGCCTTCAGGATCGTGCCGCTGCAGCCGCGAAGGGATGCGGAGAAGAGCCTGTATCCATTCGACGCCTGCGGCATCTATGCTCGGGAACGCTTTACCATGCTTGGCGGGTACGACTGGACGATAGGCAATTCCTACTGGCAGAAGATCGACTTCGGCATGCGCGCCTGGCTCTGGGGTGAGACCATCCAGTACGCGCAGGCGCTCAGGCTCAACTACGATGGGGCTCCTCCTGTCGATGACACGACACCCGATGCCGACTACGGGCGCTTCTGGCTGAAGAACCTGGCGCCGGTCTATCGTGGCGATCACGCGGCCTTGCCCGGATCCCGTTTTCTCGAGTACCTGGTGCGATCGCGAAAGGGGCCAAAGACGGCCCTTGACGAGTTCAAGGCGGCGCGCGCCTGGGTTGCCGCCTCCTCGTACCGGTTCAAGCAGGATGCCGCGCGGCTGACAGACCTGTGGGATCCCCTGTCATGAGCGGAGCCCTGGCAACCGGTGTGGTAGTGCAGATGCGGCTTGATTCCAGCCGGCTTCCGGCCAAGGCGCTGCTGCCGCTGGCCGGTACGACGCTGGCCGGGGCTGTGCTGCGGCGGCTGCGCGGCATCAGGGCGGACGCGTATGTGCTGGCCACCGATGCTGCGGGAGCGGACGCGCTCGGCGCCGTCGCCGAGACGTTCGGGTTCTCGATTTTCGCGGGACCCAAGAATGATGTCCTGGCCCGGTATGTACAGGCGGCCGCGGCTTTCGGCCTCGATCGAGTGGTCAGGGCCACCGGCGACAATCCATTCGTGTCGGTTCCTCTCGCCGAACTGGCGCTTGACGAGTCCGATGCGAAAGGCGCCGATTATGTCGGCCTTGTTGACATGCCTGTCGGCATGGGCGTCGAGGTCGTCAGGGTCTCCGCGCTCGCGAGCGCCGCCCGGTCCGCCACGAGTGATTTCGACCGCGAGCATGTCTGTCCGTACCTGTACGGGCATCCCGACGAATTCTGCATCCGCAGGCCAGCCTGCCCGGACAGCTACCGGAATCCACGGGCTCGCGTGACGATAGACACCAGGTCCGACTATGACCGCGCCTTGGCGATAGTCGCGGCGCTGGGTGATGAGCCATCGGATGATGCCATCCTGTCGTGGCTCCGGAATGAACGAAAGGATGGCTGAACTGCATGGTTGATCTGTTACTCGTGCCATCGGTGCGCCGCGGCAATGGCTCCGGTCATCTGGTCAGATGCTTCAATCTCGCCAGCTGCATTGGATCTTCGGCCGCCATCTATCTGCCTGAGGATCCCGAGCCCGGCTCATGGAGTGCCGATGAATTGCGCCTCGCCTATCCGCGTGAGATGGGGCAGGTCAGGGTCATAGGCGATCTGGCGCCTGGAGCCCAGTTCAGGCTGGTCGTGCTTGACAACAGGGCAACCGAACCGGACGACCTCGAGCGTTGGTCATCGCGGGGCACGGTGGTAGCCATCGATGAAGGAGGACCGGCGCGCGAATCGATGTCCTATCTGGTGGATGTCCTGCCGCGGCACCCACGGCGCGCCCGACTCCAGCTGTCGGCCAACATCGCGTCGCTGGGTTTCCTGTCGCTGCCTCAGGCGCGCCGCGATGCCCCATCGGCGATCAGACGTGTGCTCGTCAGCTTTGGCGGTGAGGATCCCGCGGGGCTGACTGACAGCTTCCTCGCGATGGCAATTGGCGGTGGTTTCCTGCCGCCCGAGAGCATCACCGTGGTCAGTGGCGCCCTGTCGCGCGCGGTGACCACGTACCCCGCGGTAACGGCCATCGGTCCAGTCCAGGACCTCAAGGAAATGCTCAGGTCATACGATCTCGTCGTGACGCAGTTCGGGCTCACCGCCTTCGAGGCCGCGTGGGCCGGCTGTGCCGTCCTGCTTCTCAACCCCGCGCGTGAGCACGAAGACCTTTCGAAGGCCGCCGGCTTCATGAGCCTTGGCATCGGCACCCCAGGCATCGCGACGCTGCGGCGCGCGCTCGCCGATGTTCCGGCACTGGTCGATGCATCGAGGAAGGCTGCTCCGACCGAGCGGCTCGACCTCGCCGCGCGGCTCTCGTCACTTGCGCCACGGCACGCAGGGCCATGCCCGATCTGTGGCTCCGCCGACGGTATCGCGCTGTACCGCACCGAACGCAAGAGCTATTTTCGATGCCAGCGCTGCGGGATGCTGCGGATGGCCTTCTTCGCCCCCCGGACTGATCACTACGGCAACCGTTCGTACTTCTTCGAGGAGTACCAGGCGCAGTATGGACGTACCTATATTGATGACATGCCAGCGATCAGGGCCATGGGCGCCCGGAGGCTGGCCGTGATCGAGTCACTGCTTGGGGGTGGCCACGAAGGCGAGAGCCTGCTCGATGTCGGATGTGCCTACGGAGCCTTCCTCTCGGAAGCCCAGGCCCGCGGATGGAGCGCCGTCGGGTCGGACGTCGCCGTCGATGCGGTAGCCTATGTCAAATCGAACTTCAATATCCCCGCGTTCGTTGCCGATTTCGCCGCGCCAGGTGCGGATGGACTCTATCCCCGTGCTCTGACGTGCCTGACCATGTGGTATGTCATAGAACACTTCGATGCGCTGGCCCGCGTGCTGCGGCGCGTCGCCTCGCTCTTGAAGCCGGGCGGCGTGTTTGCGTTTTCGACACCGTCATCCGCAGGAATCTCGGCAAGAAAGGATCTTGCCGCCTTTCTGGAGCGCTCGCCCGATGATCATTTCACCGTGTGGAGCCCCGAGACGGCTCCGGGCATTCTCAAGCGTTTCGGTTTCAGGGTACAACATATGGTAATTACGGGACATCATCCCGAGCGCTTCCCGTGGGTGCCAGCCACGGGAGGAAAGCTTCGCCGTGGCGTCGCGTCGCTGGCCTCCAGAACCTTCGGGCTGGGGGATACCTTCGAGTGCTACGCCGTGCTGGATGCAACGATGCCGTCGGTCCCGGACTGACGGGGTGTGGGGTGCCATGAAATCGATACTGATACTGGGCGGCGGCGTCATGCAGGGGCCGGCAATACGAATTGCCAGACGGAAGGGCTATACGGTTCACGTGGCCGATGGCAATCCGGACGCCATCCACGCCGGTGCCGCCGACAAGTTCCATCATATTGACCTCAAGGACAAGGAGGCGCTTGCGGCGGCGGCCGCGCGGATCGATGGACTGGCCGGCGTGTTTACGGCTGGCACCGACTTTTCGGCTTCGGTCGCATGGGTGGCCAACAGTCTGGGGCTGCCAGGCATTCCGTACGACGTCGCGCTGGACGCGTCGGACAAGGCTCGCATGCGTGCCAGGCTTTCGGCGGCGGGGGTCCCGGTGCCGGCCTTCGCGTACGGGAGCCTGGCGGACGATCCCGTTGCCCTTGCGGGCCGCGTTGCTCCACTGCCGCTCGTCGTCAAGCCGGTAGACAACATGGGTGCGCGGGGATGCCGTCTTGCCCGCTCTGAGTCCGAGTTGCGCGAGGCCTGGGCCGATGCCGTAACCAATTCCAGGACCGGGCGTGCCATCATCGAAGCCTACCTCGATGGTCCGGAGTTCAGCATCGACGCAGTCGTGCATGATGGCCGCATCATGCTGCGTGGCATCGCCGACCGCATCATTACCTTCAAGCCCTTCTTCGTCGAAATGGGACACACGATGCCCACGGCCTATGGGTCCGATGTTGTCGACGAGGTCGTCTCCGTCTTCAGGGCCGGCGTCGAGGCGCTTGGCATACGGACGGGCGCCGCCAAGGGGGACATCAAGTATACCCGACAGGGAGCCTTCGTCGGCGAGATAGCGGCGCGGCTATCGGGTGGCTACATGTCAGGCTGGACCTATCCCTATTCCAGCGGAGTCGAGGTCACCGCCGAGGCCATGGATATTGCCTGCGGTATCGCAAGCGATTTGCATGATGCGGCGCATGCGTATGTCTGCGCCGAGCGGGCGTGGATTTCGATCCCCGGCCGCGTCGCATCGGTCGCAGGGCTCGACGCCGCCGAACGGGAAGATCATGTCCGCAACCTGTTTCCCCGTGCGGCAGCGGGCGATCGCGTCGTGTTTCCATGCAACAATGTGGAGAAGTGCGGCAACGCCATAGCCGTCTCGCCGAGCCGTCTGGAGGCGGAACGGGCGGCAGAGTCGGCAGCCCGGTCGGTGCTGTTGCGCCTGGCGCCCGGCGATGGCGCGACCGAAGCCTTTCTGCACGGTGAAGGCCGCGTTGTCGGTCCCGATGGCTCGGTCTGGCCGCCCGAGGCCTACGATGGTCTGTCAGCGATGACGCGAGCGGAGATAGCCTCGATGCCCGCGATGCTCAGGTCGGGTGCCCCGACTGTGGGCCCCGACGGGGCTCGCTCCCTGACCGCATCGATCGCTCCGCTCCGCGACCTCGATCTGGAACGGGCGGTCGACTGGCAGGGACGCACATTGCGCCAGACGATCGATGCGGTGGCCAGATTGACCGGCGCGACTCTGGGTCTGGAGGCCGATATCGTGTTCGGCTCGGCCTTCTGGCATGCCGTGATCGCCGGCGGGTATCAGGCCGGAGCCTGGATGGTCGACACGACCCGCGCCAGGCTCGAGGGTACGCTGACATGAACCGGGCGTTCGTGACTGCCCTGTCGGTGCTGCTTGCGCTGGCAGGCCCTGCGTTTGGCCAGACCTCGACGCCGGCAGCGGCCCTGTCCGACCTCGGCACGGCTGCCGCCGGATGGAAGGCAAGCCTTGCCTTCGATCCAGTGACCGGCACGGGCCATATCCTGCGCGGCGTCGATCTGGTCAGATTCAAGACCGGCTTCCCTGTCTTCGCCACCGGTTCCGGGCAGGCGCTGCACGCCCCGGCCATCGTGATGGGCGCGACGGGCCTATCCATACGCCAGGATACGCTCCAGGCCATCGGGGCCTGGTTTGCCGCGCGTGACGCCGATCGAGCCTCCCACTTCAAGATAGCGGCCATCCTGATCGATCCAGGACACGGAGGCAAGGATTCCGGAGCCATAGGCGAATTCGGATCCGGCAAGGACCGCCTGCGCGTCGTTGAAAAGGATGTCGTGCTTTCGATCGGCAATGATGTATATGCCCGGCTGCAGGCACGCTGGCCCGACAAGCGCATCCTGATAACGCGGAGCGGCGACACGTACCCAACGCTGGATGCCAGGGTCGACATGGCCAACTCGATGGAACTCGGCGTCAACGAGGCCATCATCTATGTATCCATTCATGCCAATGCCTCGTTCAACAAGAATGCCAGCGGATTCGAAGTATGGTACCTCAGTCCCGAGTACCGCAGGACCGTCGTCGACACCAAGAAGGCCGAGGGCGTCGACAAGCAGGTTGTTCCCATACTCAACTCGATGCTCGAAGAGGAATATACGACCGAGAGCGTTTTTCTGGCCAAGACGGTGCTGGGAGGGGTCAAGCGAAGCGTCGGGGACGTGTCGGTCGATCGTGGCATCCGCGAGGAAGAATGGTTTGTCGTCAGGAATGCAAGGATGCCATCCGTGCTCGTCGAGGTGGGGTTCGTGACCAATGAAGGCGAGGCCCGGCTGCTTTCCGACCCCGCGCACTTGCGCAAGCTCGGTGACGGCATCTATAATGGAATTGTTGATTTTGTCGAATATTTCGAGAACAGAAAGGGACCCGATTCGCCGTGAAGCCTTCGTTTTCCGAGATAGCAGCCACCTCGCTCGACATCCTGAATACGGCCCTCAAGCCCAGGAATCTGTGGCCGGGCCTCTTCGTGATAGCCCTGCTTTTCAGTGGACTCATGTCGCTTTCCGTTCCATTTCGAAGGAGCGCCGTACTGTGGTTTCCTGACTCGCGCTCGGCCGATGGCAGCAAGATGCGGCCAGAGTTGCGCTCCGTGTATCCACGTTCCGACAAGGCCATGGAGGCCGCGGATCTGGTCAACGAGATGTTTCTCGGGCCGACAAACCCGAAATCCGCGCCGATAGCCGTGCCAGAGGCGCGTGTGCAATCGGCCATCAGGGGCGGCAAGACGCTCTATATCGACATTGCCGATACCTTCCTGTTCGGACGCCTGAATGAGGCTGGCATCCATGCCGAACCCGTGTTGCAGCCGCGGCAGGTACTGTCCTATCTGGAGCGGACGCTGCACTGGAATTACCCGTCCATGAAGCTGGTTCTGACCATTGATGGCTTCGAGCCATCCTGGACAAGCGCGAATGGCACAATTGATGCCAAAAAGAAATAAAATAATTGACAAAGGGTATGGCTTGACTATAATCAAAGCAAATTGGGCAAAACTGTTACGCGCACTATGGAAAGGAGCATTTGAATGAGAAGGCCGTTATCATTGATCGTCGCTGCCTTGCTTTTCGCGAGCGCCGCGGTCGTCTTCGCGGATGAAGCCGTCCTGATAGACTTTTCCCTCCTCGGAGCGGACATTATCGAGGACCCGGTTGCCAAGGGTGTCATGACCCAGAACCGCGCTTCGATGATGGATTTCTCGACCGTTGCCGGCGCAAGCTACACGGAAGAGCAGAAGAAGCAGATGGCTGTTTCACTCGCCATCCCGAACTGGGACGTCGTCCTGGCTTCGTCATCGCGCACCAATGAGCGCCAGTCGCTCTCCTATACCCGCGAGGCCACGATCTCCAAGGATGCCAAGCAGTTCGCCGGAGCCAAGGTGCTCGGTGTTCGCGTCAGCTTCCCCCTGGAGCCGTTCAATTCATGGGCGCGCATAGAGCCCCCGTTCGAAGTGCCGGCTTTCGAGCCCAAGGCCGATATCGACGATAGCGGCAAGATCGTTCCGAAGACCGATCAGCAGGGTTCCGACCCTGTGAACGCTCGGCTGTCCCGCTTTGAAGGCAGCTACAATGCCGATACCAAGATTACCACCGCCCTCGGTGTTGTGAAGAACGTCGGCGTCATCAAGTCAGTCGCGGTCAACGTCAAGGGATTGAATTTCCCGCAGGGTCTGTCGCTGATCCTCAAGGACAATGATGGCAACGAGCGCGTCGTGTTCATGGGCTACCTGAATTTCGACGGCTGGCGCGAGCTGCGCTGGGACAATCCCCAGTACATCTCCGACGTTCGCAATCGCGAGCTCAGGGTTGATCCGCTCTATCCAAGGTCATCACCGTTTGTGAAATTCGCCGGCATCCTGATCAGCAGGGACGCGGACATGGTCGGTGGCGATTTCGTGACCTACATCAAGGATGTCAAGATCCTGTATGACAAGGCAGTTCTGGAGCCCGTGCGTGACATCGATGACGAGGCCATCTGGGGCATCGTCGGTCAGAAAGAAGATGACCGCAAGCGCCTCGAGAGCCTGAGGTTTGGCTCTTCGCAGGTTCTGCGCTATATCGAGAAGCTGAAGCAGGAAACCAAGAGCGATTTCACCGGAGCTACCAAGTAACACGTAGAGCGCGATAGGATATAGTGGGCCGTCCCGTTGGGGCGGCCTTTTTTGTTGCGCGGGCGCACGTTCGGGCGTATGGTAGAGCAATGGAATCCACTGAACCATTACCGAGTCGCGCCGCCCTGGAGAAGGCATACAAGGCCAACCTGCCTGTCCTGGAGCGGCTGCTGGGGCAACTGATGGCGCGCATTCAGGGTAGTCTGGATGAGGCAGGACTGTTTCCGGCCTATAAGCATAGAATCAAGTCGTTTCCAAGCTATTTTACCAAGAAACTCAAGTACCTGCGTGAATCGATGCAGAATCATGCAGTCGCGGCCCCCATAACCGACATATTGGCGGTCCGGATCATCTGCCCATTCATTGGCGATCTGAAGCGGGTGGAAGAGGCACTCGATGGAGCCTTCTCCGTAAAGGAGGTGGAACGCAAGGGAGCCGATCGGTCGTTCAAGGAGTTCGGGTACGAATCGACGCACCTGCTGCTCGATATTCCACCCGATATTCTTGGTGCCGATACGCTGATAGAGCCGGCCGTCTGTGAGGTTCAGATTCGTACCATCCTGCAGGATGCCTGGGCGGAGGTCGAACACGAACTGGTCTACAAGGCCGAGTTCACTCCCTTTGACGAACCGATGAAGCGGAAGCTGGCGGCCTTGAACGCCAATCTGACGCTTTCGGACATGCTGTTTCAGGAGATTCGCGACTATCAGCATCAGTTGACCAACGAGCTGGCCAAGCGGCGTGTGGCCTTCTTCCGCAAGATAGAGGAGACCATCGACCAGGACCTCTACGCGGGCATCAAGGACAGCCATCGGACGACAGCTCCCGTGCCGAAGCAACCATCCTGGATGGGGCCCTGGAAATCGATCGATGATCTGTTGCTCGAGGCCTTGAATGCGCACAACCGCACCGAGTATGTGCGTGCCATCGATGTCTACTCACACATCCTGGCGATGGATCCGAAGCCGGAATTGCGTGCCCTGATATTCAAGCACCGGGGCATGGCCTACTTCGCCGAGAGCCGTTATGACGAGGCGCTTGAAGACTTTACCAAGACACTCGAGCTCGATGATCAATGTTACAAGGCGGCGTACTATCGCGGGGTCGTGCAGAGCGTCAAGCAGAACTATTCAGGTGCCATCGAGGATTTCGACCGCGCCATAGCCATTCACCCGTACCACTTCTACTCGACATACAGGCGCGCCCAGGCCTATTTCCATCTGGAAGATTATCCGAAGGCAATGGCAGACTGCGATGCTGCGCTCGACCTGGAACCGGACAACGAGTCTTTGAAAAAGCTCAGGAATATGGTCATAAAGAAGTTGAAGATGTGATGCGGAACATGGTGACGAGTACATCCCCTGGGAGAATTGAACTCCCGTTGCCGGGATGAAAACCCGGTGTCCTAACCACTAGACGAAGGGGACAAATCAAAGTGCAGAGAGAAGATACATGACAAGGCCATCGCGTGTCAATATGGACCGGGACTCGACTCACAACCTTGAAATCGGCCGCCATTGACGATAGATTGTATTGATCATTGCTATAGTTGGAGGGTTTATGCGTTTACGAACCATGTTGATCGCCCTGGTTCTGGTGGTTGCGGTCGCCGTACCGATGACCTTCGCAACGGGAGTCGGCGCTGCGTTTGCGCTGCCTGTTGGAGAAGGTCTGCCAGGCAGCGGTGTGATGCTGTCCCTGAAGGTATCCCAGATTCCATTCCTGATGGGTTTTGGTTTCTCGATTGGCCAGAATACTTCGTCGTTCGGGTTTACCGGCGACTGGTGGATGGCCAACAACAATCTATTCTCGTTCGTGAACTACTACCTCGGGCCGGGGTTCTATCTGGGCTATGCGAACTCGCTGATGGTAGGCGGCCGCTTCCCGTTCGGTCTCAACATGTTCCCGATCAAGCCATTGGAGCTCTTTCTTGAGATAGCGCCGACGCTGACCATCGGTCTGGGCGATCCAATCCAGTTCCCGATCTTCGGCGTACAGGGAGCCTTTGGCGCACGATTCTGGTTCTGATACCGGGCGTCTCGGGGTCATGGTCAAATTGATGGCCGGACCTCTGGACGAAATATATAGAAAAGACTATATTTATACCAACGCGAAGCAGCGGCGAGTCAGTATGGCTCGCCGCACTATATATGGGAGGATCATGATGGCTGAACATCTGACGCTGGAGGCTTTCAAGCAGAAGGTCTTTGACTACGAGAACGAAAAGGAATGGAAGTATCGAGGCGAGTTGCCTGCCATCATCGATTTCTATGCCGATTGGTGTGGGCCATGCAAGATGGTCGCGCCCGTGCTCGAGAAGCTGGCCGCCAAATATGACGGCAAGCTGTCGATCTACAAGGTGGATACCGAAGCGGAGCAGGAGCTTGCGGGCATGTTCGGCATCCAGAGCATCCCCACGATACTGTTTATCCCCAAGGAAGGCCAGCCGCGCGTATCGATGGGTGCGATGCCGGAGAAGGAATTCGAGCGTATCATCGGGGACGTGCTTCTGCCTGCGGTGGTGTAAACGAGAAGGGGAGGGTGATGGTCTGCATGGCTCGTACCGCGTCGGTCACGATATCGACGAGACCCGTGCGATCAAAGGCCTCCCGTTCTGCGCTGAATTGCGCCTTGAGAACCGGATGCTTGGGCGCGAACAGCACGCAACAGTCTTCGTAGGGGAGTATTGACAGTTCGTATGTCCCGATCGTCCGGGCCGTGCGGATGGTATCCTCTTTGTCGGTTCCGACCAGAGGGCGCAGCACGGGGTAGCTTGTATACGATTCGGTGAAGCGCATGTTCTCCGCTGTCTGGCTCGCCACCTGTCCCAGACTCTCGCCGGTGACGAGGGCGTTCAGGCCCCTTGAACGCGCCACCATGTCGGCAGCCAGCATCATGCAGGCTCGCAGGTACAGCGTCGATCTGTCGGCTGGCGCATCCTTCCTGATCTTGAGCTGCACTTCGGTGAACTGCATCGTATGCAATACCATGCCGCCCGAAAAGGTGGCAAGGTTCGCGGCAAGATCACGGACCTTCTCCCAGGCCTGTTGGGATGTATAGGGGTGCGAGTGAAAGTACAGGGACTCGAGCGAGAGTCCTCTGGACAGCATCCTGAAACCGGCGACCGGTGAGTCTATGCCTCCCGACAGCAGGAGCAGCCCCCTGCCGCCCGATCCGACCGGCAGGCCCCTGACCCCGGTGGAACCATCGCCGTAGATGTAGGCCTTCTCACGGATCTCCACGGAAATGGTTATGTCGGGCTTGTGTACATCGACATGGATTTCGGGGTGGGCCTCGACCAGCGCCGATCCGAGTGCCCGTGCAATGCCATAGGAATCGAGTTCGAAGCTCTTGTCCGAGCGTCGCGCCTCGATCTTGAAGGTGCCCGCCCCCCGTGCAATGGCCGGCTCGAGCACCTGGAGTGCGGCCTCGGTAATCGACCGCATGTCCTTTGCCGCCCTGAGCGAGCGCGCCCAGGCATTGATGCCTGGCGTTCTCGACAGGGCAAACTCGGCCTGTGCGGCACATGAGCCATCGAGCTTCAGATAGAACCGGCCTTCGCGGGACGACAGGCGATGCTCGATGGTGTTCAGTCTGCGCGTCAGATCCTGGCGCAGAAAGCGCTCGAATTCGGCACGGTTGCCTTCCTTCAGGCGGATTTCGCCGATCTTAATCAGATAGAGGGTGTCCAGCACCGGTGCCGCTCCTTGTCGTGGGTCATCAGAGTCCATAGCGCGCGTATGCGGCACGGGCAGCCTCGAGGAAGGCCTTGATGTCTTCGTCGGTCGTCGATCTGCCCGTCGATACGCGTATCGACGCGAACGACAGCGCGGGCGCGACTCCCATCGCATCAAGTACGCGTCGTTCCTTCTTTGAACCGGAACAGGCCGCCCCGGTTGATACCGCGATGCCGGCCTCGTCGAGCAGGCGCTGCATGGTCTCGCCGCCGAGTCCAGGAAAGGCGACGCTGACTATGTACGGGCTGTAGCGAGTGTCACCGGGGCGTCGGCCATCGGGCACCACGCGGGCACCGGGAATCGATGCGATGCCATCGATGAGCAGACTTTCGAGGCGTCGCGCACGGCCGACGGTTTCGTCGAACGTCGAGGCGGCGCGCATGGCGGCCCGGGCGAAGGCCCATGCTCCCGGTGTATTCTGGGTGCCTGGCCGCATGCCTGATTCCTGGCCACCTCCACGCGACAGCGGAGCGATGGGCCCGCGCAGGTACAGGGCGCCACATCCGCGGGGGCCGCCCAGCTTGTGCGCGCTGAAGGCCGCGCCATCGACCCCCCAGGCCTCGACATCGACAGGAATCTTGCCCAGAGCCTGTACGGCATCGCAGTGGATGAAGGGCTGCCGGCGGCACTGCGCGGCTGCCTGACGAACCGCGTCGACGATGGCCTTGATCGGCTGAATCGCGCCCGTTTCGTTGTTGACGGCCATGACCGCAACCAGCGCGGTATCGGGGCGTATCGCAGCCGCGACGGCGGCCGGATCGATGAAACCATCGCGGTCAGGCTTGACAAGGACGACTGCCGTGCCAAGGCCCTTGAGTACCCTGGCCTGCTCGTAGAGTGCTGCGTGTTCAATGGCGCTGATCACTATCGATTTGGGCGTGGCGGTGGTCATCGTGGAGAGTGCCACGATCGTGTCGGATTCCGTTCCGCCGGATGTGAACAGAACGCGGCCGGGTATGGTGCCGATGACCGTGGCGAGGTCAGCCCTGGCCGCTTCGAGCAATTCGCGGGCGGCGGCACCGGCCCTGTGCTGGCTCGATGGATTGCCGAATATTGTAGCGGCGTGCATCGTTGCCTGTTCGAGTATGTCCGCGTAAGGCGGGGCGGTCGCCGCCCAGTCAAGATAGCGAGGTTCCATCAATGGTCTGCTGCGATCATTGATTGCGTCTGTCCGGAATTCCCCCGGGAACACCACCAGCAGCGGAGAAGCCATTCCGCAGATACAGGGCGCAATAGCAGTGTCCGAATTCTTCGACATCGGGCCGAGCGTAGACACAAGGACAGACCAGGTTGGCGTCAGCCTCGCGGGAGCCATCGGAATCCCGGCATGGGCAGAGGAAGTACCCATAGCGGTTCCAGTTGACCGTGAGCCCCTCAAGGAGGCTCTGTGTAAACTCCTGGTCGGGATTGAGTTCCCAGCCCTGCTTGGCCGCAACCATCGTCGCGAAACGCCTGGTATCTTCCAGTGACTTCTCGCTCATCGTCATACCCCCAGCGTCAGTTTCCAGTCCGCCTCGATGAAGCCGACGAGGTATTTGTTCCCATCGACGGTCGCGAACGGGAAGGCTATGTCTACCTTGTACTTTTCCTTGAGTTCGCGCTTGATCTCGTTCTTGGTGTCGATCGGAATGGTGTCGACGTGGATGTATCGATAAGAAAGACCGTTGTTCTGCAGGAAGGTCATCGCGCGCTTGCAGAAGCCACAGGTCGAAAGAGCGTATACGGTAATGCCCGGGCCCTTCTTTGTGCCCGCGACCTCGATGTATGACAATGAATCGAGTATCATCATGTTCCTCCGGCTATCATAATAAACAAGCCTGCTGGTTTTTGCAATTCATGCGAGCCAGGCGCGCGCGTACGCGTCGGCATCGAACCTTCGGCGCAATCCAGCCGCGACCATCGATCTGACGGTACCGAAGACCGGGCGGCGCGGCCATGGCCGGTCATGCAGGCCAAAGCACCAGGCGACACCGGCCCAGCCGTTTGGGTCGCGGCCGTCGATCGCATAGCGGTCGTTCAGCCAGAGTGCCGTGGCGAATGCTTCGCGTGGGTTGGCGCTCCAGGCCAGTATCATCTTGCCCCAATACATGCGCATGTAGTTGTGTATCGTCCCGGTCCTGATCAATTGCGTCTGCGCCGCGTTCCAGTAGGGGTCGTGCGTCGCGGCGGCCTCGAACATGGCACGAGAGTAGACAAATGGACGTCTATCGGCCGCCGCCGACTCAAGCGTCACCCGGGCCCACGCTGGCAAGCCACTCCAGCCATCGTAGTCGAACGGCCGGTACCGAACGAAGTTGCGGCACAGCTCGCGCCTTGTAACGAGCTGTTCGGCGAAGGCTGGATACCCGGGCCCGCCGTGAAGGCGGGCCGCCCTCAGTATGGCCAGCGGCGATATCTGGCCAAAGTGCAGGTAGGGAGAAAGGCCGCTGGTGCCATCCTTCAGGGGATTGTTGCGGTCGGCATCGTAGGAGTCAAGCCGTTCATCGATGAAGCGGTCGAGCGCGACATGAGCGGCGTCGGCGCCGGGCGCTGTCCGTATCACCTGCGTGGGCGACAGGTCACCATCATAGGCAGGCCGGATCGGGCCATTACAGGATTCGAAGAGTCCATCGTCCGTGGCCAGATCGATGTGGTCGCCGGCATGCGCAGGCTCCGGCATGCCCAAGCGCCGAATCGCGGCATAGAATGCAAGGGCACCGGATGTTCTGGTTCTGAAGGTGCGCGCCGACCATTCCTGCTTGGGGCTTGCTGCGCTTTCGGGGATGACCGATTCTCCATCTACCTCGACGACCGCGATCGGCAGTGAGCCGGCGACGTCCCGCTTCGCCTGTACCGCGACACGGGCTGGCGTTCTGTCGCAGACGAGCAGCGCCGCGTTCCGGGCGGCCCGGGCCACGAGCCGCGGTGGCTGGCCGCGCTGCATGGCGAAGGCTATGCCGGCACGACGAAGATCGTGCGCCACCTGTCTGAGTCCGGTCAGCATCCATCGGTAGTGAACTGCCGTGGCTGCAGGGTAGTCGGCAACGACGAACAGGACGGCCAGTGGCAGACCGAGCCTGTTGGCCTCGTCGCAGGCATACCAGAGTGCCGGGTTGTCTTCCGTCCGCTGGGCCGCCTGCATCCAGTACAGCACGTACGATGCGGTGCGGGCGATGGGCTTGTCGTTCAGGGCTGCTATGCGTTCCGGTTCGACCATGAGTCCAGTATATCCGCGCGGCCCGCTCGCGGCCAGCGATCGCGGCTAGCGCTCGCGTCCGCCATCATTGAACAAGGCCATGGTTTCGGGGTACAGTACCGCCATGCACGACATCGCCCAGACCCGCAATTTTTGCATCATTGCGCACATCGACCATGGAAAATCCACGCTGGCCGACCGGTTCATCGAGCGCGCCAAGATCATCGATGCCCGGAAGTTGCAGGCGCAGATGCTTGATAACATGGACATTGAACGGGAGCGGGGCATCACCATCAAGAGCCAGGCGGTGACGCTTTCGTACACCGCGCGCGATGGCAAGGATTATACGCTCAATCTGGTCGACACACCCGGGCATGTTGATTTCTCGTACGAGGTCTCGCGTGCCATCAGCTCGTGCGAGGGTGCAGTGTTGCTGGTCGACGCCACCCAGGGGGTCGAGGCTCAGACACTCTCGAACATGTACATGGCCCTCGAGCACGATCTGGAAATATTGCCGGTCATCAACAAGATCGACATGCCGGCGGCCGACATCGATGCCACGCGGCATCAAATAACGAACGACCTTGGCCTTGATGGCGATGAAGCGCTCTGTGTCTCGGGCAAGATGGGGCTTGGCATCGACGAATTGTTCGAGGCAATCGTTCAGCGGGTTCCCGCGCCGACCGGTGCACCCGACCAGCCGCTGCGCGCCTTGATTTTCGACAGCCACTACGACCCCTATCGCGGCGTCATCGTGCACGTGCGTGTCTTTGACGGCCAGATTCGTGATGGCATGAAGATCAGGTTGATGTACAACGACTCCGAATATGAGGTTGAAGAAACTGGATACTTCAAGCTTGCGCTGGCCAGGTGCGAGGCACTGACCGCCGGTGATGTGGGGTACTTCATCGCGGGGATCAAGACCGTGTCCGACGTGCGTGTCGGCGATACCGTTACCGGAGTCGACAGGCCCGCGCCCGAGCCGCTGCCTGGCTTCCGCGTGGTGAAGCCGGTCGTCTACAGCTCGATCTACCCGATGGATACGGCCGACTACGATGAACTCAAGATTGCCATGGAGAAGCTCAAGCTGAACGACGCCTCGCTGATATACGAGAAGGACAACTCGGCCGCGCTCGGCTTCGGCTTCCGCTGCGGGTTCCTGGGCATGCTCCACCTTGAGGTGGTGCAGGAGCGGCTGGAACGAGAATACGGCCAGGCCATCATCATGACCGCTCCGAGTGTCAGGTACAAGCTGACGATGGGACGAGGCGAAGTGGTCGTTATCGACAATCCGGCCGATTATCCCGACCCATCACGTATCGAAGCCGCCGAAGAACCGTACATAAAGGCCCAGATCATCACGCCGCTGGCATACATCGGCAACCTGATTACGCTCTGTGTCAACAAGCGCGGCGCCCAGACCGGATTTACCCATCTGGACGAGAAGCGTGTCGAGCTGACCTTCGAGATGCCGCTCGCCGAGGTGCTCTTCGATTTCTATGACAAGCTCAAGAGCACGAGCCGCGGGTACGCGAGTTTCGATTATGAGATCATCGACTATCGCCCGACCGAACTGGCCAAACTCGATATACTGATCAATTCAAAACCTGTCGACGCTCTGGCACAGCTGGTGTACCGTCCTTCGGCACAGGAACGGGGTCGAAAGGTCTGCGAGCGACTCCATGACTCGATGGATCGTCAGCAGTTCAAGATTGCCATCCAGGCGGCCATCGGCGGCTCCATCATCGCCCGCGAGACGGTCAATCCCGTGCGCAAGGACGTGCTGGCCAAATGCTACGGCGGCGACATTTCGCGCAAGCGCAAGCTGCTGGAGAAGCAGAAGGAAGGCAAGAAGCGCATGAAGATGGTCGGCGATGTGGAGCTGACGCAGGAATCATTCATGGCGGTACTGCGCGAGAACGAGGACGACGACAAGCGCAAGTAGTCGTTCAGGCCGATCGCAGTGCTGCTTCGAGCCGGCCCCGCCAGTATGCCGCCTCGGCAGCGACACGCCTGAGGGCATCCTGCTCGAGGGCGGCGACGCGCTCGGGATCGGGGAAATGCGCATACAGGAAGTCGGCCTCGGCGAGCATGGCCTTGATCGACGCATCGGAACAGCCTTGCCGCAGCGCGAGTGATACGTCGTCCGCTCTGACGAGCTCTCCTTGCAGGAACCCGATGGCACGCTGTCTGTATCCCGCGGCGTCGGTCAGTTGCGCTGAATCATGCAGAGATGGCCCGGCATCTGGCCGTAGCCAGTGGCCGGGATTCCTGTGCAGAAGTTCCTTCAGCGCGTCCTGGTCGAGTGCCTGTGCGGGCAGGGGGGCGCCATGGCCATCCCGCAGGTCATATACCGTATGCCCGGCCAGTTCTGATACGGCAAGCGCCGCGTACATGGCCAGCGGTGGATCGGACAGCCAGCCCGTGGCGATGCGCCGCGTGTGCTCCCTGAAGGTTGCGGCCCACGCGCCGGTTCGTTTGTGCGTCCGTGTCTCCGTCCGCCGTTCCATGAGGTCGGCCGGACTGCCGGAACAATGCGTTGCGCCCGGTGAAAATGCAAAATCCAGTCCGCTGACAACGAGTGGCTCACCGATGGCGCAGGCTATGTGCAGGGCGAGCACGCCAACAGAGCCCAGCGGCGGCACCGTCACAAGCGGCAGGCCGGCCGCCTGCAGCCGCGTCAGAAATGCGCTCTGTATCCATTGGCTCGATAGCAGGGTGATGGGGCCATCGGTGGCCCTGAACGATGATGGATGTGCCGAGAGGTCGGCGACGAGTCGTGCGCCCACGCGGCCCAGAGGCAGGAAATCGGCAACATTGTACACCTGGGCCTCGAGGCACACGACCAGGTCCGGGATGATTCCCGCCTGGGCCAGCGCGCCTGCCGCCGTGTCGACCGCCATGATGATCAGCGATTCCCGATGGCTTCGAAGCAGCGGCACAGCCTTGTCCAGTGATGGTCCCGCCCCGCAGACAGCAAGTGACTTGTCGTAGGCGGGGAGCGGTGTCACCGAGGACCATCGCATCGATGCCAGATTGGCGATGACATTTCGTGTCCACAACCTGCCCATCCGCACCATCGCCAGCCTGTTCCTATAACGGATGGCTATCTCCGCATCGAGCGCGGCGATGATCGAGTCGTACGCCGCGTCGAAGAGCGACCGCCCCCCGGACAGGCGCACCTCGACAATGCGCCTGAAGCGGGCCGGGGCGATCGATGCCTCGAGCCCGCGGCAGGCGGCCAGCGCATCGCCGGCCCGTGACAGAAGGAGGCGCTCCGAGGACATGTCTGGTAGAGAACGGGAGGCCAGATCGAACAGTGGTTGGCAAGCCTCGATGCCGAGCACCGCGCTTGACTCCGGCAGGCGGGCCACCAGCTCGGCCACACCGTGCCACAGACAGGGCGAGGTCACCACATAGAGGGTCTCTGACTGCATCGCAAGGGTGCGGACGGTTCGCAGCGGCGCATCGAGCGGCGCGCGGCTCGAGTAGATCCAGCGTCCGCCGTACTGCAAAGAAAATCCCCTGCCCGTATCGACGAGCAGGGGATCGTGTTCATCCATCAGTATGCCAGGTCAGTTCGTCGTGGCGTAAACCTTGGTAAAGGCGGCCATGAAATTGTCCTTGAGCCGCGGATCTACCAGGATCGACGCCGCGAGGTCGTTCGAAATACCCTGCTGCATGACGGTAGGGTAGTACGTCTGGAGCAGGCCGAGATCGGTTTCCTGCGCGGTCACGATTTCCTTGACCCTGGCCACGATGGCGAAGTCATTGATAGCCAGAGGCTTGGAAACTTCGCCGGCCTTGAGCGAGAAGATCGCGGTCAGGAATGATTCATTCCGATCGGCACCCTTGAGCTCAGGCAGGTTGGTCGTATCGAGCGAGCCGAGCAGCGAGAAGTAGCCGACATCGAGCGCGTTGCCATAATTGAGGGGGAATGGGTCGGTCTGTCTGACCGTCAGACCCTGCTTCGCCGCGGCCGTGTCGAAGTCTGTTCCGATCGAAGACGCGAATTTCGCGGCCTGCGCGAGTGCCCAGTCTTCTATGCGGCCCTTCTCGTTGCGGTTCAGGTAATCGGTAACGGTTCGCGCCAGATCCGCCGACGTGAAGTCGGGGTCGACGGCAGTCTCATCGACGCGGAAGAATATCCAGGAACCAGCGAGCGTCTCATAGACCGGTGAAAGCTCACCCTTGCCCAGGGCCAGTACGGAATCGAGGTTCGCAGGATCCTTGAGCTCGCCCTTCAGCTCCCACACATACCGGGCGCCGACATCGCCGCCCTTGGTCGCGTACGAGTCCTTGGAGTGGCTCTTGGCCGCTTCCTCGAACGAGAGGGCGCCTGACTTGACCTGCGCCAGTACCTGCTCGGTCTCCTTGAGCGATGACGAGAGCGTTATCCGGGAGAGACGCACACGCCTGAACAGGGCCGGGTTGGCCTTGGCGTACGCGACGCGTTCCGAATCGGGGTAGGCGCTGAAGGGGAATGCGACATACTGCACGACGCGCCTGGATTGGGCCAGTGACGAAAGGAATGCCGTCTCGGCCTTGCTGGGGATGAATGCCACGGCATCGGAGACGTACTTGTTCTTCAGAGCGGAATCCTGAATATCCTTGCGCAGAGACAGCTTCACGGTGGTCGAGGCTTCGCGGTACTTGCGCTTCGAGAAGGCGCCGTTGTCCATGAATGCGGGATTCTTGACCATCTGTTCATCGATGTAGGAATCGCTGATGGCTATTCCAGCCTTGGCGGCATCATCGAGCAGGGCATAATGGACCGCGGTGTTCTCGAACGCGCGGCGCCAGACCTGGAAGGCGAAGTATTGATCACCGGTGTCCTTGTAGCCCTGCGATTCGAGCTGCGACTTGATCTGCTGGACCTGGCTGGAGAAGTAGCCGCCCTGCACGAAGGAAATGGGCTTGCCGCTCCACGTGCCAAAGGTCAGCTCACCGCCGCTGCCGCTTGCGCCGCCCAGCGCCGGCATGAACACGAAGGCTATGGTCGTTATGACCAGAATTACAATAGTGCCAATATAGACGAAAGAATTGCCATGATGGCGATTATCACTCGCTTCGGGCTTGGCTCGTTTGTCGTTGGGTGTTGCCATCGAAACCTTCCTGGAAAATCGAGATGCGTAGACACGTGTCTTTGACGTTTGTCTTTGACGACTGTCGATGTGGAATTGGGCATGGCAAGCATACCGTTTCCGGACACAAAGCGCGAAAAAAGATAGCACGGTGGTCTGGACGTGTCAATCGAGCACGGTCTCTCCCGTGGATGGACTGCTCGCGAATGCAAAGGAATTCTTGGCCGAATTCTTGACGCGGTACATCGCCGAATCGGCCTTGTTTATCAGGCTTTCTACCGAGTCGCCATCATCAGGGAACATCGATATACCCATGGAAAGGCCTATGGAGCAGGTCTTTCCCGAAAAGGTCATCGGGCGGGTGCATTCCGAAAGAACCTTGCGGGCGACCCGTTCCACATCCTTGCGGCTCTTGACGTTCGTGATGACGGCGATGAATTCGTCGCCACCCATTCGTGCGACTATGTCGGAAGCCCTGACCAGGGTGCGGACACGGTCGGACATGGCCATCAGGGCCGCATCCCCGGCAGCATGGCCGTAGCGGTCGTTGATGGGCTTGAAGTCATCGAGGTCCATGAATATCACGCCAATGCTGGCTCCGGCTCGGCGGGCCGTCTCGATTGCCTTGCCCGTCAATTCGAACAGGAGCCTGCGGTTCGGCAGCCCCGTCAGCGTGTCATGGTTTGCCAGGTGGCTGATCTTGAGCGTGGCCCGTTCCAGCCGCCGCTTCTCATCTGACAGTGCCCGGTTCAATTCTTCCAGCCGGTCGTGGATGATGGCATTTTCGACGGCGATGGCCACGTAGGGAGCCAGCGCCTCCAGAAACGACAGGTGGTTTGGGGAGTATGCATGGGCCTTGTAGCTCTGAATCGTCAACACCCCAATCGCACGATCCTCTATGGTCAGCGGCATGCATACGACCGATTCGGACGGCCTGCCTCTGAAGGTAGAATGTTTGGTCAGGTATTTCTTGTATTCGACCTCTTTGTCGGTAATCAGGACGGGTTCACGGTTTCTGAAGGCCCAAGCCGCGAAACTGGTCTCCGAGTTTGCGTCTATTACATGATCCTTCTTCTTGACGCCATCCTCAAAGTACCTGCGATAGACCAAGTGGCCCCGCTCCGGGTCGTACAGCGCCACGCCGAACATGTCCATCTCCAGGAATGGAACGAGGCTGTCGTATATGGTCTGCACGACCATCGCATAGTCGAGGCTCGCGGTGATGCGGCGGCCGATCCTGGAAATCGACAGGATCTGCCTGTTCAGGTCCTCGAGGGCCTCCGTTTTTTCCTTCAGGTCTATGTTCTTGAGGCGGTATATCTCCGCTTCCTGCTGGGCACGTTCCACCTCGGCCTGGGCCTGCATGTTGTGGAGCTTGCTGGCGCTGTCCTCGTTCTGGACCTCGGCCTTGTAGGCGGCGAAGCGCTTGTAGTAGAAGAGGGCATCGGCATGGTGGCCCAGCGACTCATGGGCACGGGACATCTGTTCGTAGATGCCATAGAGTTTGCTCTTCTGGTTGGTGCTCGAGCATATCCGTTCCGATTCATCGAGCTGCTGCAGTGCCTGCTCGGGCTCGCCCCGATCGATCAGGACGGCGGCCCATACCGACAGCAGGCTGGCGCGCTGTATCAGATTGCCGGTCTTTTCGGCGAGCGCCAGACCCTCGTGCACGCGCCGTTCGGACTCCGCCGTGTCGTCAAGCGTCGCCGCCACCCGCGCCAGCGTTTCGAGGCTTTCTGCCGCTGTTATCAGGTCTCCCGATTGGGTCGTCAGTTCGTACGATCTGGCCGTGAACTCGCGGGCGAGCGTGAGATTGTCGAGTTGCAGGAAGGCCTTGCCTATGTTGCGGAGGCAGTCGGCGCGATTGCCCAGGTTGAACGATTCCGGCATCGCGTCATAGACCGGCATCAGGTATGACAGCGCATCCTTGGGATTGCCGAGCTCGAGGCACAGCTCGCCTATGTTCGCCATGGCGACGAGCTCCCGATCGACGATGTGTGCCGCCTTGGCTACCGAGAGGCTGCGGTTGTAGTACTCGATTGCCTTGTCCAGTCGTGATATTGCCTGATGGTAAACGCCAAGTGCATTGAGGGCCTTGCATTCGCCCAGATCGTCGCGCACATCTTCAAAACGTTTGAGCGCCTTCAGGAAGGCATCATAGGCTTCTGGAAGCCTGGACAGGTAGTACAATGACCAGCCCATGTTCAGCTGCGCCGTTGCCAGGCCCTTCTCGTAGCCCGAGGCTTGCGCCAAGGCGAAGGTACTCGTGGCGTCTGACAAGGCTGCGTGCGGATCCGATATCATCGAATCCCAGGCGCGGTCGTTTGCCGCATCGATGGCGCCGGTACTGAGCTTGTTCATAGTAGGTTGGGGGAAGCGGACTTCCCGTGTAACCTCCCCTGCCGTGCGTGCCTCGTTTGCATCAATCACCCATTCCTTCATCGGGAAATGTCCGGCTTCCGGAAACGCCATTACTTTCAGAAAGAAGATAACCTTGTTATAATCGCGCGTGTAGCCGTTTGAATCAAGGGGGAATCGTGAGCATTGTGACGAAGACTGGCGATGATGGACTGACCGGACTCTGGTCCGGCGAGCGTGTCCGCAAGGATGACATGCGCGTCGAGGCCTATGGCACCGTCGACGAGCTCGATTCCGTCCTGGGAGAGGCCCGTCACTGGCTCAAACGACCCGATTGCATGCGTATCGTCGATGAACTGCAGCACGATCTGTATCGCGTCGCCGGCCAGCTGGCGACGCGCAGTGGTACCTTTTCCGCTCCGATCACCGAGGCTGACGAGGCCCGGATCTCATCGTACGTCGATCGTCTCGAGGCAGAGATCCCGCTGAACGGGTTCGTGGTGCCGGGCGCAACGATACCATCAGCCAAACTCGATGTCGCCCGGACCGTGTGTCGCCGCGCGGAACGCCGAATCGTGGCTCTTGCATGGGATGTCGATGTACCGGGGCCGCTCAGGCGGTACATGAACCGTCTGTCAGATCTCCTGTTCATGCTCGCACGCGCGGAGGAGGCATCGGATGGCGGCATCCGGTACGTGAAGGGCTAGTCTATCAGGTCGTCGTCACCGTCGAGCACGAGCTCTCCGGACTCCCAGCGGCGCTTGTAGTATTCCAGAAACCCGCGCGTCGCCTTCTCTGCCTCGTCGCGCCTGACGGTGCCCATGATGTCGTATTCCTCGAGCACCATCGTACGCTTGCCCTGACTGACATTGGCGAGCACCTTGTCTCGGAACTCCTGGCTCTTGCCCTTCAGGACCAGCGCGATGTCGTGCTCCGATAGCTCACGGAGGCCCTTCTGCATGGCCCGGTCCGGCACGCGCAGTATGTCATCGATCGTGAACAGGCGTTCGCGTATATTCCTGGACAGGTCCGGATTGTCCTCGTCGATGCCAGACAGGATCGAGTCCTCGAGGTCGCCGTCGATGTGCTTGAGTATGCCGGCGAGCACGGCCGCGCCATCGATCCGTTCGCCGACGTCGGTGCGGCCGATCCTGGCCGCCTTGTCCCGCAGCACCGCCTCGATCCGCTCGATGACTTCGGGTGATGCCCTGTCCAGCCGTGCTATGCGCTTTATCACGTCGGCCCGTATCGCCGCCGGCAACTCCGACAGCACGCCGCTGGCGAGCTTCGGCTCTATGTATGTCAGTATCATCGCGAGCATCTGCGGAGACTCGTCCTTGAGGAGGACCATCAGTTGCCTGGCGTCAAAGTCGTTCAGGAATGCGAATGGCCGTATGGACTCCGGCATGGCCTTACGGAGGACTTCCCTGGCCTTGTCGGCCCCAAAGGCGGCCTGGAGCATGCGCTCCGCAATCTCGGGCCCGCCTTCGAGATTGGCTCCCTGGGTCTTGGCCAGCCAGCCAAATTCCGTCAATATCTCGTTTGCCTCGGTGGTATCGATTCTGTCTATGGTCGCTATCTCTCGTGAAACCTTCTCTATTTCGGCTGGTTTTAGATGACGAATGACATTGGCAGCTTCATCCTGGCCCAGCAGCAACAGGAATTTTGCAGCCTTCGTTATGCCGGATGCTCCGGTCTTGATGAAGCTCTCAGAGGTCTCGGTCGCTCGCGTCACCTGCGCGGTCGGTTTTGTCTTGGCCTGGGCCGCGCCAGCCTTGGGCGCAGGCGACTTGACGGGAGGAACACCGGCGGTTCGTGCCGGTACCGGCCGTCTGGCGGTGGGCGTGTTCTTGCCCGCGTCGGGCCCGGGCGCCCGGGGCGTCTCGTCCTTGCCGATGATGCCGTATGCCTGGCCGACTCGTCTCTTTATGTCCATGGGGAATAATACTACCCGTCGTTGGGCGGGAGGTCAATCAAGATCGGATTGACGGTGCATTTGGCGAACGGCTTCCCGCACCGGTATATTGATTCGATAGAGTGATTCTGGAGGTCATTGCATGCGTCTATATTCAAGAATGCACGTGGTCCTGGCCATCGCGGCTACCGCGGCCGTGACGGCGCTGATCATCGTTGGCGTTGGAATGTTGCCCTTGTGGGGGCGCCCACCCATCATCGGTGCGATGGTGCCCGTGGCCGCCTCGTCGGCCCCGTCTGAATCCGCTCCGACGGCTACCCCGGTATTCTCCGACGTCAGTGGCACCTACACCCAGGATGAACGCGAGAATATCGATGTCTACGAGCGCCTCAATGCCGGTGTCGTCAACATTACCACCGAGGTTGTGGCGATCAACTGGTTTCTGGAACCGATGCCCAAGGAAGGCGGCTCCGGATCGGGTTCGATAATTGACCAGCGCGGCTACGTGCTGACGAACAACCATGTCATCAAGGATGCGTACAAGGTGTACATCAACCTGGCTGATGGCACCAGGATAGAAGGCAAGGTCATAGGCGCCGATTCGGAAAACGATCTGGCGGTCGTTAAATTCGACCCGCCCAAGGGCATGGCTCTGACGATCATACCATTCGGCGAGAGCTCCAACCTGAAGGTTGGACAGAAGGTTCTGGCCATCGGCAACCCGTTCGGTCTGGAGCGGACGCTGACGCGCGGCATCGTCTCGGGGCTTGGCCGACCGGTCCAGGAGGACAGCCAGACGATCATCAGGGACATGATCCAGACCGACGCTTCGATCAATCCTGGCAATTCCGGCGGTCCGCTGCTCAATTCAAGGGGGGAGATAATTGGCGTCAATACAATGATTTACTCTCCATCTGGCGGCTCGGTTGGTGTCGGTTTCGCCGTGCCGGTCAACACCGCCAGGCGCATCGTGCCTGACCTGATCAAGTATGGCATGGTCAAACGGGGCTGGATTGACGCCGAGTATGTGCAGTTGTTCCCCGCGCTCATCGAGTACATGAAGGAGAAGGGCAGCCCATTGCCCATAGAGAAGGGCCTGCTCGTGTCATCCGCCAGGAAAGGCGGCAATGCCGACCGGTCGGGGATTCGGGGCGGCAGCACCTCGGTACGCTACTACCAGAGTGTGTTCAATGTTGGCGGCGACATCATCGTCTCCGTTGATGGCATGCCGGTAAGCTCGCTGGCCGACCTGTATTCCGCACTTGAGGACAACAAGCCCGGGGATTCGGTCAAGGTCGAGTACTACCGTGGCGGCAAGAGGATGTCCGTCACCCTTGCACTCTCCGACCGCGCCGAGTACCTCAAAGCCACGCAGACGCCATAATCGCGATCAGCGGCCCGCGACACTCCGGACCAGGCCCGCGAACCACTCGTGAAAACGGGTATCGCGGGTCAGCTCCGGATGAAAACTCGTTGCCACCATCGCGCCTTCGGCGCAGGCGACGGGCCTGCCTTCAAGAGAGGCGAGCGTCCTGACTGCCGGTCCCAGCCGTGTCAGAGCCGGCGCGCGTATGAACACGAGCGGAAACGGTCGCTCGCCCAGCTCCGGTATCACGGTCGTGGTTTCGAATGAATCGAGCTGGCCGCCATAGGCGTTGCGGCGTACGGCAATATCCATCACCGCCAGATGCCGGCGCTCATCATTGTCCAGGTCTCGTGCCAGGAGTATCATGCCGGCGCAGGTGCCCCAGGCGGGCAGACCGGCCTCGATGCGCTCGCGCATGCGGTCGATCAGGTCGAAGTCGCGCAGCATCCTTCCCATTGCGGAGCTCTCGCCACCCGGCAGGATCAGCGCGTCGACAGAATCGAGTTCATCGCGCCTTCTGACTGCTACGGCGCGGACGCCTTCGACGGCCGACAGCGCGTGCAGGTGCTCGGCGACGCCGCCCTGAAGCGCGACCACACCGATCGTTATCAGTGGCTTCATACGCCTCGCGATGCGTAGTGGGCGGCGCCCGTCTCGGCTCTCGTGTCGATACCGCGCATGGCCTCGCCGAGTCCTTCGGACACCTCCGCGACCATCGAAGCATCGTTCCAGAAGGTGACGGCCTTGACGATGGCCTCGGCGCGCCGTTGGGGATCGTCAGACTTGAATATCCCCGAACCGACGAATACACCTTCGGCGCCGAGGGCCATCATCAGCGCAGCATCGGCCGGCGTGGCGACGCCGCCCGCGGAGAAGTTGACGACCGGCAATCTGCCCTGCTCGTGCACCTCCAGTACCAGCTCATAGGGGGCGCCGAGCTCCTTGGCCATGCTCATCAGCTCCTCACGACCGGCGGCAGCGACTGCCCTGATCTGGTCATTGATGGCGCGCAGGTGCCTGACCGCTTCGACGATGTCGCCGGTCCCGGCCTCACCCTTGGTCCTGATCATGGCTGCGCCTTCGCCGATGCGCCTGAGCGCCTCGCCCAGGTTCCTCGCGCCGCACACGAACGGCACCTTGAAGGCGGTCTTGTCGATGTGGTACGCGTCATCGGCCGGCGTCAGCACCTCGCTTTCGTCGATATAATCGATGCCCAGGGCCTCGAGTACCCGTGCCTCGATGAAGTGCCCGATGCGGGCCTTGGCCATCACGGGAATGCTGACCGCTGACATGATCTCCTTGATCAACTTTGGATCGGACATGCGCGCGACGCCGCCTTCCCTGCGTATGTCGGCCGGGACGCGTTCCAGTGCCATGACCGCGACCGCTCCGGCGGCTTCGGCGATGCGAGCCTGCTCGGCGTTGACGACATCCATGATGACGCCGCCCTTGAGCATGCGTGCCAGGTCCCTGTTTATCCGCTTCCGGTCTTCCATGATTCTCCCCTTTCGACCATGATGGTCGGTGTCGTATACTGTAGCCACGGTCGTCGCCGTCCTTCGTTGCGATTAACTGTATTGTAAACTGTACTATTAACTGTATTATTATCTGTGTGGTGTGTCAAGGAGTGCTCATGGGATTGGGGCTCAGGCTCTACAAGGATGATGAATCGCCGCTGTATATACAGGTTGCGGATGCCGTTCGCGCACGCATCGCCGATGGCGAGCTGCGCGATGGCGACAAGCTGCCGTCGGTGCGCAAGCTGTCCGACGAGCTGGGCGTCAATCCTGCCACCATAGTCGCGGCCTACCGTATTCTGGCCACCGAAGGGCTACTGGCATCACGGGCGGGTTCGGGTGTTTTCGTATCGGCCGGGGTCTCGACGAGCGTCGCCATCGACGCGATCCGGCATGATGGCGCCCTGCGGGAAGGCGGGGGCATGGTCGACCTCGCCGCCAACGCTCCGCCGCGCTGCCTGTATCCGCTCGACGAGGTCAAGCGCTTCCTGGTGGAGGCGGTCGATATCGATGACGGCGGCGCCTTCGACTACCAGGACTCCGCGGGGTATCTGCCGCTCCGCGAGGCCCTGGCCGCGCGCCTGGGCCGTGACCGCCAGCGATACGCCGATCCTGCCGACATGCACATCGTATCCGGAGCCCAGCAGGGTCTGGATCTAGTGGCGCGCATACTGCTGCGCCGCGGCGATGTCGCTGCCGTCGAATCACCAGGATACCGCGGAGCCCGTGATTCATTCCTCGCGGCCGGCGCCAGGATCGAGACCATTCCCGTCGGCGATCGGGGCATCGATGTCGATGCCCTGGAACGCGTGGCCGCCGCCCGGCCATTGCGCCTCGTATACCTGAACCCCGGCTACCAGAATCCGACCGGCAGCGTATACACGCGGGACATGCGTGAACGGCTGGCGCGGATGGCCGCCAGACACAGTTTCTACATCGTAGAAGACGACCAGTCGTCCGAGCTTGCCTTCGACGGCATCGGACAGCCTTCGGTCAGGTCGTTCGACCGCGATGACCGTGTGCTATACGTCAAGAGCTTCTCCAAGGTCCTGATGCCAGGCCTGCGCATTGCCTGCCTCGAGGCGCCGGCCGCCTTCAGGGAGCGGCTGGAAACGGCGAAGCGATCGATCGATCTATCATCCAATGGACTGATGCAGCGCGTCCTTGAGCGATTCCTGTCGAGCGGAAGTTACGAGGCGCACCTGCCCATCGTCCGTGCACGTTACCACGAGGCGGCCCTGGCGCTGACAACAGCGCTGGAGCCGTACCGGAAGGCTGGCCTGGCCTGGAGTCAGCCTGGCGGCGGCATCAATCTATGGCTGGGACTGCCGACTGGCACACGAGGCGTCGCCGTCGCGGCCGCATGCGCGGCGCGGGGCTGCACGGTGGCACCGGAGGCAGGTTTCAGGCATGAGGCCGGGCAGGTGGTCGACGAGCATATTCGGGTCAGTTTCGGCTCGGTCGCCCTTGAGGCGCTCGGCCCCGCGGCGGCAGCCATCGGCGACGCCGTCATGGAGTGCGCACGTCATGCCGCCAATCCACAATCCTCAGGGAGGTCGCGATGAAACCATTGAAGGTCGTATCACCGTTCGAGCCGGCGGGTGTACCGCACGTCGCGCGAGCGACGCCATACAACAGCTTCCTTGCGGTCCTCCCGCCGGTATCATCGGAATGGAGGTGTCTGCTTTGAAACCATTGAAGGTCGTATCACCGTTCGAGCCGGCGGGAGATCAACCGCAGGCCATACAGAAGCTGGTGACCGGCATCCTGGCCGGCGACCGGTTTCAGACCCTCAAGGGAGTAACCGGCTCGGGCAAGACCTTTACCATGGCCAAGGTCATCGAGGCCGTGCAGAAGCCCACCCTGATCATCAGCCACAACAAGACGCTGTCCGCGCAGCTGTTCCGGGAGTTCAAGGATTTCTTCCCGGACAACGCCGTTGAATACTTCGTCTCGTACTATGATTACTACCAGCCGGAAGCCTATGTTCCAACCCGTGACCTCTATATTGAGAAGGACGCAGACATCAACGAGGAGATAGAACGACATCGGCTTTCCGCGACGCGGAGCCTGATGGAACGGCGTGACGTGATCATCGTCGCCACGGTCTCGTGCATCTATGGTCTGGCTACGCCTGAAGTGTACCGTGAGATGAAGGTGGAGGCTGTCGTCGATCAGGAGCTTGACCCCGAGGCCTTCAAGCGGGAGCTGATATCGCTGCAGTATGAGCGGAATGATGCGGTGCTTGACCGCGGTCGATTCCGCACTCGCGGAGACGTGATAGAAGTATATCCTGCCTATGCCAAGGAGGCCTACCGGCTGGAGCTGGACTATGACAGGGTGACACGCATCAGACGCTTCGATCCGGTCTCCGGCCAGGTGGTCGAGGAACTGGATGCCGCGGTGATCTATCCCGCCAAACAGTTCGTGATGCCCGAGGAGATGGTGCAGCGGGCGCTGGCCGGCATCAAGGCGGAACTGGCTGCCCGCTATGATCAGCTGATGTCGGCGCAGAAACTGGTGGAAGCCCAACGCCTGAAGACCCGCGTCGAATATGACATCGAGCTGCTTGAAGAGATGGGCTACTGTCCTGGCATCGAGAATTATTCGGGGCCACTTTCAGGGAGGGCGCCGGGCCAGCGTCCGGCCGTGCTGCTCGATTACTTTCCGGAAGACTTCCTGACATTCGTCGATGAATCACATGTCAGCCTGCCGCAGATAGGCGCGATGTACGCGGGAGACCGCTCGCGCAAACAGACGCTGGTCGATTACGGCTTCCGTCTGCCATGTGCATTGGACAACAGGCCGCTCAAATTCGACGAATTCGAGAAGCTCACCAAACGAGTCGTCTATGTGTCGGCGACGCCGGGCTCGATCGAAACCGCCAAATCTGCCCAGGTGGTCGAACAGCTGATACGCCCGACCGGGCTCATCGACCCTGAAATAGTGGTCAGACCGAGCGAAGGCCAGATGGAAGACATCTATGCGGAGATCAGGAAGCGCATTGCTGTAGGCGAGCGCAGCCTGATCCTGACGCTTACCAAGCGCATGGCCGAAGAACTCTCCGAGTATCTGTCGTCGCTGTCGCTCAAGGTACGGTACATACACAGCGAGGTGGAGACAATAGAGCGTGTCGAGATTCTGAAGCAGCTCCGCACCGGTGAGTATGACGTGCTCGTGGGCATCAACCTCCTCCGCGAGGGCATCGATCTGCCGGAGGTATCGTTCATAGCGATTCTGGATGCCGACAAGATCGGGTTTCTGCGGTCGGCGACGAGCCTTGTGCAGATCATAGGCAGGGCGGCACGCAACGCCGCCGGCATCGTGGTGATGTATGCGGACAGAATGTCGGACGCGATGCGGGTGGCGATTGACGAGACCAATCATCGCCGCTCGGTGCAGATGGCCTACAACGTGGCTCATGGCATCACGCCGGTCACCATCAAGAAGGCTGTCCACGACATTCTGGAGCGGCACAAGGAAGAGAAGGAGGCGGCGCTTGGCACGGAGCTGGAGACCATACGCGGCGCGTACAACCTGCTGGTACCCGAACAGAAGAATGCCCTGATACGCCGGCTCGAGCGCGAGATGCTCGAGAAGGCCAAGAACCTGGAATTCGAGTCGGCGGCGTTGCTGCGCGATGAAATCGATCGCATCAAGCGGGGTGACGCATGACGATCAGTCTCGCTGTCCAGTTCGTCAATCGCGGCGTCCTCTCGGATGAGGAGCGCCTGGCCGTCGAGGCCTTGATCAAGCGGTGCTCCGATCATGATGGGTTCGATCCAGGTCTGCACTTCGATACGCACCTGAACGCCAACCGGTCGATGCCGGCCTGGCGGCTGGCCTGGGTCCGGGCCTGTGAGCCTGGCGGGCAATCCGGCACCCCGGTCGAGCCTGTCGGCATCCTGGTCGGCGCCGGCTGCATCTTCGCACCCAGCCCGCAGGAAGGCGAGATATCGGCGTGCGTCGAGCCGGTGTACCGCCGCCAGGGCATCGGCATGAATCTGTATGATGGCATGCTCGAGGCGCTTGGTGCGGTCGGAACCGGCAGCGCGCTGCTCGTGTGCAACGCCGCCTGTCCGTCCGCTCCGACGATAGCCGCACGCTTCGGCGCAACTGCAGATCATGCGGAATACCGCATGCTGGTGTCCGCGGAGACGCTCGCCGTCATACGGCCGCCAGATACCGTACGCCTGACTCCGGTCACTTTGTCATCGATCGAGGCGTTTGTGGCGCTGTCGTCCGTCGTGCTTGGCGACGCAGACCGCGACTGGTCGGAATTTGCGCACGCGGTGCTTGCTGATCCGGATCGTGAGCAATTCATGGCGCACACCGCAGATGGTGCCGTGGGCACGATAGCCGTCGACCGCGATGCAGAAGGTTTCATGATCTTTGGACTCGGCGTCATTCCTGACCGGCGTGGTCGTGGTCTGGGTGGCGCCATACTCGACTCGTGCCTGTACGTGCTGGGTCGGCGCGGCGCCACCCATGTCGCGCTCGAGGTCGACGCGGAAAATGAAGCGGCGCGCGCGCTGTATCGGTCACGCGGATTTGTCGAACAGGAATGCACCGAATACTGGCGTCTCAGGGTTCGAAGAGACGATGCATGATTTTGGTATATAAAACTGTTGACAGGTGCGATAGGCAGTTTTATGCTACCAGCCGTATTCAACAATCCCACACCCACAAGGAGGAAAGCGCATGACCACATTAATAGCGCTTTTCGCGATCGTGCTCTATGCGATCTTCTATTTCACGTTTGGCAAAAACTTGCGTGACAAGCTCCTGAAGAGCGGCAGCGCTCCCAAGGCTCCGTCTGAACGACTCAAGGATGGTGTCGACTACATTCCGACCAGCAAGTACGTGCTGTTTGGCCACCACTTCGCGTCAATCGCCGGCGCAGGCCCGATCACCGGACCCGCGATCGCCGTAGCGTGGGGCTGGCTGCCTGGCCTGCTGTGGATATGGTTCGGCAATGTGTTCCTTGGCGCCATCCATGACTACCTTGCATTGGCCGCGTCGGTCCGCTACGACGGCCGTTCCATGCAGTTTGTGGCCCAGGACCTGATCGGCAAGAAGGCCGGCCGGACCTTTGGCTGGTTCATCATGTTCCTCTGCATCCTCGTCGTGGCGGCCTTCGGTGACATCGTCGCCGGTCAGTTCGCCGCCGATGGACGCGTGTTCTTCGCGTTCGTGTTCTTCTGCGTCGCCGCCGTCATCGCCGGTTTCGCCATGTACCGAAGCAAGCTCGGCCTTGGCTGGGGCAGCGTTATCGGACTGGTTCTGGTCATGGTCGCCTTCTACTTCGGCAACATGCTGCCGGTCAAGTGGAACAAGGACGTCTACTTCCTGATCATCTTCGTCTACATCGTGCTCGCGTCGACGCTGCCGGTGAACCTCCTCCTGCAGCCGCGTGACTATCTATCGTCGTTCTTCCTGTACTTTGGTCTGCTCGCCGGTGGTATCGCCGCCTTCACCAGCTTCAAGGCTCTTGATTCGGTGCCGATGTTCACCAGCTTCAGCGCCAAGGTCATCGGCGGACAGCCGTCACCGTTCTGGCCGACCGTACCGCTCATCATCGCGTGCGGCGCCCTTTCCGGATTCCACTCGCTCGTGGCCTCCGGCACCAGCTCCAAGCAGCTGGCCAAGGAAACCGACGCCCTGTTCGTCGGCTACGGCGCCATGCTCGTCGAGGGCTTCCTGTCAACGCTCGTCGTCATATCGATCGCGGCCTTTGGCGCGGCGGCTCTTGGTGACAAGATCTTTGCGACCCCCGCGATCCCGCGCTTCGTGCAGTCGTTCGCCAAGATGGTCAGCACCCAGCTGCCCTTCCTGCCGATGAGCTTCATGACACTGTTCGCGGCCGTCTGGGTTTCCACCTTTGCCCTGACCACCCTCGATACGACCAACCGCCTGGGCCGCTACATTGTCCAGGAAATGGCCCTGCCGATGAAAGAGAAGAATCCCGGCGCCTATGCCTTCTTCAACAACAAGTGGGTCGCCTCGTTCATCATCGCCTTCGTGGGTATCTTCCTGGCCCGTTCCGGTGGATACAACGTGCTGTGGCCGGCGTTCTCTGGCGCCAACCAGCTGCTCGCCTCGATCGTGATGCTGACCGTCGCCGTTTGGGTCAAGAAGAAGCTCGATCCCAAGTACACGATGACCGTGCTGATTCCGGCGATCTTCCTGTGGGTTACCGTGACTCTGGCCCTCGTCTGGTACGAAATTGTCATCATCCCGACGTTCTTCAAGGACATGACCAAGTCACTGAGCGTCATCACCGGCACGACCGTTGGTGCGATCACCCTGTTCATGCTCATCCTGAACTTCTCGATGATCTTCGGTTTCTACAAGAACTTCACCGGAAAGGCCGAGAAGGCCGCCTGATCTTACCGGCACCGACAGCCGGACATCGCAGCGCGGTGTCCGGCCTGTCAGATATTCCGCACAGCGAGGCACAGGGCGCCCATGCGTGTGTGCCTTCGGCAGGAAGGGCTTCGACCAGAAGCCCTTCCTCGTTTTTTCGATACTGGAACCGCCATCGAGGAGCGCTGCATGTTCTCCATTCGCAAGAAGCTCGTCTCGTTCTTTCGCATCGTTGCCCAGGTAAACCGGGACAAGGCCACGGAGATGGTGGAGTTCGAACTCAAGGAACTCGAGAATATTTTCTCGTTGCTGGTCCTCGGCGGCTTCGTGGGCATGCCATCTCCGCCGGTTCCTATCGCGATAGAGTTGCTGCCGTACATGGAGCGCGAGCTGACGGTGATGCTGTCGCGTTCGGATATGGCTTCCGATCCGCTTGGCTCGCTGATGAGCATACTCGAGGTTGACTGAGGTGATTATGACTGGTGGCTGTGCATGAGGACCAATGCCTTCTTTCTGGGAAAGGGCGGCGTGGGCAAGACAACGATGTCGGCCGCGTTTGCGCTTTCGATGGCCCGATCCGGCAAGCGCGTGCTGATAGCATCGCTTGATCCGGCCCATAACCTCGGTGACGTGCTTGGCGCCAGGCTGGCCGATTCGCCGCGCGAGGTAGAGAAGAATCTCTTCGCGCTCGAGGTCGATCTGAACTATTGGGTTGACAAATATCTGGAGGAGAGCCGTGACGAACTGGCCACGACATACTCGTACAACCTGACGTTCAACCTGAATTCGTTCTTTGACATCATGAAATATTCCCCTGGCACCGAAGAATATGCGGTGCTCTGGGCGATAGAACATATCCGTTGCGATCTGTCCGGAGGGTACGACATCGTCGTCTATGACACGCCACCGACGGCCTTGTCGCTCCGTTTCCTCGCGATGCCGGCAATTTCCAACATGTGGATAGCGGAGCTGACGAAACTGCGCGCCAGGATTCTGGAGAAGCGATCGACCATCACCCGCCTGAACCCGGCGGCGCCTGTTGTGAACAGCTGTGTGGACAAGAATGATGACAAAATCTATGGCAAGCTCGGCTCCATCAAGCGACGGCTGACCGACCTGTCGATGCTCTTTGAACAGGAAAGCTACGTTGCCGTCGTGCTGAACCCCGATGTCCTGTCTGTCTCCGAGGCGCTGCGCATCAAGGACGAGCTGGACAGGATACACATACCGCTCTCGGGCATCTGTCTGAACAAACGCGGCATCTCCAAGGCGCCATGGGCTATACATGAGCGACTCGCCGATATTCCGCACTTTCCCATTGATTTTATGCAACATGGCCTGCAGAATCGAGAAGATCTGGCGGCCATCGATACAGCGCCACTGGTGGCCGATTTCATGGCCACCGAATCCGTACGCAAAGGCAACGCATGAATCCCTTCATCATATCCGGCATCGTCGTACTGGCCGTGCTGTCGACGGTATCGTACTTCTTTGGGACACGAAAGAATCGTTGGATCGTTTCGACAATGTCGAGACAACTCGAGAGCGTCCTGAAGCCCCGTTCCACCAACTATGTCAACATCGGCGGAGCGATCGGCTACAATTTCTCTTACGCGATGCCGGCACCGTATACCAATGCCAAGGGCACGATGACCCTGAGCCCGAGGCATTCGCTTTTGTACCTGCCAGTCTCCAGGCTCCTGGGCATTGGTGACCGTTTCTTCGTCAACGTGTTCACGAAGAGGAAGCTCCGCGGAGAGGCCCATGTCGTCGATTCGACATTCCTGGGAAGGGCCAATATCGAAGGTTCCGATTCCATGCAGCGTCGCGAAATCGAGCTACAGGGCAAGAAATTCGTCATGCTGTGGCGGTCGCTCGATCTGTCGCACGAGCTTGAGGCCGCCGTGGCATCGCTGCCCGATGCATCATCATTGCGCCACTTCTGCTCATATCCGGCAACGGGAACGTTCTTCATCCATCTTCGCCCAAGGTCGGGGCAGATCGAGGACACGATGCGCGCGCTGATCGCTCGCTTCCCGGATTTCATGGAGAAGGAAAAGGAGAAGAACTGAATGGAGCTTGAACTCGCTGTCAGCAAGAAATTCGATGCGATACTGGACAGGGTCAAGGAGCCGCAATCCGAGCTGAGCCTGGCCGAGCTCGGCCTGGTCAAGAAGCTGACATATTTCAAGGCAGACCAGACCATCGTCGCGCACATGAACTACGCGGCACAGGACCCCGCATCGTGTCCGGCCTGTTTCATCATGACAGACATGATGAAGGATTCTATCGAGCGTGACCTGCGCGCCGCCATCCTGGAGGAGTTTCCGGGGTGGGCGGTGACCTTCGGCTGATGCGTCTTGCGTTCAGGTGGTTCGATTCCACCGATACCATTCCGTTGCGGTACATCAGGCAGATCCCGGGGATGACCGGCATTGTCTCCGCATTGTACGATCTTGCGCCGGGCGAGATATGGCCAGTCGATCTGCTCATGGCGATGCGCCGCAGGATAGAAGATGCCGACCTGGAATTCAGGATCATCGAATCCATACCGATTCACGAAGACATCAAGCTCGGTGGCAGCCGGCGTGACGAACGCGTCGATGCGTGGATACGGAGCCTTGAGTCGGTCGCGGCCGCGCTTGGGCCGCGTTCGGGCCCGACCGGGTCCGTTGAGCCGGTTGTCGTCACCTACAATTTCATGCCGGTGTTCGACTGGACGAGAAGCGATCTCGCCAGCGTGCTGCCCGACGGTTCGACTGCGCTGGCCTATGAGGCTGACACCGTGGCCAGGATGGATCCGCTCAACGGCGAGCTTGAACTGCCCGGCTGGCTGGCCAGCTATACGCATGATGAACTCGCCGGGCTGCTCGATGCCTACCGCGGTACGCCATCGGAAACTGTCTACGGGAATCTTGTCTCATTCCTGCGTGATGTGGCACCGGAAGCCCAGCGGCTTGGCATCAGGCTGGCTCTGCATCCCGATGATCCGCCATGGCCCCTTTTCGGCATTCCCCGCGTCATGACCAGCGCCGCCTCCGTTCGCAGGCTCTTCGCCGATGTGCCCAATCCGGCCAGTGGGCTGTGCCTGTGCGCCGGCAGCTTCGGCGCGGATCCTGCCAACGATATTCCGGCTATGGCCACCGAATTTGCAGGGCGCATCTACTTTGCACACCTGCGCAATGTCAGGATAACCGGACCGGGATCATTCACGGAGACCGCCCACTATACGGGCGCGGGCAGCCTGGACATGGCGGCGGTTGTCGACGCCCTCGTGGCCGCCGGATACACGGGACCGGTTCGTCCAGATCATGGGCGCATGATATGGGACGAGAAGGTGAAGCCCGGTTATGGCCTGTATGACAGAGCCCTCGGCGCGACGTATGTACTCGGCTTAATAGAACGATCGGAATACAGGCGCAGATAAGCGCCATGCGACTGGATCATGGCCGCGGCCACCGAATTCGGCAACCGCGGCCTTTGCACATCAATCGATCAGGATGCAACCTCGACGATCGGGGCATCTCCGGCATTCTTCTTGACGCTCTCGATGCCGTTCATGCATGAGTCCTTGGACTCATAGGCCTCGCTCGTCGCGATGATCTGGCCGTTGCCAGCCTTGAGTCTGAATCTGAACTTGTCCTTCTTGTCCTTGAACCATTCGAATTTGCCAGCCATGCATGCCTCCCTTATAGATGAGTACATTCAAACACCATAACGATAATACGCCTGTTCGACGCAAGGCGCAAGTTTTAGTGGAATGCGCAAGCGCCCGTGCGCGCGACCTCGTGGATTGAACGACATGGTCGATTGACCTGTCGGAACGCGAGGTGGGTCCATGAAGAACGCTGCGACCGTTCTGTGCCTTGGCATTGTCCTTTCGGGCGGCTCGTGCCTGTCCTCGGGCCATGCCGACGAAGTCCTCAAGGCGTATGCGGCCGCCGCGACCGCCTGGGACTCCGGGGACTATACCGCTGCCCTGTCCCTTGCCGGCTCGTGCCTTGCGATGGATCACCGCTTCCTGCCGGCCCTGATGATCAGAGGCAAGTCGCTCTTCCTCCTGGGCGACGATGAACTAGCCATAGACACCCTGTCGAAGGCGATCGTCGAGACGCCGCGGGCCGGACAGGCAGCGCTGTGGCTAGCCCGTGCCTACCGGGCGCACGGCGATGCGTCACGGGCGGAGCGCACCTGCCAGCGGGCGCTGCAGGCGGATCCCGCGAACATCGAGGTGTTGCGGCTGGCGTCGATGCTGGCGCTCGATGCTGGCGATGCACAGGCTTCCCTGGCATATCTGGACCGCTCGATCGAGTCGGCCGCCGAGGCCGGCCTGGCCTTCGTCGACAGGGCCGCGCTGCGCTGGGCCGCAGGCGATGGTCTGGGCGCATCGACCGACCTGGACGCCGCGATGGCCATTCTGCCGCCCTGTTCGTCTGCGAGCGCTGCGGCGCGCGCAACCGCGAGCAAGGTCCGCACGATGATGCAGGGGAGCGCCCGATGATGTCCTTTTGGCCGCTCCTGGGTGTGCCGTGCGTGGTGCTTGTAGCCGGCTGTGCGACGCTGCACCCCGTCGTGGCACCGACAGGATCAGGCGCGCCATCATGTCTGCAGTCGGGCGCCTGTCTGACTGCGGCTCAGGCGGGCCTCTTGGCCATTGCCCATGACCCGCAGCTGAACGCCGAAGAGGCGCGTCTTGTTCTCCGCGAAGACGCCTGGCACCTTGGCCTCAGGGCCTGGATGCCGAAACTGACCGTCGCATGTGGGGATGACGAGCGTGTCTCGCTCTATGGCCCCGATTCCCGCACAATGACGCTCAGCGCACGCATCGATCAGCCGCTATGGGACGGGGGACGACTCGCCATGTCCAGGTCACTCGAACGGGCCGATCTGGCGGTGGCGGCGGCGGATCATGAGCGCTCGCGTCGGCAGGTCGGCGAGGCCGCGATAACGGCCTACCGTTCCGTGCTGGCCTCCCGGGCGCGGCTGGCAATACGCAGGGCTTCGATCGATGTTGCTGTCAAGGAGCGTGCCATCATCGCAACCCAGATGGCACGGGGCCTGGCTACAGCCAACGACCTGTCCGATGCCGATGTGCAACTTGCCGGGATGGAGGTTGATCTTGCCCAGGCCGCGACGGCCACGAGGCTCGCAGAAGAAGAGCTGATCGAGGCGCTGGGTCTGGAATCGATGCCGGAACTGGGCGATGAATTGAGCCTTGTATCCGGGTACCCTGCCATCGATGCCGAGCGTGCGGCCGATATTGCAGCCGAGCGCTCGCCGGAGGTCGTGGCCGCGCGCCACGAAGTGGAGAAGAAGAAGGCTCAGCAGAGATCCGTGGCGACCTCCTGGCTGCCGACCATCGGCATCGTAGCGAGCGCCCAGGCGAGCGGCACCTCGCTGCCATTGACCCGAGCCTCGTGGTCTGTCGGCCTATCTGTCGACTTCGCAGGGCCGCTCGCCTCGGGTGGCAGCGCTGCTACGATCGGCGGCGAGCCTCCCTGCGATCGATCGGCCCAGACGCAATATCGCCTCGCGGTGCTGCCAGATCCCGCCGGCATGCTCAATGCCCCGGCAGCCGCCATCGACTTCGCGCTCGCAGAACAGTTGCTGGCCGGACTGATGGCGAAAGCCAGAAGAGCCGCACGGACCGCCGTCGTGACGCTGGAGCTGGCCGAGCGAACGCGGAACGCTGCCGCACGGGCTCTCGAGCTGGCAGACGCCCGGGCTGCTCTGGAAGTGTTCCGGGCGTCGATCGGTCAGGCGGTGCACCTTGATGTGGTGCAGGCGGAATTGGCCAGGTCGGAGAAGGCCATCGATCTTGTCGATGCCGCGGCGGCGATGGTCGCGGCTGCGCGCGAACTGGAGAAATTGCTCGACCTGGCTCCTGGCGACCTGTTGCGCGACACGACCGTGCATGCCAGCGATATCGAAGGGGCATCATGATGAAAATTCAATGTCGCTTTCCATGGGTACTGGCATGGATGTTCATGGCGGCCGGATGCGCCAATTCCGCCGCGGTGATCACGAGGCCGGAGAAGCTCGTCCATGTGATGGTAGCCGCTGAAACGGAACGAACCACCGAGATAGCATGCTTCGGCAGTCTCACCTATGGCACCAAGCTCGACATTGTCGCGCCGGAGGATGCGACCGTAGCGAAGATGCTGTGTCGCGAAGGCGAGGTGGTCGTTGAAGGATCCGTCATCGCGCTGCTCGAAAATGCCCAGATAACGCTCGCCGTCGGTGTCGCGCAGAACGCGGTGACCCAGGCTGAGGCCGCGGTGCGGCTGGCGGAGGCTCGACTCGGAGAAGGCGAGCAGGCTACGGAGTCTCGAATCGTGGGTCTGGACAAGGCACGGCTTGAGATTGATCAGGCTCGCCGCGAACTGGCCGAAAGCCAGCGCAAGCAGGTCGACCAGGAAGCGTTGCGCGATGCGGGAGGAGTGAACGATGAGGCCGTGCGGTCAGGGCGGTTCGCCCTCGACTCGGCAGGGCAGCGTATAGCGCTCATGGAGAAGGAATTGGAGATGCAGCGGATCGGCCTGCGCGATGAGGACCTCATCGCGGCGGGCATGGTGCCCGCCATCGAACAATCGGCTCGCCGCCTGCAGCTGGTGCGGCTGGCGGTGCGAGGACTCGTCGCGGAACGTGATGGCGCCATCGCGCGGCTCGATGCCGCCCGCAAGGAATTGGCTTCGGCCGCTCTGTCACTCGCGGAGCTGCGCGTCGTTTCGCCGATGGGCGGCGTCGTGGGGGCGAGGTATGCGGAACGGGGTCAGCGCGTACAGCGGGACGAAGCCTTGTACACCCTGATCGACGGCGGCCCCCTGTTCGCGACGGTGACCGTTTCGGAAGCCGAGGTGGCTTTGCTGGCAGCGGGGATGAAGGCCACCATCATGGTGGACGCCATCGATGGCGTCTTCGCCGGAGTGGTCGATGCGGTCTCGCCTTTGGCCGATGCGCGATCGGCATCCTGCACCGTGCGGATAGCGCTCGCCGACACCGTTCGCGCGCTGAAGCCTGGCATGTTCGCGCGTGTCGGGATCCGGTGTGACGACACGGTTCGCATCATCGTGGTACCTGCACGTGCGCTCGCGGCCCGTGATGGTGATGCGGGCAGCCTGTTCGTCGTCGTCAACCAGTGCCTTGCGGAACGGCGGGTGCGGCTCGGAGCTCCGGTCGATGGCGGGTGGATCGCGACCCAGGGACTCGATAGCGGCGATGTGGTCGTCGATATTCCGGACGCGACCATGAAGGCGGGTGACCGTGTGTCGATCGCTGAGCCCTGAGCCAATGGTGCGCCCGTTGATCCTGGCGCTGTGCCTCGTGTCGTCATGTGGCTTGATCGACCTGAGGCCGGTCACGGTCGGCATGTATCCTGATGCAGCCAATGCGATGCTTCCCACATGTGACACGGCGATCACGGTGTGGTTCGATTGTGTACCCGACCGGCTGGAAGCGGAGCGTTCGTTCATGGTCAGCGATTCGACACGGACCATCACCGGTGATTTTTCATGGGGGGATCGATCGTTCGTCTGGAAGCCCGTCGTGCCGTGGAGCCCGGGTGTGCGGTACCGCGTGCGGTTCGACGGCACGATACGCATGTCGGATGGGCGTGAGGCTCGTCCTTCGTTCGATATTCCATTCTATGCCGTACACCTGGGAGGACGGCCTGTCGTTGTCGGCGCGTGGCCCGATTCGGAAGCGTCGGTCGAAGTGCCATTGCAGGGACAGCCGATTCTCCGGCTGAAATTTTCAGATTCGATGGATGTCATCAGTGTCGAGAGATCACTGGACATGCAGCCAGACTGCGATTCGGCGATGACCTGGAATGATGACCACTCCGAGGCCATGATGATTGCGACTGCCAGATTGTCGCCATGCGTCAGCTATCGATGGACGATCGGAACCGGAGCGACCGCCATCGACGGAACGCCACTTGCCGTTGCGGTGTCCGGAACATTCAGGACGGACGCGCCAGGCACCGCGCCGATGATAGAGCGCGTCTATGCAGTATGCAGGTCGGGTGACTCCTGGATGGAACTGACACCGAATATCGATTCGCTCGATACCGGCCAGTCGATAGGCATCCGGTTCTCCCGTGATATGGATGCGGCGACCGTGCGCTCCGGTGTCCGGCTGGAGCCAGCACTGTCTGGCTGCTTGGACCTGCCTGACCCGCGGACGGCCATCCTCACGCCCGAGCATGGCTGGCCACCCGAATTGGCCCTTGACCTGGTCGTGTCGGCCGGCGTGGCCGATCTGTCAGGATTGAGTCTCGGCCGGGAGTATCGCAGAGGCTTTTTGCCCATTACGCCGTATCTCGAAGTGAGTGCCGTCGAGACAGCCGAAGGCGAACGGGCAACCAGTTTCTCCGGTTCTTCTGTGCTCGTCGCATCACCAGGATCCCAGCCGGATGGCATCGTATCGCTGGCCATTTTCTTCTCTGCGCCATTCGATGTGGCGGCCACGATTGCCGCCGCGCAGCGCATACGCCTGACCACGCTGTTTCCATCGAACATTCCGTCGCCGGCGATACGGTCGATAGCATGGCCATCGAGCGATGTGGTGGTCGTTGCTTGGGAAGGGCTGAGGCCCAGCGATGGAACCTCGACCATCTATTATCGACTTGCCATCGATGGCGGAACAGCTGGCATCCAGAGTGGTGGTGGCCTCTATCTTCGGGAAGACGCGGTCTTGCTGCTGGAGATGAGCCAATGAGATACAATCTTGGTTTCGGGCGCCGGATCCGCGTCGCGCTGTGCTCTGCGCTGCTGGTCAATTCGTGCAACCTGCTCGGCCTGACCCCGCTGGCGATTGCCGAATGGACACCGGGCCCTGGTTTCCATGTGGCATCCGATGCGCACATCAGCCTGACCTTCACCTCTGAACCGGACAGAGGCAGTGCCGAAGGAGCATTCTCGCTGGTCTGCGACGGCGAACCTGTCGCGGGTCGCTTCGAGTGGGATGGCGTGTTGATGAACTTTGTCCCGTTGGGTCCACTGGCGGCGAACGTGGAGTACCGCCTATCCGTCAGTGCCGATGTCAGGACACCGCATGGTTGCTCGATGGAGCACGCATTCGATGTCCGGTTCACCACGCGGCCCGAGTACGACAGGCCCCGGGTCGTCGCAACGATCCCCGAGGCCTTTGGCTGTCTCTCGGCACCGGACGGAAGTGTCGAGGTTCAATGCTCCGAGGCTCTGGATCCGATCTCATTCAGCGAGGCCCTGAGTCTTGTGCCGTCGATCTCCGGTGATTGGCACCTTGATGAGGCTGGATCCACAGCGATCTTCAAACCGCGCAATCTCTGGCAGCCTGGCCAGAGCTACAGACTCGACATATCGCCAGATCTGATGGATTCGTCTGGAAATCGCATGGGGCGTGACTTTTCGACCGTATTCACGATTGGATCGGACCGTGTCGCACCCGCTCTCGTATCGGTCGGTGCGGTGGATGCCAGCGGTATCGACGTGATGGAGTTCGCTCTTGATGACCCGCGCGATTCCACCATCGCGACCAACCATGGTGTCGAGACATCCTGGAGCGTGCGTCTGCATTTCAGCGAACCTGTGTTGCAGAGGACGCTGGCGTCCCGCCTGGTCTGTGATGGCGGGCCGGCCTTGATACTGGCCACCGCGGGAGAGGCCTCCGATCTGGTCGTATTCAATTTTGAGCAGCGTCCCTCGTTTGGTACCTGCCTGGTCGTTCGCGCCCTGCCGGGAATCCAGGATCTCGCCGGCAACGCCACGATCAATGAGGTGGTCTGGCGCATGGCCATGGATGGACCGTCCTCGGCCCCGCCACGATTCCTGGGTGTACGGCTGCCATTGGCGCCAGGTGCCGAGGAAACCGGCGATAGACAGCTGGCGTCCTTCGGTCTGGATCAGCCGTTCGAGACGATAGCGCTGACGGGCGAGCCGGAAGGATATCCAATCGGCGTACCAACGATGGTCACTCTAGAATTGTATCTGGATATCGCCGAAGGAGCCGTGCTCGACCGCCTCTCGATCATGCAGTCATTCGACGTTGCGGCCACGAATGGAGCCCTCGAGTTTCAACCGCTTCGCGTTGAGCTTGGTGGCTTCGAATCGGTGCCCGCTTGCGATGCATGGTCATCATGCGCGGTGACCAGAGTCAGCGGCACGCTCACGAACCGAGCCAGTTCAGGCGTCGTCACCATATCGTTTGCCGCGGATTTCCGTGACTCGCTCGGCAACACGATGGCACGGCCGCAGAGCCTGCTGCTCCTTAAGTAGGTCGGCGTGATACGCGTTGTCGAACTGTGCGTCCGGCGGCCCATCGCGGTCATCATGGTTGTTGTCGCCGTCATGCTGGCGGGAGGCAACGCAACGCTCTCGTTGCCCATGGCGAGCCTGCCCGACATACAGGTGCCCCGTGTGGTCATAGAAGCCAATATGGCCGGATTGCCTGCGGCTCAGATACGATCGCTGGTTGCCATCCCTCTCGAGGACGCCCTGGCCTCCGCCAAGGGGAGCACGGACTTGTCGAGCGTGTCCAGGGATGGTTCGGCTATTCTGACGCTCGACTTTCAGTGGGGGCAGGATCCCGCCCGGGCTGCAGGCCGGGTGCGTGAAATACTGGATGCTGTGTATCCCGCCTTGCCCGATGGTGCCGACAGGCCGACGGTCACGGCAGTCGACTCCGGACTCGATCCCCTGATCGTATCGATACGGGCCGTCGATGGTGATCTGGCATCTGCCAGGCACTTTGCCGATCACGAAGTGCGCTCACGGATGCGCCGCGTCGATGGCGTCGGTTCCGTTACCGTGCTGGGCGGTGTGCAACGTGAGATAGCCGTAGCCGTCGACATGCGCAAGGCAGCAATACGGGGGATGAGTGTCGACGACGTGGCACACCTGTACGCACGGGAGCTGGCTGATATGCCCGCGGGCTCGCTGAGGGATCATGAACTGGAGTTGGTGATAGTCGCGCGCGGCCGCCCCGGCAATGCCGCCGAGCTGGCCAATGTGGTCGCCGCCGGGCCAGCCGGGCCGGTGCGCCTGTCCGATATGGCGAGTGTTCAGGAACGCGATGCACCTCGGAACAGCATATTCGTCGTCGATGGTGACGAGTCCGTGGCTCTCGAGATATTCACAAGTTCAGGTTCCGATCCAGTGGCCGGCAGCCGGCGCATAAAGGCAGCCATCGCCGATCTTGCAGCGCGCCATGGCGATGACTTTGACATTCGACTGGTCCATGATGCGGCGGCACCGGTCGCGCTGGCGATACGTAGCCTGGCGCTCGCCGGCATCGTCGGATGCCTCGCGGTAGCGCTGGTCCTGCTTGTCCTCCTTGACGACTGCAGGGCTGGCCTGCTCGTCGCGATGACCATCCCGGTTTCGGCTGTGGCAGCGCTCGGTATCGTGGCCCTGTCGGGTCGTTCGCTCAATACGATGAGTCTCGGCGGTATCAGTCTGGCCATCGGCATGATATCGGACAATGCGGTCGTCGTGATCGAGGCCCTGTCAGCGGAGTTCATGTCGCGGCCGGAACGGCCCGGCGCCGATTCGATAGCGGCCGTCGTCGGTACGACGACGATGGGGACCTTCGGCAGCACGGCAACAACAGCGGTGGTATTCATCCCGGTCCTGTTCCTGCCCGGTGCCATCGGCGGTCTCTTCGGAGACCTGGCGCTTTCATTGCTGGCGGCCACCACCAGCGGCTGGCTGTGCGCCAACCTTGTGGTGCCATCACTGTATCGTGTCGTCTGGGCCTATCGGCCTGTATCACGGGCGCGAAGGCTGGAGCATGCATATCGGCGCATGCTGGCCAAGGCGATGCGTCGGCCGCTTGTCGTCCTGGGAGCGGCACTGCTGCTGGCGGGCATCGGTACCCTCCTTGTCGCAACGCGTACCATGAGCTTCCTCCCGCCCGATGCGGCAGATCGACTCAACATCATGGTGGAGTTTGCGGCGGGTACCGATCCGGATGCGATGCAGCTGATGGCGCCACTCCTCAGCTCGGTGCTCTGCAGTGTCCCTGGCATTCAGACATGCTATGGCAGCGCCGGAGCGGAACTCGATGATGCAAGGCGCCACGCCGACCCCGGGTACATGCGGGAGTCGCTGGTGCTTGCCTGCCAACTGCGCGGACATGCTGACACCGGATACATGCAGTCCCTTCTGCTGACAGCGGCCAGGCGAATACTGCCACTCGATGCCACGGTCAGCGTCGCGGTTCCACCCGATCAGGCGGCGCGCCTCCTGGGGCTGGATGGCCATGGGTCACTGGCCGTCCGTGGCGAGACCCATGCCGAGGCGGTTGCCGCCGCTGATGCCATCATGACCAGGCTCATGGCAGAGGCTGGCGAATCGCTATGCGATGTGCGCACGGCGCCTTCTGGTCGGCGGACACGCATCATCGTCAGGCCCGACAGGCAGGCCTTGGCCAGCCTCGGCATATCCGCCGCGACGATATCGTCCTCACTGCGCACCGCGACCACAGGGGCACTGATATCGACGCTGGAGCTGTCGGGCCGTGAGGCACCCGTCTTGATGTTCGCATCCGGAGCCGGATACGCCGATCGGGCAGGCAGCCTCGAAGAGGCTGCGCGTGTGCCCATCCTTGTTCATGAATCGATGCTGCCCATTTCGGCCCTGGCCCGATTCGACATGCAGGGCAGTGACGCGGCGATTGCCAGATTCAATCGTGCCGATGTCGTCTACCTGGATCCGACGGCCGCTCCTGGATCGGAGCTGCGGCTCGACGCGTCGATAGACCGGATCATGCGTTCCGACCCACGGCTGTCGCGAGCCGATGAGTCCGCCTTTGATCGATATGCGGGCGCGATGATCGGATCGGTCATTCTCGTGGTCGTGCTCCTGTACCTTACCCTCGGGGCACAGTTCGAATCGCTCGGATTACCGCCGCTCATCATGGCGACCCTGCCGCTTGCCATGGCCGGAGTTGGCCCGGCCCTGGCTCTCGCCGGGCTCGGACTGGATTCGGGGTCGGTGCTTGGCCTTGTCGTCCTGTTCGGTGTTGTCGTGAACAACGCGATTCTGCTGTACGAAGCGACATGCGCGAGGCGATCGACTGGCTTGTCCGCTGCGCAGTCGGCATACGGCGGTGCCTCCGGGCGGGTTCGAGCCATCTCCGCAACGACGCTGACGACGATGGTCGCCCTGTTGCCGGTTTGCGTCATGTCGCGCGGTGCCGCCGGACGCTCGATGTCCGTGGCCATGCTGGGCGGCATCACCGCCTCGGCCGCATTGACAATATTCGTATTGCCCGTGGTCTTCGCGCATGGGAGCCGCGCATGAGAGCCTCAGGATGGTATGGCCGGCCCGTCGCTGCGCTGTGCGCGACTGCTTCCATGCTGGCGCTCTCGGCCATGCTGCTGGCCGGCGCCGAGTTTGGCCCGCGAGAAGCTGCATCGAAGGCGTTCTACGCCGTCACGATCAGGCACTTTGGCGTCGATGCGCGCGAGATGGAACGCTCGGTAGCCATACCGCTTGAAGACGCATTCGCCGCAGCAGCGGGGGCGATCGAGACGTCGAGCACGTGTGAATATGGCCTGGCTCGAGTGCTCGTCCACTTCGCGGATGGCACGGACAGGGATCTAGCCTATGAGTCGGTGCGCGATGCCGCGCAGCGTGTTTACGAAGGTTTGCCAGCCTCCGCCCAGCGACCGGAAATCGCCACGTCGAGCGAGGGCAGCGGGCCGGTGTGGGTAGCCGCCGTCTATTCCATGAAGGCGAATGTCACGTCCATCGGTCATCTGCTCGAGCGCACGGTCAGGCCAGCCCTCGAGAGGCTGACGGGAGCCGGCGAGGTGGACATCGCCGGAACAGGGTTGCCGGAGATCATGGTCGATGTCGACGAGGCCGCCGCGTCGGTGGCGGGTCTTGGCACGGCGGACATAGCGGTATCGCTGGCCGCCGATGACCGGTTCGAACCAGCAGGATCGCTCTTGTATCGGGATACGGAGCTGTCGATCGCCCTGGATTCCAGGTATGAGGGTCTGCCTTCCCTTCGCCGCGCGAGCATCGCAACCGATCAGGGCACCTCCATCGGCCTCGAATCACTCGCGCGCCTGGAGGAGCGCGACAGGCCACCGGATATGGTATCGAGGGTCGATGCGCAAAAAGCGGTTACCGTTGCGGTCAGCCCCGGAGGGCAGGCCAATCTGCCATCGCTGTCGCGCGGCATCGCCAGCGCGACAGCCGAACTTGCAGAAGACCATGAGCTGAAGTTTCAGGTGCTCTATGATGCCGGTGCGGCAGCCTCCGCCTCCTTCAATGCGATCCTCGGGGCAATGCTGCAGGGAGCCATCGGCGTGGCGATAGCGACGGCCCTGCTGCTTGGGGGGCTGCCGCGCGGAACGGTGGGTGCAGGCCGTGCCGGCACTCGAACGGTCGCGGTGCTTGCCGTGCCGATGATGCTGGTCATGTCTGCGGCCGTCCTTGTCGCATGCGGGTTCTCGCTCGACCGCCACATCGTCGCAGGTCTGGCTGTGGGGCTTGGCGCATCGGTGGACGCCGCGATCATCGTGGCGGAACGGCTCGGTGCGGCGACCTGCATCGCCGAGGGTCGTCTTCGGATGCGCGGGCTTGTGACCACACTGCTCGCGGGCACGGCTACGACGGTCGTGGTGCTCGTCCCGCTTGCCCGGCTCGACTTCATCGCCGAAGGAGTTGCGCGCATTGCCGCCGCGATAGCGGCGGTCAACGGTGTCTCCTTGCTGGCTGCCTGGTGCCTGCTGCCTCCCCTGATGCTGGCCGGCCGTCATGCAACCAGGCCCGAGCCACTCGCTGCCATCCGGCCGTCCTGCCGCCTTCATGGCCCAAGCATCGGCACGCACGTGCTTAGGTGTGTGCGGCGATGCATCGCGGTCGACGCGCAGCTCTGTGCCGCCAGTCCTGTCATTCCGGCAGCCTGCGCAGCGGTTCTCGGTCTCGCGGGAGTCCTGGCCATTCTGATGACTCCTCTGGCGGCAACCGGTGGCGAGACTGGCTCGACCATCGAGGCGCATATCGACTTCGAGTCTGGAACCGCGGTCGAACACGTCGATGAAGGACTCGCCGCCTGGTCCGGGGTACTGAGCGGCACGACGGGAGTCCTCTGCACGTACACGACGGCACGACGTGGTTATGGCTCGGCCCTGGTCACCTATGATCCGGCCATCATGGAGCGAGCCCAGCTGTGCGATACGATGCGCCATGGAGCGCCAGCTGGCGCGTTCGTCTGGATACCGGAGCCTGATGCGCACGAGCGTTCGTTCGAGGTGATCGTCTCTGGTGATGATGATGCCGAATGCAGGACCCTGGCGACATCCGCGGCTTCGAGGCTGTCAGCGCTTCCATGGGTCATCGAACCGATACTGCAATTCAAGGAAGGAGCGCCCGACATTGTCATCGAGCCCGACCGTCAACGGCTGGCGATGGCGGGTGTCAGCTTTGCCCGGGTCGAGGATTGTCTGCGGCGGGCCATCCAGGGGCCGGTCGCCTACAAGCGGCTCGATGAGCAAGGCCAGACCGACGTGCGCTTCATGTCCCGCGCGGCGGCAACGGTACGGGGGCTGGGTGCGATTCCGGTGCGGACATCTACCGCCCCGCAGCCGGTCGCCGCCCTGGCGATGGTGTCGCGCCAACGGGATGTTGCCAGGATATACCGATCCGATCGCAGAAGAATCGCTGCCCTTGCATTGCGGACGCGGCCGATCGACCCGCGTTCGGCTCGGGATGCCGTCTACGCTGCGCTCGCAGCCGTGCCACATCCGGTCGGCTATGCCTTCGAGTTCGACAGGGCGGCGATCGAATCGGTCGAGCGGCTTTCAGGATGTCTCGGCTCGTTCCTGGTCGCGGCGCTGCTCGCATACATCGTGACGGCGGCCGTCTCCGAATCTCTGACCGTTCCTCTGGCAGTGATGCTTGCGTTGCCTCCGTCGCTCGCGGTGCCCGCCATCCTGCTTGTCATCGCCGAAGTTCCCGTCGACGCGTCGATTGCGTGCGCATTTGTCGCCGTATCCGGCATCGTCGTCAACGCTTCGGTCCTGACCGTAGATGCAGCGCGCCGGCGCGGCATCGCCGCTGGACGTACCGTCGATGCAGTCGATCTTTACCACATCATCAGATCGAGGTTCGCGACACTCGCGGCAACATCGGGCACGACTGTCGCCGGAGCCCTGCCATTCCTGCTGCTCGGCTCTACTGGAGCCGGCATGGCCCGAGCGCTCGCCTTCGTCACAGTGCTTGGTTCGGCGACCTCGTTCATTGCCGCGACGACGCTGGTGCCTTCTCTCGCTGTGATGTTTCCCGGTTGGTTTGCAATGTCCGGGCTGTCAAGCATCCATCAAAGGAAAGGAGATTGACCATGAGACTTCACCGTCTGCTACTCGCAATCATCATGGTGGCCATCGTTGCCGGCACTGTTCGGGCTGACGAACCGCATGTGACTGGCTTCGACATGCCGGCATACGAGTCTGCTCTGGCATCTGCCGAGCGATCGGTGACTCCATCATCCTGGCTGACCAGTGCCCGATACGGCGTGGAGTCGGCAATCGCCCGATGGGAGCGCGATGCTGCCTGTCTCTATGACAACCCGGAGTATATGGCCGTCGCCAGAGACCAGCTGCGCTGCTGGAGCGCCGACGACATCGCCACGCGTTTCGCCTCCTGGTTGCTTGACCGATTCTTCGGCCGCGAGGCAGCCCGAGTCCGGGGACTGGTCGAATCCGCCGTCGCCACCGCGAACCTTCAGTTCCTCTATTCGGTCGCGGCCGATGGTTCGGTCGTGCGCGATGCGGCCGGAGATCCGGTGGTCGCTCGTACCGACGACCCCGCCTTCGATGCCGACGCATGGAGGTCGCGTACGGAAGGAGGAATCGCATCGGCCCTCGCCGCATACGATGCGCGGCTCGAATCACTCAGGCCCGAGCTGCTCGCGTATATCGAGCCGGACGAGCGCGATCGTTTCGAGTCGATCGTGACGGAGTCACGGGGCATCGCGCATGCCAGGGCAGCCCTCGAGCTGAATGCTTTGGCCGATCGCGAGGAGCGGCTGTTCGTGGCGAGGCGGACCACTGATATGTGGAGCCTCAGGCACAAGAGCGAAGGCGAAGCGGCGGGCGAGATTGCGGCCGAATTGACCAGAACGACGGCACGTGCCTGCGAGTCAGGAATCGCGGCCTTGCAGGGCCGGATCGAGGCTGCCGGCGCCGATGCGAACGAGCTTGAATTTGCGGGCACGGCATGGCTTGCCGCATTCAGGGAGCAGTTCGATCGAGGTCTGGCGGCATGGAACGATGCAGAAGAGCGCTTCATGGTGAGGCGACTCGAATGGGAGCGGGACGCCTCGCGAGCCTATGCTGCCGGCAACCAGGCATGGGCCGACGCATTCGAACAGCTTGAGGCCGGAAGACGAACCTGGGAGGAACAGGCGAGCAGCGCGTACCGGGATGGCGAGATTGCTTTCACCGGCGCGAGCGCAACGCTCGAGGCGTCGATTCGATCCGCCAAGGCGGAGTATCAGCGTCTTACGTCGGAACGGGTTGCGATGAGCGCGGACAGGGCCAATGCCTGGGTCGATGTGTATGTGCAATGCAATGAATCGATGCATGGAGAATATGCCAACGCCTCATATTGGCTTTCTGAGCTCGGTCCCGAGGCTCCTCGAATTGGAGACGACATGCTGGCCGGATGGCTGGCTGCCGAGAGCGGCAGGCCCGAAAACGACACGACGCGGCGTATGGCTCTGGAATGTGCCAGCTCTTCGATTGCCCTGTATGATCACTACCGGCAACAAGCCGTCGAAGCGGAGACCCGATTGGTTGCGGAATTCGATGTGAACCTCGGGACTCTGGATGCGTACCAGATAGAACTGGCGCGGGCCGGTGCTATCGCTTCCTATTGGCGCAGGCGGACGGACATCGCCCATGCGGTACTGGACTATGCCGATGATGCGAGCTCGGGCCGCGCGACGGAGTCCGAGCTTATGGCCAGTCTGCAGCGCGTGTCTGATGCCTATGATCAGGCTCTGTCCGCATACGATGCGGCACGACAGGAATTATCTGATGCGAGTGCTTCGATCGGCGATGCCCGGCGCTACTGCGATGCCGCTCAGGCCGCTCTGGCCCAGGCCGGCGCCCGGCTCGAGGAGGTCAACGGCCGCTACGCGTCCTTGATGGCCGTGCTGCTGACCGACGACAGCAGCTTTCTGCAGACCGAGCTTGTGGCCCGTTACCAGGAGCTGGTCGCCCAGGAAGGCAACCGCCAGGATCTGGATGCTCCGAGCGAGGCCGAAGTGCTTGCCAACTATCTGACGGCCGCCAGGCGGTGCGGTGCGGCCACCGCGATCAGGGATACCGGTGATGCTTTGCGGCTTGTCATAGCAGGTTCAGTCACCGAGCCTTCATTGGCCGAGCTGCGGCGGTCGGCTGCCGCTATCATCGTCCCGGCGGACGATGACAGTCCTGCGGCCGACCCTGCCACCTATGGGCTGACCACGACGGATTCCGCCTATGCCCAGATCGAATCACTGCATCATGACCTGCTGGAATGCCTGAGTCTGGCTTCCGGAGTCGATGGGGCGGCTGGGATCCAATCGCGGTACGCCGCCATGGCGGCCAGAATCATCAATGCCGCGCGAGAGCGGGCGCAGGCCGCCCTCGATGAAAGGCTCGACGCCGTGGCATTGCTTGGCGCTCCGACTCTGTCATCGTGGTATGAGCATAGAGCAGGACATGCAGCAGACGGTGACGTCATCGCCGCGCTCGCCGCCGATGCGGCGTCGGCGTGGTGCGGCCTCGTCTGCGCACGCGCGCGACTGGAACTGGCGGCCCTGGACATATCGGCGAATCGGGAGAGTCTGCTGCCGGTTGATCAGAGGGCCGCGGACCTGGCCACCTGGTGGGCCGGTGACCAGATCGCCATCGAACACGCCAGGGCGACGCTCTGCGCCATACTGGCATGTGATGATGCGTCTTCTTCTGGCGAGTCATGTGCGGCGAGCCTTCAGTCGCTGGGTATGCGCGATGAGCGGGTGGCGGCGTTCATGCGTGGCATCGGATTCTTCTCCGATGGAGGAATCGACCGGGCAAGCCTGTTGTGCGGGCAGGAATCACGCACGTGGCAGAGGGCAGTAGGGCGGCAGACGGCGCTCGCTCGATTCGGTGGTCTTGCCTTGGCGGCCGAGTCCGAACGCTATGCCAGCTCTGTCGCAGCCCTCGATGCCGGTCTTGGAGCGCTCGGGCTGGCGCGGGGCTCGGATGGCAGTCTTCCCATGGTCGAGGATATCGGCAGGGCCGTATTCACGCCTGGAAATGGCGCGAACGAGCGGATTGCCGCGATGATGCTGGCAATTGATGGCGCGTTGACAACTGCTCCGGCCTGGATGCGCGGCATTCTGTCGGGATGGCGTCAGTCGGTGAACATGTATCTGGCCGCCGGTGCGCTTGCCCTGGGGGCAGGAGCGCCGGTATCGACCACCGAACTGAGTACGCGCATAGAATACAATCGACAGGCTTCGGCTGAACTGCAGCGTCTGTTGGAGACGCCCTGTGATGATGGTGCAGCCGCCATCGGCAGACTGTCGCTGCTCGCCACTGAACGGGGCATGGCGCTCGTCGACGAGGCCGCATCATTGCAGGCCGCCCTCGGGTATGCGATGGCGTACGAACAGCTGCGCGACGAAGCCGCCGCGGCGGCAAGCTCCGGTACAGTACAGTGGCGACAGTATCTTGCATCCGCGGCGACAGCAGCCGTCTGTGGCGCGCAGGTATCGGCGTGCGCATCGTGGATCGAGGGTTCGCTGGCAGACTGTCAGGAACTGGCCGCGCGCGCGAGCGTGGCCCTGGGGGCAGCACTGGGCATGTGGGGATCTTCGTCAGTCTGCGATGCTTCGGAGTTTTCAAGTTTATTTGCGATTACAGAAAAATATATCACAAACCCCGATGCCTCGTTCGATGCAGGCGATATAGGCCAGGTCGCGCCATCGCTCGAAGAAGCTGAAGCCGGTGCGTACGCGGCCTATGCACGCCTCTGCACCACTCGGTCCCAGGCGCGAAACGCCTTCGCTGCCGCCGCCGGAGCCTATGAGCTGGCTGCTGACAGGGATTCGCTACAGGATCGTGTCAGGATCGCGGCCCAGGATGTTGCGTCGGCGCGAACCGCTTATGATCGAGCCATGGCCGACTATGCCCTTGCCGGAGGTGTCCTGGCGGCGGCCGGAGGCGCATACGATGCCGCATATGCGCGCGTCGCGTCGCTCGATCGTACCCAGGAGTCGGCCAGGACTGAATACGAGAAATTCGACGCAATTCGACGATGGGCCAGTACGTCGTATCTCGCGGTGACGGAGCCGGCTGATGCGGAGGCCATTGCCTATCGGAGTCCGTCTGCCGAGGCGATCTACGCCGAAACGGGTTTGGCCCGTGCCTCGGCTGCACTCGCCGCACTGGAGCACCTCCATGATGATGCCAGTGGCAACGCAGCCGCTATCGATCCGGCGTTCTCGGCCTTGTATGAGCGGTACCGGGCCAGCTATTCGAACTTGATGCTGGCAGCCAAGGCCCGCGATATCCTCGGAACGTCGATCCAGAACGAGATGGTCATCAATGCGCGCGCGTACGATGCATGCACACGCTCAATCGCCGCACTGCAGCGAGGAGTGCCATCCGAGTCCTGGTATCCCTACCTGCGGCTTGGCGATGACGGCCTCCTTCGTCTCGCGCATGGCAGCGATTTCGAGGTGAGCGGCGCGGCGACAGCCGATGCGATCGATGGCTATTTCTCAGAGGCCTATGGCCGCAACATTGAGGAACTCGCAGCCTGGATGAGCGCCACCGGCTTTGATGAGCGGCGGGCCAGATCCTGGGGACTGGCTCGAGACTACGTGCTCTCATCGATGGCGGCGAGAAGCGCCGGTTTTGCGAGCATGGCCTCGAGTCCAGATGGCGCCGTCGATGAGGCCCAGCTCGGCGGACACCGCTTCACGCTGCTGGGGCAGACGATATCCGATATTCTGGCAGACTATCGTTCGGGCGAGCTCAGTCACGAACGCCGCGCCGCCTATGAGCGGATGGGCGACGTAGAGCGTGGCTGGTTCGAAACGTATCTGGCGCTCCAGGTTGTCGGAGCGATGAGGAAGCCAGTCGGCGCGGACGGGAGTGGTGCCGAGACCTTCGATGCGTTCTCGTATTGGTCTACCCGCGCGGAGTATCAGCGGCTCGAATCGGTAGCCGTTTCGGAATTGCACGTCTGTGAAATCGGGACCAAGGCGAGTGCCGCCTCCTATGCTGGTTTCATAGCCGCCGCCGCGGTTGCCGGAGCCTTCTTCTTCACAGCATGGCTTGTACCGCCACTGCTAGCCGCCGCAGGCGTCGCCTATGCCGCGATCATTGGCTTCTCTCTGAACGCCGCTGATATCAATGCGACAAGGTCGGTGTACACCGCGGAGATGAACGATGTGCAGCGGCAGACATCGCTCAATGTGGCAATGATGACAGAAGGCATGGATGCCATAGTCGCAACACGAGCCGCGTACCAGGACTCGTGCGTGCGGCTCGCGCAGCTGACAGCCGATGGTGAACAGACCGAGTCGGTCGATGCCGCCATGCTGGCCGATTCGCTGGCGCGTACCGGCCGGTTGAGCGCACCGGAAGTCTCATCGATTGTCGATCTCTATGCCGAGTACCAAGAGGCCACCGGCGCGGAGCACCGGCGGGCGGATGAAGCACTCGTCGCCCTGTCCGACTGGACCAGGGTCGAAACGCGAAAGGCTTCGCTGGAAATGGATGGTGCCTATTCGTGCGATGCGGCGCGGCAACTCGAGGCAAGCGCTGCCTACCGTTCGGTGTATGATGGCTTTGTGGCTGGACAGGCATCGACGCAGGAACTCCTGAGCTGTGCCGATGCCGCCTTCGGTGCCGGTACGCTATCCGCCAGTGGCTATGATGCGGCGCTCGCATCGGCTTGTGCCGATATTGGCCTCGAGGGCGTCCTGGGCGATGGTCCGATACCTTGCCGCGAGCGCGCCGAGGCGGCTGCATCGCTTGCGGGCCTTGCCGCGCAGGCCTGCTCCGACAGATATGAGGCTGAACTTGCCGCGCGAGAGGTGGAATGGGATGTGCGCCGTTTCGAACTGTCCGAGAAACTGAACGCTTGGAGGGAGGCGGCCGGGCTCATCCTTACGCGAGGCCGAGCCGATTTCGCCAGCGGCACCGAGATGCTGCAGGAGCGGTATGCCTCGTGGGCCAGCGGTTTTTCCGAGACGTATGCGAATCGCCAGACCGTCTGGAACCTGACCTGTGGCGACATGCAGGCAGAGAAGCTCGCATGGGTGGCCAGGGCAACCGATGCGGCAGACCGTGCTGCGGCCGACGCGATGCTTGCGATGGTCGGCTCGGACGCAGAAGCCGCGACGCGCAGGTATGACATATGCACGGTGCTTGATTTGACATCGGACACCGACGCAGACACGGCGCTTGACCACGCCATGGAAATGGCGGGTATCAACAGCATGGCCGATGTCCTTGCCATCCAGTCTGGCGTCGTACGGACCTTGTCGCCGGTCGCCATGAAGGGCCTGGCGGCGCAGACAAGCACCGAGAGCGGACTCATCCAGGCGGCCGCGCGGGCCTTTGTCGACAAGGCGTCCGCCGAGCTCGCGGGCACTCAGTCGCGGATCATGGCAGCCCGTGCGCGCATTTCCGCGGAAGGCGCAATCGCCGCGCTAGCCAGGAATGTCGATCGCGCCAACGATGATATTTCCCAGGCCATGAATGTGAACTTTGTATCGCGAGGCAGGTGGCAGAGGCAGGCGGGTTCGTACATGAAGGATGTGGTCGTGCACTCCACGCTTCTCCAGAACTACATCACCGAGAAGGCCAGCGTCGCCGTCGATGAGCCTTTCGTGCCACGGCTTGGTGATCTGCGGACTGACATGTCGGACCGCACGCTGGCCGTACTCGATACGGGTGGAATCCAGGCTTTGCTTGAAGCGGCCCTACGCGAAGTCTCCCAACGGCATGACTACATCTTCGGCTCTCCAGACCAGACATCAGAAACGGCATCGGTCTCGGGCGCCTTCGGCGCCTGGGTTGGCCGCGATCCTCGACTCGCCGAAGGCGCAGATCCCGACAGCGACAGCGAGGCGATGTTCGCCGATCAGGGGGCAGGGGAACTGGGCCGCTTGATGCGCAACTTTCTGCTGTGGAGCCTGAGGGAGGACCGGGGCTGGATGGAGGCGAACAAGCCATCGTATGAGAAGGACCTCTGGGACGACCGAGGTGCATGGTTCAAGGCGCCTTCGATTCGAGGTATGGCCGACATCGGATTCGGTATCGCCGCGAGCGTCATGTCTGGTGGAGTTGCCCTGCCGGCACTGCTTGGCGCCACCGCGCTCAATCTTGCCGATGACGCCGTGTTCGGAGCCCTCGATGTGGCCGGCGGCTACAGGAGCGCTCAGGATGCGGGCCTTGCATTCATCAAGAAGTCGGCGATGGCAGGGGTCTCGGTACTCGGCGGCGGCGTCTTCAATGGCTTTGGACGGACATCAGGCGGCTTCTTTGGCTCCGGATTCTCGGGAGCCCTGTCAGGTGCCAGCGGTCTGGCTGAGGTTGCCGGCCGGACGACCTTGCTCGGCCTGCAGGGTGCTTCGATAGGTCTGGCCAATGCGGCCATAGGTGCCGTTTCCTGGAATGGATCGACTCTGGGCTGGTCCGGCGCTTCATTTTCGGCCGGCATCAAGGGCAGTCTCGTGGCGGCCGCCACGGGCATGGCGGGGGGCCTGACGCGAGGGCTGCTGGATCAAGGACTGGAAGGATTCACCGGAGTGGTCTACGATAATGGCATCGCCTTGTCTGGTCTCGGAGGCAGCCTCGCCGCACAGGGTGTGCAGTACGCCTTGACCGGTATGGCCGCGTTCAACGTCGCCAACTTGACCATGTTGGGCCTGGCTGGATCAGACGGTGTTGCCGTGCCGATGGGCCTGCTGGCCCTGCGACTCGGGCCTGACGGCCTGAGCGCCGGGCTGGGTTCTGATGGCTCCGACATCAGCCTTGGCACCGTGAGCAGAGCGGCGATGGGCCTCGAGGCATGGGCCGTCAATGCGCGCATGGCTATTTCTGGCCAGGAGGAAGCGACGAGGTATGCCAGCGCACTCCGGACACTCTACTCGACCGGCGATTCGGCCAGTGCCGAGCGCACGCTGTATGGGCGCATTCTTGCCGGGCAAACTGATATCGTCGAGGACCGTTCGGGTGACTACAGTGCCCGGACTAGCTACGACCTGACCACGGGGCACGCGATCATCAGCCTGGGGAGCGGATCACTCGCCGATACATCGCGATTCGGCATCGGCATAGTGCTGACTCATGAGGCATATCGCGATGGTATCGACAATGGCCAGAGAGGCCAGCAGCAAGAGACGGTCAGGGCCATACTCGGTCATATTGGCGCGGCGGCATCGCTCGAGGCCACGTATGGCAGCGGCGCAATGAGCGCCACACAGCGCGCGGAGGTTGCTGCCATGCGGGTCGCGTATGCCGGTAGCGGTGAGTCGCTCGCTTCGGTACTCGACTCCTACGACACGAGCGGGGATTTCTGGAGGCTCAATCATGATGGAAGCCTGGCCTTTGATGGCCGTGCCACCCTTCGCGATGAGGACGGCACCATCATCTGGAGCGCGGCCGACATGGGCGTCAAGGAGAGTCAGATTGAAGGCAGCCTGCTCAAGATACTCGGTGTGGATCAAGGCAGTGCGGCGAACATAGAAGCGGTACGACAGCTGATGGTCGATGCAGGCATGCAGCATTCCTTTGCCTATGATTCTGACCAATGGCTGTGGGTACGCAGGCAGTCAGTCGCTGTTGGAGCCAGCGGCTCGTTCCCGGTAACGCGATCGATTGATCTGACTGTCGCGAACCAGGGCACGAGCATATCGATCGATTCCATAAGTGGCTTCTATGGTTCCATTGACGCCAGCGAGAAGATCGTTCAGGGTTTCATCGGCACTACCTATGGTTCGGCCATAGGCCTGCTCGAATATGCGGGCGATCAGTACAAGGCTCAGGCCGAGCGGCTCTTGGCTCGAGTCTACACCAGAAATGAGGTGAAGATGATCGAGTCGAACAAGACCTGGTATGACGACTCGATCAGGAGCGGCATAGCGGTCGATTCGATGATCACCGGCAATGCCTCACGGACAACCGGGTTCGGTGTCGACACCGGTAACCTTGCACTTGCCACCTCGAGCGTGCCTGGTGCAGCCTTTTTCCAGGAGTGGCACACCGGCCTCGATTATGGCAGCGGCGGCTCCTCCGTACAGACGCCAGGTGGGGCATGGCAATTCGAATGGCAAGACGACCATCGAGCATATTTCCAGCTATTTGGAGGAGACCTAAAGATGCGGATCATGCATCTCGATCCCACCCAAGTAATGAAGTTGAATCCAGGACAACTATTCGGATACGGAAGTCAGGGAAGAGAGTTGCTCAGTTATCCTAGCCAGTCATTCGGCACCGGCACCGGAGCTCACATTCACATCGATTTCACAAGGCGATTACCATATGACGGATGCTATGAACGACAATTTGTTAATCCGGAGACATTCCAGCCAAGTTCAATGTTCGATTATTCTTTCTCATATCTAGATTCATCGAATTTGCCCCTTATCGGTTATCCGCAGAAATTCTATCGGTATTAGATAGAAGGAGTCATTATGCGTAGTCGAATCAAATCTGCATGGTTGTCTGTTCTGTTGATTGGTTGTGCCAAGCACTCTCTTGTGAGTGATCCGATTGCGTCGCCTCTTTCGAGAGTCAGCCAAACCGGGATCAATCCAACAGCAAGCATAATGGCAGAGCCACTATCAATGGACTCGCTATTTGGCGTTTGGCTATTGATCGACTCTGAGGGGCAGATCGACAAGTCAGGAGATAGGCTGTCCATCGGAAAATTCGGTAACGAGTATGAAGGCGTACTTGAATATCAAGGCACCAAGAAGATATGCCAATTGAATACCGATGGCAAGGCATATTGGCTACTAGCTGAGAGCGGCGAGAGATATGACATTTCGCGTCTGAGATCCATACATATGCGTGGCAATAATGGAATCGGGCTGGCGCTGAATACCGGTTTTGATGATATCGGGCTGGGCTTCTTCCAGCGCGAAGACATCCTGAAGAAGCTCGAGGGCCAGTAAGCATGCTTGCCTTTCGGTGAGTACTCGACTACTATCCGGTCACATGCGTTTCTCAGGACGAGTCACCGGGGCGAGTGATGAAAATTCGATAGCTTTGGCCCTGCGGTCGATACGGCAGTCGGGAGCTGACATAATCAATCTGTCGGACAGCAATCCGACGGTGAACGGTCTCGCTCCAGCAGGTGCCCTGGAGTCCCTGGCCGACCCGGCCGGCCTCATATACAGTCCCATCCCGAGGGGGCTTGAATCTGCACGGCAGGCTCTGGCCCAGAGGTTCGGTGGCGGCGCCACTTCCTATTTCCTGACCGCCAGTACGTCCGAGGCCTACTCATGGGTATTCAAGCTGCTCTGCGATCCTGGCGATACCGTCCTGGTACCCAAGCCGGGCTACCCGCTGTTCGATCATCTTGCCGGTCTTGAAGCAATACGAGCAGCGCCGTATCGGCTCGAGTACGCGCATCCGCGGGGATGGTCGATCGATGTGGACAACCTGCGGGCAACCGCGGCGAGCACCAGCGCCAGGGCAATCATCGTCATAAATCCAAACAATCCAACCGGTTCATTCTTATCGGCCGCGGAGCGGGCATCGATCACGGAGCTGTGCGCCGAGCGGGGCATGGCGCTGATAGCCGATGAGGTATTCTTCCCATATGCTCTCGATAGCGCACCAGACCGTTCGCGGCTGGGCGGTGAAACAGCCTGCCTGACATTCTCCCTCGATGGGCTATCGAAGCTGCTGTGTCTTCCACAGCTCAAGCTTGGCTGGATACGGGTCTCGGGGCCGGCCACGGATGTCGCCGCGGCTGAGGCCAGGCTGGAAGTGATAGCCGACACGTTCCTGTCGGCCGGGACACCCGTGATGAGAGCCTTGCCAACGTTGCTCGAGAAGACCGATGCCCTTGTGGCATCGGTCAATGGGCGGCTCAGGACGAATCTGGCCGCAGCTCTATCGCTGTTCGAGTATCCAGGCGCTCCATTCAGAGTGCTGCGCTGCGAAGGCGCCTGGACAGCGTTGCTCGAGTATCCCCGCTATGAGCCAGAGGAAGCTACCGTGCTCGGCCTGCTTGAACATGAACATGTGTCCGTCCAGCCGGGCTATTTTTTCGACATGGAGCGGGACGGTTACCTTGCGTTGAGCCTCATACTCGAACCGTCCAGATTCTCCGAGGCCATCCGCCGGGTGCGCCGGTACATCGAACCCGGTAGTTGTACTTGAAAGATCGCGCTTGTCCGATTCCATGCTTTCATATAGTATTCTTGCTATCTTCGTGGGGATACTTCGGGAGGCATCATGGCGACATTACTCGATGGCAAGAAGCTGGCAGAGGATATCCGGAAAGCGCTTCTGCCAAGGATCTCGGCGCTCGCGGCAAGCGGCATCGTGCCTGGGCTCGCCGTTCTGCTCGTTGGTGAAGATCCGGCCAGTGTCTCCTATGTCACAGCCAAGGAAAAAGCCTGCGCCGAGCTCGGCATGAAGAGCTTCGAGCGAAGACTGCCTGCCTCGACCAGCGAACAGGACATTGTCGACATCGTGCATGCCTACAACGATGATCCTCTGGTACATGGCATTCTCGTGCAACTTCCCTTGCCCAAGGGCGTATCCGAGGCAAGAATCATAGAAGCGATCTCTCCGGAGAAGGATGTGGATGGCTTCACGCCGATCAACGTCGGCCGGATGGTGCTGGGAGAGCGTTGCTATCTGCCATGCACGCCTCATGGCGTCATCAAGCTTATCGAGGTGGCAGGTGTCAAGACGGCCGGCGCTCACGCGGTCGTGGTCGGCAGGTCGAACATCGTCGGAAAACCGCTTGCGAATCTGCTCACCCGCAAGTCAATCAACGCGACGGTCACCGTCTGCCATACGGGCACCAAAGACCTTGGCGCCGAAACCCGGCGCGCCGACATCCTGATCGCGTGCGCAGGGGTTCCCGAGCTGATCAAGGGTGATATGGTGAAGCCAGGAGCCTGCGTCATCGATGTCGGCGTCAACAGGGTCGATGATGCTACCAGGGCCAAGGGCTGGCGGCTGGTCGGCGATGTTGATTTTGACGCGGTCAAGGATGTTGCCGGTTCGATCACGCCGGTTCCCGGTGGCGTCGGCCCGATGACCATTACGATGCTGCTGTACAATACCGTGGAGTCGGCCGAGCGGTCGGCCGGCATGGCATGAGCGCCCGGGGAGCAAAGGCGGGCCCAATGGTCGATGTCCAGAGCATGAAGGACGAGCGCAGGGTTCCCATCAAGAAGGTCGGCGTCAAGGGGGTGCGATATCCCATTACCGTGCTGGATCGCGCGAATACGATCCAGCACACCACGGCGACCGTCAATCTGTATGTCGATTTGCCCCACGACTTCAAGGGCACGCACATGAGTCGCTTCATCGAGGTTTTCAATGACCACCGCCGTGATCTATCGATGCCACGGTTTCTGGCCATGCTCGACGAATTACGATCATCGCTCGATGCCGAGACGGCATACTGCGATCTGCATTTCTCCTACTTCATAGAGAAGACAGCGCCGGTTTCCGGGCAGAAGAGCATGATGAGCTATGAATGCTCGTACGAGGGCTCGTCCTCCGGATCGGAGCGCGAATTCTGGGTAACGGTGCAGGTTCCCGTGCAGACCGTCTGTCCCTGTTCCAAGGCTATCAGTGATTATGGCGCGCACAATCAGCGTGGGTTGGTCCGCGCGCGCGTCAAGCTTGGCCCCTTCTTCTGGATCGAGGATCTGGTCTCAATCGTGGAGAGTTCCGCTTCCTGCGATGTGTACACACTGCTCAAGCGAGATGACGAGAAATTCGTTACCGAGCGCGCGTTTGACCGGCCCATGTTCGTCGAAGATGTGGTCAGGGAGGTGTATACGAGGCTTCTGGCAGAGGGGTCGTTTCCAAAATTCAGCGTTGAGGCCGAGAATTTCGAGAGCATTCATAACCATTCGGCCTATGCCCTGGTAGAGTATGACAGCGCTGCGAATCAACCCGGCTGAGTTGCCGGCTCATCTTTACGACTGAGCGGCTTTTCTGTATATTCTGATGTTGTACTCATATGGGGGAAATATGGATGATACCAGTTTGACCGATGTCGGGGCTGTCAGAAAGGCTGGAATGCGTGGCGTCGTATCAACGGGCGCGGGCGTTGGCCTGATTCTTTTCAACACCTTGTTGCACATCCCGGTCGTTGGATACGTCATTGGAGGTGGGCTGGTCGTCCTTGGCGTCATGGGCCTCATCGGCAAGAATCGAACCGACAAATCGACCGGCGCTGTCCTGATCGGGGCTGGCGTGCTTGGCCTTGCATCGTTCTTTCTCAAGGGAATCACTGGATTCGTGCTCGGTGCCGGCGGTCTCGGGCTGATCGGCTATGGCATATTCAATCTGTTCAAGTTCGCGCGGGGCCTCAAGTCGAGGAGTTGACGTCCCCATCGAGCCACTCCTTCCCTGGATCATGCCAGCTTGGCGGCACGCTTGACGCGGCGGCCGCCTTTTTAATTTGGAGACCATGCGCTACTTCATAGAAACCTACGGCTGCCAGATGAACAAGGCCGAATCATCAGCCCTCGAGGCTCAATTCCTGGATCGCGGATGGCTACCGGCTTTCGATGCCGCCGGCGCGGACCTGGTGTTGATCAATACCTGTTCGGTGCGAATCACCGCAGAGAATCGTGCCTGGGGGCGTATCGGCTATCATGCGGCGCAGAAGCGTCTGCGGCCATTCACCCTGGTTGTGACCGGATGCATGGCCGAGCGCCTCAAGGATGCGATGAAAGACAAGGCCCCAGGCATCGACTATGTGCTGGGAACCTTCCAGAAGTCCGCCTTCGGCACCCTGCTGGACGCGGTGGAGGCGGGCCACCGGCTCGACATCATCGAAGAGGCTCCATCCTTTGTCTTTGCGCCATCCCACCATGAGGCCGGGTCGTTCCAGTCCTTCGTACCCATCATGCACGGCTGCAACAACTTTTGTACCTACTGCATTGTTCCCTACGTGCGTGGCAGGGAGATATCCAGGGCGCCGGGCGACATCGTGAAGGAAATCGAGTCGCTCTCGGCCGCTGGCGTGCGCGAGATAACGCTGCTGGGGCAGAATGTAAACTCGTACCGATGGGCCGGCGCGGGTCAGGCACTGGACTTTGCCGGGCTCCTGGGCATCGTCGCCCGCGAATCGCGGGCAGCCGGCATTGGGCGCGTCCGGTTCGTCTCCAGCCATCCGAAGGATCTGTCCGATGCGACCATCGGTGTGATCGCCCAGGACGATGTGTTCGCCAGACACATCCATCTGGTCGTGCAGCATGGATCAGATCGTGTGCTTGCTGCGATGAACAGGCGATATACCAGTGCCGACTATCTGAACCTGGTCGCCAGCTTGAGAAATCGTATTCCGGGAATCACGCTGTCTACCGATATATTGATTGGGTTCCCTGGCGAGACAGAAGATGATGTGGAGGCGACGCTGGCGTTGATGGAACAGGTCCGGTTCGCCTATGCGTTCATGTATCACTATAATGTCAGGGATGGAACCCCCGCGGCTCTATTGCCCGGGCGCATACCCGAGGCCGTGAAGAAGTCGCGCCTTGCGCGTGTCATTGCCCTGCAGAAGAGCATTACGACCGGCATCATGGCCGCCATGGTGGGGAGCGAGGCGACGGTTCTGATAGAGAGTGTGTCCAGACGTGCTTCGGCCGAGGTTCTGGCAAGGACCGACCAGGATATGATGGTCGTCTTCAAGGCAGCACAGTCCCGAATCGGCACCTTCGCACGTGTGCGTCTGACATCGCTGCGCGGCACGACATTCAGGGCAGAGGAGATTCAATGATGAGCTGGAAACTGCTTGCCTTTATCGTGATCATGGCTCTGGTCCTCATCTTCATCGGTTTCAATCTGGACAACCGCTGTGATATCTCCATTGTCTTCGTCACCTTTCATGCCGTGCCGGTCGTCATAACGATTCTGGGGGCATATCTGATAGGGCTGGTTTCGGCCCTCGTGCTCAGCATAGGCCGGCGCCGCAAGGTCCCCGCCGTCGCACGGAACAAATCGCCCCAACGAGCCAGCCATAGTCGGCCAGCGGATTCAGCCGCTTCCATGCCGGATCAATCAACCAAGGCGCCATGAAGTCACCGCTGGTGCTGCTGCTCTGTCTGATACCCTATGCCGTCTCGGCACAGAGTGCAGCGGCGAAATCGGTCTTGGGTGCGCTGGTTGCGAAGGCCGGCGACGCGGGCTTCGCAGCATCGGTGCTTGGCGCAGCCGCGACACTCGGGAGTATCGATGATGAGCTCTGGCTCCTTGAGACACTGGCACCCAAGGCGGGCGCCATCGACCAGCGCAAGATCCTGGTATCACAGCGAGCATCCATGCTGGAATTATCCGGCCGGTATGCCGACGCGGCGGTCGTCTGGGAGTCTGCCGTTGCGATGATCCCCGGAAAACCGGATTCGGCGGCCCTGCTTTCTGCCGCGGCCTGCAGGCTGGCATCCGGTGATGCCGACGGAGCCGCGGGACTTGTCACTGCCTTGTCCTTCTCACCCGCCGATGCCGAGACCGTCGCCCTTGCCGACATCATCGCAGGCTGGATTGCCCTGTCGCGCGGCGACCGGGAACGCGCTGTTGCGTCTGCCCGCAGGGGTGCGGAGGCCGCGAACGGCAGGGTATCGATGGCGGCCCTCTATCTTGGTTGCGCAGCGACCGATGATGGCGCAGAGCGCGCGATGTTCAGCGCCGCGCTTTCGAAGCGCTTCCCCGCATTGCCCGATGACCCGGTCGTGTCATCACTGTCGCTGCTGATGGCCTCCTTGAAGACGATCGCCACGACGTCGGAGATCCAGGCAGCACCGACTGCCGTCGCGCCGACTGGCGCCACTCCTGCCGGGGCTACTGCGGCTGGCGCTATTGCCGTCGGCGGCGAGGCGGCAGACTCTGCGCGATACTATCAGATCGGCGCCTTCAAGGACCAGGCGAATGCCCAGGTCCTCGCGCAGAAGCTGGAGAAGCTTGGCTTGACTGCGGCCTACCGGCTGCGGTCGAGGAAGGATCTCTATGTGGTATTCGTCGAATCCGGTGCCGATGCAGAAGCCACGATACTGAAGCTCAAAGACGCGGGATACGAGGCGTGGCCACTGGACGGGCTACCGTGATGCGGAGCCGCTGTCCGGCTGGCCGTCAGTGCCTCGTCCAGCTTACCGTCTGAACCTGATCGATCATCACTCCCTGAATGCCGATTCGTGCGCTCTGCAGTACCAGCGTCTGCTGGCCCGATCCAGTCGGTTGACTGATGACTATCCACGACCGTCGCTGTGATGGCTTGCCCGCTTCCCCGGTCGATCGCATGTCCAGAATGGTCTTGCCATCGAGTGTATAGAGCGTGTAGCTGCCGCTTTCCGCCGAGGAGGTCGATTCGAGTCTGTAACCGGTGCCCCTCAGTGTCAGCTTCGAGCCGTCATCGGCGGTGTAGTCCCCTTCGAGCTGCCGCGTCACCGTGGTGGCCACTGAGGGTGCCCGCTTGAACGATTTGGCCAATTCGGCACTCAACCTTCGGTATCGGCCGTCCCAGGTTCCCGATATGTCGGCCTTGATCCTGTAATCCTGAAAGACCCGAACCGTGATGCTGTCGGTTGAAGCCAGCTCTATGTCCATCAGCCGGCGCAGATTCTGGACCGACTGATTGCGCGATGCGACATACATGCCGTAGCGGGTCGGATTGGAACTCTCCCATTCATAAATCTCGACGAGTCCCGTTCCGGAGAAGAGCAGCGAATTGTCCCGTGACTGGAAGGTTATGAACAGCGCGTCGGCAGACAAGGGGTCGTTCGTCTCCTTGTACCATGTGCCTTCCAGAAAGGCCTTGAACGTATCGGTCGTGCCGTCGAGAATTTGTTCGGCCATCTTGCTGGCGATGCTGGCCCCGGCGATCCGGTCGGTCGATGACAGCACATAGGACTTATCGGCGAAACTCCATTTCCAGACTTCCCTGATCTGGTCAAGATAGTTGCTGGAACTCGTGTCTGCCCGGAATACCGAAATCGGCCAGCTGTCGGCATTGGACTGGCCAAGTTTGTAGCTCTCGGGGCGTTCAGTCTCTTCTATGCGAACCGCGCTTCCTGCCTGTTCAAAAACCCTCGCGAAGCTGAGCTCCTGACGCTGTTCCTTGTCTTGCGTCTTCCAGTAGATGGTCATCGTCTGTTCGTTGTTGTCATTCATGCCGGAACACACGATGTTCAGGTTGTGGTCTCCAATCAGGTCGTTGACGCTGATCTGCAGCGTCTTGACTTTCGTAATCAGCGTGTTTCCCTGCCAGGCCCTGGTCCAGCGTTTTGTCGTCGGCGTATAGTCGGCGACGACTATGTGTATGGTCCCCTGTGGATCATCGGATAGCCGAACGACAAGTATCTGCTCCTCTTCGTCGTCATAATCGAGATTATAGGAATAGAGATCGAGCAGTGTCTCGTTTGGGTTGAGTGGTATGGCGGCCGTTACCTTGACGGGGTTGCTCGTACTGGCCGGCGCCTCGACGGAACCGGTTGCCGTTCCGGCTTCGAGGGCCTTGAACTTGATTGGCTCGCCTGCGGAACCATTGCCTTGTGCGGAGAAGAAGAAGTAGGCGATGACAGCCATCGCGACGAGTATGGCAACGAGGAACAATGGCTGGGTATATCGCTTCATGTCGTGAACCGGATTCCTTCCGAGGCCTGTTATGGGCGCAATGCGGCGCTCACGAGTTCTAGCACTCGCGAACGTATCAGCGCAAGGGGAAAGGGCGACTTGAAGCCTGCCGCACTCTTGTGCCCACCACCGCCGAATGATTGCGCTATCTGGGCAACATTGACGCCGCCCTTGGATCTAAGCGAGCATCGCAAGGTCCCCTGCTCATTCTCCTTGAAGAAGATGGAGACTTCTATCGATGCCGCCTGCAATGGAACATTGATCAGACCCTCGGCATCCTCATAGGAGGACCCGGTATCCCTGAGCGTCTCGGCGGTCATCGTCTGAATGGCGATCCTGCCATCGGCATGCAGCTCCAGGGTGGAAAGCACGGCCTTGTTCAGGAGCAACACGCTGATGGACGACGACTCATACAGCGATCGGTGGATCGCCGATGGACTCGCGCCCTGTTCCACCAGAGAGAGTGCGACCTGAAAGGTGCCTGTCAGCGTCTTCGAGTAGGCAAACGAGCCTGTATCAAAGACGATACCAGCAAAAAGCGCGGTAGCCATGTCCGATTCTATCGGGCAGCCGAGCGTCTCGAGAATGCGGTAGGCGATTTCGCAGGTCGAAGAGAGCTCCGGCACCGAACAGATCTTCGAGTCAATACGTTCCTTGACCTCATGGTGATCGATGATCAAGGCTGTCGCGGCTCTTGTTATGATCGTGTCTGCCATTTCGCCGGTATATTGGATATCATTCGTGTCCATCAGGACGACGGTAGCGCGGCGTATCGCCGCGTCGTCCAGTTCGATGGTGCCAAGCGACTCGATGATGTTGGTCTGGTCTATGAATCTATAGGATTCAGTGTAGTGGTCTGCATTGATGGCTCGGACGTCCTTGCCAAGGGATCTGAGCGCGCGTACCAGCGCATATTCGGCTCCCAGACCATCTGCGTCGGGCATGGAATGCGATGTCAGTATGTAATGGTCTTCCGCCGCCAGAAAGGCTGCGGTCTCGGCTATCGTCATGCGATCGGCTCCCGGGGGCTGTCATCCTTGCGCTTCTGCCTTGCGAGCAGGATCAAGATGACAATGATGACCAGTACACCGGCGATGGCTGCGACCATCAATGCCAATCCCGGACCGTCCGCGGTGCGCTGAGTGTCCTGACCGCTAGCGGCAGCGCTGCCCGCTGCTTCGGCCGGAGCCGTTGACCCGGCTGCGCTCGCCGTCGATTCCGCTCCAGCGGAAGAACCTGCCAGGGCGCCTGGCCGTCTCGCGGGCGGCTCTGACAGGATGGTCATCAGCGTCTGGGCATCTCCGGCTATCCGTGCGGCAAGGCCATATCCTATGGTGATTACCCGGAAGCTGCCCATATCGACGCGTTTCACATATTCGAGCATGGGATGATGCACGGTATGGTCTGCGGAGAAGTATGTCGTGCCAGCCGGAGCTTCCTGGCGCTCATCGGTTATCAACAGTATGTACTTCGGGCGTTCCGGGTGGGCGCGTTCGCGGATCAGGCGCTCCATCGCGTCGAGAGCAGAGCCAATATCGGTGAACTTGCCATCGGCCCGCAACGCTTGCAGGCTGCGGACTATCGAGGCAATGTCGGCCTGGCTCGTCACGTCGCCTTGCCAGACCTGTTCAGTCTTGCCATAGAACTTGATGACGGACACCCAGTCGCCCGGCTCGACCAGGCGGCCTATGATCTCGCCAGCGGCATAGCGGCGGGCCTCGACGATGGCATGATCCATGGAGAGCGATGTGTCGATGAGCAGGACGAAGTCTACACTGGTCGAGCGGACGTCGGCATGAGTACCCATCAGCGCGGTCGCGATCAGGAATGCCAAGACAGCTCTTCTATTCATGATATCCTCTATGGGCAACGGTTCGTCCAGACCAGCATTGCTTATTTTTGGCCTATTTGCAAGTCAAAAAAACAATAAACACCCTCGAACACTCCGCCGGGACGCTGGGCATCGTGTAGCTTTCTTCCATATAAATTCAAAAGCGATGCTACAGAAAAAGGCGGCAGGCGCTTTACTTTTTCGCGCAATGGGTTAGTATAACACGTTGTACGATCCAAAGACCTAAGGAGAACCAATATGGGCGCTATAGATCTACCAAAGAGTCCAAATGTCTACCATCCTGAGAAGCCGAGTGCCGTAGGCTCCAGGAACTCGCTGGCGCAGGAGAACCGCGACCAGCAGAAGGAAGTCGATCAGCTGCTCCATGAGGAGACCAACAAGGTCATCCATCATATCAACTCCCGACTCCCCAAAGAGGTGCTTGAGCGTCTCGACGTGATGGGCGGTCTCAAGGAGAAGGTATACAACTACTTCAATCAGAACTATCAGAACATGTTCAACCGCTATATCGTCACGACAGAAGACGAGATGGTGAAGAAGGTCAGAAACTTCATAGACAAGGAAGAAATGAAGTCCCTGGCCCGCTACACCCCGAAGGAAATAGCGGAACTGCTCGATCAGGTAGGCGGCGCTGACAAGTTCAACACCGGCGAGATCGAGAAGTCGATGGTCAACATGTTTGGCCACCTGCAGGGCCATATCCAGCGCGGTGTCAACGAGCTGGAGAACCTGACCAACTCGCTGCTGCGCCAGAAGACCGATGTCGGCGCCTTCATTCGTGGCGAGAACGCCTATTCCGTAGTCAAGTGTGCCTTCAAGGACAACACCTACAAGCCCAAGACCGTCGCCGATGTCAAGCTTTCGGTGAACATTCTCGATGCAGAGCTGATCAGCCCGATTTTCCACTACCAGGTTACCGTCGAGTACCTGATCAAGGACCTGATCGCCAAGCACATCATCGATACGATCGACAAGGATATCGAAGCGATCAAGGACCAGCTGGTCGATGAGGGCAAGGAAGAGCTGAACGATACCGAAATCATCTTCGAGAAGATGAAGAAGGTAAAGGATCATACCGACGACGACACGGAGAATCCGAAGTCAAAGCGCTATTCGATCATCGCCAAGGAACTGATGGAGCGCATCAGCAACCTCCGCGCCGAGATCGATCCGACCACCTTTGACCAGCTGAATATCCGCGAGAATCTCAAGAAGATCATCGATATCGAGAACATCCGAAACCGTGGCTACAACACGGCGGTCAACTCGATCACGTCGATCCTCGATACGTCGAAGATGGGATATCAGTACATCGAGAACCTGAAGAACGCCAGGCTCCTGTACATCCGCGAGTACGAGGATACCGATACCGCGCATCTGCCGGACGAGCGCTATCAGATCAGGTTGCAGTACTATGACAACGCGCAGCTGATTGAGGAACGCAAGGCCTACGATGTCCAGATCACCAGTTTCGAGACCGAAGTCCAGCACATGTGGGACGTTCTTGAGATGATGTACGAGGACTCGAAGTTCCTGAAGCGCATCTCGGACTTCAATGACCTGTCGAAACTGATGAAGAGCAAGATCCGCAAACGCATCAAGGAGAAGACTGGCGAACCGCTCTATGAGGATATTGCCAAGGTCTGGGACGAGATCGCGTTCGTGAAGCCGGCCGAGACCGATGTCGAAAGCCTCAACTGCACCTACATCTACGAGAAGGACAAGGTCAAGAGCCGCCTTATCCTGATGCGCGACAAGCTCAAGAGCATGTATGCGTACCAGTACCCGATACAGCGCCGCGTCGTCGAAGACAGGCTGACCTTCCTCGAGAAGGAATTCCAGCGCTTTGACTACATGATCAACCCGTACCACATCCAGCCGGGACTCCTGCTCGACGTGGATATTTGCTCGATCAAGCGCAAGAAGGCTACCCTCGATGGCATGGCCAACGTGCTCAACGAGTTCCTGCATGGCGTGTCCAAGGGCTTCCAGGATGCTGCCTTCGCATCGTTCAGCCGCAGGCGTTCGACGGTCCGCGAAGACATTGCCCAGAGCTTCGCGCCGCCCGCACTCGACGAGAATGCCGAGCCGGCATCCGCAGGTTACCTCGCGATGCTGAACGCAGAGCCGGCCCCGGCTTTGCCTGAGTCCACATCCGAACCAGCGCCCAAGAGACGCGGTCCGGCGAAGAAGGGCGTCGTCGATGCGAGCCCCAGAAAGCCTGGCCGAAAGCCTGGTCCGCGACCCCGCGGCAGGAATGAGGGCGGCATTAGCGAACTCTGACAGAGCATAGCAATTGCGCCCCCCGATAGTCGGGGGGCGCTTTTTTCAAGGTTCAGGAAGGGGAGAGCATGATAGCATCCAGCTGCAAATACGAATCCTTGGCGAGCAAGGAATCGTTCAACGCGTCGGTGCGCCATGTAAAGGCGACGGTGAGTCTGTCCGAACGCGTTTCGAATGGCGAGAATCTGGCTGACATCCTGAATGCCATGATCGATGACAAGACACTCAATGCCGATGAGGTTCAGCCACTGGTTTCGATGTTGCTCATTGACAAATTCCACTACTTCACCAGCTCGAAGAACCTGGCGTCCACTGCGGCTGACCTGATGCTCGTGCATGAGTCGGTCAAGGGCTGGAACGCTTTCGATATTGTCGTCCTGTATTACCATCCGGATGTTGGCGTCATGGCCATCAATCCCAAGAACAAGACCCATGTTGCCCGCATCGACCGCATGAACAAGTCCGAGCTCCTGGTTGTATATGCTGGCACGCATGGCAAGCCTGTCGATGAGGTGTTGGCCGCAAGGCTCGCCGAATCGCTGATCGGCCTGTACGAGGGCCGAAAGGTCAAAGAGGTAGCAGCCCTGCTCAAGGGTTCCTGTGCATACAAACCCGCCGCCGAACCGAAGGCGGAGAAGCCAGCCAGGACTCCGAAGGTCACGGCGAAGCAAATTGCTCCGAAGGCAAAGGGCAAGGGCGCCGCAAAGGCGGCTCCGGTGCAGGCTGCCGCCCCTGCTGCTCCCCCACCAAAGCCCGTTGCCGGGCCCAAGCCGGGTTCGAGGATGACGCCGATGTACGGTGTCAACGTGACCAACGAGTTGTTCCACAATGGCAACGTCGAGGCATGGAAACGCATCATCGACAGCTTCAAGGTCAAGCATCCGGATCTCGATGTGCTCGTCTACTATGATGGCGAACGCATCGTCAACCTGAATGCATTGTTCAAATGGGGCAAGGTCAAGCATGGCAGCGTGATTCAGTTTGCTGTCGCCGGAGAGAATATCTGCGACGTCGCCAAGCTGCAGCGCTATCTTTCCCAGGGTGCCAGCCCGATGTTCGAAGCCTTTCTTCGCGGGCCGGTCAACGGCGTCCTGTCGCTCTTTTGAGTAAGGAGAGAACCATGAAAGCCAATGTCCACTTCTTTAGCCAGAAGGATTCCATAGCAAAAGGTGTCAATCTCGAAACGCTCGGTCAGCGCGGTCGACAGGCGAATGAATTTTCCGAGCTGGGATTCCCCATCCTGCCCGGGTTCATCATCGATTCGGTGGTAGCCAGCAAGCTATCCGATGCCGATATCAAGAGCGCCGTCAAGCCGCATCTGCAGAAGATTTCCGGAATAGTCGACAAGACCTATGGCGACGCGGACAATCCGATGCTGCTGAAGATTGTCATTTCGCCGAATCTGACCATTTCAAACTATCCAACGCTGCACAATTTCGGGCTCGTGCGTTCTACTGTCGGTGGGTTCAACAAGAATGTTGGCGAGAATTTTGGTGCACACGAGGTGGCCTTCCTTGCCCGTGGCATGCTCAAGATTGAGGAGCGCATCGCCGAGCTCGAAGGCCGTGACAAGGATGTTGCCACCATTCGTGCACGCATCGTCCAGGCCAGCAAGACGCTTGACGTCGAGAAGCCGGGCTCGAAGGCCGAAACGCTGATGACGGCCTATGAGGATCTGATACCCGCTGGGTTCTGGAGCGATGCCTGGACGCAGCTCGACATAGCGCTCAAACGCATATCGCGCCTGCTCGACCTTGACGAGCAGGATGATGATGATACCGCCATTCTCGTTCAGCCCATGGTGTACGGAAACTACGGCAAGGGTTCGTGTTCGGGGTCTTTCTTTACGCGGAACGTCGTGAATGGCCAGAAGGTGTTGCAGGGCGAGTACTTCGAGGAGCGTTTCGATGAAATCGGTGCGGTCGGCAATGACATCAACAAGATTGCCCCGGCGCATCTGAAGGAACTGACCAGAATTGCCGCGACACTGGAAGACCACCACAAGGAAATACGTCAGATCAGGTTCACCATAGAGAAAAATAAGCTCTGGCTGATTGAGCAGCGCCAGGTCGTCGCCAAGAGCACGCAAGCCGATCTGAAATTGTATCTCGATCTCAACACGCGTAAGGTTGTCGATGATGCCTTTGTCATCAATGCGATCCAGCCTGGCCGCCTGAATGAGATCCTGCATCCCATTGTCGATATCGCATCGGTCAAGAAGTTGCCGTCCGCCGCCGGGGGCATTACCGGAGCGCCTGGAGCCGCCATCGGCCGCGTGTACTTCACGACAGAGGCCTTGCTTGAGGCGCACCGCGTGGCTCAGCAGAAGGGTGAGGACAAGCGCATGATACTGTGCATGCCTTCTACCTTTGCGGAGGACGTCAAGGCAATAGAGGTCGCTGGTGGTGTGCTTTCGTGCGAAGGCGGATATTCGGCCCATGCATCCGTCGTCGCACGGCAGTATGGCAAGGTATCGCTCGTGAAGCCCGAGATGAAGATACGTGGCAAGAAGGCAACAATCGGCGAACTTTCGGTTACCGAAGGCGATTATCTCACGATCAATGTGCCGTATTATGGCGAGCCCAGAATATACCTTGGCAAGGCGGCGCTGATAGAGCCGGATCCGGCGGAATCAGGCCTGTTCGAGTTCATAGCGCTGGTCAAGAAGCACATGAAGCATTTCCATGTGCGGGCCAATGCGGATAGTCCGCGCGATGCGGCACTTGCCCTGTCATTCGGAGCCGAAGGCATCGGTCTCTGCAGGACCGAGCACATGTTCTTTAACGAGAAGCGTATCAACGTATTCCGCGAGATGATCCTGGCCGATTCTGTCGAGACCAGAGAGAAGGCACTTGCCAAGCTGGAGGTCATGCAGCGGGAAGACTTCTATGGGCTGTTCAAGACGATGGCCGGAAAAGAAGTGACCATACGCCTGCTCGACGCGCCCTTGCACGAATTCATGCCGCACAATGACCCCGAGTTTGAAGGCTTCATGGCCTATCTGGGCAGTGGAAAGAAGAGCGCCAAGACTCCATCGAAATCGGAGATCAGGGCCAGAATTGAAGGGCTCTCGGAATTCAATCCCATGCTCGGGCATCGCGGTTGCCGCATTGCGGTCAGCTATCCCGAGATCTATGCGATGCAGACCCGAGCCGTCTTCGCCGCTGCCTACAAGTTGCAGGCGGAGAAGGTTGATGTACGGCCCGAGATCATGATACCGATCGTGATGAATGCCTCGGAGCTCAAGCTTATCGTCTATGGCAAGAAGATCGAAGGAAAATCGTACAAGGGAATCCTTGAGATCGAGGAAGAGGTTCGCAAGGAACTGGGGGCCAGTCCTCTGCCGTACCACGTAGGCACGATGATTGAGCTGCCTGCAGCGGCCTTGGTTGCAGGCGAGATTGCGAAGTACAGCGAATTCTTCAGCTTTGGCACGAACGACCTGACGCAGACGACGCTGGGTATCAGCCGTGATGACTTCAACACCTTTATGCCGGATTACTCGCAGTTCGATCTGGTCGAAGGCAACCCGTTCTCCAATCTGACCACGCCAGTCAAGGAACTGGTCGCGATGGCGACGAGGCGCGGACGCATGACGAGGCCGAACCTGCAGGTGGGCCTCTGCGGCGAACACGGAGCGAATCCGGACAACGTGCGGTTCTGCATGGAGGCCGGCCTCGACTATGTGTCATGCTCCCCATATTCTGTACCCATTTCCTGCCTGGCCATAGCCCAGCTGGAATTGGAGCGGGCTAAATAGACGGGTGTGGCGCTTCCGGACCTCGGTCGGATGGCGTCACATCCGGTATCAGTACCATCAATGAAAAGCAGGGGCGGCTCGTATGAGCCGCCCCTGCCTTTTCCTGTACAGAAACGAGGCGCCCGCTAGCTGGAGTAGTCCCAGGCCATCGTCTTCTTCAGTTTGGCACCAAGTTCCTTCGCGACCTTCTTTGCGTCTGCCAGCGGCACGCCGGCCTCCTTGTTGAAGGTCTTCTCGAAGAAAAGCGCCATGCTTTCATAGACATCGGGCAGATTATAGAAGATGAACGAGAAGTTGACGCCCATTGGCTTCATGATGGTGAAGGATGTATACGAAACGATGGCCTGTTTGCCCGAATAAATCTTTGTCTGGTTCTTGCACAGGTGCAGATCCAGTTCGGAGAAGCGATGGGGTATCTGCTCGGTACTTGATCGAATGTAGGGCTCTTCCCCCTTCTGGGGATAATTGGCCGGTTCTATCAGGATATGCAGCTTCTTGCCATCGGTCTGAAAGGTCAACCCGTTTTCTGCCGGGTAGATCGACTTCACATTGTTATACGACACGATTTCATAGCGGGAGTAGGCTGAATTGGCGCTGAAGAATGATGAAACGATGAATCCCAGATCGCTTGGCAGCGCGTTCTTGGTATACGCATCGAAAAGATCCATGGCTTTTACCGGCACTTGAGTCCTCCTGTTTGGCTCCTGGGCAACCCAAGATTAGAATACGCCATATTGCGATTACACTCAACCTTTTTTGCTTCTATTTCCTGGTTCTTGCCGTTCGAGCCGTCGTTTCGAGTGCGGCGGCCCGTTCATCGAAGCGACCAGCCATCTCACTCATGCCCGACTTCGCATACAGGCGGGCCAGCTGTCGCAGCGGCCGTGGATCGGCAGGTGCCAGTTCGGAGGCCTTCAGGAACGACGCGGCAGCCTTCTCAGGATTCTTGCCGCGAAGCATCAGCATTCCCAGCGCCAGGTATGGCTCCGGCTCTCTGGCCATGAAGGCGGCACCACGCTCAAGAAGCTCGACGGCGACGGTCCGCGCTCCCGATTTGACCAATGAATACGCGAGCCCGAGCAGAAGCTCGACATTCTTCGGTTCATCGCGCAGCAGTCTGCGGTAGAGTGCCGCGGCTTCCCTGAACCTGCCGGCATTGCGATAGCAGAGGGCCAGGATACTGTCCGAGCCGCGCGAGGCACCTGACGCATAGCCTTCCTCGATAGCGGCGGCCGCCTCTGGCCATCGTTTCAGCTCGACGAGAAGTGTCACGTAGTCTTTTCGTATCGAGGTGTTGTCTGGATACGCACCAAGGTAATCGGCATAGCGGCTGACCGCGGCCTCATCATCGCCGACCGACTCGGCTGCGGAAATTCGGTAGAGCCGCGCGAGCTCGTTGTCGGGCCAGACCGTGAGCAGGTCCGCGAACCAGGCATCCGCAAGATCGGGGCGGCCGGTCTTGTACAGGCATTCGGCAAGCACCATCATCAGCCGGGGATCGCCTGGCCGTATTCTGATCATTGCCTGGGTCTTGGCAAGAAGTGCGACTGGATCGTTGCCGGTCTTGGCATCGCAGAGGATATCGATGTAGGAAAGGTCATCAACGGCGGCGCCTCGAGCGGCTGCGCCACGCGCCGCGGAGCGGGCGCCTTGGTAGTCTCCGAGCTCCCAGAGTGACAGCGCAAGGCCGCTTCTCAGATCGGGCGACGCTGGATCTGCCTCCACCGCCCTGCGATAGTGTTCTGCCGCCCGGTCGAACCGCCTCAGTTCGAAATTGGCCTGTGCCGCCACCGCCCTGATGGCCGCGTCTGTTTCACCATCGCGTATGAGATCGAGCGCGGCCCGCAGCGCGGCTCTGGGATCGCCCTGCTGCAGAGCCACCAGTGCACGCCAGCGGTTGACCGCGGCCTCGGTCCAGGCTGTGCCGGAACCAGGGAGCGAGGCGCCCGAGCGCTCGATATCGGCCATCGCGCCGGCAGCATCACCGAGCGCGAATTTCAGCGACGCCATCTGCAACAACAGGGCGGTATCTCCCGGCGCCAGCTGTGCGGCCGCCTCGAGCTCGTGAAGCGCCTCCTTGAGTCGGCCGTCCGCCCTCAGGGCCTTTGCGCGGTAGAGCCTTTGAACCGTGCCGTTCAAGCCATTGGCAATGACGAATTCGAGCATGCCGGCAGCCTCATGATACTGGCCATGTGACAGGATTCTGATGGCATGCACCGAGAGGGCATTGAGGTAGGCATTGAATATACGGCTGTTGTCCTGATCGATGCCGACAGCGCGCTCGAGGTATTCGACGGCCTTGCCTGATCGCTTGAGGCGAAGCTCCGCGAAGCCGAGCAAGGCCAGTGCCTCGGCACTCGAGTTGCCGGTTGCCGTGGCCGTCCTGAGGCATGAAGCGGCCTCTCGTGCCTTGCCGAGCGCCAGATAGGTTCTGCCCATGAAGAACCAGCCAGCCGCGTCCTTAGGCTCATAGCCGAGATAGGCCGCAAAAGCAGCCAAGGCACGATCATGGTCACCCAGTGCATGGCGGGTGCGACCGAGAAACAGCCAGGCTGCGGGCATGGTGTCGGTCTCGGCAACGATGCGGGTCAGAAGCTCTTCCGCCAGGGCATAATCCCGCCTGGTGCCCGCCTCCTGGGCCCTCGCAAACAATGTCTTGTATGAGATCGTGGGCATGGAGAGCACTGTACCTGAGTAGACCGTGGTCCACAAGTAGGCCTGCGCTTGTCGGCCTTCCCGAAGCCGCGTACAATGCTGCAATGGAACGTACCGTAAAACGCCCGCTCGATCGAATGCTGGTACCCGTAGCAGCTGCTTTCCTGGTTTTGGCACTTGCAGCCGCCGTGTGGACCATAACGCTTCGCGAACGCTCGAACCGACGCCTGTATCTGGAATATGACGTGTACAAGGCCCTGACGGCACTGACCGATCTCTTTCGGGCTCAATCGATCAGCGCCGAAGACATCAAGAACGTGCGCGGCTTTGGTCTATACGGACCGGACGGCGCCGCCATTACGATATACGGTAACGCTCCAGCACGCATGGAAGCCCCGAGTGCGTCTATGGTGCCATCGCTCTTTAGCCTTGGTGAAGACTCCGCCACGATGATACGTGTTCTGGGTGGAGACTTCCCTGGACATCGCATGATGATGAATGGCTTTGACAGAGGCCCACGGTTGCGCGGACAGACGCCTGCTCCGGCGGCCGGTGACAATCCATTTCCACCCGTCGCCGATCGTATGCCAGCAATTGCATATATCGAATTCGGAACGGGTGGCTTCAAGGCCGAGCAGGCTGTTCTGCTCGGCGTGGCAGGCATAGCAACGCTCGCACTTGTCTTGCTCTATGGTGTCATCGTGCTTATGAATGAACGATACATCGCCGCCCGCCAGCGTCAGGCAAAGGACAGGGAGCTGGTGGAGCTTGGCCAGGCCGCAAGAACGATAGCGCATGAGATAAAGAATCCACTCGGGGTCATCCGTATTCAGTGCGGCCTCCTGAAGCGTACCGCCGACGCGGCGACGACGGCCGGACTCTCTGTCATCGACGCCGAAGCCATCAGGCTGGCGGAGCTGGCTGAGAGGATACGAGCCTACCTGAAATCGGATGACGCCCCCACCGAGACCGTCGTCGTGCGTGACTTTCTGGAGACGTTCCTGGCTCGCTATGCTGGCGAGATCGACTCGCGGCTCGATCTGGAGCGCAATGTCAGCGCAATCATCAACAGGGCGGGATTCACCGAGGCGCTGGACAACATCGTCTCAAACGCGTTGGAAGCCAGCACATCCGACGATGAGAAGCCAGCCATCGAAGTGTCGGCCAGACAGCAGGTCGTACGTCTCCTCGTTCTTGACCGGGGGCCGGGAATACCCGATGCCGTTGCGCCGCGGATATTCGAACCCTTCTTCACCACCAAGTCGCGGGGTAGCGGGCTGGGACTCGCCCTTGCCAGGAAGAACATAGAAGCGTGTGGAGGCTCGGTGCGGTATGAACGGCGGGCTGGGGGCGGATCGTCATTCGTCATAGCCATACCTGTCGCGAGTGCCGGTCGTCTGACATCGGGCTGAAAAAAAACCACGAGTCATCGAGGCATGGCCTCCGACTCGTGGTTCGCTGCGGGCAGTACCCTGAATCCTATCAGGCGATCTTCTCGAACACCGACTTTATGATGGCAATGGCCTCGTGCAGTTCCTTCTCGGTGATGACGAGCGGTGGAGCGAAGCGGATGATGTTGCCATGCGTCTGCTTGGCCAAGAGGCCGGCGTCGCGCAGGGCGAGGCAGACATTCCAGGCTTCGAAACCCTTGTCGAACACGACGGCGTTCAGGAGTCCCTTGCCGCGGACCGTGACCATTCTGGGGCACTTGATCTTGGCCACTTCTGACCTGAATATCTTGCCCATAGCCTCGGCATGCTCTTCGAGCTTCTCATCTTCCAGAACCTCGAGCGCAGCCAGAGCGACAGCGCTGGAGAGCGGATTTCCACCGAATGTGGAGCCATGCGTTCCGGGGGTGAAGACCTTCATCACCGCGTGATCGGCGACGATGGCCGAAACGGGCATCACACCGCCACCAAGCGCCTTGCCCAGGCACATGATATCGGGACGGGCTCCCTCGTGTTGCCAGGCAAAGCGCTTGCCGGTCCTGCAGAACCCGGTCTGGACCTCATCGGCTATGAAGAGCGCCTTGTTCTTGTCGCACAGCTCGCGGATGCTGGCCAGGTAGCCAGCGGGTGGAACGACGACACCGGCCTCGCCCTGTATCGGCTCGACGATGACGGCAACGGTATTCTTGGTAAACGCCTTGGCTATCGCATCGGCATCGCCATAGGGAACGCGCACGAAACCAGGAACGTACGGGCCATAGTTGACCGTTGAATCAGGATCGTTTGACATGGAAATGGCCATCAGTGTGCGTCCATGGAAGTTGTCTGCGGCGCAGATGATCTCCTGCTTGCCGTTTTCGACACCCTTGACCTCGACACCCCAGCGGCGGGCGGCCTTTATTCCGGTTTCCACGGCTTCGGCGCCGGTGTTCATCGGCAGCGCGTTCTCGTAACCGGTGAACTCGCACAGCTTCTTGAGGAATGGTCCCATGCGGTCATTATGGAAGGCCCGGCTCGTCAGTGTGCACAGATTGGCCTGATCGACGAGTGCCTTGATGATCTTGGGATGCCGGTGTCCCTGGTTGACGGCGGAGTAGGCCGACAGGAAATCAAAGTACTCCTTGCCGTCCGGATCCTTGACCTTGGTTCCGAGCGCCCAGGAAATGACAACTGGAAGCGGGTGATAGTTATGCGCGCCGTAGCGCTCGTCCATTGCAATGTACTCTGTGCTCTTCATATGTGACCTCCTGCTCTAGGCTTCACGGTCCGTGAAGCGGCCCCCATGCTTGGGGGCGTATGCCAGTATATACCCGGTCCTCAAAATAAATCTAGACTCAACCGCCTCAAGGGCGCGAATTAAATTGTTCTGATATAAATAATTATTCATTATTGACGCATATTTATACGCGATCGTAATGCAGCATGGCCCGTGCCTGCTTTCGTGCCATCGCAAGCCGCAGGAGCTCCTCGAGCAAGTCGTGATACGACAGGCCACCTGTCTCGCACATCATCGGGAACATCGATATCGAGGTGAAGCCCGGTATCGTGTTCACTTCGTTGAGCAGGACGGCGCCTGAATCCTTCTTTACGAAGAAATCGACGCGCGCCATGCCGCTGAGCGCCGCCGCGCGGTAAGCGGCTACCGCCAGATCCATCAGGCTGGCCAGCTGTTCCGGTTGGAGCCGGGCAGGAATGACGAAAGTGGCTCCATCGGGATCGACGTACTTGGCCTCGTAGTCATAGAATTCATGGGATATGATCAGCTCGCCAGGCGGAAACGCGCGCGGTTCGTCATTGCCGATGACCGAGCATTCAATTTCCCTGGCCTGTACAAACGGTTCAATGAGAACCTTGGTGTCGCAGAGCAGCGCCTTCTGCAATGCGTCCTTGAGGCCGGTTCGCGAATCGACCTTTGAGGCTCCCACGCTCGAGCCGCCACGAGCGGGCTTCACGAAGGCCGGCCAGCCAAACTCGGACTGCACACGGTCCGCAAGTCCATCGATCTGGCTGAGATCCCGCGATTGCACGGCCATGAACGGAACGACAGGAAGACCGGCCTGCAGCCAGAGCGCCTTGGCAACTTCCTTGTCCATGCCGACGGCGCTGCCGAGCACATCGGCTCCGACATAGGCTATCTCGGCGCACTCGAGCAGCCCCTGAATGGTGCCATCCTCGCCAAAGGTTCCATGCAACACCGGGAACACCACGTCAAGCGGCAAGTCGGATGAGCCATGGGTACCATATACCCTGAGTCCGTGGCCAGGAACGACGAGTACGGAAGGTCCATCGGCGCGCATGGTCAGTGGCTCATCACCCTCCAGACAGGTTTCCATTGTGCTGTCTGGCTGCAGATGCCATGCGCCGGTCCTGGTGATGCCAATGAGGTGCAGCTTGTGTGATCGATCGATGTGCCTGATGACACTCGCGGCCGATCGAAGCGAGACTTCATGCTCGCCTGATTTGCCGCCGTAGAGGATGGCTATTCTCATGATACTTCCTTGGAGTGCTGTCGTGCGGTTCGCGAAGAACCTGATGGTGTGTCAGAGTATCCTGCCTCAAGGAGTGCCTTCCTGGCTTCCTCGATTTCGTTCCATGGTATGGTTCGTGCGGCATATATGATCGTGGTTTCGTGTCCCTTGCCCAGAAGCAGTACCGCATCGCCGGGCTGGGCGAGCGCCATGGCCTTTCGCAGTGCCAGTGCGCGATCGGGGATCAGGAATAGATCGATGTCACGTTTCATGCCATCGCAACCGGCCGCTATGTCGTCAAGCAGGGCCATTGGATCTTCTCCACGCGGGTCTTCATCGGTCAGGATGATACGGTCGCAGAATTGGGCGGCAATCCGCCCCTGGGCCGGTCTCTTCTGCACATCCCGTTCACCAGCGGACCCGAAGACGCATATCAGTGAACCGGCAATGCGTTGCTTGATGGATGGCAGGATGGCCTCGAAGCTCGATGGTGTATGCGCGTAGTCGACGATGACCTCGAACGGCTGGCCCTGATCGATCCTGGTCATACGGCCAGGCACTGGCTCCAGTCTCGGCAACAGCGGTACGAGCCGTTCGATCGGTACGTCGGCGATGCGTGAGACGACGGCGAGCGCTCCGAGCACATTCTCCACATTGAACGCACCGGGAAGGTCCATCCGGGCCGGGAGCTCGCTATCTCCATCCGATATGACGAAATCTGCGCCTCTTTCATCAATGACAATATCGTGCGCGTACAGGTTGGCGCGAGGGTTCGTGGCCGAATAGGTGTAGACCGGCCGCGCGGTGACATCGGCAAAGAAGGGGGTGCTTGGGTCGTCGGCGCAGGCGACCCCGAAACTTGGGACCTCGACCGCCGTCCCGGCTATGGTCTTGTGATGGACGTCGGCATCGAGGGCGCGGAACAGGTTGGCCTTGTCGTCGCGGTATTGTTCCCATGTGCCATGGAACTCCAGGTGTTCATGCCGGACATTGGTCATGAGACCCACATCAAAGGCCACGTTGGCGAGCCTGCTGGTCCTGGGTGAAAGCCCGTGCGATGACGACTCGATGATGGCGAACTCGAAACCGCTGCGCACCATGCGCGCGATCTTCTCGTGTATCGTCGTGGCCTCCGGTGTTGTCTGATGCTCGGGGTTGGCCTCGACGGCATCATCGGTACGGAACTGCACCGTCGATATGAAGCCAGCCTTGCGCCCCGCCAGATCAAGCAGGCGGTAGATCAGCCAGACCGTGGTGCTCTTGCCTTCGGTGCCGGTCACTCCGACCACCGCTATTGAGCCCGAAGGATGGCCATGGAAGGCATCGGCAAACGGCGACATCGCCGCGCGCGCGTCGGCCACACGAATGTACGTGATGCCGGGCCGGTGGTGTTCTACCGGCTGTTCGTGCACGACCGCGACGGCGCCCTGGTCAAGGGCGGCTTCGATGTAGCGGTGCCCGTCGGTATGGAGCCCAGACAGGGCGAAGAACAGGTAGCCCGGCTTGACCTGGCGTGAATCATAGGCCAGACCCCCGATGGGCACACGCGCATCACCCAGGATCGATATGACCGACGAGGACTTCAGTATTTGATCGAGTGGAATCATGGTGTCGTGATGGTAGCGGTCACGCCAGCATTGTGCAATAACCCATGGACAGCTTGACCATTCTACCTTGTTGCGTCATCGGCTGGCAGGGTACAATTTACCTTGGGAGCATACGATGTACACCATACGTGTCGAGGCATCATTCGCGGCCGCGCATTTCCTTACCGAGTATCATGGCAAGTGCGAGCGGCTGCATGGCCACAACTATCGGGTCAGGGCATATGCGCGCGGACAGGAGCTGGACCGGGCCGGTATGCTTGTCGATTTTGGCACCCTGAAGGGGCACTTGCGCGATGTGTGCGGAGGGCTCGATCATACCTGCCTGAATGACGATGGAGCCTTCCAGAATTCGCCAAGCGCCGAACGTATCGCGCGCTTCATCTATGATCGGGTCATGGCGCTCGATCCATCCATGCCGCTGTTGGCCATCGAGGTTTTCGAGACCGATACCAGCATGGCGCGCTATGAACCATGAACTGCCCGGTCCGCGGGGTTACTGCTCCAGCCAGCTGATTCCGTACCTCGGTAACAAGCGGGCGCTGCTTCCCAGGCTCTTGCCGGTCTTTCAGCGGCTGAGCACCGGACTGCATGCTCCGCTCTTTGTTGACGCCTTTGCCGGATCGGGCTCGGTTTCCAGGCTGGCCCGCGCGATGGGCATGCGGGTTGTCACCAACGACTGGGAACCATACAGCGAAGCGCTCAACTCATGCTGGCTGTCGCTGCGTCCGTCGGACCTCGATCGATGCTTTGGCGGCAAGGTGAACAGCGTTTTTGAGGAATGGAATGGCATGCATCAGGAGGCAGAGGGTCATGCATCTTCATACCGGGCCGGAGGCGCGCCGTACATGGCGCGTTGGTATGCTCCGGCGTGCACCGATGCCCCGCGCCTGGGCGATGAGCGGCTCTTCTATACCGCGGAAAACGCCACCTTCCTGGACAGGGTCCGATACAGAATCGACGACGAGCTGCCTGCCGGCGAACCAGGTTCCGACGGAGATGTGCGCCGCCGGGTACTGATGGCGGCCCTGCTGCTGGAAGCCTCCGTGCATACGAATACCTCCGGCGTATTCAAGGCCTTTCACCGCGGGTTCGGCGGCCATGGCAAGGATGCGCTGCGGCGAATCATGGGGCGGATGCGGCTTGAAGTGCCGATCCTGCCAGAACTGCAGCCGGCTACGGTAACCCGTGAGGACGCCGTGTCGCTGGTTGGCCGATACTCCGCCGACATCATGTATTGCGATCCACCATACAATCAGCACCAGTATGGTTCCAATTACCATATCCTGAATACGCTGCTTCGCTGGGATGGATTGCCGCGGCCCATGGACGGAGCCGGGCCGGATGGTGCCTCGAGAATCGCAGGAATCCCGCAGGACTGGAAGCAGACCCGATCGGCATTCTGTTCAAGGCGGCAGGCCGCCGGAGCGATAGCCGCCGTGCTTGACGCCTGTGATTCCCGGCATCTGGTATTCAGCTGGAATGCCGATGCCCATCTGAGCGGCGACGAGCTCATCGAGCTGCTTGCGCCACGCGGCCGCCTGGAAGTGCTTGCTTTGCAGTATGTCGCGTACCGGGGCGGACGCCAGAGCGCCAGCCGGAGCTCCCGAAGCAGGGAGTATCTCTTTACGGTGGACACGACGAGCAGGCCTGTCGGGACGGCCGCGCTCAAGCGGGAACTGCGTGGATTGGCCCTGGTCGATGATGCCTTGCGCGCGACATACCGCCCGGTCGACGATGAGCCGGCGCCCGAAATCGTATCGTTTCTCGATGCATCGATGCGGCACCTCCGCGTCGATGCGCTGGACCGGCTGATGGACATGGAATCGGAGCACCGCCTGCACTTCCTTGAACGCCTGTCAGCCTATGCCTGTGCAGACGTACCTGCCGAACTTGGGGCGCTCCATGAACTTGCCGTGCAGGCTCTGGACAGGCGCGATAACGGCGGCGCCAGAAAGATCGCCTCCGAGGCACCGCGACTGCTGCGGAAGCTGGCTCATGCCAAGTACAGGAAGGAATTCGAACGGTATCGTGCGATGTTCGCTGCCATTGGCTCGAAGGCCGATGATCAGCGGCTCCTGAGCCAGCTTGTCCAGCTTGATCGCTTGAAGGAGGTCCGAGCGGGCAGGGATTAGGCCCGTGCGGTCGCGTCTATGCCGACGCCGGCCCTGGTGCATCCTTGGGGCCGCCCTTGCGCCGGCGGTGGTGCCGTTTCGGTGGCTGCGCCTGGGGAGTGGCGCCCGATGGCTGGCCGTTCTGTGGCGGCGAACCGGTGCCGGCGTCCGCGTGATTCGGTGGTGTCCGCCGCGTGTGCGGGCGCGCCATACCGATCGAGGAGCGCGGCTCGCGGGGTCGATCGGGCTCGGTGCGTGATCTCTGTCCGGCTGGCGAGCCCGATGATCTCGGCTGCATGCCGGATGCGGAGCTGCCGCGGGCCTGCGGGCGTACGCCCTGTCGACCAGCCGCCTGCGTGCCTTCGCGATCGCCGGTGCGACCGCCAGTGCGACCGCCAGTGCGAACCATCGGACGATCGCCGGGGCTGCGAATCCTGCGGCGGGGGTCCGGGCGCTTGGTGCCTTCCAGCTTGACATCCTTGCGGGCTGATTCTTCTTCCTCGGCGAGCGCGAAGAAGTTTTCGGGTTCTATATCGTGGACGATGCCGGAATCCAGAATCTTGCAGACGAAGGTGAAGCCATACTTGACGGCGATCTTGGAGGCGCGCTTCAGTTCGACGAGGTCGGTCAGCGCGACCGATATGCCATGTTTGCCCGCCCGTCCGGTCCTGCCTGCGCGGTGCACGTATACGGTCGGTTCCTCAGGCAGATCAAAACTGATGACGTGGGACACGTCGGGCAAATCGAGCCCGCGAGCGCCCAGATCGGTCGTGATGAGCCATCGCGCAGCACCGCTCGAGAACTCCTCCAGGGCGTTCTTGCGTTCGGTGCCGTCCTTGTCCGACTTGAGCACAACGGCCGGGAAGCCGAGGAAATCCAGGCGCTTCTGGATGGTGAATACCGCGGCATTGGATGAGGCAAAGAGCAGGCAGCGCTCCGGCTTGACCGATGACTCGAAGCGGCGAAGGAAATCGAGCTTCGAGCGCGATGGCGAATGAAAGCACCAATGCTCTATCGTGGTTCTGAGTGCCTCCGATGAATCGATGCTCAACTGTACGGGGTCACGGAACCAGGCGGCGGAACGGTCGACGGTGCGCTTAGGAAGGGTCGCCGAGACGAGCACCCGCGCGCAGCCCGGAGGCAGGGCGTCGAGGAGTTCGGCGGTTATGTCGATGGCCTCATTCTCAAAAAGGCGGTCGGCTTCATCGAGTATGGCCCAGAGACAACCGGACAGATCCAGATCGCCCGACAGCGCCAGGTCGCGGATGCGCCCTGCCGACCCGACGACGATGTGCGGCTTCTCGGCAAGCCTGTCAAGCTGCCGCCTGAGCGGTATCGACCCAAGCGCGACTTCGACGCGAACTGCGAGGTTGGCCGCGGCCGCGAGTCGAGCCAGTTCCCGGTGTATCTGCGCAGCCAGGTCGTGGGTGGGCGTAATGACGACAGCCTGCACGGTCCGGGCCGAACAGTCCAGTGTGTCCAGTACCGGTGCGGCATACGCGAAGGTCTTGCCCGTGCCTGTCGCGGAGCTGATGTACGCGTCTTGTCTGCGATTGATGGCCGGCATCGCTAGCTTCTGGATGTCCGTTGGTGTCTCGAATCCCAGCGCGGCGAAAGCCTGTACCATGGCGTCGCTCAGCCCGAGGTCCGTAAATTCCTGCATGGCATAATGATCGCATGAAACCTGTCCGGTGGGCAAGTCCATTCCTCCATACGGATGGAGATTGCCTAAGCTGCTCCTTTTTTCGTATAGTCAATGGAAATGAATCTAGAAGCCTTCATACTTGGATGCGGCGGCATGATGCCGCTACCCCACAGACACTTGACCAGCATGCTCGTGCGCCGCGAGGGTGACTTGTTCCTGTTCGATGCAGGCGAGGGCACCCAGGTCTCGTTACGGCGGCTCAACCTGCGCTGGAAGAAGATCAATGCAATATTCATATCACATACGCATGCCGACCATGTTACCGGCCTGCCCGGGTTGCTGATGCTGTCCAGCCAGGTCGACCGGGATGAACCGCTGTACATCTATGGGCCGCCGAAGATTGCCGAATACGTCGAGTCGAGCCGCCGAGTGCTCGACATGTATATCAATTACGATATCATCGTCAAGGAAATTCAGGCGCCGGCCGTCTGTTACGAAGGTGATGGATTCAGGATCAGAGCCTTCCCGCTGCGCCACACCAAGACCTGCTATGGCTATGCGCTGGAAGAGGACATGCGACCAGGAGCGTTCCATCCGGAACGTGCAGCCGAGCGTGGTGTGCCCCGCGGCCCGCTCTGGTCGAGATTGCAGGCCGGCCAGACGGTGCAGTCTGTCGATGGCATGGATGTCAAGCCAGAGGATGTTCTGGGCTCGCCGCGATCCGGACGGAAAGTCAGCTATATTACCGATTCGCTTTACTTTCCGGAGGTCGCCGCCGAGGTGTCGGGTTCGGATTTGCTCGTATGCGAAGGCATGTTCGAGCGCGAGTTGCTGCCCAGCGCGGTGGAGAAGAAGCACATGGCGGCGTTTCAGGCGGCCACCATCGCCAGGGACGCCGGCGGTGTGAAGAAACTGGCGCTCATCCATTACAGCCCGCGCTATACCGACCATGACCTGAGGATATTGCTCGATGAGGCCAGACAGGTATTTCCGGAGACGGTGCTCTCCAAGGACCGTCTTCGCTTTCCCATCGATAACGTCGATTGATCAACCGTCGTTGCCGGTGTAACCCTTGCCGGCAGCGACTTGTTTGGTGATGTTGTGCATGCAGATGGGGAGACTCCATGATAACGGTAACCAATCTCGTCAAGCGCTATGGTTCGTTCGAGGCCGTGCACGGCGTCAGCTTCACGGTTGGCGAGGGCAGGGTCGTTGGCCTCCTGGGGCCAAACGGTGCCGGCAAGACAACCATCATGAAGGTATTGACCGGATACCATAGACAGCAAGAAGGCGCCGTGGTGCTCGATGGCAGGGATGTCCTTGAAGATCCCGTGGGCGTCAAGTCGATAGTCGGGTACCTTCCGGAAGGGGTGCCGCTCTACCCGGACATGACCGTGGCTGAATATCTGGGCTTCGTGGCGGAGGCCCGGTGCCTGGCACCATCCGCCCGGCCGGCGGCGCTGGAACGGGTCGTCGATGCCTGCGGTCTGGCGGGTTTCACCGATGTCAGGATCGAGCGGCTTTCCAAGGGCTACCGGCAACGCGTCGGACTGGCCCAGGCCATCATCCATGATCCGGCGATACTGATACTCGATGAGCCGACGACAGGCCTCGATCCAAATCAGATACTGGAGATACGCCAGCTGATACGCTCGCTGGGTGCCCATAAGACCGTCATATTGTCGACCCACATCCTGCAGGAGGTCGAGGCGCTCTGTTCCGAGGTGCTGATCATAAACGAGGGCCGCATCGTCGCCCAGGGCAGCGCCGCCCAGATAGCCGCCGACATGCATGGTGACGAGCGACTCGAGTGCGCATTCAAGGGCCGACCGGGCCTCGCATACGACGGCCTTGGCCTCCTGCCATCCATCCGTTCTGTCGAGACAATCGAGACGTCGCTGAACGGTCTGACACGCATGCGCCTCATTGTCGCCTATGGCGAAGCCGAACGAGCGGCCGAGGCCGTGTTCGACTGGGCCGTGGCCGCTGGGGCCAAGCTCGTGGAGATGCGGCCCGAGCGTCTGTCGATGGAAGACATATTCGTCAAACTTACAACCGAGGAGGTCCGCCCGTGAGTGCCACGTCGACCATTGCCAGGCGGGAGATATCAGGCTACTTCAACGCGCCGGTCGCGTACCTGTTCATCGTGGCATTTTTGGTCTCCTGCGGCACAGTGTTCTTCTTTCTGGAACGCTTCTTCGCGGCCGGACAGGCCACGATGCGCGGCTACTTCTCACTGATGCCGTTTGTGCTGTCCGTTCTGGTGCCATCCCTGACGATGCGCCTCTGGGCCGAAGAACGGCGACAGGGCACCTACGAACTGCTGCTGACGATGCCATTCCGCGATGGCGAACTGGTGCTTGGCAAGTATGCCGCCGCCCTGTTCGTGATACTCGTCGCGCTTGCCTTGAGCCTGCCGGTGCCGATGATGGCGTCGATGTTTGGCCGCTTCGATGGAGGCATGCTGGTTACCGAATATCTCGGCGTCGTGCTGCTCGCGTCGGTGGCAATAGCTATTGGACAGACGATATCGTGCGCGTCCAGGAACCAGATGAGCGCCTTCATGGTTACCGTGCTTGTGTTGCTCGCGCTGAGCCTGCTTGGACAGCTGCCGGTATGGCTGACGATGCCCGCATGGCTCGCCGCGACCGTCAACTGGCTTTCACTGTCCTACCACTTTCTGTCGTTCGCGAAGGGTGTCATCGATACGCGGGACCTTGCCTATTTCGTGATCCTGACGTTGCTCGGCCTCTATGGTTCGACACGGCTGCTTGCCGCGGGCAAGTGGAGGTGATGCGATGCGCATGACACCGAGAAGACAGGAGCGCGTTCTTTTCTTGCTGACACTGCTGGCCATCGTGCTGCTGGCCGTTGTCTCGGCCATGTACTCTGCACGCATCGACCTGACCTCGTCGCGCGCCTTCACGCTGTCGAAGGCCGCCCGCGGTCTGTATGCCGAGATACCGGAGCGCATCAGGATTACCTACTATATCTCGAAGAGCCTTGCCGATCGTCACCCGGGGCCGGCCGCCATCAAGGATTTTCTTGCAGAACTCGCTGCTGTGTCGCGCGGCAAGATCCAGGTCAGGGTCGTCGATCCGACCAAGAATCCGGCCGAAGCGGAGAGCTTCGGGCTGGTGGCACAGCAGATGCAGGTTGTGGAGCAATCGGAACAGCGCCTGGCCCTGGTCTATACGGGCATCGTGATAGAGTATCTCGACCGCCACCAGACCATCCCGGCTATCCTCTCCACCGACACGCTCGAGTATGAGGTGGTGAAGGCGATACGAGCCGCGATCAGCGACAGGAAGCCGATAGCCGGCCTCCTGGTCGGTGATCCGGACAAGACCCTGGCTAATGACTATCAGAGCCTGGCCAATGGGCTCGCCCAGTCCGGATATGAGCCACGTGAAGTCCGCCTGGGGGTGGCGATCGATGATGATGTCGACTTGCTCTATGTTCTTGGCAACGCGAGCATCGATCGCTACGACGCAGCCTTCATCGATGCGTTCCTGATGCGCGGCGGCAAGGCATTCTTCGCCGTCAAGGGCGTCAATGTCGATCCGAGCAATGGACTCGTCGCGCAGGCACTGCCCGAAAGCGGCCTCTTGCCGGTGCTCCGGTCATACGGATTCGACATCGCCCGGCAGCTCGTGCTCGACCAGTCCAACCTGACCGTGCCCTTCCAGAACCAGGCTCCGAGTGGCGGGTACCAGATCCAGTATATTCGCTACCCGCACTGGGTCGCGATCGACGCGCGCTTCACCAGCGCCGACAACCCGATCACCGCCCACTTCGCGGGCCTTGACCTGTACTGGCCCAGCCCGATGACCCTGCGGCCCGTCGGTACCGTCCACTACGAGGAGCTGGCCAAGACGACACCAAAGGCCTGGCTGCAGACCAGGGATTTTGCGGCTGGCCCGCAGGATCAACCGATGTATGCCCTGGAACGGGATTCGACGACCGGACAGTACCTGGTCGCGGCGGCAGGCAAGGGATCGTTTCCCAGCGCCTTTGCGGCTGGGCCCGCTCCGACACGGGCGGGGGCGCCACCCCCACCGGCGCCTGCGGCGCTGTCATCACCGGAGACGCGCATCGTCGTCGTGTCGTCTGCCGATTTCCTGACCGACATGATGCGCATGAGCGATTCCGGCTTCAATGCTTCGTTTGCGCTGTCGGCGGCCGACTGGCTTGTCTCCGCCGATGACCTGATAGCGATTCGCGCCAGATCCGTCATCGATACGCGACTGAACAGGATCAAGGATGCAGATACCAGGGCCTTCATGGTGGCCTTGACCTACGTCGTGACCCTGGGGCTCGTGCCGCTCGCGGTGATCGTCTACGGTCTGGCGAGGGCGAGCCGCCGCGCCCGGCGTGAGCGGGAGTCGCGCACGGTACGTGGAGGCGAGGCATGAGGGACTTTCAGAAGAAGTTCAGGTGGCTTGTTGGTGTCAACACGACTCTTGCCGTGCTGATCATGCTGGGGATCGTCTTCTCGCCAACATCGGCCAGGGCCCGATCGACGAAGCACGACCTGCTGGCCAGCGCTCAGTCGGTCGCGTCAATTCGCATCGACGGGCCGGAATCCGTTCAGCTGGTCAAGTCCGGTTCCGACTGGCTGCTCCGCTCTGCGGATGGCGACCTTCCTGCGGACGGACCACGCGTGCAGGCGTTCCTGCAGGCGGTCGATGCCGTCGAGAGCATGGATCCGGTGGCGAAGGATGCCGCCTCGTGGCCGAGTCTGGGGCTGAGCGGAGCGATGAGCCGTCATGTGCAATTGACGGACGCCAAGGGAGCCGCGATCGGTGACTTCATTGTCGGCCGCTATGCGACAGCACCCAATGCGGTCTACCTGGCCCTGTCAGGCTCGAGCGAGGCCTACTCTGTCAACTCGGGCATGGCATCGTACGTGCAAGGCGCGCATGCGAGCTGGCTCGACTTGAAGGCGTGGTCGACGCCACCGGCTGTCGAGGCGGTGCAGGAAGTCGAGGTGCGTGGCACTGCTGGATCCGGCGATGGCAAGCTGCTGGCGGATTCCTACACGATAACCCGATCAGGGACGGGATGGATCTCAGGCTCGAAGATGCTCGATACCCAGAAGGTGGAGGCGATGATCAGGGCGGTGGCCGCGATCCGCGGCGAAGACTACATGCCGCTTTCAGCCGGTCATTCTGCCGCTGGCACGACCATCATCATGCGGCTGGGCAACGGCGGGTCGCTTCAGCTCGATATCGAGCGTCCAATGCTCGATGGCCAGACCATCGGGCGCTACCCCGCGACATCATCGCAACGGTCGCGGCGGATTATCCTGCCGGCGTGGGCCCTGACCGAGGCGCTCAAGCCGCTGTCGGAGCTTGCGGCGACGAAATCCTGATGCAGACCGCCGGCATCGGCATCAGGGGCAGGCCAGGTAGGCTCTGAACTTCTCGGGATCCGGTCTGAATGCCATGATGCGCGACCCGCTGTCTTCCCGTGCCTTGCCCAAGGCGGCCATCGCCTCGCCGACCAGCCGGTCTGCGTCGACCAGCCGTCCGGCCCGGGAGGTCAGCCCCATGAATACGCCTTGCTCGATCGTCCATTGAGTCTGGCCATGCAGCAGACCGGACAGCTTCTTGAGCAGCTCCTCGCTCATCCTGAGGGCGTGATCGACATCCATGTTGGGCAGTATCAGCGCAACGCCGTTCTCGCCGAATCTGAATGCCATGTCCTTGAAGCTGAAGAAGTCCCGGGCCGTCTGCGCGTATAGATTGAAGGCAGCGTCGCCATGATGGGCACCTTCAAGCGAGGTGATCATCAGCGACAGGTCCTGTTCAAACGAGGCGGAACGCCTGAGCTCGGCGCCCAGACGCTCGCGCAGGTAGGCTTCCCATCCAAGACCGGTCTCGGCATCGTACAGGCCGCGCGGGCCATCGAGTGAACCTGTTGGCAGGTCGGAAGGCGTCAGCACACCAGCGGTCATTCCCGAAATCGGCTCTTCCGGCCCGGCCTTCGGCGGTTCCGGTTGAACGGCCGGATCTTCTGCGTATAGCGACGCCTCTTCGGGATCGGGTTCCGGTATCGATGGCTCGAAGCCGATGTCCGGCTTCATGGCAGGCACCGGCCTCTGCGTATTGATGGCGACGATCAGCGCTGCAATAAGGAGCGCCAGCATCACGCAGAGCGCGAGCACCGCGTCTCGGATCGGGTAGAAGAGGGCCTCTTGGCTCAGCGTCACGTACAGGGCGTCGATCGACAGGCCCGCTATCAGCGCGCCGGTGAAGCGCGTCGTGGACCCTTCAGGCTGCTCGAAGGTCAGGCCATCGGTCGCCTGATGGTAGTAGGGTGACGAGGCGGGCAGCGCATAGAGGACCTCGCCCTGGCTGTTCCTGATGACCAGCGCCAGCAACCGATCCTGCTTCAGCCAGGTCGCCTGCGCAGCGGCCTTCCAGGTATCACCAGTCACAGCGTCGGGTTTCGATACGACATTGAGCGCAGTTCTGCGTAGATCGCCGAACGCGGTGCGGGCCGCTTCGCTTCCCGAGCCGAGTTCGTTGGCGATGCGGAGCACCGGCCAGGCCACAATGGCGACGACGATGATGAATGAACTGAGTGAAATCAGAAGCGGTCCACGTTTCATGGTTACAGAGTATAATGCCAATATCGCAATTTTGGAATCGCAAGGAGGTCCTATGTCGATACGACCCAGAACCTTGCCCGCCGGATGGTATCCGACAAGCAGACGAGAGGTTGAGGCGCGGCTCGGTGCCTGGTCCAGGGCCGACGATGTCTCGCGTAGGAGCGGAGCGATCTGCGGCATCGCTCCCCATGCTGGCTGGTCGTGGTCGGGCCGTGTCGCCTGGTCGACATGGCGCTCCGCGGCGGACAGCGACACGATAGTCGTCGTCGGAGGCCATCTGCCCGCCGGAGCTCCCTTTCTATATTACGATGAGGATGGCTTTGACACGCCGATGGGCACGATCGAAGCCGATATGGACCTGGTTGCGGCGATGGTCGATTCCGTTGGCGCCATTGCCGATACCAGGGCGGACAACACGGTCGAGGTACATCTGGCCATGGCGGCGGCGCGTTTCCCCGGACTGCCAGTCGCATGTTTCAGGGCGCCTGCCGACGCCCGGGCTTCCTCCCTGGGGCGGGCACTCGCCGCGTATGCCGAAGCAAAGGGACGCCGCATCTTCCTGGTCGGGTCGACCGATCTGACACACTATGGCGCCGCCTATGGATTCGAACCCGGCGGCCCCGGTCCTGCCGGGTTCTCGTGGGCCCGACGTGCCGACGATGCGATCATCGATGCCTTCGAGGCGATCGATCCGGAACAGGCGCTCATGCTTGCGGAGCGTGATTCGTCGGCATGTTCCGTCGGCGCCGCCGTTGTCGCGATGGCGTATGCCCAGGCCCGCGGCGCGACGAATGCCCATGTGCTGATGCGTATCTCGAGTGACCAGATGGCGCCCGGGGCGGATGCATCGGTCGGCTACTGCTCTGTCGTGTACGGGCCTGCTAGTCGTCCAGTGCGCTGATGGTGGCCTTGAAACTTCTGCCGCGGTCAAATTCGTTCTTGAACATGCCAAACGAGGTGCAACCCGGCGAAAGGATGACATTGCAGCCGGGATGGGCGAGTATCGCCGCCATGTCCACCGCCTGCTTCAGTGAATCGAACGGACCGTGGTACTCGAGGCCGTCACGGTCCAGTATGGCGCGTATCTTGTCCGTACCCGAACCAGCCAGGAGGACAATCGAATCCGCGGTGCGGTAGGCATCGCGCGCCACCTCGAAGTCCAGCTGCTTGTCGGTGCCGCCGGTGATCAGTACGACCGGTTCGGCGAATGATTCCACAGCGGCGCGGACCGCTTCGGGCACGGTGGCCGCAGAGTCGTTGAACCAGCGCACACCACGGCGCTCGCGGACCGGCTCAAGGCGGTGCTCGATTCCGGTGAACGATGACGCGGCCTTGGCGATGTCCTGCGGATCGGCACCACATGTCCAGGCGGCAAGCGCCGCGGCGGCCAGATTCCGCCTGGTATGCGCTCCGGGAACCCTGAGTCGCGCCGGCACCAATTCCACCGGTTCGAGGCCTGGCAGCCGGGCCATGCAAGGCCTGTCGAGTGCGTCGGGCACGAGCAGGCCAAAGCCATTTGGCGCCAGCACGTTGCCATAGCCGAGGGTCCTGGCCTTCGTCTCCGACGCGAAAGATTGGCCGTATGGCTGGTCCGATTCGTGGACCATCCAGTCGCCGGCCGTCTGGTCGGCATACAGCAGCCGCTTGTCGGCGACATAGGCCTCCATGGTGCCGTACCGGTCGAGATGATCGGGGACAATGCGGGTCATGACGGCGACGTGGGGCTTGAGTACGCCCATGCCTGCCAGGTCGCCAAGTTGCCAGCTGGAAAGCTCCAGCACGACATAGTCGTTCGGGCCGGCCTCATCGAGGAAACCCAACGGCGAAACGGTGATGTTGCCACCCAGAAATGCCTTGATGCCGGACTGGTTAAGCATCCATGCGAGAGCCGTCGATGTTGTTGATTTGCCCTTTGAACCGGTTACGGCCGCTATGCCGGATGAACAGAAGCGGAGAAATATCGACATGTCAGTCTCGACATGTCTGGCCAGCCTCAGGTACGGATTGTCCGGTTTGACCGCCGGATTCTTGATCACCAGATCAGCACCCGAGAAGTCGGCCTCGTCGTGGCGGCCGAGGACGTATCGAATATCGTACCGGCGGAGCGCCTCTATCGATTCGGCCAGCGCGATCTGGTCTTTTGTATCGGTAACGGTGACATGCGCGCCGCGTTCTGCGAAAAACCTGGCCGACGCAAGGCCTCCACCGTTGAGCCCGAGTCCCATGATCGTGACCCGCAAGCCTGGTATGTCATCAAGTCTGATCGTTGGCATATTCGAGTGCGTACTCCTTCTGTTCCCGTTCGTTCAGGTAGGGGTCTGTCGAGAAACTCGAGAGCGCCGTCTTCCAACCTGCTGGCACGCGATCGCGCAACGCGACGAAGGTAGGCAGCGTCTCGGAGAAGCTGGCGGTTCGAAGGACTTCCTGTATGCCCGATATCTCCGGCGACAGGAATTTGATCGCTCGATGCAGCACGGGTATGAGCAGACGCCGGCCATCCGAAGTCAGCAGGGGAGACGATGCACAGACGGTCTTGTACTTGCAGAAGAGCGGAAAGAACGGATAGATGCGTTTGCCAGCTGGCAGGAAGAGCTTGGTAAAGAACTTCGACAGATCGGCATCCATCCAAATACCGCGTACCAGGTAGCCCTTCCCGGTCTCGCCGATCCAGGTCTGCGAGATCAGCTGCTTGATCCTGAATGCCTTGGCGCGACCCGACTCCCACATGACGGCCTCGAGCGGTATCAGCTCCGATTCCATGTAGAGCCGCCTCGTCGAATAGGCTGGAGTCTGGTCGTTGGTGCCAGCTTCTATGGTCGTCGAATCAAAGGGCCTGGGCAGCAGGTCGATGCGCAGGAGATAGAGGTACATGTCGTCTTCGGCCTTGTACAGCCGATAGAAGCATGGCTTGAGTATCTCCGCCGGGTCAAAGAAATAGGTGAGCCCAGAGAAGCACTCCGGCAGCGTGCTCGCAAGCTGACCCACGACATCCCTGAGCATCGTCGCGTAGTCGGCGTCGGGGACCATCTTCCTGAAGTCGTGGTGTATGGGAAGCTTGGGGACGAACAGCGGTGACCCCAGTTCAATGAAGAACTCTTCCCCTTGGTTGAAGTGCATGCCATAGGGGCCGTTGCGGGCGGCCTCTGGAATGCGGAGCAGGTCTTGATTTATTCCAGAATCTATATAACCGATTCTGATTTCATTGAGCAACTGCTCCATATTTCGAACAAGTATATAGGTATATGCTCAATAAATCAACGATCGCGACGGTGATGGAATCTTCATTGAAGGCGTGGCCGTGCCATGGTATAGTCTGTGCATGCGTACCGGAGGTAATCGATGAAGAGTCAGCGCGCTCTGTTCGCATTCGTGTTCACCTGTCTTGCCCTCGGCGTATCGGCATGGGCCGATGGCGTGGCGGCGGTTGTCGAGTACGCCAGCGGTGTCGATGTCATCGTGCTGCGATCGGGCCGACGTGTGCCCCTCAGCGATCCCATAGGTATGGAGTTGATGGAGGGAGACCAGGTCCAGACCGGCAAGGGTGTCTTCCTGGAGATGCACTTGCTTTCCGGTGGTGCCGTCATCAAGCTGGCCGAGAATACGACCTTCGTGCTTGAGCGGCTGTCCGACGGTACGACATCGCTGCGGCTGGTCTATGGCCGGATCCGCGCCAAGGTGGAGAAGCTCGCGGGCACCGATTCCTTCGTCGTCAAGAGCCAACAGGCCGTGGCCGGTGTCAGAGGCACCGATTTTGGGCTTGACGTGATGGCCGCGCGCTCTGCCGTTCTAGGATCTACCACGACGAACGTGTATTGCTTCCAGGGTTACGTCGATGTTACGGCGTTGCTGCGCACCGATGCCCAGGCGGCGGAGGCTCTCGAAGCCATACCGCGAGCCTCGTTGATAAGCGCCGGCGAGATGGTGCGGGTCGAGGTCGTATCGGGCGCTGTTCAGGCAACCAAGACGTCATTGGACCAGGCCATCAGCGAGTTCTGGAATACCGTTGACATGAGGTCGGGCGAGGACTCGACCGAACCTGCAGAAGCGCTACCGCTAGCATCAGGCACCGATCAATCGGTCTTCGACAAGGGCTATGCCTCGGGATTCGAGGATGCGAAGCAGCAGTTCGAGAAGGCCAACGCCCTGACCTCTGATATGATCTCGCGCGATGAGGCCGAAGCGATCCGCAAGGCGGCGCGGCTGCAGCGAGGCGGCATGATCGCAGGCGCCCTGGTCGGCGCAGGTGGAGCCGCCTCAGCCGCCTATGGGCTAGCCCTGATAGCCGGTGGCAATACCGATCAAGGCCTCAATGCAATGACCGCCGGTGCGATCATCAGCGCCTGCGCCTTGCCCTTCCTGGTGCTGTCGCTCGCCGCCAGGCCCTAGCAGGCTAAGTCCTGCCAGCCGCCGCGTTCTTCATGTGCGTATCTATGAAGGCGCGATACCATGGCAGGGCGAGCAGCTCCTGGTGCGTCCCGAAGCCCAGCTGCCTGCCTCCGTCGAGGAACAGCACCCGATCGACATACTGCAGGGTCGACAGGCGGTGCGATACGATGACAAAGGTCAGGTCCGCCGAGAGTTCATCCAGTCGTCGCATCAGCTGCTCTTCGTTTGAAGCATCGAGACTCGCGGTGCTGTCGTCGAAGATCATCAGCTGTGGTCGGCGCGCGACCGCGCGGGCTATGGCCATTCGCTGTTTCTGGCCTCCCGAGAGGCTGATGCCACGTTGCCCGACCACGGTCTCCTGGCCGGCTGGGAATGAGGCGAGCTCCTCTGTCAGCTGAGCCGCCTCTATTGCCGTGCGGTAGATTTCATCGTCCGGTTGATCTGAACCAAGATCGACGTTTTCGCGCAAGGTACCGGAGAAGAGCAGGGCCTCCTGTGGCACGTAGCCGATATGGGTTCGATACGTTTCCAGATCAACGTCGTGGAGGTTGATGCCGTTCACATCGATGGTTCCAGCGTCGGGCGACAGGACGCCGAGTATGAGTTTTACCAGTGTTGACTTGCCGGAACCCACCGGGCCAATCACGCCGATGCGTTCGCCGCGCCTGATCGACATTGTTATGCCCGACAGCGCATCGGTTGCGCGGTCGCCGTATGCGAACGAGACATCGCGCAATTCCAGCGAATCGAGCGTATCGACCGGCGCCGGAGCAGGCGGAGCGGGCGGTTCGGGAAAGGCAGCCATCTCCTCGAGCCTGTCGATGTTGACAAACGCCCGCTTGCCCGAGACGAACAGCTGCGGAATATCGAGTATCGGATAGATCAGCATTGACAGGTAGGTATAGAAGGCATAGAAGGTGCCGACCGAGATTCGGCCGGTAACTGCCATGTAGCCACCAGCAAAGACGATACCGACCTGTGCCGTATAATCGATGTACTGGTAAATCAGGTGCAGTATCACTTCCAGCTTGGCCACATCCATCTCGGTGCGCCAGCGGCGGGAAAGCACTTCGTGAAAGAAGCGGTTGTACTTCGATTCGCATGCGTATGACTTGATGATCCGGACGCCCGAGAAGCTCATCTCCAGCCGGGTATTGATGGCACTGATCGCCTGCTGATTCTTCTGGAACGTGTCATAGATGCGGTCCTGCGTGATGTAGAAGAGGGCTATCATCATCGGCAGCGGTATCAACGAGAACAGGGTAAGCCGCCAGTCCAGAAGGAGCATCGCCCCAAGGCAGAAGGCTACCTTGCTGATGGACTCGACCGCACGGAATATGCCAGAACACAGGAACCACGAAAGCTTGGGGAAGTCGTAGAGATCGTCCGTCAGTCGCGTTACGATGTCGCCCGAGGCGAAGTGCGAAAAGAACCGATGATCCTTGACGAGCACCTTCCTGAAGTACTTCAGTCTGAGCGCGTGTTCGAAGACCGAATTGGTGACGCCCCTGATACCCGGAAAGAGCGACGCGACCAGCCCTCCCAATCCTACCGCGACAAAGACCAGCAGCAGTCGATCCACCGCATGCATGGGATCGCCAGTGCCCGGCTTCTCCATGATCGCCTGTATCATGTCGAGCAGGCGTTTGGTCAGATAGGGATAGGTGACGGCTACGGCGCTCGACAGCAGTGTCAGCAGGAAGAGTATGACGATGAGCAGGCGCTTCTCGTTCCAGAGCCTGGCTATCCACCTGATATGATTGACGCGCGGCGCCGTCTGTTCCTGCCGCGGCATGTCGTTCATCGTACCGCCTCCACTGTGGCCTTGAGATCGGGAAACTGCAGCCGGACCAGCTCTCGGTATTCCGCCAGGGTCTCGACCAGATCCTCATGCCGGCCACTGGCAATGATCCGGCCGTTCTTGAGGAAGAGTATCAGGTCCGCGTTCAGAATGGACGACAGGCGATGCGCCACGATGACCGCGGTGCGTCCAGAGAGCATGGCCTGCATGCTGTCCTGAATCTTCCGTTCGGTTTCCACATCGACGCTCGCCGTTGCCTCATCCATGATGATCATGTCGGCATCGAACGCGACGGCCCGCGCAAACGACAGCAGCTGCTTCTCGCCCGTGGACAGGTTCGAGCCGCGCTCGTGCAGTTCCGTATCGATTCCGCCTGCGAGCCTGGCCACAAAATCGCTGGCATGAACGGTTGCGAGCGCCTGCTGTGCCGTCTGTGGTGGTATGTCCTCGTCGTATACGCGGACATTTTCCAGGATGGTGCCGGGGAACAGATAGATGTCCTGCAGGACCAGGCCAATCTTCCGGCGCCATGCCTGCAGTTCAATCGATCCGAGCGGCACGCCATCCACCAGTATCGAGCCGCTGGTGGCCTGGTAGAATCGGCAGAGCAGGCTGACGGTGGTCGTCTTGCCCGAGCCCGATGCGCCGACGAGGGCGATCTTCTGGCCCCGGTGTATCGAGAATGAAATGTCGTCGAGCACCGGCTCTCCCGGTTTGTACTCGAAGCAGACATGCCTGAACTCAATCGTATGATCGAAGAGGGGAGGCGAACCGGTGCCGGCCGGCTCCGGTTCGATATCGAATATGCCGAATATTCTCGAAAGGGCGACCCGTGCCTGCTGGATGCCCCTGATGTTCTCACCGATCGAGAACAGCGGTTCGAACAGGCGCATGCCGTATTCTATGAAGACGAGCAAGGTGCCGACGGTCAGCATGCCGGTGAAGACGCTCGGGGCGACGAGCTTGATTATGAGCACGATGAACATCGGTCCGCCCAGGAAGCTCATGAAACCCATGGTCGTGTATTCGATCATCCCCGCCTTGATCTCCGCGTCGCGTTTGTCCAGGCTGGCGGCGCCAAGGCGACTTGCCGCATGTTCCGTTCTGTTGAAGGCCTGAATCACCTCGATGCCCTGTATGAATTCGGTCGATATGGCGGTAATCTCCGCATACTTCTTGCGGCTTTTGTCATAGAGCGGCCTGAGCCTGTCGAATACCAGAAAGAAGCCGCCCAGAAAGAATGGCGTTGGCAGGAGTATCAGGGCCGCGACTTTCGCGTCCAGCGAGAAGAACACGACGAACATGCCCAGAAAATAGACGATGTTGGCGATGAGCGTGATGCCCGTCTCGCTGAACAGCTGTTTAACCTTCTCGGTATCATTCTCGACCCGCGCCATCAGTTCGCCTACCGGATGCTTGTCGAAGTAGGCGACAGGCAGCGTCAGAAGATGAGCGAACAGGTCCTGCTTGATGGAGGTAACGACGTTCAGGCCGAGCCTGACTATGGTCATGGTCTGGAAATACGTCAGTCCACCCATCAGGATAACGATGCCCAGGTACAGCAGGGCATAGCGCACCATCAAGGCCATGTCGTGCGCCGGTATCGCCCTGTCTATCAGTGCCCGCAGGATCAGCGGTCCGGCCAGACGAGATACTGTTGCCAGCATCATCGCCATGAAGCCTGCGAAGAAGAGACCCCAATATGGTCGCAGGTACGAGAAGAACCGTTGCACTGTCTTGGCAGAAGCTTTTGTAGTTTTCATGATGCTGGGGACGACTATAGCGCGCCCTGCCAAACGACGTAAAGGGACAGATCAGATAAAGAGGCGCACCAGCAACGGTATGGTAATGAGCGAGATGATGGTGGAAATGAAGACGAGCCCGGAAGCCGTGACATCGTCGCCACCGTAGGCGCCAGCCAGGATCGTCGTGTTGGCGGCAACAGGCATGGCCGCGACCAGGACCGGTACCGACAGCTCGAAGCCGCGCAGCCCGATGGCACGCGCCAGGAGGAGGAGCCCCAGCGGATGGAGCACCAGGCGATACAGCGTCGTCATCCACACCCGCGGATTCGCCAGGACGTGGCCGAGACGAGTCTGCGCCAGTATGGCGCCGATCAGGACCATGGCCAGCGGTGTGGTCGTACTGCCCAGCATGTCGAGCGCCGTGAACAGTGGTTCGGGAATACTGAAGGAGGCAAGGAACAGCACAAAACCCAGTATCGCGGACACGATCGCGGGGCTGCGAAGCGCAATCATGGTGGATACGAATCTTGAGCGCGCCGGTCCCGCAGCAGGTGATGGCCGCGCTATCATCAGCACGCCGACAGAGAAGGCCAGTATCTGGAACGGGATGTTGTATATGGCGACGATGAACAGGCTCTGTCTGCCGAGCAGAGCCTCGGCGACGGGAAAACCCATGAAGCCGACATTGGAGAAGCACATCGCGAAACGATGGACACCTCGCTCCGCCTCGGTGGTATTGCGGTACAGGGCGGCCACGGCATAGGCGAGTGGAAATGAAACGGTGTACAGAATTGCCGACAAGGCCAGAATCCTCAGCGCCTGGTCGCGTAGGTCCGGGCTGAAGGGGCGTTGCATCGAAATGATGATCACCGCGGGCAACGTAAAATCGATGATGAACCGGGACAGCGAGCGGACGGTATCGCCTCGCAGCACCCCGAGTTTGCCGGCCAGGAAGCCCGTGGCTATCAGCAGGAAGAGGATCAGGCTCTGCAGGATCGATGGCGGCATCATGCCGGCTAGCGAACCGTTCATGGTCGTGCTCCGCCAGCTGCCGCCAGCCCGATGGTGGCCTCGAGCGCAGTCTTCCATGCCGCATAGCGTTCGTCGTACAGGCCGCGCAAGGCCGCCGTCGGCTCGAATCGGGCATGCACACGGACCATCGCCGACGATGCCTCGGCCAGGCTGGCGTGGTGACCCAGGGCGACCGCACAGGCGCACGCATCTCCCATCGCCTCGCACTCGGGACTGTCCGGCACTTCTACCGGCAGTCCCAGGACATCGGCCTTGATGGCGCAAAGCGTATCATCGCGGGCGGCTCCACCGGAGCACCTGACAACGTCGATGGCGAATCCGCCTGCGCCGATCCGCTCGGCAGTCAGACGCAGACCAAACGCTATCGACTCCACCACGGCCCTGGCCAGGTGCCTCCGTGAATGAGCAAGCGACAGGCCAAAGAAGGCGCCACGGAGTTTCTGGTTCCACAGGGGCGCACGCTCGCCGGCCAGGAATGGCAGGAAGAGGGCACCATCGGCACCGGGGGGCGCCGACTGGGCGTCCTGGTAGATGCTGTCGGAAGCGATGCCCGAATAGCCAGATACCGACGAGAACCATTCCAGTGCCTTGCCGCTGGTAGACAGGCCGCCTGACAGGTTCCAGAATCCGGGTATGACATGGGGCAGGCTGAATATGGAACCATCGGGGAAGGGCATGGCGGCGCACACATTGAGTGCCTCGCTGGAGCCGGAGCGGTCACAGGCGATGCCGCCCTGTACCGCGCCGGAGCCGACGAGCGCTGCCAAAAAGTCTGGAAAGCCCGAAACGATCGGTATGCCCGCCGGGAGGCCGATGGCCGCAGCGGCATGGTCGCTGACCGCCCCGATGATACGCGCAGGTTCGACATACGGTGGAAAGAGCGCCGTGTCGATGCCGAGCGACCGCGCCGTTTCGGCATCCCACAGATAGCGATCGTAGTAGTCGCTGATACGATATGACACCGGGTCGGCGCCGAGCGCGAAGGCCAGGTACTCCGGGCCCGAGAAGAATGAGGCTATCTCTTCGGCATCGGGCGACTCGATGAGGCGCATCGCCTTGGGCAGGTAGAAGGACGGATCAACCGCCCTGCCTGCGGCACCCGAAGCCCTCGCCGCCTGATCGACGGCGCTCCTGTCCATCCATGAAGATGCCCGCCCGATCGGCACGCCATCTTTCCCTACGGCGACCAGCGTGGGACCATTGCCGGAGACCGCTACGGCGCTGATATGCGCTCCGCCGTCGGCGGTGTGCCGGCAGGAGGCACGTGCCTCGGAAACGGCGGTGGCGCAGGCCTGCAGCCATTCCAGCGGATCTGCTTCATAGCCGCCTGACGCGTGGTAGAGGCTGACGGCGGCTCTTCCCAGGCCGAGCCGTGCGCCGCGTTCGTCGACGATGAGGCATTTGATGGAAGATGTGCCGATATCGATGCCGCAGTACACGATCAGCGCTTTCCGGCCACAAGGAGCCTGACATCGCAACGTTCCGCCCAGCTGCATGCAGCGCACGAGGCGCCAGGGCACTCGAAGAAGTCCTGCACCTTGTCGAGCTGCTCCAGGTGCCAGGACAGATCGCCTATATACGCATCGAGGGCAGCGCGTCGCGTCTTCGCGTCATCGAGCCGTTCCCGATACTTGATCGCCAGGCTCATCCTGACCGACTCGCCGGTCCTGTCACGCTGGGCAAGCTCGAACAGCTCCCGTATCTCCAGCAATGTCAATCCATAATCCTTGAGCTGCTGAATGCGCTTGATGCGGATCGCGTTTCGTTCGGAATAGCGGCGATGTTCAACGCCATCGCGGTTCCGCGATTCGAGGAGGCCGAGTTCTTCATAATAGCGGATGGTTCGCGTTGTCAGGCCGAACATCCGCGCAAGTTCGCCTATCTTGTATGATCGTTCAGGGCTCATGCCTAAATTAACCTTTAACGTAAAGTTAGCGCAGCGACAATATGATGCATATCACCGCAATCCTGTCGATTCAGTATACTCTGACACAACAGGCCTGCATAGCGCGATGGCGCGCACCTGAGCATTCGCATACTGCGGTCACAAGGAGTCTTCAATGAAACGAATCATACCGGGTATTGGTCTCGCTCTGCTCTTCCTGCTCGCATCGTGCGCGGGCAAGCCGGCCGGACCCAATCCACTCTCGGTCGCCGTATTTGTGCCGGGTGTAGCGTCCGGCAGTCCCACCTACGAGATGCTGGTTGCTGGCGCGACCAAGGCGGTGGCCGAGACCAAGGGCGCAAGCATCAAGGTCGTCGAGGCCGGCTATGACCAGTCGACCTGGCTCGATCGCCTGCGCGACACCGTCGCTTCGGGGGAGTTTGGCATCATCGTCACGTCGAACCCATCGTTGCCCGAACTCTGCGCCAAACTGGCAGCTGACTATCCCGCTGTCAAGTTCATCGTGCTGGATGGGTACCTCAAGGGCAATCCCTCGATTTACACCGTCCTGTACAACCAGATGGAACAGGGCTACATCGTCGGCTATCTGGCGGGACTGGTCACGAAATTCAGGCATCCGAAGGCCGCGCCCGTTGCTGGGCTGGTGGCGGCCCAGCGATACCCGACACTGGATCGGCTGATACGCCCCGGCTTCGAGGCCGGTCTCAAGGCCGTCGACCCGGCGTTCCGCCTGGAGTTCAGGGAGATTGGCAACTGGTACGACTCCGCGAAGGCGGCGGAGCTGGCGGCTGCGCTGTATGGATCCGGCGTGGATGTGGTGCTGCCCATCGCGGGATCAGCCGGACAGGGTGTCGTATCCGCTGCCAGGGAGCACGGCGGCTCGGTGGTATGGTTCGATGGATCCGGCTACGCGCTCGGCCCGGACACGGTAATCGGGTGCGCGACGATTGCCCAGGACCGGCTGATATACGAGCGGCTGAAGTCAGCGCTGGCCGGAGATGCATCGCGCTACGGCAAGGCGGACATCGTCTCGGTCCGGGACGGGTATGTCGGGTTCGACCCTGCGGGGTCCGGATATCAATCCTTGCCGGAAGGTATCCGCGTCGCCCTCGATGCCGCGATACAGGGTCTGAAGGCCGGCAAACCGGACTTCTCGTTCGACACCTTCTGACGGTATTCTGGACGTCATGCCACGGGCCGAACTCTCCGCCATTCGCAAGTACTATGCCTCCACGTCGACGCTCGCCGTCGATAACGTAGATTTCGTCGTGAAGGCCGGAGAGATACACGCGCTCGTCGGCGAGAACGGGGCAGGCAAGTCGACCCTGGCCAGGATACTGTGCGGCTTCGAGCTTCCCGATGCAGGAGCCATATCGATCCGCGGCACTGCCATGTCATTCTTCTCGCACCGCGACGCCGAACGCGCCGGTATCGGTTTTGTTCCCCAATACTCGATGCTCGCGGCATCGCTCAGTGCCGCGGAGAATGTGGCGCTCGGCCATGAACCGCGGCGGCTGGGGTTCTGTACCGACCGGCGGCGCATCTCATACGATTTCGAGATGCTTGCCGAGCGTTTCGGATTCTCCGTGGACCCGGACACCCCGGTATCGATGCTCTCGTTGTCAGAGCGGCGCCAGGTGGAGATCATGCGGGCCTTGGCGCGAGGCGGCGATGTGCTGGTCCTTGATGAACCGACCAGCATCCTGGGCGATACCGAGACAGCCGCCTTGTTTGCGCTGCTCCGCAGGCTCAAGGATGCTGGCACTGGCATCGTCTACATATCCCACCGCACCAGAGAAATTCTGGATATCGCCGACCGTGTGAGCGTGATGCGCTCGGGCCGACTCGCGACAACCACGATGGCGAGCGAGCTCGATGAGGAGCGGCTGGCGGCCATGATCGTACGGAGCACACCGGAGCGACAACCGAAACGGATGATCGGCGAGCCTGGCCCCGTCGTATTCGCGATGCGCGGCGTCAACACCAGGAGGCGCGGCATCGCCTCTCTGGCGGACATCAATCTGGAGGTGCGTGCCGGCGAGGTCGTCGTCGTCGTAGCGCTCGGAGGCAATGGGCTCGACTCGCTCGAAGATGTAGCGGCCGGACTGGTGCATCCCGATGGCGGCCATATTGAGGTGCAGGGCCGGGACATGCGGTCGATCAGAGCGCGCGAGCTGCGGACCCGTCTCGTAGGCTACCTGCCGACAGACAGGGAGGCCCGGGGCCTCTGCGGCCGCTCCAGTGTCGCCATGAATGCCATCGCCAAATGCCTGCCGCAGTACGGCTTCGCCGAATATGCCGATGGAAGAAGGCCGCATGCCGATGCCGCCGCCATCCTGGAATCATTCATGCTGACACATTGGGAGCGCCGGCGCGTCGATACGTTGTCTGGTGGCAACCGCCAGCGTGTCGTGGCCGGCCGCGAGCTGCAAGGGAAACCGGCATTGGTCATCGCCGCCAATCCGGCGCAGGGTTTGGATTCTTCCGCCAGGTCGATGCTCTTCGGCCGGCTGCGCGCGATGCGCGATGCGGGATCGGCGGTACTCGTGATGACCTCGGATCCCGACGATGCGCTCGACCTGGCCGACCGCACGTTCGCGTTGTACCGGGGAAGCTTGCGGCTCCTTGATCGTCACGGATCGGATGCCTCGTCGCTTGCCGCCGCCATCACGGGGGCGATGCCATGATGCGGTCGATCAAGGATACCGGTGATGCCCGCGTCGGCATCAGGATGGCTGCCGCGGTGCTCACATCGGTTGCGCTGGCCGCGATCGCCGCCATCGCGCTGTCACATCAGCCGCTCGTCGCCCTGCGCGCATTCTTCCTTGCTCCATTCGTTTCGGGATCATCCTTTCTGTCGATGCTGGAGCTGGCAGGGCCGCTGGCGTTGTGCGCACTGGGCGTCGTGATCACCTTCCGTGCGGGACACTACAGCCTGGGTGGCGAGGGACAGGCCTATGCCGGCGCCTTCGCCGCAGCGGCCGTCGGCACCTTGACGTCGATCCCGGCAGGGCCACTGGCGATGGCGCTGTCGCTTGCGGCCGGGCTCGTGGCCGGTGGCCTTGTGGCGGCACTGCCCGCCGCGGGAAAACGCTTCGCCAATGCCGATGTGCTCCTGACCAGCATACTCGTCTCGCAAGGGGTCGTCTTCGCGCTTGACTGGGCCATAGCGGGACCGCTGCGCGATCCATCGGGTAATCTGGTGGCCATGCGGCCGGTACCGGTGCCAACATTGCTGCCGCGGCTCCTGCCACCATCGACACTGACGACGATCCCGTTCTTCACGATAGCCCTGTGTCTGGTCGCGGCCTTCTATTTTGAACATACCAGATCTGGCGCCGCCCACGACCTCTATGGCCGGAATCCCCACTTTGCCATGCTGCAGGGCTTCAACACCAGACGCCTGTCATGGCTGCCCATCGTCGTGGCGGGTTCGCTCCACGGACTGGCCGGCGCCGCGATGGCGCTGGGAGCCCGTGGCACCGCGATTCGGGGCATGAGTGGCGGCATTGGCTGGAGCGCGATAGGCGCGGCCCTTGTGGCTGGCTCCCGTCCATCGGCAGTCCCCATAGCGGCCTTGCTGTTCTCATGGCTGGACTCGGGCTCGAGGCAGGCTGTCGTGCTCTCGGACCTGCCCCCCGATGCGGGACTGGCCATCAAGGCGATCGTCATTATCGTCATCAGCGCGCGGCCGACCATCGCAGGCGTGCGTTTGCTCTATGTTCGGGTGCTATCCCTGCTCCGGGTTGGTCGCGGTCAGGGAAAACCATGATGTATACGTTCTCCACCGCCACCTTTGATGCCATGGTATTCCTTGCGCCCTTGCTGCCGGCGGCCGTGGGTGGATTGGCGACCGAACTGGTTGGCACCCTCAACATCGCGCTGGAGGGGCTTATCCTGACTGGCGCCTTCGTCTATGTGGCCGCAGCCTCGGTGGCCGGGCCCATAGCAGGCGCCCTGCTGGCGCTTGCGGTGACCGCGGCCGTTTCCTATGGCATGGATGGGCTATCGCGCAAGGCCAAGGCCGATTCGTTTGTCGTCGGTCTCGGCATCAACATGCTTGCTCCGGCACTTGCCTCGATCCTGTCCCAGGTGATCTTTGGCACCAAAGGCGTCGTCGTCGTCGCCGGGCTTCAATCACCACGCGTGCTGGAATCACTCTCTGGTATGCCGCTTCTCGGGCCTGTCTTTGGGCATCGCGTATCCGACTACCTTGCTGTGAGCGTCGCCATGCTGATCGGTGCGGCTCTGGCCTACACGCCATTTGGTCTGCGCACGAAGGCCGCCGGCCAGAATCCCGAGGCACTCCGCATGGCCGGCCTCGACGTGGGGCGACTTCGCGGCGCCGCGTTCCTGGTGTCCGGCCTTGCCTGCGGTGCCAGCGGAGCTGCGCTGGCCGCGTCTCTGGGTGCCTATGTGCCGAACATGAGCGCTGGACGCGGCTGGATTGCGCTGGTAGCCATCTATCTTGGCGGCAAGGGGCTGTTCGGCACGGTGGTCGCCAGCATCTTCTTTGCCCTGCTGCTCTCCGCGGCGAGTGGGGCCCAATCGGTCCTGTCGGCTCCTCCGGAGCTGTTGATGGCCTTGCCCTATTTCATAACCGCCATTGTGGTCATCGTCGGCTCGTACGGCGCATCACGTCGGAGACATTGATACCGATACTATCGATTGACACCATCGACGCCTTTCGTTATTATCCTATTAAATCGATAGGAATATAGGAGTATGGCCGATGTTCTCAGTTTCCGCCCGGACACAATACGCCATACGCGCCATGACACATCTGGCCCGCATGGCTGAACGGTCAGCGACCGCGGCCGAGATCGCCCAGTCCGAGGGGATTCCGGCCAAGTACCTTGAAGGGATTCTCTCAAGGCTGACGGTCACGGGCCTGATCGAGAGCGAGCGCGGCAAGAATGGCGGGTACCGGATAACGATGGATCCGGGGGCCATATCGATGCTGTCGATTGTCGAAGCGATGGATGGCACGGTCAAGCCGGTGGTGTGCGTCGAAACCGCGGATTCGTGTGCCTTTGGAGAAGCGTGCCGCCCACGGAAGTTCTGGACGGGGCTGAAGGAAGCAATTGATGCGTACCTCGCCGAGCGTACGCTGAAGGACGTCTCGGAGGGATGATCGATATGGACAAGCGTTTTGTATACATGGACTACAACGCGACAACGCCCCTGCGTGCCGAGGTCAAGGCCAGCATGGTCGCTGATCTGGAGATTTATGCCAATGCGTCCAGCATGCACGAATCGGGGCGCAGGGCTCGATCGCGGGTGGAGCAGGCGCGCGCCTCGGTAGCGCATCTGATAGGCGCACAGGATCCGGATTCGCTCGTCTTTACCAGCGGAGGCTCGGAATCGAACAACACCGTCTTCGCGACGATGTTTCATGTAGGCCGTCGCGGCACACGGCGCGGCATTGTCACAACAGCGATAGAACATCCCTGCGTGCTCAATGCGGCCAAATGGCTGCAGGCGGAAGGCTTTCCGGTAACATTCCTTGAAGTAGACGAGTACGGCATGATACGGCTTGACCAGCTGCGGCGCGCCGTTGGGCCCGACACGCTGCTTGTGTCGGTGATGGCCGCCAACAACGAGATTGGGACCGTGCAGGATATGCGCGCGATTTCGGCCATAGCCAAGGCCGCCGGCGCCTACCTCCACACCGATGGTACGCAGGCGGTCGGCAAGATACCGGTCAATGTCGACGATTGGGGTGTGGATTACATGACGATGTCGTGCCACAAGCTCTATGGCCCCAAGGGTATCGGCGGATTGTACATACGCAAGGGCGCCCCGATAGAGCCCCTGATACGTGGCGGACACCAGGAACATGGATACCGCGCGGGGACCTACAACAACCTGGGCATCCTTGGCTTTGGCATCGCGGCTGACCTCGCAGGGAAGGACCTGCCTTCGTACATGGCCAGGATGGGCACGCTGCGCACCCGCCTGCGCGATGGAATTCTGGCGGCAGTGCCCAAGGCCAGGATAAACGGGCATCCCGAATCGGTGCTGCCGAACACCCTCAATGTGTCGTTCCCCGGCGCCGAGGGCGAGGCGATCCTTTTGTCGCTCGATATCGAAGGCATACAGGTTTCCACTGGTTCTGCCTGCGCGAGCGGCAGCCTCGAACCGAGCCACGTGCTCCTTGCGACCGGCGTCGGTCCGGAGCTGGCACACGGCTCGATTCGGTTCAGCCTGGGACGTGACTCGACCGAGGCCGACGTCGACTATGTCATCGGGAAGATAGGGCCGATCATCGCCCGTCTGCGCTCGATGTCAACCGTGGCATTCTGACGCCATCCTGGCGCCAAACAGTCTGGAGGATTCTATGAGCGACGCGTTCGCCTGGCTCTATTCGGATGTCGTGAAGGAGCACTTCACGAACCCCAAGAACGTCTTCAATCCGGAAGACGGATTCGTCGCCAATGCCCAGGGCATCACGGGCAATATCAAGTGCGGCGACGAGATGATGTTCCTTCTGCACATCGAAAACGATGTGATCGTCGACGCCCGGTGGAAGACCTATGGCTGTGCGAGTGCCATCGCCAGCACCTCGATGCTTTCCGAGGTGATCAAGGGCATGGGCATCAGGCAGGCCTACAATATCAAGCCGGACGATATCGTGCAGCGACTCGGAGGCCTGCCTGACAACAAGATCCATTGCTCGGTGCTCGGCGACAAGGCGCTGCGCGCCGCCATCGACAATTACCTGGAGAAGAACGGCCGGGCGGGCGAATACAAGAATGAAGGCGCGCGCATCATATGCACATGCCTCAACATCAGCGACCGTGACATCGAGGATGCCGTCAAGCAGGGCGCGCACGATTGGGAGAGCCTGCAAGAGCGGACCAAGATAGGCACGGTGTGCGGCGGCTGCAAGCAGAAGGCCGAAGAGCTGCTGCACGAGTACGTGCACATCTTTGCCTGAGCCTCCATCGCGATGGCAGCAGTGCCGGAACTGACTGGCGCCGGGGTGGACAGCGCGGATATCGCGGACTTCAGGCGTGCCGTACTCGATCTGTATGAGCGCGAGGGCCGCGACTTCGCATGGCGCAGGACTACCGATCCCTGGGCCATACTCGTATCCGAGGTCATGCTGCAGCAGACGCAGACCGCTCGAGTGGCCCCCAAGTACGACACCTGGATGGTCCGCTTCCCGGATGCGGCGAGCCTGGCCGTCGCCAGTACAGCCGATGTCTATGATGCATGGCGCGGCCTTGGGTACAACTCGCGCGGCCTGCGCCTGCGCGCATGCGCTGCGCTGTGCGTCGACCGATACGGCGGGATTCCGCCCGCTGACGAGCGGCTGCTGCTTGAGTTGCCCGGCGTCGGCAGATACACCGCCAGGGCCGTGCTTGCATTTGCATATGGCATCTCCACCGCGTTCCTTGAAACAAACATTCGCGCCGCCCTGATATTCCATTTCTTCCCAGCGCAGGATCGCGTTCCGGATCGAGCCCTCGAGACGGTCGCGGCGAGCCTGCTTTCCGGCACCGATCCCCGCACCTGGTACTATGCGCTGATGGATTATGGCGCGTGGCTCAAGAAGCGGGAACCCAACCCGACCAGGAAGGCGGCGGCCTATGCCAGGCAATCGCGCTTTGAAGGCTCGGTGCGGCAGGCCCGTGGGGCGATCCTGCGCATCATAGCGACTCGTGGCCAGACGAGCCTGGAGCAGGTCTCGGCCGAAGCGGGCATCGACTACAGCCGCGCGACCGAGGCGGCCACCGGTCTGCTCCGCGACGGACTCGTCAAGCTGGATGGGCAGAATTTCAGCTTTGTAGACTGATTATCGAAGCCCGTATGTCCGGTGGCTCAGACGAGCCATATCAGCGCGGCCATCGCAAAGAAGAAGCAGGCGGTCAGCACACGGACCATGAATATCTTGCCCCGGTACCAGCTCCGTATCCGCTCATGGCTCGTGCCAAGGAAGAACACCGCGAAGAGCAGGAGCAGGGGCAGCACGAATGCCGTATTGTAGGCGAGCAGCAGCAGGATGCTGGTACCGGTCCGGTTCGTCCTGTTGATGAACGCGAGTGTTGGCAGGTATATCTGCCCCGTACACGCCAGTTCCAGGAGCGAGACGCCCGCGCCCGCGATGGCCGAACTGGTCAGCGCCGCGGTCCATGTGGATGTGGTCCTGATCAACAACCGCGTAGAGCGAGACAGGACCTCCGGCATCTTCATCACGGCGTCACCGGGGTTGCCCGCCCTGGCACGCAGCGCATCGCGCACCGAAGCCAGCCCCATGATCACCGCGAGCACGCTGATGATGCTATTGCTGATGAGCCCGGCGTACCTGAAGCCCATGATGGCCCTGAGACCGCTCAAGAGGCCCAGGCCGAGCATGAAGTAGACCGCAAAGACACTTGCGACAAAGACCGTTCCGGCGGCCAGTGCCATCGCGCGTGACCTGCGTCTCATCGTCATATACGACAGGAAGAACAGCAAGGCCGAGAAGGCGCACGGATTGATGCCGTCGAGGAGACCGGCCAGGAACACCGGCGCGAACCGGGCGGTGAAGCCGGCCGGGGCCGATGACATGGCCGGATGCGGCGTGACCCGCGGCCGATAGGTCGCGTGGCCAAGATAGTAGACGATCTCGTCGTCGATGTTGGCATCGATGGCGTCGTTTCCCTGGTACACATTGTTGCCCATGAAGAGAACCGGAAAGGTGCGGAACTCCTGGGCAAACGGTGCGAGCATTTGAACGCACAGTGCATAGTCATCGGGCTTCAGGATATCGTGCGGCACGAGCCGGAGCGTCACGCCATGGCGAGCCTCGAGTGATGCCCTCTGCGAATACAAAAAGACATCGCAGTGGTCGCAGCCAATCTCGCCGAAATACACGGCGTCCAGCACCGGCGTCTGTGCGCTTGCGGCCGTCATGGCAAGCATGAACGCGAGCGTGAGCGGAACGAGCCGCATGCTGCTCATCGGCGGTTCATCTAATGCCGGACCCTATCGCCTGACAAACAGCTGCTGGAAGAAGCGCACGACGGCGTCACGCATCCGTATGAATATGTTGCCCAGCGGAACGTCATCCGCCGCGACCAGATCGATGCGCCGCAGCACATGATCCCCGGTGGTGAACACGATCTGCCCAAGACGTGTACCGGCCGAGACCGGAGCCTCGACTTCCGGTTGAACCTCGAGGCGGGCCGCAATGCCGGTGCTCAGACCGACCGGCACCGTGAAGGTCGGAGCGGTGGCCAGAGCCAGCGCAACGTGCTCGCGGGCGCCGCCCCAGGCCCTGATGGCCGGCAATTCGGGAACCGTCGGCTGCACGGTCTTCCAGGTGGAGAAGGCCCAGTCGAGCAGGCTGGTGCCAGCCCTGTCGCGTGCCGGCGGGCCTTCGATGCCGCCCATCGTCACGACGATGAACCTGGTGCCATACCGCTCCGCGGTAGCGATCAGATTGTAGCCTGACTCGTCGATGTAGCCGGTTTTCAACCCGTCACATCCGGGATACTTGAACAGCAGGTCGTTCCGGTTACGCAGCAGTATCTTCGTCGCCGGAGGCGTGGCACCCTCGGGCATCACGTCCGCTCGGGGGAACTCCATGCTGGTCCGCGCGTGGTAGGCTGCAATGGCTCCTGGATGGCGCAGCACGTAGGCGCGCGCCAGCCTTGCCATATCCCGCGCCGTTGACAGGTTGAGTTCGGACAGGCCCGATGGCTCCACGAATCTGGAGGATGTCATGCCAAGGGCGACCGCCCGGGCGTTCATACGGTCGGCAAAGACCGACACCGAGCCGGCCAGGACACGGGCCACCGTCAGCGCCGCATCGTTGCCCGAAACGACAGCCATGCCGCGCAGCAGGTCATCGAAAGGCACGTGCATGCCTTCCTGCAGGTACATCAACGAAGACCGGTAGGGCAGGGTCGCGTCGTCGTGGGTAATATCGATGCGGTCGGTCAACGCGACCCGGCCGGAGTCGACATCGTCAAGTGCCAGCATCATCGTCATGATCTTGGTCAGACTGGCCGGTGGGATGATCAGGTCGGCATCGTGCTCATAGAGCGCGTCGCCGTTGGCCATGTCAATGACGATGACTGATCGGGCATCGACGGCGGGTGGCGCCGGGACTTCGAAGCGGATGGCCTGGGCGCCCACCGTCGGCGCCGAGGCATAGGCGGCCGCGGACGCCGCAAGGAGAAGGCACAGAGCCGCGTACTGTCGTCTCAAAAGTCCGCCTGTTTCACGGCGCGCGGGAACGGTATGACGTCGCGTATGTTCTCGATGCCGGTCACATACCGCAACAGGCGCTCGAAGCCGAGACCAAAGCCAGCGTGGGGTGCGGAGCCGAATCGCCTGAGATCGAGGTACCACCAGTACGACGCTGGATCAAGACCCTTGGCCTTCATGTTATCAACCAGCACATCATGGCGGTACTCGCGTTCCGATCCGCCGATAATCTCGCCGATCCTGGGCACCAGCACATCCATCGCCCTGACAGTCTTGCCATCATCATTGAGGCGCATGTAGAACGCCTTGATGTCCTTGGGGTAGTCGGTGACGATGACCGGGCCATTGACCACCGTCTCTGAAAGATATCGCTCATGTTCCGTCTGGAGGTCGCAACCCCAGAATGGCTTGAACTCGAACAGCTCCGCGTGGCGTTCCAGTTCGGCAATCGCGTCGGTATAGGTAATGTGGGCAAAGCTCTTCGACCGGACCGAATCGAGCATGCCGATCAGGCCCGGCTGCACACGCTTCTCGAAGAACGCCATGTCTTCGCCGCACTTGTCGAGCGCCCACGATAGCAGGTGCTTGACGAAGGCTTCGGCGAGCTCCATATCATCGGGCAGTTCGGCGAAGGCAATCTCGGGCTCGATCATCCAGAACTCGGCCAGGTGCCGCGTCGTATTGGAATTCTCGGCGCGGAAGGTCGGCCCGAAGGTGTACACCTTGCCGAGCGCCATGCAATAGGTCTCCACGTTCAATTGCCCGGAGACGGACAGGTAGGCCTTCTTGCCGAAGAAGTCCTTGGCATAATCGACGGGACCGCCATGCCGGGCGATGGCATCAAGATCGAGTGTGGTAGCCTGGAACATCTCGCCAGCGCCCTCACAGTCGCTCGCGGTAATGATCGGCGTGTGCACGTATCGAAAGCCCCGGTCATGGAAGAAGGTGTGCACCGCGTAGGCCATCTCGTCGCGCATGCGGGCCGCGGCGCCGATCGTATTGGTGCGTGGTCGAAGGTGGGCAATTTCGCGAAGGAACTCCAGCGAATGGGCCTTCTTCTGCAGCGGATAACCTTCCGCCGGGCACTCGCCAATGACCTCGATGGCGTTTGCCTTCAATTCCACCGGTTGTCCCGCGGCGGGCGAATCGACCAGCGTGCCTTCGATTGCGAGAGCCGCGCCGGTCGTCGTCCTTGCCAGGGCATCCTTGCTGGAATCGGTCAGCGTCGTGACATCGAAGACGCACTGGATCCCGCTGAAACACGAACCATCGTTCAGCTCGACGAAGATGGCATTCTTGGTCTCGCGCTTGGTGCGGACCCATCCCTTTACCGTGATCGCCGAACCTACCGCCCTGTCGGCGAGTATCGATCTGATATCCTTCATGGACTAGTGATACCATTTTACGGGTACGAACGTCAAAGGGCGGAGCGGCCATGGGGCGCGATGCAGAAATAATCGGCTGGACAATAACGACTGTCGAGTTTCGTGGTATTATATACGCATTCTGCTCGTGGAGAACTGCATGTATTACAGTACGGCGATTGCGTATTTCTTGTGGGTCATCGGCGGATTCGGAGCTCTTGGGTTCCACCGCTTCTACCTGGGCAAGGTGCCCACGGGCTTTCTATGGCTATGCACTGGCGGTGTCATGTACCTGGGTGCCATCTATGATTTCTTCACGCTGCCCGGGCAGGTCCGGGAGGCGAATATTCGCGCCGGTTACCGCGCAGCCCTGAACATGGATCCGCGGGCACGGTATGGCCTGGGCGGTGGCGAACAGGCTCCAGGCAGGGAGAAGGAATCAATAGAGAAGGTCATATTGCGCACCGCCAAGAAGAACGCCGGACTGGTCACGCCCGGCGAGATAGCGATAGAGAGTGACTATACCGCCGACGATGCCCGCGGCGCCCTGGAGAAACTGGCCTCCAAGGGGTTCTGCGAGATGCGAGTGCGCCCAAGCGGTGTCATCGTCTTCCGGTTCCCTGAATTTGCCACGACCGATGAAGGCTTCGAACCGGGTCTCTAGCTCACTGCCATACCCACAGACAGCGGAGGTTTATCGATGGACAGACGAAACGAGCCGATAGAGTTCAAGATTCACCGCAAGATTGCCGTATTGGGGCCGTCAGGCAAGGACTGGACCGTGGAACTCAACCTGGTTGGCTGGAATGGCCGCGAGCCGAAGCTGGACATTCGCAGCTGGGATCCCGCCCATGAGCACATGGGCAAGGGCATTGCCCTGACCCGCGACGAAGCCGTTAACCTGCGCAACGCACTTGCGGCGTATCTGGAAGAATCGGGATCTTGATGCCTGCCACCCATGGACCCGACGGGTTGTTTGTACTGCATACTCAGCCGGGAATCCAAATCGGCACGCGCTGAGATGCGGAAGGCACCATGCATATACTGAAACCGATCAGGAACGCGTGTCTGATTGCTCTTGTGGTGATTGGACCGCTGCAGCCAGTGGTGGCCCAGTCGTTGGCATCGCATGTCGTGATTCAGGCACCCGCCCCATCATACACGACGAATATCTCGACAGGTGTTGGCGTGCTGCTTGGAACCGCCAAGGAGTTTGTATACTCGAATAGCTACAAGGTCAGTGAACTGGACTGGTCGCTGAGTCCCGTTGTCTATTATGGAACGCGATTGACGCTGACTGCGATGAGCGGATTTGCTGTCGTGTTGGAGATAGCATCTGGCTTTGGCGGCCTCTCGGGCTCGATAACTGATTCCGACTTTCTGAATGGAGATGGAGTCAAGACCCATTTCTCCAAACACGATTGCTATACGGAACGCGCGGTCTCTCTCGACCTGCGCGCGGGCTGGCCGGCCATAACCACGCCCCACACGGTTGTGTCCATTCTAGGAGTCATCAACGTGCTCGACTATAAATGGTCAGCGCGGGACGGGTACCTGCAGTATCCATCCGAAACAGCCGCGCCCTACACGCCCTGGTCTGAAAGCACGACCAAAACCGATGTCGTCGGCACAGGCATACTATACGAGCAGGGCTACTTCGCTCTGGGCTTCATGCTTGACGCGCAGCTGAAGGCAGGTGACGCTCTCAGCGGAGTCCTCGGACTTGGTTTCTCACCGATCGCTGTGTGCAACGATGTTGACAACCACCTCTTTACCGGCGTCGATTACTACGAGACGATGAGCGGCGGCTATTTGTTCCATGCCGAAGGTTCGATGGAAATTAGGATCAAGCCAAGCAGCCGTCTGTCCTTTGGAGCATCATATATCCTTGTGCAGGGACTTGTCGGCGATACTAGAATGGTCTACACAAGCGCTCAGAGCGCCGAGACCCCCGGCACAACATATACATCCAGCAACAGCGGTGGAGCCAGTCTATCCGTATTTGACTTGAACCTGCGGATGACATTCGACCTCTAGGAACCCGATCTGGCCGCCGGGGCTTTAACATGCCGCGCAATTTGGATAAATTCAAGCAGGTTGATATAACTACCGACTCAAGGTTGCATCGGCCCGAATCCAGTGGATGGGGCCTCTCGAAAGGATAGCAATGCGTATCAGGCATCTGGCGGTGTTCATGGCCGTCTCCCTCATCGTGTCCGTGGCGGCGTCATGTTCAAGAGACTCGGGCATGCATGTCAGCCTGGAAGAGACACCGGTCATATCCGGTGGGGTGGGCTGGAGCGTGATCACGCTCGCGTACGTCAGGCTCAAGACCAAGCCTTCGTACGAATCGCCCGATTCCGGTACGGGCAGACGCGGCGATGTTGCCAGGATAGTCGGGCGCTCGCGGTCGTTCACCGATCGCGATACCGGAATCTGGTACCGGATCGAATACACCGATCAGACTGGCTGGGTGCATGAATCAGCGCTGAGCGTCTATGACAATGTCGATGAGGCCAGAGCGGCGGCGGAAGGCATACATTGAGCATGCCCGAGCCCCTGTTGCTGGTGCTACCCCCGGTGGTCGGTGCGGGGATCGGCCTGTTCACCAACTGGCTGGCCATCAAGATGCTGTTCAGGCCGCTTGCCGAGCGGCGCTTCTTGGGGCTGCGGGTACCGTTTACGCCAGGGATACTGCCTCGGGAGCGGCAGCGCATGGCCCGATCACTTGGTGATACGGTCGCAACCGACCTGCTCGACGAATCGACCGTTGCCGCGCGGCTGCGAAGCCCGTCATTCAGGCTGGCGGTTCGAGAGGCGGTCGCGTCCTCCGCCAGGAGCCTGTTCGAGTCGAGTCCAAACAGCCTGGGCGCCGGCATCGATGCCTCGATGATAACGACGATACGGGCCGCATCGATTCACGCGCTGTCGGGGATTGGCTCTTCAGAGGCATTTTCGGCAGGGCTGCTGTCCGGCGCCCATGCCGCCTTCGACATGGCGCGGCCGCTGCAGGTCGCGGAACTGGTGCCGCCGGGAACCGTCAAATCCGTGGCAGCGGCACTGTCCGGCGAAGGCACGGCTGACCGTGTATCCAGGTCGATAGCCGACGCGGTTGTCGATGCCCTGGGCCGGGCCGCAGAGGCGGGCAAGACGATTGCGTCCTTTGTTCCGGCGGATCGGCTTCGGGACCTGGCGGCGAGGTCCATTCTATCGGCCTGGCCATCATTCCAGTCTCTGGTTACCGGGATCCTGGCAGACAAGGCCGTGGTAAGGTCGATGGAGCGCTCGGGCGCCCGGCTGATACGCAGGGCTCTGGATCGATTCAACGCCGTCCAGCGATTCTTCATCGGGCTGGGCCAGTACGATCGGGTCATCATCGACAACATGCCGGCGACCATACAGGACTTCACCGCGGCGGTAAAGGAACTGCTGGCGGAAGAATCGACGAGAGGCGCGGTCGTGGCCCGCATCGGTGATGCGGTGGAGGCGGCGGTCTCGAAGCCGCTGGCCGGGTTCGGCTTCCTGTCCGATGCAGTGAAGAACGCCACGGCCCGGGATGATCTGGCCGCAATCCTGCGTGGTGCCGCGTCGACACTCGATCCGGAACTCTTTGACCAGCTTGCCGGTTCGCTGATAACGGCTCATACTATAGGCGAGCTGATCGATGCGAACCCCGGACTGGCAGAACGGCTCGTGCCGGCTCTGACGGGATGGCTTGCCGCTCGACTCGACGCGACCGTAGCGGCGGGTGAGTCGGGTGAGTCGGCTGAAACCCCGCCGTTCAGGCGTG
>MTLC01000058.1_pt2 | contig 126673 bp, 136 predicted proteins | sample 1982451 | NCBI WGS metagenome assembly MTLC01 (sample SAMN05710165, study PRJNA340218) | biofilm metagenome | isolation source: sample SPH anode biofilm adapted to +100 mV | place: USA | collected 2012-02-03
CATTAGCATTTTGGCTCACGGTATTAAGACGTTCTGCTAAATTTTGCTCTTTTGTTGCAGTAAGTTGCATGGTACGTTCAAGATGTTCTGCTTGATTTTTAACCGTATTGATATCCAGTTCTGTTTTACGCAACGCTTCTTGTGAAATGGTTGCTTTCTCCACAGAGGCTTCTATCGTTTGCGTGAGTGCAATGCCATTGTCTTTTGTTTGCGTAACAATTTTTGACTCGGTATCTGCGTTGCGTACGACTTCAGAGGCGGTACGAGAGAGCTCTTCAGAAATAGAAGCATTCTCATTACTAATTGTTTTTGATTTTTTTACGATTTCATGGAGCTTTTCAATAAAGAGATTAATGTTGTGCGATACTTGACCAAATTCATCGTTGCTATGAACTTCAAGACGTTGTCTTAAATCACCTTCACTGCTAGAGAGGTCTTTTACGACATCATTTAACTCTTCTAGCGGTTTCAATAGTTTTTTAATTAAAAAAATCATGACGATAATAGAGAGCAAAAGCATCCCAATTCCAATGAAAAGGAGTTGTTTCATTTGAATATCTAAGAAATGATACGCAACCGCTTTATCAAACGTAATACAAGGTTTCCAACCCGTTTCATTAGAAAGTTTAAATGCTAAAACCTTTTCTTGACTATCTGAGGTATAGTTGATAATCGCCTCTTTTTGACCACCTAATTGTTGCGCTAGTTGAGGGTTGAGTGTTTTTAAATCTTTTCCAACCATCTCTTTATTAGGATGGGCTAATATAATATTGGCAGAGTCTAATAAAATGCCATAACCTCCATTAAATTGAACATCCTCAATCGCTTTGACAATAGTATCTAGCGCAACAGATGTTGCCACAACGGCTATGAGTTTATTGTCTTTATAAATAGGTGCATAAATAGCCACAACATACTTTTTGAGTGAAGCACTAATATAAGCATTCGTCGCTCCAGCTTTTCCTTTCTCTTTTGCATCTTTATACCAAGGGCGTATACGCGCATCAAACCCTTTAGGTGCTTTTTTCTCTCCTGCATACACCATTTTACCATCAGCTTCATAGCCAACAAAAGTATCGAGCCCGTTAATACTTTTAGTTAAGTGAAGTAGTTGGTCATTTAGTTCAGTGTCATTCATAGTTTCAAGTGCTTGAAGTTTGATAGCCGTTGCACTCACGACATCCCGTTTCGCCTCGACCCACAAGTCAATGTAATCTGTCAAAGAGTTTGAAGCTATTTGTAGGCTACTTTCTATTTGTGTGATACTGTTTTGTTTTGTTTCAATATAATTAACAATTCCAAAAGCTGTAAGACTCACACACATTAATAGCGCAATAATGAGGGTTACTTTCGTTTTGAAGTGCATGGCAACTCCTTTTTTAATGATGTACAAAACATTTCATTATAGCATTTAAGAGTTGTTAAAAAGTCGTTAGATAAACATAGGGTATAAAAGCGTACTAAATTTGAGTGAAGGCGATACACAAAGCCAAGCAGATGCTTGGCTTTAAAAAACAATTATGACTTAAACTTACCCAGCTCGTTGTTGAGGTTTTCCGTCATGACATGTAAATGTTCACTGGCTTGAGAGACATTATCGATGCTACCGACATTCTCTTTAGAGATAGCATTAATCTTTTCTATCTCCTCCACAATGAGTTTGATTTTATCGGAAGTCTCAATAAAGTTATCCACATTATAGTGACTCTCATCAATGGTTTTATGAATAATATTCGCCACATTATTCATCCCTTCTTGCAACTCATTGGACAAGGTTGAAAGGGCATGTACATCTGCCGCATTAGCAGCAATATCTGTATTGGCATCCATAATGGATTGAACCACGACATTAATCGTTGCATCAATTTCTACCAAACTCTTTTGGGTACGTTCAGCCAATTTTCTTACTTCATCAGCAACCACAGCAAATCCACGGCCATGTTCACCTGCGCGTGCTGCTTCAATAGCGGCATTAAGAGCCAAGAGATTGGTTTGGTCTGCAATATCACGAATAATACTTAACACCTCTTTGACCTCATTAGCATTTTGGCTCACGGTATTAAGACGTTCTGCTAAATTTTGCTCTTTGGCTGCGGTGGCTTGCATAGTATTTTCCAACTGCTCGACTTTGGTTTTTACGCCTGCAATATCTCCTTGTGTTTTACGCAAGGCTTCTTGAGATGATTTTGCTTTACCCACCGATGCTTCAATATTTTTAACCAATGCAATACCTTCTTCTTTGGTATGCTCTACAATCTTCGATTCGGTATCGACATTTTTAACCACTTCAGAGGCAGTACGAGAGAGTTCTTCTGAAATAGAAGCATTTTCGGTACTAATGGTTTTTGATTTATTGACAATTTCATGAAGCTTTTCAATAAACTTATTAATATTACGAGAGACATGGGAGAATTCATCATTAGCAGATACATTCAAACGCTGTCTTAAATCACCTTCACTACTGGATAACTCTTCTACCACATGATTCAAGGTATCCAGTGGTTTTAACAATGCTTTAATCAGTACCACCATGATCCCGATGGAGAATGCCAGCATAAAAAATCCTAGCACTATTAAATCTTTGATTTGCGAGGTTAAAAAACGATACGCTTCGTCTTTATCAAATGTAATGCCAGGAATCCATCCACTCTCCTTAGAGACTTTAAATGCAAAGATTTTATGCTCATTATTAAACTCATAGCTCAATAGTCCTTCTTTCATATCGCCGAATTTAGATGCCAAGATGGACTCTTTATTTAAGCGCTCTTTATCAGGATGTGCAATAATAATTTTTTTCGTATCCAAAAGCATTCCATAACCACCGTTAAAATTGACATCACCTACGGTTTTAACTAACGTATCTAGTGTAATGTCAATACCGATAACCCCTTTGAATTGATGATTGGATATGATAGGTGCCATAATTGTTACCATTAAGACTTTAGCGGTTGCTCCGATGTAGGCATCGGTAATGCCTACTTTTCCTGTCTCTTTCGCCTGTTTGTACCAGGGCCTTAACCGTGGGTCATAGCCTACTTTTTGTGCTTTACCGCTTCCATAAATCATTCTCCCATCTTCAAATCCTATGTAAGATTCAAGTGCATCACAAGTGTGCATAAAATTGTTGAGTTGCTTTTGCAGCTCTTTTTCATCCATAGAAGTGCTATTGTCTAAGGAATGCGCCGCACCATCCACACTTTTTTTGGTAGAAGCTATCCACAAATCAATATAATCTGTCAATGAACGCGACGCCATTGTGAGACTTTTTTCAACTTGGGCAATGCTATTTTTTTTCGTATCTATGTAGCTAAAAAAGCTAAAGATACTCAGGCTTAAAAACATTAATGCAGAAATACTCAAGATAATTTTGGCTTTGAACGACATATCCATTCTCCTTTTGGTGTCACAAAACATTAATGAATTAGTTTACTCATTCAAAAAGATTTGAAAATGACTTTTGCATCACTTTTGTGAAAAAAGTTTGAGGTATTCATACTAAAGAAACAACAAGCAAGATTTTGTTACAATCACTTCTAAAACTCCACTTTTAGAGGATTATCTATGTTACTTTTGACACCAGGGCCAACACCGGTTCCTGAAGCGGTTCGTATGGCAATGAGTACGCCTACGATTCATCACAGAACACCAGAATTTGAGGCTATTTTTGAGCAAGCCAGAGGTTATTTAAAAAAACTTTTTGATATGGAAGAGGTTCTTATGTTGGCTTCTAGTGGCACAGGTGCCATGGAAGCATGTGTTCTTCATTTATGCCAAAGTAAAGCAATTGTTGTTAATTCTGGTAAATTTGGTGAGCGCTTTGGCAAAATTTGTGCTGCGTACAATAAACCATTTGTTGAAATTAAGAATGAGTGGGACACTCCTGTGAGTGTTGAAGCCATTGTTGAATTGGTTAAAAATGACTCAAGTATTGATGCGATTTGTATGCAAGTGTGTGAAAGTGCAGGCGGTCTTCGTCATCCTATCGAGGCGATTGCAAAAGCGGTTAAAGAGATTCGCTCTGATGTTATGATTATTGCCGATGGCATTACGGCAGTGGGTGTCGAAAAAGTGGATACCACGTATATCGATGCGCTAATTTCTGGTAGCCAAAAAGCATTGATGTTACCCCCGGGACTTGCCTTTATTGGGCTCAATGCTAAAGCCCTTGAAATCATCGAAAATAGTGGTGGTGTAGGGTACTATTTTAATCTCAAAATTGAATTGAAAAATCAACGTAAAAATACAACGGCTTGGACAGCGGCTACAACATTGGTGATAGGACTTGTTGCCATGTTTAAAGTGATTGACGATGAAGGTGGACTTGAAAAGCTGTATGCCAATACGCAAAAACGTGCCCATGCAACCAACGAAGCACTGAAAGCTTTAGGGTTACATATCTATCCAAAAGTGCCTGCTCCTTCTATGAGTGCGGTATTGCACGATGACGCTGCGAAGATTCGCAAGATTTTGAAAAGCAAATACGGTGTCAATATGGCGGGTGGACAAGACCATATCAAAGAGACGCTTTTCAGAATTAACCACATGGGTCTTGTGAATGTATATGAAACTGCGTGGACGCTTAATGCCATTGAAATGGCTCTGAGTGAACTTGGAAAACGCTCTTATGATGGCACCGCCAATAGAGTTTTTACTCAAGAATTTTACAAATAGGTTGATGAATGATTTATGAGCACGAAATACCCACAGGGAGTAAGCTCTACTTTGGAGAGAGTGCGAAACTAAAGAGAGAACTCGAAAAAGTTGCTAGCGAACTTTTACACGCAGCTGGCTTTGAAGAGATAGTGACACCTTTTTTTTCCTATCATCAACATCAAAGTATTGATGAAAAAGAGTTATTGCGTTTTTCAGATGAAGAAAATCATATTGTCTCTTTGCGTGCGGACAGTACAATGGACGTGGTAAGACTAATTACCAAGCGTGTTGAACGAAGTACCAATCATGCAAAATGGTTTTACATTCAGCCTGTTTTTCGTTATCCGAGCCATGAAGTGCATCAAATTGGTGCCGAGTTGATTGGTGAAGAAAATTTGAGTTTAAGTATTGCAACCTGTCTTGGAATTTTTGAAAAATTTGGATTGCCTTCACTTTTACATGTAAGTAATATCAATATTCCAAAAATCTTATCTGAGATGCTTAAGCTTGATTTGGCTGTTTTTGAAAAAGGCGAACTTCAAAAACTTTTAGCCCTAAATATTCCATGGCTTACGAAATTAACCTGTTTACAAACCCTTGATGAACTGGAAGCAGTAATTGATGAAGTACCCCTCGAACTCAAAGGCGAATTAGAAAAACTTAAAAAGCTTTCAGAGCATTTGCCTGCATGCAATGTTGTTTATTCACCATTGTATTACGTCAAAATGCGCTATTATAATGCATTGTTTTTTAGGTTTATTCATAAAAATTTCACATTAGGTTCTGGTGGAAGTTATGACTGTGAGGGCATTGGCTCGAGCGGTTTTGGACTTTATACCGATGATTTGATTGAAATACTAATTAAAAGAGATGGAAAGTAATATGAAAGCGGATATGATTGTCGGCATCCAATGGGGTGACGAAGGTAAAGGTAAAATCGTTGATTTGATGGCACAACACTATGACATCGTGTGCCGTTATCAAGGAGGACACAACGCAGGTCATACGATCTGGGTTGATGGTGTACGCTATGCACTGCATCTTATTCCCTCAGGTATTCTCAATCCAAAAGCAATCAATGTGATTGGTAATGGTGTTGTCGTGTGCCCTGAAGCTTTGATTAAAGAGATGGCGCAATTCGATAAACTCGAAGGCCGTTTGTTTGTCAGCGACAAGGCTCATATGATTTTAAACCATCATATTTTAATCGACCAAGCAAAAGAAAAGCTTCGCGGTGCAAAAGCAATCGGCACAACGGGTCGTGGGATTGGACCAAGCTATGGTAGTAAAATCGAGCGTAGCGGTCATCGTTTAGGTGAACTTCGCGACACACAAAAACTTGCTTTATCTCTTATTGAATTTTACGATGAAAATAGAGCAGTGTTTAACGCATTAGGAATCGTAACACCCAATTATGAAACACTCAAAGCGGAACTTGACGGTTATGCTACTGTTCTTCTACCTTTTTTAGCCGATACAACGCAAATGGTATGGAAATATTTAGACGAAGAGAAAAAAGTGCTTCTCGAAGGTGCGCAAGGTACCATGCTTGATGTGGACCATGGAACCTATCCTTTTGTAACAAGTTCAAGCACAATCAGTGCAGGTGCTTGTGTTGGTTTAGGTTTGAACCCAAAAGATATTGGCAAAGTAACCGGTATTGTAAAAGCTTATTGTACACGTGTCGGTAATGGTCCTTTCCCTACGGAAGATTTCGACAGTGATGGGGATCAACTACGTGAAAAAGGGCATGAATATGGTACATCAACAGGACGTGCGCGTCGTTGTGGTTGGTTTGATGCCGTAGCATGCCGCTATGCAAGTCGTATTAATGGTTGTGATGAATTGGCCATTATGAAACTCGATGTTTTAGATGGATTTGAGACCATTAAAGTATGTGTCGCGTATGAAATCAATGGCACAAGAGTAGAGAGCTTGCCTGAAGATTTAGAAAATATTATCCCAATTTACGAAGAACTTCCAGGTTGGGAAAGTGTTGTAGGATGTCGTAAATTTGAAGATTTACCTGATACAGCCAAAGCATATATCAAACGTCTTGAAGTCTTAACGGGCACAAAAATTGGTCTCATTTCAACCAGCCCTGATAGGAACGATACCATCATTTTATAATTTACATGTAAAGGTGAAAATGGATGAAGAGTCAGTTCTCGAAAATAGCCAAAATACGAAAGCAAAAGCGTGATGCTATCGAAAAAGAACTGATTAAAAGTCAAAATAAAGAGAGGCTACTTTCTCATAAGATAGCCTCAATTTATGAAGATATTGCAGCCATACAAATCCCTCAATCGGGCGTTATTTCTCTTTTAACGATGGTGGGAGAACAAAAGATGATTCTCAATCGTGAAAAAAAACGTTACGAACAAGAGCTGCTTACAACCAAACAGCAGACGAAAAAACTTCAAGTCGAGTATCAAAAGGCTCACATTGAATATGAGAAATTTAAGTACCTAGAAGAGCAAGAACTCCAAGCCATGATGGAAAAACTTAAAAAAGAAGAGCAACTTTATTTGGACGAAGTATCGACACTCCTCTTTGCAGGAGAGCTTAGTAGAAGAGGACATGCATGAAGCATCTTTGGATTTTAGTCATCAGTAGCCTTTTGTATGCAGAAACCACGGACTGTACACAAATTTTTGAAGAGCGCAAAAGTGAATTACTGCACGAAGTCGAAAAAGTAGATGAAGCACGTCAATCCTTCGAAGCACTTCAAGCTGCGACTAATGCGTTGTTTGACAAACAAAGAGCGTCGTTAAAAGAAAAAGAGAACGCCATTGCCCAAACAAAAGCAGAAATTGAAGCAAAAGAAAAGCGCATAACAGCGATGCTTGAAGAAAATAAAAAGCTCTTAGAACTTGTTGAAGCCAAAAAGAACGAAAAGATTGATGATACATACAATAAAATGAAAGATGGTGCAGCCGCAGGAATTATTGAAAAGCTTCCTGTGAATGAAGGTGCCGCTATTTTATTTGGATTACCTGCTAAAAAAATCTCTCAAATTTTTGCAAAAATGAACCCTCAAATTGCTTCTGACCTTACACAGCGTTTGAAAAAAGGGCCTCCTTTTATTGATAACAATCAAACAAAAGAGTGACAAAAACCTTTCAAAACTTACTCTAAACAGATATTTACCTTACGTTTGATACAATGCGTGAAAATTCAGAAGTAAGGTTTATGGATGAAAATCAGATTGCCTCATGCCCCATATATTGCCAACAAAATAGCTATCGATATTTTTAATTGTGGATTTGTGACAATGCTTCAAGGCTTAGAACCCGTAACAAAAGTCGCAGAGGATTTGATTATAGAAGATATAAAAAAAGAGATTGCACTTGAAGAGAGAGTCACAGAAATTTTGGAACAAAACGAAGACGAGATGGAGTTTCAAAGAGTCGATAGACGCAATATGTTTTGGCTTATCAAAAAAAAGTTAGCCAAAGAGTTTAATGTCATTTTATCGTATGAAGATAGATACAATGCTGTTGCACACGAAATCCTTGAAACCTCTTGGAAAAAAGGACTTATTGAATACAATGTCTCTGAAAACCGTATCAAAAACGTTGTTTTTTGCGCCATTGAAAATTATGTAGAACATTTCCAAGCCATTGAAGATGAAGTTGCCGAGAGAATCTCGCACTACAAGCGCAAATTGATTCCTGGTTCTGAAGAGTACGATTTGATTTTTGAAAAACTCTATGAAGAAGAGTTACGCAAAAGAGGAATGTTATCATGATGTTAAAGCCCGTATGGATTTACCTCGAAAATGGTGTTTTTTTAGAGGCTAAAAGTTTTGGATTTGAAGGTACAAAAACAGGCGAAATTGTTTTTAATACTTCTATGAGCGGTTATCAAGAAATTATGAGTGATCCAAGTTATGCGGGTCAATTTGTAGTGTTTACTATGCCTGAAATTGGTATCGTAGGAACGAACGATAACGATATGGAAAGCAAAACGATTCACGCAAGCGGCATGTTTGTTCGAAATCTCAACGTAATGCCTTCTAATTTTAGATCAACAAAAACGTTACCAGAGTTTTTAAAACAACATCACAGTATGGGTATTTGTGATATTGATACCAGATACTTAACAAAGATGATTCGTGATTCTGGCCCTAAAATGATGATTGCTTCAACAGAAGTGAGTGACAAAGAGAAACTTCAAGCGATGCTTAAAGCAAGTCCCCGCATTGAAGAAGTCAATTACATTGAAAAGGTCAGTACGCCTGAAACGTATGTGCATGCTCATGGCGTTTGGGATGCTGAAGCGCAAGCCTATAACGCTACACCAAAACGTATTGGTAAAAAAGTTCTTGCTGTTGATCTAGGGATTAAACGCAATATTTTGAATGAATTGTGTGAAGTGGGATTGGATGTTGAAGTCATTCCTCACAATTTTAGTGCTGATGAAGTGATCGCTCGCTATAAAAAAGGGGAGATCCATGGAATCTTTTTATCCAATGGTCCTGGTGACCCACTGATTTTGAAAGATGAAGCAGTACAAGTGAGTAAGTTAATTGAAGCAAAAGTCCCAATGTTTGCTATCTGTTTAGGACATCAACTGCTCTCTATAGCCCATGGTTATCCTACTTATAAGCTTAAATTTGGACAGCATGGTGGTAACCATCCTGTTAAAAATATGAACAATAATGTGGTTGAAATCACAACGCAAAACCACAACTATAATGTTCCTGATTCAATTTGCAAAATTGCTAAAATAACACACGTCAATCTTTTTGACAACACAATTGAAGGCCTTGAATATAACAACGAACCTATTTTCTCTGTTCAGCATCATCCAGAAGCGAGCTCAGGTCCACAAGAGAGTAGATATATTTTTCAAGAGTTTGCTAACAGACTATAGAAAACTTGTATAAAAAAGTTAAGCGCCAAAGGTGCGCAGGCTTTCCATTAAGGAAAGCCTAGCGTTAGCGTAATTTTCAAAGTTTTGCTTTGGAAGCGTATGAAGATTTCTGCAAGAACTCTAAATAAATGGAGCCTACCATCAACGCTATTGACATTACAGCCATTATCAGTGTTGCGTTTTTAGGAAGCCTTGGGCATTGCATCGGCATGTGCGGAGGATTTGTTATGGCCTATAGCAGTGCCAAAATTGATTCTTCAGCGTCGTCCTTTCGCCAATTCCTATCTCACCTTATGTATAATATGGGTCGTGTGAGCTCTTATATCACGCTAGGCATGCTCTTCGGTGCTCTTGGTTCCATTTTTACATTTTCCCAGCATATTAACGGCTATTTTTACTTTGTTATTGGTATTGTCATGGTTTTTATGGGATTATCCATGATGGGCAAAATAAAATTTCTGACCTCTTTAGAGGCAACCATTGCCTTTAATCCAACGATTAAAACACTTTTTTCCAAATTGATTCACTCAAAATCACTCAGTAGTTTTTATGGGCTGGGCGTCTTAAATGGATTTTTACCGTGTGGGCTAGTCTATTTTTTCTTAGCAACAGCGGCAACATCGGGTTCTTTTTGGCTAGGGGGACTTAAAATGGCGTTGTTTGGACTTGCCACGATGCCTGCAATGTTAGGGCTTGGTTTTGTTGTAGGATTTCTCAAAGGAAGCAGCTTTCGTGAGGTAATGATTAAAGTAGCTTCGTTGATTATTATGGGATATGGCATCTATATGTCTTATATTGGATACAGTGCAGTCATAGCATGAAATTAGAACAGTATCAAACGGCGATTGAAAGCAGTAATATCATTTCAAAAACTGACATTAATGGCATTATTACGTTTGTGAATGATGAATTCTGTAAAATCTCTGGGTATAGCAAAGAAGAGTTGATTGGGCAAAATCATAATATCGTTCGACATCCTGATGTCCCCGCTTCTACGTTTAAACAGCTTTGGCAAACAATTCTTCAAAAAAAAACCTATAAATCAACAGTAAAAAATTTAGCCAAAGATGGCAGTACATTTTATGTGAATACGACTGTTTGCCCCATTCTAAATGAAAATGATGAAATTGAAGAGTTTATTGCCATTCGTTATGATGTGACAGAGAGCGTGCGTTTGAGTGAAGCTTTAATCGCAAAAGATGAAGAGCTAGAAGATCTCAACGCAACACTAGAAGAGCGTGTAAAAGAGCAGACAAAAGCATTAACAAAACTCAATCAAACGTTAGAAGAACGCGTCAAGGAAGAAGTGGAAAAAAATCGTGAAAAAGATCGTTTTTTATTTCAACAGTCCAGACTGGCTTCTATGGGTGAGATGATTGCGAATATCGCTCATCAATGGAGACAACCGCTTTCTGAACTCAATATCACGCTTTATAAGATGAATAAGCTCTATCGTCGTCAAAATGATGGCAAAGATATTGAGTTTGAAGACAGTTATGAGCACGCTAAAAAAATTATCTCTAAAATGTCAGAAACTATTGAAGATTTTCGTAATTTTTTCAATCCAAGCCGTGAAAGTGAATTTTTTTATTTAAGTTCCGTTGCAAAAGAAGCAATGGATATTATGCGAGGTACTGTTGATAAAAATGAAGTAGAGATTAAACTTGAAATCAAACAAGACGCCGAAATTCAAGGTTATTTCAATGAATTTTCACAAGTACTTATCAATTTAATTAATAATGCTATTGATGCTTTTTCCCAAAATAAAATAAAAAATAGATTAATTTATATTGAAATTGACACATCTTTGCAAGGAGATGCTATAATTAAGGTCTGCGATAATGCAGGGGGAATTGATACTGCTATTCTTGATAAAATTTTTGAACCCTATTTTACAACTAAACATGCAAGCGCGGGCACAGGATTAGGGTTGTATATGAGCAAAATGATTATTAAAAATAGCATGAAAGGATCGATTGTCGCATTTAACAGCGATGATGGTGTCTGTTTTACGATAACAATACCCGTACAAAAGAGCAAAAAGGAAAGGGAATGAGTGGATTGTCAAAATTGACGGTTTTATTTGTCGAAGATGAAGAAGACCTCAGAAACGCTTTAGAAAGTGCCATTGGTGATGAATTTGGAAAATTCATTGTTGCTAGAGACGGTGACGATGGTCTAAAAAAATTTAAAAAATATAAGCCAGACATTGTGGTAACAGACATTATGATGCCTGTTGTGGATGGTTTAGCGATGGCAAAAGAGATTAAACATATTTCAAAACAGACACCGGTTGTCATTTTAAGTGCTTTTAGTGAAAAAGAACGTTTACTTGAAGCCATTGATGTGGGTATTGATAAATACCTCATTAAACCTATTGATCCAGATGAGTTACTCAAAACACTTAGACTTGTCTCAAAAGAGATGCTTGATCAAAGTGATATTGTCGATATGGGATTCGGATATCAATTTGATAAAAACAGAAGAGTCTTAGTTAAAGAAGGCAAAACAATTTTCTTAACGAAAAAAGAGTTACTTTTTATCTCAATCTTGGTTAAAAATTTAGGTGTTTTTGTCTTACACGAAGAGATTAAAAAGTATGTTTGGACAAACAAAAAAGTAACAGATTCAGCCATTCGAACGTTTATTAAACGTGTTCGTGAAAAAACAGATAAAGAGTTTATCAAGAACATACCAGGGCTTGGCTACAAAATCAATACGCAAGAACGATAACAGCATCGTTCTTGTTTTCTTCTATTTTTAATTTTTCCTTAACTTTTTTTATTTAACACAAATTTAATCTTCTTAAGCTTCCTTGTAGATTTCCTGCACTATAATTCTTGCATTATGTGATATTTTTGTGACATAAAAACAAAGTAGGAGGAATTGATGCAGGCAAAAGATGCATTGAACTATGACTATTCAGTAGCCAAATGTTTTACCTACGCAGCGATTCTATTTGGAATCGTTGGTATGTTAATAGGCGTGATTATCGCTTATCAGATGGCTTTCCCTGAGTTGAATTACTTGGCAGGTGAATATGGTACTTACAGTCGTTTAAGACCATTACACACATCAGGAGTAATTTTTGGATTCTTACTAAGCGGAATCTTTGCGTCGTGGTACTATATAGGGCAAAGAGTACTCAAGGTTTCGATGGCAGAGTCACCATTTCTTATGATTGTTGGAAAAATTCATTTCTGGCTTTATATGATTTTAATGGTTTCTGCTGTGCTAAATCTTTTTTTGGGTATTACTACTTCTAAAGAGTACGCAGAATTAGAGTGGCCTTTGGATATTCTTGTTGTTGTTGTATGGGTACTTTGGGGATTGAGTATTTTTGGTTTGATTGGTATCAGACGTGAAAAAACACTTTATATCTCAATGTGGTACTTTATTGCAACATTCCTTGGTGTTGCTATGTTGTTTCTTTTCAATAACATGGAAGTCCCAACGTATTTTGTCTCTGGTTATGGAAAATGGTATCACTCTGTTTCTATGTATGCCGGTAGCAATGATGCAATGGTTCAATGGTGGTATGGTCACAACGCGGTAGCATTTGTTTTCACAGTGCCTATTATTGCGATGATTTACTACTTCTTGCCAAAAGAATCTGGTCAGCCAGTGTTTTCTTACAAGCTTTCACTTCTCTCTTTCTGGGGATTAATGTTCGTTTACCTTTGGGCAGGTGGACACCACCTTCTTTACTCAACAGTTCCAGACTGGGTTCAAACAATGGGTTCTATTTTCTCCGTTATCTTGATTCTTCCATCTTGGGGTAGTGCGATTAACATGCTCTTAACGATGAAAGGACAATGGGGACAGCTTAAAGAAAATCCATTGATCAAATTCATGGTATTTGCTTCAACATTCTACATGTTAAGTACTCTTGAAGGTCCAATCCAAGCGATTAAATCTGTTAATGCTTTAGCACACTTTACCGATTGGATTCCTGGTCACGTTCACGATGGTACACTTGGTTGGGTTGGCTTTATGACAATGGCAGCATTGTATCATATGGCTCCTCGTATGTATAAAAAAGCGCTTTACAGCAAAAAATTGATGGAATCACAATTCTGGATTCAAACAACGGGTATTATTATGTATTTTACAAGTATGTGGATTGCAGGTATTACTCAAGGTATGATGTGGAGAGCAACAGACCAATTTGGTAACCTTGCGTATTCATTCATCGATACGGTAACAGTACTTATTCCATACTATGCACTTCGTGCAACAGGTGGGTTACTCTACTTAATCGGTTTCTTTATGTTCACTTACAATATGTATAAAACAATTACTGCTGGTAAAGCAATTGAGTCTGAACCTCAAAATGCTTCGCCTATGGCAGCGTAAAAGGAGGGTAGGATTATGTTTCATTGGTTAGAGAGAAACCCATTCTTTTTTGCGGTAGGTGTATTTTTAGTAATTGCATATGCGGGTGTTGTCACTATTCTTCCTGATTTTATGGAAAGTGCACGTCCCGTAGTCGGTACAAAACCTTATACAGTATTAGAGCTTGCGGGTCGTCAAGTTTATATTAAAGACAGCTGCAACGCTTGTCATTCACAGTTAATTCGTCCTTTTAAATCTGAAACAGACCGTTATGGTATGTACTCTTTAAGCGGTGAATATGCGTATGATAGACCATTCCTCTGGGGTTCAAAAAGAACAGGACCAGATTTGATGAGGGTTGGTAATTATAGAACAACGGATTGGCATGAATACCATATGATGAATCCAAAGAGCGTTGTTCCTGGTTCTATCATGCCGGCTTATAAACACATGTTTAAGAACAATGCAGACATTGATACGGCATATGCAGAAGCGTATACCGTTAAAACAGTGTTTAATGTTCCTTATGATCAAGCGGATATGCCAAAACTTGGTACGTATGATGAAGCAAAAAAAGATGTCATGGCGCAAGCTGGTGCTATCGTTGCTGATATGAAAAGTCAAGACGTAAAAGAGGCATTTAATCGCGGTGAGATCAAAGAGATTGTTGCATTAATTGCCTATCTCAATAGCTTAAAGTAAGGTGTCTACGGTGGATATGGAAACAATTAGGACGCTTCAAGGTTATGGGTATATGTCTTTTACGGTTATTTTGGCAGTAATTATGTACAGCTATTTGTACCATCTTTACAGAGCTGAAAAAAAAGGTACCAGAAATTATGAGCAGTATTCGAATATTGCCTTGCATGACAATATTGACGATGCCCCTATTGAGTCACGTTCACCGTCAAACAAAGAGAAAGAATAAAGAGGAGTAATAGATGAATTGGCTGAATGACAATGTAAACGCATTAGCATTGCTTGGTGCAGCAGCTATTTTAATTCTCTCTGTAGGTGTTTCGTTAAAATACATCAAACAGATGAAAACCGATAAAAGTAGCGGAGAATTAGCGAAAGAGAATTGGGATGGTATTGGTGAATATAAAAATCCATTGCCAATTGGTTGGGCACTCTCATTTGTGGGAACAATTGTTTGGGGCTTATGGTATTTCCTCGCAGGGTATCCTTTAAGCTCATACTCACAAATTGGCGAGTACAATGAAGAAGTTAAAAGCTACAATGCGCATTTTGAAAGCAAATTTGCAAATCCGGATGCGGCAACGTTGATGGGAATGGGTGAAGGTGTTTTCCTCGTACAATGTGCTCCATGTCATGGCGTTACGGGTGACGGTATGAATGGAAAAGCGATGAATTTAACCAAATGGGGTAATGAAGACGCTATTGTTGCAACGATTTTAAACGGTGCAAAAGGCTCAGACTATCCTCTTGGTGAAATGCCAGCAGGATTACTGGATGCAGAGAGCGCAAAAGCCGTCGCGGCGTATGTGATGCAAGAAGTTTCTTCTGTTAAAAAAACTAAAAATCCAGCATTGGTTGAGAGTGGTAAAGCGCTTTGGGCAACATGTGCTGCATGCCACGGTGATGATGGTAAAGGTATGGCTGGAAGTGCTCCTGATTTAAGCGTTTATGGCAATGCAAAATTTGTTGTTAATGTTTTAGGAACAGGTAAAAAAGGTACTATTGGTAACATGCCTAAGTTTAACGATGGACGTTTAACCAATGTACAAAAAATTGCTGTTGGCACTTACGTCAGCTCTTTATCTAAATAAGGAACGAGACAATGGAAAATACAAGTAGACACGTATTTGGACTAAATGGCATTACTGGTATGCTAATCGCAACAGTGTTATTGCTTTCAATTCTTGGAGCTTTAACATTCTTTGGACTCAAAGCTCAGCAAGCGGTTGCAAATAAACCCTATAAAATAACTGATCCGCAAGCACTTCAAATGAGAAATGCTGCCAATGCGAATCAGAAAGTTATAGTAAAGTAAGGGGTCTAACATGGCAGAATATATGGATAAAATTATCGCTTTAGGCTTAGTGGTGCTAGCAGTAGTCTCAGTATGGGCGGTTTTAACACCGCATCATTTGTTTATTGGTTAATGAAAGCATTGCTACATGTAAATGCAAAGGGGCTTTTGCTCCTTTGCGTTTTGTTTTTGAGCCCGATTGTCGTTTTTGCCAAGGATTTTGTTATCTACGATAACGTTCTTGAAGAAAGAGCTGCCCAAAAAATTGAAGAAATGGGTGCAGAGCTTTTTACTAAGAGTGGTATCAAAGTTGTCTTAATCGCCAAAAAAACAGGCGGAGAAGATATAGTGACCTTTGAAAAAAACTTTGCCAAAGATATGACACCGCCTTATGTCCTTCTTACACTCTTTTCCGATGAAAAAAAAGTGGATATTTATAGTTCGAATGGAATGGAAAAAGAGTTCGATAAAGAAGCAATTCTTTCGCCTTTTCCATGGCGTGGTACGATTATACCGCTTCTAACGAACCAGAAAAAAGAGGCAAGTTCTAGTGCTGCATTGCTTAATGGTTATGGCGATATCGTGGACCAAATTTCAGCCTATCGCAACATTAAATTAGACAGCTCCATTGGAAGTTCCAATAAAATAACTATTGAAATTGTGAAAATTGCCATTTATGGTTTTGTAGCAGTTTTGGTGTTAATTATGTTATTTAAAAGGATGCGAAATCGTGGCTAATATGAAAAGTGAACGAAATTACTACCCTCACGCCGTTATCGGTATGATTTTAGGTGTTGTTGTTGCTGGTGGTTGGACGGTGAAAATAGCTTTAGATAATCCTGTTGAAATGGATACATTTTACATGGAGAAATATCAAAAAGTTGAAAATACTATTGATAAAATCATGGAACTCCAAGGTAAATTTGATGCCAAATTTGACCTAGCGTATTCAACAGATAAATTTGTTATTGGCCAAAATAGTATTACATTAAAATTAACCGATAAAAGCGGTAACCCAGTTACAGATGCAAAAATTCAATTGATGCTTTCTCGCCCTGAAACCAATAAGGAAAACCAAACATTTGAGCCAGCGAAAGCTGAAAACGGCTTATACACGTTTGGACCATTTACGATTTCAAAACCAGGTCGATGGCAAATCCTCAGTAAAATTGAGGTCGGCGAATTTAAAGGCTATCATAAAAATGAGGCCTACGCTGCTCAATAAGTCCCCTTCATTTCTTTATAGTGTATGCGGTAAGATTTGTGTGATCTTGCCGCTTTTTCCTTTCAATCTGACATAAAAAAGCTTCTCAAATCTTTGCTTTGTTATAATGGACTTCTTTCATAACAAAAGGATAGGTGATTTATGTTAGAAGTTTTTGCTACTTCACGAGCAATTCGCTCATTTTACGATACTTTTATTGAAACAAATCAACTTCTACCCAAAGCCATTACCATTGCAGAATTTGAGCAAAAAGCAGTACTGGTTCCCAATCACCAATTGGTGGATGATGATATGCGGGTGTTACTTATGCAAGAAGCAACGCATTTTACAAAGTATGAACTCTTACATATTGAGCGAGAATTTTTTACTTTTTTAAAGAACTCAACGTATCTGTTTCGTTTTTTCGAAGAACTCGCGCACGAAAAAGTACCGTTAAGTTTGCTCCAAGGTGCTGACACCTATGCGCATTTTGCAGAGCATTTAGAAGTTTTAAGCACCTTATTGAAACACTACAAAGCACTTTTGTCCAAACATGCCCTTTTTGATCGTATTACCTTGCCTGAATGTTATGAACTCAATAGTGCTTACATTCAATCTCTTGGCAGTGTTTGTTTGCATGTCGAGGGTTTTTTGAGTCGTTTTGAAGTGGAACTATTAACGAATATTGCCACCTTAATACCATTACATGTAAAACTCTCTATCACGGCATATAATCATAAAATGATAAAACTCTTTGAAGAGTTGGGCATCACGCTTCAGGAAAATCATGCGTATGAAATCAATCTCTCTTCCAAAGAAATTTTACATGTAAAGGCATTGAAAAGCCCCAAACAAAACGTTCAAACATATGGATTTGGCTCACGTTTAGCACAAGTTGGGTTTGTTCAAAATACCATCGCGCAATTTGTCGAAGAGGGACTGAGCCCTGAAGAGATTGTTGTGGTATTGCCTGATGAGCATTTTAGCGAGAGCTTGCATAATTTTGATACGTACCATAATTTCAATTTTGCGATGGGTATCAGTTTGAAAAATACGGTGTATTACCAAAGGCTATCAGCTGTAGAAAAGGCGTTTCGTTACGATGATATTGAAGATGTGCTTCGCCTTAATCGCCATCACCTTGAAGAAGAATTACGGGTGACATGCAAAGAAAAATGGCATCAAAAGCTAGAGGCAAAAGAGGCGTTAGGTCTTTTAGAAAGCCTTTTGGACTATGATGCAATTAAAGAGAAAAATCCGCTTTTGCAAGAGGTACTGTTCCATTTTACCCATTTTTTAAATCGAGCACCAGCCCTTCGTTTTGAACAAGTAGTCCGACTGTTCTTAAACCGACTTTCAGTGCAAAGCAGTGATGATGTTCGCGGAGGAAAAATTACGGTTCTAGGGTTGCTAGAGACGAGAGGTGTTCGGTACAGAGGTGTGATTATCGTTGATTTTAACGATGAGTTTATTCCGAAACGAAGTCAAAAAGACCTGTTCCTCTCATCGGCATTACGTGCACACGTAGGACTTCCGACCAAAAAAGACCGCGAGAATTTGCAACGGTATTATTACCAACAACTCTTATACAAAGCCGATAAAGTAGCGATTTCTTATGTTCATAATGAACTCTCTTTGCCATCGCGCTTTTTAGACGAATTGGGTTTTCACGAGCGTACCGTCGTGGACGATACAATACTAGCGCCGCATTTTTTCAAGCCACAAACTCCTAAAATAGCTTATGATGAAGCGTTTATTGACGCACCGTATGATTTGCTCGCGTCGCCTCTTTCTGCTACAAAGCTTAGAGTATTGCTGACATGTAAACGACAGTTTTATTTTCGCTATATACTTAACCTCAAAGAGGCTAAAATGCCTACCAACATCATTGATGAACAAAGTTTAGGTGTCAGGTTACATGCCGTTTTAGAAGAGGTGATGAGCGATGCTGTGCTCTTAGACTCAAAGGTCTTAAAAGAGCAGATTCGCGCGAGTTTGAAAGCACAGAATTCCCATGAGGTCTGGCATTATTTTGCAGACATGTGGACAGTGAAACTTGAACCTTTTATCGAGAATGAAATCAAACGCTTTGAAGCGGGGTATCATCTTTTTAAAAAAGAGTTCTCCCATACTATCCCGTATAATGGTTTTATTTTAGAAGGTAAAATAGACCGCATCGATATTCGCCATAACAAACTGAGTATCATTGATTATAAAAGCGGTAAAGTGCCTACGACAACATCGCGTTCATTAGAGCAAACCGTTGATTTTCAATTGGTGTTTTACAGCATTATCGCACAATCCTTGGGCGAGGTCGAAGGGGTTTATTATTATGACCTTAAAGTGGGTACCTTAATAGAAGAGCCTTTTTTAGCGGAGAAAAAAACACTTTTGGATGAAAAACTCCTCAGCCTTAAAGCGCCAATCAATGGCTATGAAAAGTGTGAAGAGCTCAAACATTGCAGGCTGTGTCCTTATGCCTTGTTGTGTCAAAGAGAAGAGGTGTAACATGGCTATTAAACCTTATTTAGCGCTAGAAGCCAGTGCGGGTAGCGGCAAAACATTTGCTTTGACGGTACGTTATTTAGCACTTTTATTCATGGGTGCAAACCCGCAAAAGATTGTCGCACTCACTTTTACCAATAAAGCGGCCTCTGAGATGAAAAGTCGCATCTTTGAAACACTGAAACATTTAGAGTCTAAAGATGAATTAGAAGCCTTGTCCCAATTAACACAGATGTCAAAAAATGAGCTTTTACATGTAAAAGAAACTATTTTGCATACGCTGTTGCAAGCGGACATTAACATCGCTACATTGGACTCGTTTTTTGCGATGATTCTACGCAATTTTTCACTCAACCTTGGCATTCAGCCTGATTTTAGCATCTCCAATAAAGCAATGGATGAAGCTTTGGTAGAGCGTTTTATACAGGGCTGTAAAACGAAAAATCTTTACCATGCATTAATTGCCTTTAGTGTAGGTGAAGACAAGCGTTTGGGAGATATTTTTGCGCTATTGCATACACTGTATCAAAAAAAATCAGAGCTTGACTTGACCACGTTGCCCCAGCATGCATTTCCTTTGTTTCAACCTGTCTTAGACATTTTAATGCGTCTTCAATGCCTTTTTGAAGAGCGAGGCGCTTCTTCAAGTGTGTTGGCAACGTTTCATGCTACGACGCTCAGTGAAGTCTTGGAAAAGAAATATTTGGAGCGCGAAGACTTCGATTATTGGAGCTATAAAAAGTATGCGGATGAAACAACAACGGCACTGTTACGTGAACTAAAGCAAGCGCTCAATCGCTACATTAATGAGAAAGAAGCGTATGTGCTAGGACAGCTTGGCGCACTGTACCAGTTGTATGAGCAAAGCATTGATGGGCTCATAAAAGAGTTTGGCGAATTGGCATTTGATGATGTGACCAATCTTTTGTACACTCTGTTACGCCATGAGATTGACAAAGATTTTCTCTACTTTCGGTTGGATGGCACGATAGAGCATCTTTTGATTGATGAATTCCAAGACACAAGCATTGTTCAGTACCAGATTTTATTGCCTATTATTGAAGAAATTAGAGCAGGGCAAGGCGTTAAAGCCTTTAAAACGCTTTTCTTTGTCGGAGATATTAAGCAGTCGATTTACCGATTTAGGGGTGGTGCGAAAGAGTTATTTGGTTATGCGAAAGAGAGTTTGCATTTAGAAGTCGATGCTTTGGATACCAATTACCGCAGCACTTCGCGCATTGTTTCGTTTGTCAATGAACTTTTTCAGGGGAAAATTAAGGGGTATGAACCTCAAAAAGTGGCACAGAAAGAAGAGGCAGGTTACATTAAAGTGTGCATGGATGAGCGTGTTGAAGAACAGCTTTTAGAGGCATTAGGCTGTTTTTTAACAAAAGGGATTGCGCCTAAAGATATTGCTATTTTGGTGCATACCAATAAAGACGCTAAAGTTTTTAAAGAGCTGATTAATGAGCATTTTGAACATTTACATGTCAGGCTTGAAGCGACGCTTCGTTTGGTTGATACCCCACGCATCAAGATGTTAATAGCGCTTTTAAAATACTGCTATTTTCACGATGAGCTTTACCGTGCGCAGTTCTTAACGCTGAGTGCGCAATCGTGGCTTACCCCTGTGTCTTACACTGCGAAAGATTTGGAGCTTTCGCCTTTGGCTCTGTTAAGCAAGCTCATTGAAGAGCACCATTTGTTTGATGGCAGTAATGACATGCTCAGCTTCCTTGAAGTGGCAAGCCGTTATGAAGATATTGAAACTTTTTTGTTTGCGTTAGAAGACCTAAGCGATGAGGCTAAAAGTGAAGATACAGACGGGCTTCGCGTTTTGACGATTCACAAGTCCAAGGGCTTAGAATTTGAACATGTGATTTTGTGCGACAGACTGACCAAAGAGAACAATCGAAGCGATACACTGCTATTGCACTACGATGAGGTGACTATCAAAGGGGTTTACCTGAACATGAGCAAACGAGAGCATATTGACTCTTTGTATGCTAAAGCCAAAGAACATGAACGTCGTTTACAAGATGAAGACAGGCTGAATGCGTTGTATGTTGCCATCACAAGGGCAAAACGCTCTTTATGGGTCTGTGCGAAAGAGCAGAACAGTGCTTTTACTTCTTTGGGGCTTAGTGTCTGTGAAAGAGGTGAAATAACGCATATCATCAAACCTGAAATACATGCACCAGAGACATTAAAACTTTATACCCAGGCGCGTTACGGTGCCCAAGATGTGACGCATGTGGAAATGGACGAACCCTCTCACGAGATAGCGGCGATTAGTTTTGGTATAGCACTGCATTATTTGCTAGAAATGATGGAATCTTTTGACCAAGAGGCTCTCCAAAGGGCTTTTGTTGCATTGCAAAATCGCTATGCGCCGATACTCGATGAAGCGACTTTACATGCTTTGTATCAGCGAGGTGAGCATCTGATTGCTGATACAGCATTTATGGCATTGGTGGATGGCGCACGTGTACATAAAGAACAACCACTTATGTATCAAAAAGAGCGTAAGCAGATTGACCTGTTACTTGAATTTGAAGATAAAATGGTGATTGTAGATTATAAAAGTTCACAAAAAGATGCTTCTAAACATCATGCGCAAGTGAAGCTGTATCAAGAAGCTCTGACGCAGATGTATGCCATTCCCATAGAAGCTTATATCTGCTATCTTCTTCCTAACGGAGTCGAGCTTGTCAAAAGCTTATAATACACTTAATTTAAGCTGTATATAAGCATAAATTAATTACACTTGCACTTCGTTAAATAAATACGTCAAAGGTTATGACAAATGAAAGCTACACAAGCGATTAAGCCAAGCGAAGTTAAACGCGACTGGATCGTAGTGGATGCTGCTGGTAAGAGATTTGGTAAAGTCCTTACAGAAGTAGCAACACTGCTTAGAGGAAAACATAAACCTTATTTTACTCCAAATGTTGATTGTGGTGATTTCGTTATCATCATCAATGCGGAAAAAGTAGAGTTTAGTGGAACAAAATTAGACACAAAATTGTATCACAGACACACAGGATATTTCGGTGGCGTTAAAACTGAAAAATTGGGTGATCTATTAAACAGCAACCCAGCGAAATTGTATAGACTTGCAGTAAGAGGAATGTTACCAAAAACAAATCTTGCTAAAGAGATGATCAAAAAGCTGAAAGTTTATGCTGGTAGTGAACATCCACATACCGCACAAATTAGCAAGGCAGAGGTAAAGTAATATGGCAAAAGTATATGCAACTGGAAAAAGAAAAACAGCTGTCGCTAAAGTATGGGTCAGCGCACCTGGTAAAGGTACAATTACGGTTAATGGTATTGATTTTGAAGCATGGCTTGGTGGTCATGAGACCATTAAAAAACGTGTTCGCCAACCACTTGCTCTTACAAAACAAGAAGCAAGCTTTGATATCGTAGCTAACACTTTAGGTGGTGGTTATTCAGCACAAGCAGATGCACTTCGTCATGGTATCTCAAAAGCACTTGCTTCTATGGATGCAGACTTTAGAGCAATCCTTAAACCATACGGTTTATTGACTCGTGACTCAAGAATTGTTGAACGTAAAAAATACGGTCGCAAAAAAGCAAGAAGAAGTCCTCAGTTCTCAAAACGTTAATGATTTCCTCAAGGGAACCATTCAAGGTTTCTTTGAAAATGTTAAGTGTTTTCACAAAAGTCTTTCGGGACTTTTGCGCTTTTTGCAAGGGATTTTCCCTTGCATTTTCTCTTTATTATTTTAATTGAGTTACTATTTTTTGGATAATATCTTTCAACTTCTGTTCGTAATTTTCTTCTGTAACTTTAAAATCTAATTTTACTACATAAGCAAAAAAATCATCAAAATTGCTGTCACCTTTAGATTCATATGTGTTGAAATTTAATGTATTAATTGAAGGTAAATCAAACTTTTCAGAAGAATTTTTTGCATTAGTAATATAAATATTAATTGGTTGGTCATATTGTTTCCACATATCGTAATCAATGCCTACATAAAGTTGGTAATGTTGAATTTTCTTTGTGTAGTTGCACCCCGAAACATACCCACCTTTCATAAAAATTTGTTTCCACTGAAAATATTGTCCAATTTTTATCGTAGCCAATTCAAGTTTTGACATGAGACTCGGTAATGTTTCATTGCTAATGAGTTCCATAGAATTTCCTTTAAAGTTTAATAGCGCTATTTCGTCTTTTATCAAATAAATTGGATTTAACTCAAACCAATAGAGGCAAAATTCATAAAATGCTTTCACGAAAATATTTTCTTCATCTTTCAATGTCAAAACGAAATCTTCCCAATAAAAAAGCTGTTTGGCAATTTCTTCTTTTGGGTATAGATTATTCCATCTTTGATAAATTGCTTCCTCATGGGCATAATTTTTAGGGATAAGGAACATTAAGCACGTATTGAAATCTGTATTTTTTACAGTTCTCTCTAAATAATTGAGATAGTTGTGTGGTTGATTTTCTGTCAATGAGGTATAGACTTTATTTTTGACTTCAAAAATAATTTTTTTAGACTCTAAATCTAAAAAGAGATCAGCTCTTCCAAAACTTTTCTCTTTTATTTGTAATGGGTGTTCGGTATGAAAATGGTGGTGCTCAATATCCTCATTGTTTAAAATCTCATTTTTTTGTTCAATAAAGTCCAAAAACTTTTTCATAAAGCTTTTTTCTCGTAACAAATTGCAGAAGTATTCTTGAAAAATCACTTCTTGATTCAAAACATTATAAAGTATAAAATTTTCTCTTGCCATTATCTCTCTTTAAACAATAGTTAATAATTCGCTAACTCTTGAATCAATACCCGCACTTCCTCTTTATCAAAAAAAAGATTAAACTCCAACTCTTTGGCAAAGACTTTCAATAAATCTGTTTTCTTCTTTGTTCTCTCTTCTGTGTCGTTGATATTTGAAAGTTCTTTACGCAGTCTTTGTTGATACTTTAGGCGTATCTCTTCTTGTTTTTGGGCTTTGGATTTGGGTTGCTTATGCGGTTTAAGAAGAAGATAGAGAAATCCAAGCGCTATAAGAATGATGAGTGCATTGGTGAATAATTCCATAAAAAACCTTTACATGTAAAAGAGGATAGACGAGCGTTACTATGCTAAAATTTCACAGATGTATTTGATTCTACACCAGTTTTACTTAGAGCATGATTGCTGTTAGGAGGAAATTATGGGTTCTTATTGCGTGATTATTACGACATTTCCTAATGAACGAAGCGCTAAAGATGTCACGTATCTTTTGTTGGAGAAAAAGTTGGCTGCGTGTGTTCAAATGAATGCTATTCAAAGCTTTTACCATTGGGAAGGAGCATTATGTGAAGAGCCTGAGCAGCGCCTAGTGATTAAAACGCGCTCGTCTTTATTTGAAACTATTGAAACACTCTTGCTCGAATATCATCCTTACGAACTCCCTGAAATCATTCAAATACCCATTGAAAAAGGCTTAGAAGCTTACTTGGATTGGCTTGAAATGGAAACCACTTTTTTACATGTAAAAGATGAATTACCCACGAAGGAGGATATTTAGTTCTTCGCGAAAATTGTTTCAAGTTGTCCTCAAAAAAACAGTGTAGTACCTTTGTCTTAAAGCACTTTTGTGTAAAATAGTTCAAAACTAACACAAAGAGGAAGCCATGCATTTCACCACTCCCCTTAAAAGCAATAGTACGAAAATTATGCTCGTCGGCAGCGGCGAACTTGGTAAAGAGGTTGTTATCGAAGCCTCTCGTCTTGGTATTGAAACCGTTGCTGTTGATTCATACCCTAATGCCCCAGCACACTTGGTCGCTAATAAAAGTTATGTCATCAATATGAAAAATAAAGACGATTTACTTGAGGTAATTCGCCGTGAAAAACCGACTTACATTTTGCCAGAAATCGAAGCGTTGAGCATTGATGCATTGATTGAAGCAGAAAAAGAGGGATATTGTGTCATCCCCAATGCGGACGCGGTAAAAAAGACGATGAACCGCAAAAATATTCGCGAGTTTGCCGCCGAAAAATTGGGGCTAAAAACGAGCAACTATTTATTTGTCAAAACATTTGAAGAGCTGCAAAACGCGACAAAAGTTTTAGGAATTCCTTGTGTCGTAAAGCCCGTTATGAGCTCCTCGGGTCACGGACAAAGTGTGATTAGAAGCGAGGCGGACATCCAAAAATCATGGGAAATCGCCAAAGAAGCCAGAGGTGATGCGAGCGAGCTGATTGTCGAAGAGTTTGTCAAATTTGACTACGAAATCACACTTTTAACCGTTCGCAACGGTAAAGAGACCGTCTTTTGCGAGCCAATTGGGCATATTCAAGAAAACGGCGATTACGTTTTGAGCTGGCAGCCAGTTCCCATGAAGCCTGAAGTACTTGCCAAAGCGCAAACCATGGCAAAAACGGTAACGGACGGTTTGGGCGGTCGCGGACTCTTTGGCGTCGAGTTTTTTGTCAAAGGAGATGAGGTTTATTTTAGCGAGCTTAGCCCACGTCCGCACGATACGGGAATGGTCACGCTCATCACTCAATCTCAGAGCGAATTTGCCTTACATGTCAGAGCCGTTCTTGGTTTACCGCTTGATTTTACCTTTTACGGACCTGGTGCAAGTGGGGCATTTAAAAGTCTTCAAGAAGAGCATTTGCCCACACTTAGCATCCCTGAAAGTGCATTTAGCAAAAACTCATTCGTACGCGTTTTTGGAAAACCCGTGAGCCACGTGGGTCGTCGTATGGCAGTGGCGTTGGTGCTCGATGAGGTGGAAGCGGCAAAGAAAAAAGCCAAAGAGATTGTCTCTGCTATCATTGGATAATGAAGCGAAAAATTCTCATTAGTGCCTGTTTAATCGGCGAAAACGTTAAATACGACGGTGGCAATAACGCCTTACATGTAAACGTAATAGAGCAGTGGAAGCAAGAGGGGCTTTTGGTTCCTCTTTGTCCCGAAGTGTTAGGCGGACTTTCAACGCCTCGAACGCCTTGTGAAATCGTCCAAAGCACACAACGCGTGCTTACGCAAACGGGTGAAGACGTGACACAGGCGTTTGAAAAAGGCGCTAAGGAAAGCCTTTGTATCGCACAAGAAGAGGGTGTTTGCATGGCGATTTTAAAAGCCAGAAGCCCATCGTGCGGCAAAGGCGTCGTTTACGACGGAAGTTTTACGCATACGAATATTAAAGGCGATGGTTTTACATGTAAACTTTTACAAGAAAACGGCATCGTCGTTTTTAGCGAAGAAGAGCTTGATTTAGCCGAAGCGTTTTGGAAGTCAAAGGGGTAAAAACCCCTTTTATGCGTTGTGTAAAATCTCTTCGATTGTTTCTTGGGTATATTCGTCGTCCATGCCCCAAAAAATAGCTGTTTGTGCGGCATTTTTGGCGATGGTAGGAATGTCGCTTTTGCCAATGTTTGCTTGTTTCAAACTCACGGGTGCACCAATTTTCTCAAACCACGCTTTTAACGCTTCAATGCCTTCTTTGGCACTCTCTTTTTTGAAAATTTCATCGGCAAAACGTTTGAATTGCGCTTTGTTATGTTTTTTATACCACTGCATCCATGCTGGAATAATGATGGCAAGTCCCGCACCGTGCGCGATGTTAAAGAGTGCAGATAAGGAGTGTTCGATCATATGGTTAGGAAAACGCGTTGCATTGGTACCGGCAGTGGTTGAACCGTTGAGTGCTTGCGTTGCTGCCCACATAAATTCAGCTCTTGCCTCGTAATCTTTTGGATTTTTGAGCAAAATTTCAGTCGTCTCCATTACCGTTTTGACGATGGTCTCCACCATGCGTGATTGAAAATGTGGCTGATGGCTTGCCGTAAAATACCCTTCAATAACATGCGCGATAATATCCACCGCCGAATACGCCAAATAGTCGTTGGGGACGCTTTGGGTGAGGGTAGGATTGAGAATGGAAAGACGCGGATAGATATACTCGGAGCGAATCGAAAATTTTTGCTTCGTCTCTTCGTTGGTGACGACTGCAAAGCCGTTCATTTCACTTCCGGTAGCTGCTAGGGTCATAACGGCATAAACGGGCAGAGCGCTTTGAATATCGGCTTTACCGATAAAAAAGTCCCAAACGTCGTTTTTGCATAAAGTGCCTACGGCAATCGTTTTAGCGCTATCGAGTACCGAACCGCCACCAATAGCCAAGATGGCTTGGACGTTCTCTTTTTTAGCGAGTTTAATGCCTTCTTTGACTTTGGAAAGCTTTGGATTGCTAACGATACCGCAAAGTTCCACCCAGCCAATGCCGTTTTCTTTAAGCGAAGCAGTTATTGTGTCGTATAAACCGTCTTGTTTAATGCGCTCGCTTCCATAACAAAGTAAAATTTTAGCGAAACCATCATGCTTCATTGCTTCGCCGATGTGCTTCTCTTTCTCTTTTCCGAATTCTATTTTTGTAGGATTATGGTAGGTAAAATCTGTCATCCTTGTATCTCCTTGTGAATGAGTTAGTATCGAATTATAGGTCTTTTTGTCAAAAAAGCGGTAGATAATTTATGCAAAATTATTGCCTAATCCTGTACAAAGTGTTTTTTACATGTAAATGTAAAACCGCGTGATAGTGATGCAATCAGGCACGTAAGTGAGCAATACTTCACCGTGTGCAAGGTTTTAGCGGTGCGTTAAAAAAGCAAGTTCTGCTGCCGTCATTGTTGGTATAAATTCAGTAATCTCATACGTTGCTACGCCATGTAGTTTAAAGGGGTCATGGGTGAGAATCGTCTCAATATCTGTTTTGGTACCTGCAAGAGCTAAGATAATGCCTCCATCGCGTGGTACTTTACGTCCAGAGGCTAAAAAAACACCTTGTTCGTAATAGGTTTTTAAAAATTCAATATGCGCATTGAGATGTGCTTCTACTTCTGAGAGAGGTTTTTGATAGGTCAAAGAGATAATAAACACGAAAGCTCCTATTATAAATTGCGAATAAACGATTGCATTTTTTTTGAAAGAGAAGAAAAAACAAGGTCATATGAGTCATCAATCCATTCAAAGAGCAAGGTCTCATCGACTTCGTCTTCCTCATCGCAGATAATCGTATTCCAATGTTTTTTGTTCATATGATACCCCGCGATGACATAGGTGTACATTTCACGAAGTTCACGTGCATAATAGGGGTCACACTTTAAATTGATGCGAGGGGCATTGCTTGCTTCATCAATGAGCGCAAAAATTTTATTGCCAACTTTATAGACGGCAGTTGTCTCATCAAAAGGGTACTCTTTAACCGCACCCATATGCCCCATACAATAATGATGTAAAATTTCAAAGGTCATTTCATTTGCATCCACAGTTGTTTTCGTGGTCGTTTACCATACCACACGCTTGCATAAATGCGTAGATGGTTGTAGAACCCACAAATTTAAAGCCTCTTTTTTTTAAATCTTTGGTCAAAGCATCTGAAATACTTGACGTGCAAGCGGCAGTTTTATAATCAGGGACATCGTTGATAATCGTTTTACCCTTCACATAATTCCAAAAATAGGTGTCAAGGGAGCCAAATTCTTGGATAATGGCTTGAAAGAGTTTCGCATTGGCAATAATGGCTTCAATTTTTGGGCGGCTTTTGATGACTTCGCCTTCTTCTAAAATGCGTTCAACATCCATTTCGCTTAAATGAGCGACTTTTTCAAGAACAAAGCTTGCAAAAGCATTGCGGTAGCCTTCACGTTTTTTAAGGACCGTGAGCCAACTCAGTCCCGCAGATTGCGTTTCAAGGCAGAAAAGTTCAAACAGTGCTCTATCATCATGCAGAGGCTTTCCCCACTCCTCATCATGGTATGCCACGTAAGTAGGGTCATTCAGTTTGAGCCAACCGCAACGTGAAAAATTTTGTGTCATTTTTTCTTCTCCTTAAAGAAGTATCATGCTAAGATTGTAGCTAAATAGAGTTAATGAACAGGAAATACAGATGTCTATTCACGTGCTTGAATATATTAAAAAAAATTATAAAGAGCATCTGCTTGAAGTGCAAGATGTGGTAGTAGCGCGTTATTTTTCTGTTCGTGATCATTATAAAGCGGAAGCGTATATGGAGCAAAATCTTCTGAATATTATTTTAGAAGGGACTAAAACACTGCATACACATAACGGCGATATTGAAGTGCATGCGGGTGAAGCTTTCTTTTTATCACGCGGTGAATATGTGATGAGTGAAGTGTGCGAAGGTGGGCATTACGCGTGTTTGCTTATTTTTTTTGATGAGAAAGTCATCTCACGTTGGTTGTCGCCTATTTTGGAGAAAATGCCTTTACATGTAAAAACGTCCACACCTTCTTCATGCTGCAAAATTGAATTGACGCCTTCGATAAAAAGTACGGCACTTTCGCTTTTACCTTTTCTTGAACACAAACCGCCTTTTGTTGAGAAGCTTTTGGTTTTAAAATTGCAAGAACTGTTGCTGTTGCTTTTAGGCTCCAATGAGGGTTGCACGTTGGCTTCTTATTTTCAAACGCTGCTTCCTAGAGGCATTGTGCTCAAAGAGTTCATGGAAGAGTCTTTTACCCAGCCGTGGGGTATCGCTGAATTTGCAAAGCATAGCGGCAGAAGCTTGAGTGCGTTTAAAACAGAGTTTAAGTCTGTATTTCAAACTTCGCCCATGCAATGGATACTCAAAAAGCGTGTGGAACGCACACGTTTTTTAATTGAAAAAGGCGGACTCAGTATTGGGGAAGCCTCTTTTAGGGCAGGATTTAAAAGCCAATCACACTTTACACGCCTTTTTAAGGCGCAGTATACGCAGACACCTAAAAACTTTATAGATAAAAAATCAAACCTTACAGACTAACACTAAAAGACTGTTTACATGTAAAATAGATCAAAATTTTAGCAGTAAAAGGAGAGTCAATGAAATTAGGTTATGTCGGGAGTCTTCTTGTATCGGTTGGGCTTAGTGCTCTTTTTGCAGGAGAATTTACGCTTTTAAGTAATGATCTTGCAGGGCAACTTACGAAAACGCAAGAGGCTTCTGTTTTTGGATGCGACGGCAAAAATATTTCACCTGAATTACACTGGATCAACGCACCTGCTGGGACAAAAAGCTTTGCTGTAACGGTTTATGACCCTGATGCACCCACAGGAAGCGGTTGGTGGCACTGGGTTGTTTTTAATATTCCTGCAACCACGCAAGCTTTGCCCAGTGGATTTGGAAGCGGTAGTCCAACAGGTACCTTGCCTATCGTGCAAAGTGTAACCGATTATGGTAGCGCTGGATTTGGTGGTGCCTGTCCTCCTAAGGGCGATAAAGCACACCGTTATGTATTTAGCGTTTATGCTTTGAGTGTAGAGAAACTGGATTTACCACCAAACACTCCAGCCGCACAGGTAGGATTTATGCTCAATGCCAATGCGATTGCAAAAGCGACTATGGTGTCTTATTATAAACGCTAAGCCTAATAGGCAAATGCGGAGTGCATTTGCCTATTAAAATGATTTGGTGCTTAATGGTTTAGAGGTGTCATAGACCAATTCATAGTAGTGATTGTTATTAAACGAGAACTCTTGAATGACTTTAAGTCCAAGTCTTGAGTGTGCATTGAAAGAGCGTTGGTTCACTTTGTTGATGAATGTAACCAAGATAGGATAGCGTTTATGCATCTCTTCTCGCGCAAATTCAAACAGTGCTTCTAGAACGCCGTTTCCTCTTACGCTTTTATCAATGCACACCGGTCCGTACTGGTAAGAGTTCTCTGTGGTGATGGTTTGTCCAAGGTAATTTAGATTGGGAAGGTCTTCAATCATTTGGGTAAAAATAGGCCAAAGAGAGCAAAATTTCCAAGACCCACACATAATATATGCGACAACATTTCCCTCATTTTGTGCGATAAACAAGCCTTGTTCTTCTTGAATGAGTTGTGTAAGATGCGCTTTGGTAAAGGAAGTTGTGACAAAGCCGTCTTTTTTATCTTCAGGAGAGATGGAATCGATTTGGTATTTTGCATGCAGTGCCAATACGCCGTCTATATCGTCGAGTGTTGCGATACTAAGGTTCATTTTTTTCCTTTTGTCTATCGTATTTTGTGAAATTTTGTGCTTATCTTAACACTTCACGAGGTAAAATGCTATAAAAGAGATAAAAAAAGTCTTATTAACTTTTTGTTTACGAAAGATTAATAGAGCGTTTAAACTATTTGTTTATACTTTCACTACCAAGACAATTACCTCCTTTTTGTGTAGAACTTAACCATTTTAAAAATCAGCTTCCAGATTGCCCGGTCTGGAAGCTTTTTTTATGCCCAATTTTTCAGAAACACCATTTGATGCCTTAGTCTTCCTTTGCAGTGAATATGTTATAATCTTCTGTATGAAAACACTCTTTTTAATCTTATTCTTTTTTACATGTAATAGTATAGCAAGCACCTTGCACTTGGCGATTTCTGCCAACCCAAGTCGGCTCAATCCTATTCTCTCCACCGATAAAACCAGCGCTGATGTCGCCAAATGGATGTTTAATTCATTGGTCACGTATGATAAAAATGCCAAAGTGATTCCAGAATTGGCGCAAAGCTACCACTTTGTGGATGATACCACGCTCATTTTTGAACTGAGGCATGACGTGACATGGAGCGATGGTGTCCCTTTTAGTGCCAAAGATGTGCTTTTTACCTACAACACCATTTTATCTCCTAAGATTTTTACACCGTACTCTTCAAGCTTTACGCATATTTTACATGTAAAAATGTTGGATGATTTTACGGTGGAAGTGAAATACAAATATCCGTACTTTAAAGCGCTCGAAGTGTGGATGATGGAAATCTTGCCAGAGCATCTTTTAAAAAATGAGACCGATTTGATGACCAGTAAATTTAACCAAGCTCCCATTGGCACGGGACCTTATATACTCAGTCATTTTGAAATTTCACACGATATTACCCTTAAAGCTAATCCGCATTATTTTATTCACAAACCCAATTTGGATGAGATGATTTTTCACTATCTTCCTGATAGGTCTTCTGAATTTTTAATGCTTAAGTCGGGCAAGCTGGATGTTGGTTCGCTAAGCCCTTTACAAGTAGAACGACAAATCAATGATGATTTTAAAAAGCAATACACCATTTATGACGAAACGGGTTCTAGCTATTCGTACGTAGGGTTTAATTTAAAATCTGAAAAATTCAAAGACCCCCGTGTTCGTGAAGCTATCTCTTTGGCGATTAACCGTCAAGAGTTGGTCGATATTTTATCCTTTGGGCATGGAAAAGTGTGTACGGGTCCTTTTTTACCGGGAACGGGAGCATTCAATAGTGATGTAAAAGCCCCTAAACAAGATATTGCCAAAGCCAAAGCGCTCTTAAAAGAAGCAGGGTATGATGAAACGCACCCTTTAGAATTTGTTTTAAGCACCAGTGCCAATGGCAGTGGAAGTTATGCCGCGCAGATTCTTCAGTACCAACTCCAAAAAGCGGGAATTGTAATGAAATTGCGTATTATGGAGTGGCAAGCGTTTCTCAATACCGTCATTTTGCCGCACAATTTTGAAACCGTTCTTTTAGGATGGTCTTTATCGATTAAACCCGATGCATACAGCATTTGGCACAGTGAATCGATGCGAAAAGGCGGCTTTAACTTTATAGGTTATGAGAATCATGAGGTCGATGCACTGATTAAACAAGCTGAAAAGACGGTAGATCAGAGTCAATTTGATGCTATTTACCGTAAGATTTTTGCCAAAATTGTTGCGGATAATCCCTATCTTTTTTTAGTCATCCCCAATGATATTACCGCTGTCAATAAGCAAATCACACCTGTTTCAAGCTCTATTATAGGAATCACGCATAATTTAATTGATTGGCAGAAGCCAATTCTCTGATTTTTTTGTGATTTTATGTTATAATTTCCATTCACTTCAACTCTTAGAAATATTAGTTTAATAAGGATTAAATCATGAAAAAAACATTGTTTTCATTAGCCGCTCTTGCAACTTTGGCGTTTGCTACACCAACAGCTTACAACTATGAGATTACACCAACCATCGGTGGTGTTTTACCAGAAGGTAATCTAGACCTTAAAAACCAACTCACATACGGTTTAAGATTTGGTATTAACCTTGACAATAGTATCTTTAGTCAAGTTGAACTTGGTTATGACAGATCAGACAACATTGACTATAAAGCGGGCAGAACAGATCATACTGATTTTAACCGTTACTATGGTAACTTGGTTAAAGAGTATAAAATGACTCCAGAGACAGCATTGTATGCATTGGTTGGTATTGGTTATGAAGATGTTAGTAATGAGCAATTGGATAATAAAGACAGCATGTTTGCACAATACGGTGGTGGTGTAAAATACTGGGTAACTGATCGTTTTGCACTTAAAGCAGAAGTGCGTCATGCAATTAAATTTGATCACGGTGACAACAACTTATTTTATAGCTTAGGCTTTAGTATTCCATTCGGCGAAAAAGCGGCTCCAGTAGTTGCAAAAGCGGAACCAGCACCTGTTGCTCCAGCACCCGTTGTAAAAATGGCTCCAAAAGATAGCGATGGTGATGGTGTAATGGATGACAAAGATAAATGTCCAAACACACCAAAAGGTACCGTTGTTGATGCTGATGGATGTACAAAAGTGATTCGTTTACATGTAAAATTTGATTTTGATAAATCAACTGTAAAACCTGAATTTATGTCTGAAATTCAAAAAGTAGCAGATTTTATGAAACAAAACCCTGGTTATAGTGTTGTTCTTGAAGGTCATACTGACTCTAAAGGAAGCGATGCTTATAACATGAAACTTTCAGACCAACGTGCAAAAGCAGTTGCAAAAGCACTTGCTACCCTTGGTGTTTCTGGTGCAAAAGTAACAACCGAAGCATTTGGTGAGAGTAAACCAATCGCAACAAATGATACAGAAGCAGGACGCGCTGAAAACAGAAGAGTTGATGCCGTTTTTAAAAAATAGTTAGAGAGTATTTCTAGATGGAATTAAGCTGGGCAGTTGTGATGAATTTCATTACCCTTTATGGGGTGAAGTTCATCGCCTCCTTGCTTATTTTCATTATTGGTAAAAAAGTCGCCCACATTTTAACAACGCTCGTTGTTAGAGGGATGCAAAAATCAAACATTGACGAAACTATCACGCGTTTTTTTCACACCATTATTTACGGCGGCTTGCTGGTCGTTATTGTTTTGGCTGCACTGAGTAATCTTGGTATCAACACAACATCGTTTATTGCGGTTTTAGGTGCTGCTGGTCTTGCCATTGGCTTAGCGCTTCAAGGAACGCTCTCCAATGTTGGAGCAGGTATTTTACTGATTTTCTTTCGCCCTTTTCGCATAGGACATACGGTTCAAATTGCGGGTGAAAACGGTACGGTTGAAGAGATTAACCTTTTTAGCGTTGTGTTGCGAAGCCCTGATAATAAACAGATTATCATTCCTAATTCAGCCGTGATTGGTAAAACCATAGTTAATTTTTCGATTAAAGAGACAAGGCGCATCGACCTCATGTTTAATATCAGTTATGAAGAGGATTTACGTCTTGCAAAAGAAACCTTGTCCGAAGTCATTTCCCGTACAGAAAAAGCACTACAAGACCCAGCTCCTTTAGTAGCTGTGAGTGAATTAGCCCCTTTGAGTGTTCGTTTGGTGGTACGTGTATGGGTTAAAAATGAAGACTATGCAACCGCAACGTTTGAAATGATTGAAAATGTTAAATTGGCATTTGATGCCAAGGGGATAAGGTTTGCTCATCCACCTTTGGCGGGTTCACTAGAGGCTTAATTTATTTTCCAAAGACATCGGCAATAATTTTGCTTCCACTGGCAATTGGATTACTGCGTAACGCTTTTTCTTTCTCCGCAATCATATAAAAAAGTCCATCCAATGTTTTTCTCCCTACATAATCTTCAATACTCTCATCACTATTAGGAACAGCATCACCCATACCTAGACCCTTAGCAAGAGAGGATGCTTGTCCAACAAGAGCGTTATTCGCAAGTCCAGATGTCGCGCCATTGCTTCCTCCTGCAAATCCTTTAAGACTCTGATACGAACTCATCACTTTATTGTCATTTATGCTCTCTTTGACAATGGGCATAATGGCTGTGAGTAATTTGGTTCCCGCCTTGCTTTTGAAATAATCCGTTGCCGCTGTGTTCGAACCACTGACAATGGATTTGGCATCTTCAACACTCATCGCAGAAATCGTATCACTTAAAATGGAAGCCGTTTTAGGGACCGCTTTTGAGGCCGCCGTATTCATCGTTTTGACAAAATCATCTACGTAACTTTTACCACCTAATTTTTCTGCGGCAGTTGCAACAGGTTTTAAGGATGAAGGCAATGGAATTTTAACGGCACTGTTACTCAAAAATCCATCGTCTTTACCTAAGAGCGAAACCGCTTGTTTGGCTCCCAAACTGAGTGCCTCTTTTACCCCTGATGTTGCACTGCTTTGTGATGTTGTTGAGCCTGTACTATTTGTTTGTTGCGTTGTCGCACTCATGGCAGAGTTAAGTGTATCTTGCCAAGCGGCACTGAGCATAAGTGGAACAATAAGAATAAGCGTTTGTTTTAGCATGTATCTCCTTTTTAATGGTGTTGAGGTTATAATAGTCCTTTACATGTAAAAGGACTATTAAGGCTGAAAATGAAGACAATTTTATTTGATTTAGATGGAACATTGATCGACTCAACCGATGCGATCATAGAAAGTTTTGGCGTCGCGTATGAAACATTTGGAAAGAGTATTCCCGATGATGAAGCCATCAAAAAATTGATAGGACACCCGCTTGATTTGATGTTTACGTTGCTGGGAATTGATGCCTTAGAAGCGAATGATTATGTTGCAGCTTATAAAGAACATTATCGTCTGATTTCACGCAAAAAAACAACCCTTTTACCACTAGCTAGTGAGGCGATTAAGCAGGCTTCAAAAATTGCAACGCTTGGAATTGTGACGACAAAAACAGCGCGTTACTCAGAAGAGTTGATGGAGCATTTAGGCGTGATGCATCACTTTAAAGTGCTTATAGGGAGAGAAAATGTAACACATCCCAAACCACATCCTGAACCCATTCAAAAAGCACTTTTGGCTCTTAATGCAGATCCCATGCAAACATGGATGATTGGTGATACTCCAATGGATTTGGTGTGTGCAAAAGAAGCAGGAGTCCAAGGAATAGGCGTTTTGTGCGGTTATAGCACAAAATTTGATTTGCAAAAACACACAGATTTAATTGTCCATGATGCACTGGATGCTGTGAAATTAATTGCACAAGATAAATAGATTTGTTATATCTTTATCATATTTTTAGACTATCATTTTGCGTAGGGCTTGGTTAAACTTTTATTAAATCATCGAGGCTTTAGTTTCATTTATGAGTTATTAAGAGAATGCCAAGTAGAATGAGATAATCATCGGTTAGACGCATGGTTAAAACGAATAAATGAAAACATTAACTAAGGGGAATTTAATGGCTAAAGTCATGAAAACTATGGATGGTAACGAAGCTGCTGCATATGCATCGTATGCGTTTACCGAAGTTGCTGGTATTTATCCAATTACACCTTCTTCACCAATGGCAGATTTTACAGATATCTGGGCTGCACAAGGTAAGAAAAATTTATTTGGAATGCCTGTAAAAGTTGTTGAGATGCAAAGTGAAGGTGGTGCTGCTGGTACTGTTCACGGCTCACTTCAAGCAGGAGCTCTTACAACGACTTATACCGCTTCACAAGGTTTGTTACTTAAAATCCCAAATATGTATAAAATGGCAGGCGAGTTGTTACCGAGTGTAATTCATGTAAGTGCCCGTACTTTAGCAACCCATGCACTTTCTATTTTCGGTGACCATCAAGATATCTATGCTGCACGTCAAACCGGGTATGCAATGCTCTCTTCTGGTTCAGTTCAGCAAGTTATGGATTTAGCAGGTATTGCTCACTTAGCGGCAATTAAAGGACGTGTTCCCTTCTTACATTTTTTTGATGGCTTTAGAACATCGCATGAAATTCAAAAAATTGAAGTGATGGACTATGCTGTATTTGATAGACTTTTAGACAAACAAGCCGTTCAACGTTTCCGTGATGAAGCGCTTAACCCTGAAGCTCCAAAAACCAGAGGTACGGCTCAAAATGATGATATCTATTTCCAAGGCAGAGAAGCACAAAACAAATTTTATGACGCATTGCCTGATATCGTAGCGCATTATATGGCTGAAATCTCAAAAGAGACAGGTCGTGAATATAAACCGTTTACCTACTATGGCGCAAAAGATGCAGACCGTGTCGTTGTTGCGATGGGTTCCGTAACAGAGTGTTTAAAAGAGACGATTGATTATTTAATGGCTAAAGGCGAAAAAGTTGGTCTTGTTACACCACATCTTTACCGCCCATTTAGTGTCAAATATTTAATGGACGTCATGCCAGAATCAGTCAAAAAAATCTCTGTTTTAGATAGAACCAAAGAAGCTGGCTCTATTGGCGAGCCATTGTATCTTGATATGAGAGCCGCATTCTACGGACAGGCAAATGCTCCAATTATCGTAGGCGGACGTTATGGTCTCTCTTCAAAAGATGTTGATCCTGCACAAATGTTAGCAGTATTTGAGAACCTTAAATTAGATGCTCCTAAAAATGATTTTACAGTAGGTATCGTTGATGACGTTACGTTTAAATCATTGGATGTAAAAGAAAAAATCAGTTTGGGTGATCCTGCAACAAAAGAGTGTTTATTTTACGGTCTTGGTGCGGATGGTACTGTTGGTGCGAACAAAAGTTCAATTAAAATCATCGGTGATGAAACAGACATGTATGCACAAGCTTATTTTGCGTATGACTCCAAAAAATCAGGCGGTTTTACACGTTCTCACCTCCGTTTTGGTAAAAAACCTATTCGCTCAACGTATTTAGTTTCCAATCCTCATTTTGTCGCCTGTTCCGTCGCGGCATACTTAGAGTTGTATGATGTGATTGATGGTATCCGTGAAGGCGGTACATTCTTACTCAACTCTATTTGGGATGCAGAAGAGACTGTTCAAAAAATTCCAAATAAAGTCAAAAGAATCTTAGCAGAGCGTAAGGCAAACTTTTACATTATCAACGCAACAAAACTTGCGCGCGATATTGGACTAGGTAATCGTAGCAATACCATTATGCAATCTGCTTTCTTCAAACTTGCCGAAATTATTGATTTTGAAAAAGCGCAAGAATTTATGAAAAAACAAGCGTACAAATCGTATCACAAAAAAGGTGAGCAAATTGTTGAGCTTAACTATAAAGCGATTGATGTTGGCGCGAGTGGTCTTATTAAAGTCAATGTTGATCCAGCATGGGCTAACATTAAAGATGACGTAAAAGTTCAAGAAGAGGTTAAATACAAAGGTACGCCATTTGTTGAAGCGATTGTGAAACCAATGAATGCTGCAAAAGGCGATAGCTTACCGGTTTCTGTTTTTAATGGCTATGAAGATGGTACGTTTGAACATGGAACCACACAGTTTGAAAAACGTGGTGTAGGTGTCATGGTTCCAAAATGGATCGAAGAGAATTGTATCCAATGTAACCAATGTGCGTTTGTATGTCCACACGCGGTTATTAGACCATTCTTAATCAATGATGCCGAACTCGCTGCTGCACCAGAAGGTGTTAAAGCGCATGCGCTTGATGCAAAAGGCAAAGAGTTTAAAGAGAAAAATTTCAAATATAAAATTCAAGTCTCTTCTTTGGATTGTACAGGCTGTGACCTTTGTGCTGAAGCATGTCCAACCAAAGAAAAATCACTTGTCATGGTTCCACTTGAAGAGAGCCTAGAAGCAGGCGAGCAAGAAAATGCTGATTACCTCTTCAAAAAAGTAACGTACAAAGATGACATCTTGGCGAAAAACAGCGTTAAGGGTGCTCAATTTGCACAGCCACTGTTTGAGTTCCATGGTGCATGCCCCGGTTGTGGTGAAACACCATACATTACGCTTGCAACACGTTTGTTTGGCGATAGCATGATGATTGCCAATGCAACGGGTTGTTCTTCTATCTATGGTGGTTCAGCGCCTTCAACACCGTACCGCAAAAATGATAAAGGTTTTGGTCCGGCATGGGCGAACTCATTGTTTGAAGATAATGCGGAATTTGGTTTGGGTATGCATGTTGCTAATGAAACCATTCGTCATCGTATCCAAATGGTGATGGAGCAATCTCTTGAGAAAGCGCCAAATGCCATTGCTGCGTTGTACAAAGACTGGTTAGAATTTAGAGATGACAGAGCAAAATCTGCTGAAATTCGTAATCTTCTTGTACCATTATTAGAAGCAAATCCAACAGCCCCAGGCGCTGAGACAATCTTAAGTATTAAACAATATATCTCTAAAAAATCTCAATGGATTTTCGGTGGAGATGGTTGGGCTTACGATATTGGTTACGGTGGTTTGGATCATGTTATTGCCAGCGGCGAAGATGTTAATATCTTAGTTTTAGATACTGAGGTGTACTCAAATACCGGTGGTCAAAGTTCAAAATCGTCTCGTGCAGGTTCTATCGCTCAATTTACAGCAGCAGGAAAACCAAGTCAGAAAAAAGACCTTGGTTACATCGCAATGACATACGGTAATGTTTTTGTAGCACAAATCAACTCTAACGCGTCAGCGGCACAAACCATTAAAGCCTTTGAAGCGGCAGAAGCATATCCTGGCGTATCACTTATTATCGCTTATTCTCCTTGTATCGCTCATGGTATCAAAGGCGGTTTAGGAAAATCAGGTAATCAAGGTGAGCTTGCAACAAAATGTGGTTACTGGCCAATTTATACCTATGACCCACGTCTTGAAGCTGAAGGACAAAACCCAGTTAAAATTACTGGAAAAGAGCCTGATTGGTCATTGTATGATGACTTCTTGATGAATGAAGTTCGTTATGCATCACTTAAAAAATCGAATCCAGAACATGCGCAAGCATTGTTTGAACACAATAAAAAAGATGCGCAACGCAGATGGAGACAGTTAAATCGTCTCGCGAAAGCGGATTTCTCAGATGAGAAAGTAGAGGCGTAAGCCTTTGCTTTGAAGAGGAGAGCATGTCTCTCCTCTTTTTTACTTTATAAACTAAACTAACTTCGACTTAACGACTAAATTCCGCTTCTACCGCTGCATTTGATTTAACAACATCACCACTTCCATGAATGATATGTGGGATACAGCTTGTGCAAACATGAATCTCTTCACCGTTTTTCATTGCTTTGATAAAAACAGCCCCAGCACTCTCTTCACTGGTGCGTAAGCAGACATTGCAGATTTGAACATTATTGATTTCCATTGATAACTCCTCGTTGATTTTGGTGTATTATAGTGAAAAAAAAGTCCGAAAAGATTGAGCGGGATCAAGGTTTACATGTAAATATTTTGAAAAACATTTATAAAAATAAGACCAAGCTAATCATCGCTTCTATGCCAATATCCACAGGCTCAATACCAATGAGTCTGGCGCTATTTTTAACATGAAAGATGATTTGGCTAAAGAGAATTTCAAAGTTAAAATTAGACGGGTCTAACAAGGTTTCTTTATGCGTTTGTAGCGAGACAATGGAATCTAAAAGCTCTTTAGACAGCGTTTGTCCATTTTGCAGTTTGTTTTGAAGTTCAATTTGCCAGTTGTTTTGCCATGTTAAGAAAAGATATTTGCCATTGGTGTCTTTTGCCGTTTTGACTTTCCACTTGACCACTTCGAGGTAATAGTAGAGTTTTTTAAATGCCGCTTGGTCGTAAACAAGGGTGGTAATCTGATGACCTTCTCCTATCCTATAGCTTTCCCAAATCAGTTTATAAAGACCTAGAATGAGAAAATCATTTCGCTCAGGAATGGTTGGGTTTTTATCAAAAGCCACCCTTAAATAATCATCGTACGTCTTGAGATATGTTCCATTGAATTTCATACGAATGGTATTTTGAGATGTGCGCATTTCGTTGATAATATAATCGCGACTGGTTTTACTGTATGCGTTTGGATTGCGTAAGTCAAGCTTTTCTTTATAGGTGATGAGGTTTGCGATAATGCGTTTATAGTCTTGATTGAGCGCGGTTGCTCCTTTAGATTGAAGCACTTCTCCTAATTTATCTTGATTTTCGCTCACGCACCCTGAAAAGAATACAAGGCACAGTGCGCCAATAATGCACCTAAACTTCATCTAATAACTCTTTACCTTTTTTGATCTGTTTTTTAATTATCTTAATACTATCATGAATAGCTTCACGTTTGATAAGGTCATTTTCCTCTTTGAGCTCTTTTTTAAGGCTGATACGTCTTAGTTTGAGTTTTTTCACCAGCTCTTTAATGGTTCGTTTGGTATTTTCTTCACGGGTATTGATACCAAGGAGCTCTTTGATTTTACGCATCAACTTTATACTAGGCATTTCCTTCTCCTTTGCTCTTGGTAAGATCATGCACTTCTGTTTCATTCAAAATGAGCGCTTCACGTCCCTCTTTGAGCTCTTTTTCCTCATGAATAAAAAGGACATGTGCAACTTTTGTGAGTTCAGATGCTATGGTAAACGCATAGCTTGTATCGTTCATCAGGGATGTTGCCATCGAGTAACTGATTTTATTGGTACGAATGAGATTGTCCAGTGATTTGTTAGCGGCAATGTCGTATTTTTGCGCATCCAGTTTGAGTTTACTCAGAAGTAAAACCGCAACGTCTTCTTCATTGGTATTGAAAATGAGTTGCATGGTTCGTAGCTGTTTAATGAGGTTTTTGCGAATATGATTGTACTCATTTTTGATATCTTCATTATCGGATTCAATATACCGTACCATGTTTTTTTGCATGTGTTTAGCCGCTTTAAATGCTTCGACAATACTGATGTTGGCATTTTTGATGGGGATAATATCGCGAATGCTCTCTTCTCCAAATTTACCTTGTGCCATAATGGCAAAGCTGATAATTTTTCCATAAATATCTTTGATGCGGTGTTCATAATAGACATCCATATTGACAGGCATGGCGCTGTTGCGCAGATTGATAATATCATCAATTTCCATGCCCGAGGTGATGTCTTCTTTGGTAACACTCAGCCCTTCTGCAATAATTTCAAAGGCATTATTGTAAAGATGCTTCGTCTCTTTGATGAGAACGGAGTGTGCGGTTGTGGGAAAATCAAGCGCGGCATCGTTGATAAAATAGACATCGTCCCTCAGACTGAGAGTGGTTTTTGCAGGTTTAAAAACACGATTGAGCACATGAACCAATACAGGCACAAAAGGAATAAACAGGGTAACACCCATCGCGTTAAAGTAGGTATGAAACAGTGCTAGTTTAAGCGTGTAATCTTCGTGTGCAATACCTAGAAAATTGGCTGAAAAATCTACAAAACGCATAAACTGAGGCATGAGGATAATAGCAATGATGGCGGTGATAACATTAAAAATCACATGAACGGCTGCTAATTTTTTTCCTTCAAGGTCTGCTGTGAGTGCTCCTAAAACAGCGGTGATGGTCGTTCCGACATTCGAGCCTATCGCCAAAGCTAAGGCATTTTCATACGTGATTTGTGATGCTGAGAGTGCAGTGATAATTAACACCAACGTTGCATGTGAAGATTGCATGATGACGGTGGCAACAATACCAAGTGCTGTAAAAATCAACAATCCACCAAATCCGCTGATGGCGTACTGGGTAAGGTCAATACTCGCTTTAAAAGCATCAAATCCGTCTTTCATGTAGGCGATACCCAAAAACAAGAAGCCAAGCCCCGTTAAAATATAACCAAGTCCTTTACTTTTTTTATCGTTTTGAAATAAAAACATCGTGCCAAAGATAAGCATCGGCATGGCATAGGTGGCAATATCGACTTTAAGACCCAATCCTGCAATCAGCCAAGCACCTGTTGTTGTCCCTAAATTGGCGCCAAAAATAATGCCGATACTCTGCTCTAAACTAATCAGTCCCGCGCTGATAAAAGAGATGGTGATAATAGAGATAAGTGAGCTAGATTGTATGAGCGTGGTTGTGATAATACCAAAGAGAAGACTTTTATAAGCCTTATCGGTGAAGGTCTTTAAAATACGCTCTAATAATCCACCCGCGAAAGAGCGAAATCCATCTTCTAGGCAAAACATACCGAAGAGAAAAATGGCCACACCCGCGGCAATATTGAGAATATTTTGGCTATGAACAAATGTGTAAGAAAGCAGTATCATCGCTACAATAAGGAGGAGTCGTTTCAAGGCTTTTCCTTTACATGTAAAATGTTCATTGGCCAATTATTGTACACTTTTTTTGCTATAATCGCTTCAAAAAAGGATAGCCTATGCCATTACTCGATAGCTTTTGTGTAGATCATGTCAAGATGCCTGCACCTGCGGTCAGAGTCGCCAAAAATATGAAAACACCTAAAGGCGATGATATCACGGTGTTTGATCTTCGTTTCTGCAAACCTAACCATGCGATTTTACCTGAACGGGGTATTCATACGATGGAACATCTTTTTGCGGGATTTATGCGCAACCATCTCAATGGTAACGGTGTTGAGATTATCGACATTTCTCCGATGGGATGCCGTACCGGTTTTTACATGAGTCTCATTGGTACACCTGCTCCTGAAAGAGTGGCAAAAGCGTGGAAAGCGGCGATGGAAGATGTTTTACATGTAAAAAGCGAAAGTGATATTCCCGAACTCAATGTGTATCAATGTGGCACTTACACGATGCATTCTTTAGAAGAGGCACATCACATTGCACAAAATATTCTTTCCAATACGATTGGCGTGATGGATAATGAGGCGTTAAAACTGGTGCTCCCAAAATAGTCTTTTATTTTCTTTGCGACGATTTAACGATGAAGTAAGAACTTTTTTTATATGATGCAATTTTTTATTGTAAAAAATTAAAATTCATATAAGGTAAGGGTTTTTATGGATCGATTGGTTACAAAGTATAGAGAGGGCAATTTGGTTGTGCTCATTCTCATGGGTATGGTGATGGGCATTTTAATTGCTCTCATGTCTCCAACAGCGGCAACGGCAGTAGCAATTCTGGGCAAATTGTTCGTCGGTGCTTTAAAAGCATTTGCGCCGCTTTTGGTTATGGTATTAGTCTCTACGGCCATTGCGACAAAAGAAGTGGGTGGTAAAACTAACATTAAGCCGATTATTAAGCTGTATGCTATCGGTACATTTGTATCGGCGTTTTTAGCCGTTGTCGTGAGTTTTGCTTTCCCTGTTACTTTGACACTCAGCGCGGGTGCACAAGCAGGTGTGACACCTCCTGATAGTATCATCACCGTGTTAAAAGGGCTCGTGATCAGTATGGTCGATAACCCTATCAATGCGTTGGTTAAAGGCAATTATATTGGTGTGCTAACATGGGCAATCGCGCTTGGTTTCGCATTGCATCACAGTAGCCATCAAACGAAACAGGTGATGAAAGACGTGAGCGATGCGATGACACGCATTGTTCGTGGTATTATCCGCTTAGCGCCATTTGGTATTTTGGGCTTGGTTGCTGAAACATTTGCTCAAACAGGTTTTTCGGTACTGTTAAGCTATGGTAAATTAATTGTGCTTTTAGTGGGTACGATGCTCTTTATCGCATTAGTCATCAATCCTTTGATTGTCTATCTTAAACGCCGTCACAATCCGTATCCATTGATTTTTACTTGTTTGAAAGAGAGTGGTGTTACCGCATTTTTTACACGCAGTTCAGCGGCAAATATTCCTGTCAATTTAGCATTGTGTAAAAAACTAGGGCTGAGTGAAGAGACCTATTCTATTTCGATTCCTTTAGGGGCAACAACCAATATGGCAGGTGCGGCGATTACAATTACGATTTTAACGTTAGCAACAGTTAATACACTAGGCATTCATGTCGATGTTCCAACAGCCTTATTGTTAAGCCTTGTGGCAAGTTTCGCTGCGGCAGGAGCTTCAGGCGTGGCAGGAGGTTCGTTATTGCTGATTCCTTTAGCGTGCGGACTTTTTGGTATCAGCGATGAGATTGCGATGCAAGTCGTAGCTATTGGCTTTTTAATCGGCGTGATTCAAGACTCCTGTGAAACCGCGCTCAACAGCTCTACCGACGTTGTTTTTACGGCGGCATGTTCGACGAAAGAGATGAATCTTTAATAATTACATGTAAAGATTTGGAATTAGTGTGGGGCTTTGTACTCTAGCTTGGTTCCAAATCCGAGCGTGTTGTCGGTGAATTTAAGATAGGAGATAGCAATGCTCCACAGTTTTGGATTCATCGCCAACGCGTAAGGAAAGCGCTTGAAGTAAGCGTGTCTTTGAGCTTCGGTAGCCTCTTGAAAGAGCCCACAAAACTGAACCCCTTGAATCTTCCCCACAATTTTTGTTTCCAACGCAACACTCCCTGCAACAGTTTGGTTTAACAGCGCCTCTTTTGCATGCCTTGTTTTTTCATCGGTAGCAATAACAAACGCTACCTCTTCTTGGACAAATGCGTAAAAACAACTGGCGCAATAGGGTATATTATCGTACGAAGTCGCCAACGTTAAGAGATGGTGTTTTTTTAAAAATGTGCTAATGCGTGGATCAAGCATGATTATTCCTTTGAAAAAAAGTATAACATATTTTCTTTTTCTCTTTTAAATTCATAGGCGACTAAGATAACATAAATAGTTTACATGTAAAAGGAGCAACCGATGCGACAGTATCTTTTTTTAGGTCTGGCCAGTGCGCTTTTAGCCGCTGAAAATCCTATGGTTCTTCAACTCACAGGTGTTAAGACGCTTCATGATGGCAAAGAAGTGCTGATTGAGCGAGAAATTCCAAAAGCATGTATCAATGTCAAAATTACGCCTGAAGATATTTTTAGTGGGAATTACGCAGGTAACACGGTGCCCAAAGAGTGTCAAAAAAGTATTGTCACTGTTGTCGGCAAAGCGCAACCCATGCAACTTTCCCCTGGCATACGTACTGTCGGGGAAGTAGAAGTGTTGGATTTTATCAAAAATAAGATGATGGTAACGCCAAGCCAGTATATCTTGGTGGACGCACGCAAAAAAGATTGGTATGAACAGATGACCATTCCTGGCAGTGTCAATATCCCTTTTGATGAAATAGAGTACGACGAGGCTATCCCTGAAGACTTTGAGAGAGTTCAAACACTCTTACATTTCACAGGAGAAGCGGGACACTATGATTTTTCGCATGCAAAAACAGCGTTGATTTTTTGTAACGGTGCGTGGTGTGTACAATCTCATTTAGCGATTGAAAAATTACTCAAAATCGGTTATCCGCAAGAGAAGATTTTATGGTATCGCGGTGGCTTGCAAGATTGGGTGTTGTTTGGCTTTACCGTTGTAAAACCATCTACTTAATTTAAGAGATGAGGGGTTTTAAGGTCGTCTTCTTCAACGCTAATGCTTTTGCGCCATTTTTCAATTTTTAAATCATTTTCTAAAATGTGTTCAATCAGCCATTTTTTAACAATGAATTTCATGCTCTCTTGAACTTGTTCGATGCTTTTTTTCTCTTTGAGAATCTTGGTCATGCCTTCAATGATGCTTTCATGTAGTTTTTGATGTTTTGGAAAAAGTGGATACTCAATGCTTTGCATGTACGCCTCTTCTTCTTTAAAATGGTGTGCCATATAGTCAAAAAACTCTTTAAATAATTTTGAAAGTTCCGTTTTGGTCGTCGTTTCTGCATTCAGGCTTTGAACCGCATTGGCAAGGCGGAAAAGCTCTTGGTGCTGTATATCGATGCGTTCATGTTTTAAAGAATATTTTTCTTCCCATTCGTAAAGCATCTTAAACCTTTGATATATTAAAGATAGCGCAATTGTAGCAATATTTGATTAACATAAGTTGAGTACAATTTCAGCAATATATTATTGTAAAGGCTATGAAGATGAAACTATGGGGCATCTATCTTCCAATCATCACGATTGTCGCAGTATTGAGCGGTTGTGCATGGGAAGACAATAAAACAACCAAACCCACACTGCGTGAAGTCAATGTAGGAACCTATGCGTTAAAAGAAACGTCTATCACGCTTCAAAAAGAGCTACCGGGTCGTACCAAAGCGACGATGAGTGCTGAGGTAAGACCTCAAGTGAGCGGCATTATTCAAGGAAGGCTTTTTGAAGAGGGCAGTTTGGTCAAAAAAGGCGATGTCTTGTATCAGATTGATCCATCCAGTTATCAAGCCAGCGTTGATGAAGCCATCGCCACACTTAAAAATGCTGAAGTCGCCGTAGAAACTGCACGTTTGAAAAGTGAACGCTACAACGACTTAATCAGCGTTAATGGTGTCTCCAAGCAAGATGCCGAAGACGCTAAAGTAGCTTATTTACAGGCTGTTGCGAGTGTTGAAGAAAAACGTGCTGCTCTTAAAAGCGCTCAAATTGATTTGGAACATACGAAGATTAAGGCGCCTATCAGTGGACGCATTGGTACGTCGAGTGTGACTGCGGGTACATTAGTGACCGCTAGCCAAACCACTGCCTTAGCGACAATTCGAACGCTTGATCCCATTTATGTGGATATTGTCCAATCAAGTACACAACTCTTAAAACTTCGCCAACTGTTATCGCAATCGGGGATGAAGGCAGGGAGCAAAGAGGTAGCGTTAAAGTTAGAAGATGGAACACTGTATGCGCATAAAGGAGTTTTGCAATTTCAAGAGATTGCCGTGGATGAGAGCACCGGCTCGGTAACGCTTCGTGCAACGTTTCCTAATCCAGAGGGAACGTTACTGCCTGGAATGTATGTTCGAACAACCATCGATGAAGCCATTGCAAGCGATGCATTGCTGATACCGCAACAAGGAGTACAGCGCGATACGAAAGGCAATGCATCCGTTTATGTTGTCGATAGTAATAACAGTGTTGCTAAACGCACGGTTATCATTGATAGAGCCATCAAAGACCGTTGGTTGGTCACTTCAGGTGTTCAAATAGGCGACCACGTGGTTGTTGAAGGAACCGATAAAGTACGAAGCGGTTCGAAAGTGAAAACGACAGATATTTCCGCACAATTGGATAACCAAAAATGATCGCCCACTTTTTTATCCATCGACCTATCTTTGCATGGGTTATCTCTTTGGTCATTATGTTGGTCGGGTTAGGTTCTATTATGACGTTGCCCGTTGAGCAATATCCTGATGTTGCGCCACCAACGATTCGTATTGATACAACCTATACGGGAGCCTCAGCGCAAACCGTTGAAAACAGCGTTACGCAAATTATTGAGCAGCAACTCACGGGTCTAGATGGACTCCTCTATTTTACTTCCAGCAGTAGCTCTTCAGGTTCAGCGCAGATACAAGTGATGTTCCAACAAGGAACCGACCCAGATATTGCGCAAGTGCAAGTTCAAAATAAAGTCGCGCAGATTACGACACGTTTGCCAAAATCGGTGCAAAATGAAGGTGTGCGCGTCACAAAAGCACAAACCGATACCTTATTGGTGGTTGCCATTTACGACTCCTTGGATAAAAGCAATGCGGTGGATATTTCCGATTATCTAGCAAGCAGTATTCAAGACCCTTTAGCCAGACTTGAGGGGGTAGGGAATATTCAAGTCTTTGGCGCTCAGTATGCGATGCGCATTTGGCTTGACCCTCAAAAATTGGTCGCTTACACGTTGATGCCTTCCGATGTTAGTAGCGCCATTACCGCACAAAATGTGCAAGTCTCCGCTGGTAGTATTGGGGCACTTCCGAGTTTAGGCGAGCAACAACTCAATGCAACGGTCACCGCAAAATCGCAATTACAAACACCAGAGCAGTTTTCCAACATCATTGTCAAATCCGATTCCAATGGCTCTTTAGTACGCTTAGGTGATGTTGCACGTGTTGAAATTGGCTCAGAGAGTTACAATAACGTCACACGCCTCAACGGTCATCCTGCCTCTGGACTTGCGATATCTTTATCATCGGGCGCTAACGCTTTGGCGACGGCAGATAGGGTCAAAGAATCGCTCGCGAAATTAGCGCCGACGATGCCAGAAGGGTATAAAGTTGCTTATCCAAGAGACAGTACAAAATTCATTCGTATCTCTATCGAAGAGGTCGTTAAAACGTTGTTTGAAGCGATAGCCCTTGTCGTTGTCGTCATGTTTGTCTTTTTACAAAATTGGCGCGCAACCTTGATTCCTGCGATTGCCGTTCCTGTTGTTTTGCTTGGAACGTTTGGTGTTTTAGAAGTCTTTGGTTACTCTATCAATACCTTAACGATGTTTGGTTTGGTTCTTTCCATCGGCTTGTTGGTCGATGATGCTATTGTCGTTGTCGAAAATGTCGAGCGTATTATGCGTGAAGAGAAACTAGGAGCCATGGAGGCAACGGAAAAGTCGATGAAAGAGATTACCAGTGCGCTGATTGGTATCGCTACTGTGTTATCGGCGGTTTTCTTACCGATGGCGTTTTTTAACGGTTCAACGGGCGTTATTTACAGGCAATTTTCGATTACGATTGTCGCGTCGATGGTCCTTTCTGTTATTGTCGCTTTGACATTGACACCAGCACTGTGCGCGGCGATTTTAAAACCAATAGAAGAGAGTCACACAGGGGCGTTTGGGTGGTTTAATAGAGCGTTTGATTATTTGATTGGACGTTACCAATTTAGGGTTTCTGAGGTGCTTAAAAAGCGCTTGCGATGGTTGTTGTTGTATGGCATCATTACCGCGGTGATGGCATTACTTATCGTACGAATGCCAACAGGCTTTTTACCCAATGAAGACCAAGGTAACAGCATGGTGCAATTTAGCTTGCCTGAGGGTGCATCGTTTAAACGAAGTGTGGCTGTCGCCAAAGAGATAGAACACTACTTTTTGGAAGAAGAAAATACAACCTCTGTTATTTTTACGATTTCAGGGTTTAGTTTTAGCGGAAGTGGGCAAAATGCGGGTATGGCGTTTGTGGAACTGAAAGATTGGGACGAGCGTAAAGGAGCTGAGAATACAGCCAGTGCGATTGCAAGACGTGCGACACAAAAACTCTCTCGTGTCAGAGATGCCCAAATTTTTTCACTCAATCCTCCTGCCATTAGAGGTCTTGGTCAAACCAATGGATTTACGTTTGAACTTCAAGCGTTAGCCAATACGGACCGTACATCGCTTCAAAATTTTCGAGAGATGATTTTAGATAAAACAAGACAAGAACCCAAAATTACTTCGGTTCGTTTAGGAAGTTTGGGGGAAACACCGCAACTTAAAGTCAATATAGATGAGCAAAAAGCTCTTGCCCTAGGCGTTTCATTGACGGACATCGACTCGACGCTCAATTACGCATGGGCGGGAAGTTACGTGAATGATTTCGTGGACCGTGGGCGTGTTAAAAAAGTCTATGTTCAAGGCGATGCGCCATTTCGTTCGCAACCTGATGATTTAAATGAATGGTATGTCAAAAACAGCAGTGGCACGATGACACCATTTTCATCGTTTGCGACGACAACATGGTCATACGGTCCTCAGGTTCTAACCCGCTACAACGGTTTGGCTTCGTATGAAATTCAAGGTGCGGCGGCATCTGGAGTTAGCTCAGGCGTTGCAATGGATACTATGGAAGAAATCGCGAAATCATTACCAACCGGAACGACATTTTCATGGGGTGGGCTTTCGTACCAAGAGCGTCTTTCCAGCAATCAAACGCCTAAACTCTACGCTTTGTCTATCTTAGTGGTCTTTTTATGTTTAGCGGCATTGTATGAGAGCTGGACGGTTCCATTTTCCGTTTTGTTGGTCATCCCTTTAGGTGTATTTGGTGCGGTTCTTGCCGCCACACTTCGAGGGCTAGAAAACGACGTCTATTTTCAAGTCGCACTTTTAACGACAATAGGATTGTCTTCGAAAAACGCCATCTTAATTGTTGAATTTGCAGAAGCGGCGTATAACAGCGGCAAATCGCTTTTTGAATCGGCACTAGAAGGTGCAAAACTTAGACTTCGACCTATTTTGATGACCTCATTTGCATTTATCGCAGGGGTTCTCCCTCTGGCACTTTCCAGTGGAGCAGGGGCGAACAGCCGTGTTTCTATCGGTACGGGAATTGTAGGAGGAACGCTGAGTGCGACGTTGTTAGCCATTTTCTTAGTGCCACTCTTTTTTATCATCGTGCGCACATTTTTTCCAAAACGCCAACGCGTTATCAAGGAGGCTTAAGATGCGTTACTCTTATTTAGTACTAAGCCTTCTTTTGGGAGGATGTGTTTCATTGTCGCCGGAGTATGTTCGCCCTAGTGCTCCCATTGCAACAACGTTTCAAGAGGAAAATATCACCACGCAAGGCAGTGTTTTAACGCTCTCTTGGAAAGCGTTTATTCGCGATGAAAGACTCACAAAAGTCATCGAAAAAGCCTTAGAGCAAAGTCGTGATTTACGCAAAGCGGTTGCCAATATCGAAGCGGCACGGGCAAATTATCGCATTCAGCGAAGCGGTGAATTTCCAAGTATCGAAGCGTCTGCTACGGGGTCTAAAGCGCGTTCTGTTGGGAGCAATGGGACAACGTCTATCACCCAAAGCTCTTCCGCAACCGTGGGGCTAAGTAGTTATGAGCTTGATTTTTTTGGTAAAAACAGTCAGTTGAGTGCCAAAGAGTGGGAAACATTTCAAGGTGTTGCAGAGGCAGAACGACTGGTGCGTATCACGCTGATTGCCGATACGGCGACGGCCTGGTTTACTTTGGCGTCTGATTTAAGTCTTTTAACCTTGTCCAAGCAAACGTTAGAGAGTGCCAATCAATCGCTGGCCATTGTGCAAAAACGGGTGGATTTGGGTGTGGATTCTGATGTGTCGCTCTTTGATGTCAAAACAACCGTCCAACAAGCCAGAGCCAATGTCGCAAACTACACCACATTGGTTGCGCAAGACAAAGCGGCGCTTGAACTTTTAGTAGGAGCTTCTTTGGATGCTTCATTGCTTCCTTCTGGCTTGGATGAGCAATCGTCTCATTGGCTCATGGATGTTCCTGTGGGGCTCTCTTCGGATATTTTGTTGCAAAGACCCGATGTGTTAGAAGCAGAACACAATCTCAAAGCCGCCAATGCCAATATTGGGGTTGCACGAGCGGCGTATTTTCCTTCTATTACTTTGACGACCAAAGGAGGCTTGGGTTCTAACGCGCTAAGTGGGCTTTTTACGGGAGGGACTTCGACAATTTGGTCTTTTGTGCCGACCATTTCATTGCCGATTTTTGATGCGGGAGAGCGCGATGCAACGCCTGCGTATGCTAAAGCCAACCGCGATGCGCTGTTAGCGACGTATGAACTGAGCATTCAAACTGCATTTAAAGAGGTTTCATCCGCTTTAGCGCGCAGAGCAACCATTGTTGAACAATTAGATGCGCAAAAAGCATTGGTAGAAGCGGATGCTAAGAGCTACGCTTTGTATGACGCGCGCTATCAAAAAGGCATTGATTCTTACATCAATGTTCTGACGTCTCAGCGTGCGTTATACAGTGCTGAACAATCGCGTATTGCGGTCAGCTTGGAAGCCTTAAATAATCGTGTCACGTTATACCGTGTTTTAGGTGGAGGGTTGGCGCAAAATTAGCGCCAATCTTTTTACATGTAAAACCTAAGCCTCTGGGCTTTTTACCGTTTTGGGTAAGAGAAAAATCGCTAAAGCGCCGCTGAGCACGGACATCACGCATCCTAAAATCATCGTATGATAAATACCGTCAATAAAAGCGTTATCCACAAGGCTTAAGAGCGTTTTTTCTAAGGCAACATCTTGCACGGAAGCAATGGCTTGATGCGCCGATTGGATGGAGGTTTGAAGCGCGTTTAACAAGGAAGGTTCTGCCTCAATTTCTTTTACATGTAAAAGATAAATACGGTTTACATAGCTCCCTAAAATCGCAATGCTCATGGCCGCGGAGAGTTCAATGGTCGTATCGTTTAAAGCACTTCCAACGCCTGCTTTTTCTTTAGGAATAGCGCCCATAATGGAATCGGTTGAAGGCGGCATGGAGAGTCCCATCCCCAATCCATGAACGAGAAAACCACTCAAAATCGCCCAAAGCGGCATATGCACATCAATGGTAAAAACAAAAATAACCATCCCAAGTGCTGAAATGATGATGCCACCGCCAATGCTTAATGCCGCACCGTAGGTTTTAAGAACTGTGGGTGACAGTTTGGAACCTACTGCCACGCCAAGTGTCATTGGCATCAGTAACAAACCCGCTTCTAACGCCGTGTACCCTTGAACGGTTTGAAAGAGCTGCGAGAAGAAGAACATCGCTCCGACCATCCCAAAAACAATTAGCGCAATGGCAAAAGAGGGAATTGTAAAGGTGCGCTTTTCAAAAAGCTCAAAAGGAATCATCGCATACGAACAGCGTCTCTCCCACACAATAAAAAGCCCACAAAAGAAAAATCCAATGAGAAGGCTGATACGAACCGCATCATCGCTCCAACTCTTGACACCCGCTTCGATAATGCCAAAGGTAAGTGCAAACAAAAAAAGCACACACAACAGCATTCCCACGATGTCTGCTTTCGCATTTTTGTTGTACGATTCGGGCAGAAGAGATGAGGCATACAAAAAGGCAATTAACCCAATAGGCAGATTGATAAAAAAGACCCAGTGCCATGAGGTGTATTCAATAATAAAGCCTCCTATTAAAGGGCCTAAGCCTTGACTGAGTCCAAAAATCATCGACCACAATCCAATGGCTTTCATGCGCTCATCGGAGTTTGTGAACATGTGGGTGATGATGGAGAGCGTTGAGGGCATAATGAACGCGGCACCCAAACCGCTTAAACTGCGAAATAAAATCAATTCGGCGGTAGAGGTGGAAATTCCTGCGCCCAAAGAGGCGAGGCTAAAGAGCACGATGCCAATTTTTAAAAACCGCTTTCGTCCAAACTGATCGCCAAGCGCACCAATGGTAATTAAAATAGACGCAAAAACGAGGATATAAATATCAACAATCCATTGAAGCTCACGCATACTTGCGTTTAAATCGTTTGAAATGGAAGGGAGCGCAACATCCAAAACGGTGTTGTCTAATGTGATGATAGACATGGCAAGGCACAGTGCGCCAAGTCCTAACCATCTTTTCTCATAAGTATAAGGCATTTAATATTCCTAAAAATGCAGAAGATTGCAGTATGTGTCGTGTAAAATGATACCAAAGATCAGCTTAGGCACTGACCTTTGATAAGCAAAATGCTCTTTTACATGTAAAACAAAAACTAGGCTGTTTTTACGACACGTTTCGTTGAAGAGGCAAAGAGTATGATGGCTAAAGAGATGACGCTAAGAACGAGGAATTGTAACGTGACCAGATTCCAGCCGCCTTTTTCCCAACAATAGACACCTATAAACGTACCAATAGCACCTCCGACAAACATCGAAGACATATACGCTGTGTTAATTCTGCTGTGCGCACTTTCATCGAGTGTATAGATTTGTGCCAAGTTATTAATCTGAACCGCTTGAAAACCAATGTCTAAAAAGAGTGTAGCGATGATAAACGCATAGAGGCTTGTATCGAACCATCGCATGAGTAGGACACTCGCAATAATCATCACCACAGAGATGAGTTTGGTAAAAGAGGGGTTGATTTTATCGGCAACTTTACCAATGTAAGGCGCTAGAAGCGCTCCTGCGACGGCGAGCACGCCAAAAAGCCCGATGACATCGCTGTTAAAATAAAACGGCGCAAGGGATAGCTTAAAGGTAAGCGTTGTCCAAAACGAGCAAAAAACACCAAACAAAATGGTAATTAAAAGCGCATTGCTTCGCAAAAGTGAAAAGCGTTTGAGCTGATAGAGTGACGAGTATAACAAGGAAGCGTAACTTTTTGAAAAATGAGGCTCGATGCTTGGTAGGGATTTGGAAATGCTAAGCATACACGCAAAAACAAGCACGGCAGAAAAGGCAAAGACCACATGCCAGTTACCAAACCACTCGGTGATATAGCCGCTGAGTGTTCGAGCTAGGAGTATGCCTGAAAGTAAGCCACTGAAAATAGAACCAACCACTTTTCCTTTATCTTTGCCACTCATTGCTGCTGCCATGGGAATGACGATTTGTGCGGAGACGGCAAACAACCCTACTAAAAGACTGAGCGCATACAGCACATAAATGTTTTCAGCAAATGAGAGTCCGACAAGACAGAGCCCTAAGCAAAAATGTGCGATGAGTAGGAGTTTTTTTCGATCCATCTTATCGCCTAGTGGGCTGACAAAAAAGAGCCCCAGTCCATAGCCAATTTGTGCAAAGGTCGGTAAGTTGCCTACGGCTAGCGTGCTTACATGTAACTCTTTTGCGATGATGCTTAAAATGGGTTGATTGTAATAGATATTGGCAACGTTGATGCCAGCTACGGCTGACATAACGAAAATTTGATTTTTTGAAATCATCGGTGTTTCTCCTTTATCCTTGAATGATACGTGACATAGTACCCGATAAAGGAAAATTCTTTCATGCTAGATTCAAGCGAATCATTGCGCAAATCAAACAATAGACTTTTTTAAGGGCTATGAGAAAAGTCTAGTTTGTAAAATTCGGTAATTTTGGGGTGTTTGATTGAGCTTTTTTTTGAAAAAATGGATGAAATGGGCGGACTCTTCATAGCCTAACGCGTAGGCGATGTCACTGACACTCCACGAGGAGTGTTTGAGTAAAATTTTTGCCTCTTCCAAAACACGCTGTGCGATGCGTTCGGTGGTTGTTTTTTCGCTGACCTCTTTGAGTGTTCGGTTGAGGTGATTGGGGTGAATGTTTAAAAGTCTGGCAAAATCGCTTGGGTTTTTAAGTTCAAGGCGCTCATAAGGCGACGTGATGGGAAATTGGCGCTCTAAGAGTTCATTAAAAAGAGCGTCGATTTTGCGCTTTTTATCGCTTTGAACCTCAGGAATGACGCTAGCAGGTTGCATTTTAAGGGCAATATGAATGAGCTCCATCGTCCAGTTGCGTAAAAGATCATCCCTATACGCATACGTAGAGCCAACCTCGTTTAGCATCTTTTCAAAAATCGCTTCGACCTCTTTGGCGGTTTCCTCATTGAGCAAAAAAAGTTTTGGATGGTCAGGTTTGTAGATAGGGTAGTTTCGAATCGCTCCGTAGTTATAAAAAAAAGCTTCGGTAAAAATGCAAAAATAACCGCACTTCTTACCATCGAGCGATTCCCAACTGTACGGTACCAAAGGGTCAGAAAACATCAAAGCGATGGAGTCACTTTCCAGCGTTTTATCGGCGTAATGCACTCGATGTTTGCCTTTTAAAAGCGTAATTTTAAAATAATCCTTACGACTGTAAGGAATCTGAGCACACTCTTGTCTCGTGAAAACATTAAAGTGCCCGATGCCATTGTCTAAGTCTTTGGGCAGTGGATGTGTGATGTGTTTGTAAAATTCTTCAAGTGTTTCCATAAAATAATTATACTGAAATTGTTTTACATGTAAAAACATCTGCTCAATAAAACGACATCCTTTTTGTTACCAAGTTGATATAATGTTTTCATACAATCCTCGTATGAAAGGAAGTCAGATGTCAGTCAGTAAAGTTTATGTGCTCGATACCAACATTATCTTGCACAATACCAATTTTATTAAAGAGTTGTGTGATGGTGGCAATAACATCATCGTGATTCCTGAGACCGTTTTGATTGAGCTCGAAGATTTTAAGAAGAACTTTTCCGAACTAGGCTACCAAGCCAGAAGTTTCGCACGTATGCTTGCTACATGTAAAGTACTTGAAGTGGATATTCAAGAACCGTTTCGCGTGGTGAAGATGAAGTATGAAGATGTCTCTATCCATCTTTTCTCCAAAACCTCCTACACATCCGACATTGATTCTAAGTACATCAATGAATCCAATGACAAACGTATCTTAGAAGTGGCCTCTGGAGCGCAGATTTATTACCCAAAACACAAAGTCATTTTTCTCTCTTTGGATGTCTATGCGCGTATGTTTGGACTTTTTTCCAATGTTACGGTTGAGTCCTTGCGAGAAGATAGAAGCGATGTGCCTGAGTTTGAGTTTGTCAAACAACTTACCCTTGATTCTGCTTTGTTTAATACGCTGGATAAAAAACTCATTAGCGAATACGACCCAGACTATAAAAACGGCAACTATAGCTATGAGTTTGTCAGTCCTGATGGCAATTCTGCTCATGCGATTATCTCTCCGGGGGGCATTATTCATATGCTCAACGAAGAGTTGGAATTTAGGGGCTTGGAAGTCAAACCCATTAATCTCAAACAAAAATTCTTTATGAAAGCGCTGTTATCCAATATGTATGACATTCACGTCATTGACGCACGTGCGGGTAGCGGTAAAACGTTAATGGCATTTGTTGCGGCGATGCGGCTTGTGAGCAAAGGCAGTTATGAAAAAATTGTTTATGTGCGAAACTCTATCGAAAGTGTCGATAAGGGAGCCGATGTTGGGTATCTCTCCGGCAACGATGAGAAGTTTCGTATCTACAATATGGCGCTTTATGACACGTTAGAGTTTATCGCTAAAAAACGCATCAAAAAGCGTGATAACTCGCAAGAGCCGCAAGTGGCGATTGAGAAAAAAGTGCAAGAGCTCATCACCAAATACAACATCGAAAAACTCTGGCCAGGCGAAGCGAGAGGTCGAACGCTTAGCAATGCCATCGTTATTTTGGATGAGTGGCAAAACAGTTCCAACAACACAACACAGTTGATTTTATCACGTCTGGACAATAACTGTAAAGCCATTGTTATCGGCTCAAACCGCCAAATCGACAATATGTATCTGAACCGTTTTAACAACGGCTTGACATCGCTTTTGAAACAGACACGCAAAGAGCAGACGCACATTTCACTCTTTGCGATAGAGCTTGACAAGTCGGTACGCGGTAAATTCTCACACTTTGCCGATGACATTTTTGGAGATATTGACAAAAACAAATGACAAAATACCAGTTTGCCCATGATGATGACCCGATAAGCTATCGTTCGATTTTTATTTCAGACATTCACTTGGGCACACGGTTCTCTCAAGCGGAAGAGCTTTTAGAGTTTTTCAAATTTACGCACTGCGAAAACCTGTATCTTGTAGGCGACATCATCGATGGTTGGGCGATTAAGCGTAAGATTAAATGGGCGCAATCGCACTCGGACGTGATTCAAAAAGTCCTTAGAAAAGCCAGAAAAGGGACGAAAGTCTATTATATCACGGGCAATCACGATGATTTCTTGCGCTCATTCTTGCCTTTGGGTTTGGGTGAACACATCACCGTCATGGATGAGACAGAGTATGTGAGCCTTAAAAATGAACGTTTTTACATCACACATGGCGATTTTTTTGACAGTGTGACGATGACCAAACGTTGGCTTGCCATCTTGGGTGATATGGGATACGATTTACTGTTAAATATCAACCAAATCATGAATTGGTTTCGTAAAAAACTGCATTACCAAAGCCACTGGTCGCTCTCCAAATATGTTAAAGACAATGTTAAAAGTTCTATTTCATTTATCACCGATTTTGAGCATATCTTAAGTGAACATGCCAAACGCCACCACTTTGATGGCGTTATTTGCGGGCATATCCATAAAGCGGAAATGCGCGAGATTGAAGGTATTAAATATCTAAATTGCGGTGATTGGGTGGAGTCATGCACGGCAATCGTTGAAACCTTAGAAGGTGAATTTAGGATTATACGATGGCTGGGGCACTAAAAGTATCGTTAGCGCTTTCAGGCGGTGCGGCACGGGGCGCCTTTCATGTGGGTGTTTTAGCTGCTTTGGAGCGCAATGGCGTTGAGATAGGTGCTGTTTCAGGAACGAGTATTGGCGCTGTGGTTGCGGTCAGTGTGGGTTCAGGCGTGAGTGCTTTTGATATGTTTCGTCTTTTTAAAAGTAAAGCGTTTCGAAAAGCGTTTGAATTTAACTACTTTAGTAAAGGGTTGTTTCGCATCAATGAGCGAGCCGCTATTTTAAAAGAGCTAGCGCCCATTAAGCGTTTGGAACAGATGCCCATTCCCACGTATGTGACATGCGTTGATTTGCATAGCGGCGAATTGGTACGTTTTTGCGAAGGCGATACCGTCACGTTAGCGGTTGCAAGTTCAGCGCTGATTCCAGTATTTCGACCCATTGCTTATGAAAAATACCTTTTGATTGATGGCGGGTTTATGGATAACCTTCCTGTTACACCTCTGTTGGATTTTTCGTATCCCATTGTGAGTGTCAATCTTTTTCCTTTACATGTAAAAGGGAGACGAACACGCGTTTCACGCATTGAGCAAGCCATTTACCTCTCGATTCTCGCTTCTTCAAGGCATCAGATTAATCAGAGCGATTTATGCATCAGCGATCCTGCTTTAAATGATTTTGGATTGTTTACTTTTCGGCAATTAGAGGCATGTTTTGAGCTTGGATACGCTAAAGGCAATGAATCCATTTTGACATTTATGGCGCAAAAAAGTATAATCTAACGTTTTAAGAGAAGGACATAGTATGACAAGCAAAGATTATTTAACGCAAATGTTTGCATTACAGCAAAAACTCAACGATGAAACCAATGGCATTGGTTGGGAAAATGGATACACCAAAAATAACCGCATGATTAATTGGAAGCGATGTATCTATATGGAGTGCGCAGAACTGATTGATAGTTTTAGTTGGAAACATTGGAAAAATATTAACAAAGATACCGATTGGGATAATGTCACCGTAGAGATTGTCGATATTTGGCATTTTGTGATGAGCCTTTTATTGGAAGATTATAAAACAAACGATAAAGGTAACCTCGAAAAATTGGTCTTAGATGTACTGGACGTTCAAGGATTTGAGGCTTTCACCAAAGAACCGCTTTCTAACAGTTCCGCTGATCCGATGGAGCTTATCAATGATATTGAGAGCATCATCCACGATACAACAGGCTTTGAGATGGATATGTTTGATGGGTTGCTTCGTGAATATTTTAGATTGGCACGCAAATGTGGTATCAACCTCAAAATTTTATACAAATTTTACGTGGCAAAAAACGTTTTGAATCAATTTCGTCAAGACAACGGATACAAAGAAGGACACTATAAAAAAGTGTGGAATGGCAAGGAAGATAATGAAGTCATGCTCTCTTTTCTTGCAGGTGAAGCCGCTCCGACGGTAGATGCACTCTATCAAAAACTACAAAAGGCATATGCAAAAGCCTAAAAACCATAGGCCCCTTTACGGGGTTTATGCTTTCGTGTTATAAACGATACTTCTACTTTTGGGTGTTTCTAAAAACTCTACATGCGATACTTCTACGCCCAAACGACTCATCTTCTTTTGAATAATCCCTAAAAGCCATGTTGAGATATTTTCGCTCGTAGGAACAAAATCAACAATGATATAGCCTTCATACATCTCTACAAGATGTTGTGGTTGATGTGCTACCATGCTTAAATCGGGTGTTTGGTAACCGCTATCATGTGTTAAAAGGTGTTGTTTATCCGCAAAATGAGGCAGTAACGTTTCAAAGAGCGGGTCGTGAATATCGATAATAAATTTGTGGTCTAATGTGGTGTCTAAAAAGAGTTTAAACCAGTTAAGATGATGAAAGTCTGTTACCATGCCATTCTTAAGGGCATTGCTTTGAAGATAAACAATGATTTTTCCTTGGTGACCATGAAGGTGGCGACATGCCAAGCAGCCGCTTAAAGAGAATTCACTGTCGAGTTCTTGCGACCACACACGGTGTCCGTAACAAAAATCAAATTCTTTACTAATTTGCCAAAGCATTTTTATATCACCTTTCCTCATCAATTGACGTATAATATCAAAAGTTACCTATAAAATAGGATAACCTTTTTTCAACCTTAAATAACACTGGATTTGTCATTGTACAATTTTATTTTATCTTTTATTTGCTATTGAATAGTATACAATCAAAAAAGTTCATATTTTTTATAAGGATAATCTATGGCAAAAGTAGTTGTTTTGGGAGGCGGTGTTGCTGGACATACTGCCGCACAGTTCTTGCGTAAATGGCTGGGACAAACGCATGAGGTTGTTGTTGTAACCCCTAATAGCAGGTGGAATTGGATTCCATCGAACATTTGGGTTGGCGTAGGACAGATGGATCAAGAAGAAGTTCTTTTCGATTTAGCGCCTGTTTATAAACAAGCAGGAATTACATATGTTCAAGCAAAAGCACTTATTATTCATCCTGAGGGCAAAGGAGAAAATAGTAAAAATTTTGTTACCGTAGAACACACAAGCACAGAACGTGAAGGTGAAAAAGAAGAAATCACGTATGATTATCTCATTAATGCTACCGGACCAAGACTTAATTTTGCGGCAACTGAGGGACTCGGACCCGATAATGGATTTACGGTATCGGTATGTACCGCATCTCATGCAAAACATGCGGCGGATGAGTTAGAAAAAATTATTACTGCGCTCAAGCGTGGTGAAGAGAAAAAAATCTTAATCGGAACGGGACACGGTATGTGTACATGCCAAGGTGCGGCATTTGAATATACCTTTAACGTCGATCATCGTTTACGTGCAGAAGGCGTGCGTGATAGAGCAACGATTACGTACATTTCTAACGAATACGAACTTGGCGATTTTGGAGTTGGGGGAATGCATCTTAAAATGGGTGGCTACATTACCAGCGGTAAAGTCTTTGCAGAGTCTTTGTATGCAGAGCGCGATGTGAAGTGGATTACCAGGGCGCATGTCAATAAAGTCGAAAAAGATAAAGTGCATTATGAAACACTCAGTGGTGAGATGAAAGAAGAGCCGTATGATTTTTCAATGCTGATTCCTCCTTTTGCAGGGGCTGGTATGAAAGCACAAGACAAACATGGAGAAGATATTACCTCTAGCATCTTTAATCCGGGTGGATTTATGTTTGTGGACGCGGATTATTCCAAAGCAACCGCACCGTATGAAGAGTGGGATGCCGCCGATTGGCCACGGACATGTCAAAATCAAAAATATAAAAATGTTTTCGCCGCAGGTATTGCGTTTGCTCCACCACACATCATCTCTAAACCGATGAAATCACCTAATGGAACACCGATTAATCCCACACCTCCACGTACAGGTATGCCAAGTGCGATGATGGGAAAAGCAGTTGCGGCAAGTATTGTCGATATGATTAAAGGGGCGAGCGAGCCTACGCATACGGCATGTATGTCAGAGATGGGTGCTGCGTGTGTTGCAAGTGCTGGAAAAGGACTCTTCTCAGGAACGGCTGTGGCAATGACAATGTACCCGATTATTCCTGATTATAAAAAATACCCTGATTATGGTAGAGATTTAGGGGTTACTTTTGGAGAAATTGGTCTAGCAGGACACTGGGTGAAACACCTCTTACACCATGCGTTTATCTGGAAAGCCAAAATGAAACCGTTTTGGTCCATCATTCCTGAATAAAGAGGTTTAACGTAGGCTCTTTTAGGCTTTACCTAAAAGGCGTGAGAAAAAAGTTCTGAAAGAACAAACAATAGACATAAAGGAGAATCTTATGAAATTAACACCGTATTCACAAAATGCATTTACGCCCATTCCTTCAAAGTTTACACTTTTTAGACGAACGTGTGTTATTTGGCAGTTTATCAAATTCATTATGATTAACATCAGAATGACAATTTTAATCCTCAAATCACACCACTAAAAAGATTACATGTAATACTTACTTGCCTCTTGTTTAAATGAAAACAAGAGGCATTTTTTCAAATAAAGCTCTAAACCATTTCTTTGTATAATTAAGACAATAACGTATGAACACTAGTTCTGTTTGGTACGATTTACAAGGATAGACGCACGATGTTAAAAGTGGTAGAAATTTTTTATTCGATTCAAGGTGAGGGCACGCAAGTGGGTGTTCCTTCTATTTTTATTCGCCTCTACGGATGCAATCTGACGTGCGCTTTTTGTGATGAGTTATTGCATAAAGGTGAGTATGAAACCCTCAGTTTTGATGAGGTCTTAAATCGCATAAAATCATTTCCTTCGATGCATGTTATCATCACGGGTGGTGAACCGAGCATCTATAATCTGAATGGGTTTATCGAATATTTGCAAGCGTATATGTACTCCGTAGCCGTTGAGAGCAATGGGTTTAATTTTCAAAATATCGTAAACGCCAATTGGATTACTTACAGCCCAAAAAACTGGGACGATATCGCAAAACATGGCTATGATGAGGTGAAATTCATTGTAGCACAAGACTCTCCTGTGGAAAAAATTCTTGATTTTAAAAGCTATAAGCCTATTTTTATTCAACCACAAAACGAGATAGACCGTCCGAATATGAATAATGTGAACTTTTGCATTGAGTTTGTCAAAGCGCATCCTCAATTTATCTTCAGTGCGCAGTTGCATAAATTTTTAGGAGTTGCGTAATGAGTCGGGCGTTGGTTGTCTTTAGCGGTGGACAAGACAGTACAACATGTTTGGGTTGGGCAAAAAATCGTTTTAACTATGTAGAAACCATTACGTTTGATTATGGACAAAAGCATCGTGTTGAAATTGCTCAAGCTGGGAAAATCGCATCATTATTGGGTGTCAAAAATACGTTGCTCAGTTTGGATGCCTTTACTCAACTGAACGATTCCGCATTGATTGATGGTACACAAGACATTGGCGCACATCATAGAACGCACACCAATCTACCTGCTTCATTTGTACCCAATCGCAATGCCATCTTTTTTACACTCGCACATGCTTTTGCTCAAAAACAAGACATCAATCATATTATCATTGGAGTCAATCAGACCGATTATTCTGGGTATCCTGATTGTAGAGAACCTTTTGTAAAAGCGTTGGAAATTGCTCTTAATCTTGGAAGCGAAGCAGACATTACGTTTCACTATCCTTTAATGCATTTGACAAAAGCTGAAACATTTAAACTCTCACAGGAGGAAGGTGTTTTAGAACTCGTTCTCAATGAATCGCATACATGCTATAATGGTGACCATGGGCATAAACACGCTTGGGGTTATGGCTGTGGAGAGTGCCCTGCGTGCGTGTTGCGAAAAATTGGCTGGGAGACGTACGCTAAAATGCTTTAACGCGTTTTACATGTAAAAATAAATATGCGGTTTTGGCATTATGTCAAAGGAGCTTTTAATGAGTGTTAAATCTTCTTTTTTTATGTTAGCGATGCTGACATTTTTGCTGATGATTGGTTTTGAGTTTATCAACTGGAAAGATGACCGAAAAGAAGTTACCTTAAAAGCGGAACAGTACGCACAAGAGAGTGTTCAAAGTTTTAAAAAAGTCTTAACACTTAAATCAGATGCTTTTAAAAAACAAGCATTGGATTATGCGAGTTGGAATGATTTAGCGCATTACACCCATACAAAAGATAAGACATGGGCGCAAGATAATTTAGCAGGCAGTAGCACTTCGTTTGGTATTGATGGTTTTTACATCATTGATGCATCGAAAAATGTTCTTTTCACCGAAACAGAAAAGGCATTTTTGAAGCCTATCGCTTCTTTGATTGATTTAAATCTTCTCAACGTTAAAAGTCCAGAATTAAACCATTTTTTCATCAAAACAGAACAAGGAATCGTTGAATTCTTTATTGCACCGATTCATCGGGTTGAGCAGAAAATCAGTAATGATAGTTTAGCGCAAGGCTTTGTGATTATTGCGAAAATGTGGGATGAAACGTTTATGGAGGAGCTTAATGCTTATGGCATTGCTCATATCAGTACACGTTTGCTTCCTCTTAATACGTATAACATTATGTACGAACTTCCTTTGTATAGGCTTGATGGAAAAGTAGCAACAAAAATTTATGTGTATGTGCAAAATCGTATGGGCGAAGTGTTAGATACGTATGCAATGGAAGATATGAAGCTGAGTGTCATTCACTCGCTCATTTTGATGGTTGTTTTTGCCCTGCTGATTGCTAAGTTTATCTCTGTGCCATTACGTGATATTACGCTTGCATTAAAGAAGCAACACAAAGAGCCTTTAAAGCCTTATTTATCAAAAAAGAATGAGTATGGTTCCATCGCAATCGCTTTAAATGAAGCGTTTGAAACGAAAAAAGCCCTTGAATCCCTCAATCAAAATCTTGAAAAGAAAATCCATGACGAAGTCGCCAACAATAGGCTGAAAGACAGGGTTTTATTTCAGCAAGCCAAACTTGCCGCACTTGGGGAGATGCTGACGAATATTGCGCATCAATGGCGACAGCCTTTAGCAACCATTAGTGTAATTGTGAGTAAACTCTATTTGAAAAATCAAAGTGAGAAAATCACCCCTGAACTCTTAAATGATGAAATTCATCATTTAAGAGTTTTGATTCAAGAGATGTCCACGACGATAGATGATTTTAAAGACTTTTTTCAATCCGATAAGGAAAAAAGCGAATTTTCTCTTTTTACCTGTATAGAAGAGAGTGTGCGTATTAGCGATGGGGGACTTTCAAAAGGTATGATTGCTATCACCATCGACTGTCCGCAATCTCTTCTTCTGCATGGCTTAAAAAAAGAGCTCTCACATGTTTTCTTGGTGTTAATCAATAACGCAAAAGATGCTATCGTGGAGCGAAAAATTGACCAGGGGATAGTGTTTATCAAAGCGTATGAACAAGAGCATTACGTCATTATTGAGGTCTGCGATAACGCTGGAGGTGTGGAGGAAGGCATGCTTCCTCGTCTGTTTGACCCTTTCTTTACGACAAAAGCTGAAAAACAAGGAAGCGGTGTGGGGCTTTATATCTCCAAGCAGATTATCGAGCAGGGGATGCAAGGCTCAATGAATGCTACAAATACTGAGGAAGGTCTATGCGTTAGCATCGTACTTCCGAAAGAAGAGTCGTTGTAGGTTCAGAGGAGCGCCTCTGAACGTTATTCGGAAAGAAATTTCACAAGAGACGTACCCCAATCTTCGCTTTTGAGTATGGCTTGATAGTTTGAAATGTCTCTTTTAAGCGATTCTGGTTTGAGTTTCATCGCCGCATACGATGCAAAAATTCCACGAAATTCCATGCCTATAAAGGCAATCGTTGATTGTAGCGGTCTTAGGTATTCGCTGAGCGTAAAATTGTTGTAAAAACCCGCTTGGTAAGCATACTCTGGTGAGCCAGCACTGACAACGATTTTACTCTCTTTTCCTGCAAGTTTATTACCATCAGGTCCAAAAGCAAAACCATAACTCAACACTTTATCTTGCCACTCTTTTAATATTGCTGGTGCACTATACCAATAAAGCGGAAACTGAAAGATAATACGTTCATGTTGTAAAAGAAGTGCTTGTTCTTTCGCAACATCGATGGCTTCAACGGTTTTGTACGTTGCATACAAGTCATGTACGGTAATATCTGGTTCATTTTTAATACTTTCAATCAGGGCTTTATTGATGGTTGATTCGTTTATATTGGGATGCGCCAAAATAATCAATGTTTTTTTCATAGGGTCTCCTTAAATAATTTAGAAAAATATATACTTAAACAACTTATAATTACCTTACAGAAAAAAAAGTAAGTAAAGAACAAAAATGGAGATTGTGGTATAATTATTGAAAGAGGTGAATATTATGATAACAATAGATGACAAAACATTTCATTGTCCCGTAGAACTTACGTTGGACATCGTTAACGATAAGAGTAAAATTTATATTGTGTATATTTTACTGGGTGGTCAGAAACGCTTTAAAGATATTTGCGAAGCATTTCCCCAAATTACGCAAAAAACAGTGACGCAGAAACTCAAAGAGCTTGAAGCAGACCATATTATTGAGCGTACCGTATTTGCAGAAGTCCCACCACGCGTTGAGTATGCCTTAAGTCCTATCGGAAAAGAGCTTGAAAAAGTATTGGGTTCTATGCACGCTTTTGGTGAAGCATATGCAGCGCAATACGGCTGTAAGAATGAGAAATAAGCTTTACATGTAAAGATACAATAGACTGAAACATTAAAAGGTGAAGGCATGAGTGATATACTGATCCGCTTTAGGCAACGTTTTGCAAACTACCAAAAATCTCTGAAACAGCTTAAAATCACGGTGGAAAAAGAGAGTCTCAATGAGATCGAAAAAGCAGGGCTTATCCAGTTTTTTGAAGTGGGATTTGAACTCGCGTGGAAAGTGATGAAAGACTACCTTGTGGCGGAAGGCTATGAGGTCAAAAGTCCGCGTGAGACGATTAAACAAGCATATCAATACGGCTTAATTGACGATGGTGCGTTGTGGCTTGAGGCTTTGGAAAAACGTAATCTTAGTGCGCATACGTATGATGAAACCATTTTGGATGAGCTTGAAAAACTCATTGTTCAAACCTACTTCCCGATAATGGAAAAACTCTACGATGTATTGGCAAAAAAGACATGCTAGGGTTGAGTGAAACAGAACTCTCAACCTTGCGCGAAGTCTTCGCCAAGTTCGATGCCATCGAAGAAATCATCCTTTTTGGCTCTCGCGCTCGTGGAACCCACCAAAAAGGCTCTGACGTTGACCTCGCCATTAAAGGCAAAAATATCGACTTAAATACTCTTGCAAAACTTATCTATACTCTTGAAGAAGAGACCAATTTGCCTTACTTTTTTGACGTGATGATTTATGATAAGATTAGTGATGAAGCGTTGAAGAAGGCGATAGATAAGGGTGGGGAAAGAATATATGCTGGAATATAGACATGCTTGAAACTTTGGGAATAATTGCAACAGTTTTAGGAATTATTACTGGTATTGGTTATTTACTCGAAAAATTTTTTGTTTATTTAAAACAACGAAATGAAAAAAAGAAACAAATGATTAGTGCTTTGCATGTCGATAATATTCCTGAAATACAAGAAGCTAAAAGAGATGTGTTTGATATTAGTAATTTGAGATTTATAGAGAGTTTACCTGAAGAGAGAGCTTTAGTTTATAAAAATGCTCATAAAAAATGGGATACAGGCGTTACTTCTTCAATGAGAGAGGGTAATTATGATGTCATAGAATTTTTAAAAGATACGTGGCTCAAGTTATCTGAATTTTATACATCACACAATTTTGAAGGTAAAACATCAGAAGAATATATTGATGATTATATAAAAAAACGATTTGCTTTTCATCGAGCAAAGCATATGCCGAATGGTCAATTTCAAAGTGGCACGATAGTTCATGTTATGGTTGGTGCAGATGTTATTACTGATATAGAAATACTGATAGATGAGATAGTCGGAACATTATCATTTTATAACGAAAACTTCGATTATTTAGCTTGGAAAGAAAAGTGGACAGTTAATAATCCATCTTAAAAGGATTTATAAATGCAAATGACCGACATTCCATTCAGCACAACCGATTGGAACAGCATAGAAAAAGTAGAGCATAAAGGCGAAAGTGGCAGTGCGTTTTGGCGAACGAAGCAATGCGGAAGCATTCGCGTGCGTATGGTGGAGTATACGGCTGGGTACAAAGCCGATCATTGGTGTCAAAAAGGGCATATACTTTTGTGCCTAGAAGGTGAGCTTTACACGGAACTTGAAAACGGCGAAGTGCATCTGTTAAAGGCGGGGATGAGTTATGAAGTCGCCGATGAGACGATGGCACATCGTTCGTATACGAATATCGGAGCGAAGCTTTTTATCGTTGATTGATTTTTACATGTAAAGGTAGGCATGAGCAAAGAAAATTACCAGTGGCTTGAGAAGGAGCTTCCTTCGTGGGTTGATGAGGGCATTGTAACGCAAGAGAATGCAAAAGCGCTTTTAAGTCGTTATGCAGGTGAAATATCTGGGCATCGCTCTTCGGGGATAGCCTTTAGTCTGCTCGGGTTTGTGCTTGTTGGATTGGGAATTATCTCTATCATGGCATATAACTGGGATATGCTAGGACATGTGGAACGTACGCTCTTAGCTATCACGCTTTTAGTCAGTGCGCAAACCTTTGGGTTTTGGGTGAAGCGTTACAAACACAATGACACAGCGTTACGAGAAGGGAGTGGGGTCTTTTGGTTTTTAATGATGGGTGCATCCTTAGCAATCATTGGGCAAACGTACCATTTAGGCGGTACGGTTTTTGATTTCCTCGGTGTTTGGCTCTTACTCTCTTTAGGCATTATGTGGCTGCTCCCTTCTTCTGGGGCTGCCTTTTTCTTGATTATTTTATGGACGATAGTGTGGATCAATCATCGAAGTGACTTAAGCGAATTCTTGGAGATGCATACAGACTCTTTCCTTGGTACATGGGTGCTGTTGGGCATAGTGCTTTGTTGGCTTGGCTACTATGTGTGGCAGTTAAGAACAGCAAAAAATGCCAATGCAACCACTCTACTTACTTGGGGACTTGCACTAGCACTATTTTTGATTTTCCTCGCTGAAATTCTAACGCAAACACGCATTAGCCATCATTTGCGTAGTATAACCAACTATTTTGCACTTTTCTTTGCACTGTATTACATAGTAGGCGTGTTGTATCTTTCGCATGGTGACAAGATATGGCAACGCCCTTTTGAACGTATTGGGAAATGGGGTGCTTTCGTTCTCTTACTTTCACATGTTTCATTGAGGTCGTGGAATTTAATAGATGAATCGGCTTTAACATTGCAAGAATCTCTCCAGATTGGGTGGTTGGCGATAAGCCTTATCGTGATGTATGTGGTATTGTTAGTGTTGCTTAAACGAAAAGCTCAACAAGTTCCAACAGAGATACTTGTCATCCTTTCGCCTGTTATTTTCTTTATTTACACGTTTTTACAGAACAATCAAGCGATATCGGTTTTTGTTTCGATGCTCTTTCTCAATCTCTCTTTACTCCTTGGTACTTCATGGATGATTGTGCGAGGAGCTAAAGAGGGAAACTTAGGGCTTATCAATCAAGGTATGCTTTTGGTTGCTTTAATGATTTGGATTCATTTTATGGATGCGAAACTCGATTTGGTTGCGAAAGGTCTGGCATTTATCGTCACTGGCATTCTATTTTTGGCGATTAATGCGATGCTCAGACGAAAGATGGGGGCAAAAGCATGAAACATCTCAAACTCCTTTCGTGGATGTGTTTTGGGCTTTTGTGTGTCGTACAAGTGGGTGTCATTGTTTTTCAGATTGCGCGGTATGAGCGAATTCTTAACGAGGGCGAAGTATTTTATTTGAACGTATCGCCACTAGACCCGTATGATCCGTTTCGAGGACGTTATGTCACGCTTCGTTTTGACACGGCGACAAAAGCACCTCTTGCTAAAGGTGAGTCTATGAAGATGCTACCTAAGGCGTATGCCATTTTTGAACATCATGATCAAAATGACAGTATCAAAGAGATACGCTTTACAAAACCATCTCATCAAAGTTTTTTAGAGGTAAATGTCAATGTGGCTAAACTAAAAGGAAGGCTTGATTATAAAGATACCAAAATGGATTTAGCGAATACAATCTATTTTTCGTTGCCATTTGACCGTTTTTACATGCGTGAGGAGTTGGCGCCAAAAGCAGAGAAAGTTCTCAGACGAAATAGCGGCATAACCGTAAGAGCAAAGTTGAGACTCTTAGAGGGTAAAGGGGTCATTGAGGATTTGATGGTCGCAGATGTCCCTCTAAGTCAATTCGTTCTCAATCCGTAGTGCTTTATGCTTTGGCTTTGACTTCAATTCCTAAGGCAATAAGCTCATTTTCCGTGTAAGGAATGGGCTTTTTTTTGCCATTTTCATCTACATTGACATACGTGATAACAGCGCTGGTGACATGTAAACAACGATGCGCGGCACCATCGTATGAGCGTTCGGCATTGACTTCAATGCGTGTGGTAACCGAAGAGGTTCCCACTTTGATGATTTTTGCGTAACAGCTTAAAACATCACCAACTTTAACCGCTTCACGAAATTCCATCGAATTAACCGCAACAGTAACAACACGTCCTGTATTTAAGTCACGGGCAGCAAGACTGCCTGCAATATCGATTTGTGACATAATCCATCCGCCAAAAATATTACCAGCAGGATTTGTGTCTTTGGGCATGGCAACGATTTTGATACGAGGTTCACCCATATTGTGCATGTAACGCCTTTACTAGAGACTTATAGCACCGCAAAGAAGCTTCACGATGCTATTTTGGACGTATCATAATACAACATTGTTTGAAGGTAATTTAAATGAAAAATCAGATCCGACACCTAAGGAACTTTGTATCTCTAGGTTGGTGTTATGGAGCTTTAAAATGTAATTGACCAGTGCTAACCCAAGTCCCATAGAATTATCCCATGAGTGTGAGTTTGTACGGTAAAATTTTTGGGTCACTTTTTCAAGCTCTTCGGCTTTAATACCCACTCCTTGGTCTTTTACATGTAAAGTGTTTTCCTCAAGCGTAATGACAACGGTTTCATCAGAATATTTGAGGGCGTTGTCAATGAGATTGGAGATGACAATTTCCATCATCGTTCTATCTGCTGTGATACTAAGATTTTCAGGCAATTCGCAGATGAGTGTGCGATTTGGGTTTTTTTCACGAAACGCTTGGGTAATGTCTTGAATCATTTTCACGACATCAAACGTAGTGTTTTGCGCCGTAAAATCGCCATTTTCAAATTTCGTGGTGAGTGTCAGTCTGTCAATCATCGTAGAGATTTTTTGACCGTTTTGGACAATCTTTCCTAAAAAACGCTCCCTGATTTGTGGGTTGGTATGCGGGTCATCTAAAAGCGTTTGTGCATACCCCATGATGGAGGCAATAGGGTTTTTAAACTCATGGCTAATGGCGGAGATGACATCACTTCTTTGTTGGCTAATCAGCTTGATTTTAGCGGTGTATTTTCGTTTCTGTTTAGCGCGTTTTTCAAGTTTTGCCGCGAGTTTTTTGAGGTAATTTGCAATCTCAAAAAACTCCATACTAAAATGAGAGGAGAGTTTGATTCTATAATCTTTATCGGCAATTTGTTGGAGATTTTCGACGATTTTATCAATCTCTTGGCGAATCTTTTGGCTAAAAGAGTACGCTCCGTACAGACCTATTAAAATGGTCACACTAAAAATAAGCGTGATTTTAATCCACAAAGTGTAGAAGTTGTGCATGATGGTGTCGATATTTTTTGCCAAACGTAAGAAATAGGTATGATCATTCATGCTAAAACGATGCGCTACGTAGAGAAAATTGCTTTTGATGGTATCTGAAAAACGAATAGAGTAGCCAAAAGGGACTTTATACGATTTGATAATTTCCTCACGGTGCGAATGGTTGTCCATCGTTTCGCTGTCATGGTCGCTGTCGGTGATAACCATGCCATTTTCGTCAATCAGGGTGAAACGAATATCGGTACTTTCACGAAAGCGCTTTGCAAAGCCATCCAAATCGTTCATCTGCGGCAATTCACGTACTAGAATCTTGATGTGGGATTCTAAGTTACTTCGGTAGTGGTCAATGTTGTCGCTTTTGATTGCGAAATAACTGACAATACCTGAGAGGAGAAGCGTGGTTAAAAAAAGTGCCAGAAGCGCTCGTGTGATGTGTTGATGAAGCATCAGCATAGCGTGTATCCTACGCCCCAAATGGATTTAATGTACTCTTTATCTTTAGCTGGGTCAATCTTTTGCTTGAGGCGATTGATAGCGACATTAACCGTTTTATCTTGAAAAAAATCATCATTTTTCCAGACATGTTCCAATAAAAATTCGCGACTCAACACAGAACTTTTGTTTTCGATGAGTGTACGAAGAAGATCAAACTCTAGCTTGGTTAGTTCCACTTCTTTCGTGTTTACATGTAAACGATGCGCTTCTAAATCCAAACTCAAATCGCGATACGAAAGGGTACTTTTGCTTTGTGGAGAGGTCCGTGCTAAAATCGCTTTGATGCGAAGGAGCAATTCTTTCATGTTGTACGGTTTTGTGACATAATCATCTCCGCCGCGTAAAAAGCCCTCTTCAACATTGTTATCGCTGTCTTTGGCGGTAACGAAAATAACGGCTTGTGAAAAGCCTTTTTTACGTAGACTTTCCACAAATTCACTGCCCTCAACCCCTGGTAAATTACGATCTACAATCAATAAGTCAATAGGTTCTTCTTGTAAACATTTTTCAACATTTTTGGTACTTAAAAAGCCTAACGTTTCATACCCTTCTTTTTGGAGATGGTACTCCAAAAGCTCCAGTAAATCTTCTTCATCTTCAATGATTAAAATAGTTTGTTTCATTTCGCCTCTTATTTTTACATGCGCAAGATACTCAAACCTGTCGCACACCTAATCGATTTTAATACGTTTTCATCTCTCCGCCAACGCGAGCAAAAATCATGAGTTGAACGATATTGACACTTCGGTCAGCCATACGCTCAAGCTTGCGCATTGTGCTTAAAATTTGAATAAAATCGGCGGATTGGTCAATCATTTTTGCGATGTCGCTTAAGATGTTTTTTTCTAAAATCGAGTAAAGATCATCGCTTTTGCTCTCTTCGACTTTAACTTTACGGTAAGCATCTTCTAGAGCTTCACGGTCTGCAACATCAATGGTGCTAATGGCTAAATTGACCGCTTGAATCGCTGTTTTACACAAATGAACGGAATATTCGTGTAACGAGATAAACGGCACATCGCCTTGAAGATGCAACGCCATACGTTTGCTAAAGCTACGAATATTTTCAGCAATTTTAACCAGTTCATTGGTGATTTTAAGGTAAGCGACCATTTTGCGTAAATCTTTCGCTTCAGGGCCAAATAGAGCAAGCGTAACAACGATTTCGTTGTCGATAGCATTGGCTTTTGTTTCGATGTTTTTGAGTAATGTTTTAGCAGATTCAAAACGAGAGCTATCTAAACTCTCCATTCCTGATAGAGCTTTTTCACTTGCCATCGTAATCTCAGCACCTAAATCTAGGAGCATCGTTTTGATTTGAACAAGTCTCTCTTCGTATTTTTGAAGCATAGTGATTCCTTATAATAATTTGCTTCCATTGTAAACTCATTTCATTACAATATGGTAACATAAAAAGCACTCCATCGTTACCACATCGTAATCACCTCTCTTTATAATCAACCCAATAAAACATAAAGGAAGTGAACATGGTAGATGTAGAAAAGACGTTAAGCCTCAAATACCCTCGCATTATTTATTATCCAGCGGTTGTGAGAAATTTCGTTGTCTATCTGCTCAAAAAATTATTGCACCAAGATGAGATTAACGATTTCTTACTGCATGGTGAAGCCTACACGGGGTTTGATTTTATCGAGGCCGTGTTAGAGTATTTTAACTTTGGTTATACGGTTTCAAACAAAGATAAGACCAATATTCCTCCTTCTGGTCGTGTGATAATCATCGCAAACCATCCTTTAGGAGCACTCGATGCTTTGGCGCTTATCTCGCTTGTTAAAGAGGTTAGAAGCGATATAAAAGTGCTTGCTAATGATGTGTTGATGCAAATTGAACCGTTGCAAAACATCTTAATCCCCATCGACAATCTGAGCGGCAATACGGCAAAAGAAGCTATCAAAAAAGTGTATGACGCTCTAGAGGATGATGAAGCGTTGATTGTCTTTCCCTCTGGTGAAGTTTCTCGTGCGCAACCTACCGGGATTAAAGATACGAAATGGAAAAAAGGGTTTTTAAAATTTGCACAAAAAACCAATTCGCCTATTTTGCCTGTTTTTATTGACGCAAAAAATTCACCGCTGTTTTACACCCTTTCGATGGTCAATAAAAAGCTTTCTACCTTTTTATTGGCGCGAGAAATGTTTAAAAAACGCTCCAAAGTGATTAGTTTTAAAATCGGTGAGATGATAACCTATAAGACGATTCAAAAGTCAGGTTTTAGCGACCATATGACTATCAATCTTCTCAAAAAACATCTGTATAAAATCAGCAAAGGTAAACGGGGCATCTTTACCACACAAACGGCGATTGCTCATCCGGAAGAGCGAAAAGCGATACGTTCTGAACTCAAAAAATCAACACTTCTTGGCGAAACAAATGATGGCAAAAAAATCTACTTGTACGAGTATGAATTTGGCTCCATCTTAATGAAAGAGATTGGAAGGCTCAGAGAATTTACGTTTCGTAAAGTGGAAGAGGGAACGGGCAGTAAACGCGATGTTGATGTGTACGATAAACACTATAAACACATCGTATTGTGGGATGATGAAGAGCTTGAAGTGGTAGGCGCATACCGCATCGGCGAGTCCAATTTTATTAACCAATATTTTAGTATGGAAGGGTTTTATTCGCACACATTGTTTGAATTTACACCTTCGTTTGAACCTTATTTGCATAATGCCATAGAGTTGGGACGCAGTTTTGTTCAGCCACGTTATTGGGGCACACGCGCACTGGATTATTTGTGGCAAGGCATTGGAGCGTATTTGTACAAAAATCCACATATTCGTTACATGTATGGTCCTGTGAGCTTGAGTGATGTTTATCCAAAAATCGCCAAAAATCTTATCATCACGTTTTATGCGCTCTATTTTTCAAATACGCAAGAGTTGGTAAAAGCACGCAACAGTTTCTTTATGAGCCGTTTGGAAAAAGAAGAAGCCCTCGCTTTTTTCAAAGGCGATGACTATAAAGAAGATTTTACTGTTTTGAAAGAACAACTCTCCCATATGGATTTGAGTGTACCTACCTTGTACAAACAATACACCGAATTGTGCGAAGAAGGTGGCATCAGCTTCTTGGATTTTAATATTGACAAAGAATTCGCCAACTGTGTCGATAGCTTCATTTTAGTGGATATTGCTAAAATCAAAGAGGCTAAAAAGACGCGGTATATTAAAGGGGCATAAAAGGCGAGGGCGACTTTTTCATAGAGTCGCCTCAACACATTTTAGCGCTTTTAATCAGCTCTTTAACGAGTGTCAAATGTTTTACATGTAAAAGCGCTAGGAGAGCCTAAATAAACTACCTTTAAGCCGTTTTAAATGCTGCTAACGCATGGCTAAGGTTGCTTGAAAGTTTGGAGAGATGTTCTGCAGCAGAGGCAATCTCTTCAACACTACGTGCATTGGTGGATGAAATGTGATGTACCGCACCGATGCGTTCTAACATCTCTTTTGCTTGAACACTTCCTTCTTTGGCATCAAGGGCACTTTTTTGTACCAATATTTTCGCTTCATTCATATTGGAAACGGTTTGAAGCATGAGTTTTTGAGTTGTTTCAGCACGTTGTCCCAATGCTTGAATTTCTTCAGCATTTTTCTTCATGATTCCTGAAGAGGTGCTGACCGATTGGGTAATAACAGCAACCGTTGCATTGCTCTCCACAAGGCTTTTTTGCGTACGTTCTGCTAGTTTTCGTACTTCATCGGCAACAACAGCAAATCCGCGTCCTTGTTCCCCTGCACGCGCTGCTTCGATGGCGGCATTCAGAGCCAAAAGATTGGTTTGTTCCGCGATGTCTGCTATAACAGAGAGAACCTGTTGCACTTGGGTCACTTCTTGGTCTAGATGTTCTAAACGGCTAGAAAGGTCGGTTTGGTTGATGACAACGGTTTGTAAGTCATTGGAAACAGAAAGGACTTCATTTGAAGCACTGTTTAACTTATCGGCGACATTTTGGATGACATTTTCAGAGTGATTGGAACTCTCTTCACTGGTGTGTAAAATAGCGGCGACATTTTTCGTGGCATTCACAGCATAATCTACTTCTTTGGCCGCTTCTTCGGTGCGCTTACCAATTTGCAAGGATGTGGAAGAGAGCTCTTCTGCCACGGCGGCATTTTCTGTTGCGGTGTGTTTTGCATCATCAATGGCTTGGCGCAATTGTGCTAAAAGCGTATTCACCGTTTGCATCATCATTGCTATCTCATCTTTGCCTTCCGTATCAATGACATGATTCAAATCTTTGGTTGCGCCGATGTAATTACACCCTTTCGTTGCAAGTTCCAGCGATTTTTTAATATGGGTTGCGACAAAGCCAAAAAAGAGATTGGTGATGATTAAAACAAGAACGGCTAACACAATTCCAAAGAGACGTGCTTGCTCTAATGTTTTATTTTCAGATGCTTCGATTTCACTAGAGAGTTTTTCAGAGGATTGTACTAAGAAGATAAATGTTTCACGTCCATGATTGGTCATCTTTGTAAATGCTTGTCCATCGGGAGTTTTTGCAAACTCAGGAGTATTGACAACCGCGCCGTATTTTTTCATTAAAGCAAAACGATCATCGGTTTCTTGCCTCATACCCGGAAAAACGCTTTGAATTTTTTCAACGAGTGCAATATGCTCTTGATCTTTCAGCATCGGTTTGAGGTTATTGACCGTTGCAATAAGATTATCCAGTGCTTTGTAGCAGTTATCGATGAAAACAGGTTTAAAGGCAATTTGGTACCCGCGCGATTGCATCAAAAAGTCATTGGTATATTTGGCAATATCACCCACCACTTGTACTTTCTCAACAGCCTTTTCTGCCTTTGTTGTATTGCTGTACAGTAAATATCCAAGGCTTATGGTTCCCACTAAAATAATGACAAATAACGTGATGAGCTTCGTGCGGATTGTCTGTAACATAAGTTTTCCTTAAATTAAATAAGTAATTATTTAATTATAAGTAGTCTGTGTGAGATTGTGCGTGAGATAGAGCGCTAAAGGCGAGTATTTCACGTCTTTAGCATTCCTTGAAAATATTTATAAGGCAAGAAAAGCTTTAAGAAGAGAGCATAAACCCTTTCATGCTTAAACTGGCATTTTGGAAAATAGGGGTGAGAATGCTCACGGTATCGTCTTCTCTTCGCGTCCCTGCGATGTAGAGTACAGGGAGGTAATGATCGATAAAAGGATGCGCTGTTTTAAAATCAGGGCAGAGTGTTTCGATATGGACGAGGCTTTCAATATCATTACATGTAAAAGCGTTCTCAACAAAGCTATCCACGTTTTTGCTCCATCCTAAGGCGGGAGCATTGATATTGTAAAAATCAACCAAACCCAAATTGTGCGTTAAATTGCCACTTCCTATAATCATAATGCCTTCTTCCCGAAGTACGCGAAGTTTTTCGCCTAGCTTTACATGTAAATTCATAGGCACGTTTTTATTGATACTGAGTTGAATGACAGGAATGCTTGCTTTTGGAAATAAAAAATGAAGTGGCATCCACGCGCCATGGTCAAGTCCTCGCTCGATTAAAGGGACATCTAACAAATCGGCGATGTGCTTTGAAAGCGTATTGTTGCTAGGAGAAGGATAATTCAGTTCATATAACGAAGGCGGAAATCCGTAAAAATCATAAATCGTCTCATAGCTAATATTAGAACTCATGCTCACGGCTGTTTGATTGGTAAACCAATGTGCGGAGATGACAAGAATGGCTTTTGGCAAAGGGAGTGTTAAAGAGAGCTCTTGTAGCGCTTGCGTAAAGCTATTGTCTAATACAAGATTCATCGGCGAACCATGTCCTACAAAGAAACTTGGCATGATATCGGACATTTATATTCCTTAGGTCGTTTTAAAAGCATACCTTTTTGGAGGGTTGCTTTGACGATTATAGCCACAGATTCTTAACAATTGAATAACGTTTGATGAAGAGATAGAAGAAGTTTTAAAATATGTGCAATAATGAGCTAGTCTGGGAGAAAGAGAGTGTTTTACATGTAAAACATTTTGGAAGATGAGGTTTACCCAAATCTTCCCGTAATGTACTCTTCGGTTAATTTTTCTTTTGGATTAACAAACATGTCTTTCGTAGCACCAAGTTCAATAAGCTCACCCAAATACATAAATGCGGTATAGTCGGAAAGACGTGCTGCTTGTTGGAGGTTGTGTGTAACGATAATGACGGTGAGTTGCTCTTTAAGCTCCATAATGAGTTGCTCAATAGAAAGTGTTGAAATAGGATCAAGTGCGCTGGTTGGCTCATCAAACAACAAAACATCAGGTTCAACCGCAACGGCACGCGCGATGCAAAGGCGTTGTTGTTGTCCGCCTGAAAGAGCAGATGCTCCATCTTTAAGACGGTCTTTGACTTCGTCCCATAATGCCGCACCACGAAGGGATTTTTCAACTTTCTCTGTCAGAATTTTTTTATCTTTTAATCCTTGTAGGCGTAAACCATAAGCGACATTATCAAAAATGCTCATTGGAAAAGGGGTCGGTTTTTGAAAAATCATACCGATTTTCATACGAAGTGCGATTAAATCAATATTTTTATCCAGAAGGTTTTGGTTGTCGCCTTGAAAATGAATTTCCCCCTCGTAACGATTGCCTGGGTAGAGGTCATGCATGCGATTAAACGAGCGAAGCAGGGTTGTTTTACCGCATCCGCTAGGTCCAATGAGTGCTGTTACTTTTTTCTTAGCAATAGGCATATCAATTGATTTAAGGTTTGGATCACTCTTTCCTGCGTAATAGAAATTAAAGTTTTTAACTTCTAACTCAAGAGGATCAGTCATTGATGTGATGGTAGCCATAAAATTCCTTTACTTATTTTTTCTTAATGAGGAGGCGTCCGCCGATATTGATGGCAAGAATGGCAAAGGCTAAAATTGCCGCACTTGCCCAACCAATCGCCTGCCAGTCTTCAAAAGGACTCATCGTGTAGTTAAACATCGTTACGGTCAGTGATGCCATGGCTTCTGACATATCGGTGGAAAAAAAGTTGTTGTTAAAGGCAGTGAAAAGAAGTGGCGCTGTTTCGCCAGCCACTCTAGCAACCCCTAAAAGTACACCCGTGGTAATACCCGTAATCGCACCTTTATAGACGATTTGTACGATGACTTTCCATTTGGGTGCGCCAAGTGCGTAGGCGGCTTCTCGCAGTTCCACAGGCACAAGCGCAAGCATGTCATCGGTGGTACGAATAATCACTGGAATCATGATAATGGCTAACGCAATACTTCCAGCCCATCCTGAAAAATGACCAATGGGCATGACTAAAATGCCGTACACAAAAACGCCGACAATGATGGAAGGTGCTGACATCATAATGTCTGAAATATCGCGCGTAAAATTGGCAAAGCGTGAATTCCTGCCGTATTCACTCAGATACGTACCTGCTAAAAGACCCATCGGTACGCCAATTGCCGTTGAAGCAAGGGTAAGCATCAAATGCCCAATGAGCGCATGTCGAAGCCCACTAGGGGTAATGCCAGGAGGCGCTCCATCTTTCATAAACAACTCTAACGAGATATGCGATAACCCATTTACCAGCAGTACGCCTAGTATCCAAAAGAGAAAAAAGATGCCAATACCCGTTGCAATAAAAGCAAGAGATAGGGCGATGATATTTCTAATTTTTCGTTTTTTATAAGATGTATTAACCATTTTTTCTCACTTTTCGTAAAAAAGCAAATTTAGCAATTGCAATGACAGAAAAACTCACCACAAACAAAATCAGGGCTAAATAAAAAAGACTAGAGTAGTACAAGTCTCCATCGGCCTCACTAAATTCGTTTGCTAAGATGACAGGAATGCTGGTTGCTGGCTCTAAGATAGAAGAGGGCATATTGGTGCTGTTTCCCATGACAAACGTTACTGCCATTGTCTCACCTAAAGCCCTTCCTAAGGAGAGGATGATAGAGCCAATGACACCCACTTTAGCAAAAGGGATAATGACATCTTTAATGACATCCCATTTCGTAGCCCCTAAGGCGTATGCCGATTCTTTGAGAATGTCAGGCGTTGTATCCATCGCGTCGCGTGAAACGGCTGCGGTGAAAGGAATAATCATAATGGCAAGAATAACACTGGCTGTGAGTGTACCGATACCTGAACTATGGGTTAATTTTTGAATGATAGGCACGAAGAAAAACAGACCCCACATACCATAAACAATGGATGGAATTGCAGCAAGAAGTTCTATCATGGTTCCAATTAATGATTTTAAACGTCCTCTTGCAATTTCAGAGAGGAAAATGGCAATGCCAAGTGCAAGCGGTGTGGCTAAAACCATCGCTGTTGCTGTACTGGTCAGTGTTCCATAAATAGCAGGAAATGCACCAAATTTTTCGAGATTAGGCGCCCAATCGGTATCGAAAATAAATTTAAGACCGAGAATATCAATCGCAAGTTTAGCGTGGTCATACAGAACATAAAAAATACTGACAAGAATAACAAGTACAGAGATAGACATGAGTCGTGAGAGATTTTCAAAGATAAAATCGCCAACATTAAAGTTTTTCATTGTTTCAGTATTTCCTTGGTGTTTTAAATAAGATAACAAAAAAGAGCAGGGAAAATTCCCTGCTTTGCGTGTTATTTTGCTCCGTTTGCTTTCCAGTAAGTTACAATTGCGTCAATTGTCTCTTTTGGAAGTGGAACATACCCTAATTTTTGCGCTTCTTCAGCACCTTTGTTAAATGAATAATCAAAGAAAGTTGCTACTTTTTTGTTTTCCGCTGCTTTTTCAGTTGGCAATAAAATAAAGGTTGCTGCTACGATTGGGTAAGTGTTTTTACCTGGTTGGTTCGCTAAGATTTGATAAAATCCTTCTTCAGCTTTCCATTTAGCATTCGCTGCTGCTGCTTTGATGTTATCGGTAGTTGGTTTAACCCATGTTTTCTCAGCACTTTGAACGGTTGCCATTGGAAGGTTGTTTTTCTCAGCATATGAAGTTTCGATATAACCGATTGAACCTGGAGTTTGTTTGATCATATTGGTAACGCCTTCATTACCTTTTCCACCAATACCCACTGGCCATTTAACGGTTTTACCAAGACCCACTTTTTCATGCCATACGGTACCGATTTTGTCTAACCAATAGGTAAAGTTCCATGTTGTACCACTTCCGTCAGAACGGTGAGCAATGGTGATTGTTAAATCTGGAAGTGCAACCCCAGCGTTATCTGCTGCGATTTTTGGGTCATTCCATTTTGTAATCGTACCCATAAAAATGCCTTCAACAACGGCATTTGAAAGTTTGACTTCTTTACCGTTAAGGGCAGGAATATTATATGCTAAACCAATCGCACCAACAACTGCTGGAAATTGTAATAATTTATCCGCAGTAAGTTTCGCAGGCTCTAATGGTTCATCAGATGCACCAAAGTCTACTGTACGTGCTTGGATTTGTTTGATTCCGCCGCCACTACCGATAGATTGGTAATTAACCTGAATACCAGTTGCTGCCTCATAGGTGTGAGCCCATTGGTAATAAATCGGAGCAGGAAAACTCGCACCCGCACCACTGATTTTATCTGCTGCAATAAGACTGACCGCTGCCAATGCTGAAAGAAGAAGCATTTTTTTCATTGAGAAACCCCTTGTTTTTTTGTTTTCTACAGGGTGAAGTTTAATAAGATTTGATTACGATTTGATTACAGATAAGTAAGAAAACAGGGGAATTTTTCATGTGAATTTGTGCACACTTTATGCTTTTAAAAGTACCTAAAATAGGCTTTTAAAAGCCTATTTGACTGTGCAAGTAGTTTGGGTGCATAAGCGAAGAAAAATAAAAATTAACGTTTTTGTAAGAGCGTGTTTAGTGCGTCTGCAAACGCTCTTTTTTGTTTCTCGCCAATGGCACTAGGACCGCCTGTGATTTCGCCTGCGTCTCTGAGTTCTTGCATCAAATTGCGCATAGCAAGAAGACTTTTAATATTACTTTCATCATAAATCGTACCGCGTGGGTCGAGTGCTAGAACGCCCTTGCTGACCAATCTGTCGGCTAAAGGAATGTCGGCGGTAATGACTAAGTCTTCAAGCATTGCATGCTCAACAATGTAATGATCCGCTTCATCAGCACCTTGCGCGACGATAATCATCGTCAGCAAAGGTGAATCTTGAAGCGGTATCTTTTTGTTGGCAACAAAATGCGTTGTGATGTTACGTTTGAGTACGGCTCGAAGAAGAATCTCTTTTAGAGCATTGGGAAACGCATCGGCATCAACATAAATCATCATTGTTATCGTTCTCTTCTTTTGGGTGTGTATTCACGTGGTGCATTGTCTCTGCGTTTGGGTTGTCCTTGGGGCTTTTGTGCTCTGCCTTGTTGAATGGGCACTGCTTTAATGGTTGGGTCGGGTTCAAAACCTTCAATGATTTCACGTTTAAATTTACGATTGATCAGTTTTTCAATGTTGGCTAAATACTCGTGTTCATCCACGCATACGAGTGAAATCGCCTCGCCATTGTTCCCTGCACGCCCTGTTCTGCCGATGCGGTGCACATAATCTTCTGCAATATTAGGAAGCTCAAGATTGATAACATGCGGAAGTTGGTCGATGTCAAGTCCACGTGCGGCAATGTCGGTGGCTACAAGCACTTTAATGGCGCCATTTTTAAAATCACTCAGTGCTTTGGTGCGGGCACTTTGGCTTTTATTGCCATGAATAGCCGAAGAGCTAATGCCAATTTTAACCAGGTATTCCGAAACTTTATTGGCATGGTGTTTGGTACGGGTAAACACTAGAACTTGCTCCCACCTATTTTCTTGAATCAGTTTGCCAAGTAGTGCCGTTTTACGTTTGCAATCGACTAACATGACCCGTTGGTTCACGAGTTCGCTTGAAGTATTACGACGTGCTACTTCGACAATAGCAGGGTTTTTCAAAATAGACTCACAGAGCTTTTTAATATCGTCACTGTAGGTCGCTGAAAAAAGCAGATTTTGACGCTTTGCTGGAAGGAGGGCAATTACACGGCGAATATCTTTGATAAAACCCATATCGAGCATTCTATCTGCTTCATCAAGCACTAAAATTTCAATATGTTTAAGATCAATCGTCCCTTGAGAGACATGATCTAGTAGTCTTCCTGGTGTTGCAACAAGAATGTCAATGCCTGCACGCAAGGTTTGAATTTGAGGGTGTATGCCTACACCTCCAAAAATAACGGCACTTTTAAAAGGTAAATATTTGCCATAAACTTTGACACTTTCACCCACTTGTGCTGCAAGTTCTCGTGTTGGAGTGAGAATGAGTACGCGAAGAAGCGGTTTTGTTTTGTTACGTGGCTTTTGAGAAAGTATCTCTAAAATAGGTAGCGTAAAGCCGGCTGTTTTACCTGTCCCCGTTTGCGCGCCTGCCAACATATCACGGCCTGCGAGGATAGAAGGAATGGCCTTTTCTTGCACAGGCGTGGGTGTGGTATATCCCTCTTCTTGAACAGCTTTCAAGAGGGGTGAACTGAGGTTTAATTGTGAAAATAACATAAAATTAGGGTTTCCTTTAGGGTTGTCAAAGAGACAGTGTGTCACAGTGGTTGAACGACATTTATCATTTACATGTAAAGTAGAGACGCTTGTTGTTTTGGAAAAGTCAAAGAGGATGACTTAGGGCATTATACCCTAAGCCTTTGAAAATTACAGAAGCATGCCACGAATCATAAAGTAGAAGATTGCTGAAAGAAGTGCGGAGGCTGGCACGGTGATAAGCCAAGCCGCAATAATCATTTTAAGCGCTGAGCGTTTAACCAGTTCATGTTTACGCACTGCTTTAATCGCTTTTTTCTCAATTTTACTGAGTTCTATCTCACCTTCGTAAATATTGCGGATGATAGATTTTTCTTCGTTGATTTTATTCATCAAGTTTTTAACAAGGTATGGGTCTACTTTTTTGAGTTTGCCAAGCGATTCTAAAGAGTGTTTATACTCTTCTAATTTATCCATTTCATCATCAAGTTTATGTTGTTTAAGCTCTTCTTCCGTCTCTTTGACACGATTTCGCATGAGATACTCACGTAAAAAACCAACACCAAAAACAGCACCGACAGCAATGTGTGTCGAACTTACCGGTAAGCCTAATTGACTTGCAACAATGACGGTTAATGCTGCAGAAAGTGCAACACAAAATGCGCGAATCTGGTCAAGTTCGGTAATCTCACTGCCTACAGTTTTAATGAGCTTAGGTCCATAAAGGCCTAGTCCTACAACAATGCCAAGCGCACCTACAAGCATGACCCATAAAGGAATACCCGCTTTAGTAGCAATACCACCTGTTGTCAGGGCATCATAAATACCCGCTAAAGGGCCAACGGCATTGGCAACGTCATTCGCACCGTGCGCAAAGCTTAAAAGTGCGGCTGAAAAAATAAGGGGAATATTAAAAAGCTTGTTGATGGCTTCCCTCGTATTAGGAAGCGTGTCTGCCATTCGTGCGATGGATGATTTTGTAAAGAAAAAGATGCCAATGGCAACGGCAAGTCCAATAGTGGCAGCTGTGATAAAATTCACATGGACGATATGGTTAAAGCCTTTAAGAATGATATATGTTCCAAAAGCCCATGTCATGACAGAGAGTAAAACAGGAACCATTGCTTTTGCTGCAAGGCGCTTGTCCTCTTGATAAATAATAGTCTTTTTAATCAACAGCAGGCACAGTGCCGCAATGATACCGCCTAAAAACGGTGAAATGACCCAGCTAAAGACAATTTCGCCCATCTTCGCCCAATTGACCATATGAAAGCCAGCAGCGGCAATGCCACTTCCTGTCACACCTCCTACAATGGCGTGTGTAGTCGAGACAGGCGCACCAGAAGCCGTAGCGATATTGAGCCAGATAGCACCTGCAAGTAATGCTGCCATCATAATCCAGATAAACGTGTTGGTATCTTTAATCATGGCAGGATTGATAATGCCGTTTTTAATCGTACCAACGACATCTCCGCCGGCAATAAGCGAACCTGACGATTCAAAAATAGCCGCAATAATAATGGCACCAAAAATAGTCAGTGCATTGGCGCCAACAGCTGGTCCTACGTTATTTGCGACATCGTTTGCTCCAATATTGATGGCCATATAGCCACCAAAAATAGCGGCAACAATTAAAAGTGATTTATTGGGAAGGTCACTAGAGAGGCTGGATACATACCAAATAACAATCAGAATAAAAATGAGCGCTCCACAGAGCTTCATAAAATCGGCAATTCCAAAACTTCTGATATTTTGAACATCTTTGATGGATTTTAACTCCATACCATTCCTTTTTGTAATCAATGTGTAATTGATTTTTTGTAGAATGGATAATGTAGTGTAATTTCACTTTAAATCTACTAAATAAGATGCTTGAGCTGTTGCCTTAACTCCATTAAAAGCCTATTTTGTCGCATTGCAATGTACTGTTTGATTTTTGATTTCATAAAAATATTGGGCAAAATATTGAGCACAATTGTTTCATTAATAATGCTAAAAATAGAAGCGGGCGCTGAGATAATCGTCAAGAAACCTTTCTCCGTTGGGAGTTGAAAATATATCTCAAATTCTTCATCAATTAACTGCTTTTGCAGGAGTTTTTCCACATCCACCATTTTTACATGTAAAACAACGGAACTCTCCGAAATATTCTCAATTGTTCCATCAAGCAGTTTGATTTTAGTCCGTGAAAGGGTTGCGTTAATCACTTTTTGGGGTTGCACTCTAATATGGCTTCTATCCAGTGGCGATGCGTCTAAAAATTCTAAATTGGTAAGAACGACCAACGATTTTGGCGGGTCTACTTTGATGATTTTTGCTTTGATAATACTTGGAATTTTATCGTGTTGTAAAAATGTAAAAGACTCTTTGGTGTAGTAATGAATTTTAGGTGTTGTGATTTTGAGTTGCGCTACACCTTCATCAAAATGAGCAACACTTGCCTCTTCTTGAATGGGGATGCCATTATAAAGATTGTGCAGTGTGAGGCGTTTGTCTTTACGTAAAATAGAAGTCAAAATATCATTTTTATTTTGTGTCTCATAAAAGTCAAAATCAAGGGTTCCGTAAAAGATTTTTTTTCGGGTCGAAAGGCGTGACATGACATAATATTTATCGAGTCTATCGAGCAGTGATTTATACGTGTCCGTTGGGTCAAAAAGGGTGATACCAATATTTTTTAACTCAATTTTGAAATGTTGTTTCACCGTATGTTCAAGCTGTTTGAGCACTTTTTTTGCTTGATGGATTTTGTAATCTCGCAAAATGACGATAAATGTGTCGATTCCCTGTTGCAAGATGGTATGAAATCCAAGTTCGGTGTGAATGAACGCTATCAAATCTTTAAAGAAAAAGCCATCTTCCAAATCGACTTCAAATCCAAACTTCGCGAGACAAAAAGAGGTTTCGTGCATTTTTGCAAAGTTCATATTGGCTTCAAGAATCCCTCGGTTCATGTAGGTATTCACAGATTCATAGTGACTGGTCATGGCTCTACCTTTTTGATGTTAAATCGTATTGAGTGCTTGGTTAAAATCTGCGATAATATCGTCACTATTTTCAATTCCCACAGTGACGCGAATGAGATCCGGTGTAACACCTGCTTGGAGTTGTTCAGCATCGCTTAATTGACGGTGCGTCATACTCGCAGGATGCAATACACCTGTTCTTACATCGGCGACGTGCACGACAATAGCGGCAAGTTTAAGTGCATTCATCACTTTTTCGCCTTCTTCACGTCCACCTTGAACCCCAAAAGTTAAAACACCGCTCGCTCCTTTAAGGTATTTGAGTGCTAAATCATTGTGTTTGTGGCTAGGAAGTGCTGGGTAATTGACCCAACTCACTTTGGGATGGTTTTCAAGAAAAGTCGCTAGTTTATAGGCATTTTCACAGTGCCTGTCCATTCTTACATGTAATGTTTCCATCCCGACATTGGTTAAAAAAGCATTCATGGGCGCAAGGTATGAACCGATGTCTCGAATCCACTGTACTCTGGCTTTGACAATATAGGCTTGATTGCCAAAATTTTTGGTATAAACCATACCGTGGTAACTCTCATCGGGCTCTGTGAATTCAGGGAATTTGCCATTGCTCCAATCAAAATTACCGCCATCGACGATGACGCCACCCACGCTAATCGCATGTCCGTCTAAATATTTGGTTGCGGAATGGATAACAATATTGGCTCCATGTTCAAATGGGCGGCATAAATACGGTGTTGCAAAGGTATTGTCCACAATAAGCGGTACGCCCATCTCCTTGGCTAGGGATGAGAATTTTTCAAAATCTAAAATATCCAGTTTTGGATTGGCGATGGTTTCACCAAAAATGGCTTTGGTATTTGGTTTGAAGTAGCTCTTAAGCGCTTCTTTGGAGAGGTCAGCATCAACTAATGTGACTTCAATGCCCATTTTTTTGAGGGTATTGGTAAATAACGAAACCGTTCCACCGTAAATAGCGCCCACGGCAATAAAATGATCACCCGAAGAGCAGATATTGGCAATAGCGATTGTCGAAGCATTCTGACCCGAAGAGGTTACTAACGCGCCAACCCCACCTTCAAGGGCTGCTATTTTTGCTTCAAGGGCTTCACACGTTGGATTGGAGATACGAGAATACATATGACCCGCGGCTTCAAGATCAAAAAGCATTGCCACTTCTTTAACACTGTCGTATTTATACGTTGTGCTTTGGTAAATAGGAAGAACGCGCGGTTCACCGTTTTTAGGTTCCCATCCGCATTGGATGGTTTTTGTCTCTATCGCCCAATCATTTGACATAGGTTTCATCCTTAATTAGAAAGAGTAAAGTTCGTGAGAATCATTCTTGTTAATCTCTTCATGAGATAAAAAGAGATAAAATTATACTTAAAAAAACACAAAAAAACACGAGAGCAACTATGAAAGAAAAATTTCAAAATGATTTAAAACGGTTTTATGAGTTAGTAGGGGATCGACAAAAAGAGCTTGGCGAGTATTTTAGTATTGTCGAGCAAAAAGAGTACGATAAACGTATTGAAACCTTGATTGATACCTTTTTACAAAGTGTTGAACTCACATTGGTACGTGAAAACAGAGTTGCGGCACTCACACGTCTCATTAATTTGCGGGATGAACAGTTGGTGCAAGCGCTTGAAAAAGAGAATAAAGATGCGCTGTTTATTGCTCAGGCAAAAGAAAAAGCGTATCTTTGGGTGAAAGAATTTTACCTCAAACGTCACCAAATGTTGCTTGAACAACTGGAAAAAGAGTGGTTATTTTCAACATTTTACAGACGTATTTTACGGGGTGTGCATGAAGTGGGACTCGCGATGAGTACCTGGCAATCTCATTGGACAGAACACATCATTAATACCATCAATCCTCTTTTAGAACTGGAATACAACAAAGATGAACAAGCCATTGCTAACATGTTACATGAAAAAGGGTTATACGACCCCGATACCTTTGGCAATGATGGCGATAGATCGTACTCCGTTTTGGAAAAAGTAGCCGGTGGTTATGAAGCCAAAGCGTACGCCCTTGCGTTTCCTGAAGATGTTTTACATGTAAAAAGCGCACTGTCCTCTTTGGTAGATGATTTATCAGAGATGGAAGACCCTGATTTTGGTCAAGAAAAAGCGTATATTTCCTATTTTAAAGCTTTAGAGGAAGCCTTTGGTGAGGAAGATAGAACTAAAGTGATTGAAAAATGGGCTGATGTCGATAGGAAATGGATGGATGTAACAACGCCTATCCAAATTGGTCATCCTTTGGAATATTACGAGGATCACTATAAAAAAGCTGTTGCGCTTGAGTGGGATGTACGACTTTCACGCCCTGAAGAACATGATGTGAATCAGACATATGAGCGCATTCATAATGCGTTTACAACACTTTTCAAAGAGAGTGGTTCTGAAAATACTGCTTTAAGAGATGGCGTGTTAGCCAATCTCAAACGCGTGCAACTCTATATTGGAAGACCTGCGCTTTTTTATGCGGCAGAATTTAATGGTCTTTTTTCAGCACAAGTCGTCCCCAATGATGAAGTCGTGAGTGCAGAACGGGGTAAAAAAATCTTTGCATTTGCGGATAACGTGCTTGATTCACAACGTGCAAAACCCTTTTTAAAAATTCATCAAACTGTTTTTGGCAAAGACTTTATGGACCATGAGCGTGAAATTATTTTTCACCAGCCAGAACTCTGGCACAAAGTGTATGAGGTCAGTACGATAGGACATGAATTTGGACATATTTTGTGGATGGATGGCGATACGGAAACCAAGATGAATCAAAGCGGCGTCTTTAAAAACATCGAAGAGTTTAAAGCAACCACTGGTGGTTTGGTGGCCTTTTTTCTTGATGAAGATGCATCTCTCAAAACGGCACTTCTCAGCGATACCATCAAACGTTCTATTGGATTAATTGGTTGGATGAAAACGGGTGAAGTGGAGCCTTATTATTGCGAAGGGCTGATTCATCTTAGTGGACTGTTTGAGAGTGGTGTTTTGCGTTTTGATGAAACCTTACAGATTGATGCAAGCGCTGAAGCGTATGAAAAATTAAAAACATGGTATGTGCAGACGTATCAAAACTTAGCCGCGCATTATTTAGCTAAAAAAGATGCCAAACTCTTTTTAGAGCAGTTTGCCCGTAAAAATGAAGAAGGGTATTATCTACCGACTCATACAGTTGTGAATGCATTTGTTTCGTATTATTGGGAGTTGCACCAAGATATGGGACGTGAAATTGATGAGAGTATTCAGCGTTCCGATTGGCTTTAAAAAATTGTGTCAAAATTGTGTCAAAAAAAGTTATTTTTTGGGTGAATAGTTAATGGTTTAGTGGTATAATTACATCTTTCATTTTCCTCGAGGAGAGAGTAGTGCACGCACAGAAAATCACAAAAGTGTTGATTGCCAACCGCGGTGAAATCGCGCTTAGAATCATTAGGGCATGTCAAGAGTTGGATATCAAAAGTGTTTGTGTTTTTTCAACAATTGATGCAAAGGGTGTATGGGTTCGTAAGGCAGATGAGTGTTATCTGTTAGAAGGTGATCCTATACAAGTCTATTTGGATTATAAGAAGATTGTAGCACTGGCTAAAGAGGTGGGGGCAGATGCTATCCATCCTGGGTATGGCTTCTTATCTGAAAATCCAGATTTTGCACAACATTGTATCGATAACGGCATTACGTTTATTGGCCCGAAACCTGAACATATTGCCCTTTTCGGTGATAAAATGGCTTCAAAAGTCGCGATGAAGGCTGTAGGCGTTCCTGTGATTGAAGGAACGGATGAGCCGATTACAGACATGAACGAAGCTGTTAAAGTTGCAAAAGAGATTGGCTTTCCTGTTATCATCAAAGCAGCCTTTGGCGGTGGTGGTAAAGGTATGCGTATTGTTAAAAAAGAGGAAGATTTTATTCCGATGTTTGAGGCCGCGACAAAAGAGGCGGAGCGTTTTTTTGGTAGAGGCGATGCCTTTATTGAAAAATATCTCTCCAATCCACGCCATATCGAAGTGCAAATTGTTGCGGATAAATATGGCAATGTGATTCACTTGGGTGAGCGTGATTGCTCCATCCAACGTAAACATCAAAAAGTTGTAGAAATTGCACCAAGTCCACGCCTTAATGATGCGATTCGCAAAGAGTTACTCAGAACATCTAAAAAAGCGATGATAAAACTTGGTTATGAGAGTGTCGGTACAATTGAGTATCTTGTCGATGAAGACGATAATTTCTACTTTATTGAGATGAATACGCGTGTTCAAGTCGAACATACGATTACAGAGCAAATTTCAGGTGTGGATATTATCTACCGTATGATTCGTATAGCAGAAGGTCAGCGCTTGCCATTTATGCAAGAAGACATTAAATTCAGAGGTTATGCCATTGAATTTCGTATTAACGCTGAAGACCCAAAAAATGGCTTTATTCCTTCATCAGGACGTATGACACGTTATCTCTCTCCCGGAGGTCCTGGGGTGAGAATGGATTCTATTGGACATAAAGATTATATTGTGCCAACCAATTACGATTCGATGATTGGAAAGCTCACGGTTACGGGATTAGACTGGGAAGGTACGGTACGCCGTGCGCGAAGAGCTTTGGGCGAGTTTATTATTTCCGGTATCCCAACCAATATCTCTTTACATCGTCAAATCGTGCGCGATGATGATTTTAAGGAAGGTATCTTCACGACAACCTATCTTGACCATAAATTGCCAACATTTACCCTCGATGCAATTCATGACATCGAAGAAGATGAAAATAAAGAAGAGTATATTGCCGCTATTGTTGCTGCGATTAAAGAGCATAAAAAAGGTTAAGCTCTATTTTTAGAGGCTATTCGGTATGCTTTGATGTACCGAATAGTTTTCCTAAAGGTTTCAAAGATGCATACCATTCCGTTGATAAACCTCTTGTACATGCTTGCTCCTTTAAGTATCGTTGCTTTTATCTATTACAAATGGATAGGGAAAAAGACAGAAATTATCCAAGCAACACTCAGAATGAGTGTACAACTCATTGTCATCGGGTATGTTTTAACCTCGTTGTTTCAAACCAATGCAACGTGGCTACTAGCCCTTTTGATTGCCATTATGATTACAACGGCTTCAATGATCACCAGACGAAATCTTCGCAACCAAAGTCTTTCACTCTTTTGGATTATTCTTATTTCCATAGCGGCGGGCGGTACGCTTAATTTGGTATTTGTTTTATGGGGTGTGCTTAATCTTGATAATCCGCTAGAACCTCGTTTTGTGATTCCACTTGCAGGTATGATTTATGCCAATGCCATGAATGCCGTTTCTTTAGCTGCTGAACGTTATGAAAAAGAAAGAGAACACCATCCGTATGAGAAAGCACGTGCTATTGCGTTTAAAGCAGCCATGATGCCGCAAATCAACCAATTTTTAGCCGTCGGCTTGGTCTCATTACCGGGCATGATGACCGGTCAAATTCTCTCAGGCGTAGACCCTTTAATTGCCGTTCGGTATCAAATTGTCGTGATGGGGATGATCTTAAGCAGTGGGGCAATGAGCAATATGATTTATCTTCTTTATATGACTCGCAATGAACACTCTTCTACACTCTCTTCTTGATGTTTCTATCCATTTTGTCACACCTTTTTGTTTTCTCTAAGACTTTAAGTGTTACAATTTTAGATTTATTTTAAAATGTTTTTTTAAGCTTTTACTGCCTTTTGGTTCGACGCATTGGTGAATATGATGAAATGATTAAGGACATAAAATGCATCTTCGAGCTCTTTCAGTATGTGGTATTCTCTTAGTATTAATCAGTTTAGTTACTCTATTATATGCCGATCCAGTCGTCTATGCAGGACCAAATCCCCCTTTTAATTTTCGAGAAAAAGGTGTTGTGAAAGGATTGGGTTTTGATTTGTTGGAAGCAAGTTTAGCAACGATTCGCTCAAAATTTTCGCAAGACGAGATTGACCTTGATATCTGGAATAAAGTCTATAATGAAGCGTTGAATCATCCTACCACTTTTTTAATTAGTACGGCACGATTGAAAGACCGTGAACCTCTCTTTCAGTGGGTCGGACCGCTTGCTACCGTGCGATTAGGCGTTATTACCAAGCGTTCAACTCAAATTCCAAAAGCAACTTCGACGATGGATGTTTTGCGCCCTTTGCGTATCGCTACTATTAAAGAAACAGCAGCGGAGAAAATTTTGTTTAAAGAGTTGGGAGAGCATCCAAATCTAACCATCACACGCCTCTCTACGCCGATTCAAGGGTATAAGATGCTTGAATATGACCGCATCGATGCATTAGTTTATACCGATATCCCATTTGTCTATCATCTTGTTAGTGAAGGACAGGATGTGCACAACTACAAAATGGCGTATGTTCTTCTCAATACCGATTATTATATTGCAGCGGGGAAAAATGTGCCAAAAGAGCAGATACATATTATGCAAACGCAACTGGCGAAACTCAAAGAAGTGGACGCTAATGGAAATAGCCCTTATGACCAAATGATGGCACGTTATCTCAAAGGAGCCGTTTTAGAGCCCTAATCTTTAGAAAGAATTCACGATTTTTCTCTATAATATGCCAAAATTTTAAAAGAGGTATTATGGCGCGTATTTTACTGTTGGTATGGATGTTTTTTTTAGTAGGCTGTGGCCCTCGTTACGTGATAAAAAATCAATACATTCTTCCTGCTACTGCGGCATCTCAACCTTGCATTGAAAACTGCTCACGTATGCGAGAAGGGTGTCAAAATCAGTGTCAGCAAAACTATCAATACTGTTTAAACGATGCGTACATGAAAGCGCAATCGGTGGATATAGATGAACAAAGAACCTATGACATTGCGTACAGTCACTATATGTTAGATATGTCACGTTACCGTATGGCTTTGCATGAATGGCAAAGAGACTATTATGATTACAGCCGAGATTTTGAACATTTTCAAAAGCAGTGTGAACGAGAGAAAGATGCGTATGCTTGCAAAAAAAGAGACGATTTAAAACATTATCTCAATCGTCTGAATCGTGACAGACCGCGTGAACCTTGGATGCCAACTCGTCGTAGTTTTGAACAAATTTTAGTAGCACAGCAAAGTTTTTGTACGACTAATTGTGGCTGTGAACAGGTTTATGATAACTGTTTTGTCGGCTGTGGCGGTCAGGTAATCCCTCATAAAATATGTGTCGATAATTGCGAGTGATGTTTTACATGTAATGATTTAGTAATCGCTTTGGCGTATGATTTTGCCATTTTATGGAGGAATCATACAGCGATGTTAAATGAAAAATGGCAAACATTAGTTGAAGTTGCAGACTTTGCATTTCAACCCATTGTTAATATTTATACGGGAAAACTTTTTGCAGTAGAAGCGTTGATTCGCAACTATGAAGCTGCTGGGTTTAATACCATTGATGCTATTTTTGACACCGCTTACAGTGAAAAAGTCCTCTACCTTCTTGACGTAAAATTACGTGAAAAAGCCATTCATAAATTTTCACTGCTTCCTTTTTTCAAACACATTAAACTCTTTTATAATCTCGACAATCGTATTACCATGATGCCTGATTTTAAATCGGGGTATACATGTGAGTTACTTTCAACCTATGAAATGGACACCTCCAATATCTGTTTTGAACTCTCCGAAAAGCATCAAGTAGGTATGTACGCAGGTGTGGATAAGCTGGTTTTAAATCTCTATAAACAGCAAGGTTACAAGATGGCGATTGATGATTTTGGTGTTGGCTTTTCTGGGCTTCAGATGCTCTTTAATGCTGATCCTAATTTTATCAAGATTGACCGTTTTTTTATCAATGAAATTCATTTGAGTAAAAAGAAGAAGCTTTTTGTCAGCTCCATTGTGCAAATAGCTCAAGCCATGGGAATCTTTACGATTGTCGAAGGTGTTGAGTGTGAAGAGGAGTACTTGGAGTGTAAAAAATTAGGTTGCAACATGGTTCAAGGCTATTTTGTTCAAAAGCCCACACAAAATGTTTGGGAGATTTTACCAGGATATGACCACGTCAAAGCATTGTCTCAAAGTGAAAAACGCAAAAATGGCAAAATATCCAATATTGAAAAGTATATACAAAAGAGCCATCCCGTTTTTGTGGATTCGCATATCAATGAAGTCTATGAACTGTTGCGAGAAGATAAAAAAATCTATTTTGTGCCTGTTCTGGCACGTGATTTAACTCCCATTGGTATTATTAAAGACGCGGACATTAAGTCTTATATTTACTCCAATTATGGTAAATCTTTGTTATACAACATTACGCAAGGCAGTCTTAAAAATATCGTCTCGCATTGCGGACGTGCCGATATAAATGACCCGTTGGAGAAGATTTTAAAAATCTATGCCTTTGATGATGATAACGACGCTATTTTAATTACGCAAGATGAAAAATACATTGGGTATTTAAGTTCCAAAGTGCTTTTGGATATTGTCAATGAAAAAAATATCGTTGATGCCAAAGACCAAAATCCTCTGACGGGGCTTTCTGGTAACCGCATTATCAATGAGTTTGTCGCCAATGCTATGGAATCTAAAGAAAAAGTGATGATGGCGTATTTTGACTTTGATAATTTCAAGCCTTTTAATGACTATTATGGCTTTCGCAAAGGGGATCGTGCTATTACCCTTTTTGCCGACATCCTTAAAAGCTCTGTCGGGTTTGATGAGTGTTTGATAGGCCATGTGGGCGGGGATGATTTTTTTTTAGGTTGGAGCCTCAAAGAAGAGGACAGTTTTGAAAAAGTTTATGGTATCGTCGATGATATTGTGAGTAAATTTGCAGAAGATATTAAAAGTTTTTATTGTGAACAAGGCATTTGTTCAGGGTATATTATGGCTAAAAATCGTGATGGTGAATTACAGAAATTTCCATTAATGACGGTTAGTGCGGCTGTCATTTGTCATGGATTTGGGCATCAGCATGATTTAGACGATAATGAGCTCAATGAGATATTTGGCATCTTGAAGAAAAATGCCAAACTCTCACCAACGCATATCTCTTGTGTTGATTTAGGCGTTATCAAACATTAGTCATTTTTTTAGCGTCGTACATTTTTTTGAAAATATAGATGATAATACTCAGTGCAAATAGCATTAAAAGTGTGATGAAAATCATTTTGCCGCCACCACTTAAATTTTGACCAAAATAACTGTACACGAGTGTTGCCGGAAGTTGTCCAATACCTGTTGCGACCCAAAAACTCCAAAATCGAATGGAAGTTAAACCTGCGGCATAGCTTACGACATCAAATGAAACAAAAGGAAGCAATCGACACACCATAATCGTATGTTTCCCATAACGTTCAAAAAAAGTATCAGTCGCTTCTAAGGCTTGTTTACTGGTGATTTTTTCAACCATATCACGCCCTAAAACTCGTGCGATAAAAAAACACAAAGCCGCTCCAACCATTGCACTGCTCCACGATAACATAGCTCCCCACACCCATCCAAAAATGGCAGCATTGGAAAGGGTAATCAAAAAAGCAGGAATAGGTGCGATAATAGACTGAAGAATCATGAGTAAAAATGAGATGAGTGCGGCGTAGGTACCAAATTCTCTCAAATAGAGAATGACGCTTTCTAAATTGAGTGAGCTTAAGACACGAACAGCATGATTGAGATGTACATGAATACTTGGAACCATAAAATAAAGCCCTAAGCAGAGTAGGACAGAGAGAAGTAGAGCTATTTGTGATTTTTTCATAGGGGCGCCTTTTACGATAACTTGGAAAAGAAAGAGACCTTTTTGCCAAGTAAATGGTAGACAATCATAAAATTAATGAGTGTTAAAATCCCCAAAAAAACTGTTTTTATGGTTGAAATAGAGATATCATAGAGGTAAAAATTACGCATACTATAATAAATCAAGTCGATTTTAGAGAACCAAAAACAGAGGAGAAACATCATGCTTTGAAGCACAAAGAAAAGAGCCACTGAGGCACTGTTTTTAAAAAAAGAAAAAACAATGCCCAATGCTACACACACTTCAATGACAAGCCTTTCATGAATGCGCATTTCCAACCATACATTGGTTGAAATAATCAGATTGATGCTAAGCGCTAAAAGTAATCCACACAAGGCATAAAAAAGTGCAAGAAAAAGCTTATTCATTGATAAGTTTATAGTTTATTGCAACCAATGTGCCATCTTTTGGAAGAAGAGATCCATTTCCATGAAAACTTACTTCACCACGTTTTTCAACAGCGCCATAGGTATACACGCGATTAGAAATAATACCAACAGAACAGCTATCTAGGCACGTAATGCAGCCAGTGTTAAACTCTTTAGCATTTTTTTCATTCCCACCAAAACGTAAATCAATCAGGTTTTTATTACTATCGACAATGACTTCATTGATGTCATAACTTTTTGGTGCGCCATTCCATGTGACACTCATGGCAATTTTTTGACCTTCAACATGGGTTGTCTCTCCATTGGCTTTGGTCATATTGTTGCCTGCAACGCCACCAATCTCAAGCATCGCTTGTAGAAAATCATTTTGATTTTGATAAGCGACAAAAACAGGTTTATCACCGAATTTTCCATCTTTAAAAACAACAGCATGACGCGTGTTTTCCGTTAAATATTTACCGTTTACCGATGCCAAAATCGTGATGGTTTTGTTCTCTTTATCTACTTTCATAGGAGCACTAAGTGAGACACCATTGACGGAGACATTTTGAGTAGTAGTTGATTCATCTTTTTTTTGGCATGCACTAAAAAAAAGAGCCACAACAGCAAGAAGAGCAAGTGTTTTTTTCATGAGGATTCCTTTGTCTTTGTTTATTTTCCACGAAAATCTAGAAGGCATTGTAGTGCAGAAAAACTTTAGACTTAATTAGTCATAATTTTTTTACTTTAGTTTTTTTTAAGCAATATTTGAATGAAATAAAGAAGGAGATAGCATTTGAATTTATTGCACTACAATGTTTTATTACTACTGTAGAATCGTTATTTGTATTAATTGAAAGCATGAATTATTGATTTGGGTTTGTTGTTTAAAAATATAGTCTATTCCATAGAGTAATATTTTTTATGAATTTTATATAACACCATTTAATCGTCATTTTTGGAATGTCCATGCAAAATACTAGCCAAATAAAGATTATTGTAACATAGCTATGAGATGAACTTTTAAAAATTGAGTAAAGATTATAATGAGAAAATGAAATGAGGTGGTGGTGGAGACGGAATACAACTAATAAAATAAATCCCTAAATTTAGGGATTTTAAAAGACTTTATTTTTAAAGTTACTGTATTAGTTACTGTAAAAAATTTTCTATGCCGAAATTTCTAACTTCTCTACAGCATCAAGATTGAGAGATTGTGCGAGTATCCAAAGACTGTATTTATCTTGCATTGCTAACCAACTTTCAGCCGTTCTTCCTAATGTTTTAGAAAGACGTAGTGCCATCTCTGGTGTTAAGCTTGTTTGCCCAGAAACAAGACGATGAAACGTAGAAGGAGCCACTTTAAGTTTGTGTGCCACTTCTCGTTCGCTGATATTTAATTCATCCAAATAGACCTCTTTAATAAATTGTCCTGGATGGGGTGGATTATACATAGTCATTAGTGGTAGTCCTCATAATTTAAAATATAGACATCACCATTTTCAAATATGAAGGTGAGCCTGTAATTACCATTGACTTTAATGGACCAAATACCTTTTTTATTACCTTCAAGCTCATGTAAGTCAAATCCAGGTAACTTTAAATCTTCAATCCCAAAAGCAGTATCAAGTGCAGCTAAACGCATACGAAGTTTTTTCGCATGATCTGCTTGGATACCTTTGAGAGTTCCTGATTCAAAAAAGAGTTGAAGACCTTTATGCTTGAACGATTTTATCATTGTGAGATTATACCACAATGTTGCATATTGCGCAACATTGTGGTATTGATGAGAATTATTTATTTAATTTTTGTGTATAACCCATACTCTCTCCCCATTTTTGGGAGTTAGGTTGTTGTGAGAGCCATTTAGAAAAAGCGTCGCGGTTGTAGCCCAGCTCGACCGCTTTTTTTTGTTGTGGTGGTGTCAACTCGCTCCAATTTTTAAATTGATGGGGTGGAAAATAGTAATAGCCCTCTTGCGTTGGGGGCTCAATTTGAGCCTGTACTGGGTCTAAATTGGCTGAAAACGCTGTGGTTAATGTCAGGGCTAATGCTAAGGTGAGTTTGTTGAATTTTAGTGGCATTAAGTGCTCCTTTGTTTAATTTAAAAATCTGTTTGTGCTGATTAGCTTGCTTGCTGATTTTCTGCTAGTTCAAAAACACGGGCTCTTTGATCATAAAGATACTGCCAAATAACAAAAGAATCATCTGGTGTAAGAAATTTTTCAATCTGAAGGTCAAAAATATAGCCATTGCGTAATTGAAAACCGATATGTTGAGAGGAATAACCTAATTTACCTGCTAGGCTAAAACCAAAATTTGGGCATTGGTCAAGCAACTTGTTTTTGAATTTTTGAAGAGAATCTCTCTCTTTTTTTGGTTTTTCGGCAGAGAGAGTATTATTAGTATAATTATCACTATGGTATATATTATATGTCGGATTTTTATCCGAGTTAGTTTCGGATGGATTTCCGAGTTCACTCGGATTTTTATCCGAGGCTCGGATATAATTCCATTCTTTACCTTTTGGGGTTAATCTCCAAAAATCAAGTCCATTGACTTTAAGGTGTTCAATAAGGCTTAATTCTTTTAATGTTTTGCAAATTCTGTATATTGTGTCTCGCTTTTTGGTTGGACTTAAAAATGGTATTTCTTCCATTATCTTTTCGTATGTAAAAAAATAATAGGTTGCTCCATTAAAATGCATTTCATTCGCCCAACTTGGCAGCTGTTGCATTAAATCCATTAGAGCAGCTTGCTCAAAATTGATTCCCCATTCATGCATCTTGAGATAATTTAGAGTTGCAGAATATCTCATATCACACATCTTTTTTTATTTGGTGTAAAGAAGTGGATTTTTTGAGTTTTAAAAAGTATAATTCCATCTGTAGGTCTTTTAAAAACTTACTTCGGGGGCAAGGTCGGCAAAACTTAGGTCCCCGTTCATTTTGTTCAAGTTCAAGATATACTCACTTTCTTCAAAATCCAAACACGCTTGCAAAGTGCCCTTTTTGTGGGTTTTCTGCGCTCTCACAATTGCACCGATTTTGTTCATCTGAAGAGCAATCATTTCAGATTTGGCTTGAGCAATCTCCTCTTCCTTGAGTTGTGCTGACACAGATAAAGTGAATTGGGTTTTATTGCTGTTGCTTTTAAAACCATGGTTTGCCATGTAGGTTCTATGAGCAGATGCTAACGTTGCCGCGACGGTAAAAAAGTCACCTTTTTGAGCAGCATTTGCAATTGTTAAACTGCGACTGTCAACACGTTTATGTGTGCCTTTTATCGCGTCCATTAGTATCTCGTCTTGCACATTTAAAAGGCCATCTTCAACTGCACCTTTGGCGCTGTAGCCATAGCTTGCATAATTTGGTATGTAATGTTTACCTTTTGTATTTAAGGCTATCCACTGGCGTATTTCTGGCAAGCTCATCATTGCAAGGTCTTTTAATGTGGTACTCATGACGCTGCCTTTGATAAAAAAGTATCAATATCGATTTTTTTAGGCAGCTTACTTAGTTCTTCTGCAACCCTTTCATTTGCTAAGCACCAATTTAAAATTTTAATCAAGTCTGGATTTAAAATTACAAGCTCTGGGTAGTAGCCACAAAGTCCTAAATCATCTCCATTGTCAATCCATCTCCTATTTTCTAGTAATGTAGTTATATAATAACTACTAATCATGGTCCCAAACTTAGTTTTATCTGTTGGATGTTCACAAAAAAATTGAATTATTGGTCCAAATTTATCATCGTCAATAAAAATATTGTTTGGTTTGCCAGTAAGTTGCAAATCTCCATTAAACATAATTCTCACCGTGTATTTTTTATTGTTTGCACTTTTTATTTTAATCGTGTTCATATTTGGACTCCACGACTGCGTAAAAACTCATTCACATCAGCTGCGCGCCACATTGCTGTGCGTTCGCTAAATCTAATCGGTTGTGGAGCTACACCCTCGGCAACCAATCGATACCAAAGAGAACGACTAACTGGTACTTTTTTAAGTACATCTTTAATTCTATACATTTGTTCAATTTCTATCATAATATCTCCTTTTTTTAAATTATATGAGATATTATATCATTTAGTATCATAAAAGTAAAGAGATATATCTCATTTTTTAGATATTTTTAGTATATTATTCGTTATTTGTATTTACTGGTAAGATTAAGTTATAATATCTCAAAAAAAGGACGCGAGAGAGATGCATAATGATGCTGAACACTACATTGAAGCAATTAAGTTTCATACAGGGTTAGAAACCCAAGTTGAACTAGCTAATTATTTTGGCGTCGCACAATCCGCAATAGCCGGGTGGATCAAAAGAAATTCCGTACGCACAATTAAAAAATATATTGAGCTAAAAAAACTGGATCTAAACGAGATTGAAGAGTCTGTCAAAAAATATAAAGATATTGATTTAGATTTACAATTAACAACACTTGAAAACGCACAAAAAGAAAGATTCAAAAATCTCGAAAAAGAAATTCCAAACACTCAACACAATTTCTCAATTAACTTTCAAGTTGGTTTTTATACCGTAATTGATGAATTGAGAATAACAATTTTTGATGCGGTTGAAGGATTTATTGATCGTGATAATGATGAAGAGGTAAAAAAATTATTTGAAGATTTTAATGCGTTGTGTAATTATGTTGTAACTCCTGCTGCCGCTAAAATGATTAAAACGATAGAAGATTTTCGTGCCAAGAGAGAGCAAGAAATGAAAGAAAACAACGCACGCGCACGTGCCAAACAACTCAGAGGGGTTTAATCGCCTTTGAGTTGTTTGGATGTTAATATTTCTGCGTTTTCAGAGTTGAATGTGGCAACTAATTCACTGGAGGATTGGGGTTTCACAAACTTTTTCAAATCATCATAGGCATTTTTTAATAAAGCTTCATGCTTTTCAATATTATCAACCCATTCTTTAGCTTTATTGCTACAACAAGCGCTATCATCTCCGCAAAATGATTTAATCAACGCTTGAACTCCAAGTCCTAATCCTTGCCAATCAATTCCGTCTAGCTGTTCAATTTCATCAGTCATTTTCCCTCCAAAACAAAAATTTCAAAAAAATTGTATCAAAACAAAGAGAATAGTAGTGTAATTCAAAAAAGGAGATTCTAATGCGTACCACACTTTCTCTTATCCTAGTTGCAGCTTTTGCCACAAGTGCAATGGCCGCCTCAAAATACCGTTATTACGGCGGTTCAAGCAGTAAATCTTATACCAACACATCTAAGCCTATTGATCGGACAAGCGCTAGAGAGAAACAGCTTGCAGAGGATGAAAAATACGATTTAAAAAAAATGGCAGAGCGCCTAAAAAATGGAGCTAAAAAATGAAGTTAGCCGTGATCAACTTATCCAGAAGAAGGGATGTAAACGCCGTTATTTACGGTGCTTTACTAGGCTTTGTTTTTACATCTATTATCGCTGGTTATGTGCTTATTAAACAGCAAATAGATTTTGATAATTTCTTAAAATTTGTTGCTTCTGTCGAGTGGGTACCAGGCGAGCATCCTGGATTGAAAAAATGAAAACTGTAACAATCATTTTTTTATCTCTCTTTCTTTTTGCAACCCAAGCCAATGCTTTTGTTACTGGCATTGTGGCAAAAATGGCTTATGAGAATATTCCGGCAAAAGAAAAAGCGTGGCTCAAAAAGGATTTTCAAAAAAAATTTGGATCCAAACCAAAATCAAGCTCGAAGAAGTCTCAAAAGGCTAGATAATGAAACAGCCTATGTCTTTAGCTCAATACCGTTCAAGCATTAAAATTTTTGGCGAAAAGAGTGCGCTTTTCAACCATAGGAAAGACATATTTGATGGTCTAGAGATGGGGTTAAGCCATGCACAAATACATCACTTTTTAACCAGTGAAAAAGGGTTAAGCATAACACGTCAGGCTCTTACCGCATGGCTCAAAAACCATAAACCAAAGTCTCAAGTTGTTTCTGCTCAAAAACCAGCGGAAAATCAAGAGAATACTAGTGTAACAAAAAAACAAGAGGCAAAAGTTGAGCATAAAGAGGCTCCAAACCTACCAAATGACGATGAATTTTATGTCCACTTACGAAAAGTGGCCGACAAACGAGCCAAATGGTTAGGTACTAATCCATATATCACACAGGAGACACAAAATGAAGATTCTAGTATGTAACAGCAAAGGTGGCTCTAGCAAGAGCACGACTTCGATGCAGTGCGCAGCTGCTTACTTTTTAAGTCAAGGTGAAGAAGTGACACTCCATGAGCTTGATGACGAAAATAGAGATGCATTGTGCTTTGATCGCACTAAAATTTTGACAAATCAAATCAAAGTAGAGGACGGGTCGGATTTAAGTTTAGAACTCACTAAAATTCTATCTAAACGCGAAACGAATGCTGTAATCGATATTGGTGGCAACCGTACAACTACGATTACTCTTGAGGCCCTAGCACGTTCACGCATGCATATCGCGGTCAACTTATTTGTGATACCCCTCAGTGGTGGCAGTCAAGATTTTATCAATGCAGTTAAAACTTACGAGATGATCAAGGACTTTAATCGTCCTATCATCTTTGCTTTAAGTCGTGCACGACGCCCACTTAAGGACCCAAGAGTGCGTTATCAATTTAGCAACTTTTTTGAGAAATTTCCTAAGGCTAAATTCTTTTTCTTGCGCGATAGTGATGCGGTAGACCTTAGCCGCGACACAGGCAAGACCGTCTACGAACTGGCTATGGACCAACACTTTAAAGCAGGATTAGAAGCTCAAATTGCTACATGTTTTCAGGCGGGCGATGATAATGGTATCTTTGCCGCTCAAACCATGCTTGATATCTACGATGATGCGGGCGAATGGTATACGGAGTGTCTCAAGCCAGCATTTAAGCTAATTGACACATTTAATCCAAAGAATGGAGGCAAAAATGGAGACGCCTAAAAGCATGTTTAGCGATGACGATGAAGACATTCCTATGGCGGTAACAGTAGAAAGTCAAGATGAAGACTAAGAGGATTATGCAGAGGCCGCACGTAATACCACAGATCAAGAAGCAGAGCAATTTCTTATGTTGAGTGATTTTGATCGTACAACTAAACTTTTCAGGGCAGCACTTACTGCCCTTGGAAATGATAATAGCGGGGCTATTGCAACACTTAACACATTGCTTAAAAGGACCCAAATCTTTGATAAAGAGCAGCAAGAAATAATTGCGCCTATGCTTGGGGAACTCAAGGCTTTACTTTTAAGCTCACAAGATGAGCTTAAAAATTTCAATAAAAGTGCACAAGAAAGTCTTCAAAGTCAGATAAAAAATGTAATAGGATCAGTTGACCTTTCGCCAATCAAGCAAAAAGTAGAAGTGTGTAATGCACAAATTCTTGAAAGTACAAATGAACTCTCCTTAAAAATTGAAGAGCTTCAACAAACAGCTGCCGGCGTTGTTAGGGTATCAAAAGCAATGCAATTTAAAATGCTCCTTGTTGGTGTGGCTATTTCCGCAGCTTTCTTGTTTGGATTATATCAATACAAAACGGCAGAGTTTGAACAAACAAAAAACGACGAGTTTAATACAAAATGGCAAAACATTGAGGATAGATTATCATCATTCAAATCACTAAAATCTGATGCATGGGGCGCCACAATTGTCACTATAGATAATCAAAAATATCTCCAGCTTGTCGTGGTAGACAATAGTGGCCAAGTTGCACTTGGTCGTAGCTATTCTGCACCAGACCAAACGGGCAAAAAACGCCCCGTGTCTTTCATCAATATTCCAATCTACAAATAATTGTATAAAGCCCTAAATTTAGGTCTTTTCTACTACTAGAAAAGACCTTGCAAACTATTGGCAAGGTACTAGCAAAATACTTGCAAAGTGTTGGCAACACTTTAGCAACTCCGAAAGGAGAGCCAGCGAAAGCCAGAGTGACACTAAACGTGCACTCTAGCATCGCTTTTCACAAAAAAATATCTTTTTTGTTCACATTTCACCATTTTCTAAAATACTGTTCATTTTCAAAGCGAATATAGTAAATCAAAAAAAGGATCAGCATGTTCGTTACTCTAACCAATATCACAAAATGTTTCATCATTAAGAGAATGACTTCTCATTTTATGCTGAAGTTGCCGACTAATGAAGTTGTCTTTTATCCATCAAAACTCATCAAAGAGCTTGACGATAAAACGCTTCAAATTTCTTTTCTTGCTAATAGCAAATTTAAAGTCAATAAGGCCAGACAAGAAAAAGGCAGATGGATTCGCTACGACCATAAAACACTGGACTCGGCAGACCTTATAATCATTATTCTTCACAATGATTTAGGAGCTAAAAAATGCTAGCGACGAGAGTGAAAACTGGAAATACTAAAAGTGGTTTTGAATATAACCGGCAAGAGGATAACTACTTTCAAGGCGATGAACAATCGTTTTTTTATGGCCAATTAGCAGATGAACTAGGCTTTGGGCACAAGGCTAAGATAAGCGATGAGAGCTTGCTTAATGCTTTAGAAGGGCGTGATGCTAATGGTAACCAACTTGTAAAAGCAAAATACGATGAACATGGATATCGCGATGGAGCTTACAGTGAATTTGACGTAGCAGCAGATAAGAGCGCTTCTCTTGCTTACGAGATGGCATTACAGCAGGGGAATAAAGAATTGGCTGATAAAATATCTCAAGCGTGGCAGCACGCCACAGAAAAAGCACTGGATCTTGTAGAGCATGAATATATGTACTGCCGCAGTGATGAAGTAGCACAATCTAAAATGCTTGCGGCGGTATATAATCATTATGAATGCCGTAAAGATACAAAAGGCAATATTAATCCACATTTACATTCTCATATTCTCATTATGTCGCACACCAAGGATATGGACGGCAAAAGCCGAAAATTTGACAATCGTAAACTAACGTTAGATCATCGCTATATTGGACTTGTAGCAAGGGCTGAATTTGCCAAAAAACTTCAAGAATTAGGCATTAAAATAGATGTCTATGACGCGAAAAATGCATTTTTTAGCATTGGAGAACGTGATACTGAAATCTTAAAAGAGTTCAGCGGACGTAGAGAAATGATGTTAGAGAAAATGGCGGAGTTGAAAGCTGATCCTGCATTTATGGCGAAGTATCCCAATATCGCAGATGATACTTTGTTAGAGATGATAAAAAAAGAGACGAGAAATTGGAAAGACAAAAGTATTGACAAAAAAGGCGTAATGGCTGAGAATGCAAGACGAGCAGAGAGCTTATCGTATGAACTCCCTAAGATAGAAGCTCAATCTGTTATTAAACAAACCCTCACCCCAAATCAAGTTTTATCTCAAGCAATCGAAGATTTAATTGAGCACCAAAGCGTTTTTACCGACAAAGAGCTTAAAAGCCAAGCTTTAAAAATAGGCCTCGACCAAGGCATAGTTCTTCAGGACGTGAAAGAGGCAATTACCAATAATATAGACCTCGTTAAAACCCGCAAAGGCTGGACAACGCGAGAAATGATCGCTTTAGAAGCCAAAATCTTAGCCCAAAAAGACAATAAGAGTACCAACTTTATCATTTCTAACACCCAAGAGACCAACACGGCAATTGCTGAATACCAAAAGCGCAAAGGCTTTGAGCTTAAACGTGGACAAAACGATCTCGTTCATGCTGCACTAAATAGCGATTCACAGTTTATTGTCGCCCAGGGCGTCGCAGGAGCGGGGAAAACTACAAGTTTAGAGGTCGTAAAAGCCATATGTGACACCCACGGCCACAACATAATAGGCCTTGCACCCCAAGCAGCCCAAGCGCAAAACCTCGAAAAAGAATCTGGCATAAAATCCAATACCGTCGCCTCTTTTCTCTTAAACGAAGAACTTCAAGCGAGTGCCAAAAATTCTATCATCATCCTTGATGAGGCAGGTATGTTAGGTACTCGTTTCATGGCGAAACTTTTCACCATCGCCCAAGCCCAAAATGCAAAGCTCATACTATCTGGAGATATAAACCAAAAGAAATCAATCAGCCAAGGTGACGCGTTTAAATTTCTTCAAGAAAACGGTTTTACTACGGTAAGTCTTGACGAGGGCAATCGTCAGAAAACCAATGACTTAAAAATAGCAGTAAAACACATCCTAAACCATGACATTGCAAGCGCCATTAAAACCCTCCAAGCTTCAAAAAACGATGAAGTGGTTGAGCTTACCGACAGAGATGCACGCCTCTTAAAAGCCAAAGATGAGTACCTCAAAGACCCCGAAAATAGCTTACTTATGGCACGCACAAATGTTGACCGAAGAGAGCTAAACGCAATGATCCGCCAAGAACTCGTCGCAGGGGGCAAAATCACGAACTCATCTACTTTTTCCACACGAGAAATCCCCGCAATGGATAACTTAGAGAAGCGACAGAGTAGATACTACCAAGAGGGTCAAACCCTTTATCTTTCAGCCAATGTGGGCAAAATCAGTGCCGGACGAGAGGCGAAAATCATCTCAATCGACAAAGAAAACAACACCCTCATAATAGAACACGAGGCACAAGCAAAAGGCAAAAAGACCCTCATTAAAGAGACTGTAAACCTCTCAACCCAGGGTCAAAATCTCAATATTTACGCTGAAACTAAGACGGATTTTGGCGTAAACGACACGATCATTTTTAAAAAGAAGGACAAAAGTTTAGGGTTACTCAATGGTCACATGGGAAAAATCACCAACATTCAAGGCGATAAAATCACTGCACTGGTGAACGACAAAGAGGTTATATTCACGACAAAACAATATCCTTACATTCAACACGGGTATTGTGTCACCGACTTTGCAGCGCAAGGTAAATCTATCGACCACGCCATTATGCTTTCAGATCAAGTCAACTTTAACGATTGGTACACGCAAATCACCAGAGCAAAACACAAAGTCACCGTTATCACTTCAAGTATCGACAATCTCATTAAATCCGCTGCACGAGAGAGCGTCAAACTTAACGCCCTTTCTGAAGCGAATATAAGCACAGTCAAAAAACTGAAACAAATCATCAAAGGATACGAAAATGGACGAATTCATCGAGCTATTACTGAGTCAAAAGACACAGCTAGAGACTATCATCGAAGTGCAAGAGTCACACTCGAAGATCTTACTAGAACTCTCAAACGCTTTGCTAAATCAAGCGCAGAGCAATGGCGAAAATCCGCTCTTTACCGAGCTTTTACAAGCGATAAGGGAGTTAAATACGAGCTTAAAGAACTTCAAAAAGGCATAAATGAAGTTCAAAATGAACTCCAAAATAAAAATCTTACATTACATCAAGGAGTTGAACAGCAAATGACCATTAAACCAAGTAAAGAGCCCGTGGTGCACCAAGCAGTGCAAGAAGATACCCAATATGAAGAAGAAGGACAAAGCAGATGAGTAATCCATTACATAATGCAATCGATGAACTTGAGAAAAATACGAAAAAAGCCGCAACAAAAGAGCGCTTAAAAGCCAATTTCCAAAGAGTTAAACAAGAAGCAAAACAGCCACAAAACCGCGGAGCACTTAATCACCGTGGAGAGAATGGACTTCAAGCTCTCATGAGAATTTTTAACGAGATACGACAAGAACTCAAACAAGATTTTAAAGAGCTTATCGATGAGTATCAAAAAGAGGAAAGTCCACAAATTTCAGAATCGACTATGGATAAGATGCAACGAGCAATCCATCGCGTCGAAAATGTAGCGGATCTAGCTGAAACGCTCCAAGAAGTTTATCAATACGGTGATAAGCCTCTTGAGAGCTTTAGTACTTATTTTGAAGCATACAGAGATGAAATAAGAAACGATGGGTTTCCACTCAGTATTCGAAATGCCGGGGAGTTTTCTAAAAATTTAGAGGACAAGAACACGCTTAGAAGCTGGTATACTCTCGCCCAATCACTTGATGGGCTAGAGACGGAGGGATTTGTAGAAAAACTCAATCTCAAAGATATTACAGCCAACAAAGCATTTGATATCGTAAAGACAGCGTACAACAATCTTTCTCAAACCGAGACAAAATCTCTAGCAGAATATACACAGGCGCAAGCGCGCTAAAAAAAGCCCCTCCAACGAGGGGTGAAATAATCGTCCATTTTCAAAGCGAATATAGTAGTAAATCAAAAAAAGGATCAGCATGTTTGTAGAATTATCAGCCGCAGCTGCTTTGGCAACTGCAACCGCAGGCGTTTATTTTTGGGACTATTCAAGAGCAGGGGAGGAACTCTCAAAATTCGCCCCGAATATTGGCTCAAAACCGCTCAAGAGCAAACAAAAAGGTGGTTGGACGTGGACAAGTGCAGCCAAACTAAAAGAGAAGTTTTCAGCCGATAAATCTATTCAAAACCCACACGAGAATGATTTTTTAGAGGATGTGGCAGAACTTGCCGTTTCGTGTTTCAAGACAAAATCCTCAGACAAACCAATCCAAAACCGAAAATCCATCTTCATTGATGAATTTCGCTATTTCCCAGAAACAATAAAAAAGTGTTCACCTTTTTTTATTGGCAAATCCAAAATGGAAAAAACTAGAATTCATTTTGCGCCTGTGGACATGACTAAAAGTCTTCTTTGCGTAGGACCCATGGGTAGCGGTAAAACGGTATTTTTTAAAAATTTAATTTTTCAAAATTGGTACAAACGTGCCTTAATACATGATATCAAAACAACAGATTTTAGTCCCATTTTAGTCGATGGTAAACGTGGCTTTGTGATGAACATGTACAACGACAAACGAGTAGCCATTTGGGACATCATGAGAGAAAAGAACTTTCTTATCATGATAGAAGCAGTTGCGCTTGATTTGATGGTTGGCGCAGTGGGTGAGAGTAAAGACCAGTTTTTTGCAAGTAGCGCGGCTGATCGTGTTAAAACCATGTTTGAAACCGCCTATTTGAGAGGAAAAACAAGTGAAGCGAGATGGGCAATTTTGGAGGAGGAAATTCAAAATTATGAACGAAGAGCAATCGCGCCTAAAACAACCGAGAATAAAGATGTGTGGAACAATTTCTTACTTGTAAAAGAGACCCTCCTGTTTTGGATCTGGCGTGTACAAAATGCTCAAAAAACCTTCACCATTTCAGACTATTTGAACAGCAACATGATACTTGTCATGAATGGTAAAGATAAAGCTATGAAAAGCTATTACAGTTGTTTTATTTCAGCACTCGCGAATGAAGCTTTAAAAATGCCAGATAGTGAAACAGACCTTACATTTTTACTGCTTGATGAGTATCTTACCATTCCATTAAGTGAACCTACGAGGTTGATAATTCACGTTCTTACGCGTGCAAAAGGTTTTTGTCTTTTTGTAGGTATGCAGTTTTTGCCAGGTGATGAAGTAGCGAAACAGCAAATTCTTGATTCATCAAAATATGCAACCATCTTGTTTAACCTTCAGGATGGAAATAGTACTCAACATTTCAAAAACTATTATGGTGAGGCAAAATTCAAAGAACTCGAAAAATCATATTCAAAAAATAAACACGATTACATTACAAGTGTTTCAACAAGTGAACAAGAACGAACAGCTCCTTTCCTTTCAGAACATGAATTACAAAAAAAGCCTCCACACCATCACCTTACCATTTTGCAAACAGGTGAAGCATATCTTGGATACACCCCTCAAGCCAAGGCACCAAAAATATATGACCCACTTGATGACATTCTTGATATCAGACCATTCAAAGAAAAATTACGTGGAATTGAAGCGAATATAGATAAATAATATAAGGAGAGATAGCATATGAAAGTCGTTACAACCTCGCATCTTACAGCATTATTTATGCAATTGATCATCCTGGATCGAGATGAGCCATCGCCTAAAATTACCGCAGCCATTGATGGATTAAATTATTTGCCGACGTATCTCACAACAGAGCCTGCTACGGCTTTAGAGCTACTTGAAGAGATCGAGCATTTCATTTTGCGGCACGGAAAAACACGATGTTGATTCCTGGCTATTTGGTCGATGTGTATCAATCCGTTCTGAACCAATGTGACGCTGAAATGATTGTCTATGACGACCGCGTTGAAATTGATTCAGCTGATGGCCGCCTCACTATTGATAGTGATGGCTTTATTGATCATCGTGATTTTAAAGCATCCCAATACGAGCGTGAAATTATCAATTGCGCTCTTCTTGTTTCCAATAAAATTTCATCTTATGAAAGGATCTCTAAACATGAGCTCTACCATTTCTAACATATTTAAAATAACGTTTTTATTTACGGTGCTTTACTAGGCTTCCTCGCTACATATTTAAGCGCACTAGGCGTTTATTATAAGGAACCGTATTTTAGCGTTGGAGAAACGCTTTTATACGCGTCGATCGCAATGATTTCTCTTTATTTTTTAATTCGATCCTGGAGGAAAAGATGAGAGTTAACCTTCCTCGTTGGTTCACAAAACAACGCTCTAAAATGACAAGCTACATGCTTATCGCCGGCGCTTGTGTGCTCATGATTATTTATGTGCCCTATATCGGGTTTTTCAAAGATGCCATAGCTTTTCTAATGGGAATGCTTGGCGCTTATAATCTTGCCTATAATCACTAGGCAAGTCAAAGGAAAAGAGGCAGCAATACATTGCCTCTTTTTTTATCTCTCTTTTCCCTTCATTTTTTTGGATGCTTCAAAAACAATCTCACCTCAATTTGGCTTTCATCTCGCAATTTTGTTTCGTCCGCTTAAAACTGTAGCATAGCGCTAATCTTGCGATACAAGGGGCGAGTTGTGAGCATATCCTCACACAGTTCCGGTATCCCTCTCAATCTTGCAGCCCCCTTGCATCTATCTTATCACCACGCTTTACAGTCGCAAGCCGAAACCGAATTGCGAGACGAAAAACAGACCCAAACAGAGTTGAGAGACTTCGTTTTTATCCAAAAAAGGAAAAAAGAACCTTAGCCTCTCCAAAAAGCAAACAAAAAACAAACTTTAAAAAGGAAACACCATGTCAGTCAACAAAATATTTTAAAAGAGGTGGCGTAAAGCCCCTCTTTTTCAAGCGAATATATGTAAATCAAAAAAAGGAGTCAAAAAATGGGTGCACCTTACGCAATAGTCCAGGCTGAGAATGCTTTAAACCGTATGATCGATAGAGCTATGGCACCAGGAACGGATCTTTGGCAAGTCGAGCTTCAAAAGAAAGCGTTTTTAACCTCTCTTCAAGAGGCCATTACCCAAGAGGTTGAAGTTCAAACCAGCAAAATGAGAGATGAGATACGAGCCGCTCAGCAACATACGCAAGCTTCTCTTTCTTTACAAAACAACGCTCTTTCTTATGAAAAGATCGAGCGTTACAACATGCGCCAAGCCAGGGAACCCGGCTTTTCGACGTTGATGCATAGCTTTTTTGTCCTTGCGCCGCGTTCATTTGCCACTGGTGCATTAATCGCTCTTGCCGGTTACGGTGTTATTAATCTTTTCATACGGTTTTAAAAGATGAAGCGCCAAACCTATACCAATATTGAGGGCGTTATGACCTACGCTGAAATCGGCACAATTTTAGGCCTCTCTCAAGAGGCCGTAAGAAAGATTGAAAAAAGAGCCCTGGAAAAGCTCAAGCGTTTTGAAAACCGCTTTAAATTCCAAGATATTAAAGACACGATGTGCGTACTCAGTACACCAATTAATTACACCAACGGAGGGACAAGATTATGAGTGAAAGATTAGATGATATTGCCGGCAGAAAAATAGGCAGACGTGCAGCCATCGCGGCATATGGCGCTGCCTTGGATGATATTGAGCAATGCCTCAGGGAGAATAAAGAGCCTTATGTGAGCAATCGCAATGTCGCAATTATTCGCACGTATCGTGATCCTATTGCACTATTTGATTATATGTTTACAATCCCTGGATTTGTTATTGCGTTCATTTTAACACTCATAGGCGCACACATGTTAGACGGTCTTCTTGGCTTAACAACACTGCAAGCGCATGGCGTCGCATTTGTTTTGATGCTTGGTTTGTTATGTGGCTTTGGTGTGAATACGTTTAGATACGTTATTTTCTCTATCGGTGGCAATGGGAAGACCCAATCAAAGAAGAGTGCACAGATCCTTAACGCTCTTTTGAAAAAAGAGCTTTGATTTTCAAGCGAATATATGTAAATCAAAAAAAGGAGTCAAAAATGATGTGTTTTTATCAAACAACGATTTACGATTTTTTACCTAAGCCAAAGGGGCAAAAATGAAGATGCTTATTCTTTTATTATTGGCAGTATTTTGTAATGCTGCATCTATAAATACTGAAAATATTGGCATGGAAGCCCGTAAAAAAGTGCTTTTAGAAAGCATTCTTGAAAATGACATGGTACCTATCGAGACGGAAATATCTGCTGAAAATTCTACGGGCATTTTAGCACCGTTTAATATCTCTTCACAGTGTGAAAGTTATTCAGATCTTTCTTGTCCAGCGGCCGCTAAAGGAGACCTTATCATTCGTCGCCATAACGCGGATCTCAAAACCGGCAAAGTGAATTGTTTAGTTTATACTAGTAAAAACATCGATCGTGCGTTTCAAAATTTTACGTATACGAACCCTGCCTGTAAAGCACGTTGGACACCAGACGTGGCAAGTGTTGAAACATCGGCGTATTTGCAAAATGTCGCCTCAAAAATGGCGGCAGAAAAATCGGCATTAGACGCAGCGAAAAGTGAAGCATCAAGTCGTGCAGCAGCGCTTAATGATCAGCAGTTAAACCTAAGCGATCTTTTAATTGCGGTGATGACTCTTGATGGTGAAAAGATCGATTTGGTACAAAGCATAGCTGCTGGATCGATTAAATTGCAACCAGGCTATACGGCGCTGACTGAAAATACTGCCAATGCCAGCGCCCCATTGTCGGATCTTGCTACCGATTCTTTAAACTCAAAAACTGTAGCTATTTTTGAGTTTATGAGTAAGATAACCGACATTGTTAATACCACGACTTTTATTTTAATTTTATTATTTGTTGTTGCATACTTTCTGAAGTCAGGCGTTATCGTACGTATTTTTCACAAGCAGGAAAGAGAGAATAAAGGACCTGAAGCACTACTTTGGATTATTGCGTTAGTTAGTGCAATCCTTCTTTTTCTTGTGCCGGCAGTTGATTTTTCGATTAATTCAACACAAAGATTTCAACAATCCAAGTTTCATCAATTTTTGCAATTTTTCTTTGAGAGTGGCGGAAAACTGGGTAATTCCGTCAATGTTAAAGTTCATGATGCCGTATTCAGTGCACTTTTAAAAGAGAGAGGATTTAAGAGCACGGAAGCTCTTTATCAAACAGCCGCCGAGCAGAAGGTCCTAGAGCAATTCGTTGCAAAAACTCAAGCAGAATACACTCGCTGTACAGAGATCTATGACGTCGATAAGATCAAAGAATATGTTGGCACGAGTGGCAAGTTTATTTTTCCTTTGACCGAAAAAGAGTTACACATGAAGGAAGTTTTAAACATCCCTAATGTGGTATCTTCGCCTTATTTTGATTTTTTAAGCAACTTGAGTCATATTCCTTCTAATTCGGTGACATTTTCTCAGTGTGGGCAGATAGAAAGAGCCTATAGAGAAGGGCAATTCAAATTAAACCAAAATTTGCAATTTTTGAGAAGCGGCAGCAGTGAAGAGGAGGTTCAGGCTCGAGAACACGTTCTCTCAGTGGTCAAAGCTCAGTATAAAGCGATCTCCGATTGGGGTTTTTTAAGCGCTGCCTTTTTACCGGCATCGTTAGCTGAATTAGAGCTAGAAAGTGCCAAAAAAGAGCAACAATTTGCCAATAACGATAAAGATTTTATTGACAAAGTGGCGTATAACATTCCTTATTTGATGTTCCCAGGTACGGGTACGATCATCTCAACCGTTACCAACTTAATACCAGGTGCTGATGGTATACCTTTTCTATCATCAATCTTTAAAGGATTAGGTGCCGCGATTGGCGCAGCGATGGCCATCATGACGGTACAAATTGCACTCAGTATCGCACCGCTACTCATCATGACTATTGTCTCTTTAGTTATCGGTATTACGCTTTTCTATCAGATCATCGCGTATTTTATAAGCGGTTTTTTTGCGGTGCTCCTAGCAATCTGGAGCAATAGCACAGAGAATATTTTTGGCTTTTTCGGCAGAGGTATCCGCCTTTTTGCAAAAATAGTGGCATTCCCAATATCTGTGTTTTTTGGACTTGTAGTGTATTGGATCATTACTTCGATTGGTACGTATCTTAGTTCTCGTTTTGCGCAAACAGCCGGCGATGCGATAGTCTCAAGTTTTGCATACCAACTTTTTGGAGGAATTCTGCATATTGCCATGACACTTATTGCGATATTCTTGTCATTCATAATGGTCGGTAAATTTGTTGATCTCATTTTAGAAAACTTGAGCTTTGGGAAAAGCGATACTCTAGATGAACAGCTTCAACAAATCATGCAATCCATACGCCAGATGAAAAAGGTATAAACTATGGATAGTACCATTATTACACAGGCTAAGGAACCTATTCTTAGCCTTTTATTTGGAACCGTTTTTGTGTGTGCGATGACCTTGCCGTATTTTTACGGCATCGGCCGATCGCTCGTCTCTCAGCAACAAAACCCTGAAGCGAGCCTCGTTAAATTTTTAGCAGTGCCTTTCTTATTGCATCTGATTGCAACGATCGGCACGGTTATGTTTTGTAATATATGGGACTTAATGTATACGGACCTACAGAGTACCAGGCTCATTAATACGTTCTGGAGCGCTTCGGCTGCTGGTGCCACGAATGCATGGGTTAAGGCCGCGTACAATTCGGCAGATCTAATGGGAATGGTACTTTACTATTTGATTATTGCAGTACCGGTCGTTAATTTTGTGGCAGTGTATATACTAAGTGACAGGATCTTGAATTTTACACAGCAAGATACGATGAGTAAATTTAAAAGCGATCTGGTTAAACTTGTAGCATGCGGTTTTGTTGCCGTGATTTTGACAGTCTTTTATCAAGGTACGCTCAATAAAATCATGTTTAATAGCCAAACGCTCAATTTCAAAGAGTGGGGCACAGCATCCAGTACCAAGGAAATGTATACTAACTTCTACAAGAGAATTGCAAGGATGGGTATGAGCGGCACAGTTAGTATTGGTTCACGAGGATCATCATCAAGTACAAGCAGTACATCAAGCAGTAGTTCTTCCCCAGAAAGCTTACTAGATGCCTACTTCAACTCTTCAAATTAAGAACAAGAGCACGTTTAGTAAGGAAAGAGGTACCTTTTTTCAAAAGGGCTGAAAGAGCGATTTAGAGAGGTTGTTTCCTCTCTAAATTAAATCTCTTCCACAGTGTTTGCACACGTTAGCTTTTGCCAAAATGGTTTCTGCACAGAATGGACATGTGGTGTATTGTGCCGCTTCTTCTTTCTCAGCCTCTTCTAATTGTCTCCATTTTGCAAGATATTTTTTATGCCCCAATTTGGCAATTTTATACATTACTACCAGATAAACGGCGCATAAAATCGCGATCAGAACCCAATTAGTGGTTGTTGGCGCAGATGGGAAAAAAAATAAGTTGTTATCAATACCACGGGATACGCCTTTATATGTGTACCCTAAAGCGATAAACAAATTGAAAATCCCAAAAAAGTAGACAATTCTGACTGTCCATAACGGCAATTTTGTTGCCCAAAGATATATAAAAAGCCAATATGATACAATAATGGCATCTGAAATAGCCCCTGAATGGTTTGTCACAAAAGACAGCGGCCATTTGATAACCCAGAGCGGTAATGTAACCAGAAAAGGAATGACCAAAGTTGCAGAAGCAATTAATGCGGCAATACTAAATGTAAGTGTAAAAATAAGCCCTCTAATGTCAAATTTTTCTAAACGTGCATAATCTGATATGGTCATAATTTTCGACAAGGGAAAACTCCTTGATTAATTATTTTGTAGTATTTCATACATTATACATTATACATTATACATTAAACTTTTTGAGTATATCTAGATAATCACTCCACCATTGCATTAGAGTTCTTCTCTCTTTTAAATATTCTGCATGGTTATATGCTGCTTTTACTCCGGATCGTTCAGCATGTGCTAGTTGCCTTTCAATTGCATCACTATGAATACTATGCTCACCAATTTTCTCATGCATAATTGTGGAAGCCATAGCTCTAAAACCGTGATAAACCATTTCTTCTTTCCCATAACCTAAGCGTCTAATTGCTTGATTTAGTGTATTTGCACTCATGATTTTCAGATTTGAGATAGAAGACGGAAATACATACTTACTACAATGGGCACTAAGTGCATAAGCTTGTTTCAATATATTCATTGTACGATCTGTTAATGGTACAATATGTGGAGCAGGCATTTTCATTTTGTCGGCTGGAATTCTAATTTCTTTTTTTTCAAAATCTACTTCTTTCCACTCAAGAGCCCTAACATTGTAAGAACGTAAAAAAACGTAAGGGGAGAAGGTAAGGGCCAGCTTGGTATTAATATCGCCTTTATAGCTATCTATAGCTTGTAAAAGCATACTTATCTCTTTCGGATCAGTAATTGTAGGGTAATGGTTTTTTTGTCTTGGAGGAAGAATTACTTTTTTGTCGATTGCTGCAATAATGTTGTATTCCACAATTTCTAACATGGCTGCATATCGCCAAATCGAATTCAACATATTTGAAATACGATCAGCAGTTTCCGCTATACCTTGTTCTTGTAAAGATTGTAAAAGATTAACAATGTCAATACGTTTTATCTCAACAAAATCTTTATTGCCAAACAGTGGATAAATGTGGTTAGTCAACCATCCTTTTTTTCTAACAAAGGTGCTTTTTGTGATTTTATCTTCATGTAATAAAAGCCATTTTTCGGCAATATCTTTGAATGTTAGATTTTGAGTAGCTTTTTTTTCTTTTCTATCTTCTGATGGATCAATGCCGTCGGCAATTTTATCTTTGGCTGCTTGTCTTTTTTTACGTGCTTCTGCAAGAGAAACTTGTGGGTAGGTTCCAAAAGAGATACTTTTTCTTTTGTTTTGGAAGGAGTAATCAAAAAGCCAAAGTTTTTGTCTATTGTCATTCGCATAGATGACTAAAGCTAAGCCGGCACCATCATAAAGTTTGTAATCTTTTTCTTTTTTTTTCGCAGTTCTGATAAGTGCTTCGGAAAGCGGTGCTATCGACTTCGGCATTGTTTTTTACAGTAACTCTCTTTCATTTTTTACGGTAATTATAACAGTTACTGTATAAATTACTGTAAAGATTTTTGGACTAAGAGAGATATTAATGGACTTAAAGAGACCAAATAGACAATAAAAATCCCTTAATTTAGGGCTTTTGTGGACTTAAAAAAATATTTTGGATTGTAAAAAAATGATTGGTGGTGGCTGGAGACGGAATCGAACCGCCGACACGGAGATTTTCAGTCTCCTGCTCTACCGACTGAGCTATCCAGCCACGCTTTGAAGAGTTGAAATTATAGCTTAAAAACTTTAATACTAGCTTATGTTAAGCTAGTGCCAACTCTTTAAAGCGATCACCTCTATGTGCATACGATTTAAACTGGTCTAAACTAGCAGCTGCAGGGGAGAGGAGAGCAACCGTTTTTTGTGTATGCATCGCATGAATTTGTTGCATCGCTTCTTCAATGACATGGCATTTTGAGAGCCAAATATTCTCTTTTTGTGCAAAGGTTGCTAGTCTTTCGGTATTGGAACCAATGGCAAAGATTTTTACATGTAAAGGTTTCATAAAATCAAATAACTCTTGCAGATCAACGCCTTTGTCATCACCACCTAAGACAAGCAGTATCTCTTCATTTTTGTAACGCTTAAGAGCTTCAATCGTCGCATCAACATTCGTTCCTTTAGAGTCATCGACCCAAAGTCTGCCTTGTTTATCATGAAACTCTTCAATCTTGTAATGATCAATTTTAAAGGTATTAAGATGCTGGTAATCCACACGGTCTAATAAGATTTTTTGTGCACATGTTGCTAAAACGGCATCGAGTAAAAAAGGTGATTTAAACGCAATGTGCGTGATGTCTATACCCATTTGTTCCGCTAAATCGTATTCATTGTCGTAGCCAATGACATGTGCTAACGTGTGTGTTTGCGCATATGCTTTGGGCAAAATAGCGACACTGCCTTCTTTCATACGCTCTAAAATAGAAAGTTTGGCTTGAATATACGCTTCCATGCTGCCATGCCATGTCAGATGGTCTGGTTTTATAGGAAGCAGTAGGTAAATATCGGGAGCTGTGATTTTTGTGTAGTGAAATGTAAAGGAACTGGTTTCTAGAATCCAGATAGGCGCTTTTACGCTGAGCTCTGCCAACGGTGTGCCAATATTGCCACCGGCAACAGCGCCTTTGTCTTTCAAAAGGTATTCGCACATTTGTGTGGTCGTCGTTTTGCCATTGGTTCCGCTGATCCAAATTGAAAAAGGCATGTCATCTTTGAAAAAGTCATATTCGCTGGTGACATGTTTGGCTTTTTGAATCAAAGCGTGATTGGCGGGAAAGCCGGGACTTGGAATTTCTACATCGCTTGTTGTAGGGTCAAAGTCTGAAGGAGGCAATAAAAGATTGCCAAACGCGTCTTCACTTTTACATGTAAAGTGATCATCAAAAATTTGACATTTGCCGCTAAATTTTTCAGCAATTGCCTTCGTTGTTTTTCCGTGTCCAAAAAGTGATATCATCTGATTTTCAATGCCGTAAGTGCTAAAAGATTTGACATGAGAGCGATAATCCAAAATCTCACGATAATCTTGTTTTCTGGCCAACCCTTCACTTCAAAATGGTGATGAATCGGCGCCATAAGAAAAATGCGTTTTTTACGCGTTTTGTAACTCCCCACTTGTAAAATGACTGAAACAGTTTCAATTACAAAAACAAAACCAACCAATAATAATAAAAATTCATTTTTAGAAACAATGGCCATATAGCCTATAAATGCGCCAATACTAAGGCTTCCGCTGTCGCCCATGAAGATTTCCGCTGGATAGCAGTTAAACCATAAAAAGCCGACCAATGAGCCAATAACCGCTGTTGCTAGAATCACAACTTCACCACTTCCGCCAACTTTTGGAAGTAAAAGATAACCACTTAAAAAAGCATTACCGCCCACGTAAACAAAGACACCCAGTGATAAAATGGAAAAAATGGAAGGAACCGTTGCAAGTCCATCCAATCCATCCGTCAAATTAACGGCGTTACTGGCTGAAATCATCACTAAAATCCAAAAAGCGAGGGCTAAGAGTTGCATATCAAAAAGAGGGTGTTTATAAAATGGAATAAAAAGGTTTGTGTCCATATCGATGGAACTGTATAACACAACGGAGATAATCAAAGCTGCCATAAATTGTAAAAGAAGTTTTCCGCGTGGCGTTAATCCCGCGGTGTTGCTTTTACCCAAAATTTTGGAGAGGTCATCTTTCATTCCAATGAGCCCAAAGAGCAATAAACATCCAAGCCCTGCAAGCACAAAGAGATTGTCTAGGCGCGCATTAATCAAAATTGCCAAAGTAGAAGCCACTAAAAAGACGATGCCGCCCATGGTTGGTGTTTTAGATTTTTGCTGGTGTGTTTGAGGTGCTAGAGAGTATATCGGTTGGCTCGCGTTGCGTGATTTTGCCCATTTGATGAATTTTGGCATCAAATAAATGGTGAAGACAAAGCCTAGAAAGAAAGCGATGCCTGCTCGAACAGTAATATATTGAAAAAGATTGACATACGTGATTTGGTATAAGAAATATAGCATAAAAGTGTTTTCCAGAGTTTTAGGGATATTAAAAGCAATATTCTAGTAACATAATGCTTATAAGCTTATAACAAAGGGTGCGATTTGAAACCAGAAGTTCAAAAAACGTTACTTATCATAACGGATGGGATTGGACATAACCGTTTAGATGAAGCCAATGCGTTTGCCAAGGCTCATAAACCAACGTATGATAAGCTTTTTAAAGAAGTTCCGTACAATTTTATTGCTACCTCAGGACTGAGTGTCGGTTTGCCAGAAGGGCAAATGGGCAACAGTGAAGTTGGGCATATGTGTATTGGAAGTGGTCGTATTTTATATCAAAATTTAGTCAAAATTTCGTTGAGTGCAAACGATGGCACTTTAGCGCTCAACCCAGCCTTAACACAGCTTTTACATGTAAAAGGTGACATTCATATTGTAGGGCTTCTAAGCGATGGAGGCGTGCATTCACATATTGACCATATTTTAGACTTAGCACGCATTGCAGAAGCACAAGGCAAAAAAGTCTATGTTCATGTGATTACCGATGGTCGTGATGTCTCTCCCACATCAGGCATGCACTATTTAGAGCAGCTTGAAGCGATTTGCAATGATAGCATTCAAATCGCCTCCATCTCAGGGCGGTTTTTTAGTATGGATCGTGACAACAGATGGGAAAGAGTTGAACAAGGTTACCGTGCTATTGTCGATGCAGTGCCGCAAACATCTTTACATGTAAAAGCGTATCTAGCGTCGATGTACGATAAGGGCGTTACGGATGAATTCATCGAACCAATGGCGTTTGAGCCTTATAAAGGTATGCAAAAAGAGGATGGTGTTATCTTCGCCAATTTTCGAAATGACCGTATGCGTGAGCTGTCTCGTGCCATTGGTTTTAGTGAATTTCATGAATTTACACGAACACTCAATGGCGTTGCATGCATTACCATGAGCGAATACGATAGCAGTTACCCTTTTCCGATTATGTTTGAAGCACAAACACCACAAAATATTCTTAGCGATGTCATTTCTCGTGCAGGACTCTCGCAATTTCATACCGCAGAAACGGAAAAGTATGCTCATGTGACATTCTTTTTCAACGGTGGCGTTGAAGAGCCAAAAGTCGGTGAAACGAGAGTATTGGTGCCCAGTCCAAAAGTCAAAACGTACGATTTAGAGCCTGCTATGAGTGCCCATGCGGTGGGTGATGCTGTGCTTAAAGCCATGGATGAGGCGTATGAATTTATTGTTGTCAATTTCGCAAACGGTGATATGGTGGGACATACGGGCAATTTGGATGCGGCGATAAAAGCCGTAGAAGCTGTCGATACAGAATTAGGACGCCTTTTTACCAAAGCCAAAGAGAGCAGGTATTCTGTTGTATTGACCAGTGACCATGGAAATTGTGAGCAGATGATAGATGAGGAAGGTTCAAAACTAACCAATCACACCATCTTTGATGTATTTTGCTTTGTGAGTGATCAACGCGTTAAACGTGTCAATAAAGGTGGGTTAAATCAAATTGCACCCACCATTTTGAAGCTAATGGGTTTACCGATTCCTATGGAAATGGATAAGCCACTCGTAGAATTTTAAAGTGTGTTTATAGCTTTTGTGCGTAAAAAAATATTACATGTAAAAAGGAAAGTAATGAAATTTAGTGGAAAAAATGTTTTAGTAACAGGTGCCGCGAGTGGTATTGGTAAAGAAATCGCTTTGACGTTAGCAGCGTACGGATTAAAAGTGTGGATTAATTATCGTTCCCGTCCTGAGTCAGCCGATGTTATCAAAGCAGAAATTGAAGCCAATGGTGGTGTAGCAGCCGTTATCGGTTTTGATGTTGCGGATGAAGAAGCGTTTGTTGAAGGTATTAAAGCTATCATCGATGCAGATGGTGAACTCTCTTATCTTGTGAATAATGCGGGTATTACCAACGATAAACTAGCGATTCGTATGAAAAAAGAAGATTTTACGTCTGTCATTGATATCAATTTGACATCAGCGTTTATTGGATGTCGTGAAGCGTTGAAAGTTATGAGTAAAAAACGTTTTGGTTGTGTGGTAAATATTGCGTCTATCGTTGGGGAAACGGGTAATGCAGGTCAAGTGAATTACAGTGCCAGTAAAGGCGGCTTAATTGCAATGACTAAAAGTTTCGCGCAAGAAGGAAGTGCACGAGATGTCCGTTTTAATGCCGTAACGCCTGGTTTTATTGCAACCGAAATGACTGATAAACTCAGCCCTGAGATTAAAGAATCGTACACGTCAAAAATTCCACTCAAGCGTTTTGGCTCTCCTAAAGACATCGCAGAAGCTGTGGCTTTTCTTCTCAGCGATAGCGCAAGTTATATCACGGGAGAAGTTTTAAAAGTGAATGGCGGTATGTACATGTAAAGGTAACTTTACGCATATCAAATTCAAATTAAAGGTTTTTTTGATAAAATAGTGGAAATTTTTTTAAGGAGCTAGTAAATGGCACTATTTGATGATGTAAAAGCGGTGGTTGTTGAACAATTAAATGTAAATCCTGACGAAGTAAAAGAAGATTCAAAATTTGTAGAAGATTTGGGTGCAGATTCTTTGGACGTTGTAGAACTCGTTATGGCACTTGAAGAAAAATTTGACATCGAAATTCCAGACACCGACGCTGAAAAAATCGTCACTGTAAAAGATGCTATGGCTTATATCGAAGCACATAAATAATTTTATAATAACATAGCCCGCTTTAAAAGCGGGTTCTCCCCACTCCCCACGAAGATCACAAAAGAGGATAAAAAATTGAAAAGAGTTGTTGTTACTGGTATAGGAATGATTAATTCATTAGGTTTGGATAAAGAGAGTTCTTTTAAAGCTATTGTTGAAGGTCAATGTGGCATTAAAAGCATTAGTTCGTTTGACACAACCGAGCATTCTGTTTCTATCGCCGGTGAAATTACCGATTTTGATCCTAACACTATAATGAACCCTAAAGAAGTGAAAAAAGCTGACCGTTTCATTCAGTTAGGTCTTGCAGCTGCTAAAGAAGCGATGGCAGACGCTAAATTTGAGGACTATGCGTCTGAGAGTTTTGGCGTGAGTTCTGCTTCAGGTATTGGTGGTTTGATTGTTATTGAAAAAAATTCGGTCATTGTGAATAGCGTTGGTCCTCGTAAAATTTCTCCATTTTTTATCCCTTCCGCTCTTATTAACATGCTTGGCGGTATGGTTTCTATTGAATATGGACTTAAAGGCCCTAATCTTTCTTCCGTGACGGCATGTGCGGCAGGTACACACGCGATTAGCGATGCAACGAAAACCATGATGACAGGTGGCGCTAAAAAAATGTTGGTCGTGGGTGCAGAAGCGGCAATTTGTGCAGCAGGTATTGGCGGATTTTCTGCCATGAAAGCTCTTTCAACACGCAATGATGATCCTAAAAAAGCTTCTCGCCCTTTTGATGCAGAACGCGATGGCTTTATTATGGGTGAAGGTGCGGGCGCATTGGTTCTTGAAATTTATGAAGATGCAGTAGCCAGAGGGGCACACATTTACGGTGAAGTGGTAGGATTTGGCGAGAGTGGCGATGCCAGCCATATTACCTCTCCAAGTTTAGATGGTCCACTACGTGCAATGAAAGCGGCCTATGAAATGGCAGGTCGTCCAAAAATCGATTATATCAATGCGCATGGAACCAGCACACCAGCAAACGATAAAAACGAAACAGCAGCCATTAAAGAGGTTTTTGGTGCGAATGTACCACAAATCAGTTCGATTAAAGGTCAAATTGGTCACTGCTTAGGTGCAGCGGGCGCAATTGAAGCTGTTGTTTGTTTAATGGCAATGCGTGATGAGATTTTACCTCCAACGATTAATTATGAAAATCCTGATCCTGATTGTGATTTAGATTATATCCCCAATGTTGCGCGCAAATGTAGAGCAGAATATACGATGAGTAACTCGTTTGGCTTTGGCGGAACGAATGGCTCTGTGATTTTTAAGCGTGTATAAGGAATCCTAGTGGCTACTTATTTAGATTTTGAGAATGGGATTAAGCAGATTGATGAGGATATTTCCAACGCCAAAATCAAAGGCGATAGCCATGCTGTCGAAATTTTAGAGAAAAACCTCTCCAAAGAGATTGCTAAAACGTATAAGAATTTGAGCGAATACCAAAAGCTTCAGCTTGCGCGTCACCCAGATCGTCCGTATGCACTTGATTATATTAGAACGCTTTTAAAAGATAGTTATGAAATTCATGGTGACCGCAATTTCGCGGATGACGCAGCTATTATTTGTTATATCGGTTATATTGCTGATCGAAAAGTGATGGTGATTGGCGAGCAAAAAGGGCGTGGAACAAAAAATAAGATTAAACGCAATTTTGGTATGCCTCATCCTGAGGGGTACCGCAAAGCACTTCGCTTGGCTAAAATGGCGGAGAAATTTGATCTTCCAATCCTCTTTTTAATTGACACTCCGGGTGCTTATCCGGGCATTGCTGCGGAAGAGCGAGGTCAAAGTGAAGCGATTGCTAAAAATCTTTTTGAGCTCAGTCGTTTAAATACGAAAAGTGTAGCGGTTGTTATTGGTGAAGGTGGAAGTGGAGGAGCATTGGCTGTTGGCGTAGCAGATCGTGTTGCTATGATGCGTTATTCTGTTTTTTCCGTTATTTCTCCAGAGGGATGTGCCGCTATTTTATGGAATGATCCTAGTAAGCAAGAAAACGCTACGAAGGCTATGAAAATTACTTCTGATGACCTTTTAGGCCTTAAATTGATTGATGCAATTATTGATGAACCTTTGGTCGGTGCGCACCGCGATAAAGAGAGTGCCGCAAAAGCTTTGGCTGATTATTTTATCAAATCACTTGAAGAGTTAGACCCATTGAGCAATGATGAACGTATGGAAAAACGATACGAAAAGATTGTTTCTATTGGAGCTTATGAAGAACGCTAAGAGATACTCTCTTAGCGCAAAATAATGCGTTTCTACCAACCACGAATTAGTGTATGGCAATCTGTACAAGCATTGACGATTTCTGCAAAGGCACCGTGTGCTTTTTTCATTTGATTAAGTGCTAAATAACCCTTCATCTCTTCAGCCGCATTATCAATACGTTTTGAAGTGATAAATGCTAAATTTTCCATCTGTTTTTTCGTATCAGGTAAAAATGCTTTGATAACATGATGGTTCTGATAGGAAGCATTTTCTTTTTGAACTTGCTCAACACCACTTTTAATTAGATCAAGATTATTGTATAAAAAGCCTTTTTGAATGCTTGCTAAACCATTTTCCATATTCAGCATAACAATGGCATTAACTTTTTCTTCTTCGGATGCATGTAGAGAACCAAGGCATAATAGGGAAGCAAATAATAGCGTCGTTAATCGTTTCATCGTTTCCTCCTTTTTTAATCGCCACTCATAACCCGATGAGTGGCGTTACATGTAAACTCAATTTAACTTAGTGAACTTCTTTCCAGATTTTGACTTTCCAAGCAAAAGCTAAGAGCGTAAAGATAGCCATAAAAGCGA